>MTEW01003902.1_pt7 | contig 215179 bp, 227 predicted proteins | sample 1042681 | NCBI WGS metagenome assembly MTEW01 (sample SAMN06185811, study PRJNA358809) | soil metagenome | isolation source: soil biostimulated with citrate as carbon source | place: India | collected 2015-05-23 | reverse complement strand
GTCGAAACTCGTTAGACATAAGCCTATCCTCAAGCCTGTGCTTGAGCCTTCCTGCTTATGCTGAGTGTCCGGTCGAAAGTGGGGGCAGTTCAGTGACCTTAATTGTTCTCTTGCTATCAAATCACAAACAGTCCACCCTTAATTGTCAGTGTTTTGATTGAATACGGGCGCTCCTGACACGGGTCAAATGGCTCTTGCCCGCAATTTGAAAGGAGGACGCGATGTCTTCCAATATCTATAATGGCGATTTTCACTCAAACCATCGCATTCTGAAGCAGATGATTATTAAGGCTGGCTATCTCACGTCCAGGATGAAACCCCTGCCGGGACCCCATTATAATGAGTCAGCGTTAATTCTGAAGAGTTTTATGGATGGAGTAATGGGCGACATTCAAACAGACCCAGGTCCACAAACGGAAGTGTCGTCCGCCTATGGCACGGCTTAAAAATTATCCTCGAGAGGGCCCAAACTGGGCCTCTCAAATAATAATTTTTTAAATCGTTATTTCACTGTAAAAACAATGGAAATATTAAGCGAGTTAAGAAGCTTTCTCCACTTTATTGCCCCATAATTTATTAATCGTTTGACAATTTTTATTTAACCATCTAAAAGACAATTATCGATATTTTCTTGCTGAGCTTTGCTTGCTGCGCGATTAGCACCGTGCGATGAACGAAAACTCCCTTTTAAAAATCGTTTCGTCTCTGCGTTTTTCTAAACGCGGTTTTTAATATACTATGAAAGGGGTTCAAATGAACACCGGCACAGTTAAATGGTTTAATGCAGCAAAAGGCTTTGGCTTTATCCAGCCTGAAAACGGCGGTTTGGATGCGTTTGTTCACATCTCCGCTGTTGAGCGAGCGGGTATGCATACGCTCAATGAAGGCCAGAAACTGACTTATGATCTGGAACAGGATCGCAAGTCGGGGAAAATGTCCGTTTGTAATTTGCAGGCGGCTTGAATGAAGTTTCTTCTTTCTCGTGACCACGGATGTACTGGCACAAAAGAAAGAAGTTGACTTTAGGGTCGGGCATTCGCCCGACCTTTTTTATTGCTCGGCGAGGGAGCCAACACAAAAGAGAGATTAAAATGAATAACCATGAAGAGAATATCGGCCTTACCATTCCGAACACTAACTTTAGCGTGGCGAAACATGCTGTTGCTACGCAGCGCGATATTGAAGACGCTCACAAACAGATGTCATCACCCTCAGAGGATTGGTCAAAGCTTTCCAATATACTTAGACGGTCATGCGGAGGCTCATCGCGAAAACGTTCTTTTCGTAGATAGGCAATATTTGAGATAATGGCTTATGATGCCGTCCCTACTTCCGTGCGCGGTTCTCGTATAGGGGCTTTTCTAGACATGTCTCAAATTAATTTCAGCCCACCGCTGATAACGAATACTACAAACGCTGTTCCGATACCACTGATCACAATCCACATGATCCTGGAAAGCGTTGACTGGATGCTTTTGACCGAGCTTTCCAACCCGGAGAATCGCGTATCGATCCGCGCATCCATCGCCACCCACTTTTCATCATGGCGAGCGCTGTCTATGTCTCTCTGGCGCTGCCAAGCTTCCAGTGTCGTCAATCTCTGATTACTCGTTTGCGCCGCATGTTCCAGCCCCACGACGCGGGCGCGAAGATCGGTTTCATTGTCCGGCATGTCCATCACTTCCAGCAGCCCCGCCGTTTTCCGTTTTCATCGTTGCCTTCAACCCGTTCCGCTGCTGGCCGGTCCACTTTGGTCAGTGCGACCAGACCGGCAGGCGATAGGTTATTCTGTCTCCAGCCCGCGCAGCTCGTTGCACTGGTCGAAGGACAGCCCGCGACGACGAAGGGCAAGAACACAAAAGTCATAATCCGTAAGCCCGCGTAGTTTTTCATCGTCCTTGCCCCTTTCCTTTTCTGCTTTGACGGTTTCGCGCAATTGCTCGGAAATGGCTTGCTGACGGCCATCGCGCTTTCCGATGAGATATCCACCTGCCACAAGCAGAAACGCCGCCAGAACGGCAGCGAGCGTATATTTCAGCCAGTTGGGAATGAGCGCCCAGATCATGCCTCTTTCCTCACCCGCTGGATGAAGAAGTAAAGACCGACGCCGACGAGTGCGACCATCGCCACAGCAAGCGCCCATTGCATCGGGCCGGAGCCGTCAGCCATTGCGCCGACGCCGGTAATCAACCCGCCAAGCGGTCCCCAGGCTTCGGGCTTCTTCAACACCTCTTTCAAGGAAGTATCCGACTGTACGGCCTTGCCTGTCGGAACCTGCGGCACTGGTGAAGGTACGGGAGCACTGTCACGCGAGAAGGCCAGAGCGCGAGAACGGACCCGCGAGACACGCGAAGTCCAGCCTTTGCCAAAGGTTGCGAAGGTGCCGAGACCTTTCAGCCACGCCAGACGAGCATCACACAGTTCATTGATGATCCGGTCGGCTGCCATCTTGCGCACGGCAGCGAGCGTCTTTGCGCCGATGACACCATCCTGATCGGCACCGACCACCTTCTGGAGCATCTTGACGGCACGGGCTGGTCCAGAATTGATTGCAAAGTCAAAGACCGCATAATCAACACCGGCGGGCAAATCATCACCGGCAACCTTGTTCCAGTAGTTCTCTCGGTAGATATCCGTCGCCTTGGCTTTGGTCAGCGCCTTCACCTCGGCTTTCGATACCTTCCGTCCTTCCCAGGCTGACAGCGTGGCAATCGTGATGCCCAGATTGGTAGCACCGCCCGGATCGGCCTTTAGATCAACATACCCGCCTTCTTCCGAGAAGACATGCGGCATCGCATTGGCAAAGGTTCCCTTAGCCATTTGGTGGTTTCCTTATTTTGTGAGATAATTGGTGTGCGCTGCTGAAGTTACCCTCTCCTTACAGCGCAACCTCGGATGCGACCTTCCCCGCGCCGAGGTTTTTTTTGGGCACGAGTTGAAATCTTAACAATCGTGCCTTTAATCTGAGACTGGGCGCCTATCGTCGCTTTCAGCTAGATTTCCCAAGGCGCCTGCCCCGGCTAATGAAACCTTGCCGGGGCTTTCCATTTGAATGAACATTCTCACTCCTCTTGGGTTGGCCCTTAAGGAGGTGCCAATGGGCTCATTCATTTACGATCACATCGAATGGATATTCTGGGCGTTCATGGCGCTAGCTGCAGCCATCGTTATAACAGTTTTCTTCTATTATGACGGGAACGGAAACCGGCCTTGAAAAACCGCCCTGAAGGCGGTGCGGTGTGTCGAACTAGCGGTGTCGGTTATGCCGGTGACAGAAGCTCCGTCGCCCTTTCCTCACCAAACAAATCGTTGGCCATCTGCATGAGCAGCGGCCAAAGCTCGTGATCTGACCGGAACGTGTTGGCCGTGGTGAAAATGCGCTGTGTGCGCACCGGCTGCGTTGCCATGGCCTCATTAACCTGATCGGCTTCGTCCTCGGTCAAACGCTCCCATAGAGTGACCGCTGGCAGAATGATCAGAGCAGGTTCATCAGGCTGGATAACTCCATCCATGAAGGCGGCAGCACGAGCGCCCTTCAAGGTGACGATTTCCTCACCTTCAGGCGCGCCAGACACAAAAATATCCGTCATCCTCTTACTCCCATCAATACAACGCGGAAACGGGCGAGATTGCCGTTCGAACAGACAAGGCGCAGAGCGTTAAAAGGTGCCCAAGGCACAACATTTCCCGACCTATTAACTATTTCCCACAATCCCGCTGTGTTCTTTCTTGTGACCAAAGCGGTATAAGGCGATCTGCGAAACTGATTGAATTCAGTCAAGGTGATTTGCATCTGTGCGCCACCCCCGCCTGCACTTTCGCCCGTGGCACCTGATCCTATGCCGGGACTGCTGGGACGACTGGCAACAACACTATTTCCGGATACTGCAAGCGCCTGTTCTTCATAATCAGATGTAGCTGTAAGCCACGTTGCACCATTGTCACTTGATAACTGGATATTCAATGAGCCACCGGAGTTCACAGGAGCCGCATCAACAAACATGAAGATTTCGCGATAGGTTGTTCCCAGCCCGGTCTTTACCCAAGCGGCAACCTCATTGCTGTTGGTGTCAGATGCGATAAGCTCCAGACCCAGCGGCGCAAAAACAATATTGTTCGAATTGTCAGTTTGAAGCGATCGGTTTGCAGCTGACGTAGAGGCTGCAAGTTTGGCAAGAGTTCCGTTGGTGTCAGGAACATAACCTTTCAGCTCATACTCACCAGTCGGCCCGCCAACTGGCACCTTACCTTCCTCGACGCCGAGTTCCGCAAGTTTGGTCAAAACGCCATTGCCGAGCAGTTCAATGAGCGTCGTCGTCTGGGCGGTCACACGTGCGCCATCCGGCAGATAGCGCGCCCGGTATGGCGCGTTTGTCAGGCTCGTTCCAGTCCATGGGGCAGTCAAGGTCAGCGACGTGTTGCTGTTCACGCTGGCGATGATGGCCGTCAGGTTCTGGATTTGCAGCGTATCGCCGGGACGGAAAGCCGCTGTCGCAAACATGGTCCCGGTGCCGGTCACTGTCGTTGAACCATTGGCGAGCGTTATCGTCCCGGTCACATAATCGGGCAAAACAGCCATGAAATACCTCCCCGCGCTGTGAACGCGGTTTCTTTCAGTTGGATTTTGATAAAGGTCAGCGTTTCCAGACGAGCGCTCGAATTGTGCCAGAGAACGTGCTGACGACGGGGATACCAATGCCAGTATACCGGAGTTGATAATTATTGTTCCCGCTGATTGCGCTTGTGTCGATCATCGTGATGTAGTCTGAGAATGTCCCGCCATTGGACGAAGGCGACTGGGCCGAGGCCACAGTCACACCGGTTGTGACATTGATCAGGCTGATTATGACAGCCGAGCTTGACGAGCTTGTCCACGTGATCGACCAGCCGAAAGTGATCAGGCAGGTATTCCCCTGCGGGTTGATTGTCAGGAGGCTACAGGCCGGGGTATTCTGATTTCCGGGACTTGGTGACGATCCAGAAGCATTGAAGACTTGCGTCACAGACCCGAAATCCAGATTGCTTGTTTGCACCTGCAAATAGCCAATCTTCGCGGAGGTGATTGCCGCATCCTGAATTTGCGCGGTCCCGATCTGTACATTGATGATCTTCGCCCAATCCATGACGAAGCCTTCGCCGTACATCACGTTGTTCTGGATGACGAATGGCTTGAAGAACTCCGTGCCATTCGAGAACACGATCTGTTCCGCTATCAGGGCAATACGCGCCTGGGTGCTGGTCACATCAAGGAACAGGCCAGCGCTCTTATAGCTGTCGGCTGTTCCACCGCGCACTTCCATCCCGATACGCGCATTCCAGCCGGATGGAGCATTGTAGGTGCCCATCCGGAACGTAGCATTGGCTGAAACTTCGCCGATATTGGACGAAAGCTGAGTAATGAGATTGGCTTGCGCCACCACATCATCTTCGACGCCATCGACACGGACTTGCAGCAACTGAATAATGCTTGCCCCGGTATTGTCCCAGAGTTGGGCATTGATCCGGGTCAGCTGCTGGCCAATGGCACTATTCGGACCCGTTGCAACGATGATATCCTCCTGCCACATCGCCTGTGCATTGCCGAACGTGCTGGATAGCTGGCGCGTCAGCCGCTGAATGTCGGAATAGTTGCTGTTGTGATTGTCCGATGTCGTGGTTGCAAGTTCTTCAGCCTGCCGGATCAATTCGCGAACCTGCGGTCCGATCCAGCCGAGATAACCCTTTAGATCATCGGCCAATCCTTCGTAATCGATAGGGTTCTGATCGCCTTGGGCGTTCAGGGTGCGGAACGGTTTCGCCGCCGACCAAGCCACAGACCGACCATTGTCCACACGCAAACGCGTGCGCACAAACCAATCCGTGAGCGAGGTCAGGCCTTCGACCAGAAGAACGTTCACCACGTCCCACGTCACGAAGCGCTTGAACACCTGGCTTGGATCATTGGCCGGCCAGTACTCGATATCAACGCCGACAACAGAGATGTCATCGATCGTATCCCACAGCAGTCGCGCACCAGGTAGCTCACCAGCGCCATCAGCCTTGACGATTGTCGGGATAACATCGAAGTTCTGCACCTCCGCCAGATACTGCGGCGGTGGGACAACAATGATGTTCGGCGGATTGGTTTCGTATGCGGTCGGGTCAAAGACGCCGTTGCTGATCTGCTGCAGCGCAACCGAGATATCGCGAGCACCATCCGTATTGATCCCGCCAAGCTGCCGGGTCAGTACCTGATATGTGCGGTCACCGTATTTGGCGCTGTTCCAGCGAACCCACCGGCCTTCCTTGATTGTGTCAAGGAACTTCGGATGAACGACGATTTCCGCTGATGCCTGATAACGAGCGCCACGGATGGCGATGTCTGCCAGCCTATCTACCTGCCGCACATCGGTGACGGCAGCGTAAGGGATGGCGCTGGCAAGCGTTTCGCGATCTTCAGCAAGTGCTCCCGCATCGATGCGGGTTGCCGCGTCCTTCGTCTCGTAGAAATCATCCGGCGAGACATATGAGGCCGCGACCGTATTGATCAGTTCAGTACGCTTGCGCTTGGCGCTGAAGCGAAGCGGTGCACCACGCTTGATATCGTCGTCTGTGATGGTTGCAACGATGGCCTGCGGAGCTCCCGCAATCGGAAATTCGCCGTCAACACGCTCAACCCACGACCCGCACATGGCTTCAAGGATCGGCGTCAGGTTGGCGTCGTGGTTGGCGCCGGGGCCGTCCTTGGCAATCGCATGGGCGCGATAGCGTTTCGAGCCGTCCGACATGATTTCGTCGCAGATGTTCGCAGCCTGGGTGTATTCTGCCAAGGGCAACCGGCTTGCACGAACAGCCTTGCCGACCATGCGCTGAGTGCCGTTGAAGAAACCGCGCTCCAGATTGTAGATCTGCACGACCGGATTATCGGAATATTCCCATGTGCTCTGGTCGTCCCAGCGATGCGGGCCCGATCCGCCCATCGTGCCGTCTTTGCGCCAGTCGTAAAGCGGCGCGCCGACGACTTCGAACAGCAGCTTTGCCGGAGAGGTCAGGCCATCGCCGTTCTTGCGCAGCTCGGAAAACACGACGGCATAGGCAACGCCTGCACCACGATGGTTTGCAGTCCATCGACCAGCAGGGCGGGCATTGTTGATCAGTGTCGGCTCTGCCTGCTGGTCCATCGTGCCGTAGAAGAACTTGACGCGGACGTTATCGTGATCGTCGCCGCTTGTTCCTTCATTCGGCACAAGCCAGTAGCCGTTGGCGTCCTGCTGGCTCAAGATGCGCCATTGGCCATTGTATCGAACACGCGGAACAGCCGTAATGCGGAAGCTCGACAGAACAAACACGTCCTGTATCAGGCGCCCACCCGACCCGTAGCTGTTGCGGTAAATGTGATGGCCTTCAGTCGCGCAGGTACCGAGAATGACCGAGCGCGGGATATTGGCCCCGTACTGGGTTTCAAGTTCCGAGGCGCGGCTCTGCGTCTTTGGAGGGAACAGCGCATTGACCGCATACTTGAGTGCGATGCCGAAGGCTGTCTGCGCGATACCGGCGAGGATCGGGCTTGCAGCAGCCCATGCGGCCACGCTCGACACAAGACCGCCAATCGCGGTGAAGATAGGCGCTAAAAATGGCATGCGACAGCCTCAATCGGGCGCAACAAAAAAGGCCCGCTGCTGGCGAACCTTCAAAAGCGCAAATTGTCGAAGTGGTTACAGGCCGACCTTGTAGGCCTGCTCGATATCGGTCACGGACAAGAACGCGAGCCCATGCGGCTGTTTCACCGCGAAGCCGGAGCCGCAAATGAACCCGGCGACATATTCGTCATTGATGCGGATAACGCCCACGTCACCCCTGCGGGCAGAAAGCCGATTGACCGGCTCAAGCTGGAGGTAGGTTTCGAATACGTCCTTGACGTTCTCACAGCCATTGGCGCGCATCTTCCGGGCTGCCCCGGCTTCGGTCTTGTACTTGCCACGAAACTCCGCAAGCGGGTCTTCGCCGGTTACGGCCTTGATGGCATCGGCGGCAGTCATGAGGCAGTCCGAAACGCCCCATTCCGGCGCGATCGATACATGAGCCGTCGCAAGGTCTTCCAACGCCCGATCCCAACCGGGAACCCTAGCCGAATTTGATTTTGAAATAATCATTCTTGATCCTCGCGGCGTATTCGAAAAGCATGTCGCCGGGCGACACAAGCTGCTGGTCCTCATGCGAGGCGTAGCGGTAGCCTTCGCGGAAGTTGTCGACCGCGCCCGTTTCAATGTGGCCTTCTAACCAGACCTCGTCGCTTTCTTCGCGGTGGTCGATGTAATCGACATAGCCGTACCAGGTCGGCTCGGCATGAAGGAAAGCGTTGTTGTCCGGGTCGAAATAAAAGTCGTAGAACGTGACAGGTCGATTTTTATAATCTTCCTGCTCAATCAATCCGAGCTTATCCGGCGTCAGGGCGAAATCGGCGGCAGCGGGCAGGCGCATGGTGACTGGCTGCGCCGCCGTGCCGAGCGCGTACATTGGTTCATCAATATCGATGATGGTGTTACCGTGATAGGTCAGGCCACCATAATCGACGCTGCCCTTGCCTGAGAAAAAGCCATAGGTGCCGGTGCCGAACTCGAACTTTACGGCGGATGCGATCTTGCCCCTGCCCTCGTTGAGCAGTTGCTGTAGACGTGCGGGAAAGGCCATGAGTTACCGTCAAACCAATGAAAGGGTGGATTCAACCGCGCCCAACTGATATTTGGCCGGCATGATTAGAAGCGTTTGCATGTTGATTGTCGGTTTTGGCGCCTTGATCCAAGGAGTTCTTCGCCTTGGAAATCCTGCCCAGGCCGTTGAAAAAACGGGCTGGCTGTATCAGCAGTTCGGTGACCAAGGCATTGCCGTCGGCATGATCGCCATGGGTGCCGTCGCATTGGTCATAGGGGCCATTATGTTCAACAACACATGGATCCGGGCTATTCGGGAACGTCGACAGCGCCCTTAGAAATGCAGATACCAAAATAATGCTACTTCCCGTGTTTCCGGATAAAGGCCGCGATATAGAAACCTGTCATATCCGCCTAACGAAAATCCGTAGTAGCTATAGAAGCGGCACGCAGAAACGTTGGTGGATTGGGTTTCGAGGCGGACACCGGCCATTCCCGTGTCTCTGGCCCATTGGACGGCTGAGCCCAACAAAAGTCTTCCGACACCTCCCTTTCGATTGCCAGCGGCGACCGCGACGTCCTCCACAATAGCGTACTTGTTCCAGCCTTCGCTGATTGCAAGATACCCAATAGGAACATCATTCCGAACTGCAATGAAAAGCTGTTTGCCAGGGTCTGTCAGAAATTCCGTCAGATCGGTTTCATCAAAGCCATAGTCTTTGCGATATGGCTCCATCAGCGAAACGGAAACCATACTTTCAAATGGTTCAACAAGCTCATCTTGAACTTCAAATGAAAAGTCATGGAGGGACAGCAGCGAAAGATCGGCAAGTGTTCCGGGCCGTATTTCATAATCGCTTATCTGCATTTGCGTCCTCTTTCTCCCGATACCGAGTGCTTACCTTAACGGATTACCTCGGCACCTCAACAAGCTGGAACTTTGCCGTTGGCATCACGCCATCTTCAACTTCAGTCGATCCCGGCACAATCCGGGTATTCAGAACTGGATCTTTGAAGCGAACCGTTGCGCCATTTGCGATGTAGGACGGCACCGGGGGCTCGACAGGTAGCGTGATTGTCGCCCCTGCCGTAGCGTTGGCCGTTACCCGATGGAGACTGTGATAGTCGGCGGACGTGAGCGAAATCAGATCGCCCTTCGTCATCGCCAATCCCGCAGTCACGCCGCCGATCAGTAGGGTTTTCCCATTCGTGACCGATGTCAGTGAACCATTGTCAGCCGGAACGGAGCTATTCGGATTGCTCCAATAAGCACGGGGAAGCGATTGCTTACCGAGAACCGTGTAAACAATCGTCTCCATGCCGTTCTGCGCTTGGGCAAGCCAGCCTTCGAACTCCGCCAGATCATCGTCATACATCGGTTGGGTTTCGATGTTGACTGTCCACCACTCATCACCGTTCTGGATCATCGATATGGCTCGTTCGCCATACCGAGACATTGAAATTGGCTTATTCAGCCGTGGACGGCCAGCCTGATATTCAATGTTTGTGGGCAGGTTAATAGTCATCTGGTTACCACGTTGACTTGCTTGATCAAATCGTCATGACTTGATCATCCTAAGCAATTGAAAGGGTGGGATATGACGGAAATTTCTTTTGTTGGCGTCGGAGACATATCGTTCATCGACGTCGACGGGGTATATGTCGGGGAAGTAATGTTCCAAACGGATGATGACCGGCTTGAAGGCGGCCATCGCATTGCCAGCCAGGAAATCAAGGTTACCATCCGTCTCAAAGGCGATCCCGACTGGAGTTATGCCAAAGTGCGAGAGTTGGTGCTTCGAGAAGCGGAAGAGATACTTGCCCTATCGCATCGGCACATCGCCGGCAAAAGTTGGCAAGATCTCCACAAACATAACGTTGAGATGGACGAAAAACTCCAAGATTTACATTCGTTTTTCCCCGAAGAAGAATAACCGGAGGCCAAATTGGCCTCCTTATCTCGAATAATATCCACGTGGGTTTCCGGCTCGGACGGCATTCGCTGTTGTCACGGCTGCACTCTTGTCACGCATTTTATTATTTGCTTTCACGACCTCTCCCGCCCCTTCGTAGACTTCGCTTTTGATATAGTTCTGGAAGTTCCCGTCATTCACAAAACGGGTTTCAGTGATGACACGAACAGTCTGCTGATCGCCGACAGATCCCCCCATCATCTTAACTGGAATGTGTCTGCCATCAGGTAACGGAACTGCTGCCTCTGGTCCACTTTCACCGAAGATCGCTGGCTTGTTGGTAATGCCGCCCTTGGCAAACAGTCCGATAGAACTTGCTCCAACCATGCTGGTCAGGCTGGAATTCCACCCGCCACCGGTCGCACCGATCAGATTGCCGAACAGCGAATTAATGGCTTGGTCGAGAGCCATATCGAGCAACTTGTCAGCCAGCTTGGTAAGCGCGCCAGTCAGTGCTTCAAGTGCATCTTTTCCATTCAACATGTCGGAAACGAACGAAGATGCGAAGTCTTTCGTCAAATCCTTGCTGATCTGGAGCTGTTCATTCAGCCGTATCTGGGTGGCCAGACGCTGACCGGCTGCACTGTCAGGATCAATGCCCGCCTGACGAAGATCGCCGTATACGCGTTGCTCTGTCGGACTGCGAAACATCTGAGCGCGTTCGAACCGAAGTTCTTCCGCCATCTGAAGTTCAGCAACGCGGGCAGCAACAGCGCCGTACTGTTCGGCGAGCTTTTCAAGTTCGGCCCGCTGTGCAGCGGTGATCGTCCTGCCCTTGTCCTGCGCCTTCTGGAGCAGTTCGAGCTTGAAGCGCATCGTATCGGCAGCGACACCGGTCTTACCGACAAGTTGTTCTTCAAGTTCAAGCTGTTGGATGCGATCCTTTGCAGACTTGATTAGGTCGCGATAGGCACGGGCAGCCCGTTCGGCTTCCTTGCTTGTTTCAGCGAGTTTCTTGGCTACGCCGGCGTCACCCGACAGATCGACGTTGTCATTGGCAGCCTGCAAGACTTCGTACGATTTCGAGAACTTATCTACAGCCGCCTCAAACTGGAGGGCAGAATTTGATGCAAAGTCAGATGAATCTGCCTTCAACTCTTTAATGTTGTCGCCGAAATTGAAAACAGTTCCGAATATAGTGCCGATGTCCTGAATGGACTTGAGCATAAATGCGAGAAATGTGGACCAAGCCGACTTCATAGCATCAATGCCCGCAAAGAACGTCAATTTCACGCCCTGCCAGACAAGAGCCATAGATTCTCCAAACTTTGAGAAAGCATCGGACCAGTTGTCCGTGGCCTTGACTGCCTCGTAAAGCCGGTAGATTACGTCGCCGAGGATTACGACAAGCACGCCTACGCCTGTAGATGCCACAGCAGCACGGAGAGCCTTCATCGCAGTGGCGAGGTTCAGAGTGGCGAGCGCGGCGGCAGCGATACCGGCAACATACTGTGATCCCCACACGGTGACCGCCGCTAGGCCGGTAGCTATAAATCGTTCCATGTTGTCGGCGACAAAGATGATCTTCTCCGCAAAAGAACCTGAGATGTTATTTGCCTGATCAAAAACTCCGACTGTGCGAAGAATGGCATTGCCAACGAGCGTGAAAGCATCCCCGATGGTTGCGGGCATGCTGTCGGCTTCGTCGTTCAGCCGTTCGAGGTTCTTAAGAAGTACGTCGGCTATGATATCGCCAGTAATCTTGCCCTTTTGACCGAGCTGGAGGAGCCCGCCGGTTGTCGTCTTGAAACGTTCAGCGAGCAGTTCAGCCAAGCGGCCACCGGTGGCGATCACAGTGTTCAGGTTGTCACCAGACAGCTTGCCAAGCGCCATCGCTTTAGCCATGGCATTCTGAACGCTTGCGGCCTGCTGGCCTTTCGCACCCGAAACGACAAGCGCATTGTTCAGGGCTGCCGTGTAATCAAGCGTCTGCTTCGTGGAATACCCAAGTTCACGCATGATCGAGGCATTCGCGATATAGCTTTCTGTGGTCTGCGCAATGCTCGAATAGGTGCGTCGGGCGATTTCTGAAAGGCGTTCCATCACAGCGGAACCTTTTTCAATCGAACCAGCCGCAAGATTCACTCTCGAAGTGAGGTCCGACCAGCCATCGGCTATATCAACAATCGCTTTGACGCCAAACGCCGCTCCAACAGCCGCCAATCCGGTACGAAGCAGGCTCATAACCCGGAGAGAGCCGTTCGCGCTCTGAGACAGCTTGTCGGTGGCGCGAGCCGCCTTATCTGCGCTCTGACTGTAGCCTTCTGCTGAGCTCTGCGCCCCGCGGGCGACAGACTGGAATGTCCGGAGGTTATCGTTCGCTTCCTTGACAGGACGAGAGTCGACAGCCAAACCAAGAGTGGCAAGGTCCATTTTCGCACCAGGGGGTTAGAATGAAGAAACTCATAGTATTGGCATTCGCTCTGACTTGTTCGCCAGCCGTAGCTGAAGACGCGGGCAAAGAAATATCTGACAAAGCGATCACATGCCTGAGAGAGCCATCAGGCGCACCGATAGAATATACCGCATCATTCGAAGTTCAGATTACGGACGGCGGCAAAATCGCGGACATCAATGCCAAAGGCTACCAGCCGAAAACCACCGAGGGTAAAGTTATGGCTATGGCACTCTCGCGAGCCATAGAACGCTGTCAGCCTTATTCCAGCGTTGCAACGGGAACGATCGACGTGACGTTCAAACAAGGAAGCAAGTTCATTGATCCTTTCAAGAAGGGCGCAACCAAATGAACCGTTTCCTCGCTGAAGCTCTTTCCCTGCTAAACGGGATTATCGCCGTAATTATCGTGCTGGCAGGGATCTTTCTTGGCTTCCGAGCTTCAAACGGAAGTATGTTCGTCTCGTTCCTTGGTGCTATGCTGGGGATTGTTGTGGCTGCGCTAGCCTGCGGTGTAATTTCTTACCTCGCCTTGATCGAAGGCCACTTAGCAACGATCGCAGGTCAGTCTGCACGCGGCTATGAGGCACAAAGGCCGCGCAAGGAACCGTCCCTATAGGAAAAGGGCGCCGTATCGATATCCCGCTTTCTAATCCCCATCGACACTTTGTCGCGACTGGCGGTCAAAGTCTTTCAACCTCGGCGCGAATCAGCTTTAGCTTGATCGTCAATGACGCGGGGAATTTGTATGTCTACAGTGGTATTCGCAAAAAACTATAGAGGGTTTAAGGAGATCGAAATACCAATCTCCAGCACGGTCTTCCTGGTTGGAGACAATAGCTCTGGCAAAAGTTCGATACTACACCTCATAAACTATATAATTAAGAGCGAGCTAGTTGGCGTTCCAACTCTAGACGATGCACTTGGCGTCGGGATGTATGACTTTTTTTCTCCCTATTTTGAATTCGATGATGTGACAATAGGTTTTTCAAAATCAGAGAACGACGTAACCACAAGCCGTCTCATCGAATTTCGAATTTCAAAATCTGGAAAGCCTAACGTCACAACTGCACTTTATGCAATTGACGGATTAGCATTCACGTTAAAGAAAAGAGGATCGACATGGTTTGCTCGGCTTTCTAGATCAGAAGCGAAGTTCATTTTTTCTGACCTTAAATCGATATTTGAAGACGATACTGGATTTTCTAAAATTACTTTTAGACTTCCGGAGAATCAAGTAAATTCTGTTATAAATGCATATATGGCGCTTCACAGCCTTGCTAAGGGACAAGGTCTTAAAGATAGCGAGCTCTCTGAATTTGGCGCCAGGGCATTTTTTGCTCCAATTCTGGGAAATGTTGTTCATACCACTCCGCTTCGTGCCCAGCCTGAGAAGTATTATAATTTTGTTCCTCGTTATAAACCTACAGGCGCGCACTTCGCCTCAATGTGGAAGTCAATCCGCCCAAAGAACCGCCAAGTTTTCCATGCAGCCATATCGCAGTTTGGCAAAGAAAGCGGGTTGTTTGAAAGCGTGGATGTTCAACCAGTATCACGACGTATATCTGACTCTCCTTTAACTGTAATTGTGCGCCGTAACGGCCGCGATTTCTTTCTTACTCAAGTTGGGGTTGGGGTATCACAAATCGTTCCCTTACTAGTGGGGTGCATGTTTGCAAGTTTCGACAGCCCCCCGCCTCTGATGTTACTCCAGCAGCCTGAACTTCATTTGCATCCCGTCGCTCAAGCTGCTGCCGGTGAATTCTTGTTCGAGATGGCAAAGAAGCATGTCAACTGTGTTATTGAAACTCACAGTGACTTTCTTATCGACAGATTTAGAGCACGTATCCGCGAGACGAAGGACACGATCCCAATTCTTCCAAAGATCATATATTGCTTTAGTGATCGAAGAGGAAACAACGCGCATCAAATCGATATCGCAAAAGATGGCAGTCTCGTTGACCCACCCGCTTCCTATTCGGAGTTTTTCTTAAATGAAGTGGTGAGGACAATGTTCTAATGGCAAGAGTTTTCGTGGATGTGAATTTGTTCTCCACTGATTGGTTTCGCACGATTCTCGAAGCGGACTTAGTACCAAACAAAGCTGTCCGCTTTGTATATTCTGACGATTCAATCACAAGCAAGGAACACGAGAAAGCAAAGAAAGCCGCTACATTTTACAAACTTATGGGCATGCAAGGTCGGCGTGACGATGTGGGAAAAGCGGATTGTGAGAAACATCAAACCATTCTTCAGTCACTCAGCGAATGGCAAGATGAAGGCGCCTGCGATGATCCGCATATTTTCTCTATGGTTTACAATAAGCCAACTGGATATGTTTTCTCATCCGACACGCGAATTGCGAAATGTAGAGACTGTATCCGGAAGGTTGTTGAAAACCGATACTGTGACTTTATCGTGATCGCCAAGGGAACAACCTATCTTGAGCATAGACACGATATAACCCGATAGATTGGGACATCTTCATGTTGAAACAACAAGTCAGAACAACGCGTCAAACAGGCCTTCACTAAGTTTCCTCTGCTGCACGACTGGTTTGTTCTGCCCTGTCTTATTCTCCTTGGCTCGCCATAGCGCCGTCACGGCCATATCGATCTCTCGGATGAGTTCTCTTTCCCACGGTCGGATATCTAATCCGGCACCGCGGGAGAGAGCATCGATCTCAAGCCATGTAATCGGACAGGCGACAAAGCCGATCTGCCGGCTGGCATTCAGTTCCATGAACCAAGCCCAGATATAGCCAAGCCGGTCGGGGAAAGCAGGCAGGTCCGGTTCTGGATTGTCCGCCTGCGCAAATGCTGCCTCCGCAAAGGCTATCAGCTCGTCGCGGAGGGTTTCAAAAAATTTGCTCGATCCGCGATGAACTCGTCCACCTGGTCTCTGATCCAGGGTAGATCGGTGCGCGAATAAAGCTTCCGGACATTGTCCTTGTTGAACGCCAGTTCTTCGCCATCAAGAACAATTCCCGACCAGCCCAAAGTACAGGAAATCAGAGTGGTTACGGCTTCTTCCTCAAGTTCAGCGGCAGAAAGCTTTGTCTTGCCCTTCTGGTTCAGGCGGCGGTCAAGGATCGTCCGCTGAGCCTTCCGGAAAACATCGCTGTCTGTCCCGACAAGCGTGATTGTGATCGGCTTGCCTTTTTCGGTTTTGAGAACCGTTCCATCGATGGGATGGCGAAGTTCGAGGGTCTGGCCCTCCTGAGAAACGGCGAGTGATGCGAGGTCCATGGAGGTTCCCTGAAACGAATTGCGATTTAGTGGCGTCTGTCCTGCTGGCTTATGGGCCAACAGGAGCAGCGACCTTGACGATGTTTGAATTGATTTCGAGCGTGGAGTTCAGGTTCTGGATGGTGTTGGCTTCCCCACCCGCTTCTTCCGCGCTCATGACCAGAGCAACGAACATACGCTGAGCGCCATTTTCCAGTTCGATCTTGAATGCATAATTGTCGCGGGTCTGAGCGGCGGCCAAAAGCGCCAACTGGCCAGCATCATCATCAACGATGGCAAAGACGTTCTGCATCTGGCCAGCGTTGAACGTCCCCTTCTGTTTTATGTCGCGCCCACGATTAATCAGAGAGGTAGTGATCAGCGCGGCGGTATCGCCAGCAGCGCCCATCTGGGACCAACCGTCGATTTCTTCCCAAGTCTGAGATGTGAAGTCAGCGGCGACAAAGTCGGTGGGTTTATCGGACAGGACGCCGCCGATAAAGATTTTCGATCCTGCGACAGGATAAAGAGCCATGACGGCCTCCTATAATAGAAAAGGCGACCACACGGCCGCCGGTTGCTTTGAGTTTGCCTTGCCGAAGGGCGAAACGGCTATGCGTAGCACTCGTATGTGATCGTCACCGGTACTTGCCAATGGGTTTCGTCACTGAACGCTTGTGCGATATCCGGCGCTTTTGTGATGCGAACGGAGAGCTCATCCTTCGGTAACTTCAAATCAGTCGAGAAGTGTTCAGCCACCTTCCCGGCATTATCGGTAGCTTTCGTTGCGCCGCCGTTCAGGGGCATAAACACATCGACCTGCAGAATGCCTCTCCGTTGATGAGGAGCGGTTGACTTGATGAACAGCCGCTGACTTGTATTCGGCATGTGTGTTACTCGCACATAACCCGTAGCGGGGCGCTGGAACGCGACGTTAGGCCAAGCAACAGGAAGTGCCGGATTAAGAACCAACGACGCCACGCGCTCAAATAGAACGTTCTCAATGCTTTTTTCGATGGTCATAGGCCTAACCTTGTCTTCACTTCCTTGGCCTTGGCGGTCACGATTTCCTGCCAGCGTTCAGCAACTAGCGTCATCCACTGCCGAGGTTCGTTCCCCTTCGCTCCATAATGGACATATGCCGCATAGTTCGCCGTGTAGCCGAGATAGAGCGTATCGCCGACTTCTGCGCTGTTGATGACCAGAATTACCGGCCCGAGATCTGGGGAAACCGGTTGCCCTGGATTTTCGCGAGATAATGTTGGCATGGCCTCTTTCGAAGCCATCAACGACGCTCTGAGAAAGCTCGTCCGATTATACCCACTTGCGGATTGTGGCTGGTCATAGACCATATCCGTAAGCTGTTGATCGAGTTGACTAACGAGTTCTTGCGCACTCTCCCTGAAAACAGCGAGCAATGCCCCATCAACACGGTTGATCCAGTCTCCGACTTGTGCCGCGAATGTTGACGCCATTTAGTCGACCAGCTCCGCAACGAAGTCGATTGAATAGTCGCAGTAGCATTTGCAACCTATCGAATGCTTGGCCGGTAGGCCCGGAGCGTGTGGATACATAATCTGGGTTCCGTCTTGAGCAATGAACGGTTCACCGTACTTCACCTTCTGCCCGCTCATTTCTTCGTGCTGAACACGCGGATGCTTTTGACCTGGAGTATGTCTCCACGTCTTGGTGACGTTCTGTGCTGAGATATTCCCGCTCTCGATTTGCTGATTGAACGCAAAGTCCTTGGCTGTGGCTATAGCGTTGAAGGTTTCATTCAGCGCAATGGTATCGCCGCGAAGTTTGAGCAGTCCGTCGCTGTAACGACCGACGATCTTTTCAACCACGTCTGACCCGAGCGGCTTCTGATCTTTCAGGGCCCTTAACACGGTTGTGTCAAAGCGCCTGTCCCGGCGGCCTCGATCCAAATAGTTCCGCAACATGCCCGCATCGCCCGAAAGCAGTTCTTCACGCGCTTTCTGCACGAATTGGGCTTGTTGTGACGTTAGGCCTAGTATTCCGCCTTCCCGCTTACCCGTGGCGCGATTTACCGAACCAACGATGGACTTTGCCGCCTTTGTCGGGTTGTCACCACGAGCGAGACTATCAATCAGCGTGGTACGGATACCGGCAATCTGGTCTGCTTCGATTTCGGCAACCCGGGTTGCCGAGTAATCGCGAATCCAGTTCTCCGCTGCAATATTTCGGGCATCCCACCGAATGACAATCTGGTGACCGTCTGGGTCGCGCAAGGCAGGCATTGCCGAGATGGCTGCCACTCCGCCGCCATTGAAAGCCTGCCTAATAGCTTCTTCCAACGGGCCGTAGGCTGCACGGTAAATGAACATTGCATCAATCGCGCCGGATATATCGCCCTTTTCGAGCCGTTCAACGATTCTACGAAGGACAATGTTCGACCGGATATCATCCACGGCTGCCATGAAGGCGGCGCGCAGGATCGGTTCATATGTCGCGATAAGAGCTTCAAACCGTTCGCGAGGCGTTAGACGTTTAAGCACGTGCCTGCAACTCCCAATAAACGACGGTTCCCGCTGGATTGAGCGGCTTCGCCTGGACAATCGTACTTAAAATCCCGCCGATGATGACCTTGTCGGTTGTCGCCGGCTGGATCGTCAGACCTTTGGTGGCGAGGTAGACCTTCTTGTCGGTCGACTTGATCAGCGTCCCGTCAACGTCTTTCTGATCATAATCCAGCGCTACCAGAGTGCACGGATAGTCCGTATCGCTCGTGCCCGGGTCCCATGGATCGCCAGATGTCTCCGTTCGACGGATAGCTCCGATCTGACCGAACTTGTCAATCAGTCGGTTCGCTGTTTGAACCGAGCGGACATAGTTGAACTTGGCCATTTGGCACTCTCCAATGGATCAAATCCCCGACCAAATGCGTTGGAAAACATCGGGAACCGAAGGAGGACAACATGAACGTCGCAAACTTGCAGATCGAAGGCCTATGCCTCGCTATTGCCGCGATCAACCATGCACTGGTCGAGAAAGGCATTCTGTCCCAAGTCGAGTTAGACGACGCCCTCAGAAAAGCCGAAGCAACCGCTCGTGGGGATGATCGATTTGTCGAAGACCTCAATCCATCGAACCGCGATGCGATCTGCTTTCCGATCAGGGTACTTCAGATCGCCAATACGACCGGAGCGGAACGTCCCTGGAGCTTTACCGAACTCGCCCGCCTGGTTGGAGAAACGAAGCAACCTTATAACGATATGCTTTAGGCTCGCGCGGCTGAACCGAAAACTCCCGGCCCTTTGCCTCGGATGAACCCGGCCAAGATGCCGTCGACTACGCTGATTACCGGCAGGACGTCATCAATCCTGCCGTCCGTGTCTTGGTATGTGACGGACAGATCACCGACCTGTTCCTGCTTAATCGCCTCTGCTGGCACATAGTCTGGCGAAAGGCTTCCGGGAGTGATCAATTCTCGCCAAGCAGCCTCACACAAGGCATTCTTGATCCTTTGTGGTATCGTTGTGCTCGGAAGCAGCGCACCGCGCCACACGGCGTTCTTTCGAGGCCATTCAAGCGCCTGTTCTACCGTCGCAGGTTCACCGATGAACCGCTGGCCGTATGTGCCATCCAGCCATGTCGTACCGCGGCGCAAGGCCTGTTCGACTTCGGGATCGGTCTTGTCGGCCAGATCGTAGCCGACCTTGCCACAGTAGGCCCGGAACTCATCCAGATCGACGTAGCTGTCAGCGGCAGAATCGCCGGGTGTCGTCGTCAACATTTGCCGGTGCCTCGCGTTTCCTGATAGGCGCTGAACAGTTCCTGAAAGATTGCCTGCATCGAATAAGCTTCGAACTCTGGCGATGGATCTTTCTCGCCAATGTCTTCGCGGATTGTCTGCCAGACGTGAGTAGCTTCATGAACCAGAAGGCCGGCGACCTCACAAACCGTCCGCTCATTCTCGCTCCCATCGCGCAAGGTGACGATGACGATGACTTTGCCGTCTTTCGTGAATGTGGTGCATCGGCCATCCGTGCCGGGATATGGCTCGCTGCAACCCATCTTCTTCATTTCACGCTTCCATGCCTTCTTGGAGGGACAGAAGCCGAAATGGACGGGCTGCCAACCGCGGTCACACCAAATCACACGGTCAGTATCGCTCATTCGCCTGCGGCCTTGGCATTCAGCTTGTTGAAGTAAGCCAGGAGGTTCTCCCGCTTCATATTCGGATGCGGAGCCTTGCCGGTCGCAGTTTCGATGGCAGCGCGAAGCTGATCATCACTGAACTGGTCGCCACCGTCTGTGCCGATGCCGCTAGTCGATAGCGCCTGCTGCTGCTGGCCTTCGTCCTTCCCGCGCTTCTTGTGCGGGTTGATCACCTTTGCGTCCTCCGGCGCGAACCGAGCATCTATGATCTTGAAGCCATCGGCCCGAAGCTTTTCTTTGAGCTTCTGCGATACGGGGTGAACGACATATGCGATTTCACGCTCTTTCGACATGGGAAACCCTCAAATAAAAAGGGCGAGCCGAAGCCCGCCCGGGTTGATGATTAGGCTGCGGCCACGGTCAGAACGCCGGCCGTGTGCTTGATGCTGGTCGCGACCTTGTCCCAGTTCGTGCCGGTGGCGATCTCAGCGTCGGACGGCGACTTACCACCGTTGGCTTCATCCCAAGTGTAGCCCTTGAGACCCAGACCGAACGAATAGTCCATCTGCATAGTCGTCTCGATGCGGGTCTGGCCGTTGGAGGTTTCGATGTTGGTGATCACATCGCTGCCGTCATGAACAATCGCAGCACTTTCCGCGAGAGAAAGCACCTTCAGCTTGTTCGGCGTTCCCGCCTCATACAGTGCCGGTGCATCGGTGACGATCACGGGCTTGCCGAGGATATCGACCACACGGACATTCTGCGCCTGGAAGAGCTGAGCCGTGTTGACGAGATTGGCGCCGATGAGCTTGTGATAGGCCGTGCCGTTCATGACCTGAGCGATCAGGTTGCCCGAGTGATCACCGAACTTTGCATGCGCATCGTTCATTGCCACGTAAGACAGGGCCGGATCGGTTGCCGCGGACACATCATTCGTCGCGTCCGGCTGATTGCCGATGGCGGCGACAAGCCCAGCAATAGCCGTGTTGAGCTGATCAGCCATCATTGCTTCGGCAAAGTTGCGGGATGCCACTTCGATGCCTTCAGCGGTCGGCTTCTGAAGCCAGGTCATCTGCGATGGTTCGTAGCGGATCGGGCCGAAGCCGCCGGCGATCTTGACCGAAGAGTGCTTCTGCTGGGTCAGATCGGTCGCGGCTGCTGCGGCTTGTGCCGCATACCGATCAACACGACGCTGCGCTGAGTGGATGGATGCAAAGAACGATTCCTGAAGGAAATCGCCCTCAAAACCCTCCGTGGTGAGACGGATTGCGCCGTTGGAGGCGGCATTGAACTTCTGCACCATCTGCGCCAGCGTTTCGATGATCGCGGGCATGAAGTACTTGTTGAATACCTGCATCTGGGAAAGAGACATGGAAAGCTCCTATGCTGTGTCTCGGGATTGTTGGTTGGATGGGCTTCCCGCCCGCTGGGTGCCGCTTCTCATCCCGAGACAGCAGCAGAGAGTTTTCAGGGCGATCAGCCCTTCAGTTCAGGGAATTTGGCTGCGATAGCCGCCGCCCGTTCTTCACGGGTTCCACCGAAATTACCGCGTTGCGGAGGGTTACCGCCGCCTCCGGGGCCGGGTTGCTTGCCGCTGCCCGACTGACCGGATCCTTCAAAGGCACGTCCGAACGCTTCAGATTCCTTCATCTCGGCAACCAGGCCGGCGATATCCATGGGCGTACCCTTGGAATCCGCGATCTTTGCGTTGCCGTCTTTGTCGATCACTTCGACCGTGAATTTGCCGTCGACTTCCTTGACGCGAGTATGAGCCCGCACATGAGGAAGGAGCAGTTCAACTGAACCCTTCGCTTCAGCCAGAGCGGACGTCGCAGCAGCATCGATAAGCAGGCTTTCAACGGTCTTGGTCAGATGACCGATGCGCTCATCGCGGCTGGAAATTTCGCCAGTGTGCTTTTCCAGAAGCTGGGCCTTGGCAGCCTCAAACTTCGTGTTCGCGATCTTGTCGGCTTCCTTGGCCGGGTCGATGCTGGTCAGCTCCTCCAGCTTCGCCAGCGCTTCGCGGGCCTTGTCCGGGTCGAGATCCTTGAACTTGACCACATCGCGCTCCAGACGTTCGCGCGTGGTGCGCTCCTTGCCCAGAGCCGTCTTGAGGCCGTTCACGTCTTCAAGTGCGAAACCGTCGACCGGCTCGACATCGAGAACGAACTTGCTGTCCTTCTCGACATACAGAGCCTTGATTGCATCATCGATCCCGTCGAGCGATGCCAGAATTGCTTTGAGAGCCATGTTTATCCATCCCGGATAGTTGTGCGCTTCCCGCGCATTGAAAAAGGCCCGGAAGGATCACCCTACCGAGCCGTGTGAAGTCAGATTGTCGATTGAACTATTCCGCCGGCTCTTTCACCGGTGGAGTGACCGCAGCGGTCAGATCATCCTCGGTGTCATCGCCGGGAAGTTCGTCCATAATCCGCTTTTCCTCTTCGTCCGCGTCAAACTCGGGTGAAAGGATGCTTCTGCGCTTCATTTCTTGCCAGAGCGTCTGTGTGCTGAGCTTTCCGCGCTCGTTCATAGTCAGAAGCGTTTCAGGTGCCTTGTCCTCACCAAGCTCGATAGCGAAGTCAGTGTTCACGTAGACGGTCGGCTCGAGCTTCACCTTCAGCCACATCGATGTGAAGACATAAGCCCGTTCCAGACAGTCCTTCAGCATGAAAGCCCATGCTTGTACCGCGCTGGCTGACTTCTGGGAAGCAAAGGCGGCTGCAACTTGCGTAATCCCGCTCGTGCCTGCTGTCAGCGGCTGACGGCCAAGCTCGCGCATCTGGGTTTCGGTCTTGTCCACCTCTTCAGACAGAAACTTGAGCGATGAGGCTGACGGCTCGATGAACTGCCACTGTCCGCTCTTCGCGCCATCAGGAGCCGGAGGCGCATAAAGAACCACCGAGGGGCCAATAGGCGCCATGATCGGCCTGCCGTTCTCATCCACCGGTGGCGTCACGCCGTTACCTGCCAGCATCGGGAATGCGGTCAGTTCCTTCGCAGACTTGAGATTGGTCTCCTGCTGATAATGCTCGACCTGCAATTCAGCGACGTTTCGCATCGGCGGGCGAATGCGCCACGTCGATCCCTCACGCCTGCCGGTGAAGAACGGAACAAGCGCAATAACTCCAATCGAGATCGGACCTTCAGCAATCAGCGACCAGCCAGCATTGCTCGTTATGCCCTTCTCCCAGATTTCATACCGGGCCGGCCCATACTGACCACCTTCGAGTTCATCTCGGACCAGGATTCGCACACGATCAATGCGCTTCTCATTGCCGGCACTGTCGCGTTGGGTGACAGGCTCATAGATCTTGGCGTAGGTGAACTGTTCCTTGCCGTTGATGACCTTACTTTCGACCCAGAGCATGTCCGTAGCGGGGATATTCAACCAATACGGCCTTGCGCCCAACCGCTTCTCATCGGCAAGCGTGGCACCTTCCGGCACCGCCGGATAGTCGACCAGTATCCAGTCAATGGCGTTGTGAATACCATTGAAGAAAACATTGTCGGCAAAGACGTGCAGATGATTGCCGCCGCCGTCGATATCCTCGGTCACAACCTTGATAGCTTCCGGTACGGTATCGTTGGCAAGCGTGACTTCCTTTGAGAACGGCTTGGATGCCAGGTTCTCCACGATGTCCGAATAGATGTCAGTGAACTTCGAGTTCGCCAGCCGGTAGGCATAGTTCGGATCGCTCTCGTTCGGAAATTGTGGGAGATAAGCCTTGCCAGCCTTCCGCATCGCATCCACACCGCCACGGATGGCCGCGACCTTCGTCCAGTAGCCTAGCATCGCCTTATAATCGGCTGATGTAGCGAGAAAATCTGTATCAGCCATTTAATCGTCCATAGGTTCCGAAGACAGCTTTCGGCATCTCAGCACCAAGCATCAATTCAGTGATTGCCCATACAAGGGCGTCGGCACGGTCGGGCGATCCCTCGCCGACGTAACCGGAGGCAGTGAAGTTGCACATCTGGTCTTCAAGATCGGGGAATATGCCCACGTGATGCACCTTGCCTTGTTCGTACAAGGCGCTAATCGGCTCGGCTCGAACCGCCTTCCCCCGGCTGGCAACAACTTCCTTGAAGGCCGCCTTCTTATCGGCAGTCGCGACAGTGAAGCGCACCATGTCGCCACCGTAGTTCCGCTCACCGACAATCCGGTCAGCTTCGAAACGGTGATACAGGTCGACTGCGCGCCGCCCCCATCCTTCGGGCGACAACTGGCAAGTGCCGTCCTCGAGAATGTATGCGTGACCATCTACCCCACGGCCGGCGACAACAATGCCGATGTCGTCGCCGCCGTCATCACCCCGCGTGCCAGAGGGGTCGACAGCAACCACAATTCGAACCAGTTCCGGGGCCTCCTTCACGCGCAGGCTGTCTATACCCGGCATGATTTTGCCATCGGCAGCCGTGCGGTCATCCAGCGCCCACAAGGCGCCATTGACTTCACTTGCCCATTCGCCTGCTTCAAAACGTAACCGCTTTGCCGCCGACATCGAAGCCAGAACGTCGAAATACTCCGCTGGCAGATTATCGGCGTTATCGGACGGGTTTACCTTCATTTCGACGTAGTCGTCGGGATTAGGAAGCGCCTCTTTCGTGCCGGGCTTCATCTTCGAACGGAATAGCTGAAAGCTCCAATGCAGCTTTGACGGCGGGTTACAGTCGAAATAGGCCTTAAGCGCCAGATACTGCCGTCCGGTGGCTTTCGCTATTTGAGCGGCGAGCTCACACTTCTGGGCCAGTCGGGACATTGCGGTTTCAACCGATGCCCAAGGAATCTGACTGCTTTCGTTGAAATAGAGCGTTGCGTATTCCTGCCCGAGAATCTTCTCAACGCGCTCCTTGTCGTCCAACCCCGCAATCCAGACCTGAGAACCGTTCGGTAACTCGACATAGAAGTCAGTTTTATCGAACCGCACTCGCAGCGATGGAAAGCAAAGCTTTAAAACCTTCGGCAGCGTATCAGACCACACGGAAGTCTTGGCATGATTGAACCGGAAGCGGAAAATTACGTGTCGAGAACCAGGCGCATTGATTGCCCGCTGAATGATGGCACGGACAAGTACGAAGGTCTTCCCCGACCGGGAGCCGCCGCGCAGCATGATATTGCGTGCAGGGCCAGCCAGTAGCCGGTTAGCCTGTCGTTGCTTCTCCGTCAGTTGAATTGCAGCCATGTCTCACAGTTCAGCATCCTCTTGCGACACGGTCAGAGATATTTCTCCTGAATGCTCGTGCTTCTCCACCATAAAGCCGAGCATCTTTGCCAGATCGACCAATGCGCCCTTCTTATCGTGCATTTTGATTTTGATGCCGGTTTGTGTAAGCGAGACTTCTGATACCGCCGCTGCAATATCATCTTCGATTTCTTCACTCGGAACCAGTTCGACCGGATAGATGCCAAGGCCGTTCGGGCTGGCGTTTTCCGATGTCGTGTCTATCGGGCTTTTACCCCACCTGACCGCTTTGCGTATGTCTGCAAAGGCGATCTTCGCCAATTCATCTGCAATGCGCTCTTTCGTGATTTCGAGCTTTGCGGCGGTCTTTTCCCGCCCTTTGGCAATGGCTTCCTGCACCTTAACATTGGTTAACAGGCGTGAGCCTTGTTCAGTTGCGGTCTTCTCGCTGTATCCTGCGCGTATCGCCGCCTGTGTGGCATTCAGGTCAACCAGGTATTCAGCGACAAACCGCTCTTGTTTCGGCGTGAGATTCACGGTTCAATCCTGTTCGGGTATGGACGGAGGGAAAGCAGTGAGAAAGACTACTGGCATAAAGCTCACCAACGTCGGGCACGTCAAAATGACCGATGTTGAAATTCATGGCTTCGATACTGCAATCGATGCCGACCAGGTGGGGACGATTGAGACGTCACGAGTGGTAGTAACTGACGGAGGTTACCGGTTCACCCTGACGGAGGAAGAAGTTGCGAAAGTTCGCGAAATTATCTCCTCAGCACAATCGAAAGACGAGGCCGTTAAGGCTATTTCTCGGTTGGACAGCTTAGTTCTATGGACCAAAGGGAATGCCATCGACTTAATCGCTCTGGCTCTTTCTGTCTGGAGTACGTTTAAGACTTAGCGGCTTCTATTGCCGGTCTAGCCGCCCGGTGGGATGAGTGAAAGGAGTGTCGCTCCCAGAATGGCTAGACAGTTGAATGTGCCTGTGCTGAATTACCAGCGGGAGGCTTATCATGTTTGAAAACCAGACAATCGGGGTGACTTGCCCTAAATGTAGAAATCAGATCGAGCAGACTATCGCTTGGCTTAAAACGCACGACAAAATGACCTGTGCTGGGTGCGGTTCTGATTTCATCATCAATAGCGAAAAGCTCTTCACCGGAATTGAGAAGGCTGAGGAGGCTGTCTCGAAATTCAGGAAATCTATCCGAAGTATAGGAAAGCGGAGATAGCATTTCATGCAATCCATTCAGGTCAATGGATAGCTTCAAGGCACATAATGCCATCTGAACACTCCAAATGAAAAACCCCGCTCAATGGCGGGGCTGATTGTTGGTCGCATATTTAGACAGATGCGCTATCCTGATGAAAACAGGAGGGCAGCAATGTATCAGATCAAGGTTTTGGAACTTCTCGAAGACGGTACATCACGGCCACATGAGTTCACCGAAATGGAAACCGCTCAGGATTTCGTCAGACACGCAACCTTCGACTTGAAGGTCTGGATAGAAAAGTACGGTATCTTTGATCGTGACGACTTCCTGAAGCTCCGGTCTATGCCGCAGGATGAAGCCATCCCGTTTTAGTTTCGTGCCTCTCTCCAATGAAAAGCCGCCACCCGAAGGCGGCGGCTGAACACAGCGTTAGCGTGTCTGTCTGCGTTAAGATTTTGCAGTTGTACCCGTTCTAGCACGATTTGACTGCTCTAGATCAGTCGAGCGCGAGTGCCTCCGATAGGATAACCATCCCGTAATCAACAACGATGCCACACCGACAAACAAAAATACAATGTGGACAAATCCTTCAACAGGGAGAGATATATTACCGTTCACATTCTTCATCTCAGACAAGTTCACCAACGCGGATGGCAAGGAGCCAACTATCACACCCAAAGATGCCCAAAACATCTCTTGTATAAAATCTTTTGATTTCTCACACAGCATGGATAATTCCTCATCTGAAATACTGTGTCTTACCAATAAGGATGGTGTCCCTGTATGGATTGGTATGGAATTGACATTTGAAGCAATGTTGATTTGAACCTGATCATTCATTTTTGCCACCCTTTTGCGCTGGGGTTGGCATTAATCCGATAGGGACAGCCATGAACGATCTGGTGAACGCGCAGTTGTTGCAAACTAACAGGGCAGACGGATAAGAAACGCCTCCTAGGACCAATCCGTTCGGAGTATAAGGCAAACTTTGAACAATATGGTCGCCCACACTCCAGTTATTGTCACCACAAACAGGGCAAGACGGGTTCATCCTCCCTTTTCATTTAACCACTTGAGGAACTTCTGCTTTTCCTCTGCACTTAATTGGCCCGTTTCGTTGTTCATTTGCCACTCTACCCCAAATAAAGAGCAGCATTAGTTCAAATTTCTTAACGCTATATGATTTCGCCGTTTAGACGTCTGCGAAAAATTAAATGCATCCGGCGATCAACCCGGATGGCCCTTGGTAGGGTCTTAGACACAGTGGCCTACCACCATGCGGATAGATCAGAACGGGACTACGGCAGGCTTGCAAGGCTCCGCGCTATATGGGCGCGGCTACCGCTATTTCGTCCCCTCTGGAAACACGCCAGACGCTTGAACGCCGTTCTGATTTGTTTGCTCCCATGTCTCGCGCTACCCGGATAAGTGGGGCGGTACTGCATGAGGGCGGATATGTGCGCTAGTCGGACCCTTTCGGGAGAGGCTCTCACAACGTCTTTACGCCACCATTAACCGACTACGGCTATCTTCGCTGGCCGTCAGCTACTTGCGAGGAGCCGCCTCGCATTCCGTTGAGGCGTTGCCTCGAATTGTCGCGCTTCTAGCATCCTGTGGGATCGCCTTGCGCGCTGGCTTCTAGTCCGCCTCCATGTCCGACACCAGAAAACGGAACACGGTCACGGCTCTGGCCGACCCAGAGCATGGTTATCTGGCGCTGTGGGAGGATTTGCACCTCCCGGCAACAGGCTGGACATTCGGTCGCCTGCTACTTGCACCTGCATAAAATTAAAACCAATGACCCTGCATTTGTTTCAGGAAGCCTACATCAATTGGATAGCCGGATGCGTCACCAATCACTGAATCAATGCTGCAATGGGGACAAAGCGCCGTATCGTAATCATCAACCCATTCTGTGATTGCACTTGGCTCGAATATTTCAAGACAATAGAAGCAGCCACACTTCGCGCTGGCCTCAATCTCAGGTCGGTGATGAATGGAACGCTTATGAGCTTCGATAGTATCCACTTTTGAACCAAGTTGGCCGTCGATACCTCATAAAAAAGCGGCCCGAAAACCGCCTTGCAAATTGGATCGCGCCCTAAGCGCAAATCACCACATTACAAAATATAGTGCAATTCGCTTAAGCGGGCAACTACCTATCGCGTTTTATAGCCCCAATGCACAGCCAATTCTTCAAGCCCATCTTTGATGTAATCGCTGAATGTCGTTTTCTCGCGTTGCGTCTTGGCGAGATCGGCAATTTCCATGCCCTGCCCTACGACTTTGATCATGATATCGAAGGTGCGCTTGCCGAGAACGGGCAGGCAACTATTCAGGTGTTGCGTTGCTTCTACCACCCGATCAGGCAGCGGATCGATAGCCTTCCCACCGTCAACCTGAACTCGGCCGTAGTCGATAGCAATGGCCCCCTTTGCTCCTGACTGCTCCCAGTACATACGGAAACGTCCGGCTGCCGCCCACTGCGCGTCATTGATATGGCCACGAGCATACAGAGTGCCAACCGCGCTTTCTCGGATGTTGACCAATGCTTCAACCTTGATCGGATTCGACCTGGAGGGCTGATGCGCCGGGTTGAAATGAGGGTTTGGGGCTTCACACACCCGCACTGATGATTTGAGGCTGCCCGGCTCATCATGTTTACGCCGCGCGACTTTAAGCGCATCGCGCAATCTCTTGTCTGCAATCTTTCGCTGTTCAGTCATCGCAGCCATGTCTGTTCCTCGTTAACCTGGTTATGCTTGATCGGGATCGTCTCGGAACTCGCCGCACCAATGATCCCGTTTTGTCAGATTTGATGTTGAGCGCGGCAATGAGCATGAAGTCATGCCGAGTCCTGCCGCCGCGTCATGGTTCTGGTTAGGAGGAAAGCGGACACACTCGCCAACTGTCGCGCTCATCCAACGCCAGTGATCGCAGCCAGCACAGCAAGGGCCAGTCTTTGCATAGAAAGCATCAATGCTTTTCTGCGTCTGGACTTCTGCCGGTACGTTGCTGAACACATAGAGCATGGCGAGCCCTATGCCGCTTGCTTGTGCGCCGCGCTGAAGGGCTGGAGCCCCTGCGCAATGCGGATTTCATCTGCCAGCGCGATAAGCCCCGGCATGGACATACGTCTCCACTGGCCTTTGCCACGACGAACCTTGACGCCTCCGTGGGGCGCGCCGGCAACCTCATAGCCATATTCAGCCAAGAAAGGTGCAAGCCCGTGGATGCTGGAAGACGTTCCCTGCTCGAACCGGCGGACACCATGCTTGGAGAGGTATTCATTGATCAAAACAGTTTCCGGTTTCATGAGAGTGCTCCATGCTTGACAAAACGGGCTGGGCGGCGGTTTTCATGACTGATCATGGTGTGGACCCGTCGATGCGCATCCGCTTCGCTAATCCCCATGATCCTGCCTATTTCCAGCGTATCCTTCCCTTCGCGCCAGAGACGGAAGGCTTCGCCGTAAACCGCGTCTTTCTCTGCCATGTAACGGGTGATGGGCTGGCGCATCATGCCGCCCTCCCCGCCTGCTTGAACGATCCGGTTGAAACCGGCTTCATGGTTTCAAGATCGAGTTCATGCCCATTGGACTCTGCTGCCGCCTGAAGGCGAGCCATTGCAGCGTCATAGGAGTTTTCTTCGTCCCTCTTGTCCTGCATTGCGGCCTTGACCGACTGCCATTTTTCGGTTGCACGGACGCGACTTTCTGGCGTCCACGTGGATTGTGATTGTGAGCGCTGGCGCTGCTCCTCACGCTGTTCTCGCAAAATGCGGTCACGATTGGCGTCCCATGCCATCGCGTCGAGAATTGGTTTCATCACCTTGTTGCACTCTTGGCGCAGCTCTGGCGGGTCAGGCAGGAATGGGTGCCCCAGCGAGCCTTGCAGAATGTTCTTTGTGGCTACCTGCAAGCCGTGGCGGGTAACACCTTCCAGAGCGATGTAGTAAAGCGCCACGTTGAGGCTGTCGTTATCCGAAGCCCTTGAGCGAAGGCCGGAAAGCAAGGTCAAGCACTCGAACATTTCCTGCTGAGTGGCCTTCGTCGTGAAATCCTCGGTTTTCGCTAACTGGTTCATCTTTCAAAACTCCAAGTCGCCTTGCTTCGTCGCGTATTGCATCCCCGATGTTTCGGGGCTTGGGAGGCGGGTCTGCTGGTTTTGCGCTGGCGCGGTTGTCATACCGGCCTTCGAGAAGACGGGTGAAAGATTGCTGCTGAAGGAGAAAATCCAGATCAGCGCGGAAATCACCTTTGCGACCCAGACAGAAATCGCTCGCTTCGACCTTTGCCAGAGCTTCAAGCCAAACCGGCAAGCCGTGAGCTTTGAGTAGAGAAGCGAGCTTTCGCTTTCGCGCATCGTTCAGGACACGGACAGCGGGCAATCCGCACCGAGAAGCCAAATCCGAATAGGCTTCGAGAGCTTCCGAAACATGGTCCTGCTTTTTTGCGCGCTCGCTAACATCTGAACGAAGTGAAGATGTTATATCTGTATCTGTATCTGTATGGTTGAACGGTTGTTGAACGTCCGTTGAAGCGAGCCTTTGTTTTTGTTGCCTTTTTTCGGCACTTGCTTTCCCGGCCTTGGAATTATTTTTCAACTTGTTCGCACGACTTGAAATTTCAGCTTCGGCGCGATGATTGGTTATCTTCCCCTCGACAAGCTGAAGTTTGCCAAGCTCGATAAGCTTTTCGACAGTTTTGACGAACGCGCTCTCACGCATGCCGCAATAGGTGGATAGACGCATGACGTGGAATTCAACGGGGCCGTTTTCCTCATAGATGCGGCAAAGCATCATCGTGTATACGCCGACTTCCTGAGCCGACAGGCCGCGAACTCCGTGCATGAAGTCAGAAGGATAGAAATCGAAGTAAGGGATACGGTCCCGGCTCATGCTGGCACCCTCCCCTTGAGGGGAATATTCCAATCGACAAGCACAGACTGAACGTCGCCCACAGATCGGCAGACGGCATAAGGAACGCCATTCTCACCGCACCAGTCTCGCCATTCGCGTTGCACACCGGAAAGATTGCCACTTTCAGTTTTCAATTCGATCAGCCCGCACGCGCCGCCTTGGCGCAACAGAACCCAATCAGGTGCACCAGCCTTCACACCCTCACGCTTGAGGCGCGCACCGGTTCGGGCATCCCTGCGGCCACCATTGGGCACGTGGAACGCCTTCACGCTGTCCGGCAGGGAAAGCTTAAGAAATTCGGCCACAGCGATCTGTATGGCGCTTTCTGACTGGCGGCGCGTCATGCGGCCTCGCCTTCTGCCTTCCGGGCGATGGCGTTGCGGTAGTCCTGAGCGACTGCTTCCAGGATTTCAATGTCAATGCGTCGGTTCTCAAGCCCATGGTCTGGGCGCTTGTTCTTGCCTTCGCAGAAGTCAGCCAGCCACCAGACTTTTTCGTTTTTGATCTTTTCGACGCGAGCAAGCTTGTCTTGGAGAGTAATCATGTTGTGCACTCCCCTTCGTCGCGCTGGCACAGCGCATCTTCGTCGTCTAAAATCCAATCACCTTGACGCTCCATGAACCGGCGCAGCTCGGCTTTGGAAAACCTCTTTGAGAAGGTTGAATTGTCAGCAGGGCGACCTTTCTGGGTCTCGACCTCGCCAATCCGTGCCTCGGCGGCTTCCCACCACGCATGGCGATCTGGGAAATCTCGCGCCAATACCGCCTGTGAGCGTTCAGATTTGAGAAAGCAGCCATCGCAATTGCCAAGCCAACAGTTACCGCGAACATTCGGCAGTCGCAGATCGAAAGGCTGGGCTTTCCAGAAATCGCCCACAATCTGTCGCGTCACCCCCGCTGCAGCCAGTGGGTGCCAGTTTACCCAACGGTCTTTGACTATTTTGGGATTACCGTCCTTATCAAAAAGCCGGTGGGGCTCATCAGCACGGATGCCAACAGCAGCGGTCCAGTGTTGCCAGCCAATAGAGCGTAGGTATCGCTTGGCCGTTCTGATTTTCAGTTCTTGGGTACAGAACCGGGATTGCTGGTTTGGCAAATATTGCTTCTTGTCGATGAGAGCGTCGAAGGGCTCACCGTTTCGGCTCGCTCCTTGGTAACCTACTTCCTCGAAGAATGGCTTCTGCGCGCGATATTCCGTCCATATGATGAGAACACCCCACCGCTGGCCACACTCGCGGACGAAATCCAGTGTTTCCTCCATTTCGCGCCCGGTGTTTTGAAACATCACCTTAACGCGTTCCTCTGGAATTCCCCCGTTGGCTTCGAGGATGGAATGCAGCATATAGGCAGATGTACGACCGCCGCTGAACGATATCTGTACATTACCTTCAGGTAACAGATATGGATTGCTAATCCGATCAAAGTTGATGCGTGCAAGTGCTGTCATCAGAACCTCGCCGCAATGAACAAGCCGATCATGCAGACCAGCAGGATTGTTAAGAGAGTTGAGAGAATGGCGGCGGCGAAGGGGTTCATCGTTCACCCTTCTCTATTCGCGTCGGGAAGGTCTTTTCGTCCTTCTGCCGCTGCGTCAGCCTTAACCAGTACTGGCGCAATTTCTGCCACGCTGCTTGCAAAAGGCGTTCCAGCCAGAGCATCCGCGATGCCAAGAAGTTTCGAATTGCGCGCATGGGCTAGTTCCCTCTCAGCCGCATAGGCTTTTTCTGATGCTTCAAGCGCCGCTTTGTAGGCGCGAGCGATGGCCGCATATGCGGAAACAGGCATATCTTTGATTGATCGATAGCGGAGGCGATGCATCCAAGATGCCGGAGCGCCATACATGCGCTCGGCCCGGTGCATGGCAGCGTCAACGGTATCACCCGGCCCCCGGTAGGTACTTTGAAGGATGAAATCACTCATCCCTCTGGCGCTGCTGACAAACTCGACACTCATTTTGTCAGATCCTTCAAAACCTTTGTCGGACATTGCAAAGCTCTCCAGCTACGTTTCAGGACAGCAAAGAGAGCCTGAGACGAAACGAGAGCAGGAGTTGAGGTTTGGAGCACATCGGGCATGCAGCATGGCGCGTTCTGCAAAACGCACGAAAAGCAGCAATTGCCCGAAACGAAAAAGGCGCGGGTACCGAAATGCGCAACGAAGAGGTTGTTCCAGGTATTTCCACCTTGAACGCTGCGCTTCGCCCGGAGGCACCCGCTACCGTCGAATATCCGGGCGAACGGAAAAGATCGCGACACAAAGGACGCTCGACGGGTTCTTGAATTGGAGATTGAGCGAGGCTTGTTCCTCATCGCCGCCCCTCGCTCGAAAAGGGAGCCGCGCCACGCTTATTGAAGGTGGCGCGGCTTTCTTCGTTAGTGTGGGAGGAGTTCACCAACGAATGAAAATTCTGCAAAGCGTGCTCATGCGTGCGACCGCTCGCGCTCCTGCCGGTCTTGCGGCAAGAGGCAATAAATGTTCCGTCATGTGTTGGGAAAACGGTCGCAGTCATGGCTTACGACATCCCCAGAGCGTCCATGTAAAGCTGAAGCATCGCTTCTTCTTCCTGACGCTCATGGTCTTCCTTCTTGCGAAGGCGAATGATTTCCTTGAAGGCTTTGGCGTCGAAACCGCTACCCTTCAGTTCAGCAATGATTTCTTTCTGGTCATCACTGATCGTCTTCTTTTCTTCTTCAAGGCGCTCGTAACGCTCGATGAAGGCCCGAAGCTGGCCAACGGCAATCGTCTGCGCATCCGATGTGATATCGTCGCTCATTATACGGTTCCTGATAAGGATGAGGTTTCACTGACGGCTTTGGCTCTCGCTACCTTGGGCGAGCGCACCGCTGCGTTGAGAGACACGAAGTCCTCGGGCCGAAGCTTCAGCTTTCGATCCTTGGCCGCAGCCAGCAGCACCGGAATGTGCCAGTGCGGGATTGCCCCACCCGTACCTCCCGATTGCTTAGGCATACGCCAGCGCATCACCGAATGCGGAGAAACGCCGACGATGGTTGCAACGGCTGTTAAACCGCCAAATTCGTTGATGATTTTGTTTGCTGGTTCGTGTCTCATGGCTGAAATGTACGATAAACGCACAGTCAGCGCAAGAGTAAATGTACGATTAAGCTACAACAATCCTGAAAGCGATTGTGCGAAAATCAATCACCATGGATAATTTGCAGCAAACCTATATTGATTGGATCAGAGACGGCCTGAAGGCCGAAGGGAAAACTCAGAGCGGTTTAGCCCATCACCTCGGCATAGCCCATCCTCAGATATCGAGGCTTCTCAAAGGAGCGCGCTCGATCAAGGTTCATGAACTCCCGAAGATCTCCGAATACCTAGGCTCACCAGTACCGGGCCAGGAGGCTGTGCCGGTTACATTGCGTAAACAAACAGTCGTCCGAGTTGTCGGGACCGTCGAGGCAGGCGCATTCCGTGAAGTGGACGAATTTACACAGGAAGAACTGCCCGAAATTCCGGCAGAGAGAGACGAACGCTTTCCGCATGCCCGCATGATTGCATTCGACGTGGCCGGAGATTCAATGAACGACCTCAAGCCGCGCCCGATCCTGCCGGGTGATCGAGTTATTGCTTTGGCTTATGACGACATTCAGCATGAAGTGCCGTTGCGTAATGGTATGACTGTCGTTGTAGAGCGGGAACGTGACGGCGGACATATTCGCGAATGGTCGGTCAAGGAAATACAGATGTTCCCTGACAGAACAGAATTCCACCCGCGTTCAACCAATTCACGCCACAAGCCAATCATCATTGAAAAGAACGACGACCCGGACAACGGCGAAACCGTCCGGGTCATTGCTTTGGTCAAAAACATTGTCAGCGGATCGATGATCTAGGCGGCAAATTTCTTGCCCGCGAAATCAAAATCTCGGCAGGCTTGCGCAATGTCCGCCATAAACCAACGATTTGGCTGCTCACACATGAGCGACCTGCCGTCCGGGCTGAGATAATTCATAATTGGCACAACGCAGAATTCATCTTCGTCCCCAACTGGCACGAAGCCGGAAACCTTGAAGCTGTATCCGGGGAACTTGCGCGAAAGATGGTCTTTCAAGCGCTCGGCTGATGCAGCCACCTCTGATGCACGCTCAAATGGTGGCACGATGATATATTCCAGAACTTCACGCATCATAGTACTTCTCCTACAGTGACATTCAGCAAGCGACCGATCACGCCCTGACAGTGCACGCACCGAAACGACATATCGCCCAATAGAGCACTCTCTAGTAGCTCATCGGCGTCTCGCGGCATGTCGGTGCAAACTGGCACCGTTACCCCCCTTACCGCCTCCACCATGCAGTTTTCGCAGCGAATGTGCAGCGCAAACGATTGATACTCCTGCTGCCTAAGCGCCCAGCCCATACCCTTTCACCTCTCCGTTTGTTCTCTTTCTGTTCTCATTCAGCCAGAACGGCAGAAAAGAGTCGAGTCATATTTTCGTACATCCGGCGATTCGGCGTGTAAAAACTTTTTGTGCTTTTTTCGTACAATAACACTTGCGCAGTATGTGCGTTTATCGTACATTGCTCTCAACAAACGAGTTGGGAGACACCCGAAATGAACGCCTTCAAAATCGACATTGTAGATTCCCTAAAGCATGACGATCAGCAGAACGGGAAGCTGATCCCGGCTCGCATGATGAAAATCATGGTGCCGCGTCCAGCAAATGCGTCTGGCGTTGAGTTCTTCCACTGCGATCAAGAAACAATCGGCTTGTAAGCCTTCCGGTTTCCGCCCGGAAGGGCGGTTTCCCGAATGCTTATTCGAGGAGACACAAAATGCATCCCTCATACCAAACCACGATTTCAGGAATTGCCAGCGCGATTGCAGGTGTTTCGAACTCCATCAATCGCCCTCGCTACCTTTCAGACGTTCTGGAAATCAAGCAGGCTCGCGGTGACGACGATATTGCCTTCTTCAAACTGCAATGCCGCATGTTTCAGTCCCGCTTTGGCGCGACGATAGAAGGCGCTCACAAAACAGCCCTCAAGGGTGATGCAGCCCTGCGCATCTTCGCGGAAATGCTTGAGGAGTTCATGTGATGCCGGACCACCTCACTGAAACCGAGGTCAGGCGGCTGATCGCTGAAATTGAGCACCGGCTCAAGACCGATCCGCACGTACCGACCCGCCGCTATCTCGCTGAAAAGCTTTTCGAACTCACCGACCTTCTACAGGAACAGGAAGGAATTGCAGCATGACGCATACATACGAATACTGGACCGCCGCGCTTGCTAATCCTGAACAGATCGGGAAGGGCCTGCCTGTTCACGAAGGCGATGCGCAGCCCGGTTTTTACCGCAAGCGCAACGGCAAGGATGGGCCTTGGCTACCGGTCGCAATCTGGGAACAGGACGGCCAGCTTGTTGCAAAAATTGGCGACAAGATGGGCGACCCGGTTGACCTCTGGTCATGGGTTTGCCGTTTCCCTGTTTCCGAGGCGGCATATCGCAAGGCCGTCGATGGCAAAGGTTGGGATGATGACGCGCCCGTCGCGTCTATCGGTCATAATCTGCCGGATGATCCCCACGAAGCGCTTAAGCTAGAATTCCAGGCCGAGAAGGAATTGGCCGATACCTTCCTGAAAACGCCTATCGCCACTCAGGAGCAGGCCGATAAGGCGGCGGTTTGGTCCAAGAAGCTAGCCGGGATCGCCAAGAAGGCGACAGACCTGCACAAGGTCGAAAAGCAGCCTCATTTGGACGCGGGCCGCGCTGTCGATGACAAATGGCGCGACCTCAAGGAAGAACCGACCGACCTATCCAAGAAGCTCAAGCGCCATATGGACGCATTCCTGATCGAGCAGCAGCGCCTTGAAAACGAGCGCCGCCGTAAGGAGCAAGAGGAAGCCGACCGCCTGCACAGAGAGGCTGAGGAACGCGCCCGCGCAGCAGAGCAAGGCAACGATGAAACGGCATTGGCCGAGGCCGAACAGCTAAATGCAGAAGCTGCCGAGCGTGAAAAGGCCGCACAGGCCACAAATGCGCAAGCTGGTCGCACTGGGGCAAAGGTCAGCCTTCGCACTTTCGTCTCTGCCCGGATCGTTGATTACGACAAGGCTTTGGTTGCCCTGAAAGATCACCCCGAAATGAAAGCTCTTGTCGAGCAGCTTGCCAACCGTGCGGTTCGCGCCGGTGTCGAAGTTGCTGGCGTCGAGCGCTTTGAAAAACAGAGGGCCGCATAATGAGCGCTGTCATTGAAATGCAATCTCGCCCGTCAAATGTTCCTGCTTTTATGGCCGGAGCGCAGGTTGGCGCAATCATTCCACGCAGCATTGAAGAAATGTGGCGCGTATCAACGATGGTCGTTCGTGCCGGTCTGGCACCGCAAGCCCTTGTCGGCAAGAAGGAAGGCGAAGAAGCTGTAAGCGCCGTGGCTATCGCCGTGATGGCTGGTGCCGAACTTGGCCTGCCGCCAATGGTAGCCCTTCGTAGTTTCACCGTTATCGGCGGCCGCCCTGCGCTTTATGGTGATGGCATCATCAATGTTGCCCGCCGATCCCGTAAGGCTGCTTATATTCGCACCGGATATGATGAAGCCCGAAAATGCGGATGGTGTGAAGCCAAGCGAGCAGACAGCGGAGAAGAAAAGCGCGTTGAGTTTTCTGAAGCTGATGCTCGGTCTGCCGGCCTGTGGGATGACCGCAAAATGGTCAGGCGCAAAGTTTATGGAGAATTCAAGGAAGTCCCGAACGATGCGCCTTGGTTCCGATATCCGAAGCGCATGCTTGCGTGGCGCGCTGCCGGTTACTGCCTGCGCGAACTTTTTGCAGATGTTCTTGGTGGCATTACCGACGAATTCGAAGCAAACGAGATTGCCGGGAGCGATGAACCAGTAAACGTCACGCCGCCATCGCCGCCCAGCCCTCCTTCCCCGCCATCGCCTGCCATTACCGCCTCGAAAGAGGAAGTCATTGAAGAAGCCGAAATCGTCAATGACCGTGAGGCATTCGACATTGAAGCCTTCTTGTCCGAAGTCGATGAAGCCATGGCGACCGGCAAGACTGAGGAAGAAATTGTAGAAATCTGGGACGGCTTCGACGTTGAAGCGACCTTGACCGAGGATGAAGAAGCGCTTCAGCGTGCCTTTGACCTTCGCAAGCACCAGATTGCCCGCGTTCTTCGCGCAATGCTCAACTCTCACCCTGTCAATGCGGGGTGAGCCATGAGCAAGCGAGAAAAGCCCGTTTATGGTTTCGTTCGCAAGGGGAATGCACTTGTCCCGGCCATGGAGTTCGACATGGCCGCGCTGGACAGCATTCGCAACGGTGAACTGGTCAAGGTCGAAATCAAGCAGTTCCGAAACGTCCCCCGCCATCGTGCCTATTGGGCCATGGTACAGGAAGTCGTTGACGGCTACGGTTTGAATTATAGCGCCGACCGCCTGCATGAAATCATTAAGCTTGAGACGGGCGTGGTTGATTTGGTCCGCTTGCCGGACGGCTTAAAGGTTCAACTCCCCGGTTCAATTTCCTTCGACAAGATGAGCGAAGCTGAATTCCAAGCTTTCTTCAAGAAGGCTGAGAAGTGGCTTGCCGAAACATACGGCTATGTCCGTGAGGAGGTTGCGTGATGATCCCCTCTTTCATTGCAAAATTCTTCAACTGGCTTTTCCCCGAACCGGAGCGCCGCGACCTTCAGGCCGAGATTACCGCCAAGATCGCGGAAATAGAGACGGCCAAGCGCCAGCACCGCCCGCGAAGCCACCTCTACAACGAACTCAACGGCCTGATGGCCGAGCAACTGGCCGAAGAACTCGGCTATGCGAGGCATTGATATGGCCCGGAAAGAATTCACCCGGAAAATCCGTAATGCCGCCATCGAGCGCGCTGCCGGTCACTGCGAAAAGTGCAAGGCCGCTCTCAAAAAGGGCGAGGCAGAAGTAGACCACATTTTGCCTGATGTTCTCGGCGGCGAGCCCGTATTGGCTAATGCTCAGGTGCTTTGCCAGCAATGCCATGCGGAAAAGACGGCAGACGATATTCGCCGCACCCGTAAGGCTGACCGCCAGCGGGATAAGAACAACGGCGCAATCAAGCCTTCTTCCAAGCTGGCAAAAACCATCAAAGAGCCGAAGCGCCTTTCCAAGCCCCTCCCCGAATGGAAACGCCGCATTTACGCGAGCACGGAGGTCTAGCCATGACCACCCTACCGGAAGAAGCCGTGACCCTCTGGGCCGTCAATATTCACGGTCCTGACGATCTCATTGCAGCGCCTGACTATCTATCGGCTGTGCGCATGGCCAATGCGTTCAATGCGTGGTGGATGAACCTGAAAACGAAACAGCCGCACAACGACGCTATCGACGCTCGCATGTGGGCGGTTCCGACCGATTGGGAGGGGAACGACGCACGAGGCCACGCTGACGAACTGTCGAAACCGCACCCGGAATATCAGTGGTTGCGCGATACTCTCTCCGCGCTTGAGCCATCCGCAGCGCGTCAGCTGGCGTTGGAGGAAGCGGCGCGCAACCTGATTGCGGTTCGCTATGACACCTACAAGGCACGCAACGGCAAGCTCTGCTCTATCGAAGGTGACGATGGCGAGAAAGCTTGGATTGTCCCGTTTGACGCAATGGCTGATCTGGAAAGCGCCCTATCCTCCCCGGACAATGCCGACGCCGGTAAGGTCGAGGGGGAAGGGATCGAGCGCGGCAAATTCTATCACCATCACTGGCCGATGGAAAAGCTTCTGGAAGCTCGCAGGGATGGGCTTGTCGATCACAGCGGCGGTGAAGCGTGGCGATATGAGTACAGCCACAAGGATGAGCACGGCAAATACGATATTCTTTACCGCCCCGTAAAGAACACGACTATTCCGGCCCGTCTCCCATCTGCACCATCTTCGGAGGGCGGCTCCAATGTCTAACAATTTTACACAAGCCGCCCATGACGTGCTGGCTGAGCGCCGCCGCCAGATCGAGGCAGAAGGCTGGACGCCAGAGCACGATGATACCTACGCGGGCGGTGAAATGGCCTTCGCTGCCGCTTCTTATGTGATCGGCGTGTCAACCCTGACCGGCGCAGTTAGCAAAGGCAAACTGTCATTCCCGTGGGCATATCGCATTTGGCCTCGTACTTGGGACTTGAAGTGGTGGAAGCCGTCAGATCGCCGCCGCAATCTGGTCAAAGCTGGCGCACTCATCATCGCGGAAATAGAACGGCTCGACAGGCGTTCTGCACCATCGGAGGACGCGGAATGAGCCTCACGCGAAAAGAAGCAGATATGCTCGATCGCTATATCAGCGCAACACTGGCGGCGCGGGCCTATCTCGAACCCCACCCGTCATGGGATCATGAGCGTCTTAGGAAGGAAGCTTTGACGGCGATTGCCAAAGCCTGCGGCCCTACTGCCGGAATGGATAAACATTACCCATCAGGAGGCGACCGTCATGGCGATTAAGTTCGTGGTCGATCCACGCGACGTGCCGCCGGAGAAGGCTGCTCGTCGTCTTGGCCTCACACTGGAGAGATTCGGCGAACTATTACCGCGGTTGCTACAGCGCGGTTTTCCGCCGTCGGATCCCGACACCGGATATTACGATTTGGACGCCATTGATGAATGGCGCGCCTCGCGTCACAAGCGCATCTTGCAAACAAATCAATCTCCTGCGCAATCTAGCGGTCTAGTGGCGGCAAGATTGGAGCGTCTTGGTGGGTAAAGTGGATATCCCTTATTACGTCGTTAAAAAGGGCAAGTATGGCTATTGGCAGCCCACCAAAGTCATGAAGGATGCCGGTTTTCTGCCTGTTCGCTGCGGCATAGACGGCCCCACTGCATGGAAAATCGCCGCAGAGTGGAACGAGCGCTGGCAAAGGCATAGGCAAGGACGCGCACAGGATACCGGCCCACGCTGGCCTGTCGGATCGATAGGCGAAGCTTTCGAGCGATATAAAAAGACGGAAGAATGGTCCAAAAACAAAAAGCCGCGCACCCGCGAAGAGTGGGAGCGCGCGTGGGTACGAATTGCCCCCGTTTTTGGAGATCTGCCACCCACCAGTCCAGAAATCTCACTTGAAACTCTATCGCGCTTTCGGGCGATGATTGAGTCCAATGTATCACTGCGCGAGGCATGGCGAACAATTAAGATCTGGCGGGCGCTTTGGAATGTCTGCAAGGGGCTGAATTACACTGGCCAGAAAAACGACCCTTCATCTGCGATATCCAATCGAGCTCCGCAACCCCGCTCCAGTTCGTGGCGTGAATGGGAAGTCGTCAGGCTTGCCAAGAGAGCATGGCGCGAGAAATATTATGGCCTCGCCGTCACCATAGCGCTCGCTTGGGATACACAGTTCTCTCCAGCAGACTTGCGCAAACTGACAATCAGTGGAATTGAAGGACAAGGAATAGACCGCTACTTCCCTGTAGGACGCGCCAAGACAGGACGCTCAGCAATCGGCACATTGGGAAAACGCTCCCTCGCCTTGATGGACGCCTATTTGAAAGAAAGTCCTTGTGAAGTTGGTGCGTTCCTCCGCAATCGCAGCGGCGCACCGTATTCTCGCTTTACTCTTCCAGACGATTTTGCGGTAATTCGCGAGCTATGCTTCCCCGGCGATAAGCGCACATTGGCCGACATGCGGCGCTCTGGCGCGATTGAAGCTCAGGCTGGAGGAGCCACACCAGCCGAGACAGCTGCAAAGATGGCGAACTCGATTTCGAGCGCCAATGCCATTCACAAAACATATCAGCCGGTCGATTTAACGGCTGTTCGCCAAGCCGATGCTGCGCGCCGGCGCGGGCGTCAGAGAATGCGCGATCAGAACAAATGATGAAGAAAAGTTGGAACTCGAAAAATATCGAGTTGGAACTTTCGCAATTTGATGAAGCTAAGTTATTGAAAAGGTGGCGATCCCGACAGGATTCGAACCTGTGACCATCGGCTTAGAAGGCCGGTGCTCTATCCAGCTGAGCTACGGGACCTGATCTTTCGATTAAGATCGAAGATATTCAATGAATGCAAGGCTTTGATGGCAAAGCCCTGCCGAACTAACCTATTGCCGGGCCTGATGCAATTGTCAGGCCATACAGGCAATCAGTGCGTCCAGGGCATCGTCCGGTCGAACCGGAAATTGTCAGAATAGGAAACCTTGCGGCGCTTCTGCTCGTTCGGCTCGAAAACGCGATAGGCGATGCCATTGCGCTTCGCATAATCGACGGCTTCCTCCCGGGTGGCGAAGAAAAGACGAATCTGGCTCTTCATATCGCCGGAAGACGTGTAGCCCATCAAAGGCTCGACCATGCGCGGGCTTTCCGGCTCATATTCCAGAAGCCACTGGTCTGTCTTGGCCTGACCGGACTGCATGGCAGTCTTAGCTGGACGGTAAATACGTGCAACCATTTGAAGAACCCTGAACTGCTTTGCTCCGCCGGGGAGCTGAAAATCCACCAAGGCAATAGTTTACACGTGAATGCATGTCAACGCGATAAAGACGCACGCCACAGCCTCTGCCGGGGCATCCAAAGTGTCGACCATTTAAACCTTGGGGAAGATGGTCGGAGCGGCAGGATTCGAACCTGCGACCCCCTGATCCCAAATCAGGTGCGCTACCAGACTGCGCTACGCTCCGTCGCTTTCAAGCGGGTGCGGCTTCACTAGATAATCAAACGAGATAAAGCAAGAGGCAAAATTGTCAGATTGCGCTTTTTCCCTTCAATCCGAACAGGATGGCGGGAAGAGCGGGTTTTCGCAGTATTTCGCTCGCCGCCCTCGACGTCCCGCCAGCATGAGCGCAACCTCCGGCAGCAGAAACCGGGTCGCTTGCAACGGATAAAGCCATTCTCCGTCCGAAAGTAGCAGAATCACCGAATTGACAGCGCTGGTAAAGTAAGCTTACCAATTATCTGCCTACATAAATTAGCAACGCACCACATGACTGCCGTTCGGGGAGAGAATGGCCGTTCATTGCATAACCGTCGGCGAAATTGCGGCGGCGTATTTCATGTCAAGGAAAGGAACGCATATCCAGGAAGGGAGGACTGATGCCCTGGAATCAAGTTTATGACCCTTTGGGAAGCATGTTCTTGTCGACATTGCTTGCCGCCTTGCCGATTGTCGTCCTGCTGGGCGGTATCGGCTTCTTTCACATCAAGGCGCATACCGCAGCCATACTTGGTCTTCTTACAGCGCTTGTGATTGCAGTTGTCGGCTTCGGGATGCCCGCCGACATGGCAGGCGCCACTGCCGTTTACGGTGCCGCCTACGGACTTCTGCCCATTGGCTGGATCATTCTCAACGTCATCTTTCTTTATCGGCTGACAGAACAGACCGGCCAGTTCAACATCCTGCGCGATTCCATTGCGGGCATCACGCCGGACCGCCGTCTCCAGCTTCTCTTTATCGCCTTTTCGTTCGGCGCCTTTTTTGAAGGTGCCGCGGGTTTCGGCACGCCTGTCGCTGTGACTGCCGCGATGCTGATGGGACTGGGTTTTGCGCCCCTGCCCGCAGCAGGGCTTTCGCTCATCGCCAACACCGCGCCGGTCGCCTATGGCGCGCTTGGAACGCCGGTCATCGCGCTTTCGGCGGTGACGGGGATAGACTTGATGCAGCTGTCGGGGATGATCGGGCGTCAGCTCCCGTTCTTCTCCGTCCTCGTGCCTTTCTGGCTGATCTGGGCCTTTGCCGGGCGCAAGGGCATGCTGGAAGTCTGGCCTGCGCTGCTGGTGGCGGGCGTGGCCTTCGCCATTCCGCAATATCTGGTCTCCAATTTCCACGGGCCATGGCTGGTGGATGTGGTGGCTGCGATCTGTTCGATGGCAGCGCTGGCGGGGTTCCTGCGGGTCTGGCAGCCGAAGCGGATATGGACGTCGACGGGACAGGAAGGCGAAGTGGATGCAGGCCCCATGCCCGCACCGCCGAAACATTCCACCGGAACCGTTTTCCGGGCATGGACCCCGTGGCTTATCCTTTCGGTGTTCGTGTTCCTCTGGGGCACGCCGCAGTTCCGGACATGGCTCGATTCGCTGTGGGTGTGGAAAATGCCGATCCCCTATCTGCATAACATGGTGTTCAAGGTTCCGCCGGTGGTGGCCGAAGCGCATTCGGAGGCCGCGATCTATACGCTCAACCTGCTTTCGGCCACCGGCACCGGCATCCTTCTCTCGGCAGTGGTGGGCGGGCTGGTGCTGGGCTTCAACCCGCTCCGGCTGCTGAAGGAATATGGCAGGACGGCCTATGTGGTCCGCTTCTCGCTGATCACGATCTCGGCCATGCTCGCGCTCGGCTATGTCACGCGCTTTTCGGGAACCGACGCGACGCTCGGGCTCGCCTTCGCGCAGACCGGCTGGGTCTATCCGTTCTTCGGTGCGATGCTCGGCTGGCTCGGCGTGGCGCTGACGGGCTCCGACACGGCATCGAATGTGCTGTTCGGCGGCTTGCAGAAGATCACGGCGGAACAGCTCGGCCTGTCACCCGTCCTGATGGCTGCGGCAAACTCGTCCGGCGGCGTGATGGGCAAGATGATCGACGCGCAGTCCATCGTCGTCGCCTCCACCGCAACGCAGTGGTACGGGCATGAATCGAAGATCCTGCGCTATGTGTTCTTCCATTCCGTGGCGCTTGCCGCCCTCGTCGGCCTTCTGGTGATGGCACAGGCCTACCTGCCGCCATTTACCTCCATGGTCCCGACAGAAACACTGCCGGCCATCACGCATTGACGTGATCGACCGGAAGGCAGACCCACGCGAGCCCCCGCTTGCGTGGGTTTTGTTTTGAGAAAGTTCCTTCCGGAACCAAACCCCACGCGCTGGCGTTCTCACTTCACTACCAACCAGCTGGAGACTGAATGTGAACAGAAACGGGCTTTATCTGATTATTGGCGCGCTGATCGTCGTGGCCGCAGGTCTGGCGATCTATGTCTATCGCGAAGAGACCAAACCCGCCGGGATCGAGATGAAAATCGGAGAAGGCGGCATTTCCATTCAGGAAAATTGAAATCGAATTCAAGTTATAAACATATAAACCGATTAAGATTTCAAGCGCTTACGCTTTGTGATGCAACGTTTTCGCCCTCGCCATGTTATTTGGGGCACCAGATAAAACGGAGGACCAAATGGGTATCCAGACTGTTTCCGATGAGCTTTATCGTCGTCATGAACGCGAATGGGCGGAGTTGCGCAACGCGGTTGAAGCAAGCGAAGCCAACCAACGGCAGCAGGAGAAGGCTTCCGGCCAGACCTCCTGCGATCATAAGACGTCTGGCCACCAGTAAGTCTTGCCACCCTGCCTCGAAACGCCGCGAAAGCGGCGTTTTTTGTTGCCGTCTCAGCGCTCGGGCAGCGCTGGGGCAGCGCTCGGGCAGCACCGGCGGCAAGCCCCGGTAACCAAATGCGAAGGAACAATTGGTAGCGTCTCCCCATCGCGATTCGAACAGGAGACAGACGATGGCTGCACGCAAACGCACCACCCGCTCGCCCAAGCGCTCCACCAAGCGTTCAGCCAAATCTTCGGGCTCGTCCACTCCCCTGCTCGCGCTGGCCGCCATTCTGGGTCTCGGTGCCTTCAGCCTCTGGGCGACGTCCCAGCACAAGAGCCCACAGGCTGCGATAACAGCGCTCTTCCAGCGCCCTGTGTCCAGGCCGGTTGCGCAGCCCGCCGCGAAAACGGAACCGAAGGCGACCGTCACCAGCAAGGCCCCTGAAAGCAAGTCACCGTCGAAGGATTATGGCGCTGCGGTCGGCCCGGTGCCACGCCCGTCCGCGCCCGTTGCGGCGCCCGCTCCGCAAAAGCCGGTGCAGCAGGCTGCAATCCAGACCGCCACCCCACCGCGCCCCGCAAATCAGGTCGTTGCGCCCCAGCCGCCCGCGGCTGCGTTGCGCTCAATGCCGCCGCGCGGCGTCAACACACCGGCAAGCTCGCCTTCGGTGATCTACGCCAAGGCGCGCCTCACCATCCACAAGAATGCCTGGGACAAGTCGCCATCCATCGGCGTCGTGGAAAAAGGCCGCGAGATGCGCTCTTATGGAAAGACCGGACGCTGGCATCGCGTGATCGTCCCGAAGACGAACATGATCGGCTGGGTGCATGAGGACCAGCTTATCGGCGGACGCAACAAGCCGGACAGCGCCAGCCTGATAACCGGCTCGATTGCCAAGAAGCAGCAAACCGCGACCGTAGCGCCGTCCAGACAGGCTCCGCGTCCAGCGCATTCCCGCATGGAGCCGCCAAAAGCTGTCGGCCAGAAGAATTGATCCAGAATGTTGGATCAGACCGCCTGCGCCATTGCTTCAAGCTGTCGGTCACCCGGCAGATAATCGAATCCTGCTTCAATCAGCGATGAAGTGTCCGCGACCAGATCGCCATAAAGCTGGTCGTAAAGCCCGCTTTTGCCCGCTGCCGAAAGCAGGAGCCGCATGACGACCGGCGGAACCGGCACAAGCCGCGAAGGCTTTCCCAAGGCAGCCCGCAGCTTCGTCACCAGTTCCTTCGTGGAACGTGGTTGTGGTTCAGCAAGGTGAAACACGCGCCCGGCAACCTTTTGCGCAGGCGCAACGCTTAGAAATGTCAGCGCGCGCGCGACATTCTCCAGCGACACAAAGCTGCGCCGGTTGTTTGCCAGACCGAAAGGCAGCGGCAATCCGCTGTCGCAGAGCCTTATCAGCGCTTTCAGGTTCGCCCGCGCTCTCGGGCCATAGACCAGAACCGGACGTGCGATGACGATCTCTATCCCGCTTAGTTCCCGCAGATCGGTTTCGGCCCTGGCCTTGGCGCGCCCATAATCGTCACGCGGCTTCAGCGGCATGTCCGGCGTCAAGGGCGACGGGTTTCCCGCGACCGTATAGATCGTGGATACGAAAACGAAGCGCTTTACACCGGCCGCCTTTGCCCTGGCGGCAAGTTCCACCGCCAGCCGATGATTGACCGCATCGAATGTTGCGGCATCGGGACGTTCCGCGCCCGTCCGATGCGCGAGTGCCGCACAATGGACGACTGTTTCCACGCCTGAAAGGTCCGGACCGGACAGCGCGTTTCGGGACAGAGGCAGCACTTCGTGCCCCTCACCGGCCAACATTTGCGTCAGTGCGCTTCCGATGAAACCGCCTGCCCCTGTGACCGCTATCCTCATCCTCAGCGTTCCGGCTGTTCGCTGTCGGCCAGAACCTGTGCGGCGAGCGTGCGCGTGATGCGGCTTTTCTGCTCCAACGCCGCGCGGTCGAGCTTGTCGACGATGCGGATTGCAGACAGAAGCGAGCGCTCTATCCGGCTGACCAGGTAGGCGACGACATGGGGCTCCACGCTCACCTGCCGGTCAGCAAAGAGCTTGTGAATGACGCCTGAAAGCAGCAAGTCGTCCGGTTCGGCGATTTCCACGACGGTCGCAGCCTTGAGGCGCGACGCAAGATCGGGAAGCTTGACGTTCCAGTTCGCGGGCCACAGCCGTGAGGTCATGAGCAAGGAAGGTCCAATTCCCTGCGCCGCATTCTGCCGGACGCTGTTGATGAGGTGGAAAAGCCCCGTTTCATCGAAAGGCGTGGCGCCAATATCGTCGATCAGCACGGGATATTCGGCAGCGCCATTCACGGCTTCTTCGGTGATGCTGGAAGGGTCGACCAGAAGCGCGCCCGTTCCGGCCCGCCAGATTTCCGCCAGATGCGTCTTGCCCGAGCCGGTCGGTCCGGCAAGGATGGTGACGGGCGACAGCCAGTTCGGCCAGCGGTCGATGAGGTCGACGGCGGCCCGGTTGGAGCCCGTGACGATCAGGTCCTCCCGGTGGTAACCGGGCTGATGCTCAAGGTTCAACGGAATCTGGCGCGGTGCCTCACGCATCGCAGCCTCCTGCACATCCTGTTGTAACGCCCGGCCCGTCACGACCCAATTTCATTTCTCTCTGCCCGCACTCTCGCCCGCCTCGATCAGCGGCCCCGCATCCGGGTCCGGCTGATGGTAGGCAGGATCATACATCGGTGAGTGGAGATAGCTATTCAATGCGAACCGCACAAGCACCCCGACCGCCGCCGCGGCAGGCACCGCCACCAGCATTCCGGTGAAGCCGAACAGCGAGCCGAAGGCGAAAAGCGCAAACATGAGCCAGACCGGATGCAGGCCCACGGACGAGCCGACGAGCTTCGGCTGGAGGATGTTGCCTTCCACGAACTGGCCAAGGAAAAACACGCCCGCGACGGCGCAGATCATGATCCAGTCGGGCCAGAACTGGACCAGCGCCACGCCGATGGCGAGCGCCAGCCCGACAAAGGAGCCGATATAGGGAATAAAGCTGATGAGACCGGCGAAAAAGCCGATCAGCAGGCCGAAATTGAGCCCCGTCAGCGTAAGGCCGATGGCGTAATAGGTTCCAAGAATGAGGCAGAGCGTTCCCTGCCCGCGAATGAAACCGGCAACGGCGGCGTTCATCTCGCGTGCGATGCGGCGCACGGTGTGAAGCTGGCGGCGCGGTACCCATGAATCGATGCTCGAGACCATGCGGTCCCAGTCCAGAAGCATGTAGAATGCGACCACCGGTGTGACGACGAAAAGGCCCGCAATATCGATCAGCGATTTCCCCGAATTCCACAGGGACTGAAGCAAGGTCGAGAGGAAACCGGCGCCTTGCTGGAGCAGCGAGCTCAGATTCTGCTGAATGACGGAACTGTCAATGCCGATATATTTCTTCAGCCACTGCGAATCCTCATTCGCCAGAAGCGATTGCAGCTGGGTGATGTATTCGGGGATTTTGGAAATGAAATCCGCAAGCTGCGTTGCGAGGATCGGCACGACGATCATCAGGCCGAGGACCAGCGCCATCAGGAAGATGAGCAGGATGACGACCGTGGCGGCAAGCCGCGAAAGGCCGAGGCGCTCCAGCCGGTCCGCAACGGGATCGAGGAAGTAGGCCAGCGCCATCCCGGCCACGAAAGGCAGCAGGACGGAACTGAACACGACGAGAAACAGGACGAAGACCGCGACTGCGCCCACCCAGAACATCGCCTGACGGCGCACCGAAGAGCCGGTCAGCGCACCGACTTCCACATTGACGTGAATGTCGCCGTCGCGAACCTTCGCTTCCGATTGACGGATCGTTCGGCTGGCGGTGGTGCGCGTGGGTGTCGGTTTCTTGACCATGTGCGTCCATTTTAAAGGAAAACTGTTGGATAGAACCAGTCCTGATAGCAGAACGGCGTTACGGATGTCTTATTGCAGTCGCGGACAAGTTAGAACGGTTGCCGAGGATTGCAATGTCTGTGCGAAAGGCCTGACGAAACACAACCTTTCTGTCGGATGATGGGCAGCGCTTTACAATTTTAGTCGGAATTCTGCGCTGTTTCACTCTTTTCGGGCCTTGTGGCCTTGCAGGCAGCGCCGTCTCATGGCATTGCGCGCACATTCTCTGTTTATCGCATTTTTCCTGAGCAAAACCGTTATACGCTTTTGCCGAAAATGCATTAGACAACTGCGTGGATAAGCGCCCATTTCAGGAGCAGGCCATGACCATGGAAAACAAGCCCGCCAATAAGCCCGCCGACAAGTCTGCCGCCCATAATGGCCTGACCTATGCGCAGGCTGGCGTCGACATCGATGCCGGCAACCTGATGGTCGAGAAGATCAAGCCGCTCGTGCGTTCCACGCGGCGCCCCGGTGCGGACGGAGAGATCGGCGGCTTTGGCGGCCTGTTCGACCTCAAGGCCGCAGGCTTCAAGGACCCGGTGCTCGTTGCCGCCAATGACGGCGTCGGCACCAAGCTGAAGATCGCCATCGACGCCGACAAGCACGACACGGTGGGCATCGATCTGGTTGCCATGTGCGTCAACGATCTCGTTGTTCAGGGTGCCGAGCCACTTTTCTTCCTCGATTATTTTGCGACCGGCAAGCTTTCGCCGGACCAGGGCGTGGACATCGTTGCGGGCATTGCCGAAGGATGCCGTCAGGCCGGTTCTGCGCTGATCGGCGGTGAAACCGCTGAAATGCCGGGCATGTACCGCGACGGCGATTACGATCTTGCCGGTTTCGCGGTTGGCGCGGCTGAGCGCGACCGCCTGCTGCCGCGCGGCGACATTGCCGAAGGTGACGTCATTCTCGGTCTGGCTTCGTCCGGCGTTCATTCCAACGGATTTTCGCTGGTGCGCCGCATCGTCGAGCTTTCCGGCCTCGGCTGGAAGTCCGATGCGCCGTTCCAGCCGGGCGCGACGCTCGGTGAAGCGCTGCTCACCCCGACGCGTATCTATGTGAAGCCGCTTCTCGCCGCGATCCGCGCTTCGGACGGCATCAAGGCGCTGGCGCACATCACTGGCGGTGGTTTTCCCGACAATATTCCGCGCGTCCTGCCGGAAGGTCTTGCCGCCGAAATCGACCTTGCCTCCATTTCCGTTCCGCCAGTCTTCTCATGGCTTGCCAAAACCGGCGGCGTCGCGCCGAACGAAATGCTGCGCACCTTCAATTGCGGCGTCGGCATGATCGCTGTCGTGAAGCCTGAAAAGGTCGATGAAGTCGTGGCAGCGCTTGCCACCGAAGGCGAAAAGGTCGTCACGCTGGGCCAGATGGTCAAGCGCGAAAAGGATGGCGTCGTCTACAAGGGCCAGCTTGCGCTATGAGCCGCAAGCGGGTCGTCATCTTCATTTCGGGCGGCGGCTCCAACATGGAAGCGCTGATCCGCGCCGCGCAACCTGCGGATTTTCCAGCCGAAATAGTGGCCGTATTCTCCGACAAGGCAGAAGCTGGCGGTCTTGCCAGGGCGCAAGGCGCAGGCGTTGCGACGCAGGTCTTCAAGCGCAAGGATTACGCCTCGAAGGATGAGCATGAAGATTCCATTCTGGAAGCCCTTGCCGCGTTGCAGCCGGACATCATCTGCCTTGCCGGTTACATGCGCCTTCTGTCGGGCCGCTTCATCGCTCCCTATGAAGGCCGCATTCTCAACATTCACCCTTCCCTGCTGCCGCTCTTCCCCGGACTGCACACCCATCAGCGGGCGCTGGATGCGGGCATGAAAGTCGCAGGCTGCACCGTTCATCTGGTGACCGAGGGGATGGATGAGGGTCCAATCCTGGCGCAGGCCGCAGTGCCGGTGCGCGCCGGAGATGATGCTGAAACACTTGCAGCGCGCGTCCTCAAGGCCGAGCACCAGCTTTATGCCGCCGCCCTTCGCAAATTCGCCGCCGGAGAGGCAGGGGATCGGGCAGAGATTCAGGCAGATAGCGTAATTGTCAGCGTCTGATCCGCGGCAAAATCATCACACACGAAGTTTTTTGTTAACAAAACTTTAATTTCCCGCAAAAAGCTCTAATTCCCCCTCGTAACGGAACTTGCTTCGGCAAACCCCGTTAAGAGTCGTGGAAAGCGATTCTTTCAATATGTTTTCAGAAGAGGACAAAGACATGTCTCTCCGTTTCTCGACTTCCTTCCTTTCGGCAATGGCCGTGGTTTCCGGCCTTGCGGTTACGGCTCCAGCTCTCGCAGCCGACTTCGTAGCTCCTCCCGCTTCGGGTCGTACCCAGCCACGCTCGGAAGTCGGTATGCTGTCCTGCGACATCTCCCCGGCTATCGGCGTAATCATCGGCAGCCAGCAGGATGTGGATTGCGTATTCCGGCCTGCCCGCGGTCGCGGCCCGATTGAGCATTACACCGGCACCATCACCAAGCTCGGCGTCGATGTCGGCTTCATCAATGGTGGCCGTGTCGCCTGGGCCGTATGGGCTCCGAGCGTTCGTCCGGAAGGCGCGCTTCAGGGCCGTTATGTCGGTGCTTCCGCCAATGCAGCCATCGGCGTCGGCTTCGGCACCAATATCCTGACGGGCGGTTCGTGGAAGACGATTTCGCTTCAGCCGATTTCGCTTCAGGGCCAGCGCGGCCTGAATGCCGCCGTGGGTGTTTCCAAGCTGAAACTGCGTTACGCCGGCTAACGGGCAGCGCGAATAAACAACAACGCCGGGGCGCATATATAGTTTATATATGCGCCCCGGCGTTGTTGGATTAATATTTATGCATTTATTTTGCGTATCCAGATCTTGGTATCGTGCACCGCAAGCCCGCCATAGGGAGCTGCCGGTTCGGCGCCGATCAGGATGTTGATCCCCTCGCCGCGCTCGAAGGTGGAATTGGGGAAAATGCCCTCGGAAACAACGACACCGCGTTTTTGCCCCGCGCGCAGCACGGCATAAAGCACCAGCTCGCCGCGATGATTGCCGATCTCGATGCGCTCGCCGTCCTCTATGCCAAGCTCTGCCGCATCGTCGGGATGGATCAGTAGTTCGGGCCGGATTTCCTTGGCAAGCGATGTCGGCGTCTCGGCAAAGGTCGAGTTCAGGAAATTATGGGCCGGTGAGGTCGTCATGCGGAATGGATGTTCGGAATCCGCCGTTTCAATCACTTCCCAATGGTCCGGAAATTCCGGAATGGAATGATGAGGCCCCTGAAGTCCCATGACTTCCGGCGGCTTGTTGGGCGAAGGGCTTCCCGTCCAGTCCGGGCGGAAGCGGAACTTGCCGTCCGGCCATTTGAAACCGTTGATATAATGCGCTTCCTCGAAGGGCGGTTGCAGATCGACAAACCGCTTTTCCTTCAATTCGTCGAAATGCGGCAGATCGCTATTGGCATTCATGTTGTCGATCAGCGTGCGCTCGTCCAGGTCGAAGCCCGGCAGATGCCCTACGCCAAGCCGTTTCGCCAGTTCGTTGATGACGAAGATGTTCGGACGCGCATCGGCAAGCGGCTCGATCAGCTTCGGCCCGAGCACGACATGCTGCTGCCCGCCGCCGCGATAGATATCGTCGTGTTCGAGGAATGTGGTCGCAGGCAGGACGACATCGGCCATCTTCGCCGTATCCGTCATGAACTGCTCATGCACGGCAACGAACAAATCCTCGCGCGCGAAGCCCTTGCGGACCAGCCGCTGTTCCGGCGTCACATTCATCGGATTGGTGTTCTGGATCAGCATGGCCATGACGGGCGGCCCGCCATAAAGCGCTTCCGGGTCACCGGTCAGGATGCGTCCGATCTTCGACTGGTCGAGAAAGCGGAGGCTCACATCCTGCATGGCGCGACCTTCGATCTCGCGCTTGTCCATCTTGAAGATGCCGGAATTGGAATGAAACGCCCCGCCGCCTTCATGAAGGAAAGCGCCCGTCACGCAGGCGATCGAAGCGGCAGCATGCATGTTGACCGCGCCATTGCGCTGGCGGGTGAAACCATAGCCGAGGCGGAAATAGGTTCGTTTGGTCTTGCCGACGAGATGAGCAAATGCCTCAATCTCTTCAACGGACAGGCCGGTGATCGCAGCCGCCCATTCCGGCGTGCGGGTCTGAAGATGCTTTTCAAGCCCCTTCGGATCGTCGGTATAACGCTCCAGATAATCCCAGTCAGCCAGACCGTCGCGGAACAGCACATGCATGACCGCGCAGGCAAAGGCGCCATCGGTTCCCGGCTTCAGCACGATGCCCATATCCGCCTGCCGGACTGTCGCATTGGCATAAACGTCGATGACGACGATCTTGGCACCGCGTTCCTTGCGCGCGCGGACCGCATGGGTCATGACATTGACCTGCGTTGCGGCGGCATTGGTGCCCCAGATGACCACGACATCGGCCTTGGCCATTTCACGCGGATCGGGACCGGTCAGGCTGCCGGTTCCGGCGAAATAGCCGGTCCAAGCCATATTGGTGCAGAAACTGTCGAACTGGTTGGAATAACGCTTGGCAAAGCGCAGACGATTGATCGAGTCGCGCTGCACCAGCCCCATCGTGCCTGCATAATAATAGGGCCAGACGCTTTCGCTGCCATAATCCTGTTCGGCTTTCAAAAAACGCTCTGCGATGAGATCAAGGGCTGCTTCCCACGAAGCCTGCTTCCACTGCCCCTCACCTTTTGCACCGGCGCGAACCAGCGGGTGCTTCAGGCGGTCGGGGTGATGCACACGCTCCGCATAGCGCGCCACCTTGGCGCAGATGACGCCAGCGGTGTAGCTGTTGTCCTTTGCGCCGCGCACGCGCCCGATGGTGCGCTCGTCGAGAATTTCCACGTCGAGTGCGCAGGTTGACGGGCAATCATGCGGACAGGCCGAATGACCGATCTTGATATTCGAAATGGGAGCGTGCTGGTTCATACTACTTTATTAGCTCAAGCCACTTGCCGCAGAAACGAATTTCTGCCGGAAGATTGTAACTGTGACGAAATAAATTTTCACGACAGGCGCAATGAAATCGCGCCGAAGACAATAAGCCCGGCAGCTACAAAGCGCGGCAGGCCGACTTTTTCTTTCAGTACCACGAAGGAAATGAGCACGCCGAAGAGGATCGCCGTCTCCCGCAGTGCCGCCACGACGGCAATCGGGGCCATGGTCATCGCCCAGAGCGCCAGGCCATACGACCCCAATGTGCCCACCCCGCCGATCATGGCCGGTCGCCAGTGATTGCGCAGGTAATGGATGAAGCGGTCCGGCTCGCGATAGAATGCCCAGCCGGCAAGCGGTATGGCGTTCATCAGGAACAGCCACAGCGTATAGGAAATCGGCTCTCCCGAAACGCGGACGCCAAGGCCGTCGATGATCGTATAGCTGGCAATGAAACCGGCATTGGTGAGAGCCAGCAAGGCCGTGCGGCTTGAAGCACCGCGATTTCTGCGCCGGGCATCAAGCGCCATCGCCAGCACGCCGGAACAGATAAGGATGATGCCAAGCCAGCTTTGCCAGCCCATGATCTCGCCCACCAGAGGCGCGCTCACCACCGCAACCAGCAAGGGCGGCGTGCCGCGCATGATCGGATAGGCTTCGCTCATGTCGCCGGATTTATAGGCCGCTGCCACCAGCGACATATAAAAGGTCTGCGTTACCGTCGACAGAAGCATGTAAATCCAGCTTGCCGGGTTCGGCAGCGGCAGAAAAGGCACGATGAAAAGAGCGATCAGCCCGGCAGCGCCGGTAACGCTGGCGGCGCTGAAGAACTTGTCTCCGCTCCCCTTTACGATTGCGTTCCAGCTCGCGTGGAGGAACGCGCCAAAGAGGACGATCAGAAGGACGCCACCAGACATTTCGGGACTCGACTCAGAGGATAAGGAGCAGATGTTGAAGGTTGTATGTCACATTTGTGACAGGAGAGATATTGCAGCAACGACGCAGTACCCGCTCCAGAAGTCGCGATTTTCAAACCGGCCTGCCGCTTTTTGATTGAGACACCGGGGCGTTTTGCCATTCCCTGCCTCTTGCCGAAAACAGGCCGACATGAAACAAGCGCAGCCATGAATTATCGTCACGCCTATCACGCCGGAAATTTCGCGGATGTCGTCAAGCACGTCATCCTGACCCGTCTTGTCGAATATCTGAAGCGCAAGGATCAGGCCTTTCGCGTCATCGACACCCATGCGGGCATCGGCCTCTATGACCTGAAAGGTATCGAGGCTGGGAAGACCGGCGAATGGACAGGTGGCATCGACCGCATCGTGGATGCGGTGAAGAAAGGGCAGATCGAGCAGCCAGCGCTGGAATTGCTGGAGCCCTATCTCGCCGCCGTCCGCGCCGTCAACGAAGGCGAAAAGCTTCGTCATTATCCGGGTTCGCCGCTTGTCGTGCGGCATCTTCTGCGCAAGCAGGACCGTTTGTCCGCGCTGGAACTGCATCCGCAGGATTCGGCCAGGCTGGCAAAACTCTTCGATGGCGACTATCAGGTGCGCGTGACCGAACTCGACGGATGGCTGGCGCTTGGCGCGCACCTTCCGCCGAAGGAAAAGCGCGGCATGGTGCTGGTTGATCCGCCTTTTGAAAAGGAAGGCGAATTCGACCGTCTGGTCGACGGGCTGGCCAAGGCGCACAAGCGTTTCGGCGGCGGCATCTATGCGCTGTGGTATCCGGTGAAGGACCGCAGGGAAACCGAACGGTTCACCAAACGCCTGCGTGAAACCGGCATTCCCAAGATCATGCAGATCGAGCTTGCGATTCGCGCGCCTTCTGCAGAACCGCGCCTCGATGGCACGGGCATGATTGTAGTCAATCCGCCTTTTACACTCGAAAGTGAGATGCAAACCCTGCTTCCCTGCCTTACCAAGCTTCTGGCCGAGGAAAAGGGGAGCAATTTCAGCCTCAAGTGGGTGCGCAGCGAGACGGATCGCACTTGACCCGGAGAAATTGCTAGCAGAAACTGCGCCTCGACGAGGCTTCGGTCATCACAGAATTCAGCGAGCTGGCTCGCAATTTCGGACAGGATAGAGATATGCAACGAACCCTGGATCGCATCGGACAGTTTTCACGCGCAGCCGCTTTCGCCGCAGCCGTCCTTCCCCTGACGCTGGCTTCCCTGCCAGCGAGCGCCGCAGACTATCTTGCCCCGGCACCCGCAGGTGTTGCAGATGCGGGTGCGTGCAGCCAGCAGAGCGTGCTGCGCTCCGTGGTTTCCGATTTCGGCTATCAGGTGCGCCACGTCCCGAACCTGCCGCAGGTCGGCATTTCGGCCATGAGCGACGTTCAGCTGACGCGGTATGAGCCGAAGACCAACCCTGCCCAGATTGAGCGCACCTATTGCAAGGCGACCGCCGTTCTGAGCGACGGTCAGTATCGCTCGGTCTGGTATATGGTCGAGGAAGGCCAGGGCTTTGCCTCCATGGGCCGCAACGTCGAGTTCTGCGTCGACGGTTTCGACCGCTGGTATGTATACGACGCCCGGTGCCGCGTTCTTCGCTAGTGGTCTGATCCCGACATTTGCATCCCTCGGATATGAGCGCTGAGCAAATGTCGGAACCAAAAGACCACTGGTATCTGCTCTTGGAATCGCCATGCCGGTCTCCCGCTTTTTTGATTCAGACACTGACGCCTTGAGCAACGATTGAGTGGAGGGCACATGCTGCGGAAGTTTGGCGCTGCTGCGATTACGTTGCTTGCAGCGGCAACGGCGAATGTTCTGGCAGCTCTGCCTGCACGCGCTGATGATATTCCGGGCGAGTTCGATTTCTACGTCCTCGCCCTTTCCTGGTCGCCAAGCTATTGCGCATCGGAAGGTCCGCGCGCCAACAAGCAGCAATGCGGCACCAGCCGGCCATTCGGTTTCGTGGTGCATGGCCTCTGGCCGCAGAACGAATGGGGTTATCCGGCGAACTGTCAGGTGGACAATAACCGAAGCGGCGGCAGTTATGTGCCGCGGCGGATTATTTCCAGCCTGTCGGACATCATGCCTGCTGCGGGCCTCGTCGCCTATCAATGGCGCAAGCACGGCAGTTGCTCGGGCCTTTCACAGAATGATTACTTCGCCACGCTGCGCAACGCTTTCGATCAGGTCAACATTCCGCCCAGCCTGCGCAGTCTGGCCAGCGGGACGGCGGGCGGGCGACGCGTGGACCCTATCCTTGTCGAAAAAGCCTTCATCGCAGCCAATCCCGGCATGAAGCCGGACGGTATTTCGATCAGCTGCAAGCGGAATTATCTGCAGGAAGTCCGCATCTGCATGACAAAGGACCTGCAATTCCGTTCCTGCGATGAGGTGGACGCCAATGCCTGCCCAAGCCGGTCCGTGATGATGCCCGCCACGCAATAGACCCTACATAGCCTGTTCAGGAAATTACGATGACACAGATTCTCTATTCACCCGCCTCGCCCTATAGCGCGAAGGTTCGCATGGCCGCCCATCACGCCGGCATTTCGTTTGAAAGCGTCATCGTCAACACTTCGGCGGAACCGGCGGATCTGATTCAGGCCAATCCGCTCGGAAAGATTCCGACGCTTTTGACGGATGACGGCAAGGCCGTCTTCGACAGCCGCGCGATCACCCAGTACCTGAACCGGGTTTCGGGCAACAAGCTTTTCCCGCGCAATGCGGAAAAGCGTACCGATGCCGAGCGCTATGAAGCCATCGCCGATGGTCTTTGCGACGTGCTGCTGGCCCATGTCTATGAACGGCGGATGCGCCCCGAAGAGAAGGTCCACCAGCCCTGGCTCGACCTGCAATGGCGCAAGGCCGAGCGGGCGCTCGACCTTCTGAACGAAGCGCCGCCCCGCCTTGCGGGCAAGCTGCATGTGGGACATATCGCCGTTGCCGCAGCGCTTGGCTATCTGTCGTTGCGCTTTGAAGGCAAGTGGGAGCGCAACCGCTCCAAGCTCAAGCGCTGGATGAAGCGTTTTCAGGAACTGCACCCGGAACTGACCGAACTTCTGCCGCGCGGCTGATTGGTTTTAAAAGAAGAAAACCCCGGATTTTCCGGGGTTTTCTTTTGCGGATCACTCGCTTTTATCGATCGCCTGCAAAATGCGGTAAGCGGCCTTTATGCGCTCATCGTTTGGATAATTCCGGTTGGCGAGCAAAACAATGCCGGTCTTCTTCGCGGGGACAAAGGCCGCATAGGCGCCAAAACCCTTGGTCGAGCCGGTCTTGTTGATGAACATATCCGCCGAGGGCGCGTGTGGGGGATCGAATTTCTCGATCTTGTGCGATTTCAACGCCATATCCGACGAATTGCCAGCGAGAAGCGTCTTGAGCGTGACCGGATAGGTATAGATTTCCCAGCCGAGGCCCTGATTGTTCGCCCCGACACGGTAATAACCCGTATGCGTGGCGGCGACGGCTTTCTGGAAGTCGGGCGCAAGCGAGGCGCTGTCGATATTCAGCTCCACGAAGCGAAGGAGATCGGGCGCCGTGGTCTTGATGCCATAAGCCTCCGCATCCCGCGTGCCGCTTGCCACCCGGGTCGGCTTGTCGGCCTTGGCGTAGCCATAGGCATAGTCCTTCATCCGGCTTTCCGGCACATGGACGAAAGTGTTCTTCAGACCCAATGCGGGCAGAAGCTTCTGCTCCATCAACACATCGAACGGCTGGCCCATGCTGCGCGCTGCGAGATAACCGAACAGCCCGATGCTGGGGTTCGAATAACGGCGCTGGGTGCCCGCCGGGTAATCCGGTTTCCACTTTCTGAAATAGGCCAGCATGGAACTGTCGTCGGTGACAGCATCGGGGAACTGCAAGGGCAATCCTCCCGGCGTATAGGTTCCAAGATCCAGCATGGTGATCTTGTCGAAACTGCTGCCCGCAAGTTCGGGAGCCCATCTGGTCGCGGGATCGGACGGGGAAAATGCGCCGGTCGCCAATCCATAGCCGCCAAGCGTCGCGGTGAAGGTCTTGCTGATCGAGCCAATTTCGAAAATCGTATCCTCATCGACTTTCTGCCCGCTTTCCTTCGACGCCACCCCGTAACCGAAGAAGTGGCTTTTGCCATCGATGCTTATGGCAACGCCCATGCCGGGGATTTTCTGCCCGGCCATGAGCGGGCGCACGGTTTCATCGACAATGCGGCGAAGTTCCTCATCATTTATAGTGCCTGCCGCCAGCGCGCCGCCGGCGGGGATGATGGCTGAACCAGCAAGGAAACCAATCAAAAGCGTCGTATATTTTCTCATGACAGATGAATAAACCTCATGATTATGCATTCGGCTGCGTCTCAACCGAGACATAGCCGTCGCTGCGCGATCCATTATACTGAAACCCGTTTCCCACGGGATATAAGCCTTTCAGGCCCTGCTGATATACGATGCTTGCGCTGCGGCGACAAACGACGTTATCTAGCATTTGACGTTAGAAAAATTTGGGTCTCCATGGTTCGTCCGCATCTCCCGCTCAATTCGCTACGCGCCTTCGAAGCGTCGGCGCGCCACCTCAGCTTCACCAAGGCCGCGATCGAGCTTTGCGTCACGCAGGCCGCTGTGAGCCATCAGGTCAAAAGCCTTGAGACCCGGCTGAATGTGACGCTGTTCGAGCGCCTGCCGCGCGGGTTGATGCTGACCAGCGAAGGGGAAACGCTGCTCCCCACATTGAAGGACGCATTCGACAGGATTGCCGGAACGCTCGAACGTTTCGAGGCGGGGCATTACCGGGAAATATTGCGGGTTGGCGCGGTGGGGACGCTTGCGGTGGGCTGGCTGCTGCCACGCCTGCCAGATTTCCAGAAAAGCTATCCGTTCATCGACCTGCGGCTTTCGACCAACAACAACCGGGTGGATATTGCGGCGGAGGGGCTGGATTACGCCATCCGGTTCGGCAGCGGCGCCTGGCACGGCATCGATGCAACGCGATTGCTGGAAGCACCCTTGTCGCCGCTTTGCATTCCCGAACTTGCGCGCGAATTGCGAACACCGGCCGATCTTGCGCGCCACACGTTGCTGCGCTCCTACCGTGCCGATGAATGGACGCAGTGGTTTCTGGCGGCAGGCGTCACGGGCGACATGCCCCTGCCCCGAAGCATCATGTTCGATTCGTCGCTTGCGATGATGGAAGCCGCCATGCAGGGAGCGGGTATTGCGCTTGCGCCGCCGCTGATGTTTTCCCGGCAATTGCTGTCGGAAACCATCGTCCAGCCATTCGAAACGACGGTGACGATGGGCAGTTACTGGCTGACGCGGCTGCAATCGCGGGCGGGAACCGAAGCGATGTCGGCTTTTCGCGGCTGGCTGACAGATGCCGCGACCAACTGAGCCCAAAAACGGCGCAACAAAAAACCGGGCAGTTGCCTGCCCGGTTTTCCGTGTTCAATTATCAGATAATTAGAACTTGTAGCCAACGCCGACGCGGATGTCGTGGGTGTCGAGCTTGTTACGGACCGACTCGGTGCCAAGATCATAGGTCTTGTTGCCGAACTGGGTGTAACGGTATTCAACGCGGCCCAGGATGTTGTCCGTGAGCTTGGCTTCCAGACCTGCACCAGCAGTCCAACCAACGCGGAACTTGCTTTCGTCGTCAAAGCCATTGTCGAGCTTGACCTGCTTACCAGCAACACCGGCGGTGATGTATGGCATGACCGGGTTCAGGTCGTAGCCGAGACGGCCACGCAGCGAGCCTTCGAAGCCTTCCTTGACTTCCAGGCCGTTCTTGGACTTCTTGGCCCAGGAGTAGCCGGCGTCGCCTTCAACACCGTATACGAACTGGTCCTGCTGGAAGTTCCAGCCAGCGTAAGCGCCAGCCTTCATGTCGTCCGGCTTGATGCTGCCGTCGGTGTTGGTCTTGACCTTGTTCCAGCCGTAGCCGAGGTACAGACCGGTGTAGCCGCCAGCCCAGCTGTACTGCGGAGCCATTTCGACCGGAGCCGGAACAGGAGGCTGTTCCTGGATGGCGTCAGCAGCGAAAGCAGTCGCAGAGAACGGCAGCAGCGCAGCCGAGGCGATTACGAGAGACTTAAGAGTGCGCATAGCATTCTCCTTACACAAATTACCTTTTGCGCGGTCCCTTATCGGGCGGGCGACATTGGGAGTAATCGTCCATGCCGCGCTGACAGGACCGACATATCGACGGTAATTGCGGCACGAAATGCCCGCTTCTGTGGAGAGAACCTGACGAGAACGTGGCAAAATTGCGATGTTGCATTATCGCAACGCCCGTTGCTGGCACCTATATAGTGGGAGGATGGTGTCGGTGGCGCCGCACGCCGCCCGGCCAGACGAAACGAAGTCGCTGAAATCCCTACAATTTTGTCAGCTATGAATGTTGCGGATGCTATTTTTAGCTGCAATTTTCCGACCGAAGTGGCATGAAATCGATTGAAGAATCTCGATAAGAAAGTGTTTACCGTGTTGAATGATCACGAGCCTCGCCTGCTTGCCAAATGTCCGGTTCTGGTAACCGGCGGCGCACGGCGCATTGGAAAGGCAATCGTCGAAGACCTTGCCGCCCATGGCTTCCCGGTCGCCATACACTGCAATCACTCCGTCGATGACGGCGCGGCCCTTGCCGCAGCCATAAACGAACAAGGCGGAAAAGCCTGTGTCGTGCGCGCCGACCTTGCCTCGGAAACCGATGTCCGCAACCTTGTCCGGGATGCAGCGAAGCAGCTCGGGCCGATCCGGCTTCTGGTCAACAATGCATCGCTGTTTGAAGACGACCGTATCGGGCAACTGGACATGGCACTGTGGGACAAGCACTTTGCGATCCACCTTAAGGCGCCGGTCCTGCTGGCCGAGGAAATGGCGAATGCCCTGCCCGACGGCGAGGACGCGCTTGTCGTCAATGTAATCGACCAGCGCGTATGGAAGCTCAATCCGAACTTCTTTTCCTATACGCTTTCGAAGACGGCGCTGTGGAATGCCACCCGAACCATGGCGCAGGCGCTCGCGCCGCGTATCCGGGTCAATGCAATCGCGCCGGGCCCCACATTGCCGAGCGAACGGCAGAAGCCGGGCGATTTTGAACAGCAGGTCGAACAACTTCTTTTGCAGCGCGCGCCGGAATTGTCGGAATTTGGGCGTACTGTTCGCTATTTCTGGGAAAGCCGCTCCGTCACCGGCCAGATGATCGCCCTTGACGGCGGACAGCACCTGGCATGGGAAACCCCGGATATTGCAGGAATTACCGAATGACTGGAAACCGCAAGAACAATGAGGATGCTGTCGCCAACCTGCCGCCCGACGACGAGCAGGACGTGGCCGGTATCATCATTGGCGACGCGGAGACCGAAGAGGATGACGAGAGCGACGATATAGTCGAAGCTCCCGCATCGCCATCGGCTGCCGACTCCATCCAGTGGGATTCCTCCGATGGCCTGCCGAATATCGAAGGCCTGAGCGGGCAGGACATCATCAATGCGTTCGTGAAGCGCCTGCCGAACAATCCGGGCGTCTATCGCATGTTCAACAGCGATGGCGACGTGCTCTATGTCGGCAAGGCGCGCAATCTCAAGAAGCGCGTGTCCAACTATGCGCGTGGCATCGGCCATTCCAATCGCATAACGCGGATGATCCGCGAAACGGTGACGATGGAATTCGTCGTCACCCGCACGGAGACGGAAGCCCTGTTGCTGGAAGCCAATCTCATCAAGAGATTGCGTCCGCGCTTCAACGTGCTGATGCGCGACGACAAGTCGTTTCCTTATATTCTGCTGACCGGCGACCATCGGGCGCCCGGCATCTTCAAGCATCGCGGCGCCCGGTCGCGCAAGGGCGACTATTTCGGTCCCTTCGCTTCCGCAGGTGCCGTAGGCCGCACGATCAACGCGCTTCAGCGCGCCTTCCTGCTGCGAACCTGCACGGATTCGGTTTTTGAAACACGAACCCGCCCCTGCCTTCTCTATCAGATCAAGCGCTGTTCCGGCCCCTGCACGCATGAGATCAGCGACGCGGACTATGCCGAGCTGGTGAGCGAGGCCAAGGCGTTTCTTTCCGGCAAGAGCCAGTCGGTCAAGGATCATCTGTCAGCCGCGATGCAGGCCGCATCGGCGGACCTCGATTTCGAGCACGCAGCCGTTTACCGGGACCGTCTGGCGGCGCTCTCGCATGTCCAGTCGCATCAGGGCATCAATCCGCAGACGGTTGAAGAGGCAGACGTTTTCGCCATCCATCAGGAAGGCGGCATGACCTGCATTCAGGTCTTCTTCTTCCGCACCGGCCAGAACTGGGGCAATCGCGCCTATTTCCCGAAAGCCGACAGTTCGCTCGGTCCCGCGGAAGTTCTCGGTGCCTTCCTGTCGCAGTTCTACGACGACAAGCCATGCCCGCGTCTCGTCCTATTGTCCGAGACCGTGGAGGAACAATCGCTCATCGCCGAAGCGCTCTCGACGCGCGCCGGACACAAGGTGCAGGTCAACGTGCCGCAACGCGGCGAGAAGAAGGACCTTGTCGATCACGCGCTCACCAATGCGCGCGAGGCGCTTGGGCGGCGGCTTGCCGAAACATCGTCGCAGGCCCGTCTTTTGCAGGGTATGGCCGAGACCTTCGGCCTGTCGCAACCGCCGCGCCGGATCGAGGTCTATGATAACTCCCACATCATGGGCACGAACGCTGTCGGCGGCATGATCGTCGCCGGGCCGGAAGGTTTCGTCAAAAATCAGTACCGCAAGTTCAACATCCGCTCGACCGACATTACGCCGGGCGACGATTTCGGCATGATGCGAGAAGTGATCGAGCGTCGCTTCTCGCGGCTGGTCAAGGAACACGGCACGCCGGAAGAACCCGCCGACACCGAAGTAACGGATACATTTCCAGCCTGGCCCGATGTCATCCTGATCGACGGCGGGCAAGGCCAGGTGGGCGCCGTGCGGCAAATTCTTGGCGAGCTTGGCATCAGCCATCTTGTCAATGCCATCGGCATCGCGAAGGGCGTCGACCGCGAAGCGGGACGTGAACGCTTCTTCGTGGAAGGCAAGCAGGCGTTCACGCTGCCGCCGCGCGATCCGGTGCTCTATTTCATCCAGCGTCTGCGCGACGAGGCCCACCGGTTCGCCATCGGCACGCATCGCGCCCGGCGCAAGAAGGAAATGGTCAAGAATCCGCTCGATGAAATCGCGGGAATCGGCCCGTCGCGCAAGCGTGCGCTCCTACATCATTTCGGGACCGCAAAGGCGGTTTCGCGTGCTGCGGTCGAGGACCTCATGCAGATCGACGGCATTTCGGAAGCCATGGCGCGGACGATCCACGACCATTTCCGGGATCGATGACACAAACTTGTCCGGGAATCATCTACAAGCGTCATTAGAGCGCATCCTGAAAAGTGTGGAACGGTTTCCGATAAGATGCGCGTCAAAACAAAGGATTAGAGCGCCGATCTGATCCAATCAGATCGAAACGCGCTCTAAGTCGCGGGCGAACATGTTAGCGGGAGTTGATTTTATGTCATATCCCTGTTGATGTGCGACTGACAAACATGCGGCGGAACGAATGCAGAAGAATCATACCCTCTCCCTACCCAATATCCTCACTTATGGCCGGATCATCGCCGTGCCTCTTGTGGTGTTGTGTTTCTTTATCGAGGGACGGCTGGAGTCGAGCGATTTCGCCCGCTGGACAGCTCTCGGATTGTTCGCCGTCGCCAGCATCACCGACTTTTTCGACGGCTATCTCGCCCGCATATGGAAACAGACATCGACCATCGGCCGCATGCTCGACCCGATCGCCGACAAGCTTCTCGTATCGGCCATCCTGCTGCTGCTCGCCGCTGACGGCACGATTGCCGGCTGGACGCTCTGGGCCGCCATCATCATCCTTTGCCGCGAAATCCTGGTTTCGGGCCTGCGCGAATATCTTGCCGAGCTGAAGGTCAGCGTGCCCGTTTCGCGCCTCGCCAAATGGAAGACGACCGCACAGATGATCGCGCTTGCATTCCTGCTGGCAGGCCCTGCCGGTGACAAGATCATGCCCTATGTAACGGAAACAGGCATTGTCCTGCTTTGGGTATCGGCCCTTTTGACGCTTTACACGGGCTGGGATTACTTCAAGGCGGGCCTGAAACACGTGATGGATTGATCCAGTGGCGGTAAAACTCGTCTATTTCGCATGGGTGCGCGAGAAAATTGGCAAGGGCGAGGAGACTATCGAACTCCCCTCACCCAAAACGACCGTCGGTGATCTCATCGGCCATCTGAAATCGCTTGGGCCGGAATATGATGCCGCTTTCGAGCATGAGCATGTCATTCGCGCCGCGATCAATCAGGAACATGCCGAGCATGATGAACTGGTAAATGACGGCGACGAAGTCGCGCTCTTTCCGCCCATGACGGGAGGATGAGATGAGCGGGCAAGCTCCATGCCCACTGTTCGTCGGCATAAGAAGCGAAGATTTCGACACGGCGGCGGAACTGCGCAAGCTCGAACAGGGGCGCACGGATATAGGCGCCATTGTCACCTTTACCGGTCTTTGCCGCGATGAAAGCGGCACGCTTTCCGCGCTGGAACTGGAGTACTATCCCGGCATGGCCGAAGCGGAAATCACCCGCATCGCCCGACAGGCCATCGCGCGCTGGCCGATAACCGCGCTTACGATCATTCACCGTTACGGGCTTATCAGGCCCGGCGAGAACATCGTTCTGGTGGCTGCGGCCTCGTCGCATCGCCACGCGGCTTTCGAGGCCGCGTCGTTCCTGATGGATTACATGAAAACCGATGCTCCGTTCTGGAAAAGGGAGCATCTCGCCGACGGTTCTGTCGGCGGATGGGTATCGTCCAAAGAGGAAGACGAGAAGATACGCGAACGCTGGAAACAGTCATGATCTTCCGATCAGGGGGTTCGCTATTGATCTCAATTTTTCATTTTAATCGCGAATTAACTATTTAACCCCCTAGAATAGTGGGTAATTTAGCTGGCGTGTTCTTGCGCCGCCACAATTTTCACACGAAGATTTCGCTATTGTCGATATCATGAATCAGATGCCGACAGGCGATGATGACAGACAGACTGGAATCCGCATCAGCGCCATCTGTCTTGCAACAAACAACGCATGCGGGAACGGAAGTTTCGGGCTTTAACGATGCGAAATGGATTGGCGAAAACCCTTTCAATTGCGGCGGCACTTGTGGTCGGCATTGGCGCGCTTGGCGGCGCTGCCTTGTTCCTGACCACCTCGATGCCGACAAGCAGCCTGGCGGCGGAAAAGACCGTCAGCGGCAAGGTCGTGTATCGCGAGCGGATCGCGCTGCCGCCGGAAGCAAGCCTGACGGTCCAGCTTTCCGACGTCTCGCTGGCCGACGCCCCCTCGAAGGTCATCGGCGAAACGCGGATCGAATCCGTTCAGGGATCGCCGATCCCGTTTGCCATCAATTTCGATATGGACCAGATCCAGCCCGGCCATAGCTATGCCTTGCAGGCGCGCATTTCGGCGGGCGACACGCTGTGGTTCGTCAATGACGAACGCTATGCGATCGATCCGGAAAACCCCGGCGAACCTGCGGAAATAAAGGTTGTGATGGTGCGCAAGAGCGGTGACGAAGGCGCTGCCATCGGCATCGAGGGCAAGGACTGGCTCGCGGAGGACATTCAAGGCGGCGGCGTGATCGACAATGCCCAGACAACCCTGACGGTTTCGACCGATGGCGCGGTCAGCGGGTCGGGCGGCTGCAACCGCTATTTCAGCAAGGCGACCGTGACCGGGGAAAATATTTCCTTCGCCGAGATCGGATCGACCTATGTCCAGTGCCCGCCTGCCCTCATGAACCAGGAACGCAAGTTCCTCGACGTGCTCGGCAAGACCCGGTCCTACAAGATCGATATGGGCAAGCTCGTTCTCTTCGACGACGAAGGGAAGGAAGTGGCAAGGCTCGCGCAGAGCCTTTGAAACCTGTTTCCACGCATCGCCCAGACAACAAAAAAGCCCGCCGGGAAGGCGGGCTTTTTCTTTATATTCTCGTTGGGATCAGCCGACGATTTCGGTGCCCGAGAACCAGTATGCGATTTCTTCCGCAGCGGTTTCCGGAGCGTCCGAACCGTGTACGGAGTTTTCGCCGATCGACAGGGCGAATTCCTTGCGGATGGTGCCTTCGTCAGCGTTTGCCGGGTTGGTCGCACCCATGACTTCGCGGTTCTTGGCGATGGCGTTTTCGCCTTCCAGAACCTGAACGACCGTCGGGCCGGAAGACATGAATTCGGTCAGTTCGCCGAAGAAAGGGCGATCCTTGTGAACAGCATAGAAGCCTTCAGCTTCACGCAGGCTCATCCAGACGCGCTTCGAAGCGACGACGCGCAGGCCAGCTGCTTCGAGCTTGGCGGTGATTGCGCCGGTCAGGTTGCGGCGGGTCGCATCGGGCTTGATCATGGAGAAGGTACGTTCGATTGCCATTATGACACCTTGTGCTGGAATTTTCAGAAAAGTGAGGCTCTATACCGTCGATAGGCCCGATTGCCAAGAGGCGAACCGATTAGCACCTTGAGACGACAGAAAATTGATTGCATAGATGATGCCGCGCCGATTCAGCCTCGCGGAAGCGGTGCCGACGGGTGGTCAGGGGGTTCTCGTGGAACAGCATTTTCAAATGTTCGCCTATTACAACCGATGGGCAAATGAACTGGTCTATGCCGCCGCTGCCCAGTTGAGCGACGAGGAATATAGGCTCGATCTCGGTCTCTTCTTCGGCTCCATCCATCGCACACTCAATCATCTGCTCGTCGCCGACCGCATCTGGATGAAACGCTTCACCACGGAAGGCGATCATCCGAAGACGCTTGATGCGATCATTTCCGACAATTTCATCATGCTGCGCGATCTGCGGCAGGCGGAAGACGCGCGCATATGCCGCTATGCGGACTGCCTCGACGCGCAGAAACTCGGCGGTCGCTTCAGCTATACTAAACTCAATGAAATGCGCACGATAAGCCAGCGGCTCATGCCGTCACTTGCCCATATGTTCAATCACCAGACGCACCATCGCGGACAGATTCATACCGCGTTTACCAGACTGGGAACGGAAGCGCCGTCGCTCGATCTCATGCATTTCCTGCGAACGGAAGGCGGGCGGCGTTTCGCCTGACTGATGTTGATACTTGCGGAAACGCTTCAAGCCGTGCAAAAGCGCTTTCATCATGCTTATCCTTGACGACATCTCCGTAAGAATTGCCGGACGCCTCCTGATCGACCACGCCAGCGTAACGCTGCCGGCGGGATCGAAGACGGGTTTCGTCGGCCGTAACGGCACCGGCAAATCCACGCTGTTTCGCGTCATCACGGGCGATCTCGCGCCGGAAACCGGCAGCATCTCGCTTCCGAAGAACACCCGTATCGGCCAGGTCGCGCAGGAAGCGCCCGGCACCGACGAAGCGCTGATCGAAATCGTCATGAAGGCGGACAAGGAGCGCGCGGCGCTTCTGGAGGAAGCGGCCACCGCGACCGATCCGCACCGCATTGCGGAAATTCACACCCGCCTTGCCGATATCAACGCTCACTCTGCGGAAGCGCGCGCCGGCGCCATCCTGTCCGGTCTCGGTTTCAGCGCGGAAGCGCAACGCCAGCCGGCATCGGCCTTTTCCGGCGGCTGGCGCATGCGCGTCGCACTGGCTGCGGTTCTCTTCGCCGAGCCGGACCTGTTGCTGCTCGACGAACCGACCAACTATCTCGACCTTGAAGGCGTGCTTTGGCTGGTCGATTATGTGAAGCGCTATCCATACACGGTCATCATCATCAGCCATGACCGCGATCTCCTGAACTCGGCCACGTCGTCGATCATGCATCTTGACCAGAAGAAGATCAGCTTCTGGCGCGGCAATTACGACCAGTTCGAGCGGCAGCGGCACGAGATGCTGGAATTGCAGCAGAAGGCCCATGCCAAGCAGGAAGCCCACCGCAAGCACATGGAATCCTTTGTGGAGCGTTTCCGCGCCAAGGCTAGCAAGGCCCGGCAGGCGCAATCCCGCATGAAGGCGCTGGAAAAGCTCAAGCCAATCGAGCTTTATGTGGAAAGCAATGTGCAGCCGTTCCGCTTCCCGGATGCGGAAAAGAAGGCCGCCTCACCGATCATCGCTCTGGACAACGCCGATGTGGGCTACGTGCCGGGCAAGCCGGTGCTGCGCAATGTGACGCTGCGCATCGACAATGACGACCGCATCGCGCTCCTCGGTTCCAACGGCAACGGCAAGTCGACGCTGGCCAAGCTGATTGCCGGTCGCCTGACGCCCGAAAAGGGCACGCTCACGGTTTCGCCCAATCTGAAGGTTGCCTTCTTCGCCCAGCACCAGCTTGACGATCTGGTTCCCGAGGACAACGCCATCGAGCACGTGCGCAAGCTGATGCCGACGGAACCCGAGGCCAAGGTCCGCGCGCGCGTTGCGCAGATGGGCCTTTCGACCGAAAAGATGCTGACACCAGCCAGGGATCTTTCCGGTGGTGAGAAAGCGCGCCTCCTGATGGGGCTTGCGACTTTTCACGGCCCGAACCTGCTCATCCTCGACGAACCGACCAACCATCTCGACATCGACAGCCGCGAAGAGCTTGTGCATGCGCTCAACGCTTTCAACGGCGCGGTGATCCTGATCGCCCACGACCGCCATCTGATCGAAGCGACGATGGAACGGCTGTGGCTGGTCCGCGAGGGCGGCGTGAAGACGTTTGAAGGCGATCTCGACGAGTACCGGCAGATCGTTCTGGCCGACGCCAAGGGAGAACCGGTTTCCGACCGCGACGACAACGCCAGGGTCAACAAGGCCGAGCAGCGAAAACTCGCCGCCCAGAAACGCGAGGCCATGGCGCCGCTGCAAAAAAAGATCAAGGAAACCGAAGCCTTGATCCAGAAGCTGCAGAAACAGATTCAAGTCTTCTCGTCACAGCTCGAAGACCCGGCTCTTTACGAGAAGGAGCCTCAAAAGGCGATCCGGATCAACAAGGAGATGAGCGATGCACGCTCTGCCCTTGCGGATGCAGAGGACAAATGGCTGGAACTCTCCACTGAATATGAAGAAGCGATGGCGGACTGATCCGCCACCGCTGGCATGTCATTGCGCTGCAGTGGCAATCACAGCACGAAGAAAACTATATAGACCAAACCGATGATCGACGCGCCAGCGATCCGCAGTGCCTTCGGCAACGGGCGCGGCGCGTACCGCACCGCAAGAACTGCGAGAATGGCGGTCAGGATCGGAAAAGCCACGAACATGGCCAGATAACCGCTCGATCCCTCAAAGGACGAACCGAACCAGCCCAGTTCCGCCATCGGGACGAGCGCGATAAAGGCGGCAAGTGCGGACAGCAGCAACAGCAGAATGCGGTCGAAAATCGCAGCGCCCATCTGCGCTTCCTCAGCCTTGAGGACGCAGGCGCGTGCGCATCAATGCATAAAGCCCGAAGGCACCGAGGATCAGGCCGATGGTCGTATAGACCTCGTTGGGCGTTTCCGCCCCTCGCCGCAACACCAGATCGGCCTTTGAAATCTGAAGCCCGTCTGTATTGCCCTGCACCAGACGAAATCCATAAAGCCCCGGAATGACGGGATCGATGTCCCCGGCACTCTGGCGCAGAACACTGCCATCCTGCGGGCGGTCCGTGTTGATGGAACCGGTAGTCGAGGCAAAGTCGAGCCCCTGCGAGAGAACCGGCTGTCCGTCGCGGCTGACGGCAAGCGTCACCGCCGAGCGCCGTTCCGCAGGCACATAACCCGGCAGAGGCGTGGCATCGATGAACACGCGCACCGGCCCATCAGCCGCCGACAGCCTGACTTCCTGAATCTTGAAACCGCTCTGCCGGTTTTCCAGCATGGTCCAGCGGCCAATTTCGCTGCCGGTGAAATGGCGCACATACCACGGATAGCCAATGGCAAGACCAAAGCCGGCGACGGCCATCAAGATGAATAGCGTCCTCATTACGCTTTGCGCTCCCAGCGGCGGTCTGGCGTCTGCTGCCAGTAAGTCAAATCGTGGTTCTCCGCCTTGAAATTTTTCCATTGCCCCCGGGCAATATCGAGTTGCTCCTGATCGTGCCCGTCGAACATGACGACAAGGCGTTCATAGGCGCCCGCCTGTTCCAGCCCGGCGCCTTCGACGAGAAAGCGCACCGTCGCGCCATTCGGATTGGCTTCACTGGTGGTCAGCAATACCGGCTGGTGTTCGGGATGAGGCTCCTTGTCGGTGCCATGCGCCACGAAGGACGTGTCGGAAAAGGTCCAGAGCAAGCCGTCAAGCGCATCGCGTCTTTCCTCGCTGACGGTCTGGATCGTGACGCGCCAGCCGCGCCCGAGCGACCGCTCGACCAAGCCTGGCAAGGCTTCATCGAGTGTCGATTCCGTCAGGTGATAGAAGAGGATTTCCGCCATGCACTATCCGTTTCGCGAACGGATGGAGAAACTGATACCGCTTCTCCACCCATCCCTTTGTTCCAAAAAGATTTTAGCTTTCGAAATGATCCCGGACAAGGCGGTCCAGCAGGCGAACGCCATAGCCGGAAGCCCATGTCTGGCTGTATTCGTTTGCTGGCGAACCCATGGCCGTTCCGGCAACGTCGAGATGCGCCCAAGGGGTCTCACCGACAAAGCGCTTGAGGAACTGTGCCGCCGTGATCGATCCGCCGTAACGGCCAGCGCTGTTCTTCATATCGGCGAATTTCGAATCGATCATCTTGTCGTATTCGGTGCCGAGCGGCAGGCGCCACAGCTTTTCACCCGTCGACTGACCCGCATCGTAAAGCTGGTCCGCAAGCTCGTCGTCGTTGGAGAAGAGACCGGCATGATACTGGCCGAGCGCGACCATGACCGCACCCGTGAGGGTGGCCAAGTTGATGATGAAGCGCGGCTTGAAACGGTCGTTCGTATAGTGCAGTGCGTCGGCGAGGACGAGACGGCCCTCCGCATCCGTATTGATGACTTCAATCGTCTGTCCGGACATGGAGGTAACGATGTCGCCCGGACGCTGGGCGTTGCCGTCGGGCATGTTTTCTACAAGGCCGATAACGCCGATGGCATTGACCTTCGCCTTGCGGCCAGCCAGGGCGCGCATCAATCCGGTGACGGCTGCCGCGCCTCCCATGTCGCCCTTCATGTCTTCCATGCCAGCGGCAGGCTTGATGGAAATGCCGCCCGTATCGAACACCACGCCCTTGCCGACGAACGCGACCGGCTTTTCCTTGCTCTTCGCGCCCTGCCATTCCATGACGACCAGACGCGGCGGGCGGACAGAGCCCTGCGCCACGCCGAGAAGCGCGCCCATGCCGAGCTTCTTCATTTCCTTTTCGCCGAGGACTTCGACCTTGACGCCAAGCTTTTCGAGCTTTTCGGCTTCCTGCGCGAACTCCACAGGCCCCAGAATATTGGCAGGCTCGTTGACGAGATTGCGCGCCTGGATAACGCCGTCCGCCACCGCTTCAGCGACTTCGAGGGCCCGCTTCGCAGTGTGGGCATCCGCGACGCAGATGTTGATCTTCGCGGCGTGTTTCGGATCGCCGTTTTCCTCATCGTTCTTGCGCGTCTTGTAGCGTTCGAACTTGTAGGAGCGCAGCATCATGCCCAGTGCCAGATCGGCAGCTTCATCACCGGCGATGGTGGTTTCAGGCAGTGCCAGCGTCACGGTTGCGCGCTCCGCCTTGCCGATTCGTGAAAATGCCGCGCCGCCGATCTTCAGCCAGTCGTCATTGCCAAGCTTGCCCGGCTCGCCGACGCCGACCAGAACGATCTTGTCGACACCGCTGGAAGTCGTCTCGATCGCTTCCGCCGTCTTGCCCAAAGCACCGGTGAACCCGGAAATTTCGGCAATACGCTTGATCTTTTCCGCACCGCCAGCAGCCGCGGCCGCCTCGTCCGCAAAGCCGCCGCCCTTGGCGACGAGGACGATGGACACGCCTCTTTCCGGTACTGCAAAATCGCTGAAAGAGATCGAAGGACGTTTAGACATGACAACTCCAAACCTGATGTCGATTTAAGAATGACACGATTGTGTCGCGACTTTTCCCCACTCATGTGAGACGAATATGGCGAAACAGCAAGAGTAGAACCAAGATTGTTCCAGTTTTAGGCCGAGGAAAACCGTGCAAGACACAATTGCGAGCCTGTCTTACCCGCTCCATGCAAAAACTGGTTGCCTTGAGCCGACTCATCGCTCATTAACGGGACCCGTTAACAGGAACACGAGAGCTGGCATCTTCGTGATGGTTTTAGTAATCTGTTAACCGCGTTTATTGGGTCAATCTTAGCCAAGCGTCATTAAGTTTAGTCATTGTCACGAGTGCCGCAGCCTTTTTCGGATGTGCGCTCCTTCAACGGAACCGGGATGTAGACTCCACCTATGCGATTGATCGAGTTGTACATCCTGCGCCGGGTGGCGATCATGTTCCTCGCAGTGCTTGGCGCTGCGGTCGGGATCACCTGGACCGTGCAGGTGCTCCAGCGCATCGACTTCCTGACCACAAGCGGCCAGACATTCCAGACGATCGTTCAGTTCAGTTCGCTGTTGATTCCATCGGCTATTCCGCTCGTGATGCCGTTTGCGCTGATCATTGCGATCACGCAGACGCTGTCCACCATGAACCAGGATTCGGAGCTGGTCGTCATCAATGCGTCCGGCGCACCGCGCAGCGCGGTCATGCGCCCGATCCTGATTCTTGCCGCCGTCATTTCCGTCGTGTCGTTTCTGGTCGCCAACTATGTCGATCCCTATGCGCGCATGAACATGCGCGCCATGATCGCCAATGCCAGCGCCGACCTCATGAATGTCATCGTTCAGGAAGGCAATTTCCGCAAACTTGCCGACAATCTCTATATCCAGGTGGCGGAACGACGCGCCGATGGCAGCATTGGCGGGCTTTTCATCGCCGATTCCCGCGATCCGGCGCTCGATCTCATCTATTATGCCGCCGATGGCGCGATTGCTTCGACGCCGACCGGCGACATGCTGCTGATGCAGAACGGCGAGGTGCAGCGCCGTGACGTGTCGGATGGCACGGTTTCGATCATCAAGTTCAATTCCTATGCGTTCGACCTCAGCCAGTTTGCCTCTGCCGGCGATGATTTCGTCATCTATGCCAAGGACCGTCCGCTTTCCTATCTGCTGAACCCGGACCCGAACGACCCGATCCTCCAGACGCGCCCGCTGCGCTACAAGGCCGAATTGCACCGGCGGCTGACGCAATGGCTCTATCCGGTTGTGTTTGCGATGATTGCGCTGGCGTTCGCAGGCGATTCCCGTTCGCATCGCGAAGCCCGCGTGTCGGCGTCCTTCTCGGCGATCAGCACCGCTCTTCTCGTCTATTGGGCAGGCTATTTCGCCTCCGACCGCGCCGACAAGGATGCAGGATACATCGTCCTCATGTATCTGGTCCCGGCTGCCGTTATTCTTGTGACGGGCTTCGCGCTCGCCACCGGGCGGCGGATCGGCCTGCCGGACAAATGGAACGACCGCATTCTCGACGGTTTCGACAGTTTGAGACGCCGGGGCTCGGCGCTCTATGCCCGCCTCACCGGACGTTCGCGCAATAATGCCGGAGGAAAGGCATGATCGGCTGGACGCTTGGGCGCTATTTCTTCATCCGCTATGTGCAGATCACCTTCTATTTTCTGCTCGGCATTTTCGCCTTGTCACTGCTTCTCGATTTCACCGAGAATGCGAGCAAGCTTTCAAACCTGCCGGACTATTCCGTGTGGGCGGCGCTCGGCCTTTCCGCCATGCGCGTGCCCTTCATCATGCAGCAGATGATCCCCTTCGTCGCCCTGTTCTCGGCAATGGCGACGCTCATTTCGCTCAACAGAAAATATGAGCTGGTCGTCGCACGCTCCGTCGGCGTATCGGCCTGGCAGTTCCTTCTGCCCGCCTGTTTCGGCGCGTTCCTGTTCGGCATCGCCACGATCTTCATTCTCAATCCCTTCGCCGCCTATGGCTTCGCCAAGGCCGATGAAATCGCATCGACATGGAAGACCGGCAAGGTTACCGACGTTTCCGCGCTGCGCGATCCATGGCTGCGCCAGAAGACCGATGAAGGCGAGACCATCATCGGCGCGAAAAGCATTCTGGATCAGGGCGCGACGCTGGCCGACGCGACTTTCATCCAGTTCGATGAGAAAAAGAACATCAGGGAACGTTTCGACGCGCGCAGGGCGCAGCTCAGGGACGGTCACTGGGAGCTTACCGACGTGACGCGATTCGCGCGCGGCGAAGAGCCACAGAAAATGGCGAGTTTCCAGATCGAGACGCAGCTGCGTCCCGAATATGTGGAAGAGAAGCTCGCGACGCCCGACACGATCCCCTTCACGCAGCTGCGCCACAAGATCGAGGTCGCGCGTTCCTTCGGCTACTCCGCAAACGCATTTGACATGCAATACCAGTCACTTCTGGCTTTGCCGGCATTGCTGATGGCGATGACTCTCATTGCTGCAACAGTGTCGTTGAAATTTGTGCGATTTGGTCAGTCAGGAGCTATGATTCTGGGTGGCGTTATCGCAGGCTTCATGCTTTATGTCGTTTCGGTGCTGGTGAAGGCATTCGGGAATGCGGGATTCGTTCCGCCATTCGTGGCTGCCTGGGTGCCGGTTATTATCGCGACATTTTTTGGTGTCTCCTTTTTGTTGCATAAGGAGGATGGTTAGTGGGTTCGAGTAACGCCCGCATGGTATTGCCCCATTCGCTCTCGCGCCTGACGCGCGGGACGGCCTTGGCGTGCGTCCTTGCTTTACCTTTCATTTCTGTCGCAGCCCTGCCCTCACCCGCATTGGCACAGGACGCTCTCGGTGCCAATTACCAGAGCGATCCGAATGCGCGCATGCTCCTGCAGGCCGACGAACTTGTCTATGATCGTGACGTCAATACCGTCACGGCTCAGGGCAAGGTGCGCATCGAATATGACGGCAATCATCTTGTCGCCGACAAGGTGACCTACAACCAGCAGACGCGGCGCATGACCGCGACGGGCAATGTCGAGATCGTCGAGCGCGACGGCAACAAGATCTACTCCGACCATATGGACGTCACCGACAGTTTCCGCGACGGCTTCGTGAACGGCCTGCGCGTCGAGACGACGGATAACACCCGTTTCGCCGCTGAAAGTGCCGAACGCAGCAATGGCGAAATCACGACGTTCAACAACGGCGTCTATACGGCCTGCGAACCCTGCGCGAAAAATCCTGACAAGCCGGTTCTGTGGCAAATCAAGGCGCGCAAGATCATCTGGAACAGCACGACCAAGACGGTCCGCTTCGAACATGGCCGCTTTGAATTCTTCGGCATGCCGCTTGCCTATTTCCCGGCATTCGAAATGGCCGACCCGACGGTGAAGCGCAAGAGCGGCTTCCTGTTTCCGGGCTTCTCCTATAAGGACGATCTGGGCGTCGGCATCAAGAATTCATATTTCTGGGCGCTCGCCCCGAATTACGACCTGACGCTGTCCACGACAGGCTACACCAAGCAGGGCTTCCTGACGGAAGCCGAATGGCGTCACCGCCTGGAAAACGGCACCTACAATCTTCGCATCGCGGGCATTCATCAAAACAAGCCTGAAGAATTCAGTGCGACTTCCGTAGATCGCTACGAAGACAACCGCGGCATGGTCGCCTCGAAGGGTGATTTCGAGCTGAATTCGCGCTGGCGCTTCGGTTGGGATGTGATGGCGCAGACCGACCGCAATTTCAGCCGTACCTACAGCATTGACGGTTATAATGCGGGCACGCAGGTCTCCAAGATTTATCTGCAGGGGATCAGCAATCGCAATTATTTCGACCTGAACTTCTATCGCTTCAATGTGCAGGAATCGCTGCTGTCGAACAATCCCAATGAGATGCACTCGAAGCAGCCATGGGTATTCCCGAGCCTCGATTACTCCTACACATTGCCGGAACCGGTCTATGGCGGCGAGCTGAACTTCAATACCAATCTGCAGGTTCTCTATCGCCAGAATGCGAATTACACGCCTCTAGGCACCAGATTCCCCCGCGTTCCCGGCTTTGACGGCACCAATGCGCGCCTGACCACCGAAGCGGAATGGAAGCGCACTTTCATCACGCCTGCCGGTCTGGTCATCACGCCCTTGCTGGCACTGCGCGGTGATGCGATTGGGGCCAATACGAACTTCAATCTGGCAGATGCTGGCTATACGGATGCACTCGTGCGTTCGGAAGCACTTCGCGCCATGGCGACCGCCGGGCTTGAACTGCGCTGGCCGATCCTGTTCTCGTCCACCAGCTCGACCCACATTCTCGAGCCGATCGCGCAGCTTTATGTTCGCAACAACGAACGGTATGCGGGTGAGTTGCCGAATGAAGACGCCCAGAGCTTCGTCTTCGACGCGACCAACCTGTTCTCGCGTGACAAGTTCTCCGGTTATGACCGTGTTGAAGGCGGCACGCGCGCCAATCTCGGTCTGCGCTATTCGGGTAACTTCAACAATAGCGACTGGGCTCTTTACGCCCTTGGCGGCCAGTCGTTCCAGCTGGGCGGCGTCAATTCGTTTGGCACGAGCGACTTCCTGAATGTCGGGGCAGATTCCGGCCTGCAGAGTGCACGCTCCGACTATGTTGCCATGATCGGCACGTCCAACTCGACGGGTCTGGCCCTCGCTGCCCGCGGACGGTTCGACAAGGACAGCTTCTCGGTTCGTCGCGGCGAACTTGAAGCCCAGCAGAGCTGGCAGAAGCTGACGATCTCCGCGCAATATGCCTATATCGCGCCTCAGCCTGCTTACGGATATAACGATCTCCGTCAGGAAGTCACGGGTGCGGCCACAGCGCGTATCAACACGAACTGGCGCGTTTTCGGTTCGGGCACCTATGATCTGGTTTCCGAAACGCTGGTGCGCGCATCGTCTGGCCTTGCCTATGATGACGAGTGCTTCACTTACTCGATGAATTACGTCCAGACCCGTAACCCGGGCGATGACAAGGCGTCCCATGGCGTCGGGTTCAATATTTCGCTGCGCACATTGGGTGATATAGGCAGCGGTAACCAGACATTCTAAACTTGAGGGACCGGAAGCGTTGGAAATGCTTCCGGTCTTTCCATTTCATTCGACAAAGAAATTTTACACTTCACAGCTTAATCCGGCTTCCTTTTTGCAGTATTCAGAGGATGCAAGCTTCGCAAAATAGCTTTTGGGTCATTGTTTCGCCGCACTAGCTCATCTATACAGGCAGCTTATGATCAGCCGCTGATATGATTTTTGCTCGGCTGGATAGCGGCAATGACCATGATTGGGATATGTCCGGTAAGGATTGTCGTTCGTCGACCGGAAGGAATCGGGAAAGAAAGATGATGATTGCAAGACCTCTCTTCGCCTCCATGCTGAGCGCCGCAGTCTGCCTGACGACGCTTGGGACGGTTGCAGCTCCCGCATTTGCGGCTGGCGCAGGTTCTGAGGTCAAGGTCATCGTTTCCGGTAATGCCATCACCAACAGCGATATCCAGCACCGCATGGCCTTCTTGAAGTTGCAGCGCAAGGGCGGCAATCTCGCTCAGGTCGCCAAGCAAGAGCTGACCGACGAGATGCTGAAGCGCATCGAAATGAAGTCGCGCGGCATCGACATTTCCGACCGACAGGTCGACGAGGCCTATGCAGGATTTGCCACCCGCAACAAGATGAGTCTGGCGCAACTGAACCAGTTGATGAACCAGTCGGGCGTCACGCCGGACCATTTCAAGAAATACATCATGGTGCAGATGGGCTGGGGCCGTCTCGTCAGCGCCCGCTTCCGCGCAACCGGCATGGTCAGCGAGCAGGAAGCCGTCCAGCGCATGTTGAAGGACGGCGGCAAGAAGCCTGTCGCAACCGAATATCGCCTCCAGCAGGTCATTTTCGTGGTGCCTGCCTCGAAGCGCTCCCCTGCCTTGCTTGCCAAGCGCAAGCAGGAAGCCAACGCGCTCCGTTCGCGCTTCCAGAACTGCGACGCTACCCGCCAGCAGGCCAAGGGCATTCTTGACGTGACCGTTCGCGATCTCGGCCGCATCATCGAGCAGCAATTGCCGAACGAATGGTCGAAAGCGATCAAGTCCACTTCGGTCGGCGGCACCACCCCGCCGCAGGAAACCGAAAAGGGCGTCGAGTTCCTGGCTATCTGCTCGACCCGACAGGTATCCGACGATCGCGTTGCGCAGCTGGTTTTCTCCATGGAGGGGGCGGATTCCCCTGCCGGACAGGAAAAGAAGGCCGAACAGCTCAGCGAGAAATATCTGGGCGAACTGCGCGAGAAGGCGAAAATCATCAATCGCTGACAGTCAGCGCATCTTTCGATCTGATCGATCGCCGCTTTGACTGTTTGTTTTGGGCGCATCTTTTCCCGAAAATGGGCTACCGCTTTGGGGATGCGCTCTGGACGCCTTCATCCGTATTCAGTGGAATATTGACGTGATGTCCGCAGCACCGCTTGCTCCTCTCGCCATCAGCATTGGCGACCCGTCCGGTATCGGCCCCGATGTTGCGCTTGCGGCCTGGTTGCGGCGCGACGAGCTTTCGCTGCCGCCTTTCGCCCTGCTGGCGGACCCACAGCAGCTTGCCGCGCGTGCGCGGCATCTGGGGCTTGAAGTCCAGATCGAAGTCATCCCAACCACTTCTGCCGCAAGCGACGTCTTTGCGCATGCTTTGCCGGTGCTTCCGCTCAATAACACACTGACGGACAGCGTCGGCAAGCCATTGCCGGAAAACGCTGCGGGCATCATCGAAGCTATAGAACGGGCGGTCGAACTCACGCTGAAAGGTGAGGCTTCGGCGGTCGTCACCTGCCCGATTTCGAAGAAGCCGCTTTATGAAGCCGGGTTTCGGCATCCCGGCCATACGGAATTTCTGGCGGAACTCGCGAGCCAGCATATGGGCAAACCGGTAACGCCGGTCATGATGCTGGCCGGTCCGCAGCTCCGCGCCGTTCCGGTCACTATCCATATCCCGCTAGCCGAAGTGCCGGTCCGTCTGAACACTGCCGATATCATCGAAGTTTCGCGGATCACCGCCGCCGAACTGAAGGAACGCTTCGGCATTCCTGCGCCGCGTCTGGCCATATCCGGCCTCAACCCGCATGCTGGTGAAGGCGGGGCCATGGGCAAGGAGGATGACGCCATCATCCTGCCAGCAATCGAAGCGCTGCGCCGCGCAGGGATTAACGCTCGCGGTCCCCTGCCCGCCGATACGATGTTTCATGCATCCGCCCGCGCAACCTATGATGCGGCGGTCTGCATGTATCACGATCAGGCCCTTATTCCTGCCAAAGCGCTGGCTTTTGACGAAACGGTGAATGTGACGCTCGGACTGCCCTTCATTCGCACATCGCCCGATCACGGTACGGCTTTCGATATTGCGGGCAAGGGCATCGCCCGGGCGGACAGTCTCGTGGCCGCGATTCGCCTGGCGCGGCAACTGGCGGAAAACGCAGCGAACGGAAACGCATGAGCATAGACAACCTTCCTCCACTGCGTGAAGTGATCGAGCGGCATGATCTGATGCCGAAGAAGTCGCTCGGCCAGAACTTCCTTTTCGACCTCAACCTGACATCGAAGATTGCCCGACAGGCCGGCAGTTTGCAGGACCAGCCCGTGATCGAAGTGGGTCCGGGCCCCGGTGGCCTGACCCGTGCGCTTCTCGCACAAGGCGCTTATGTCACCGCAATCGAGCGCGATGAACGATGCCTGGATGCGCTTGCGGAAATCGAGGCGCATTATCCGGGTCGCCTGCGCATCATCTCCGGCGACGCGCTTGAGCAGGATTTTTCGACCCTGTTTCCAGAGGGACCGAAGCCGCGCATCGTTGCCAACCTGCCTTATAATGTCGGCACGCAGTTGCTGCTCAACTGGCTTCTGGTCGAGCCTTGGCCGCCCTTCTATTCGTCCATGACGTTGATGTTCCAGCGCGAGGTCGCCGAACGCATCGTCGCGACGCCCGACACCGATCATTACGGGCGCCTGGGCGTGCTTGCCGGGTGGAGAACCGTTTCAAAGATCAGCTTCGATGTGCCGCCGCAGGCATTTACGCCACCGCCGAAAGTCATGTCGTCGGTCGTCCATATCATTCCGCGTGAAGACCCGCTGCCCTGCGATGCAAATGCGCTCGGTCAGATCACGCAGGCCGCTTTCGGGCAGCGCCGCAAGATGTTGCGCCAGAGCCTGAAACCGGTTGGCGGTGCCGAGCTTCTGGCCAAGACCGGCATCGACGGAACGCGCCGCGCGGAAACGCTGAGTGTGGAAGAATTTGTGGCTCTGGCAAATGCCTATCGCCCGCCAAGATAGTCAGCGGTGACGGCTGCCCTTCCCTGAAGCTGGCTTCGTGGATTCGGGCGCATTCGGAATGACGGGCAGCTTCATTTCGTTGACTATCTGCCCCACATGGTCGATCTCCTCGCGGAAACTGTTCAGGGACGAACCCGTCAGTTTTTCGCCAGCATTGAGGCGCGCCGTCAGCGGATTGACATACTGCTCGCCGACCTTGAGTTCGTAATAAAGATGCGGACCGGTCGAGTAGCCCGTCGATCCCACATAGGCGATCACATCTCCCTGCTTGACATGTTCGCCGGGCTTCAAACCCTTTCGTGCCGATGAAAGATGCGCATAGGTCGTGCTGTAGCCGCCCTGATGGCGTATACGGACATATTTTCCATATCCCTTTTGATAGGAAATCAGCTCCACGACACCGTCACCTGCCGCCACGATGGGCGAGCCGATTGGCGCGTCGTAGTCGACGCCATTGTGGTGCTTGCGCACATGTAGAACGGGATGAACGCGCCAGCCGAAACCATCGTTGAGACGGCCATTCGGCAGGGGCTTCGGCATGAGATATTTCGCCATGGAAGAACCGTCTTCATTGAAATAGCCGGTGCCATTTTCGCTTTCATGACGATAAAGGCGGCGACTTTTGCCGCCGGTCGTGAACTCGACAAAAACCAGTTCCGGTTCCGTCTCGGCGCTCCTGCGGAACAGCAGGTCGATCAAATCCGGCTTTCCGGCGCCATCCAGCGAAACGCCGTTCTGCGCGGCCAGCTTCCCAACTTCGTCGACGATCGCCTTCGGCGCTCCTGCTTGCCCCAGACGCGAGGCAATGGAGCCGCTGCTGTCCGGCGCGCTTTGGGGGCGGTAGGCCGTCAGCATGGCGTCACGCGAGAGGCGTGCAAACAGACGTTCATCGCCCGTGGCGCGAAAAACGCCATCGTCGGCCCGTCCATAGATTGCCTTGCCGATATCACCGTGCTCGAAACGGGCGAGAGCGATGTGCTGTTCTCCATCGGTGTGCTGTCTGGATTTATCGACCAACAGTTCGAGATTGTCGCCGGGCACGAGTTCCGTCCGCGCCAGGGCTTCTTCCAGACGCTTGCTGTCCTCAACTGCGATACCGGCCGCTTGCAGCAACGCGCCCAACCGCTCACGCGACTGCGGCGCGACGATGATCTCGTGAACCTTTGCGCCGGTAGCGGAAGCCGGTTTGGCGAGGCTGACATTGATAGGGACGCCGCGCTCCAGTTCTTCCTCGGGCCGTTTTGGAAGAGATTTCTGTGCGGAAACAGCGCCGCGAAGTGTGTCGTCGATCTGGGCCCGGCTCTGGCCTTTCAGGTCAAGAACCACATGCTGGTAGGTATAAAGACGCGCGTCGCCGTCCTCGACACCTTCCGCGATATCGATACGCCGCGATACGGCGCTCGCCGGATCGCCGCCCATTGCGGGCGTCAGGCGCGCCTCTTTCGGTGCGGCGTGACTGTGAACCAGGGTTGCCGGATTGACCAGGACAGGTTGTGCGGCATGGCCGTGACGTACCAGAAGCCCTGTCGCAAACAGCAATCCCCCACTGGCGATAGCGGTGGCGGCCATCAGCGCCAAGCAGAACCGCAGATGCGTGTGCAGGGAAAAACGGACCTGCCGGAATGGCTTCAGGCTTTTGGAGGAAAGCGGTTCGCCCTTCAGGGCAGTGCCGAAGGCCGCAAGTTCTCGCTCCGCCGTTTCAGCAGACTGCGTTTCGCTTGCCGGGGCGCTTGGTTGGGCTGACCCGAAGACCATTCTGATGTTTCTCTACCGCTGGATTATTGACGGATAAGCGGTAGAGAGAGCGGCTAAAATAAGGCTGGCCGTGGCGATATTCACCGGAAGAGAACCGCATTCAGCGAATTGTGAAGATCAGGCCTTCGCCCGGCCCCGGCGATGCTCGACCAGCATCGACCAGGTATAGAGCGCAAGCCCGGCCCAGATCAGCGCGAACGCACCAAGCTGTGCTGCCGAGAACGGTTCGTTGAAGATAAAAATCGCAAAGAAAAACAACATCGTCGGCGTCATGTACTGCATGAGGCCCAGCGTCGTATAGCGCAGCAGCTTCGCGCCGCCAGCATAGAGGATCAGCGGGATGGCCGTGAAAGGCCCTGCCAGAAGCAGCATTGAGACGTTGAATGCCGGGCCGGTGAAGAAATGATCCTGACCGGTCGCCGCCAGCCATAGCACATAGCCCAGCGCCGGGATGCACAGAATGAGCACTTCAAGCGTGAAGCCCTGCAGCGGCGGCATCGGCAGTGACTTGCGGAAGAAGCCGTAGAGACCGAAAGTCAGCGGCAGCACCAGCGATACCCAGGGCAAACCGCCAGCGTTGACGGTCAGAAGCAGCACCGCTGCGAAAGCAAACCCGACGGCGACATATTGAACCCTGGTCAGTCTTTCCCCGAGGAAAAGACCGCCGAGAACCACGTTGAACAGCGGATTGATGTAATAGCCAAGCGCGGCGCCCATCACCTGATCATGGGCAACGGCCCAGACATAGATCGACCAGTTGATGGTGATAAGCCCGGCTGTAAGGGCAGCCATTGCCAGCATGCGCGGCTGGCGCACGGCGTTGAGAATATCCCTGAACTGTCCAAGGGCCAGAAGAAGAAGAAGCGCGACCGGAACCGACCAGATCACGCGATGCGAAACCACTTCCATCGCCGGAATGTGACCGAGCGCCTTGAGGTAGAACGGCAGCGCGCCCCAGAGCCCGTATGCTCCCAGCGCCATCAGGAATCCGCGCGCGCCGTCAGAAAGGCGCATATCGGTGATGGTCTGGTCGGACATGCCTCTCTCCTCGGCGAAATCACAATTGTTCGCGCGCCGGATGAGGCAGGCGAAGCATCGAACTTCACCTGCTATGCGCCCATCAATTCATAAAATCCATTCAATTAAACTGATCGAAGCATCAATTGTTGTGAACGGATGACTTCACTCGGCAGCGGCCAGCCCCGCCATCGAGCGGTTCTTCATCAGCTTGTAATTGACCGAATCCATCAGCGCCTGGAAGGACGCATCGATGATGTTGTCCGACACGCCCACCGTGCGCCAGCGTGCGCCTGTGGCATCCCCGGATTCTATCAGAACGCGGGTGATAGCCGCCGTGCCGCCATTGAGGATGCGCACCTTGAAGTCCACCAGCTCGAGATCCTCGATCTCAGCCTGAAAGCGCCCCAAATCCTTGCGCAATGCGATATCGAGCGCGTTGACAGGGCCGTGTCCTTCGGCCACCGACATGCGGACCTCGCCATCGACCTCCACCTTGACCACCGCTTCCGAAACGGTCTTCAGCATGCCGTTGGCATCGAAGCGCCGCTCAACGAGGCAACGGAAGGAGTCGACCTTGAAGAATTCCGGCTGCGGCGTCAGCATGTTGCGGGCCAGAAGCTCGAAACTCGCATCAGCACCTTCATAGGCATAGCCTTCCGCCTCGCGCTCCTTGACCAGCGCGATCAGCGTATCAAGGCGCACATCGTCCTTCGCGACGCGAATGCCCCGGCGCTCGAGTTCGGCGACGAAATTGGATTTTCCACCCTGATCCGACACCATGACGCGGCGGCTGTTGCCAACCGATTCCGGCGGCACATGCTCATAGGTCTGCGGCTCCTTGAGCAGCGCGGAGGCATGAATTCCGGCCTTGGTCGCGAAAGCGGAAGTGCCGGTATAAGGCGCCTGCTCCGTCGGCGGACGATTCAGGATGTCGTCGAAGGCACGCGAAATGCGCGTGATGCTCTTCAGTGCAGCGGGCTTGATACCCAGTTCAAAACGTTTCGCCCAATAGGGCTTCAGCGCAAGGGTCGGGATCAGCGAAACAAGATTGGCATTGCCGCAGCGCTCGCCGATGCCGTTGAGCGTCCCCTGCACGTGGCGCACGCCAGCATCGATGGCCGCAAGCGAAACGGCAACCGCCTGTTCCGTATCGTTATGAGCGTGGATGCCAAGGCTCTCGCCGGGAACCACAGCCGTCACGGCAGCGGTGATTTCGGCCACCTCCGATGGCTGCGTGCCGCCATTCGTATCGCAAAGAACGACCCAGCGCGCGCCTGCCGAATAAGCGGCCTTTGCGCAGGCAAGCGCATATTCGGGATTGGCCTTGTATCCATCGAAGAAATGCTCGCAATCGACCAGCGCCTCCCGCCCCGCCATGCGCGCAGCAGTGACCGAGGCAGTGATTGAATCGAGATTTTCCTCATTGGTGCAACCAAGCGCGAGCCGGACATGATAGTCCCAGCTCTTGGCAACAAAGCAGACGGCATCGGCGGAAGCCTGCAGCAGGCTGGACAGGCCGGGATCGTTGGACGCCGAAACGCCTGCACGCTTCGTCATGCCGAAAGCGGCGAATTTGGCGCGAGCAGTCTGGCGGCGCTTGAAAAACGCCGTATCGGTCGGGTTGGCACCTGGATAGCCGCCTTCCACATAGTCGACGCCCAGCTCTTCCAGCAACACGACAATCGACTTCTTGTCCTCCACGGAAAAATCAACACCGGGTGTCTGCTGCCCATCCCGCAGGGTGGTGTCATAGATGTAGATGCGTTCGCGTGCCATTATTCTGCCCCCTGCATTCGGGCTGCACAGCAACCACCCGCTTCAACCTCGTTCCGTCCTCGCACGCTTCGCAGCTGCGGGCGGACGGTAACTGTCTGCTGCCCATCCCGCAGGGTCGTGTCATAGATGTAGATGCGTTCGCGTGCCATTGTGCCTGCCTGTCGGTGGGTATGCTGCGGTTCGGTCAACCTTGCTGTTGCGGCCAGCTTTCAGTGTCGTGATCGGGATGCTGGTAGGAAACCATCGTTCTCACAAACTCGATGCTCTCCGGATCGCGTTCCGTTACATAGCCGGGAAGACTCGCAAGCTTCGGCACATAGGGCAGTTGATTCTCGATCCCCCATTGAATGGTCGGCTCGATTTCCTCCGGGGCATCGAAAGCACCGATGGCAAGCGCGATTCCATCAGGCGCTTCATAGGTAAGCGGCGTGCCGCATTCAGGGCAGAATCCCCGCTGCACGTGATTGGACGAACGGAAGCGCTTCGGCTCGTTGCGGGTCCATTCGAGCTTCGCCTTGCTGACGGAGACCAGCGGCGCATAAAAATTGCCAAACGCTTTCTGGCACATGCGACAGTGACAGATCGATGGGGAGCCCATCGCGCCGTCGACCCGAAAGCGAACCGCACCGCACTGGCATCCGCCGGTATAGACCGGTTTATTATCAAGCGTCATATTACCCTCCCTGTTCCACAAGCCTGCCAGAGCGGTTCCGATTAAGACGGAATGGCGGGAACCGCTCCAGGCATTAGCCTACCACATCCCAGCTGGTTATGCGTTCGCCCGTTGCCGGGTTCTTGCCATCCTTGAGCTGGATACCTTCGCCGAGCAGTTCATCGCGAATGCGATCAGCCTCGGCCCAGTTCTTCTCATTGATGAAGCGCAAACGCTCCGCGATACGTGCTTCGACGGCTTCGCTATCCACCTCTGCCTTTGCAAAGACCGGAATGTCATCCGCCGTCACGAAATGCGGATCGACAAAGCCCAGCAGCGCCATGCCCTCGCCCAACCCGGTGACATCCCGCGCCTTGAAAGCCTTGCGCAAGGCCGTGATAGCCGTCCAGCTGTTCAGGTCGTCAGACAGAGCCTCGACCACTTCGCCGACCGCCGTCAGCTTTTCCGGCACCGTGAAATTCCTGTCGCGCAGCAGGCCGTACCAGCGATGCAGCTCCTCGGCGGATTCCGCCAGCCGCTGCGCCGTCCAGTTGATCGGCTCGCGATAATGCGTCTGCAACATCGACAGGCGCGCCGCCAGGCCGACCCAGCGGTCACGCACATCAACATCGTCCCAGACATCCAGTTCCGGCAAGCCATCATTCAGCACATCGCGAATGGTGATGAAATTGCCAAGCGATTTCGACATCTTCTGCCCTTCGACCTGCAAGAAGCCGTTATGCATCCAGATGCTCGCCATACGCTCCGTGCCAAATGCGCAGCATGATTGCGCAATTTCGTTCTCATGATGCGGGAAGACGAGATCGATACCGCCGCCATGAATGTCGAACTGGTTCTTCAGCGGATCATCGCATTTGAGGCCACCGCCAAACGGCTCAAGCAGTTTGGCCATCGACATGGCCGAGCACTCGATATGCCAGCCCGGGCGGCCCAATACCGCGATACCAGCAGGAGACGGCCAGCCTGGCTCCCCTTCCTTCGACGGTTTCCACAAGACGAAATCCATTTCGTCCCGCTTGTAGGATGCCACGTCGACGCGAGCACCGGCCAGCATCTCATCCAGCGAGCGGCGGGCAAGCGCGCCATAGCGCGGCCCCTTCCGCTCGTTCATGGCGGATGGCGAGAAGAGGACGTGATCCTCGGCGACATAGGCTACGCCAAGCTTCACCAGACGGTCAATCATGGCGCGCATCTCGTCCATATGCTCGGTCGCCCGCGGCTGCACGCTTGGCGCCAGATTGCCCAGCGCCGTCACATCGGCCTGAAACTGCGCATTGGTGCTTTCCGTCACCCGGCGAATTGCTTCATTGAACGGCAGGTCAGGGTAATCGCGGGCCGCGCGGGCGTTGATCTTGTCATCGACGTCCGTGATGTTGCGCGCATAGGTGACATGATCTGCGCCATAGACATGGCGCAGCAGACGGAACAGCACGTCGAAAACGATCACCGGACGGGCGTTGCCTATATGCGCGAAATCATAAACCGTGGGGCCGCAGACATACATGCGCACATTGTCGGCATCGATGGGGGAGAAATCCTCCTTCGTGCGGGTCAGCGTGTTGTACAGACGCAGTTGCGGCGCATAAGCCATTGTAAATATTCCCCAAAAAGACCTGTGAAATCAGTGCGCGACTGACTGCAGCCGACTGGCCGGGGCGTTATCATCCAATTTTTATGAAGGGAGACGAAAACGGCCGGACCAGCAAGCTGCTAGCCAATAATAATCGCACAAATACAAATGATCGTGGTCGGCGTTTTCATGCCAGCACTTATCCTCAGTGGAGGTGCCGTCGTCAAGAACTTTCACGAGATGACTGATATTTTAGCGTCTGCCGAGAAGCAGGTTTGGAGCCAGGTCCTCGCAGGTCCCAATCACAGCGCCGGAAATGTTGTATTTTTGCAACCGGCGACTGTCCTTTCCGGCGTTAACCGGAAAACCCCAAAACCGGCTCCAAACAGCCTTCATTCGGTCTCAATCCATCACAAAATGGTGATCAGGCATTATCGAAAGGAAGGACAAATGTCTAAGAGTGAACTGCAACCCCGCCAAGACCGACTGGTTGACAAATACCGCGAGATCGGGCCTGCCGTGCTTGTTGCAGCATTGCTGAACGCAACGCGGCGCAGCAGCGACGGTCGCAACGACAATCGCCGGCGTTCTATTCTCGCCGTCAAGAAGACAGGCTGAGAAAGCTGGTCCGGTTCAGCGCCCGGAGCGCCCTTAAGTGAGGCGCCCGGAGTTGGTGGATGCGTAATAAACGGCGCCAGTCCGGAAAGACTGGCGAATGCTGTCAGAACATCGAAAGCTGCCCGTCATTGCCGTTATCGGAATCGGGCTTGCTCTTTCGCTTTGGCACTGCACGCTCCAAAGCTAGCTGTTCCTCTACGCGATCCTGCAAATCGGGCGTCGTGTTGGCCACCTTGTTGACCCTGTCCGACACGGGAATGGCTTCAAAGAAATCATCCTGAGCCGGGCGCATTATATCCGCCACTTCACGCGGCAGGAACCGCTTGCAGTCCAGCCAGCGGGCAAAGTCCTCGGGCTGCACGACAACGGGCATCCTCTCATGGATCGGTCGCAGCAGGCCGTTTGCGCTCGTGGTCAATATGCCTCCGGTATCGATCTGCGATCCGTCCGCACTGCTCCACGTCTCGACCAGGCCCCCAAAAGCCACCATACCGCCCCCGCGCGGGCGCACCCAATAGGCTTGCGCCTTGTTCTTTCCCTCGCGACGCCATTCGTAGAAACCCGATGCCGGGATCAAAACGCGCCGGTGGTTCAGGGCTGCGCGAAACGAATTCTTCTCCGCAGCGGTCTCGGAGCGGATATTGAACATGAGCGGCCAGTCGTTCGGGTCCTTGACCCAGGACGGAACAAATCCCCAACGCACCAGCAACCCGACGCGATCCGGCCTGTTGCTGCCCGGGGGCGGCGTTTGCCCGCCCAGAATTGTCAATATGGGCTGCGTTGGCGCGATATTATATCGTGGAGGAAAATCCTCTGCGATCAATGCGGCCGCGAAGGCTTCCAGCTCTTCCCGGCTTGCAGTCAATGAAAAACGTCCACACATGTGGGCATGTTCAAGCTTTTTGGTAAGCGGTCAAGGGGCGCTTTGCCATTGCCAACCAGTGTCTGCACGATCATAGCTAGGGCATGATGAAAACAGTTCCCGTATTTCCGATTCCCGCCAAGGTTCATGGTGTGTCGCTGATCTGCCGGCGCGAAGGGCGCTTCCTGCTGGTCGAGCGCGGGAAAGAACCGTGGAAAGGCTGGCTCGCCTTTCCGGGTGGCAGTATCGAAGCAGGCGAAACGCCGGAACAAGCGGCAATTCGTGAACTGAAGGAAGAAACCGCGCTCGATGCAAAGGCCCTGTCGCATGTCATAACCGTGGATCTGGCGCTTGAGGGCAAGGCCTATGCCAGGAGCTATTACCTGTCCGTCTTCCGCGCCCTGCACGTGTCGGGCCAGGAGATAGCGGGGGACGACGCCGCTTCCATCCACTGGCTGACGATAGAAGAAATGGCCGTCGCGAAGGTGACGGACAGCACGCTCGATGTCGCCCGGTCGGTGGCGGAGACAGAAGACAAATGTCCGGATATTAATCCTGTTTAGCGATCTGCCTTGAAGCGGCCCCTATTTGTGGCAATAGCTCATTTCAGGTGAGAGGTTTCGATTGAAGAGCATTCCGTTTTTTCGACCGGCTGCCTGCTTCTCGATTGCTTTGTGGGTCGGGGCGGCATTTCCGGCCTTCGCTCAGGACGCGCCCTATGAAGGGAAGATGTTGCGGCTCGCCGAAATTCTCGGTTCGCTTCATTACCTGCGCAATCTGTGCGGCGAAGCCGGCAGTGAATGGCGCGATCGGATGGATGCGATAGTGACGGCGGAAAAGCCTTCCGAAGCCGAACGGGTGCGGCTCGTTTCAAGCTTCAACCACGGCTATCGCGTGTTCAGCGACAATTATACCCGCTGCACACCCTCGGCGCTTGCGGCGATAGATCGCTACATGAAGGAAGGCGGGGACTTGTCGAACGAGATCATCTCACGCTATGGAAATTAACCAATCATTCACTCTTGTGCGGATTGACAGGATTAGTTCATTCAAATCCGTGATAATCTGTTAACACTGTCTTAAGAAGGCAGTCACGTTGCCAGGTGGTTGAGCTCCCGCAAAACGGTGAGACACCGACAGCGCAACAGAAAGGCGAAAGCCAGGATGAAGTCTATGGAACATGCACCGGCCGATCTGGACGAAATGATTGCGCGCGAGAAAAAGCTCGTCGCAATCGAATATCATAACGAGGCCTGGGCAGACGGTATCTCTGAAGGTATCGAACCGGAAATCCTTGCTGAAGCGGCCTTTACGACCGCGCTTACCGAATTGATCCGCGAAGCCGGTGACGACTGTGCACTGGAGTTGATCGAGAAAATGCGTGAACAGATCGTGGCGGGAACCTTCCTGCCGCAGCGCGTTCTTCAGTAAACATTCCATATAACGCCGGTCGCGGGACCAGACCGGCGCAGCGGTTCCCTCCGGCGTCCCCCATTCCAGCGCCAAATGTCATTCTCGATCAGGAACTCCGCCTCGCCCCGAAATCTACTGGCAGGGATATTCCTTGCCTGCGGCATTGCCTTGCCCGCGGCGGCGGCAAACGCATTCGACGTCGCGCTGGCGGATCAGTCGGATTTCCTGCAACGCCCCGGCGCCCGCGTTGCGGCGGATGAAGACGACAACCCTTCCCCCATTCCCCTGCCCGGCGCGCTTCCCCGCGCCGTGCCGAGAATTTCACCGGACAACGCACCTGTCCCGGCAGCGTCCGCGAAGCCCATGCCGGAAATCCACCGCGACTTCGACAAGCTACCTGAGCCTGTCAGGCTGATGCGCGAGCGCATGTTGCAAGCCGCCCGTTCCGGGGACATAGAGCAATTGCGTCCGCTTCTCGGTATCGAGGACAAGGCTACACAACTGTCGCTGGAAGACCACGAGGAAGACGTCATCGATTTCCTCAAATCGCTTTCGGGCGACGAGGCAGGCCGCGAGGTGCTGGCGATCATCGTCGATCTGCTGGATACGGGCTACGTGCACCTGAATGCAGGCAAGGATGACGAGGTCTATGTCTGGCCCTATTTCTACGCCATGCCGCTCGACAGGCTGACGCCGCCGCAGATCGTCGAGCTGTTCGAAATCGTCACCGCAGGCGATTTCGAGGACATGAAGAAGGCGGGCGGCTACATCTTCTACAGTATCGGCATCGGACCGGACGGGAGCTGGCGCTTTTTCACCGCTGGCGAATAATCAGACCGCAAGGCGAACCCGGCTCGGCGGCTCGTTGTAGATGCGCTGCCAGACCCGGCGAAATTGCCGCGCGGATGCAAAGCCAGCCCTTGTCGCCACATTCTCGATATCGAGTTCGGAATTCAGAAGCATATCGCGTGCGAGGCTGATCTTGAGCCTGTTGACGTAATCCGTCACCGTCATTCCGGCATATTCATTGAACAGGCGCGAGAAGTTGCGCGGGCTTGCCCCACCGATATGCGCCAGCCGCTCCACAGACCAGTCCGCTACCGGATCATGGGCGATGGCATCCTGTGCCCTGTGCACGACGGGGTTCATGTGATTTCGCCCCTCAAGCCAGGGCGATAACTGCGGATCACTGCCGCTGCGGCGCAGATAGACGACCAGATAACGCGCGACCGCCAGCGCCGTGGCGTGATCGGCAAGCCCTGCAACGATGTGCAGCATCAGATCGATCCCGGCGGTGATGCCCGCGCTCGTCAGCCGCTCGCCATCTTCCACGAAGAGCCTGTTTTCCTGCACCCGCGCGGCGGGCGCCAGCCTCTCAAGCTCGCCGATCGTCAGATGGTGGGTGGTGCATGAGTAGCCGTCGAGAAGGCCCGCACGCGCTGCGAGCAGCGCGCCGGAACAGATCGTCACCAGCCGCACTCCGGGACGAACCGCCTGCCGAAGCCACACAACAATGTCCTTTTCCAGCGCGGCATCGGTAGACCGGTCAGTCTCCGCATTTCCGAGCGGAACATCGGCTGCACCCGAAACAATGACCAGCGCGCCACCCGGCAGCGCCTGCGGCAACGGTTCCACGCCCGCGACCGACAGGCCGATGGAACTGATCGCAGTCGGTGCGGGCCCGACATAATGAACGTCGAACCGCACCTTGTTCTGTTCAAGATTTGCCTTGCGCAGAACCTCAAGCGGTCCCGCCACGTCGAGCAGAAGCACGCGTGGCGGGATGACGACATAAACCGGTATCAGCCGGGCAATGTCCGCGTGGTCACTCATGCCGCCTTCCGTTCTCCGGGCGCAGCCAGCGCCTGTTCCACGGTCACGATACGGGCAAAGCGATTGACCAGAACAAGCTCGGTGCGAGCCTTGATGTCCGCAGCGCTCCACTCATGGCCGCTTGCGTCAGTCATGGGAAAGGTCAACGTCGCTTCGCTGACGAAATCGACCTGATATCCAAAATCCGATGCCTGCCGCGTGGTTGTCTCGCAGCACTGTTCGGTACGAATGCCGGAAACCAGCACGCGGCGGATGCCATTGGCAACCAGCCAGACGTCGAGCCCGCTTCCGACCAGCGCGCTGTGGCGACGCTTGCGGAAAACCGCATCGGGTTCAATGGATAGCGGCGAAATCGCCTTCACCAGACCCGAGGCTTCTGAGAACGGGCCTTCATTCTCGACATGAAAAATCTGGACCACCGGAATGCCGGCACGCTTCGCGCCGTCTATAAGCGCCTGCTGGCGTTCAATATAGGCACCCACCTCTTCGTCCCGGTAATAAGGCCGATGGCGGAATGACTCCTGAGCGTCGATAACCAGCAGGGCTGTATCGTGAGCGGACATTTTCGTTCTCCCTATGAAAAGACTATAGGGAGAAAATACGCCTTGCAACCACGACCGAAAGCCACCTTGCGGCCAAAGAGCGGACAGATCACGCCAACGCGCGTGGCTCGCAGCCCTTATCTACAGAGTATCGGCCAGAGCCGGAGCATATTTCACGGGGGTGAACTCGGTAACATCATAAGTCGCCAGCCCGTACTGCCTGAAAGGATCCAGGTTCAGTATCGTTTCCAGCTCGTTTCTGCTGATCTTGCCGCTTGCGAGGATCACGCCGCCGTCGCGTGGATTTTTCGGTCCGGAAGCGAGAAAAATACCCTCCGCATACTGCCGGTTCAGAAAATCCCGATGCGCCTCGAGATGCCTCTCGATCTCTTCGAGAGGCTTGATGTAAGTCAGGTTGACAACGAACACGAGACGACTTTCAGCGATGCGGCAGCGCTTCGAGGAACTCCACCGGCTCGCCCTTGCTGGCGTTCACGATTTCCGCTTCCCACATCACCTTGATCCCGCGCACGAAAGTGCCTACCGGCCATCCGATGACGGTCTTGCCGTGATAGGGCGTCCAGCCAGCTTTCGAACCGGCCTGTTCATGCGTGATCGTTTCGCGGCGCTTCATGTCCACGATGGTCAGGTCTGCATCGTAGCCCACCGCGATGCGCCCCTTGCGGGCCATGCCGAAAATACGGTTCGGGCCATGGCTGGAAAGATCGACGAAGCGCTCCAGTGTCAGCCTGCCCGCATTGATGTGATCGAGCATGATCGGCACCAGCGTCTGCACGCCCGTCATGCCAGACGGGGAAGCCGGATAGGGCTTCTGCTTTTCTTCCAGCGTATGCGGAGCGTGGTCTGAACCGAGCACATCGACAATACCCTGATCGATCCCTTTCCACACGCCATCGCGGTGGCGCTTGTCGCGAACGGGCGGGTTCATCTGAATGAGATTGCCGAGCGTCTTGTAGTCATCGGCCGACAAGGTGAGATGATGCGGTGTTGCTTCGCACGTCGCGACATCCTTGTGATCTTTCAGGAAGTCGATTTCCTCGGCAGTCGAGATATGCAGCACATGGATGCGTGCGCCAGTGTCGCGTGCGATGCGCACAAGGCGTTCCGTGCACTGAAGCGCTGCAATTTCATCACGCCAGACCGGATGGCTCGACGGATCGCCCTCTACGCGCAGACCCTTGCGCTCCTCCAACCGGAACTCGTCCTCGGAGTGAAAAGCCGCACGGCGGCGCGTGTTCTTGAGGATGGAGCGAACGCCGTCGTCATCCTCGACCAGCAGATCGCCGGTGGAGGACCCCATGAAAACCTTGATGCCGGCAGCACCCGGCAGGCGTTCCAGTTCCGCAACGTCCTTCGCATTATCGCGCGTGCCACCAACCCAGAAGGCAAAATCGCAGTGCATGCGATGGCGGCCACGCCTCACCTTGTCTTCCAGCGTCTCGGCGGAAGTGGTGAGGGGCTTGGTGTTAGGCATTTCGAAGACAGAGGTCACGCCACCCAGCACGGCGGCAAGGGAACCGGTTTCGAGATCTTCCTTATGCTCAAGGCCCGGCTCGCGGAAATGCACCTGACTGTCGACCACTCCGGGCAGGATATGCAGGCCGGTGCAATCGATCACCTCACCCGCCGCATGGGTGGAAAGAGAGCCTATGGCAGCAATGCGACCATTCCGAATCCCGATGTCTCGCTGGCCTATACCGTCGTGGTTGACGATGGTTGCACCCTTCAAAATCGTATCGAATGTTTCGGCCATGGTTGTCTCCTGCCAGATTGATGGGACTTGCGAGCCTGTCCATTGGGGCTTACGTAACGAGGGCGCGAAAGGCAAGGACGAAGCGATGACGACGGCAGCTGAAACGGTAAATCTTTCCAACAGGGCATTGGTTCATATCACGGGCGAGGAAGCGGAAAAATTCCTGCAGGCGGTGATCACCACCGATCTCGACAAACTCGGACCGGACGACCTGAAACCCGGAGCATTGCTCATTCCACAAGGGAAAATCCTGTTCGATTTTCTCGTTTCGCGTATTGATGGCGGCTTGCGCTTCGATCTTCCGGCAAGCGTTGCCGCCGATTTCATCAAGCGGATCACCCTCTACAGGCTGCGCGCGAAAGCCGAGATAACCCAGCAGCCAGAATCACTTGTCAGCGTTTCCTGGCAAGGTGATTCACCGTCTTCACAAGATGATTCAATCAAGCGTGATAGCCGCTTTCCGGCTGAACTGAATGTCCGCCGGATTTATGGCCGGGCAAATGGCACGACCGACCAGAGCGCGTGGACAAAGCTGCGGGCGGAACATGGCATAGCGGAAGGTGAAACGGATTTCGCTTACAATGACGTCTTCCCGCATGATGTCAATTTCGACCAGACGGGCGGCGTCTCCTTTCCGAAAGGCTGTTTCATCGGACAGGAAGTCGTTTCCCGGATGCAGCATCGCGGCACGGCCAGACGGCGCGTTCTGGTGGCACGTTCCGAAGCCCCTCTTCCCCCAATGGGCACGCCAATTACTGTGGACGGACGCGAGATCGGCACGATGGGAAGTTCGGCCGATATGGTCGGCATCGCACTTGTGCGCATCGATCGCGTCAAGGATGCAATGGATGCCGGCAGCACCGTTCTGGCGGGCGAGGCGCCCGTAACGCTCACCTTGCCGCCGCAAGTACGGTTCGGGTTTCCGGAAGCCGAAGCAGGTAACGCCTGATGGCAAGCGCCGACCGATCTTCCGGCAAGACGCGCGCCTGGCAACGGATGTTGTCGGGGCGGCGCCTTGACCTGCTCGACCCGTCGCCGCTCGATGTCGAGATAGAGGATATAGCCCATGGTCTCGCCCGCGTGGCGCGGTGGAACGGGCAGACTGTCGGTGAACACGCATTTTCCGTTGCCCAGCATTCGCTGCTGGTGGACCAGATATTCACCCGGCTGGTGCCTGACGCCAGTATCGAGTGGCAGCTACTCTCTCTTCTGCACGACGCGCCGGAATATGTGATCGGCGACATGATTTCACCCTTCAAGGCGGTGATGGGCGGCAACTACAAGATGATCGAAACGCGGCTGGAAAACGCCATTCACCTGCGTTTTTCTCTACCCATAACCGTTCCCGCCCCACTCAAGACGCTCATCAAGCGCGCCGATCAGGTCGCAGCCTTCTTTGAGGCCACGCGGCTCGCAGGTTTCACCGAGGCGGAAGCCGTCAAATATTTCGGCCGTCCGCGCGGTTTCGATCCGGCAGGGCTGGACATAACACCCCGCCCCACACAGGAGGTGCAGACGGATTTCCTCGCACGGTTTGCGGCATTGGAAGAAGCACGACAGAACCGATGAGTCTGATCGTCGTGACGCCCTTGTCGCAACTGGCGGCGCAACTCGCATTGCACCGGCCAAGCCATGTCGTGACACTCGGAAGCGATGCCCCGGCAGCCCTGCCTGATGGCCATAATGTCAGCCGTCTGGCGCTGACATTCAACGATATTGTTGAACCGCGCGAGGGACTGGTTGCGCCCGATGAAAGCCATGTGCACGCGCTTCTCCGCTTCACCAAGAGCTGGTCCATGGATGCGCCGTTGCTCATCCACTGTTATGCTGGCATTTCCCGTTCCACGGCGGCGGCTTACATCGCAGCTTCCGCTTTGAACCCGGAACTGGGTGAAAACGAGCTAGCCGCGATTATTCGCAGCCTTTCTCCTTCGGCGACGCCGAATATCCGGCTGGTGGCGCTCGCAGACGAAATTTTGGGGCGTCAGGGGCGGATGGTTGCAGCCATACGCGCGATCGGGCGCGGAGCAGATGCCTTTGAGGGCGAGGTTTTCAGCCTGCCTGTAAATCCACCAGATTCATAAAGTTACTAGTGGTCTTTTTGATTCCGGCATTTGCTCAGCGCTCATATTCGAGGGATGCAAATGTCAGGCGACTAGAGCGGTTCCTGTTCTAACAGAATCGCCGGAACCGCTCTAACTATTTGTTTTATCGCATTATCCAACGAAAAACCGTTTCACACTTTTGCTGGAAATGCTCTAGGCATTGATCGCCCGACCGAGGGCGTTCAGGAACCCGCCGCGCGCATCGGGCGGCGTTATCGCACGTGGTTCCCACACATGCCGCATCAGAAAATAGCCTGTCATCGTGAAGGCATGGTCGATGTCGTCATAGGACGCCGCGCGAATGGCAGTATTATTGACGAAGCCCGGCAAAAGCAGGAGCTTGTCGGCCCAGGGCTCACCCGCTTCGCGGCAGACCGCACGCCCCGATTTTGGCGAGACATAGATCAGGTCTTCCTTGACGCCGGTCGCGGCGCATTCCTTCAGATCGAGGCCAAAGCCCAGCTCTTCCAGCATCATAACTTCAAGGCGCAACACCAGTTCGCCAGACGCAAGCGGGTCGTCGAAATGTTCGATGATAAGCCGGAGCGTCTCATAAAGACCGCGATGCGGGTCGCGCTCCGGCAAAAGGCGCAGGTGGGAAGCCGCAAGCTGGATGCCATAAAGCGCCACTGGCGTTTCGATGAGGCGGGCGGCAGCAAACTCCAGTGGTTCGATAGTAAAGCTGCCCATATGCTCATCCAGCCGCGCCCACCATGTCACATCCACATGATTGCCCGGCTGCAGCAGAGGCTGCATGCGGCGGGAACGCCCGCCGCGCACCATACCCATATGGCGGCCATGCTCACGGGTCATCACTTCCACGATGGCGCTTGTCTCGCCATGGCGTCGTGTCCCGAGAATTATGCCTTCATCGCGCCATTCCATGGTCGCCAGTGTTATAATCTAGGTTGGGAAATCAAGCCCCATCTCGCGATAGCGTTCCGGGTCGTTACCCCAGTTCTCACGCACTTTCACGAAAAGGAAGAGATGAACCGTCTGTTCCAGTATTTCGGAGATTTCCTTGCGTGCGGATTGTCCGATTGCCTTGATCGTCTCGCCCTTGTGACCGAGCACGATCTTCTTCTGGCTTTCGCGCTCGACATAGATGACTTGCTCGATGCGAACGGAACCGTCCTTGCGTTCTTCCCAGCGCTCCGTTTCCACGGTCGACGCATAGGGCAGTTCCTCGTGCAGGCGCAGGTAAAGCTTTTCGCGGGTGATTTCGGCTGCGAGCTGGCGCATCGGCATGTCGGAGATCTGGTCTTCCGGATAGTACCATGGACCATTCGGAACATTGTCGGCAAGATATTTCGCCAGATCCTTGCAGCCAGAGCCGTTCAAGGCCGAGACCATGAAAGTCTGGTCGAATGCGACAAGCTCGTTGGCCTTGCGGGCGAGATCCAGCAGAACCGGCGGATCGACGCGATCTACCTTGTTGAGCACCAGAACCTTCTTCTGGCGCACATCCTTCATGCTCGAAAGCAGTGCTTCGGCATTCTCGTTCAAGCCGCCTTGCGAATCGAGAAGGACCAGAATGATGTCGGCATCCTTGGCGCCGCCCCAGGCCGTGGTGACCATGGCGCGGTCGAGCCTGCGCTTGGGGCGGAAAATCCCCGGCGTGTCCACCAGAACGATCTGCGCCGGACCTTCGATGAATATGCCGCGCACGAGCGCGCGTGTCGTCTGCACCTTATGCGTGACGATAGAAACCTTTGTTCCCACAAGCTGATTGACCAGTGTGGATTTCCCCGCATTCGGCGCCCCTATCAACGCCACGAAGCCGGAACGGGTTTGTCCTGCTTCGTTTTCGCCGTCAGCCGGCGTCGTCCGATTATTCATTGTTTATCCTTCCAGACGATATTTCCTTGCGGAACGCCGCCGTCCTCCAGCGCACGACGTCCCAGATACGACAAAACTGCTCGTGAAAGCGGCATTATCCGTATCAGACCATTATAACCGATCACGATTTAAAATTTGCCAATTCTTGCATCAAGCCGGATTGTCACGCTTCCAGACGCCTTCACGATAAAGCATCGCTTCCGCCGCGTGCTGCTCGGCTATCCGTTTTGAACGGCCCTCGCCCGTTTCCGCGGCAAAGCCCTTGACCGTCACCTCCACCATGAACAGCGGATCATGGTCCGGGCCGGTGCGGCTGATGATCGAATAGGCAGGGTGGACATTGCCCTGCTGATGCGCCCATTCCTGCAATTCCGTCTTGGCGTCGCGGCGGGCGGCCCCGGTTTGTAGGGACCGTTTCTTCCAGAAGCGCTTGACGAAGGGACGCACGGCGTCCAGTCCGCCATCCAGATAGATCGTGGCGATCAGCGCCTCCACGACATCGGCGCGCACATTCAAAAGGCGTTTGTCATTCAATGATTTTATATCGGAACCCGTATGGATGAGATCGGCAAGCCCGATCTCGTCGGCAATCGCCGCACAGGTTTCCGCGTTCACCAGCGCATTGAGACGAACCGACAATTCGCCTTCGGATGCTTCCGGAAACTCGTCGAACAGCATTTCCGCGACCGTCAGTCCCAGAACGCGGTCGCCGAGAAATTCGAGACGTTCATAATTTGCCCGCGAGGGCGCTTGCACACTTGAGTGGGTGAGCGCACGATCCAGCCGCTTTACGTTGAGAAAACGGTGTCCGGTGCGCTCTTCCAGAATTGCTGCTGCCTGATTTGCCGAAGCCATTTCAGTTTCCGGTTACGGCTGTATGCGGTGTGCCTGCAACTGAACTGAACAGTCGGCCAAACCGTACTTCAGTCGGCCATTTCCAGATTTCAAGCGGGCTCGCCTTGTCGGCGATGGAGAAGAAGATGATGTTCGCGCGTCCGACAAGATTTTCAAACGGCACGTAGCCAACGCTGAAGCGGCTGTCGAGCGAGTTGTCGCGGTTGTCGCCCATCATGAAGAAATGACCGGCGGGAACTTCAAAGACGCGCGTATCGTCACCGATGGAATTCGGCGCGAGATCAAGCGTATCATAGGTCACGCCTTCCGGCAGGGTTTCCCGATAGACATCGACCGGGCGGTTCTGCTCGGTCACATCGGGATTATCGATCGTGCCGATCCGCTCACGCTTGACCGCCTGATCGTTGATGTAGAGCACGCCGCCGCGCATCTGCACGCGGTCGCCCGGCAGGCCGATCACGCGCTTGATATAATCGACCGATGGGTCGCTTGGCAGCTTGAACACCACCACGTCGCCGCGCTTCGGCTCCGCGCTCCAGATACGGCCCGAAAACAGATCCAGTCCGAACGGCAGCGAATAGCGCGAATAGCCATAGGCATATTTCGACACGAACAGATAATCGCCTTCCAGAAGCGTTGGGCGCATCGAGCCGGACGGTATGCTGAAAGGCTGGAAAAGAAGGGTGCGGATGACCAGTGCCAGCAGCAGCGCCTGCACGATAACGCTGATGGTTTCGCCAAGGCCGCCGGATTTTTTTGTCTCACTCTTGCTGGACACGCTCATTGTATCTCCGCTTCCGATAACGCGATCTAATAACGACTATGAATGGATGACGCAATCACGCCGCCCGCAGAACGCGGGTTTATCGCACGATTATGAGCAGGAGTTATCTGCCACAATCACAATTATTCCGTCTCAAGCAGGGCTTCGATGATAACGAAGGCCTGAGCGAGAGGAAAATCATCGGTAATTGTCAGATGTATGGCGGCGCGCGTTCCAGCGGGCAAGAGTTTTTGCAACTGTTTCGCCGCACCGCCGGTTAGATGCATCGTGGGCTTTCCGGAAGGAGCGTTGACCACGCCCATGTCGCGCCAGAACACGCCCTGGGCTATGCCGGTTCCCAGCGCCTTGGCGCAGGCTTCCTTCGCCGCGAAACGCTTCGCATAAGATGCGGCGCGCTGCTTGCGTCCATCCGATTTCTTCTGCTCGACCTCTGTAAAGACCCGGTTGCGGAAACGGTCGCCATGCCGTTCAAGCGCACTTTCGACACGGCGAATATCGATGAGGTCGCTGCCAATCCCGACAATCATACTTTCTGGGGCTCCTGTACGCGGTGCAGGCGGTGCTTTTCTGCAAGACGCTCGATACGGCGGCGGCGGAAAGCCGAAACCGCAAAGCGGGTGACAAAATAGACCACGACGGCGAATGCAGCACCCAGGATGGTGGAACCGAAAAGCATGGGCTTCAGGAGCGGGGTCCAGATTTCATCGAAACGCATGGTTTCCAGGGCCCGCCCCAGATGAATCGGCGGCGCATCATCAATGCTTCCATTCATGATGAAGCGGCCAAGCTCGAACGTGCTTCCCCAGATGAACGGCAGCGTCAGCGGATTGGCAAGTGTCGTGCCAAGGGCCGCAGCCGCGATATTCCCGGCAAGGACATAAGCCAGCACGATTGCAATGATGAGATGGAAGCCGAAGAAAGGCGTAAAGGCCGAGAACACGCCGACTGCCAGGCCGGCGGCCACGGCATGGGGCGAGGCAGTGATGCGCAGAATCCGCTTGCCACCGTACCGGAGGGAACGGGAGAAGGAGCGGCGCGGCCAGACCAGAAGCCTCAGGCGCTCTTTTCTGGTCGGGGGATTACGGCGTTGAAAAAGCATGTGGCCCTATTAATGCGCTCCAATCGCAGAGACAATTGTTATTATTCCGCCGCGACGCTATCGCTGCGTTCAAACGGAACAGTATCCAGCCGCGGCAGATAGAACCGCGGCGAAACTCCGAGCATCCTGCGGAACATCGTCGTGAAAGCGGAAACGCTGTCATATCCCAGATCCAGCGCCACGCTCGTCACCGCTTCCCCTTCCGTGAGGCGGGGGACCGCAGCGAAAAGGCATGCCTGTTGGCGCCAGACCGAAAGGCTTACGCCGGTTTCCCGCTGGAAATGCCGGGTGAACGAGCGTCGGCTCATCGCCATTCTGTCCGCCCAGTCGTCAATTGTGGCGCGTGAAGAAGGCTTTTTCACGAATTCCCGGCACAGTTTCTGCAAGCGCGGATCGGACGGAAAAGGCAGTCCCAACGAGCGTTGCGGCAATGTGTGAAGGTCCCGCAATATAAGCTCGATCACCAGAGCATCGCGACTGTCCGGTTCCGGCGTGCTGTCCTGCGCCGTTGCATCGGTTATGAGGCACCGCATCAGGTCGGTCAGCCCGACCACATGAAGATAATCCGGCACACCGGACACGGCATCGACGCAGATATAGATCGACCGCATGAAGACTTCGCCGAGGATTTCGACCGAATGCTCCACACCCGCCGGTATCCACATGGCGTGATCGCTCGGGATCATCCAGCGTCCGGCGTCAGTCGTCACCAGCACCACCCCCTGGGAAGCGCAAAGAAGCTGCGCCCGGCTGTGACGGTGGCGCGGCACGAAATAGCCATCGGGATAGCGCGTCGGCAGGGCAATCACTGGCCCGCTCATGCCTTCCAGCATGGCAATGCGCTGCTCGTGAAACTTCTGCAGTTCCTCGCTTCCCGGAAGCAGCAGGCCCGGCGGCGACTTCGGTTTCATTGCAGCTCTGCCCCTTGTTTGGCCCACTCTCGAAACTATTGGACCAAATCACGAAAGCGGGCGAGAGGCAATAGCCCTATTAATAGCTTGCTGAGAATGGGTCGCGACATTCGCTGGCGGAATGAATTTGACGTTTGAGCAGGATACGTGCCTGTTCAGACATCAAATTCGCAAATTTTCGCCGGTTTCTCATCAAAACCCCGCAATTTCCTTGAGGTCTCGTTTCCAGCTGTCAGATAGTATCGGCAGGAAATACGCCAGAAGACTGACTTCCATCTTCGGAGTAGCAGTATGAGCATGAGTGCTGCACAGCAGCCATCAAACAGCGGCGCGGACAATACTGTCCTCGCCATTATTCTGGCCACTAGCATGGGCCACTTCCTTAACGACATGATGCAGTCGCTCCTTCCGGCCATCTATCCGATGCTGAAGGACAATTACAGCCTGTCCTTCTGGCAGATCGGACTTCTGACGTTCACCTTCCAGATGACGGCATCGATCCTGCAGCCGCTCGTAGGTATCTACACCGACCGCAAGCCGATGCCTTATTCCCTGCCCTTCGGCATGGGTTGCACGCTTGTCGGCCTCGTTTTTCTGGCGACCGCGCATCATTATTCGATCCTGCTTCTGGGTGCGGCCTTCGTCGGCTTCGGCTCGTCTGTTTTCCATCCCGAAGCGGCCCGTGTCGCACGCCTCGCCTCGGGTGGACGACATGGCTTTGCGCAGTCCCTGTTCCAGGTGGGCGGTAATTTCGGCTCGTCGATCGGCCCTCTTCTGGCAGCGTTCATCGTTCTGCCGTTCGGCCAGATCAGCGTGTCCTGGTTCTCCGTTGCCGCGCTGATCGGCATGATGCTGCTCTGGTATGTGAGCAACTGGTACAATCGCTACCGGATTGCCAATGCCAGCAAGGCAAAGCCGGACAAGACCCTTCCGCTGCCGCGCAACAAGGTTCTCGTCTCGGTTGGCGTTCTGGCGATGCTGGTCTTCACCAAGTACATCTACATGGCCAGCCTGACGAGCTACTACACCTTCTACACCATCAGCCACTTCGGCGTGTCGGTGCAGTCATCGCAGCTGCTGCTGTTCCTGTTCCTCGGCGCGGTTGCCGCAGGAACGATCATCGGCGGCCCCATCGGTGACAAGATCGGTGCGCGCAAGGTGATCTGGGCATCGATCCTCGGCGTCCTGCCGTTCACGCTTGCCCTGCCTTATGCCAACCTCGAAATGACGGCTGTCCTGACGGTCATCATCGGCCTGATCCTCGCCTCGGCCTTCCCGGCCATCGTGGTATTCGCACAGGAATTGCTGCCGGGACGCGTCGGCATGGTGTCGGGCCTGTTCTTCGGTTTCGCATTCGGCATGGCCGGTATTGCAGCCGCCGTCCTTGGCGTCGTGGCTGACCAGAAGGGCATCGAGTATGTTTACAACATTTGCTCGTATCTGCCCCTGCTTGGGCTGCTGACGATTTTCCTGCCAAAGCTGGAAAAGAACCGTAAAGCCTGATCCTTAGAGCATTTCCAGCAAAAGTGTGAAACGGTTTTGCGTTGGATAATGCGATAAAACAAATAGTTAGAGCGGTTCCGGCGGTTCTATTAGAACAGGAACCGCTCTAAACGCACAGCCCGAAAGCCATCCGGCTTCCGGGCTGTGCTCTAAAACAGTGGAGCACCGCACGTCCCCCAACGGCGGTGCTCCCATGCCACTGACCTTTTGACGGCCCGGTGCAGCAGCATTCTTTTGATAGAGCTTCTTTCGCTCTACCTCTTTGTTCCAGCGCAAGTTCAGACGGCAAAACTGAAGCCGTGCATCGTCTCCCTGCGAAATTCATCAAAAGCGGCAGCAACCAGACGGATCAGCGGCTTTCCGTCGCTCGTCGCGCTGATGACCCCGCCACGGATTTCCACCAATCCGTCCGCGACCAGAGGGCGCAACAGGGCCATTTCGTCGGAAAACTCCACGCCCGGCGCGGTCATGTTCAGATCAACCCGGAAATTGCACATCAACGCTGTGATGATACCGGCGCGGATACGGTCGCTTTCGCGCATTGCATAACCGCGAACCGTTGCAAGTTCACCCGCTTGGACGCGTTTTGAATATTGCGTCACGTCCGAAATATTCTGGGCATAGCCGCCGAGGAACTGCGAAATCGATGACGGACCCAGGCCGATCAAAGTCTGGCAGCGATCATCCGTATAGCCCTGGAAATTGCGGTGCAGCGTGCCGTTGCGCGCGGCAACGGCCAAACTGTCGTCCGGCAATGCATAATGGTCGATCCCCACAGGTTCATAACCGAAATCGATGAAGCTTTCCGCGACGACGCGCGCCTGCGCGAAGCGTTCATCGGCATCCGGCAGGAGGCTCGCATCGATGAGGCGCTGATTGGCGCGGCGCTGCGGAAGATGCGCATAGCCGTAGCAGGCAACGCGATCAGGCTTGAGCGCGGCAACCTTTTCGCAGGTCTCGCGCAATGTCTCCACCGTCTGCAACGGCAGGCCATAGATGAGATCGAAGTTGAGCCGATTGATACCGACTTCGCGCAGAAGACTCGCTGCCTTGGCAACCGTCTCTATCGGTTGGATGCGGCCGATGGCTTTCTGAACCTCGGCGTCGATATCCTGCACGCCGAGGCTGGCGCGATTGACGCCCATGAGCGAAAGCGTACGGGCGAGCTGTGGCGTGACGGTGCGCGGATCAAGCTCGATGGCATGTTCCATCTCGGGCGAAAAGTCGAACGCAACGCGCAGTGCAGCCAGAATGCTGGTAAACTGGCGCGGGTTCAAGATCGAGGGCGTCCCCCCGCCCCAATGAAGATGGACAACGTTCGGCCGCGCGGTCAGGCTCTTGCTGACGGTCTCGATTTCGCTCAGCAGAGCGGTACAGAAATTCTCGACAACATCGTTGCGGACAGCCATTTTTGCGTGGCAACCGCAGTAATGGCACAACTGCCGACAATAAGGCACATGGATGTAAAGGGAGACACTTGCCTCCGGCCCGATCTGGCGCAGCCAGCGATGCGTCGTCTCGACACCTACCGGTATGAAATCCGCAGCCGTTGGAAAGGATGTATATCTGGGAACCGCCAACGCCGCGTAGCGTCTTATCGCTTCTTCATGCATAGCGCGTCCACCTTAAGCGTTGGGCGCTCCGGCGAAGCCCGTCCCGGGATACGCACACCCGAACCGGGGCGACATTCTGCGGGGCAAGACGGCATGATGCGGCAAGGAAGTCCGCATGCATGACAGCCGATATTGCAATTCCCAACCACAACAGCACCTGTTTTCCCCATTCTGAACGGCGCGACCCTCAAGGCCGCGTCAACTTCCATGGTCAGGAATAGGCTGTTCCGCCGGACTCCGCATTGATTTGAATCAACGCAAACAGGCCCGGCGATGGCTCGAAATCAGAGTATTTTCTCAGAAATTTTGCTGGAAAGCCCTAAAGGCTCTCCGGGTCCATTCCGGCAACGGCCGCCAGCGACCGGCGGGACAGGATTTCCACCGTATTGGCGTCTATCAACTGAATCAGGCCTTGGGTTTTCAGCTTTGTGAAGCTGCGGCTGACGGTTTCAATCGTCAGGCCAAGATAGTCGGCAATGTCGGTACGGTTCATCGAAAGATGAACCGGATTGGGCTTCTCACCGCGCTTTTCCGCACGGGCGGAAAGAACCAGTAGGAAGCTCGCCAGCTTTTCCACCGGCGCAAGGCGTCCGAGAACCAGTTGGTTGTCGCGCGCCGTGCGAAGCGCGGCCCGCGTCATCTGGTGCAGGCGCTCCTTCAGCCTGGGAAAGCGCTCCATCAGGTCGTCCATCTCCCTGGTGGAAAAGGCGCACAGGACCGAGGGCACCACAGCCTCGACCGACTGGGAGTAAGTCTCGTCGTCAGCGAGACCGAGATAATCGCCGGGGAACAGGAAACCCGCAATCTGCCGACGCCCATCGGGAAGCGACGTATAGATGCGCAGCATGCCGGAAGTCAGGCTGAAGACACGACGCTTCGGCTCGCCCTCCTCCACCAGCTGCTCATTGGCATCAAGCCGCTTGGAGGTCATGATTGCTTCCAGAGCGCCGAGATCCCCATGGTCCAGCGCAGCACAAACCGCCATCCGCCGAACATCGCAATCCACGCATACCCCACATGGCGCACGATAGGGCGACCTGGGATCGAATATGATAGGCGCTACACTCACGATGGAATCCTGTTTACGGGGCCGGAAGTGTGTCTTCGCGACACACCCTAAATAGGTAACTAGAACGCGTCCCGCAAAGCGGAATTTCGCCGCAGGGGTGTATCCTCCCCTGCAGCGTGTGGAAAGCCGTCGGCTGGCCTGCTTAAATGTTGCGGCTACCGGGCTTCACAGCCGGTATTGCAGCAAGCTCTGGCGGCAATTTATCCGCAGGATAGGCTGGAACTTCATATTCGGCCAGAGAAATCAACCTCGTGCCGACATCGGCCTTCCCCGCCGAGCGGTCGACGATGCAGGCCGCAGCCACGACTTCGATACCGAGGTGCTTCATGCAGTCTATGGTTTCGCGAATGGAAAGCCCCGTCGTGACGATATCCTCCACGATGACGACGCGCGCGCCTTTCGGCACATCGAAACGTCGCAGGCGGAACACCCCGTTCTCGCGCTCCACCCAGACCGACGGGACGCGCAGATGACGCGAGGTCTCATAGGAAGGAATCAGGCCGCCAATCGCCGGTCCGACCACGTAATCGATGGCCCCGAGATTTGCCGCCCCGATCTTTGCCGCCAGTGCCTTGCAGAGCTTTTCCGTCTTGTCGGCGTGCATGAAAACGCGCGCCTTTTGAAGAAAAACAGGGCTGCGCAGGCCCGATGTGAGAATAAAGTGGCCTTCAAGGATCGCTCCCGCTTCGCGGAAGACGGCAAGCACATCTTCGGTGTTCATCTTAGTCCTATCCGTTCACGCGTTTCGCGCCGCTGACGCTCGCGCTTTCTTTCAATTGGGAAATGATACGGTTGAGATGCTTGAGGTCCCAAACCTCGACATCGATAATCATCTCGGTGAAATCCGGTGCGGTGCGCACCATGGAAAGATTGTGAATATTCGCGTCGTTGGCCGCCACGATCTGCGCGATCTCGGCCAGCGAGCCCGGCGAGTTGATGGCCGACACGCTGACGCGCGCGGGGAAACGCTCGCTCATCTGCTCATCAATGTCCCAGCGCACATCGATCCAGCGCTCCGGCTGATCGTCATAGGCTGTCAGCGCGGGCGACTGGATCGGATAGATCGTGATGCCGGCACCCGGCTGAAGAATACCGACGATACGGTCTCCGGGCACGGCGCCTTCCGGGGCAAAGCGCACCGGCAGGTCCGAATTGGTGCCGCGAATCGGCAATGCCTTTTTCCCCGGTTTCGGCGCGGCGTCGGCATCGGACTTTGTCGCGTCCTCGCTACCCTCCGGCACCTTGAATATCATGCCGGCTGCGTTCTGAATGTTGAACCAGCCCTTCTCGCCGGTCTTGGCCGGGTTATTCTGCGAGGTCACGCGTGTATCCTGATAGTCGGGATAAACAGCCTTGACGACATCGGTCGACGGCAGTTCACCGCGGCCGACTGCCGCCAGCACGTCCTCGACATCCTTGCGGGCCAGACGGGGCAGCCCCGGCTTCAGGATATCCTTGCTGAATGGCTTTCCGGCGCGCTCGAAAGCGCGTTCGAGAATGCGCATGCCCAATCCCGAATATTGCTTGCGGACTGCCGAGCGCGTTGCACGGCGGATGGCGGCGCGCGCCTTGCCGGTCGCGACAAGCGATTCCCAGGCGGCAGGGGGAACCTGCGCCTTGGAACGGATGATATCCACTTCGTCACCGTTCTTCAGCTCGGTCATCAGCGGCATGATGCGGCCATTGACCTTCGCCCCGACGCAGCTGTCGCCAATGTCGGTATGAACGGCATAGGCGAAATCGATCGGGGTCGCGCCGCGCGGCAAGGCGATGAGACGGCCTTTCGGCGTGAAGCAGAAGACCTGATCCTGAAAAAGCTCAAGCTTGGTATGTTCGAGAAATTCTTCCGGATTGTCGCCTTCGGAAAGCTGCTCGATCGTCTGGCGCAGCCATGCATAAGCATTGGTCTCGGTGGAGATCTTGTGCGGATTGTTCGCGCTGCCGCGATCCTTGTAGATCGAGTGGGCGGCGACACCAAATTCAGCAATCTCATCCATTTCGCGCGTGCGAATCTGCAACTCGACACGCTGGCGCGACGGACCGATGATGGTGGTGTGGATCGACCGGTAATCGTTCTGCTTCGGCGTGGAGATATAATCCTTGAACCGGCCCGGGACCATCGACCAGGTCGTATGGATAAGACCGAGCGCCCGATAGCAATCCTGCACTGTATCGACCATGACGCGGAAGCCGAAAATGTCGGAAAGCTGCTCGAACGACAGCCCCTTTGTTTCCATCTTGCGGAAGACGGACCAGGGCTTTTTCTGGCGGCTCTTCACACTGGCCTTGATGCCGTGCTTTTCGAAAATCTCGGACAGGTCCTTCTCGATCTTCTGCAGCAGGCCGCGATTCTTTTCCAGAAGTTCTGCCAGACGATCCGTAACGGCGCGCCACGCATCCGGGTTGATATAGCGGAAGGCAAGTTCCTCAAGCTCTTCGCGCATGTCCTGCATACCCATGCGGCCAGCAAGCGGCGCATAGATATCCATCGTTTCCTCGGCGATGCGCAGGCGCTTGTCTTCCCGCATCACGCCCAGCGTGCGCATATTGTGTAGACGATCCGCCAGCTTGACGAGAAGCACGCGCACATCTTCGGAAATCGCCAGAAGCAGCTTGCGGAGGTTTTCAGCCTGCACAGCCTTCTTTGAAACGAGGTCGAGCTTCTTGAGCTTGGTCAGCCCTTCAACAAGCTTGCCGATTTCGGGCCCGAAAAGCTGATCGATTTCCTGTCGGGTGGCCGTCGTGTCTTCAATCGTATCGTGCAGAAGGGCGATCGCAATCGTCGCTTCGTCGAGATGCATATCGGTGAGGATCGCGGCGACTTCGAGAGGATGGGAAAAATAGGGATCGCCGGAAGCACGTTTCTGACTGCCATGCTTTTGCATGGCATAGACATATGCCTTATTAAGAAGCGCCTCATTCACGTCAGGCTTGTATCGCTGTACACGCTCCACAAGCTCATATTGGCGCATCATCTACGAAAACTCCCTTTGGAAACCGATACTTGCATGCATACGCGGCAAACATATCGGGCATTCTGACCCAAAATCGCCGAAAATCGAACAATTCTCGACATTCAGGTTTGATTTTCTGCCGACAATATTAATTTCCGGCGGAAATGGCCCGTCATTTAAAGGGGTGCGCGTCCACTCGACGCCCAAAGGATGCCTCCACCCACCGAAACTGCGCGCCCGCCTTTCCGAAAATCGCAACCGATAGTTCAGACTGTCACCGGCGCATAAAAACATGCGCCACGACCGGAAAGTCGCAGCGCATGCAAAAAGAATTAATCCAGAGGACGATCAGAAATCGTCGTTCTTCTCTGGCGCAACGAGACCTTCGATACCGGCGAGCAGCTCTTCTTCCGACATGCGGTCGAAAGCAACCACATCTTCCTCAGCGGCTTCTGCAATGCCTTCCGCGACGTCTTCCGACGAAGAGGCGATCTGTGCAGGTGCAGCCGCTTCCGGCTCATCGACTTCCACATGCTTCTGCAGCGAGTGGATGAGGTCTTCCTTCAGATCGTCCGGCGACAGGGTTTCGTCGGCGATTTCGCGCAGGGCAACGACGGGATTCTTGTCGTTGTCGCGGTCGATGGTGATCTGTGCACCCTGGGAAATCTGGCGAGCACGGTGACCAGCCAGCAGAACCAGCTCAAAACGGTTCTCGACCTTATCTACGCAGTCCTCAACAGTGACGCGGGCCATGCGCGGTCCCTTTCATTTCTCGAACTTTAATGGATTTTTCCCCACATAACGCGTGTGGAGCCAAATTACAAGCAAAAGCGGAATTGCTCGTGCATCGCCGCATGAAATCTGCCAAAACAACGTCAATTTCATGGATTCGCCTCATAAAACACGGCGGCGCGTCAAAACGGCACAATATTTTATAATCTCGAAAGCGATTACTGAGACAAGACTCCCTTACTGGTAATTTAGTGGGGGCAAATAACAACCAATGGTTGCTTGTTTTTCTGTGATATGTCCTTAGAAGGCAATAAACGCACTGGTAAATTTTGATACCACCCGCCGTTTAGAAAACAAACTGAATAAGCGGTCGCCGGTCCACTCCCGTCCGGCCGTAGAGTGGATATATTGCACGATGTTCGATTCTCGTGAAAAGATTGCGCTTTTTATTGATGGCGCCAATTTATACGCCGCCTCCAAGACCTTGGGGTTCGATATTGATTATCGGAAGCTTTTGAAGGCATTTCAAAAGCGTGGCTATCTGCTCCGCGCTTATTATTACACTGCCCTTGTTGAAGATCAGGAATATTCCTCGATCCGCCCGCTGATCGACTGGCTGGATTACAATGGCTACAAGGTCGTCACCAAGGCTGCCAAGGAATTCACCGATTCCACCGGACGCCGCAAGGTGAAGGGTAACATGGATATCGAACTGACGGTTGATGCCATGCAGCTCACCGATACAGTCGACCATTTTGTTATTTTCTCCGGCGATGGCGATTTCCGGTCGCTCGCTGAAGCTCTTCAGCGCAAGGGCCGCAAGGTTTCGGTCGTCTCGACCCTCACCACCCAGCCGGCCATGATTTCGGATGAGCTGCGCCGCCAGGCCGATCATTTCATCGATCTGGTCTCGCTCAAGGCCGAGATCGGCCGCGATCCATCAGAACGTCCGCCGCGCCGTCAGGATGATGATCTCGACGAGAGCTATTGACGCCATCGTCGAGCCGGTTCATGCAAGGGCATGATTTCCGAACCATCTCCCAACTGTCACATCTGCCCGCGGCTGCACGCCTTCCTGCAAGAATGGCGGCGCAAGGAGCCGTCATGGCACAACGCCCCGGTTCCTCCGTTTCTTCCGGCAGATGACGCCGATGTCCGGCTCCTGATTGTGGGGCTGGCACCGGGCCTGCGCGGCGCCAACCGGACCGGGCGTCCCTTTACCGGCGATTATGCTGGCGATCTTCTCTACAGCACTCTGTGCGAATTCGGATTTGCGACCGGCAAGTTCGAGGCCCGTCCGGACGACAGCCTGCGGCTGCTGGATGCCAGCATCGTCAACGCGGTGCGCTGCGTCCCGCCGGAAAACAAGCCAATCGGCTCCGAGATCAATAATTGCCGTCAGTTCCTGTTGCCGATGCTGACCCGGTTTCCCAATCTGCAAGCTGTCGTTACGCTCGGAACGATCGCGCATCAATCGACCGTTCGTGCGCTCGGCGCGCCGGTTGCGCGGCACCCCTTCGGCCACGACAGGGCAAGCGACATTGGCACCTTGCGTATTTTTTCCAGCTATCACTGCTCACGCTATAATACGAACACCGGGCGACTGACGGATGCCATGTTCCGCACCGTGTTCCGGAATGTGCGGGATTATCTGAATCAAAAGAGCGCCTGAGGCGCTCTTTCTACATTTCGGTGCTCAACCGCGGTCCCGCAGCAAGCGAGCCTTTTCGCGGTTCCAGTCGCGCTTCTTTTCCGTCTCGCGCTTGTCATGAGTCTTCTTGCCTCGCGCCAGCGCCAGTTCCAGCTTCGCGCGGCCACGATCATTGAAGTAGAGCTTCAACGGTACCACGGTCATCCCCTCGCGGGACACGGAATTGAACAGGCGGGACATTTCACGCTTGCTGATGAGCAGCTTGCGCAGGCGCCGCGGCTCATGATTGAAGCGATTGCCCTGCGTATATTCCGGAATATAGGAATTGATGAGCCAGAACTCGCCATTTTCAAAGCTCGCATAGCTTTCCGCTATGTTGGACTGGTTGGCGCGCAGCGACTTGACCTCGGTGCCTGTCAAAACGAGACCGGCTTCGAGCGTATCGAGGATTTCAAAATTGAAGCGCGCCTTGCGGTTTTCCGCGATGATCTTGCGCACGGGAGAATTCTTAGGCTTGTTCATGATGGCACCATATAATGTGCAATGCCTGAAATGAAAACGCTCCCGAAGCTACGGGAGCGTAAAAATCAGCGAAAGCGGCAAAGTTTGCAGGTCAGTTGACCAGACCCGCATGTTTCATGGCCTGATCGATCTTCTCTGCCGTCGCGGCTTCCACCGTCACCATCGGCGAGCGCAGTGCATTTTCCACGCGGCCAAGTCGCGACAGGGCATATTTCGGACCCGACGGATTCGGCTCGATGAAGAGCGCCTTGTGCAACGGCATGAGGCGATCCTGCAATTCAAGCGCCCTGGCGAAATCGCCAGCTTGGCATGCATCCTGAAATTCGGCGCAAAGACGCGGCGCGATATTGGACGTCACCGAAATGCACCCTACCCCACCATGGGCGTTGAAGCCGAGCGCAGTGGCGTCTTCACCGGAAAGCTGGATGAAGTCCTTGCCACAGGCTGCGCGCTGTTCCGAAACGCGCTCGATCTTGCCGGTGGCATCCTTGACGCCTACGATATTCTTGTGGTCGCGAACAAGGGCGCCCATCGTTTCCGGCGTCATGTCGATGACCGAACGACCCGGAATGTTGTAGATGATGAGTGGAATAGAGATCGAGCGGGCCACGCGCGAGAAATGTTCGTAAAGGCCACGCTGGTTCGGCTTGTTGTAATAAGGCGTGACGACGAGAACGGCATCGGCACCGGCCTTTTCGGCGTGCTGCGCCAGCTCGATCGCTTCCACCGTATTGTTGGAGCCGGCACCGGCAATGACCGGAACGCGGCCAGCCGCAACCTCGATGCAAACCTCGATGACACGCTTGTGCTCGTCATGCGAAAGGGTCGGCGTTTCACCGGTCGTGCCGACCGGAACCAGTCCTTTGGTACCTTCTTCGATCTGCCAGTTTACAAATGCGCGAAAGGCTTTCTCGTCGAACGCTCCTTCGGAATCGAATGGCGTGACAAGCGCGGTAATTGAGCCCTTCAGCATTAGTGAACTCCTGAAAAAAGAAAGACGGGACCTCATTCCCAGTCATCTTGGGCATGTGACCGGGTCGAGGCGTTGCACAATAGTCTTGCAGCACGAGTGGAGCAAGCGGGGTATGCTGGCAAAACAGGCGCAATGCGGCAGTTTTGCGGCAAAATTTGTTGCCGGTTCCGTGCACTGCCGATGATACGCCGGGATTGATTAAAGGAACATCAAGCGTCACGGAGTGACTGCGCCCCGCAGAGGTTGCAGATAACGCTTTGTTAAGGATAGATTCATTCCTTGAGCCTAACCTCGACGCAGAAATCGACGGCCAAAAGCCCGGCTAAGAAAAGCCTGATTTTAACGACATATTGCGCATCAACCAAGTCTTTGTTCTAGTTGGCCAATGTTAAAACAAGCCGCAGAGATATCCCTGAAGAAAAAAGCACTCCTCGCGAGTTGCTTTGTTGCGGCTGCCTTGCAGCCGGTGATTTCGCTCGCGCAAGCGTCGCTGCCGTCGGATATTCCAACCCCGCTCGCGCGTCCGTTTGCACCGACCGCGACACATCAGTCGCCGATAAATCTGGTGACGCCGAAACCCCGTCCGGCCACGCCCGACCCGGTTGTGACATCGGCGGTCGGCCGCATGGAAAATCCGGCCACCATCGGCGGAACGCTGAAAAGCGGGCTCGATGCTCTTTCTTCTCGTGATGCAGCAAGTGCGATCGCGTTTCGCAACACCATGCCGCATGGGTCGCTAGACCGTCAGATCCTGACCTGGGCGATTGCGACTTCGGGCCTCGACGGTGTGCCGAGTGCGGAAATTGCTGCCGCAGCGACGGATCTTCGCGGCTGGCCGGGAATGTCGGCTCTGCGCAGCAATTCGGAACGGGCCCTCTTCAAGGAAAATCCTGCTCCTGCCACGGTCATCGCCACGTTTGGCAACAGGCGCCCACAAACGACCGAAGGCATGATCGTACTCGCCCGCGCCTATGTCGGCTCCGGCAATGCGGGCAGAGCGCGTGAGTTGCTTTCATCATGGTGGGCTACGCAGCGCCTTTCTGCCGATGACGAGCAAAAGATCCTGAAAGAGTTCTCGGGCGTCCTGACCCGTGAGGACCATCAGCGCCGTATTCTGCGCTCTCTCTATAATGACCGCATGCAATCGGCAAAATTGCTTGCAGGTCCGGCGCAGGCTCAATCGCTCTACAACGCCTTTGCGGCAGTTGCACAAAAATCTCCGAACGCCGCCAAGGCGATAGCGGATGTCGACCGCAGCTGGCAGGGCAATGCCGCCTACCAGTTCCTGAAGATTCGCTATCTGCGTCGCGCCGAACGCTACAACGAAGCAACGGACCTCATGCTGAAAGCGCCGCGTCTGGCCTCGGCACTGGTCGATCCGGATGCCTGGTGGGTAGAGCGGCGTATCCTGTCGCGGGAACTGCTTGATCAGGGCAAGCCGCAACTCGCCTACAAGGTGGTTTCGACCCACGCAGCCGAATCCCCAACAATGGCGGCAGAAGCTGAATTTCATGCCGGGTGGTATGCGCTCCGCGCCCTGAACCAGCCAAAGACAGCTGCCCCGCATTTTGCAAGGATCGCGGAAATTTCCTCGCGTCCCATTTCCGCATCGCGGGCTTTCTACTGGCTCGGAAGGTCGGCTGAGGCGGGCAGCGGCGGCGATGCCCGCGACTTTTATCGTCGCTCCGCTCATTTCGGCACGACATTCTACGGACAGCTTTCAGCAGCCAAGCTGAACGAAAAGGCACCGGAACTCATTTATCCGAAACCGACCGACGCGGATCGTAGGCGCTTTGCCGGTCGCCCTGCTGTGCAAGCAATCAAGCGGCTGGAACAGGTCGGCTACAGCAATCGTGCAACCGCGCTCTATAACCAGCTTTCGCAGGAACTCGACAGCGTGGGCGAACTGGCCCTGCTAGCGGTCATGGCCGAACGCAACGAAAATCATTATCTGGCGCTGCGCGTCGGCAAAACCGCTGCGTTGCGCGGTCTCGATGTCGGCGCTCTGTCACATCCGCTCGGTGCAATTCCTGCCACGGCCAATATAAGCGGGTCCGGCAAGGCCCTCGCCTATGCAATCGCGCGGCAGGAAAGCGAGTTCAACGTCGGTGCCGTTTCGAAGGCCGGTGCCCGCGGTTTGCTGCAATTGATGCCCGCAACAGCGAAAAGCGTTGCGACCCGCAACGGCATGAGCTTCTCCGCACCGCGTCTCACGACGGATGCAGGCTACAACGCGACGCTTGGCGCCCACTTCCTCGGAGAACAGCTCGACCGCTTCAACGGTTCCTATGTGCTCACCTTCGCCGGTTACAATGCCGGCCCTCGCCGCGCATCGGAATGGGTCGAGAAATATGGTGATCCGCGTGGGAAGCCTATCGATCAGGTCGTGGATTGGATCGAACGCATCCCCTATTCGGAAACGCGGAACTATGTTCAGCGGGTGATGGAAAACTACGAGGTATATAAGGCTCGCCTGACGGGCAGCGCGGATATCCAGGCTGACCTGATCCACGGTCGGCGTTAGAGTGGTTCCTGTTTTAACAGAACGCCGGAAGTATCGCATTATCCAACGCAAAACCGTTTCAAACTTTTGCTGGAAATGCTCCAAGCGAAAATACAAGACAAAGAAAAAGCAGGCTATTCGCCTGCTTTTTTTGTCCGTCGCGGCTTGGGTTTAGCCGCCGCCTTACGGGGCTTGTCCGCCTGCTTGGCGCTGGCTTTGTTCGCTGCATTTGCCAGTTTCGCAGCTTGCCCGATCCAATCCTCGCGCTCCACCCGGCGCGGGAAACCAATATTTCGCTCAATCCAGCGCGACTCTTCATCGTTCCAGCTGGCAATCTGGTCATAGTGAAATACGCCGATACCGTTGAGCAAACCCTGAACAGCCCTGCCGATACCTTTTATGACGGTGAGATCGTCGGCTTTTCCACGACGCGCAGCTTCAAGAAGCTCCGGACGGCCCGGATCGAGAACCGGTTCCGCATCTGCGTCAGGGCTTTCGGCCTCCAAGGGCCAACTTCCAACCACTTCTGCCTCAGGTACAGCTTTGACCGGAATCGTCTCCGGCTCGCTCGGCTGTGTTGAAGCCTTGGGCTCTTCAGCTTCAGCCGGTGCTGCAGCTTCCTTGGGCGTTTCCGGCTTCTCGTCGACAGGCAATGTAGCACGTGCTGCGGCAATGATTGTGCGTTCGCTATCCGGGACAGCAGCGTTTCTCCGCCTCAGGAAGCGGCCCAGAAGGCACCCGATAATAAAAGCGACGGCAACAAGAACAGCCAGTTGAACAATCAGCAACGGCATATGGTTTCCTCGTACTCCAAATTACTCAAGCCCGACGAACATAGTCGCCGTCAATTTTCCCTGCCCCAAATTTGCAACCATTACTTCGAACCGGTCAGCCAGCCCACGACCGCGCCGATCAGAACCGACACGACGAGAACCGGCCAAAACGATACAGCTAGATAAAGCATTGTCAGGTCCGCTTTCTATTCCGGAAACGGAACATATGCTCCGCTATGTCTATTCATAGTGCGAAAGGAAAGGTCCGAACAGGCGAGCTGTCAATTCCGAACAGAAAACTGGCGGAGATGAACTCCAAATCAGATCAGCCTGCCTCACTGCTGAAGCTCGGCTTCGCCAATCTCAACCTGTCCGGCCGTCAGGCCGAAAGGGAGCGGCGAATTCAATCGGGACTCGAGCTTTTGATAGCTCGCCGTGTCTGCTGCCCTGCCCTTGATCGAAATATTGCGATCAGAAATCCCGATCTCCCCTTCCCGCAATCCCGACAGAAGTTGCAAGGCAAACTCCACCGAATCAGCGAAGTCCGGTGGGCTGCCGCGACCCATTGCCATTTGGTCATCAAGCGGAATGCCCGGAGCCGCACTTTCGGCGGCAGTCATGATTCGGTCTCTGACATCATTATCTGGAACTGAACCGGACAGGATTATTCCGTCAGCACTCTTCCTTATCTGCAACGCATAGGGCGACACGAGCGGCAAAACACTCGTCAGATCGGTGATCTCGCGAATCCCCCATACCTTTGCCAGCGCATCCTGCGCCGCAGATTGAGCCTCTGGATCGGGAGCAATGCCCTTCAGCGTCACATCGCGGCCGTCCACATCCAAGCCCGTCCACACGAATGGAGCAAGTGCTGCGCCGGTCCGCGTCGCAATATCCGTCTCGACCCGATCGGCCCCGAACCAGAGCGCAAGCGCTGTCAGCGCTGCGGTCCATGTTATGCCGGGCCAAAACCATTTGAACATATCGGGGCATCTCCACGCTGGTAATGATGGGAGGTGAAGCGACGAAGCACGTATCGTCTTCTTATCCGTACAAAGACCGAGTTTTCGGTGAAAGCAAGATCACAACCGTGAAAATCGAAAAACAAAAAAACCCGGCAGCGATGCTGCCGGGTTCTTTTTGAACAATCCCGAAGGATTAGAACGAGCGCTGGAAGCGAACCATGCCCTGCCAAGCGTCTTCACCCTTGAGTTCAGAGTGCTTGTCGTTCCACTTGGTGTAGGACACTTCCGGGGTGATGGTGAAGCCAGGAACCAGTTCGTACGCAACATTTGCGGTTGCAGCGAAGGTTTCTGCGTCTTCGTAAGCGACCTGAACGTTGAAGGTAGCCTTTTCGGTTGCCTTGAACGCTGCGCCGCCCCAAACGGCCCAATCGCCGCCCCAGGTGCCGTAGAACGAGTCGATGCGACGAATACCGCGCCAGCTGCCGTCAGCAAATTCCTGCGTGACGTAGTAGTTGTCGTCGTTGGACTTGTAACCACCCATTACCCAGACCGAGAAACGGTCGGTGATGTTCACGTCAGCGCGGACCTTACCAGCCCACTCTTCGTTGCGGGCGTCATAAGCGACAACACCTGCGATCGAACCCCAGCCGCCAGCGTACTTCAGGCCACCAACAACGTGCGGCGTGTAGTCCTTGAGCGTTACGTCAACGTCGGAGTCGCCGTTGCCGCCTTCTTCGAGCGACAGGATGGCCGAGAAGCCGTTGCCGCCGGTGAAGGTGTAGCTGATGAGGTTGGTGCGGTAGCCGCCAGCGAGAATCACGTCGTCGTTGATGACGTTGCCGAGGTAACCAGGGAAGGTCACGAAGGCCGATTCATCGAGACCAACGCGCAGGCCGCCGAGCTGGATGTAAGCGTAACGCAGCGAGCTGTTTTCGCTCGAGCCGTAAGCTTCTTCTTCGCCGTCACCGCCGCCGTTCCAGTTGTAACGCAGTTCGGTGAAGGTCTTCAGGGTGCCGAGTTCGGTTTCCGAAGCGGTCGAGAAGCGAAGCGTTGCACGGGCGTTCTTGCCCCAGGTGTCGCGCTCGATATCGTCCAGCGAACGAGCGTAAACGCGATCGCCGCCCTTAGCGTCGTAACGAACATAGCCATGGATACGCAGGCAGGTTTCGGTGCCTGGGATGTAGAAGTAGCCGGCGCCGTAAGCATCGCAGACGCGGACATATTCAACGGCTTCTGGCTCTGGCGCGACGATTGCGTCGGCAGCCTGAGCGCCGGAAGCTGCAACCAGAGCTGCAGCGGAGCCAAGGAGAAGGCTCTTGATGTTCATTTCTGACCTCCAGTCAAAGTTAAAAATGGGTCTGGGCATTCTGATTTGGCTGAAGGACAACCTGTCCCCATCCCCTTTTGAAAAAGTCACCCCGAAGCGCTCCTTCTTCTGGATGTGAAGATACTCGCCCGCTTTCTCGTTTCAACATCGAATGCACTCTCCCAACCTTCCTGGTGCTTCTATGAGAGAGCTCTGTTGCAGAAAAGACACGAAATTGCCCGTTTCCGGGCAGGAGGTTTAGGGTTTATTAACATGAGTAAATGGGAATTAACGAGTCTTAACGCTTGAAAACACGCGCTTTTTGACATCGGCCCCACTTCAGGGAAGCGAATCCACGATTTCTGGCGTTCCAGGCGGAGAATATGTCAGACTATCGTCATAGGCCGCCACATTGGTCGAAACCAGGGCGAATCTTTCCTTCTTATGCGAGGCAAAACGACAGCGCCGGGCCGGACGAAAGCCGATGATTCCACGCACATTCCGGATCGCGTATATATAAAGTGCGATAATTCGCAGGAAATTTTGCCAGTTGGCGCGCAATTCGCTTGAAATGACAAAGCGTACCGGCTATCTCGCCCTTACCGGAGAGGTGGCCGAGTGGTCGAAGGCGCTCCCCTGCTAAGGGAGTAGACCTCATAAGGGTCTCGTGGGTTCGAATCCCATCCTCTCCGCCAGTTGCTCCACGAACATTCCCTCACAAGATCAGATCTGGATTCGCTTCCTTGCGTGCGATTACATGGCTTTTCGCACCGTATCAGCCGCGCGACCGACTGGCCGCCAATTTCCTGACTTTTTGCGCCTCGGGTTCCGAGATCTGGCAACGACTTGAAATATATAGTTTATTTCCCAAACCTCCGATTCTTGACTGGAGGTCAGAAATGAACATCAAGAGCCTTCTCCTTGGCTCCGCTGCAGCTCTGGTTGCAGCTTCCGGCGCTCAGGCTGCCGACGCAATCGTCGCGCCAGAGCCAGAAGCCGTTGAATATGTCCGCGTCTGCGATGCTTACGGCGCCGGCTACTTCTACATCCCAGGCACCGAAACCTGCCTGCGTATCCATGGCTATGTTCGTTACGACGCAGCTGCTGGCCGCGACGCTTACGATGGCTCGGATGCCAAGACCTGGCGCAAGAACACGCGCTTCACGCTGCGTACGTCGACCGCTTCGGAAACCGAACTCGGCACCCTCAAGACCTACACTGAAAACCGTTTCAACTTCACGGACGGCTTCCAGGGCGGTCATACGCTGAACTTCGCTTACATCCAGCTCGGTGGCCTGCGCCTCGGTCTCGATGAGTCGGCCTTCCACACCTTCACCGGTTACCTCGGCGACATCATCAACGACGACGTGGTTGCTGCTGGCGTCTACCGCACCAACCTCATCAGCTACACCTTCACCGGCGGCAACGGCTTCTCGGCCATCCTGTCGCTCGAACAGGGTGGTGACGCATACATCAACCATGACGACTTCATTGATGAAGAAGATCGTCTCGTCTCCAATCGCATTGACGACTACATGCCGCACGTTGTTGGCGGTCTGAAGTTCGCTCAGGGCTGGGGTTCGATCGCAGCTGTTGCAGCTTACGACGCCAACCTCGAAGAATGGGCCGGCAAGGTTCGCCTCGACGTAAACGTCACGGACAAGGTTTCGGTCTGGGTACAGGGCGGCTACTCGTCTTATGAAGACGACATCGGCATGTACGGCAACTGGGGTGGCGATTGGGCCGTCTGGGGTGGCGCAAAGTTCGTCGCTTCGGAAAAGGCAACCATCAACGTTCAGGCTGCTTACGAAGACTGGGGCAAGACCGCAGTTGCTGCAAACGTAGCTTATCAGCTGGTTCCTGGTTTCACGATCACCCCGGAAATCAACTACACCCGTTGGGATAGCGATCATCCGGCTCGTCTGGCCGGTGGCAACAAGGATGCGTTCGGCGGCATCATCCGCTTCCAGCGCTCGTTCTAATCAGATCGACGCTTAAGCGAAAAGCGCCAACGGGAAACCGTTGGCGCACATTCATTTGAAACGATGCTCACGAATGCGTGAATTTTGATCCTTCAGGAATGGGGATTTCGAAAAGGATCGAAAACCGAGGGGAGTGACGGGGGACGACATAAAGCTGGGGGCAAATACGGTCTTTTAGAAAGGTCCAAAGATGTCTCCGCATAAAGTTAGCTCACTTATCTTGTGCTCTGAGAATTATTTCATTAATTGTGCGTCTCATAAAGCTATGGGGGGCGTGCAATGATCGTCGTTGGGGAAACGAAGATCGACATGGGCGACAAGTTTACGCCGATAGTCGACTACAACTTAAAGTATACATCCAGCAAAAGTCCGAACCACCGGCTTGTCGAACAATTTTCGGTGGCGGATCTGACGGGGAAATACATCAACATCCTGTGGGATGACGGGTCACACAAGTATAATGTGAAGTCGTTTCTCGGCGAAATTGACGAGATTCTGAAAGGCGAGCGCTTTTCAGGCTTCGATCAGGAAATGCTTGACTCCGTCATCGGTTCGCTCCGTGAGCGCGGCAACAGCAATGCAACCATCAATAGAAAGATGGCTGCGCTGAGCAAGCTGCTGCGAAAGGCGCATAAGATGGGAGATATCTTCAATTTACCGGAGTTCGTCCGGCAGAAAGAGCGAGTCGGACGCATTCGATTCCTTGAATATGAGGAAGAAAAGCGCCTGTTCGCCGCGATTAAATCGCGCTGCGAAGACAGCTACCGGCTTTCCCTGTTCCTTGTCGACACGGGTTGCCGTCTCGGTGAAGCGATCGGCGTCACCTGGAACGATGTTCAGGATCAGCGGGTTACATTCTGGCTCACCAAGTCGAATCGTAGTCGCACTGTCCCTCTCACCCGGCGTGCACGAAAAGCAGCACATATCCCACATGAGAAGCTTAAAGGTCCCTTCTCGATGCTCAATCAGGTCCGGTTCCGCCAGATCTGGAATGAAGCAAAGATGGAAGTTGGACTGGGTACCGACGATCAGGTCGTTCCGCATATTCTGCGTCATACCTGTGCATCCCGTCTGGTCCGGGGTGGGATCGATATCCGTCGTGTTCAGATGTGGCTGGGCCATCAGACCCTGCAGATGACCATGCGTTATGCGCATTTGGCGACACACGATCTCGATTCATGCGTGAAAGTGCTCGAAGTTCATTGAAACACCTTGGAAAGCTGCGAAACGGCTTTCGGAAGATGTGAGACGGCTATCGGCTGGAATTCATTCCGTCGAACTGATCAAAATGCGTCCGGTGCGACTTCAACACTGTCGGGGATTTGACGGGCAACCTGGGTTGGTGTGGCTTTGATGGTGGCGATGCCCATATTCGGACCTGCGTCCGGATCATTCAGTTTGAGTGGATCTGGAGTTCACTCCAGTCGAACGACTGCCAGCCTGATCGTTGCTTGATTATTCAGCCGACGCAGAATCATTGTGATGGCACCGGCCAATACAAGTTGCTATGCCTTTCTAACCGGAACAGGCGCGGTGACTGACAGCATTATCGGTCGCTCGACTTGTCCGCATTTACAGGACCGAGAATCGACTGGAAATCGTCATGGGATCGCCTCGCCTTACACCGCTCGTTGCAAACCTGCCGTCTACCGTTCCATTTACAGGTCCCGAGACGCTTGAGTTGCAGCGTGGAAAGCCATTCAAAGCGCGAATCGGCGCGAATGAGAGCAGTTTTGGGCCTGCACCTTCCGTCCTCGACGCTATTCAAGCCGAAGCAGGCGAGATCTGGAAGTATGGCGATCCTGAAAATTATGAGCTGCGTCACGCAATTGCGGCACATCACGGCGTAAAGCCCGAAAATATTATGCCGGGAGCCGGCGTGGATGCTTTGCTTGGCCTTGTGGTCAGGCAATATGTTCGGGAAGGCGACAGTGTCATCAACTCGCTTGGTGGCTACCCGACTTTCAACTACCACGTTGCCGGTTACGGCGGCAAACTGGTCACCGTTCCCTATATCGATGACAAGTCCGACCTCGATGGCCTGCTTGCCGCGGCGCGCAAGCAAGATGCAGCGATTTTGTACCTCGCCAACCCTGATAACCCGATGGGGACCTGGCATGAGGGTTCGGATATCCAGTCCTTCATCGAGCGTGTGCCGGAAAGCACGCTGCTCATTCTCGATGAGGCCTATTGTGAAACAGGGCCTGCATCCGCTTTCCCGCCCTTCGAAACCGACCGCCAGAACGTCCTTCGTATGCGCACCTTCTCCAAAGCCTATGGCCTTGCCGGAATTCGGTGCGGTTATGTTGTTGGCAGTGCCGAAGCCATCAAATCCTTCGATAAGATTCGCGATCATTTCGCGGTGAACCGGCTTGCACAGGCGGCAGCTATAGCTGCCCTCAAGGATCAGGCCTACCTGAACACCGTGGTTTCGAGAATAGAGGCCGGGCGGAACCGTATCGCTCAAATCGCCGAGGCCAACGGCCTGTCGGCGATTCCATCGGCCACCAATTTTGTCGCCATCGATTGCGGCAGGGATGGAGCGTTTGCCACGGCCGTTCTCAACGGGCTCATTGCGCGGGACATTTTTGTCCGCAAACCCGGAGCTCCGGTTCTGGATCGCTGCATTCGCGTGAGTGTCGGCGTTGAAGAGCAGCTCGATCTCTTCGCGGCCGCCCTTCCTGCAGCTTTGGAAGATGCCCGCAAGCACGCAGACATTCGCGAAACTGCCTGAACAGTGGAGGTCCAAATTGCAGAAACGATCCGATAGCTGGCCTCAGAATATTCTTTTCAGCACGCTTGCCGGCTTGTGCGGCGCACTTGCGATTGCCGCTTATGCAGGTGCTGCCCACGGAGGAGAGAACCACCTGAGCAATATTGCTCCGCTACTTCTCGGCCATGCGCCTGCCTTCCTCGCGCTGTCGCTGATTGTACCAGGAAGCCGCGTCGCTTATCTGGGCGGGGCATTGCTCGCTTTGGGCCTCGCCTTGTTCTGCGGCGACCTCTTCATGCGCGACATGACGGGTGACCGGCTTTTTCCGATGGCCGCACCAACCGGTGGATCATTGATGATTCTTGGCTGGCTCGTCGTCGCAGTCGCGGGTTGGTTCTCAAGAACCAAATAAAAAGGGGCCGAAAGGCCCCTTCTCGTTCTCATGCGCCGAATAAATCAGGAGTTACCCTTCAGGCGCGCATTGCAGAGGCTGTAATAACCGCCGCCCTTCTGCACCCACTTCAGGCCACCCAGTGCATTGGCGTCCTTCAAGGCGTGGTACTGTTCGAGGCAGGTGTGCATACGAGCCTTGCCAGCGGATTCACTGGAAAACTTCGCCGATACGGCGGTCGGGAACTTCACACCCTTCGGCGCAGCAACCGTCGGCGCCGCGGGTTCGGAATTACCGTCCGTGCTGAGCGCAACCGGATCGGCGCCCGGGCCGCACTCGGCCTTGCGGAAATCGTTCCACTTCGCGCCATTGTCCGTGCCGGCATCCTTCGCCGCCTGATACTTGGCACTGCACTGCTTCATCGTCAGGCCCTTGGCGCTATCGTCTGCTGCAGGTGCAGCGGCGGCCTTCTTGGCTGGAGCAGCAGCTGCGGGCGCAGCCGGAGCTGCGGCGGCATCCGCGTCGTCACCGCACTGCGCCTTGCGGAAATCGTTCCACTTCATGTTGCCAAGCGTGCCGGCATCCTTGGCCGATTGATACTTTGCGCTACATTCCTTCATCGTCAGCGCATTGGCAGGCGAAGAAAAAGCGAATGCGGCGGCACTCATAATAATGGCTGTGCCTGCCATAGCTGTGATGGATCGAATAGACATCTTGTCACTCCTGTCGAATGCAGCTCTTGCAATCACCCGGCATGTTTCATGCCTTGCGATCTTGCTAATATAGAGAAACGGCAGACGTCATCGTTGCTCTGACCCGTTCCGCTTATACGTCAACATTGCGCCTCGCAAAGTTGACTGTCAATCATCTGGGCAATATTACCCTCAACTCCAATACAAATTTTCTAACGGACTTTCTTTGCTCGTTATGGTCATTCGGGTGCCATGAAGTAAAATTATAGTACTTCGCTCCTCATGTCCGATTTTTATTCGAACAGAGTTAAAATCCGGGAACGAGACAGGTGATGAAGCGGATCATGATCATTGGCGGCGCCGGTTCCGGAAAATCAAGCCTTGCGCGTGCGCTCGGCGACATTACCGGCTTACCGGTCGTTCATATCGATACCCTCTATTGGCAGCCCGGCTGGGTGATGCGGCCGCGTGACGAGATCGGTCGTCTCACCATCGAAGCGGCAGATCGGGATGCATGGATATTCGAAGGCAATCATAGCGAAACTATGGATTATCGAGCCTCACGAGCGGATATGCTCATTTTTCTCGATATATCGACCGGACGGCGGCTATGGCGGGTCGTGAAAAGGACGCTAAAGCATTATGGCCGCTCCCGTCCGGATATGGCGAAAGGCTGCGTGGAGCGTTTCGACTGGGACTTCCTGAAATGGGTGGCGGGCTATCGCAAGAACGGTCGCATTCGTGCGCTCGCCTTTCTGGACAAGGCGCCCCCGCACCTCGTAAAGCACCATTTGCGCAGCCCGCGTGAAGTGGAACGCTTTCTGTCGCGGGTGAAGCGCGAAATAAAATAAAACAATCCCCCCTTCCGATAGCGACAAATCCACAAAGTCGACCGCGAAATAACAATATTTCAAGCGGTGCGAAGGGCCGAGGCGACTGTTATATTTGGCCGTCTCCCAAGACTTTACGCTGCGTGCCACGGCCTAGCCATCTGCACAGCGCGAATGCATGACACACCGGATTTCTTTCCGGCACCATAATCCTCTTGCCGGTTTGCCGGCTTTTCGCTGTTCTGGAGTTTGCCCGTGGCCGATATCGCTGATAACGCCGCCCCGCTCATCGATGCGTCAAAATCCGCCGCGCCGGACCGCCACCGTCTCTATGAAGATGCGATGGCGATGCTGATCGGCACATCCTTCATCGCGCTCGGCATTACACTTTACAGCCAGGCCACGCTGATGACCGGCAGCACCGCCGGTATTGCACTGCTCATCCAGTATGCGACGGGTGCAGAATTCGGATTGCTTTATTTCCTGATCAATCTGCCGTTCTATTATTTCGCCGTGCGGCGGATGGGCTGGGCGTTCACTATCAGAACTTTCGTCGCGGTGGCGATGATGTCGGGCTTTGCCCGGTTGATGCCGCTCAGCGTCGATTTCTCAAGCGTCCATCCGCTTTTCGCGGCACTCATGGGCGGCACGCTAATTGGCATGGGCGTGCTGGCGCTTTTCCGGCATCGTTCCGGCGTCGGCGGCGTCAACATTCTCGCGCTCTATCTGCAGGATACTTATGGGATAAGAGCAGGCTGGTTTCAGCTCGGCCTCGATGGCGTGATCATGCTGGCATCGCTGTTCTTTATTCCGTGGGAAAATATGTTGCTTTCGCTGATCGGCGCCATTGCGATGAACCTCATCATCGCGATCAACCACAAGCCCGGTAGATATCTCGGCATAAGCTGAACAACAAAAAGCCGCCCGAAAGGCGGCTTTTGTCACGAAAGATAACTCGTCAGTGGGTGGTCATCCACTCGCGCGCGCCACGCAGGGCTGCAGCCAGTTCGCCCTTGCTCATCGTGGCCGCTACCTGATTGCGCATGCGGGCGGCCTTTTCGCTACCGCGGATGGCGGCGATATTCAGCCACTTGTGGGCTTCCACAACGTCGATCTCGCAATCACGGCCGATAGCGTATTTCATGCCCATTTCCAGAAGAATGCGATCCTGTGCAACTGCGCTGTTCTTATGCGTAAAGCTCTGAAACTGTGCCATTTTCTTTGTCCCTGTTAAATCCCGAGAACCGTCCGGTCTTTATTTTCAAAGCTTGATTTCATTGCTTTGAAACTGCCGTCTCTGTCGTTCCGTTCATGCTTTCAAATCTACGGGAAAGGGTTGAAATGCACGTTAAATCGGATGCTTAACGAGCGACCAACAAAATCCGAACAAGGGGTAAACTTGGGATTTTATTAAACATGCAAGTGCCGCCGATTGCTGGATTTTTGCAAAAATTCGATTCAAATGCTCTTCGTCGAACGAAACCAGTTGCTAACTATAGACAACATTCAAACGCAGCCATCCGTATAGAAGCAGGCTGTTTCACGGATGATTTGCAGGTGCAACTATCCTCTTCCGCTCGGTCTAAAACTATATTACGTTTACGTTTGCGTAAGTTTGGCAGGTGGTCGAGGAGGCTTCTGTTTCAAACCTCAGAGCGCAGAACAGCGGTTTCATCGCTGCAACCGGCAATGCCGGGCCAGCGGCGACTTGGGAGGAACGAATGATCCGCACATTTATTCTTGGAATGACGCTTGCAGCCACTTTTGCCGCTCCTGCCCTTGCCGAGGAAGGAATTGTCGGCACATGGAAGCGCCCCAACGGTACGATCATCAGCTATGCATCCTGCGGCGCCAACAAGTTTTGCGGTACGGTGCAGACGGGCGAGTACAAAGGCAAGTCCATCGGCACGATGTCCGGCACCGGGGGCAGCTACAAGGGTGAAGTCAACAAGCTCGACGAAGGCAAGACCTATACCGGCAAGGCCAGTGTCAAAGGCAACACGCTCTCGCTTTCCGGCTGCGTGATGGGCGGCCTGATCTGCAAGAGCGAGAGCCTCACGCGCCAGTAATTTCGCCGGCATAGGAATCGAAAAGGGCGGCCCGGGGGCTGCCCTTTCTATGTTCGCCTCAGCGTGCCTTCTGGCCGAAGAGGATTTTCTGGGCTTCCTTGTCGGTTGCCAGATTGGACTTCTCCCGCTCCTCTTTTCCCACAAGCAGGCCGCGCTGCACTGCCGGACGAGCGTTCATCGTCTCATGCCAGCGCTTCAGGTTCGGGAAATCATCAAGGTTCTGGTCATAGTTCTTGTAGGCGTTGATCCAGCCTATCGAGGCCATGTCGGCAATCGAATATTCGCCCGCGATATATTCCTTGCCTTCCAGCTGCCTGTTCAGCACACCATAGAGGCGATTGACTTCGTTGGTATAGCGGTCGATCCCGTACTGAACCTTTTCCGGCGCGTAGATACGGAAATGCCCCGCCTGCCCCGACATTGGGCCAAGGCCGCCCATCTGCCACATCAGCCATTCATCGACGGCCACGCGCTTGCGCTCGTCAGTGGGATAGAACTTGCCGAATTTGCGCCCGAGATATTGCAGGATTGCACCGGACTCGAAAACCGAAATCGGTTCGCCGCCCGGACCTTCGGGGTCGATGATGGCGGGCATGCGATTGTTCGGAGCAATCTTCAAAAAGTCGGGCTGAAACTGATCGCCCTTGCCGATGTTGACATATTTAACCTCATAGGGAACGCCCAATTCTTCCAGCATGATGCTGATCTTGAAGCCATTCGGCGTGGGCCAGTAATACAATTCGATGGGCTTGGTCTGTTGGGCCATGGGCTCTCTCCCGCTGATCCTGAAGTTGCGCGGGACAAGGTCCCGCATTCCAATGATGGGAAACATAAGAGCCTTTCGAACAGGCACAAGAGCCCCGTGCCGCAATAAACGGAACATCAATATTTTTGAACGCCGCATGAACGACGCTCTCAGGGGCGGTTCAGGCGCGGTCGCTAAATTGGCGAGGGAGAACGGAAATCTGAACGGCTTTGGGGTCAGTGGTATGCTTCGTCGTTTAACAATTGTCTGCCTGATGATCGCTGGCTTTGCGGCTGTCGCCAGCATTTTCGTCGACCAGCGATACAATGTGTATCGGGACCAGCCGGTGATCGGGCCTGTCGCCGCATTCACCCAGAAGCACGCCGGAGAACGGCAATGAGGCGAACCCAGGTCATCGCCGCAATCGCGCTTCGTGTTTTCCTTTTCACGGCCATTTTCACGGGTCCGGCAGCCACCTTCGCCTATACGCAGATCGGTCAGCATTCCCAGATGAGCGGCATCGGCCTCGTACTTTACGTAAGCCTGCAGCGCGCCGCATAAACTGGGTCATGTCATGGTCATAGACTTTGCTATACTGGCGTCCTGATTCTGGAATTTGCATTGGGCTGATATATCCAGCGAGACGCAAATTTCAGAAGCAAAGAGACACTAGCAGCGTGGTTTCCTAGTGTCGTTTCGATCTCGAAGTTCGGTTGCGACGACGATATCGAAACACAGGCGAACTTCGAGATCACGACACCAGGCCATGACACAGCGAATCGAACATCCATTTCTGACTGAGATCAAAACACCGCCGACGGTTGACCCGGAGGTTTTCACCGATGCCGGTGCGGCGGTTGCCGCCCTGCAGAAACTCTATGATCGCAACACGGCCTTCCTGCGCGACGCGTTCGAGAAGGTTGCGCGCGGCGAGGTCCCGGCGCAGCGTTACCGTGCCTATTATCCGGAAATATGTCTGTCCACGTCCAGCTTCGCGCATGTGGATTCGCGGCTGGCTTATGGGCACGTCTCGACGCCGGGCGATTATTCCGCAAACATCACGCGCCCCGATCTGTTCGATCATTACCTGAACGAGCAGATTCGCCTTCTGATGCGCAATCACGGTGTGACCGTGACGGTGAAGGAATCCTCGACGCCAATTCCGATCCATTTCGCCTTCAGGGAAGGCACCTATGTCGAGGCTTCTGTCGCGAGCGCCTTCACGCATCCGCTGCGTGATCTGTTCGACGTACCCGATCTTGCTGCAACGGATGACAAGATCGTCAATGCAGACTTCGAGCCCGCACCGGGCGAACCGATGCCGCTTGCGCCATTCACCGCCCAGCGCGTCGATTATTCGCTGCATCGGCTGGCGCATTATACGGCGACAAGCCCCGCGCATTTCCAGAACTTCGTGCTGTTCACCAACTACCAGTTCTATATGGACGAGTTCTGCGCCTATGCCCGCGAATTGATGGCAGAGGGCGGCGGCGGTTACGAACGGTTCGTGGAGCCGGGAAACATCGTCACGCTGGCGGGAGAAACCGCACCCAGCAACGGCAATCCGCTCCAACGCCTGCCCCAGATGCCCGCTTATCACCTGCAGCGGGCAGACCATTCGGGTATCACAATGGTCAATATTGGTGTCGGCCCATCCAATGCCAAAACCATTACCGATCATATCGCGGTGCTTCGCCCGCATGCGTGGCTGATGCTCGGTCACTGCGCGGGACTGCGCAACAGCCAGCAGCTCGGCGACTATGTTCTGGCGCACGCCTACATGCGTGAAGACCATGTACTGGACGATGACCTCCCGGTCTGGGTGCCTTTGCCGGCGCTTGCGGAAATTCAGGTCGCACTTGAAGAAGCCGTAGAGGAAATCACCGGCCTGCAAGGCTATGACCTCAAACAGATCATGCGCACCGGTACGGTCGCGACCATCGACAATCGCAACTGGGAACTGCGAGACCAGCGCGGCCCGGTACAGCGCCTTTCGCAAGCGCGCGCGGTCGCACTCGATATGGAGTCTGCCACGATTGCCGCGAACGGGTTCCGCTTCCGCGTGCCTTACGGCACGCTGCTTTGTGTTTCCGACAAGCCGCTGCATGGCGAGTTGAAACTGCCGGGCATGGCGACCGAATTCTACAAGCGGCAAGTGGCGCAGCATCTGCGCATCGGCATCCGGGCGATGGAAAAGATCGCGGCCATGCCGGATGAGCGGCTGCATTCCCGCAAGCTCCGCAGCTTCTATGAGACGGCTTTCCAGTGAGGCAGGGAATAGGTGAGTAAGGCAACAGGGCAGTAGGGCAGTAGGGCAGTAGGGCAGTATGTGAGTTAGCGCTCTAACATACTGCCTTATTCTTCTACTGCCTTACTGCCCTCACCTTCATCATCACGCCGCAATCGACACCTATGGGAATTTTCATGTCGAAAAGCCGTGAAAACCTTTCATTCCTGTTGCTGCTGGCTGCCGTTGCGCTGTCTGTCCCGCTCGTGCTTGGATTTCTGGGGGCAGTGCATCCGGCTCTCGATTCCTTCTCGCACTTCAGAGCCCATATCGCCGTCCTGCTGGCAGTGCTGACCTTGCCCTTGCTTTTCACCGGGATGCGGCGTGAAGCGGCTATGCTCCTGCTTTTTGCGGTCATGGCTCTCAGCACGACTATCGGTGCCGCACGCGATTTCCTCAGCGGGTCCACCGGCGCACAGGCAGACGAACAGGCTGGCGCGCGCTATAGCCTCGTCCAGATCAATCTGCGCGAAGACAATCCTGAGCCGAAACGCATTCTCCAGATGATCGCGCGCGAGAAGCCCGACGTCATCACCTATGAGGAAGCGAGCGACCAATGGACGAAATGGCTCACCATCCTCCAGGGTTCTTATCCCTACCATCTTAATTGCGCTGACGACCCCAATACCTGGGGCGTGGGAATCCTGTCCAAGCGGCCTTTCAGCGAAGAGGCGCAGACGGCCTGCGTCGGTGACGGCTTGCTGGCAATCGCGCCGATCAACTTCGCCGGAACCACCGTGCACGTGGCGGCCATTCACTTTTCATGGCCATGGCCGCGCTGGCAGCCGCATCAGCTCCGCTATATTGAACCGGAATTGCAGAAGCTGAACGGTCCACTGATCATTGCTGGCGATTTCAATGCGGCTCCGTGGAGCAATGCCGTTCGCCGGGTCGAATACGCCTCCGGAGCCCGCCATTTGACCGGTATCGGCGGCACGTGGATGACGCACTTGCTGCCTGTTACGCTGGCGCCCTATATCGGCCTGCCGATTGATCAGATACTCGTAAGCCCCGAAATCGGAGGGGCGAAGGTTTCGGCCCGCGAGGACGCCGGCTCCGATCACCTGCCGGTGCGGCTCGAGTTTTCCGTTCCGCCGCCTGTTCGACCCGATGAAGAAGAACCGGAAACGCAGTCCGTGATGCTTCAATAAAAAAAGGCGGTCCGGAACCGCCTTTTTCTTTTACATGTTCACGTAAACCGGTCCTTCGCCGACACTCCCTTAAACGCATTTTCGAAATGCAAAACCGGCACCCGCTTTTGCTGGAAATGCCCGGACGGCGGACGAGACGGACGCCGTTTCCGCAAACATCACATGTTTACGTAAACAGGTCCTTCGCCGCCCTGTGGCGGCACCCAGTTGATGTTCTGGTTCGGATCCTTGATGTCGCATGTCTTGCAGTGCACGCAGTTCTGCGCGTTGATGACGAACCGCACGTCCTTTGCCTGCGGATCGGCAGCGGCGTTACCGTCCGCATCCACCCATTCATAGACGCCCGCAGGGCAGTAGCGTGTCGACGGACCTGCAAAAACATCGTGCTCGGAAGTCTGCTGCAGTTTCATGTCAGCGACCTGGAGATGCACGGGCTCGTTCTCATCATGGTTCGTGTTCGACAGGAACACCGACGACAGCCGGTCGAACGTCAGAACACCGTCCGGTTTCGGATAGTCGATCTTCGTGTGCTTTGCGGCCGGTTCCAGCGACTGCGCATCGGTCTTGCCGTGTTTCAGCGTCCCAAAGATGGAGAAGCCGAACAACTGGTTGGTCCACATGTCGAGACCGCCGAGCGCTACGCCGACAATCGTGCCGAACTTCGACCACAACGGCTTGACGTTGCGCACGCGCTTCAGATCCTTGCCGATCAGGCTCGAACGCCAGTTGTTTTCGATCTCCACCGGCTCGTCATTGGCGCGGCCCGCTGCAATTGCTTCTGCGATCTTGTCGGCGGCGAGAATGCCCGACAGAACTGCATTGTGGCTGCCCTTGATGCGCGGCACGTTGACCAGACCAGCCGAGCAGCCGATGAGCGCACCGCCCGGGAACGAAAGCTTCGGTACCGACTGGAAACCGCCTTCGGTAATCGCACGTGCACCGTAGGAAAGACGTTTGCCGCCCTCGAATACGTCGCGAATGGCCGGGTGCGTCTTGAAGCGCTGAAATTCCTCAAATGGCGACAGATACGGGTTTTTGTAGTTGAGGTGCAGCACGAAGCCGACCGCAACCATATTATCTTCCAGATGATAAAGGAACGAGCCGCCGCCGGTCTTCATGTCGAGCGGCCAGCCGAATGAGTGTTGGACCAGACCCGGCTTGTGCCTGGAAGGGTCGACCTGCCACAGTTCCTTGAGGCCGATACCGTATTTGGCCGGTTCGCGACCTTCATCAAGCTTGAACTTCGAGATCAACTGCTTGGCAAGCGAGCCGCGTGCGCCCTCGCCGACCAGCGTATATTTGCCGAGCAGTGCCATGCCGCGCGTATAGTTCGGCCCGTGCGTTCCGTCGCGTTCAACGCCCATATCGCCCGTGGCGACGCCGATGACCGCGCCTTCATCATTATAGAGCACTTCGGTTGCCGCGAAGCCCGGATAGATTTCGACACCCAGTTCTTCGGCCTTCGTGCCAAGCCAGCGGCAGACATTGCCGAGTGACACGATGTAATTGCCGTGATTGTTCATCAAAGGCGGCATGGCAAAATTTGGCAGGCGCACCGATCCAGCAGGCCCCAGAACAAGGAAATGATCAGCCGTCACCGGCGTCTTGAACGGATGTCCCTCTTCCTCGCGCCAGCCCGGCAGAAGCTGGTCGATACCCACGGGATCGACGACAGCGCCGGAAAGAATATGCGCGCCGACTTCCCCGCCCTTTTCGAGGACAACGACGGAAAGCTCCGGATTCGCCTGTTTCAAACGGATTGCCGCAGCAAGGCCCGCCGGGCCTGCGCCGACGATCACAACGTCGAACTCCATGCTCTCGCGTTCGGGAAGCTCCTGATTTGCATATTCTGGGGCTTCAGACATTCATCCCTCCGTCCGGTGTAATATCGTCTTCTCACTAAGATAGCCCAGACGACACATCCAATTGTTTTTGTGCATGATCTGATCGCGAATATCCATGAACCGACTGCCCGTCAGCACTGGCGGCACACGAAAGACCTGCCGTTTCCCCGTATTCCGCCTTACCCTGTCGCAGAGTTGGAGACTGTCGCAAATGCGTCCAATTGTCCAAAACGGGCGTCTTACGTCGTCAAATATCTTTACCTTAACGTAAACGTCAAATCTATTCCATTCAAGAAGCTGCGATGAGCATTTGTCCGAACGGTAGGGAAGCATGACTTCATGTCATATTGAGGGTTCTGGTCAAGCCCGCGCAGGAAAGTGGGCACGAACCGGAACTAATGGGCCAAACACCTCCAAAATCTGAACAGGGCTATTGCATTCACCCGCAAAATTCGCCACCTCAAAGGTGAGGTAGATAATGGCTGAAAATCGCGAAACGCTGGATATTGAAGGTTTGCTACGCTTCTATGCAGAAGCGGGCGTCGACATGCCGCTTTCCGAAACGCCGATAGATCGGTTTGCCGAGCCGCAATGCCCTGCCCCGACCCAGCCCGCCATGCAGACGCCAAGCGCGCCTGAGCGCCCCCGGCAGCAGCCCCGCCCCGCACCAGCGCCTGCTCCCACCAGCAGACCTGTTCAAGCTGCGGCCGATCTTCCCGATACGGCGCAGATTGCGCTTGCGCGCGAAGCGGCGGCGCAGGCTTCAACGCTGGACGAACTGCGGGAAAAGCTTGCCGCATTCGATGGCTGCAATCTGAAATTCACAGCGAAGAACCTTTGCTTTGCCGATGGCGATCCATCCTCCGACATCATGTTCATCGGCGAAGCGCCCGGACGGGACGAGGATATGGAAGGGTTGCCGTTCGTCGGAAAATCCGGCCAGCTTCTCAATCGCATGATCGAATCCATCGGTCTGAAGCGGGAAAGCGTCTATATCGCCAACACGATCCCGTGGCGTCCGCCGGGCAATCGTACACCGACGCCGCTTGAAACAGAGCTTTGCCGGCCTTTCATTGAAAGGCAGATCGAGCTTGCCGCGCCCAAGGTTCTGGTTGCGCTGGGCGGACCGGCGGGCAAGGCGCTCACCGGTGCGACGGAAGGCATCCTGCGGCTGCGCGGCAACTGGAAGATTCATCGGACATCATCCGGCATCGAAATCCCCGTCATGCCGACGCTGCATCCGGCCTATCTTCTGCGCACTCCGGCGCAGAAACGTTTCGCCTGGCGTGATTTTCTGGCCGTGAAGTTGAAATTGGCCGAATTGACGAGTTGATAACCGGATATTTCAGTGGCATCGGCAAGGACCCGGGCGGCATTGTCACCAACATGCCGCAAACATGGTCTATTCCGCCGCTTGCCAAAGCGCCTATCGGCGACATGTAGCCCTAAATTCTGGTTCATAGAGCGGAAAGCGCTCTATCTGTTTGTTTATGCATTGTCCGACGCAAAGCCGCTTCGCACTTTTGCTGGAAATGCTCGAGTGGAGTTTTTCATGGCTGGCCAGCTCCTGCCCATAGCCGCTTTGCTTGCAAGCACCTTCCTCATGCTGCTTGCAGGCGGCCTTGCGGGCATTCTTCTGCCTCTGCGCGGCGGCATGGAAGGCTGGTCGACCACGACCATCGGCTGGATGGGCACGAGCTACTCCTTCGCTTTCACGATTGGCTGCATCGTGGTGCCGCATCTGGTGCGGCGCGTGGGGCATGTTCGGGTTTTCTCCGCGCTGCTGACACTGCTTTCGATGGCGCTTCTCTTGCATGCACTGCTCGTCAACCCCGTCGCATGGATGATCTTCCGCGGCGTCGCCGGCTTTTCACTCGCGGGCAGCTACATGATTATCGAAAGCTGGCTGAACGAGCGCGTGACCAATGAATCGCGCGGCCGCATCTTCTCGATCTATATGATCATCACCATGCTCGGCCTGCTCTGCGGACAGTATATCCTGCCGTTCGGCGATGCAGGAACCCAGACGCTCTTCATCATCTGCGCCATCATCTATGCCAGCGCACTGCTTCCGACCGCCCTTTCAAGCGCGCAATCGCCCAATCCGCTGACGCAGGTTTCGCTCGACCTCAAGGGGCTTTACCGACGGTCGCCCGCTGCTGCTGTGGGCTCGCTGATCGCCGGTATCGTTGCGGGCACGTGGAATTTCCTCGCTGCCATTTACGGCGAGATGAATGGCCTTTCCACCTTCGGCATTGCGACCATGCTTGCCTGCGCCATGATCGGCGGTGCGATCTTCCAGTATCCGCTTGGCCGGGGGTCAGACTTCGTGGACCGTCGCTATGTGATGGTGATAGCCGGGATCATCGGCTTTGTCCTGTCGTTGGTGATGGTACTGTTCCATCCCACTTCGCCCACAGCGCTCTACATCATGATGTTTCTGTTCGGTTCGGTGATTTATCCGATCTATAGCCTGAACGTCGCCCATGCCAACGACTATGCAGACGCCAGCGAATTCGTGAAGGTTTCCGGTGGATTGCTGATCATCTACGGCGTGGGCAGTGTCATCGGCCCCGCACTTTCCGGCCCGTTGATGGATCTGATCGGCGCTTCGGGCTTTTTCGTGACCATGGCTCTCGCTTACGCCCTATATGGCCTGCACGCGTTCTGGCGCATCCGCCGCTTCGAGCGTCCGGCCATCAGCGACCAGAAGACCGAGTACAAGTTCCATACGCCGGACGGCCAGTCCACGCCGGAGACCATGCAGCTCGACCCCCGCGCAGAAGGCGCACCTGGCCAGAGTTGATTACTGCGTTTGCGGCGCATTCACCTTGTGCGGCGCTATGGAAAGCTTGTGCTCGCGATAGATGATGAAACCGCCAGCCGCCATGACGATGGCGCTGCCTGTCAGCATTTCCAGAGTCGGGATGTCGCCGAACAGCAGGAACCCGATGGCAAGCCCCAGCAGCATCGATGTGTATTCGAAAGGGGCAATGGTCGACATGGGCGCGTGGCGATAACATTCGGTCAGAAGGATCTGCCCGACCCCACCGGCAAAACCGGCCCCTATCAGCATGGCAAGCTGCGCCCAGCTTGGTACGATCCAGCCGAATGGAAAGCTCGCCAGGGAGATGACGCTCGCCGATATGGAAAAATAGATCACGATGGTCGATGTGCGTTCAGTCTGCACAAGATGGCGCACAAGCATCATGGCTACCGCGGACATGACCGCTCCACCGAGGGCGGCAAGGGCACCGATGGCTTCTTCAAACCCTAGATCGCCGCCAGAGAACACCGTCAGCCGCGGCCATATGATGAACGTTACCCCGCCGAGCCCGATGAGCACCGCGCTCCAGCGATAAAGCCGCACCACTTCGTGCAGGACGACCGCGCCAAGAATGACGCTGATCAGCGGCGAAGCGTAATTGATGGCGATTGCTTCCGGCAACGGCAACTTGGTTAGAGCGAAAAAGCTCATCGACATGGAACAGACGCCGACCAACCCGCGCCAGAAATGGCTGAAACCGTTCTGCGTGCGGAATACGCCCGAAAGTTGCCCGCGCCAGGCCAGATAGAGCAATATCGCGAAGATAGCGAAGAACGACCGGAAGAAGATCAGTTGCCCGACCGGCACGCCATCAGTCGCCTTCAGCAAGGTGGACATGGCGACGAAAACGGCAACGGAAGCGATTTTGAGACCGATGCCAAGCATCGGGTTCGTTTCAAGATGGGCAGCCTCGACAGGCGCGCTCGCATGAGCGTTCACAACGCAATTCCTTAAAATATGATGCGCAGCTACACCCGAAATATTCGCGTGCCCGTCTTTCTTATTCCTGTTTGTGACACAGCACCAGTAGCTCAAAGGTCAAGTCGAAAAATATTTGGTAAAACATACCCCTGCTGCAAAGCCGGGCTGGTTGTTCTGGAATTAAGTTTCCCTCGGCAGCAATTCCGGGTACGAATCCAGCATCGTGAGTTCAACGTGAGTTCAGGGAGAGAGTTTCCACTATGCGTACTGAAACCGGCCAGACATTTCGTCTCGAAGATTACCGTCCGACCCCTTACGCCATACCCGAGACGAAACTGGATTTCTCACTGGAACCGGAAAAAACCAACGTCCGTGCGACCCTCACTATGGAACGCCGCGATGGCACCCCCGCCGGTACGCCTCTGGTGCTGGTTGGCGACGAACTGAAACTCGTCAGCATCGCCATTGATGGCAAGCCGCTCGCCGATAACAGCTATGTTGCAACGCCCGACCAGCTGGAAATCAGCGACCTGCCGGAAGGAAATCGCTTCACGCTTGAAATCGTGACGGAAATCAATCCGACGACAAACCGCCAGCTGTCCGGCCTTTATCGCTCCAGCGGTGTCTATTGCACCCAGTGCGAGGCCGAAGGCTTCCGCCGCATCACCTATTATTACGACCGCCCGGATGTGCTGTCAGTCTATACGGTCCGCATCGACGCCGACAGGCAAGCCGCTCCAATCCTTCTGTCCAACGGCAATCCGATCGACGGCGGATCGGTCGAAGGCAAGCCCGACCGGCATTTCGCCGTCTGGCACGACCCGCACCCGAAACCTTCCTATCTTTTCGCGCTCGTTGCCGGATCGCTCGGCGTCGTGAAGGATCACTTCACCACGCAGTCGGGAAAACCGGTCGATCTGGCAATCTATGTCGAACATGGCAAGGAAAGCCGCGCAGTCTATGCGATGGATGCATTGAAACGCTCCATGCGCTGGGACGAGGAGAAGTTCGGTCGCGAATATGATCTCGATGTCTTCAACATCGTTGCCGTGTCCGATTTCAACATGGGCGCGATGGAGAACAAGGGGCTCAACGTCTTCAATGACAAATATGTGCTGGCCGATCCAGAGACAGCAACCGACATCGACTATGCAGGTATCGAGGCGGTCATCGCGCACGAATATTTCCATAACTGGACCGGAAACCGCATCACCTGCCGAGACTGGTTCCAGCTGTGCCTCAAGGAAGGCCTGACGGTCTATCGCGATCACGAATTCTCCGCTGACGAGCGTTCGCGCCCGGTCAAGCGCATTACCGAAGTGAAGATTCTGAAAGCGCAGCAATTTCCCGAAGATGCGGGGCCGCTAGCCCACCCGGTGCGCCCGCGTGAATATCGCGAGATCAACAACTTTTATACGGCCACCGTCTATGAAAAAGGCTCGGAAGTGGTGCGCATGATCCGCACGATCATCGGACCCGATCTCTTCCGCAAAGGCATGGACCTCTATTTCGAGCGTCATGACGGAGACGCTGCAACCATCGAGGATTTCGTCAAGGTTTTCGCTGATGTTTCCGGCCAGGACTTTTCACAATTCGCGCTCTGGTACGATCAGGCCGGAACGCCGAAGGTAGAAGCCGCCTTCGCCTATGATGCGGCAAAGGAAACCTACACGATTGAACTTTCTCAGTCGCTTGGAGCCACGCCGGGGCAATCGGTCAAGAAGCCGATGCATATTCCGATCGCCTTCGGCCTTGTCGGGCCAGACGGCAAGGACATGGCTCCAGCTTCCATTGAAGGCGGTGATGTGCGCGGCGATGTCATCCATCTGCATCGCTCATCGGAAACCATTGTCTTTCATGGCATCAAGGAACGTCCTGTGCCGTCGCTGCTGCGCGGGTTCTCGGCTCCCGTCAACCTGACGGCGCCGTTATCGGACGATGACCGCGCATTCCTTGCCCTGAACGACAGCGACCCGGTCGCACGCTGGCAGGCATTGACCGGAATTTTCAGCCAGGTCCTGCTTGAAGGAGCCAAGCGCGTTCGCGGCGATCATGCACCGGCGATTGATGAGAGAAATGTGGAACTTGCGGGCAAGGTGGCGTCCGATGAGACGCTTGATCCGGCCTTCCGCGCGCTCTGCCTGACGCTGCCTACCGAAAGCGACATCGCGCGCGAAATGGGCAGCAATGTCGATCCGGACGCGATCCTTGCCAGCCGGAACCATTTCATCGATGCCATCGCCGCCCGCTATGCCGATGATTTTGCGAAGCTCTACGATGCCCTCAAACAGGATGGCGCCTTCTCGCCGGATGCCGATGCAGCAGGCAAGCGCGCCTTGCGAAACGCGCTGCTCGACTATCTGAGCCGTCATGAAAAAAGCCAGCAACGCGCCGCCGACCAGTTCGCCCTTGCCGATAACATGACCGACCGCTTCGCGGCGCTGACCGTGCTGGTGCATCGCTTTGGCGATACGCGCGAAGCAAAGGACGCACTGGCAAGCTTCGAACAGCAGTTCGGCAAGGATGGGCTCGTGATGGACAAATGGTTCAACGTGCAGGCGAGCCGTCCCGGCGAAGTAGCCTTGCAGGCCGTGCGCGGCCTTACGAAACACGCCCTCTTCTCGCTCGACAATCCGAACCGCGTCCGTTCATTGATCGGTTCGTTCTCCGCGTCCAACCCGACCGGCTTCAACCGCAAGGATGGTGCGGCTTACGAGTTTTTTGCCGACACGATCCTGTCCATCGACCCGGAGAACCCACAACTGGCGGCGCGGCTTCTGACTGCGCTCCGTTCCTGGCGCTCGCTCGAAGATACCCGCCGTGAACATGCCAGGGCAGCGCTGGCGCGCATTTCCGGCGCGGGCAAATTGTCGACCGACCTGCGCGACATCGTGGACCGCACTCTCGCCTGATTCGCGTTCCATCCTGCCATCGTGATGATTCGCCCGTTCCGGTTGCTGATATGCTACCGGAACGGAGCTTTTCATGCGGGCCAGGGCAAAGGTGGCGAGGCAGTCAGCTTTCATGAGTCTTTTCATGCGTTTAGCCGAATCAAATGCCACGCAGATTCCACTTAACAGCTTGAGATTCATGAATAAATTGGCCGGTGAATTTCCGATTTTTACGCCTCGTTAACGAATTCGCTGGACAGCGCGAATCACTTTTGATTCATTGATGTCATTCGGAGGTGGCGTATTCCGAATCACTTCACTCGCAGGGAATTCACGAGGGACCATTATATGGCGAGCACCGACGCGTATGGCGCGCCGGCGGGGACGCATTGCGAATCCGGTCGGAAAAGAAGAAAGGGCAAGCTTTCGGGCCATGTCAGTCTTCTTGCTGGTCCGGCCTATGGCAAATTCGTCTCGATCGAGCCTATCCTGCGACGTCTCGTACCTGCACTCATCATCATTTTCCTGATTATTCTCGGCGTTGCGCGCGTCTTTTCGATGCTGGCGTGGCGCGACGATATCGAGCAGCAGCACAAGGCATTTCTGTCGGCTGCAACGGCCAATCTTGCACAGATGATCGAACGCGCCGCCAATGGCACCGATGCCGGTGCGCAGTTATCCGCGAAGGACATTCAGGACACGATGGCGGAGTTTCGCTCTCGCGGGCTGTCATCCCCGGGCATGACGCTTGCAGTCATTGACGGGCAATCGTCCGTGGTGGCGGCATCGGGTCCGGGCCCTGATATTTCCGGCAAACCACTCGACACAATCCTGTCGGATGCGCAGCCGCTGTTCCTGTTTGCAGAGCGTGCAGGTGTGCTGAAAGTCACGCTGCAGGCCGAACCGGCATTCGGCGCCCTGTCGAAGCCGCTGTCCCTGCCCTATTCCATTATCGCCGTGGAACCGGAAAGCACGATCTTTGCGGAATGGCGCCGGGCCGTGTCGCTCAATGTGACACTCTTTGCCGGTACGACGGGCGTCATGTTCGCCATTCTCTACGCCTATTTCAGCCAGGCGGCGCGCGCTCGCGAGGCCGACGATCTTTCCGGCCAGATCCAGCGGCGTATCGATCTGGCGCTGGCGCGCGGCCGTTGCGGGCTGTGGGATTGGGACATGGCGCGGGGCCGTATCTACTGGTCGCGCTCGATGTATGAAATGCTGGGCTATGAAGCGCAGGACGCAGTGCTGCCATTCGGCGATGTGGCTGCAATCATCAATACGGAAGACGGCGACCTCTATTCCATCGCCGAACAGGCAGCTGCGGGCGATATTTCGCATGTTGATCGTGTGTTCCGCATGCGTCATGCCGATGGTTCATGGGTGTGGATGCGTGTCCGCGCAGAAATTGCGAGCGAAGGCGACCTCCATCTGGTCGGCATTGCCTTCGACGTCAGCGAACAGCACCGTTTTGCACAGCAGACGGCGGAAGCCGACATGCGCATCCGCGAAGCCATCGAGAACATTTCGGAAGCCTTCATCCTGTGGGATTCCAACAATCGCCTCGTCATGGCGAACTCCAAATTCAGCGAATATGCAGGCCTTCCGGTCTGGACGCTGAAACCCGGCGTGCCGCGCAACGAAGTCGACGCCCATACGCGCCCATTCACCTTCGAGCGCCGTATGGCCAATGAGCATAACCGCGCCGGTGGCCAGACATTTGAACGGCAGTTGAGCGATGGACGCTGGCTTCAGGTCAACGAACGGCGCACGCAGGATGGCGGCCTTGTCTCCATCGGCACGGATATTACCCAGCTCAAGCTGCATCAGGAACGTCTGGTCGATAGCGAACGCCGCCTGATGGCGACCATTCACGACCTGTCGATTGCGCGAAAGGGCGAGCGCGACCGTGTGCGCGAGCTGTCCGAGCTAGCGCGCAAATATGGTCAGGAAAAGGAACGCGCCGAGGCTGCCAACCGCGCCAAGTCCGAATTCCTCGCCAATATGTCCCACGAATTGCGCACGCCGCTCAACGCGATCATCGGTTTCTCGGAAATGATCCAGGCGGGTACATTCGGCCCGCTCGGCTCCGATCGCTACGAAGAATATATCAACGACATCCATACGAGCGGCAACTTCCTGCTCAACGTCATCAATGACATTCTCGACATGTCGAAGATCGAGGCCGGACATTTCTCGCTGGACCGCGAGGAGATCGATCTCTGCCCGCTCATCAACGAGACAGTGCGCATGATCTCGCTACAGGCGGATGAGAAGAATATTGCGGTCAATACGCGCATTGAAGACGCGATGCAGCTTTATGCCGACCGGCGTGCGATCAAGCAGGTGCTGATCAATCTTCTTTCCAATGCGGTGAAATTCACGTCCTATGGCGGGCAGATCACGGTGCGGGCACGCAAGACCGGCTCGGCCCTGTTCATGACCATTCAGGATACCGGCGTCGGCATTCCGAAATCGGCGATCAAGAAGATTGGACAGCCCTTCGAGCAGGTGGAGAACCAGTTCACCAAAACCCACACCGGTTCCGGTCTGGGGCTTGCCATCACCCGCTCTCTGGCCGAACTTCACGGCGGTTGGCTTCGCATTCGCTCGACCGAAGGCGTCGGCACCGTGGTTTCTGTCTGCATTCCTGACCGCAAGCACGGTCTCGTTGGAAATGGCGCAGAAACTCACGCGGCTTGATCAGATATTCAAGAGCTTCTCGAAACCTGTCCGTACGTCAGTGGCAACTTCCGCCAGATGATGCTCGACACGCTTTATATCGGGCATGTCTGCCGCACGGCATAACAGATCGATCATGCCCGGAATGAACTCCTCGCGCTTGGCGTCGCTTCCAAGGCACAGGCGGATCGTCTGGCTCAGATTGGTATAGAGGCGGTGTGCATTCACCAGATTGTCGGCAAGCGCGGGATCGGCAAAGGACGGATCGAGCACTGAAAGGATTTCTTCCGTACCCAGGGGGCGCGGCTTCCGGTCAAGCTTGTTCGCCAGCACGGCAAATTGGGCAATGAACTCCAGATCGACAATGCCACCGGGCTTGAGCTTGAAATCCCAATCATCGGCAGGCGGTTTTTCCTGATAGATGAGATCGCGCATCTCACGCACATCCTTGGCGATCTTCTTTACATCACGCTGCGCTGAAAGAACCTCGTCTATCTCGCTCCTGATGTACTCCATAAAGGCCGCGTCGCCGTGGATCGGGCGCGCGCGGGTCAGGGCCATATGTTCCCATGTCCATGCTTCGCTGCGCTGATATTTGCCAAAGGATTCGATATGGGTCGCAACCGGTCCCTTGTTGCCGGAAGGGCGCAGCCGCATATCGACTTCGTAAAGCACGCCTTCCGCCGTCGGCGCGGAAAGTGCTGCAATGAGCCGCTGCGTCAGGCGGATATAATATTGTGACGGGGCCAGCGGCTTTTCGCCGTCGGATTCATCCGTTTCCTTGTCGTGATCGTAAAGCAGGATCAGATCGACATCGGAACCAGCGGTAAGCTCACGACTGCCAAGCTTGCCCATCGCCAGAAGGGCGACTTTTGCGCCCTTCACCCTGCCGTGTCGCCGTTCCAGTTCAGCCTCGACAACCTCGAAAGCCTTGCCGATCATCAGTTCGGCCAGATCGGAAAAAGCGCGGCCAGCCCGCACGCCGTCAATGGCGCTTGTGAGCAAGCGAATACCGATCAAAAAGCGATGCTCGGCGGCAAAGATGCGCAGCCGGTCCAGAACTTCCTCATAGTCGGTCGCAGGCCCCAGAAAAACGCGCAGACGTTCTTCCAGATAGGCACGCGTGGGCATTTCTGAAAAGATCGCCGGATCAAGCAAACCGTCGAAAACATGCGGATTTCGCGTGATGATTTCAGCAAGCCGGGGCGCGGCGCTCATGATCATCACGAGGAGGTTCAGGAGGCGGGGATTGGATTGTAGCAGGCTGAAAAGCTGGATGCCCGCCGGCAGGCCTTTCAGAAAGCCATCGAAACGCAGCAACGCCTCATCGGCACGTTTTGTCTCGCCAAAAGCCTTGAGCAGGGCTGGCGTAAGTTCGGTCAGACGCTCACGCGCTTCGGCAGATTGGGTCGCGCGATAACGCCCGAAGTGCCATGTACGGATCACGCGGCATATATCGCTCGGACGCTCATAGCCCATGGCGGCGAGCGTCTCCAGCGTACCCGGATCGTCCATATCGCCGGTAAAGACCAGATTGCCGGATGAGCTTCCAAGTTCGGGAGCCTGTTCGAACAGCGCCGCGTAGTGCTTTTCAACGATCCTGAGCGCGTCGAGAAACGCATCGGCAAAGTCTGCCGGATCGGTATAGCCCATCATATGGGCGACACGCGCAAAGCCTTCATCGTCTTCCGGCAGTATGTGCGTCTGTTCGTCGGCAATCATCTGGATGCGATGCTCCACATCGCGCAGGAAATGATATTCCTTCGCCAGAGCATCGCGGGCCTTCTCGGTGATCCAGCCCCGCTCCGCCAGTCTTGCCAGCATCGGCACCGTCTGGTTGCCGCGCAGTTCAGGAAAGCGCCCGCCAGCGATCAGCTGCTGCGTCTGGACGAAGAATTCGATTTCACGGATGCCGCCGCGTCCAAGCTTCACATTGTGGCCGCGCACGGCAATATCGCCATGACCCTTATGGGCATGAATCTGGCGCTTGATCGAGTGCACATCGGCAATGGCCGCATAGTCGAGATATTTGCGCCACACGTAGGGAGAAAGCTCCCCCAGCACCTGCTTTCCGGATTCACGATCACCCGCAACAGGCCGCGCCTTGATCATGGCCGCACGTTCCCAGTTCTGGCCGCGCCCTTCGTAATAGTGAAGTGCCGCACCGACAGGAATGGCCAGCGGCGTGGAACCGGGATCGGGGCGCAGGCGAAGATCGACACGGAAGACATAGCCGTCACCCGTCCGGTCCTGCAGGATGCGGACAAGGCGGCGCGTCAGCCGTGAAAAAGTCTCGACGCATTCATAAGGATCGCCGATAGCCGGTCTGGTCTCGTCGATAAAGACGATAAGATCGATATCGGATGAGTAATTGAGTTCACGTGCACCGAACTTCCCCATGCCGAGCACAATCCAGCCACTGTCCTTGTCGGGATGGTTGCGGTCGGGAAGCTTGATCTTGCCCGCGCTATCCGCATCGAGCAGCAGGAAGTGAACGGCAGCGCCCGTGCAGGCTTCAGCCAGATCGGTGAGCCAACCGGTCGTTGCCTGCGTGTCGAAGATACCGGCGAGATCGCAGAGGGCGATCAGGACGTGTGCTTCGCGTTTCAAAACGCGCAAGCTCGTCATGAGCGAGGCTTCCGTCACGGCGTCGCTTGCAGCGCTGGCCGATATTTCCGACAGAATATCCTGCAACGCCGCCTCGGGCGTTTTTGCGACGATGCGGTCGAGAATGCGCGGATGGCGGGTCAGAGCTTCGCGAATGAACGGTGAGAGATCGAGAACAGCCGAAAGGAAACGGGCGGCTTCCGCCTTTCGCAGCAAGGCAACGACGCCCGTAAGCTCCTCTTCTCCGGCGTGTGCTGCAAGGTCGGCTAAAAAACTTTCCGCCCTTGCGGGATCAAGCGGCGTCAAAGCACGAATATCTCTGTCGAAAAACTGTGCCTTTGCGTTTTCTGCCGCCATGATCCCCTCTTACGTCACGTTATTCCACCTTCTCCGACGGCAACGGGAACTCCAGAACGGCGCGCAGGCCCGGATCGTTGCCTTCAAGACGAAGTGCGCCACCGTGCAATTTCATCACAGCCTTGGCAAGGCTTAAACCGAGTCCAGAGCCGGGTTGTGTGCGGCTTTCCTCAAGGCGAACAAAACGTTCCGTCGCCTGTTCGCGTTTTTCCTCGGGAATGCCGGGGCCGTTATCGGCAACGATAATGCGGACCCAGTTCGGATCACGTTCCATCGAAAGCCTGACAGTCGCGGTCCGCTCATCACCGCCCGCATATTTGATCGCATTATCCACGAGATTCGAAATCGTCTGCCCGACCAGTTCGCGGTTGATGTGAAGCGCTACTTCATCAAGATCGCCAAGCGTGAGATTCACGCCCGCATCTTCGGCGACCGGTTCGTACATTTCGGCCACGTCCCGAAGAATAGGCGCCACCGGCATGTTTTCGAGACTCTCCGATGAATAGCCCGCTTCAAGCCGCGAGATCATGAGGATTGCGTTGAAGGTACGGATCAACTGATCCGACTCGCCAATGATGTCTTCCAGGGCCTCACGATATTCCGGGCCAGCCTTCTTACCGGAAAGGGCTTCTTCCGCACGGTTGCGCAGGCGCGTGAGCGGTGTCTTGAGATCATGGGCGATATTGTCGGAGACCTGTTTCAGCCCTTCGTTCAATTCGAGAATCTTGCCGAGCATGACATTGAGATTGCCCGACAGGCGGTCGAATTCATCGCCGGAACCGTTAACCGGAAGCCTGCCCGTCAGGTCGCCATCCATGATGCGTTGTGAGGCCTTCGATACTTCATCGATGCGCTTCAATGCGCGCCGTCCCACGAACAGCCATATCAGCAGCGCCCCGATTCCCATGATGCCCAGCGCCAGCATGAGCGACCGGCGGACCACATCGCGGAACCGTTCCGGTTCGCCAAGATCACGACCAACAAGCAGCCGCATGCCGTTCGGCAAGGCGATCACGACCGCAATGGCGCGGTGTTCCGTCTCGGCGCCCTGCTCGCCGTAGCGCCGATATTTAAAATCACGTTCGATAACGCCATTCGTGTCCAGAACACCGGGTTCCACGCTTTCGACATTGCCCGCAAGGATGCGGCCAGTCGGATCAGCGACCAGATAGAGGTAGGCGCCCGGCTGTCGCGAGCGATAGTCGATGGTCCGCACAAGCTGCGGAATGCCGCCTCGTGCATAGCTCTTGCCGATGCTGCCTATTTCCTCGCCGAGCGACTGCTGGGTCTGTGCAGCCAGCATGGAGGCGGACAGATTGGTCATATAGAAGACCAGTGCTACCGCACCCACAATGAAAAGCAGCAGATAAAGCGTCGACAATCGAACGGCGGTGGTGCGCATGAGCGCGGAAAAGCGGCCCATTAGAGCATTTCTTGTTTAAACTGAATCATAGGAAACGCTCTTTCCTTTGTTTTTACGCATGTCTTCCAAAACCGGTTCTCACTTTTGGGAGACATGCTCAATCCACCTTGGCGGCTGTGGACTGTTTCGACTTGCCAGCCTTCAGCATGTAACCGGCGCCGCGCACCGTGTGAAGCAACGGAACGTCAAAGCCCTTCTCGATCTTCGAACGCAAACGCGAGATATGCACATCGATCACATTGGTCTGCGGGTCGAAGTGGTAATCCCAGACATTTTCGAGCAGCATGGTGCGCGTGACGACCTGCCCGGCGTGGCGCATCAGATATTCGAGCAGGCGGAATTCGCGGGGCTGGAGGGTGATGTCCACATCCTGTCGGCGCGCGGTGTGCGCAAGCCGGTCAAGCTCCAGATCGCCGACACGGTAGATCGTATCTGCCTCTCGCGGGCTGGAGCGGCGCTGCAAAACCTCGACGCGGGCCAGCAATTCCGAGAATGCATAAGGTTTGGTCAGATAGTCGTCGCCGCCGGCGCGCAGGCCGGTGACGCGGTCGTCCACTTCGCCCAGCGCGGAAAGGATAAGTACCGGCGTTTCCATGCCCTTGGCGCGCAAACCAGCCACCACGGACAGGCCGTCGCGCTTCGGCAGCATGCGGTCGACTACGAGAACATCGTAGCTTCCATTTTCGGCCAGCGCATAGCCGGTCTCGCCGTCACCGGCGATATCGGCGGAATGTCCGGCCTCGGTGAAGGCCTTCTCCAGATAGCGGGCCGCTTCGCGGTCATCTTCGATAACGAGAATCTTCATGGCGCTATTATATTAGTGTTTGAGGATAAGGCGATGCCAGGCGGTGCACCGCCTGGCATCGAATTTCTCAGAGCCTTGAGCAGCCCGGTCATCATCCCTGATCGATCGGCAGGGCCACGAAGCGGCTCTGGTCGTTGCTCTGCAATTGCAGCAGCACTGCCTTGCGACCCGACTTTTCGGCTTCGCTGATGGCGTTGTTGATGTCCTTGGCGCTCTTCACCGTCTGGTTGTTGACACTGACGATGATGTCGCCGGAACGGATACCACGGTCGGAGGCATCGCTGTCGGGATCGACATCGGTCACCACCACGCCGTTACCGTCTTCGGACGGGGTCACGGTCAGGCCATAGGAGTCGAGGGTCTCGTTCTGGCCGCCGCCATTGTCGGTCGAAGGGTTGGCCGACTTGCCCATATCGCCAGGCATCGCTTCGATGGTGACGCTGATTTCCTCGGCCTTGTTCTTGCGCCAGACGGTCAGAGCCGCCTTTTCACCGGGAGCAACGCCAGCGACCTTGCGCGCCAGATCACGCGTATCCTGCACGGTTTCGCCGTTGACTGCCGTGATCACGTCGCCGGACTGGATGCCGGCCTTGGCAGCAGGACCATCCTTCTGCGGCGAAGCGACGAGTGCGCCCTTCTCTTCGGCAAGGCCGAGCGAAGCGGCGATATCCTTCGTCACCGGCTGTATCTGGACGCCGATCCAACCACGTTCCACCGAGCCCTTCTTGATGAGCTGGTCAACAACCTGCTTTGCGGTCGAGGCCGGAATTGCAAACGCAATGCCCACGCTACCGCCCGAAGGCGAGAAGATGGCGGTGTTGATGCCGATGACCTGACCCGACAGGTTGAAGGCCGGACCACCGGAGTTGCCCTTGTTCACGGCTGCGTCGATCTGGATGAAGTCATCGTACGGACCGGCGCCGATATCGCGGCCACGAGCCGACACGATGCCGGAAGTCACCGTGCCGCCAAGACCGAACGGATTACCGACAGCCACCACCCAGTCACCGACGCGAATCTTGTTATCGTCGCCGAATGCGACATAGGTGAACTTCTTCTTCGGATCGTTGACCTTCAGTACAGCCAGATCGGTGCGCGGATCGGTGCCGATCAGCTTCGCATCGAGTTCGGTGCCATCGTCCATCACGACGCTGTAAGCATCGCCGTCGGAAACGACGTGATTGTTGGTTACGACATAGCCGTCTTCAGAAATGAAGAAACCTGACCCCTGGGCAACCGGGCGTTCGTGACCCGGACGGGGACCGCGCTTGCCGCGGCGATCCGGGCGCGCGTCAGGACGTGCATCGCCGCGCGGCTCCATGCCAAAATCGCGGAAGAAGCGCTTGAGTGGATGATCGTCCGGAAGCTGATCGAAACCGGGAGGGCCGAAGAACTGGCCGCCGCCACCACGGTCGGCGGTTTGCTGCACGTCCTTCTTGACACGGACGCTGACGACAGCCGGACGAACCTTTTCAACGAGATCGGCAAAACCCGCAGCCTGCGGCGGCGGCGTTACCTGCACGGCATCTGCACGGGCGTCATTGAGCGCGCCGATGGGACCGGTCGCGACAAATCCACCGGCGAGAACGGCCGACAATGCAATCGCGGCAACGCCCTTGCGATAGTTGGAAATCCTGGCTCTGGACATCTATTTCTCCTTACGAGCAGTAATCCGGCCGCGGCCCTGATCATTCAGGAAACGTGGACCTGTGAAACCTTTATAGAGCGTAAGATAGTGAGGGCTACCTTACCGCTCCGTTTCCACCACATGAAAGTTTCGTAAGGTTACGAATAACAAGCGCAGGCGACCAGTGCCTATTTGCCGTCCAGCAGGCGCGAGAGTTCAGCCTTTTCGCTTTCCGTAAGCGGCTTTGGCGCCTCCCCGACCCGCTTGCGTCCGCGAAAGGCAAAAACCAGCGCTACGGCACCGATCAGCAATATGACGACAGGAAATCCCCATAGCACAATGGTACGCGCACTAAGACGGGGCTTCAAAAGCACGAACTCTCCGTAACGGTCGACGATAAAGTCCATCACCTGTTCGTCACTATCGCCTTCCTTCAGCCGGTCACGGACCAGAATACGCAGATCGCGGGCGAGCTCGGCATTGGAATCGTCGATCGATTCGTTCTGGCACACCATGCAGCGCAGTTCGCCGGAGATGGCGCGGGCGCGCTTTTCAAGCACCGGATCGGACAGGACTTCATCCGGATTGACCGCGAGCGCCGCAGTCCCCTGAAAGGCCAGAGCGGCGCCAAGCAGGAGTGCTGCAAATGCCGACCGCTTTTTCATGCTGCGGCCTCCGCCTCTGGACGAGCCGATTTGCGGCTGCGCGACGGCGCGCCGACCCGGAGGCGACGATCCGCCAGGGAGAACAGCGCACCCGCCATCATGACAAGCGCGCCATACCAGATGAGCGTCACATCCGGCTTCCACCAGATACGCACCACGACCGAACCATCGCCCGGTTCATCGCCAAGCGCAACATAGACCTGGCTGAACCACAGTGTCTTGATACCCGATTCAGTCGTGGGCATCTGGCGCGCCGGGAAGAAACGCTTGGACGGTTCGATCTGTCCAAGGCTGCGGGAACTGGAATCGAGCAGCGTGAACGTGCCGCGATTTTCGGTGAAATTGGAGCCAGTCAGCGGGCGCAGGCCTTCAAAGCGCAGCGTATAATCCTGCACCTTGGCTGTGTCGCCTGGGCGCATGATCAGTACACTTTCCGTACCGAAAGTGGTCACGCTCACAATGCCGAGCAGCGTCACGCCAAGCCCTATATGGGCAAGCGCCGTACCGAAAACCGAGCGCGGCAAGCCCTTGAAGCGTGCAAACGCCTTGCTTGCGGAGACCTTGCCTATACCAGCCTTGAGAACGAGATCCGTCAGGCTGCCGAAAATCAGCCATGCCGCAAGACCGATCCCGCAGGCGGCGAGAACCGATTTCGCCGATGTGCTCCACAGGACGATTGCCGCAGCCACGAGCGAGAGCGCAAAAGCCGTCATCAGCCGCTGCGAGACGCCGTAAAGATCACCGCGTTTCCAAGCGAGCAGCGGGCCAAAGGGCACCGCAAACAGAAGCGGGATCATCAGCGGGCCGAACGTCATGTTGAAGAACGGTGCGCCCACGGAAATCTTGTCGCCGGTCATCACTTCCAGCAGCAGCGGATAAAGCGTGCCGATCAGCACGGTCGCAGCGGCGGTCGTCAAAAACAGATTGTTGAACACCAGTGCGCCTTCGCGCGAAATCGGATGAAAGATGCCGCCTGCCGTCAGGCTTTGCACCCGGAGCGCGAAAAGCGACAGCGAACCGCCAATGAAGATGGCAAGGATAGCCAGAATGAAGAGGCCGCGCCCCGGATCGGTGGCGAAGCTGTGCACCGAAGTCAGAACGCCGGAGCGGACAAGGAACGTGCCGAGCAGCGACAGCGAAAAGGTAAGGATCGCCAGCAGCACGGTCCAGATTTTCAGCGCCGAGCGCTTTTCCATGACGAGTGCTGAGTGGAGCAGTGCGGTGCCGACCAGCCAAGGCATGAAGGATGCATTTTCAACCGGGTCCCAGAACCACCAGCCGCCCCAGCCAAGCTCGTAATAGGCCCAGTAGGAACCCATGGCGATGCCGCCGGTCAGGAACATCCATGCGACAAGCGCCCATGGACGCACCCAGCGCGCCCATGCGGCATCGAGGCGCCCCTCCAACAGGGCCGCCACGGCAAAAGAGAAACACACCGAAAAACCGACATAGCCGAGATAGAGCAGCGGCGGGTGGATCGCGAGGCCGATATCCTGAAGGATCGGATTGAGATCACCGCCCTCCATCGGAGCCGGAAAAATGCGGATAAAAGGATTGGACGTGAAGACGATGAACGCCAGAAACGCCACCCCGATCCAGCCTTGCACGGCGAGGACATTGGCGCGCAGCGTTTCCGGCAGGTTGCCGGAAAAAGCCGCGACCAGCGCACTGAAGAAGGTGAGAATGAACACCCACAGCAGCATGGAGCCTTCGTGATTACCCCAGACGCCAGTGATCTTGTAGAGAAGCGGCTTTTGCGAGTGAGAATTCTCGACAACATTCAGGACCGAGAAATCCGACACGACATAGGCATGGACAAGCACGGCGGATGCAAGGCAGATCAGCGCAAAGACTGCAATTGCCGTCGGCGCCGCGACTGACATGAGCTGTGTGTCGCGACGATGCGCGCCGACCACCGGCACGATCGATTGGACAATCGACAATGCCAGTGCCAAAACCAGAGCAAAATGGCCTATCTCGACGCTCATCTGCAGTCTCCATCAGGCACGCAACCGGACATCGCCGGTTGGACTGCCCCAACTGTTACTTGCCTTCCCAGACACCCTTTTCCTTCAGGCTGTCGGCAAGGTCCTTGGGAATGTAATTTTCGTCGTGCTTCGCCAACACGTTGTCGGCGCGGAAAACCCCGCCATCACCGAAACGCCCTTCGGCGACGACGCCCTGCCCTTCGCGGAAGAGATCAGGCGGAATGCCCTCGAACACGACCTTCACGGTCTTGATCGTATCGGTCACCGTGAAACGCAGTTCGCTGCCCTCGCGGCTGACCGACCCTTCCTCGACGAGACCGCCGAGACGGAACCGCGAGCCCGAGGCCATGTCCTGTTCCGTCAGGTCGGCTGGTGTGCGGAAGAAGCGAATGTCCTGACTGAAAGCCATCAGCATCAGCCCGACCGCGATGGCCAGAACTGCCAGCGCACCGCCGATCAGGAACAGGCGCTTGCGCTTTCTCTGGCTTACGGTACGGGCGAAATTGACCGCCGGTTTGCTTTTGCGTGCGTTGTCGTCTGCGGTCGCGCTCATTTTTGTGCGTTCCCTGCCTTTATATCTAGTCCAAGCCCGGCTGCGAAACTCTCAAGGTTCGACCGGCTTTCGCCTTCAAGGGCTGTCATTCCGCGATTGAGAGCGTCAAGTGCTGCATCGCGGCGATTGAGGATCATATAGGAGCGCACAAGGCGCTTCCAGCCTTCGACATCCCCGCTATTCTGGCGAAGACTTTCGTCGAGACGTTGAACCATGCCTTCGATCATCGCCTGCCGGTCTTCGGGGCTCATCGACGAAGCGGCATCGACATCGTCAGCCGTTGGCCCCTTCGGCTGCTGCTGAACGGCAGCGGGATCGCGAAGCCGGGCGATGGCCTGTTCAATCTGGCCGCGCCACGGCGCGTCGGCGGGGGCTTTGTCGAGGAACGCCTGCAGGCGGTTGGCCGCCAGATCCATGCGACCATCCTGCATCTCACCCTGCGCGAGATAGAATTGCGGGCGCACATCATTCGGTTCGAGATCGGCAGCCTTCCTGAAGAAACCTTCGGCCTCGGCGGTTACGGTGCCGCCTGAAGCGGTTGCCAGTGCTTCACCCAGCCCCAGAACGCGCGGGAAATTCTCGCCCGCGATACGAATGGAGCTGCGATATGCATTGACGGCATCGGCAGCGCGGCCAAGCCGCAAGTAAATCGGCGCCAGCACATCCCATCCACGCACATCGTCGGGATTTTGTGCCAGATGCGCTTCGGCACGCGCTACCAGCTCATCGACAGAGCCACGATCCGCGCTTGCCGAAAGCCGCTCGGCGAGCGGCATGGACGGCATGTCCGGCTTTCCGAACAGCGGGTAGACGCCCCAGGCGACCAGCGGCACTGCAAGCACCGCAAGAAAAGCGAGCAACCGGCCCGGTGCCGTCTTGCCTGCGGCTTCGGCAGCTTCCCTTGCTGACTTTTCGGCGTTCAAAATGCGACGTGAAATTTCGATGCGCGCCTGTTCGGCGCTTTGCGGGTCGATCATGCCCCGGGCAGCGTCGGCTTCGACCTCGCGCAATTGGTCCCGATAGACCTCAAGGTCGTTCTTTTCAGCGGGCAAAAACGCCTGCTTGCGCCGCGTGAGAGGCAACAAAACAACCAGAGTGGCTGCCAATGTCAGTAATGCTGCAATAAGCCAGAATCCCATGGCTACGACTTAAGCGCAGCCAAGGGAAAAACCAACCACTACCTGCAGTAAGTTGCTGCCTAGGGCAATTCGCCGCAAAGGATGTCAGGTCAATGGCGTCCAGCTGCCATCCGGATTGCGACATGCCGTTCCGCGCGAAGTCTGCTGCGATCCGCCGATGGTGAAGCTGTGCGAATACTGGCGGCAATTCTGGGAGCCGACCTGATAAGGCTGCGCCGCAGTCACATCGCCGGAATTCGATCCGCTGCCGCTCCAGGATACGACCTTGCCCGCGGGCGAATATTCGAGCGCGCGATATTCGGCCTCAAGCGCCTTCTTTCGGTCGGCTGCATTCAGCTCGTTGGCCGAACTGCCGAGAAGACCATTGCCGAGCGGCGTCAACAGGCTGGTTTCCGGCTTCTGCGCCGCAGAGCCGCCGCCCAGCGAACCAAGCCCGATCCCCTTGCCGGTGGTCGTGCCACAAGCTGACAATGCAAGCGCCACGGCAAACATCGTCGAAGCAACTGAAACCGGGTGAGAAGACAACCTGGATACCATTACCATAACAACCAGCCTTCATGAACAATTAGCACGCATACTATAACGCCTTGCGGCTTTTCAATTTATCTTCTAGTTCGCTTTCAGCCAAAAACAACCGTCAATCTTCTGTCAGGGGCAACAGGACACGGACTCCCAGTCCGCCGAACGAACTCTTGCCCAGATGCAAGCCGCCGCCATATTCGCGGACGGTATCCTGCACGATCGCCAGTCCCAGCCCGGTTCCCGGTTTCGTTTCGTCGACGCGGCTGCCGCGTTTCAGCGCCGCCTCGATCTTGTCCGATGCCAGCCCCGGCCCGTCGTCTTCGATCAGGATTTCGAACTGGCGCTGCACGCCGGAAACGGGGGAAAGCCTGATATTTATGCGTTTGCGGCCCCATTTGCCCGCATTCTCAAGCAGGTTGCCGACGATTTCTTCCAGATCCTCCCGTTCCCCTGCGAAGACCGCGTCAGGCAAATCGTTGCGGAACGTGACCTTGAAAGACGGGTTGAGCTTAGCCGTCACCCGCTGCATGCGCTCGAGAACCGGGGTCACAGGCGTGCGGAAAACAACGCTGTCGCGCTGCGCGGCAATGCGTGCGCGTTGCAGATAATGCTGTATCTGCACCTGCATCGCCTCACTTTGTTCCTGGACTATGCGCCCATGTTCGCCGCCCATGCTTCGTGCTTCATTGACCAGCACCGAAAGCGGCGTCTTGAGAGAATGGGCGAGATTGCCGACCTGTGTTCGAGACCGTTCCATGATGCGGCGGTTGTTTTCGATCAGCGCATTCATTTCACTGGCGAGCGGCGCGATCTCGACAGGCAGCGACGTGTCGAGCTTTGACGAACGCCCCTCGCGAATGTCGGCCAGCGACTGGCGCACCTTGTCGAGCGGGCGCAGTCCGAACAGGATCACGGCTGCGTTGATGAGAATGCTTCCGATGCCGAAGATCGCCAGATAGGTCGCGAGGCTGGTTCTGAAATCGGATATTTCCTTGAGAACTTCGCTGAGATTGCCCATCACGCGAAAACGCGCAACCCGATTGGCGGCGTCCAGAACCACTTCGGTTTCAACGATGAAAAGTTCCTCGCCATGGAGACCGGGCAAGGTGTAGCTGCGCATGAAGGAACTGTCGAACGGGGCCTGCGAGACCGGCATTTCCGGCACGATGCGACCAAGCAGCGAAGGTGACTGCAGTTTTCCGGACAGGTTCGGCGTGACGGGGTCGACGGACCAGTACCAGCCGGAGAGCGGGCTGGAATAGCGCAGTTCTCCCAGTTCGGGCCGCCCCTGCAAGAAGCCTTCGCCCGACGTACTGACGGCGCCGACAAGGCTGAACAGATGGGCGGTCAGGAGCCGCTCGAAGTTGCTGCGCGCAGCTTCGCCGTATAGAGAGCCGATAAAGGTCGCGACCACCACAAGGGCCACGATGACCCAGATCGTTGAGAGGGTGACGACGCGGACCGCGAGCGAACGCAGCGGAGGAAAGACGCGAAGAAGCTTCAGCTGTCGTTGCCTTTCGTTTCGCCCCCGCCTTCCGAACGGATGCGGTAGCCCATGCCGCGCACGGTCTCGATCAAGTCCACGCCCATCTTCTTGCGCAGACGACCGACAAAGACTTCGATCGTGTTGGAATCGCGGTCGAAATCCTGATCGTAAAGGTGCTCCACCAGTTCGGTGCGTGACACCACTTCATCCATATGGTGCATAAGATAGGACAGAAGCCGGTATTCATGCGAGGTCAGCTTGAGCGCGACGCCGTTGATGCTGGCCTTCGATGTTTTCGTATCGAGATAAAGCGGCCCGCAGACAAGCTCAGACGACGCATGGCCAGCCGCACGGCGGATCAACGCGCGCAGCCGCGCCAGCACTTCCTCGATATGGAAAGGCTTGGCAACATAGTCATCGGCGCCAGCATCGATGCCGGCAACCTTGTCGCTCCAGCGATCACGGGCGGTGAGCATGAGAACGGGCATGGCGCGGCCACTGCGCCGCCAGCGCTCCACGACGCTGATGCCGTCCATGCGCGGCAGGCCGATATCGAGCACGACCGCGTCATAAGGCTCGGTGTCGCCCAGATGATGGCCTTCTTCGCCGTCATAGGCGCGGTCGACCACATAACCGGCAGTAGCCATTGCTTCCGCAAGCTGCCGATTCAGGTCCTTGTCGTCTTCAACGATCAGGATACGCAAGCGGACATTCTCCCTCAATCCATTACCGAACGGCGGTGAAAGCCGTTGTCATTGAGCGCATCCCGAAAAAGCGAAGCGGTTTTAGGAGGATGCGCGTCAAGACAAACTGGCAGAGCGATTTCGACGATTCAGTCTGACGAATCCGCCCTATTGAGCGGGAACAGCCACTTCAACGCGGCGCGGACGTTCGCCATCACGGCCCGGCACCAGCACGACAACCACACACATGGGGCGGCCATTCTGCGTCGTGGCAGTTGCCTTGGCCAGTTGGCCACCCTGCTGGGCGGCCACCTGTTCGCCGACCGCAGCGCAATCACCGGCGGCAGCAACAATGAGATTGGACTTCTGCGGCGCGGTTATCGGCAAGGCACCGGCACTGACCGGCAGCAAGCCAATACTAACGGCGAGAAGCGCGAAAACTTTGAGAGCAGGGTTCTGTTTCATCATGCCGCCTTATATAGCGCCCAACAGCTGAATGATGCATGAACAACCAAACTTCTTGCGGGCCCAAAGGAAAAATCAGCATCTGACTATCACGGTTTGTGTTATTATGAAATGCGTGATGTTGCCCCCATGCGCCCGATAATCGTAACAATTCCGGCAATTGCCGTCGCCAGTTGGAGCAAAACATCCGTTAGCGCGCCCTGGTCGATAAGATCCGCCGCCACGCCGAAAACGCCCGCAAGCGATAGAATAAGCGCGACGAGACCAGCCCAGACCGTGCGCGAAAGACACCATCATTTATCTGCGTTCATATTTTTTCCTCTCAGTTGATGATTGTACCGACACGCCAATTGAGTTCAAATCCGTCTTCCGACGCTTGCAGACCGGCAGCCACAAACGCACCGTCCAGCCATATGAAAGGTGTCTCGGTATTCTTCAGGAGCGACGCGGCCCGCTCTGTTCCAAATTGCCCGCGTAAGGCGCGCGTGAGTTTCCAGCGATTGAGACCGATTTCCTCCTCATCCAAAAACTGGAGCACCTTCCCTTCTCCATTGGGCGCCCGCAGCAGGCGCCCCCAGACCATGCCGACGTCGGACCAGCTCTCGGCGAGGCTTGTTTCCCGCCACGACAGGCGAGCGTCCCGCCCCTGTCCCTCTCCCCTTCCAGCGCATCGCGCTCGCGCCAGCCTGCCCTCGACATAAAGGCCGCGCGCATCCTCGCAGATTGCCGTCCACTCGCGGATTGCTCCGCCGCATCATGCTGCCAGAGCATCCGCACGCCCGACACGCGGACTTGGCGAGCGAGCGGGCGAGCGCCCCCCGTCCGACGACGTCGTTGCGCAGATCGGGCAGGCCGAAGACACTGGCATAGCCGGAAAGGCTACCGGCCAGCTCCACATCCTCGATGGCGAGAGCGGGCTGCATCGTTTCGAGCCGCATATCATACATCGCCATTGCTTTCCCTTTTCTCAGGCAGGATTCCAGGGATCGGCGCCTGTTTCAGCCGTTCAGAAAAGCGCTTGAAGATGCCAAGCGCCGACCAGGCGGTAAGGCTTGCTGCAGCCGATCCCATCAGCATCAACTCGGCCCGGCCAAGCAATCCGCTGAGAGCAAGGGTCTCCGAAATCTTGACGCTAGCCGCTCCGCCGAAAACCAGGCCGCAAATGATGCCAACGCCGAAACGAATGGCCGCTTCACGCTTTCCATGCGGCAGCATATAGGCGAGCGATACGGCTGAACCTGCCATTGCGCCCACCATCTTGGCGAACCATATCCACGTCGTCTCCGAGGTAAATACTGCATCGTTGAAGTTCGTCATTACGACCTCCTGGCTGAATGCGGTTGGTAGCCCACCGCATCGCGTTTTTTCTTCGCCGCTGAGAAATGAGACATCGAAAATGTGCGCCGTCGAGTTCCCGCCCTCCTAGACGCATCTCGCCATAGCGGTTGCTGATCGTCTGCATGAAGCCTTGTGCCAGATTGGCGGCGTTTTCGTCCGTGCGCATAGGCGTCATCAAAACCGAGGCATCGCGGACCAACGCTTTCAGCAGCGGAACCGCTCGCGGTATCGTTGTCACGAGCTGTCTTGGAGAAGCGCCCAGAGGCAAGTCAAATTGCAGCATGTCCCAGGTTTCCTCCAGGTGCGCCAGTCACCATAGGGCGGCAATTGCGCATCACGCGCTGAAACAGCCATTCCGCCTCCGCTGCTTCCACTTGCTGCGGCGTCAGGTCTGCCGTCCAGGATCTCCCGCGCCCGACTCTTGCAAGTTCGTTTATCCTCCTGCTTATACGCATCAGCGCCCTGCGCGTGTCGCTCAGCGAAGCAGCCGTGCGACCGGCGAACAACGGCCCAGACGGCCCGGCCGACTTGTCCTCGGCGGTCAGTTCGCCAACAGATTTGACGGCCCGCGCTAGCGCCATCAGCGCTTCAGACTTGCTCTTGTCCGGCAAATCCTCGCGGTCGAGCAGCCGTTCAAGTTCAGCCTGCAATCGCGCCAGGATTTGCATCGCGTGTCTTCACCTGCGAATCGGCCACAGCGGATGAACAGTCCAGATTGAGGCGATTGAGACGGTTGAGATACTGGCTTACCGGAACAGACAGTAATAGCGCGATATCCGCGGGGTCGATGCCGTGCGCAACCTGCAATTGGCGCCAAACGAAGGCGTGCTTTGCCAGGTGCTAACTTATCCACAATTTTAGGGTGTACCCTCACAATTTTTACAACCGTATAAAAGACATAACCTTGAAAAGCCGCTATAGCCTCTCAGGGTTATGCACACCGGTATCTGCCGGGGGTATATAGCAGGAACCGGCGACAGTCACACTTTGTCGACCGTAGATAAAACCTAGCAAAGCACCGTTACGCCGTCAAGGACTATTTTCCTATAATTTGATTTTGTTCCTATCCATAAAAAGCTGCCAGGGCCTTAACCATTTCACATGAGCTGTGGCTTATTTATCTGCTATGATGGACACTCCACCTGTCTGCGACAACCAACCGTGCCGAAGTTAGTGAATGCGTAAGACGGCAGAAAAAGAACCGGGAAGCGAGAAGCGCAAACCGTTCAGGGTTTCGCGCCTGATCGGGCTCGACGCGTGGATCGATTCCACCCTCTACAGCTTGCGCTACAGTCTCGGCGAGTGGTGGGAAAACATCACCATCTTCTCCCGGCGTTTTCGCGTGCGCGGGTTCCGGCGTTTCGTCGTCGAGGTTTTCGACGAGGGATTTACGCTCGGGGTCGCCGGTGCGGTGCTGATGCTGGTGCTGGCCCTGCCCGCCTTCGAGGAAACCAAGAAGGACTGGCGCGCGCAGGACGATTATGCCGTCACCTTCCTTGATCGCTACGGCAATGAGATCGGCCAGCGCGGCATCCTGCATCGTCAGGCCGTGCCTATCGATGAATTGCCGGACCATGTCATCAAGGCCGTGCTCGGCACCGAGGACAGGCGCTTTTTCGATCATTATGGCATCGACTTCTGGGGCCTGACCCGCGCGTTCAGCCAGAACATGCGCGCCAATGGCGTCGTTCAGGGCGGCTCGACCATCACCCAGCAGCTTGCGAAGAACCTGTTTCTCTCAAACGAGCGCACCATCGAGCGCAAGATCAAGGAAGCCTTTCTCGCGCTCTGGCTAGAAAGCAATCTCAGCAAGAAGGAAATCCTGCAGCTTTATCTCGACCGCGCCTATATGGGCGGCGGAACCTTCGGTATTGCCGCCGCATCGGAATTCTATTTCGGCAAGAACGTGAAGGATATTTCGCTTGCGGAAGCTGCGATGCTGGCCGGGCTTTTCAAGGCGCCGGCCAAATTCGCCCCGCATGTCAATCTGCCCGCGGCGCGTGCGCGCGCCAATGTCGTGCTTTCCAATATGGTTGAAAGCGGTTTCCTGAGCGAAGGGCAAGTCGCCGTTGCGCGCCGCCATCCAGCAAGCGTCATCGACCGCGCCAAGAACGAAAGCCCCGACTATTTCCTCGACTGGGCTTTCGAGGAGGTGAAGAAGGTCGCCGCCAATATTCCCCAGCACACGCTGATCGTGCGCACGACGCTGGACCGCAATATCCAAAAGGCGGCGGAGGAATCGCTCGAATATCACCTGCGCCAGTTCGGCAAGGATTATAATGCCTCTGAAGCGGCGACCGTTGTGATCGCCAATGATGGCTCCGTGCGCGCACTGGTCGGCGGGCGGGACTATGGCGAAAGCCAGTTCAACCGCGCCACCAAGGCATTGCGGCAGGCCGGTTCGTCCTTCAAGCCCTATGTCTATGCGGCGGCGATGGAAAAGGGCCTGACGCCCAGCACCATAGTCTCGGACGCGCCAATCAACTGGGGCAACTGGTCGCCCCGCAATTATGGCCGCAGCTTTGCAGGCCGCGTCGACTTGACCACCGCGCTTGTCCGTTCGCTGAACAGCGTGCCGGTGCGGCTGGCGCGCGATTATCTGACCACGGCCCCTATCGTTGCGCTGACCAGGGCCATGGGCGTGGAATCGCCAATCTCGTCGCACAAGACAATGGTGCTCGGCACATCGGAAATGACGGTGATGGATCAGGCTACCGGCTTCAACGTGTTTCCAAATGCGGGCATGGCCGGTAACCGCCACGCCTTCACGCAGATCGTTTCATCGGACGGCAAGGTGTTGTGGGATTTCGGTCGCGATGCACCGAAGCCGCACAGGGCCTTGTCGGAGAAAGCGGCACTCGAGATGAACTCCATGCTGGTGCAGGTGCCCGAACGCGGCACCGGACGCCGCGCCGCACTGCCGACGACGCGCGTTGGCGGCAAGACCGGCACGACGCAGAATTATCGCGACGCATGGTTTGTCGGTTTCACCGGCAATTTCACCGCGGCGGTGTGGTTCGGCAACGACAATTTCACCCCGATGAAGGAAATGACCGGCGGTGTCCTGCCTGCCATGGCCTGGCAGCGGATGATGGCCTATGCGCATCAGAACATCGAACTGAAGCCCATACCGGGCGTGACGCCGCCCTTCCCCGCGCCGCCCAAGAAGAGCGAGCCGCAGCTGGCAAATGCCAAGCCGGAAGAAGTCATGGCCGCGCCGCCGCGCGTGCTCTCGCCCATGTCGACAAAAGTCATGAAGGAACTGCATGACCGCTTCCTTGCGGCACCGCCTCTGCCTAAGATCGCCGGGCGCACAAAAGTATCGGTACTCTGAGGGGCGATGTTCAAGACGATATTCAACGCGGCGATTGTGCTTGTGCTGGCGCTCGGCGGCGGCATCTGGAGCGTCGACAAGGTGCTCGACCGGTTCGAGGGTTTCGGTGAACTCCGCGTCGGGGCCTGGAGCGCCTATCCGGCGGCTGGCACGCCGGATGCCGATCCCTATTCCAAGGCCCGTGCGGCCCGCAAAGCCTATCTCGCGCTTGGAACGGCGGAAGGGCTGCCTTTCTATGCGCGTACCGACGATGGCGGGCGCACATTGCAGCGCGGCTGCACTTATCGCCTCAGCGGCATAACCCCGCCCGCCCGTTTCTGGACGGTCTATCCGGCCACGCCCGATCTCGAGCCGATCACGCCGCGCGACGGATTGCTGGAAGCGCTGCATTCCCGCGAGGTGCTTTATGGCGATGACGGCAGCGTCACGATCACCATCGGCCCGGATGCCGCGCCCGGCAACTGGCTTCCCGTCGAAGGCGGCGGCGATTTCGTTCTCGTCATGACGCTCTACGACACACCTGCGGCATCATCCTCGGGTCTTTCCGATCTGGTCATGCCGGGGCTGGTGCGTATTGCGGGAGCAAATCCGGGAGCGTGCCGTGGCTAGAATTTTCCGCCTCGTCCTTCTCGGCATCATCGGCGCGGCGATCGTCCATATCGCGGTTCTCTTCCTCGTTCCCTTCTATTCCGACAAGAATGCCTGGTCGCGGATCGAAACCGGAAGCGAGCCATACCGTTTCCAGCGGTTGGATCAAAAGACCGGTCCGGTCAGCGACAGCGACCCGCTGATACAGGAAGCCACCTGCCGCTTCGATCTTGCCGACGGCCCCGTGCACATCACGACAGGCGCAAACGTGCCTTACTGGTCGCTCTCGATCTACGCGCCCAACGGGGACAATCTCTACAGCCTCAACGACAGCGTTTCCAACGAACGCAAGCTCGACCTGATCCTTGCCGATCCCATCGGCATGGCAAGTCTGCGCTCGGATGGTTCGCAGGCTGATGCGCGTTCGATCCTGATCGAGCAGAATATCGGCGAAGCCGTCGCCGTGCTGCGCGCTTTCGTGCCCGATGGAACGTGGAACAGGCAAGTGCAGCGCTTCTTCACCGAAGCGCGCTGTGCGCCGTTTGAGGGTCTCTAATACCCGTGCCCGGCATTTTCAGCGCGTGATGCATTGGCATCCCAGCGTCCGGCCATAACGCATTTCCGGCAACCTTTGGTTCGACTGGAACCTCTCCAAGCCTGAAGCGATGCTGTTTCTTTTTGGCACGGTTAATGAGTTGCTAAGGCTTCAACGCTACTATCCGGAACACCGACCCATGCGGGGTGCATTTTCGCGCAAACCGGCTGCTGCCGGAGGCGTGATCTGCGATTTGGGGCGGGTGAGTTGTGTGCCTACCGGAGTATTCTGCGTGACAAATGATCAGTTCCGCGCCCTGGAGGATATTTCAGGCCACCGGAGCCCATCGAATTCAAAAGCGGGGAGCAGCAAGGCGGACGACCTTCTGGCGGCCGCCATTTCGGCATTCGCGGGTATCACGCGCCCCGGACGGCAGGATATGCAGCAGCTCGAAGATCTTGCCATGCCGCTTCTGCAATGCGCTTCCACCCGCGGGAAGCGCCACGCAGCCAATGCACTGGCGCAATTGGAAGACGCGCCACGCCGCCTCATTCTGGCGCTGGCCGACCAGCCCGTGGAAATCTCCGCGCCTATTCTCCTGCGCTCTCCCCTTCTGCGCCCGTCCGACCTGATCGAGATCATCGGCAGGAACGGCCTTGCCCATGCGCGCGCTGTTGCGCGGCGTCAGTCCGGCGATGTGCTTCTGCAAGGCGTGCTGCGCAGTTTCGCCGATCCGGTAATCGACCGCACGCTGGCGCTTCAGGAAAATCTCGCCAATATGGAAGCCGAGCCGCTGGAAAAGCCGGTTGTGCCCGACCTTTCGACCGCCAGAACACCGCTGATGAAGGAAGGCAGTTCTGAGCGGCTGGCGCGCGCGCTGCAACAGCCTTTCTACGAGACAGGTGCCGCCACCGGCGCGCAGCATCTCATCGATACCGCGCTTCTGATCGACAGCCAGTTCTTTCGCAACGCGCTGGCCGATGCGCTCGACATTTCGTTTGAGCGGGCCGATGCGATCATCGGCCAGTGGCCGGATTCACATCTGCCGATTGCGCTCAAGGCGCTGGGATTGTCGCCTGCGGAATGCTATCTCACCATGACAGCCATTCTGGGCCCGATCGACACCAATCGCGACAGCCTGCGGGAGTTCGTCCACATCTACCGATCCATCGACCGCGAAAAGGCGATGGCGCTCGTGCGGCGCTGGAAGGCTGAAGACATGTCGGCCATGCTGCGCGGCAAACTGCGCGAAATGGCGGAAGCCGAAGACGACACCCCGCTCGTGGATGCGGCCAATTCCGATCATCCCTCCCGCCAGCGGCTGGCGAAATAAGCGCATCAAAAAGTTCAGTACGCCTCTCCGTCCTGCGAAATCGAGAACAGCGCCGAAGCATCGGCAATATCTTCCAGTTCGACCAGCCACAGGTCGGGGTCGAAGCGGGTTTCCCGCGCCATGCGGTCACTTGCCGCCATGTCATCGGCGTCGTGAAGAATGCGCAGGAACATGCGCTCCCCGTCATTATCTTCTTCATAGGAGGTTTGCGGCGCTGGCGAATAGAGATCGCAGGTGCCGAAGCGCGAGCTTACCTTGATGAATATCGCACCGGCTTCCGGCGAGCCGCGGCGGGCGAGATAGGCAAAGCCGCCCTCGCCCTGCACCTTGCGGATCAAGGCTGAAACCCAGAAATCGGATGTCAGGCGCATCGCAAATCCATCAGCTGATCAGGCCGATCTCGCGCATCTTGGCGATGAGCGTTCCATCGATTTCGCCCGTCACCGGCAGGCTGAACAGTTTCTGGAATTCGCGCACTGCTTCCTGGGTCGACTTGCCCGGCTGTCCGTTCACCGGCACCGTGTCGTTGCCGAATGCCTTCAGCCCGGCCTGCACGCGGATGATATCCTGCGAACTCACCTTCGCCGACTGACCGGCGGGTGCTGCCGCGACCTGTTTTTTCGGCGCCGGTTTTTCATAGGAAGCAAGATCCGGCTTCGGTTTGGAAACTGTTTCCGATTTCAGGACAGCGGGCTGCGGGCGCGGCGATGGAACCGCGACCTCGATGGCTTTTGCCACATCGTCCCGAGCCGGAGTGCGGTTCGAGTTACCGTTTTGGGCATCGGCCAGCAATTGCTGCGGGATGTTGGCCTCCTGCACGCCGAGCTTCTGCTGCAAGGCGCGCCAGCGTTCCACCGCTTCGCGGGTCTGCGGCCCGGTGAAACCGTCCACCGGCCCCTTGTAGATTCCAAGCGTCGAAAGCCGATACTGCAGCCGCGCTATTTCCAGATCGGCATTGGGCGCAAGCGCCGGCAGCATATCGTCCACCGAGGCGTTCATATTCAGCCGGTCAGCCGACAGATTGGCGGGTTCCAGCGGTTGGGCTGGCTCGTTGTTCACCGGCGCTGCGGAAGCGCTTTCGGTCGGTTTTGGAGCATTGTCGCTCGCCGCCGCCGTTCCCGGCAGGACCGCACGCGGCGTTGGCTTGAACACGAAATCCGGCCTTGTGCGGAAGAACACGGCATTATGCGCCTCCGGCTGATACCAGAGCGCATTGGCCGAAACGAAACTCATGACCACCAGAAACGCGGTTGCCCCGCCGGTGAGGACGGGGTTGCGCGCGATGAACTCTCCGGCGGCAATCGCCAGCGCCGAGGCCGAGGTGAAGAAGAAATGGAGGAGCCGCGATCCGAGACTACGCCGTTTTGCGGGTTTGCGCATTTTTCTGCTCCCGGATTTCGTCGTTCTGCCAGTCATGACGCCTTTCTCCGTGGTGACGGTGCATGTCGATCACCATGCCAAGCTCTGGGCCAAGCTCCTGATATTCGTCTTCTCCCATCACAAATTGCGGACCCGCCACCGGAAGGCGGACCGTGACGACCGTGCCTTCGCCGGGGCAGCTTTTCAGCTGCATCGTTCCCTGATGCAGTTCCACCAGCCCCTTGACCACCGAAAGGCCGAGGCCGCTACCTTCCTGCGCGCGCGCATAATTGTTGTTGGCGCGCACGAATGGCGTGCCGATGCGCTGCATGTCTTCCGGCTCGATGCCGATGCCGGTATCCGACACGCTGAATTCCAGCATCGCACGGCCTTCGGCCATAACGCGCGCTGCATCGATGGTGACGCAGCCGCCGCTTTGCGTGAACTTCACCGCATTTCCGGCAAGGTTGAGCAGGATCTGCTGGACGGCGCGGCGGTCGGCCACCAGTTCGCCAATACCGTTGCCGACGCGATGGCAGAAGGCGACGCCTTTCTTTTCAGCCAGCGGCAGCATGACGGCGGTGCACATTTCGGCTGCTTCGCGGAAAGCGAGCGTCTGTGGATCGATGCTGTAATTGCCGGTCTCCAGACGCGAATTGTCGAGAACGGCGTTAACAAGCTCCAGCAAATAATGGCCGGACTGGTGAATGAGGCCCGCATATTCGCGCTGCTTTTCACTGGCGAGCTTGCCACCCATTTCATGCGACAGCATGTCGGAAAAGCCTATGATGGAATTGAGCGGCGTGCGCAGTTCGTGGCTGACGGCGGCAAGCAGACGGCCCTTGCCGATGCGCTCCGATTCCAGCTCCGCTTTCAGCGTGGCAATCTCTTCCAGAAGCTTCTGCTCGCCTTCCAGCGAACGGCCGATCAGCGTGATGGCGTGGGCGCTTGCAACTCCTTCGAGACGATAGGTACGGAAGATGGTCTCGCCATTTTCGATGGAGCGCAGGCGCACGTCGATCTTGCGTACCGTGGCACCGGCGCGTAGATCGGCCAGAAGCGAAAGATATTCCACGCGGTCGGCCACATGCACGCGGTCGATCAGGGCCGTGCCTTCCAGCATTTTCGGCTGCACGCCCAGAAGCTTGGCAGAATTTGCATCGACCGAAGACACCACGCCTTCCATGTCGAGGCTGAACTGCACGTCACCGGCAGCAACCGCGATCTGCGGTGCGCCGACCTTGATCTCGGCAGGTTTGGCAGCGTTCACAAAGCCACGCGCCACAAGGCTTGCGGCATAAAGGACAAGAACCGCGACAGACGCATAGCTGCCGCCGGAAACAGCGCCGCCGCTTGCGGTCGCGAGGAAAGCCAGAATCATGGCGGCGAACGCAGCGCCTGCTGCGGCAGCGCCCGGTCGGCGGGTCACAAACCAGACTTCAAGCGGCAGGCCTGCCGCCATCAGCCACAGAACCGCATTGCCATGCGAGAAGGCGCCAATGGCAGCGAGACCCGCGCCATAGGCGGCGAAATTCAGGCCCGCCAGAACGGGCGCGGCAACGCCCATCAGCGACAGCGCGCACAGGATCATGGCCACGCCTGCAAAGCTGGCGGCGAGAATCGCAAATTCCGTGAAGCCCGGCGTTACACCGGAGCCGAGCACCGCAGCACAAAGCAGGACCGGCACGGTGAGAACCGAGCCGATGACACGTATGGAGGCCGCGTCGGGTGTGGACACCCAGCGGCAGCAGAAACGTTCGTAAAAACGGCTGATCGCCTGCACGCTCGTGCGGACGGTATCGGCTGTTTTCAAAAGAATGGCGTTCAACGTGCCCTACTCACTCAATACTCTTGCATGATCCGAACTGGAAACCCTTCGCCGTGGCGACGCATTCCCAGCCAGCAACAGATTGCAGCGGAGGCTTTAAAGAAACGATAAAGCGGGAGCGCCCGAAGCGGATAAGTGACATGCCGGGTCTGCTTTTCTGTCTATGGTAAACAGAGAGTAGCAATCGGCGAGACGCCATTGCTGGCCGATGCAATTTTAACGTTCAGACCGAACGGTTACGGAATCTTTTCGAATTCATCGGACATTGACGGCGACACATCGCAACCGAAGCAAGGCAATGATCCGTTTTCTCATCAAATCCGCATTCTGGCTGACGCTGGCATTCCTCGTGATGCCACGCATCTTCCCCGCGGATGAGCAGAACACCCCGCAGGAAAAGCCCGCCATGACGGGCACCAGGCGGGAGCCGGATTCCATCGACCAGCTTCTCGCCAACGGCAAAACCGCCGTGGAACTGGGCAAGCTTTGCATCGACAATCCTTCCTTCTGCCAGAACGGAACGTCGCTTGTGTCCAGCGCCGGAAGCGGCCTTCTGGAAGGAAGCCGGGTTGCGCTCGAATACCTGAGCGACCGCTTCGGCACCAAGCCGCAACCGCCGGCGAAAGCGGAACCGGCGGCATCCCCAGCCGTGCAGGGGGCAACCGGCATTCCCATCCCGACACCGCGGGAAGAAGCCCTTCGCGCACTGGATCGCCGCTCGACCGGCGCGATTAGGCGTTAGAGCGGGATTTTTTCAAGTTGAAACGTCATCATGGTTCAAGCTTTTATTGGAGCATGATTTTATCCGAAAACCGGTTTCCACTTTTCGGAATCATGCTCTGGTTTTCCGTGACCTCGCGGCGTTTCATCACTATATAAGCGGCAAGAAACTTTTTCAGGCGAGTACCATGACCACGACCATCGATAGCATCATGTCCGATTTCGAATTTCTCGACGATTGGGAAGACCGCTATCGCTATGTCATCGATCTCGGCAAGGAACTGCCGTCCTATCCCGACGATGCGCGCGATGCCGTGCACAAGGTGCAGGGCTGTGTCAGCCAGGTCTGGCTGAAGACGCTGCCGCAAGGCGGCAACGATCCGGTCATGGAGTTTCTGGGCGATTCCGATGCGCATATCGTCCGCGGTCTGGTGGCCATCGTGCTGGCGCTTTATTCGGGCCGCAAGGCGTCGGAAATCCTGACGATTGAGCCGGAAGCCATTCTGAAAAAGCTCGGCCTCGACGAACATCTGACGCCGCAACGCTCCAACGGCCTGCGCGCCATGGTGGCGCGCATACGGCGTGAGGCAGAGCTGGCGAAAGAATCAGCGTAAAAGTTTCTCAACCGACAAGGCAGCCGCCAGCAGTCTTTTGTCGGTGCCGCCGCGTGCGGTGAGCATGAAGCCGGTCGGCAGGGTCATGCCCGGCATCGGCACGGTGATGCTGCACAGGTCGAACTGGTTTCCAACCTGCGTATCACGCAGCAGAAGCCCTTCCACACGGTCATATTCGGCCTCATCATTGCTGACCGAAGCAATCGTCGGGGCAACGATCGGCGTGGCGGGTGTCACGAACATGTCGAACTCGCTCAGGCGTTCGTCCATTTCCCGCACCAGCGCCGCGCGCGTTTCCATAATGCCGCGATAGGTTTCCATCGGCACCTTGACGCGCACGGCGAGCGGACGCTTCACGCGAAGATCGACATTGGCATCGGGATCGCCAAGCCAGGTCGATGCGTGGACATGGCTTGCCTCGATCCCGGCAATGGAGCCGACGCGGGTTGCCTCACGCAGACGCTGGATCAGGTCATCGACCCCCAGATCGGCAATGACAGCACCCGCCTTTTCAAGAAGCGCGACCGTTGCCTCGAAGTGCTTCACCACGTCCGGCTCCATATCGGCCAGAAGATAGCCCTTGGGCAGCGCGATGCGCAGGCCCTTCAGCGACAGGGCTTCAGGCAGGACCGGCGTTTCGCCCGCCATGATCGCGTCGGTCAGAATGGCGTCGGCGACGGTTCTGGTCAGCGGACCAACGGAATCGAGCGATGGCGCCAGCGGAAAAGCACCGTCGAGCGGAATGCGCCGCGCCGTCGGCTTGAAGCCGACAAGGCCGTTCAGCGCCGCCGGTATGCGCACCGACCCGCCCGTGTCCGAGCCGATGGCGATTTCGCTGGTGCCTTCCGCCGCCGAAACGGCAGCGCCCGATGACGAACCGCCCGGAATGCGCGTGGGATCAATGGCGTTGCCCGGCTCGCCATAATGCGGATTGAGACCGACCGGCGTGAAGGCGAATTCCGTCATATGGGTCTTGCCGACGATGACCGCACCCGCCTCGCGCAGACGGCGAACAATCGCGGCATCTCTGGTCGCGGGCGCCGCGTCACGGCGAATGACCGAACCGGCCAGCGTCGGTTCTCCGGCAATGTCGAAGAGATCCTTGATCGAAACGATGCGCCCGTCGAGGGGGCCGACAGCGCCTCCGTCGCGCAGACGCGCATCGGCGGCATCCGCCTCGGCACGCGCCTGCCGTGCATAAATCTTGCTGAAAACGCGCTCGTTGCCTGCCCGCGCTTCCAGCCGCGACAGGATGCTTTCCAGCCGATCCCGTACCGAATTCATGTGATTTCTCCCCACTTCCCCATCAGGCCTGTCAGGCTTGTTTGGGACACAGGCGATAGACCCGCCCCAATGGAGTGTCAATCCGGGAGATTGCTTCACTTGTTCAGCGGCTGCATCCGGGGACGATAGTCGTCGGCTCCCCAATGCAGGACAGCGCCGCCGCCGCGCTCCTTTTCGAGTTGCGGATTATAGTGCCGGTGGAGCGCGGCCAGGCCGACCTTGAGCAGCATCTTGGCCGAACGCGCGGGCCATTGCCGCTCGCGCTCCACGGTTTCAAGACCTTTCAGGAAGCAGCAGACGTCGACCAGAACGCCGTTCAATTCCGGCCCTACCGCTTCCAGCGCCCGCTCGACCCGGATGCGGCTGGCAAGCGCAATATCCGTCAGTTCGGCCATGCCGCCCGGCCCGCCCGACCCACTCGCCCTGCATCTGACGCTCTTGTCCCAACGCATCGTGATGGAAGGCATCAGCGAGCCGCGCGTGAAGTCGGCGCGCAGTCTTTCACCTGCAAGAAACTCGTCCTGCGAAATAAAGGAAGAACCGCTTGCGGTTTTGCGCCGGTAAAGCATGGCAAGCGGCGACTCTTCCGGGTTGATTTCAACCTTCTCGCCCTGCTCATACTCGACGGCCAGCGTGGCTCTTGCCGGGCTGGGCAGCGGCTTGCCCCTCTGTTTCAGGCATCTGTTACCGTGCGGCGCCAGAACAACACGTTCATCCTCCCAGCGCAGCAAACCTTTCCGATGCATGGATTCCAGTTCGGCGCGGGAAGCGGCGATGGTTCCGCGATCCGCCGCCAGCAAGACATGCGTCGCGCGGACCGAATCCTGAACCTCGCAGGCCCCGCCTTTCAGAAAGCGCATGATCCTCGCTTCGGACACTGACAGTTGGGTGCTCATGCCGCCATCCTCCACTCCGCAAAAGCACTGTACGCAATGCGCTCGAAGGTCGAGACGATTGCATCGAATTCGGTATCGTCGCGCATGTCTTCCACCAGATGGCAGGCATGCATTACCGTGGTGCGGTCCCGTGCAAAGCCGGCGGCCACATCCCGCATGGCCAGCCCGAAAGCCGTGTGCGCGACATACATGCCGATCTGCCGGACCCGCGCGACCTCCCGCCTGCAACGCAATGGGGACCGCAATTCGGTGCCGGAAACCCCGAACATGGCCACAAGCAAATCGATCAGTGCGTCGCACAGCGCCACATTCCGCCGTTGCCGCAACCGGTCGGCGCAGCCCTCCTCCATTGCGAGGCTAAGGTTCCGACCATGCCTTGCTGCCAGCAGCTTCAATGCTTCGAAAGCTTCCGCCCGCGTGTGAATGACATCCGATAGTTCCAAAGACATTCATCTTCCCTCGCCAGAATAGGAATATCTTCTTATACTGAGAAAAATGCAAGAGTGGATAAGTTTTGTAGAATGGATTGTGTTTTGCGGTTAATTTCGAACTTTTAAGATAGGCTAAGGCCTTGTAAGCGTGGAATTAACGGGACCCAAAGGGGTGCGGCTACTCGCTATTTTACAGAAAACTTCGCCAAAATCTAGGAATATTATCCAGCGGCATCTCACGAGGTTCATGCTCGTTCACACCGAGAAATGAGGATTGTGACGATGGATGCGGATATCAGACACGCCCGCAAATTATTCCTTGCCCGAAAAAAAGAGAATCAACTGACGGCGATGCAACGCATCGCCTTGCAGATCATCGCCGGGATCGATCTGGATGAAGTTCTCAAGGCGCCGCAGGAAGAAAAGGAACGGACCAAGCGGCGCCTGACGCGCCTTATGGAAAGGGAGCGCCTGAAAGGAATGTGCGGTCATTGGAGTTATGACCTGAACCGACACATCGCATTGAAACAGGCTTTCGACCGGATCGGCTGACGGGGCCAGCATTTCGGAAAAGGCACCCAAGCAAAATGGCCGCTATCGTCGAGCTTGCGCTTTACGATAACGGCCATTTCAACAAGCGCTCAAGAATAGATGTGGCAAAGCGCAGTGCGCTCGAAAGTCAGAGCGCTCAAGCTTCCTTCGGCTTGCGACCGAGGCCCATCTTCTTCGCAAGACGCGAACGGGCAGCGGCGTAGTTGGGGGCGACCATCGGATAGTTCGGGTCGAGATCCCACTTTTCGCGGTACTGTTCCGGCGTCATGTTGTAATGGGTCATGAGGTGACGCTTCAGCGACTTGAACTTCTTGCCGTCTTCGAGGCAGATGATGTAGTCGTCATGAACCGACTTCTTCGGGTTGACGGCAGGCTTCGGCTTCTCAACGACGACAGGCGCTTCTTCGCGTTCGACGTGACGCTTGAACGCGGCATGTACTTCGGCGATCAGCAGCGGCAACTCGCCAGCGCGAATCGAATTATTGCCGACATATGCAGCTACAACATCTGCAGTAAGGCTCAGAAGCAGTTCTGCGCTCTCGTCGTGCGTGTCCAGATTTTCCATCAGATTTCCTTTTTTACTTCTTATTGTTGCGCAATCGACGACTGGAGATCCCCGCCTGCCATCGCCGTTACGTATTCCAACTCTGCCCCATCCATTCCCGACTGCGAATATCAGTTGATAATGTCATTTGCAATAGAATTGTCAAACCACATTACATTAATAACAAGTCTTTCTTCTTGAATCGTCAAATACAAAAATTCGGATCGCAACCGCGCCAACATATGGAAACTTTGAATCACAATGTGTTGGCGTTGCCGCCCCTGTCATTTATTACAGGATATGGGTGGAGCCGCAGTTCACTGCGTTGCTTCCTTTAATTTGCCGAGCTATCGTTAGCAATAGTTTTCTCCCTCAAGTTTTCTTGTACGCGACTCAAGACTAACTGCCTTCCGTAACGTAGCTTTTGGGCGCAGAATCGGGCCTCAAAATGGCATTGTTCAAATATATTTCAACGGATTGAACTCGCTTTCGCCTTTTCAGCCAACTATATAAATATCACCGTCACCCGCTTGTGGTCTGATTCCAACATTTGCCTCCACTGGTTCAAGCGCTGAGCAAATGTTGGTATTCAAAAGACCAGCAGGAAGTATATGTATCTGGTGGATTTTTCGAATTTGACGTTCGAAACAGCATCTATGTCAGCCGGGATTCATCGTCAAAATCAATCCACTAGAAGGCACTACTTACCTGCCTTGCAGCAAATCGAAACAGTTTTCATTGGAATTGTGGATGTCTCAGAGCTCCTTGCAAATTCAACCGCCGCACGCAACCAAACATCCGGTCAATGACACCCGTCACGGGATCACCCGCACCGACGATTATGCCTGGCTGCGCGCAGATAACTGGCAGGATGTATTCAAGGACCCCTCGGTTCTCTCCTCCGAAATCCGCGCGCATCTGGAGGCGGAAAACGCCTATCAGGCAGCGCTGATGAAGGACACTGAAGTGCTGCAGAAAAGCCTGTTTGCCGAAATGCGCGCGCGCATCAAGGAAGACGACTCCTCCGTTCCTTCCAAGGATGGCCCCTATGCCTATGGCGTGTCCTATCGCACCGGCGGTGAACAGCCCTATTTCATCCGCACGCCGCGCGATGGCGGCGCTGAGACCATCCTTCTCGACGGTGACGTGGAAGGCAAGGACAAGGCATATTTCCGCCTCGCTTCCGCCGATCACGCGCCGGATCACAAGCTTTTGATCTGGGGCTATGACGACAAGGGATCGGAATTCTACAAGCTCAAGGTCCGCGACCTGTCTTCGATGAAGGACCTTGAGGACATCGTCACCGACACGAATGGCGGCGGCGCGTGGGATGCGCAAAGCCAAGGCTTCTTTTATACGCGCCTTGATGAAAACCATCGGCCATCCAAGGTCTTCTATCACAGGATCGGCACGGCGCAGTCGGATGACCGGCTGATCTATGAGGAGAAAGACCCCGGCTTTTTCCTCGGGGTCGGCGGTTCGGCGCTGGACGACTATATTTTCATCGATATTCATGACCATGAAACATCGGAGTGCTGGCTCCTTCCCGCCAGCGACCCGGCGGCCAAGCCGCAGCTCGTCATGAAGCGCAAGACCGGCACGGAATACGACATCGCGCCGGGCGGCGATGTGTTCTACATCCTGACCAATGCCGACGGCGCCAAGGATTTCAAGATCTGCCAGGCGCCGGCCAGGGCCCCGCAGCCGGAAAACTGGGTCGAGGTGGTGGCGGAAAAGCCGGGACGGCTGATCCTGTCGCATTCGGCGTACAAGCATCACCTTGTCTGGATGGAACGCGACAACGGCCTGCCGCGCATCGTGATCCGCGACCGCGAAACCGGCGAGGAACATGACATTGCCTTTGACGAGGAAGCCTATTCGCTCGGCCTTCATGGCAGCGCCGAATATGATACGGACGTAATCCGCTTCTCCTATTCGTCCATGACGACGCCGGAACAGCTTTTCGACTACAATATGCGGACGCGCGAGCGCAAGCTGTTGAAGACGCAGGAAGTTCCGTCCGGCCACAATGCGCAGGATTACGTCACGCGCCGCGTCTTCGCCAGGGCATCGGATGGCGAACTGGTGCCGGTCTCCCTGCTCTATCACAAGGACACCCGGCTCGACGGCTCCGCGCCCTGCCTGCTCTATGGCTATGGTTCCTATGGCATCACCATTCCGGCAAGCTTCAGCACCTCGCGGCTGTCGCTGGTGGATCGCGGCTTCGTCTATGCCATTGCCCATATCCGCGGCGGCAAGGACAAGGGTTTTGCCTGGTACGAGAACGGCAAGCGCGACAAGAAGGTGAACACCTTCACCGATTTCATCGCCGCCGCACGGCACCTCGTTGCCGAAGGTTTCACCAGCCATGACCGCATCGTCGCCCATGGCGGTTCGGCGGGCGGCATGCTGATGGGCGCGATTGCCAATATGGCGCCCGACGCCTTCGGCGGCATCATCGCCGAAGTGCCCTTCGTCGACGTGCTCAACACGATGCTGGACGACACATTACCGCTCACCCCGCCGGAATGGCCGGAATGGGGCAACCCGATCACATCGGAAACGGATTACCGGATCATTGCCGGCTATTCGCCCTACGATAATGTCAGCCGTCAGGCCTATCCGGCCATTCTGGCGGTGGCGGGGCTTACCGATCCGCGCGTGACTTATTGGGAGCCCGCCAAATGGGTCGCCCGGCTGCGTGAACTGAAGACCGATGACCACCCTGTCCTGTTCCGCATCAACATGGATGCAGGCCATGCCGGGGCCTCGGGCCGTTTCTCGCGGCTGGAAGAAGTCGCCTACACCTACGCTTTCGCGCTCAAGGTGACAGGCAAGGCGGGCGGCACGCTCTAGGAGCCTTATCCACAGCCGCCCTGTTCCGGCTACCGCCGATAGCATCGCGTCCAGTTTTCAAGGGCGCGATGCCTTCCTTTTACGCAATTTCCCGGAACCGGTCCCGCTTTCGGGAGGCATGCTCTGGAAGAACGCGCCATTTCTCTTATACTATTGTTCTGTAACTATTCTTTTGAAGGAGAGTTCGATGCTGCGTCAGGTCATTGCTGTCTGCCTCACTTCCGCATCGCTTGCGGTTTCCGGCCTTGTTGCGCTGCCCATGTCGGCTGAGGCTCAGGTGCGCAAGGATGTCGGCGAATTTGCAGGCCAGCGCTGCAGCGTGCCGAGAAGAGGCAGCGGCATCATCGTCGGCCAGTTCAGCGGCGTGGACGATTCACCCTTCATCACCGGCGGCGACGGGCTGGTTCCGATCGACCGTATCCGCTGCTTCAGCAGCATGTCCGAATGCAAGGGCTGGCTCTATACGATGCAGAGCAAATACACCAATGCCGGAGCCGCCACGCTGGTGCGCTGCACGAAACGCTGAACCCGGCCTTAAAAATCTGCGGTTTTCATGAAGCGCTGCGGATGGCATCCTCTCACCACTTGATGCATCGCCTTCGGGCGTCATCTTCGGTTTGGGAGGATCGGAAATGCAGCAGGCCAGCTCTGTTCCCAGTTATGTGCATGGCGCGAGCGACAAGCTTCTCATCGGCAATACGATCGGCCGGCATCTGGACCAGATCGCGGAAAAATATCCTGACCGCCCCGCAGTCGTCGTCCGGCACCAGAATATCCGGCTGACCTATTCCGAACTCAGACAACGGACCGATGAGCTTGCCGAAGGCTTCCTCGCCATAGGGCTGCGCCCCGGCGAGCGTCTCGGCATCTGGTCGCCCAACAATCTCGAATGGATTCTCACCCAGTTCGCGAGCGCAAAGGCGGGCCTGATCCTCGTCAACATCAACCCCGCCTACCGGGCGCATGAACTGGAATATGTGCTGGGGAAAGTCGAATGCGCGGCGCTCATCCTCGCGCCATCGCTAAAGAGCAGCAACTATATCGATATCCTGCGCAGCATCGTGCCCGAACTCAATGAGGCCCGGCCGGGGCATCTGATGTCCGGGCGGCTTCCCTCGCTGCGCTGCGTGATCCGGCTTGGTGCGGAACAGACGCCGGGCATGTTGAATTTCGACGATGTGGCCCAATCCGGCGATGAAGTCACCAGGCAGGAACTGGCGCAGCTTGCCGACGAACTGCAATTCGACGATCCCATCAATATCCAGTTCACCAGCGGCACGACCGGCAGCCCGAAGGGCGCGACGCTCTCGCATCACAACATCCTCAATAACGGCTTTTTCGTTGGGGAGGCGATGCAACTTTCCGAACAGGACCGGCTCTGCATCCCGGTGCCGTTCTACCATTGCTTCGGCATGGTGCTCGGCAATCTTGCCTGCGTCACTCATGGCTCCTGCATGGTAATCCCGAATGACAGTTTCGACCCTTTCCTGACGCTGCAGACCGTCGAGGAGGAGCAATGCACCGGCCTGCATGGCGTGCCGACCATGTTCATCGCGATGCTGGATCATCCGGACTTCAGCCGCTTCGACCTTTCGAGCCTGCGCACCGGCATCATGGCCGGGTCGCCCTGCCCCATCGAAGTCATGCGGCGTGTCGTGAGCGAGATGCATCAAGGCGAAATCACCATCGCCTACGGCATGACCGAGACGAGCCCGGTCAGTTTCCAGAGTTCGACGACCGATCCGCTGGAGCGGCGCGTTTCCACGGTCGGGCGCATTCACCCGCATCTGGAGGTGAAGATCGTGGATGCGGACGGCAAGGTCGTGCCGCGCGGCGAAAAGGGCGAATTGCTGACGCGCGGCTACAGCGTCATGCGCGGCTACTGGAACGACGCGGAAAGTTCAGCCGGCGCCATTGACGATGCGGGCTGGATGCACACGGGAGACCTCGCGACCATAGACGAGGAAGGTTATTGCAACATCGTCGGACGCATCAAGGATCTCATCATTCGCGGCGGCGAGAATATCTACCCGCGTGAGATCGAAGAGTTCCTGTTTGCCCATCCGGCGATCAGCGACGTCCAGATATTCGGCATTCCGGACCGGAAGTTCGGCGAAATCATCTGCGCCTGGGTCAAGCTGCACAAGGACGCACAACTGTCCGAAGAGGACCTCAGCGAATATTGCCGGCAGCGGATCGCGCGTTACAAGGTTCCGGCGCATATCCGCTTCGTGGATCAGTTTCCGATGACCGTGACGGGCAAAATCCAGAAATTCGTCATGCGACAGGCCATGATCGAAGAGCTGGAATTGCAGGAAATTAGAACGGCGTAATTATGCCGTCCTGTCACGAGCCCTGTTCTCCAGGAGCGGGATGTTTGTAAGTGGTCCCGCCGTCCCGCTCCCAGGTTTTGTTGAATATGATCATGTCCGAAGCCCGCTCCCACTTTTTCGGAACCATGTTCTAATATTTTCGCTCCCGGCGGCTTGCAAAGCGAAAGCGAGAATGCATATTACGTAAACGTAAGATTTTTGGGAGAGTTTCCATGGAAGAACTGATCGCACGCATCACCTCCAAAGTTGGCATCGATGCGGCAACGGCAGAAAAGGCAGTCGGCATGATCCTCGCCTTCCTGCAGAAGGAAGGTCCGGAGGCAGAAGTCCAGAAGCTTCTCGCAGCATTTCCGGGCGCTGAAGAAGCGATTTCGCAGGTCAAGGGCGGCGGCTTCCTGTCCGGTCTTATGGGCGGCGTGATGGGTCTGGGCTCGCAGCTCATGGGCGCTGGCCTCGGCATGGGCGAGATTTCCGGCGTCGCCAAGGAGACCATCCGCTTTGCCAAGGAAAAGGCCGGCGATGAACCCGTCGATGCCGTTATCGGCGCGATCCCGGGCCTCGGCCAGTTCGTCTGACCAACCTTGCATTTTTCGATAAAGGCCCCGGTTTCCGGGGCCTTTTTGCATCATTACTCCCGGCAGAACCATCCTTCGCCGCAGGTCCCACAATCTCCACACGCCAATACAAAACAATAGTAATTAAGTCATGTTTTTCACGATAACGTGAAGCCCATGTAATAATCCCACTAAATTCTGGATGATACTTGCCGCATTGGCGATTTAACCGGTGCGATGATTGCAATGTCCCGGATTGTATCGGATATTTGAACCAAGGGACGAAATCTGTTCAATTTTTAAACGCGGAGGATCGCATGCGTTTGTTTTTCCTGACTGTCAGTTCTGCTGCTGTATTGGTCGCCGGTGTAGCTCAGGCTGACGTCACAGCCGATCGTCAGGCAATCATGAAGGACCTTGGCCGTTCTGTCGGCTCGATTGCTCCCATGGTCAAGGGCGAGAAGCCTTTCGACGCCGCCGCCGCACTTGCCGCGCTGGAAAAGATCGACGCCGACGCCAAGAAAATGGACGTGGACACGCTTTTCCCTGCGGGTTCGGATCAGGGCGACACGGAAGCCGCGCCAAAAATCTGGGAAAACAAGGACGATTTCGTCAAGCACGTTGAAAAATTCCGCACCGACGCCGCGGCTGCATTGGCTGCCAAGCCGCAGGATCTGGATGCGCTGAAGTCCGCCTTCCAGCAGGTTGCAGCCAATTGCGGTTCCTGCCATCAGGTCTATCGCGTCAAGAAGAACTGATCTTCACGGTTGACACCGCGCGCACCGGACGGAAACATTCGGTGCGCAAAAGCATTTCCAGCAGAGCGCGGTGCTGCTCCGGCGCCTTCGCGCATTGAGGCTGGCGTGCTGAATGACAGCCATAAGAGCGGTCCGCAATCGTCGGAACCGCCAGACGGGAACGGATGAAATGGTCCGAAAACTGGCATATGTCGCAGGCGCCGTGGTCGTCCTTGGAGCCGCAACTTTCTGGATTCTGACCACGCCGCAGAAGGTGAGCCAAACCGTTCTGGATGCGATGGAACCGGGCGATCCGGTCAAGGGCGAACAGGTTTTCTGGGCGGGCGGCTGCGCCTCCTGCCACGCGGCCCCCGGTGCAACCGGCGATGCGCGCAAGGTTCTGGCGGGCGGGCACGAACTGGTTTCGGATTTCGGGACGTTCATCGCGCCCAATATCTCCCCGTCCGAGCAGGGGATCGGCACCTGGACGATCCATGATTTCGCCAATGCGATGCTGAAAGGCGTCGGCAAGCAGAACGAACATCTTTATCCGTCCCTCCCCTACACATCCTATACCAGAATGCAGCCGCAGGACGTGGCCGATCTCTTCGCCTTCATGAAAACGCTGCCGCCGTCCGACAATGCAACGGCGCCGCACAGGCTTTCTTTCCCGTTCAATATCCGGCGCGGGCTGGGCCTCTGGAAACAGCTTTACCTGTCAGACCAGCCCGTGGTGGAAATCGCAAATGCCTCCGATCAGGTGAAGCGCGGCCAGTATCTGACCGAGGCCCTTGGCCATTGTGGTGAATGCCACACGCCGCGCGATGTCATCGGAGGGCTGGACAAGGGCCAGTGGCTCGCAGGGGCATTATCGCCCGAGACCGGCAGCGACGGGAAAAGAGGCGTTGTGCCGAACATCACGCCGGGCGAAGCAGGCATTGGCGGCTGGAGCGAGAAAGACATCGCCTATGCGCTGCAGAGCGGCTTCACCCCGGATTTCGATTCGCTCGGCGGATCGATGACCGATGTGGTTGCGAACATGGCCCATCTCGCCGAGGCGGATCGCAATGCCATTGCCGCCTATCTGAAAGCCATTCCGGCGCATCCGAACGGCTATCCGGCCCGCTGAGGTCCAATTGCAAGCCGCACCCGTCAGTTCGTTCAGGGCTTTTCCTTGTCGTGACGACACGCGGTGTTTATATGCTTGAGTTCGTTTCGATCTGATTGAATCAGATCGAAACGAACTCTAAACTCTTTTATTGAAAGCATAATCTTATCGATCCTCGTTTCACTCCGAACGGATTATGCTCTAAAGTGAGTTGAACAGAGGGAGCAAGCCGCCTGATGACTGCCGAAGACGCTATTTTTCTTGGCGCGAGCCGCAAGCCAGACGACTCTTACCAGCAGCCGGAATATCTAGCGCTGAAATACGGCAACCGTCACGGTCTCGTCACCGGCGCTACCGGCACCGGCAAAACGGTCACGCTGCAGGTTCTGGCAGAAAGCTTTTCGGCGGCAGGCGTTCCCGTTTTCTGCGCTGACATCAAGGGCGACCTTTCCGGCATCGGCGCGGTCGGCGTTCAAAATGACGGGCTCCTCAAGCGTGCGGCGGAGATCAAGCTCGACCCGTATGAAATGCGCGCAGCCCCTGTAATCTTCTGGGATATTTTCGGCGAACAGGGTCATCCTGTCCGCGCAACCATTTCCGAAATGGGACCGCTGCTGCTGTCTCGCCTGATGAACCTGACCGACGCGCAGGAAGGCGTGCTGAACATCGCTTTCCGTCTGGCGGACGAAGAAGGCCTGTTGCTTCTGGACCTCAAGGACCTGCAGGCGATCCTTGCAGAGATGGCGGAGCGCTCGGCAGAGCTTTCCGGAAAGTACGGCAATGTGAACAAGACCTCGGTCGGCGCGATCCAGCGTTCGCTTCTGGTTCTCGACCAGCAGGGCGGTTCGAAATTCTTCGGGGAACCGGCGCTCAAGATTTCGGACCTGATGCGCACCACCACCGATGGGCGTGGCGTGGTGAGCGTGCTCGCCGCCGACAAGCTGATGATGAGCCCGCGGCTTTATTCCACCTTCCTGCTCTGGCTGATGTCGGAACTGTTCGAGGAGTTGCCCGAAATCGGCGATCCCGACAAGCCGAGGCTGGTCTTCTTCTTCGATGAAGCCCACCTTCTGTTCGACGAAGCGCCCAAGGCGCTGATCGATCGCGTGGAGCAGGTTGTGCGCCTGATCCGTTCCAAGGGCGTCGGCGTCTATTTCGTGACGCAGAACCCGCTCGACGTGCCGGAAACGGTCCTGGCGCAGCTTGGCAATCGCGTGCAGCACGCGCTTCGCGCCTATACGCCGCGCGAGACCAATGCCGTAAAGACCGCAGCCGACACGTTCCGCCCGAACCCGGATTTCAACACGTTTCAGGCGATCACCAATCTTGCCACGGGTGAAGCGCTGGTTTCCACCTTGCAGGCAAAAGGCGTGCCTTCCATCGTGCAGCGCACGCTCATCCGCCCGCCCTCTTCACGCATCGGGCCGCTGACGCCGGAAGAACGCGCGAAGATCATCGCGGCAAGCCCGGTCGCCGGACAGTACGATCAGGCCGTGGACCGCGATTCCGCTTTCGAAATGCTGGCCCGCAAGGCGCAGAATGCAGTGGCGGCCCAGCAAAAGACTAAGGAAGAGGAAGAAGGCGGCGGCGGCATCTTTGGTGAGCTCGCCGGTACGGTGCTCGGCACCGGTCGCCGCTCCAGCCGCCAGACGGTGGCGGAAGCAGCCATGAAATCCGTCGTCCGCTCGGTCGGCAATTCGCTCGGGCGTGCGCTCGTGCGCGGGATCCTCGGCAGCTTCAAGAGGTAATTTAAGGCAGTAAGGCAGTAAGGCAGTAAGGCAGTAAGGCAGTAAGGCAGTAAGGCAGTAAGGCAGTAAGTGAAATAGGGCAGAAGGTTTCAGTCAAGCAAACATATTGCCGTACTGCCTTACTGCCCTATTCCCCTAACCTTACATCACCAGAATGGGTGCCTTTGCCGGAACACGATCATAGAGATCGATGATGTCCTGGTTCAGGAAGCGGACGCAGCCCGAAGAGACTGCCTTGCCGATTGACCACCATTCCGGGTTGCCGTGCAGGCGGTACAGCGTGTCCTTGCCGTCCTGGAAAATATAGAGCGCGCGGGCGCCAAGCGGGTTCTTGAGACCCGGAGCCATGCCGCCATTCTTGGCGCTGTACTGCACCAGTTCCGGCTGGCGGGCGACCATTTCATCCGGCGGAGTCCAGCGCGGCCACTGGCGCTTGTACTGGATCACGGCGCGGCCCGACCATGCAAAGCCTTCGCGGCCAATCCCGACGCCGTAGCGCATTGCCTGACCGTTTTCGAGGACCAGATAGCAGAAGCGGTTGGCCGTATCGATGACGATCGTACCCGGCAGTTCGCCGGTCGGATCCTGCACCACCTGGCGCAGGAAGCGCTTGTCCATCTTCTGGATCGGGATTGCCGGAAGCATGAAGCCGCCATCTTCAACGGCGGCGTACATCTGTGCCCAGCCGCCATAGGATGAATCGACATTGGCCTGCGGGGTGCGGTTGATCGGGTTGCCCGACTGATCCACATCGATAATTGGAACATTCTGCCCCAACTGAGCGCAACCGGCCAGGCCGGCGGCCGCTGTTGCTGTCATTGCCGTCAGAAAGGAACGGCGGGTAAGGGTCGTTTGCATATGAAAACCAGTTTAGTGACGGGAGGAGTTACAGATACACATTCAGGGTTAACGAATTGCGACCCGACCAAATTGTGGCAGATACGCAGTGAGCGGTGAAAACGGCCTGAAACGGCTGTTTCCGGTGTTTGGTTGCACGGAAAACGCCCGAAAATTGTGGCGTACACCCGTTCTTAATGCGGCCTAATCGTGGCGAAGGCCCACCAGCATGGCTCGTGTTGCAGCCGCGACACAATTTTGGGTGCAGCGGCCAGCTTTCCGCAAATCCGGCAAGTTCAAATTTTAGTGAAAACTCAATCGAGCAGTTGGAGGCTTGGCAAAATGAGCGCCGGAGCGAACTCCTTATATTCGTCGGGCTGGTTGGAACGGTTGATCCACACCCCGCGCATGCCGAACCGCACCGCGCCCGCCACGTCCCAGCGGTTCGAAGACTGGAACGAGATCGCCGACGGATAAAGCCGCCAGTGGAGGGTGATGAGTTCATAGACTGCCGGCGCGGTCTTGTATTTCCTGACTTCATCGACCGAAATCACGTCGTCGAGCAGAACATCGAGCGCGGCCGAACGGACAGCGGATTCCAGCATTGCGGGCGATCCGTTGGAGAGAATGGCGAGCCTTGCGCCCTTCTCCTTTAGGCCTTTGAGGGCCGCGGGCACTTCCGGATAGCAATCAAGCTTCCAATAGGCGTCGAGCAGATCATTGCGCAGCCCGGGATCGACGGAAGGGTAGCGCGCAAATGCGAAATCAAGCGAATCCTCGGTAAGTTTCCAGAAATCGCTATAGGCGCCCATCAAGCTCAGCACCCAGGAATATTCGAGCTGCTTTGCGCGCCACAGCTCTGAAAATGCCCGTCCGTCCGGCCCGGCCTTGTCCGCATGCCGCCGCACCGCCGAATGGACATCGAACAATGTGCCATAAGCGTCGAAGACATAAGAACTGTGGGACACCATTTCCTCCTGTGAGGGTCCGCCCGCATCGCGAAGCGTTAGAGCGCGTTTCGATCTGATTGGATCAGACCGGCGCTCTAATCAATTGTTTTTGACCCGCATCTTATCCGAAAACGGTTTCACACTTTTCGGGATGCGCCCTAAATCGAGAATTACGCCATCCTACTGTGATTTCAATAATAATTCATTGTCTTGAAGCTGAATTGCTCAATCACGCCATTGCCGCCCGCACCGATGCGGCCTATGTAGATTCCGCACACAAGTTTTGAGGCAGCATCTGTTCGGCCCGCCGCTGGCTGCCCATGTAAGCCGAATGACAAGAGGAGAGTTTCCAATGGCTTTCGAACTGCCCGCCCTGCCGTATGACTACGACGCCCTTGCGCCTTTCATGTCGCGCGAGACGCTTGAACTTCACCACGACAAGCACCATCAGGCCTATGTCACCAACGGCAACAAGCTGCTCGAAGGCTCCGGCCTCGAAGGCAAGAGCCTGGAAGAGATCGTCAAGGAAAGCTACGGCAAGAACCAGGGCCTCTTCAACAATGCTGGCCAGCACTACAACCACATCCAGTTCTGGAAGTGGATGAAGAAGGGCGGCGGCGGCAAGAAGCTGCCGGGCAAGCTTGAAAAGGCAATCGAGTCCGATCTTGGCGGCTACGACAAGTTCCGTGAAGATTTCATCGCTGCCGGTGTCGGCCAGTTCGGTTCGGGCTGGGCCTGGCTGTCGGTCAAGAACGGCAAGCTCGAAATCTCCAAGACCCCGAACGGCGAAAACCCGCTCGTTCACGGCGCAACGCCGATCCTCGGCGTCGACGTGTGGGAACATTCCTACTATGTCGATTATCGCAACCTGCGTCCAAAATACCTCGAAGCCTTCGTCGACAATCTCATCAATTGGGAATTCGTCGAAGAGCTGTATGAAAAGGCCTGATGCCTTTCCTGTGAGAATAAGAAAAACCCCGGTTTCGCCGGGGTTTTTTATTGTCTTCAGTCCTTGATTACCTGCACGCCCACATGCCTTGCGCGTCCCGCACCCCATCCGGCGATGGCGGCGCCCAGTCCCAGCAGGGCGAAGAACGCCCCGCAAGCCGCAAAGCTGCCGGTCGCGCTGTGGATCATACCGACAATCAGCGGACCGATCGCGGCCAGCGTATAGCCGACGCATTGCGCCATGCCGGACAGATGTGCCGCCGTGTGCGAATCCGGGGCGCGCAGCACGATCACCATCATCGCGGCTGCGATGAGACCGCCCTGCCCGATGCCCTGAATGACCGCCAGCACCCAGTATGTCCATTGCGGCAGGTAGAGAAATCCGATCAGCGGCAAGGCTGCGCAAGCGCAGAGAGCGACATTGAGCCAGCTCTGGTTCTTCTGACGCGTGGCGATGGAAGGCACGGCGAGACAGGTCACCACCTGCACCATGATCGAGAAGGAAACGAGACCCCCTGCCGCCTTGGGGCTCAGGCCCTGCTCTCGCAGGATCGGCGCCAGCCATCCGAAAACGATATAGGCGGTGGAGGATTGCAACCCCATGAACAGCGTCACCTGCCAGGCCAGCCTGTCCTTCCAGAGCCCGATCACGCGGAAGCCCGAATGGGCCACATTGTGCTTGGCGCGCATGGCCTGCGGCAGCCACAGAAGCAGCACAAGTGCGGCCGGAACGGCCCAGAATGCCAAAGCGAGGTTCCACGAGCCGCCGAGCAACCCCTTGATGGGAATGGTGAAACCGGCTGCGGATGCAGCGCCGCCGCACAATGCCATCGTATAAAGGCCGGTCATGATGGCGGCTGTCTTCGGAAAGTCGCGCTTGACGACGCCCGGCAGCAGAACATTGCCTGTGGCAATGGCGGCACCAGCGAGCGCGGCGCCGATATAGAGCCAATAGAAGGAACCGAAGCCGCGAATGGCGGTGCCGATTGTGAGCACGGCCAGCACGACAAGCAGGACACGCTCCGCACCGAAGCGCTGCGCCATCCGCGGCGCAAACGGCGCGAAGACACCGAGACAGACGACCGGCAGCGTGGTCAATATGCCGGCTGCGACCGACGACATGCCCGTCGCCTCAATGATTTCCGGCAAGAGCACGGAAACGCTGGAGAATACCGGCCGCAGATTGGCGGCGATGAGCACGAGGCTCAAGCCCAGCAAGATGCGCATCGCCTTGCTGGGCGGCTGCTGGACGGGCGGCGGCGGGACGCTGTCCGCCTCCGCATCGACCAGCGCATCCGGCTGCATTGCCTCGTTTTCTGCCGTGTCCGACAGGGCTGTATTTGTGTGGCTCATGATGCGAGCAACCTTTCAAGTTCTTCAATCAGGGGCGCCATGAAACGGCGAACGGTTGCTCCGGCCTTGTCGGGATCGCCCGAAGCGATGGCCTCGACGATCTGGCGGTGCGCTTCATCGCTCGGCTCGGGCAGTTCGCCATTGAGCGTGGCTTCTATGGATTCGCGAATGGAGGCGGAGAAAAAGGCATAGACCTCGATGAGGGCGTTATTGCCCGAGGCCGCGACGATGGCTTCATGGAAGGCAAAGTCTCGCGCCACGAAAGTTTCGCAGTCGAGTTCGTCGCGACTGCCCCGCTGCGCCAGCATTTTTTCAAGATGCGCAAGCCCCTTCCGCGTGATGCGCAAGGCGGCAAGACGGGCCGCTTCGGTTTCCAGAACTGCCCGGGTCTCAAAACGGTCGCGCAGGCTGGTGTGGCGAATGCGGTCCAGGCTGCGAGCCGTGTCCGCCGTCGAGCGGACATAAGTTCCTGAGCCCTGCCGGGTTTCCAGCATGCCCTGCGCGACCAGCGCCCGCACGGCCTCGCGCACCGTGCCGCGGCTGACGTCGAGCGTTGCGGAAAGTGCCGCTTCATTGGGCAGCTGGTCGCCGACCGACCAGCGTCCCGACATGATTTCCGCACGCAATGCCTGCGTGGCCGAATCCGTCAGGGTCTTGCGGGATATTGCCTTCATAGCTCCACCAAAGTCATCTGATGACTTGATGAATTAGACCTGCGGAAGGAAGCTGTCAACCGTCATGCAGAAAGCCGATTGCGGACTGGAAACCGCTGCCGCATTCCGTTAACAATTTTCGCGCACAGTGCCCATAATTCAGCTGCCCGAAATTTCGGGCCAGACTCCAGGTGCCAGTATGATCACACTCTACAGCCTTTCCGGTGACCACCTCGAACAAGTGGAGGTCGAGCCGGGCACCCCCTTGCCCGAGAATGTGATCTGGATCGACCTGTTCGCTCCCGGCGTCAACGAGGACAGCATTGTCGAAGCATGGACGGGCATTTCGATCCCGACGCGCGAGGACATGACGGAAATCGAGGAATCGAGCCGCTTCTACATGGAAACCGGCGCGCAATATCTGACCGTTCCGATCCTGCACGCGGTCGATCTCGATCATCGGGAGCTGGCGCCCGTCACCTTCATCCTGCACGGCTCGCGACTGATAACCGTGCGCTATGCCAATCCAAAATCCTTCACCACCTATATTCTGCGCTCGACCAAACCGGGCAACGGCCTCATTTCAGCCAAATGCTCGGGCCTTTCGATCATGCTCGGGATCACCGAAGCCACGACGAACCGGCTGGCCGATATTCTGGAAGGCGTGGCAGGCAAGATCGATGCGGCTTCGCATTCCATCTACCGCCGCCAGCCCAAGGCGCGCCCGATGACGACGCAGGACTTCCGGCATATACTGACCCAGATCGGCGGACAGGGAACCTTTCTCTCGCGGATGCGGGAAAGCCTTGCAGGCATCAGCCGCATGCTGGTCTATCTGTCGGCCACCAGCAATCCGGCTTCGGGCAAGAAGGAAACGCGCAGCTGGATCAAGTCGCTGGAGCGCGACACCCAATCGCTGACCGCCTATGTGGATTTCCTTTCCAACAAGGTTACCTTCCTGCTCGATACGATCGTCGGCCTCATCTCGGTCGAGCAAAACGCCATCATCAAGATTTTCTCGGTGGCGGCAGTTGGCTTCATGCCGCCGACGCTGGTTGCTTCCATCTACGGCATGAACTTTTCCTTCATGCCGGAACTGCATTCGCCTTGGGGCTACCCGATGGCGCTTATCCTGATGGTCGCCTCTGCCCTGCTACCGCTCTATTATTTCCGCCGCAAAGGCTGGCTGTAGCTTGTAGTGACAAGAGGCGCACGCCATGTTATATCAAGCGTTATAACATAGGAGAACCGCCATGAATGTGACCCTGCGCAAGATCGGCAATTCCGATGGTGTGATCCTGCCTAAGGAAGTGCTGGAGCGGCTCAACCTCCAGACCGGAGACAAGCTCCAGGTGATCGAAACACCGAACGGCCTGACGCTGGAGCCTGTTGACGATACTTTCGAGCGGCAGATGGAAGCTGCCCGTAAAGTGATGGACAAGTACAAGGTCGCCTTGCAGAAGCTCGCCGAATGAACTGGCGTTTTCTTTCGCGACGCGTCGTTGAGGCAATCCACATCGAACAACTGCAACGCCACGGCGGCGCTCAAGGGCTTCGTGATGAGAATGCTCTTGAGTCTGCCCTGGCTCGCGCGCAGAACAAACAGGTTTATGGCCAACCGGATCATGCGGAAATCGCAGCAGCCTATGTTTTCGTAGATGGCAACAAGCGCACCGCTATCGTTACCGCTGTTACGTTTCTGCTCGTCAATGGCTATGCACTGACCGCAGACGACGGATTGCTTTACAGTTTCACGATGGGCATTGCTTCCGGCGAGATTGATGAAGCTGGCGCGACCGCTTTTTTCCGTGACCATACAGTCGCGATAGAAGAAGTCTAAACTGTCGTCAGCGACAGGATTTCCCATTCGACATTGTTGATTTTCACGACATCACCGACCGGCTTGCCGAACAGCAGGATGGCGACAGGCGCGACATGGGAGATCTTGCCGTTTGACGGGTCGGCCTCGTCCTCGCCCACGATGGTCCAGCGACGGACCTTGCCATCATCCAGATTTTCCAGTTCCACGGTCATGCCGAAACGCACGACATCGCTATCGGCAGCGGGAACCGAAAGCTCGGCGTTTTCGCGCCGCGCCGTCCAGTAGCGCAGATCACGCGAAATGCGCGCAACCGCTGAACGCTCGCCGGCGACATTGGCATCCGCCAGCTCGCGTTGCAGCCGGGCGATTTCATCCTCGATCATCTTCAGCCCCGTCGGCGTGACGAGATTGCGATGCGGGCTTACAGGGCGCTCGCCAAGGTCGGTCGGCGCATCATCCTGTTCTTTGGTGAAAGCTCTGCTCATCATTTCAATGTAAGCAAGCGCACCCCGTCCGGCAAGCCTCCCCCATTACCCGCCCGCTTCTGCGACGCGTAAACGCATGATTTGCATGGCGGGTTTTTATTGATTGATGAGTCAATCAAAGATAGACTGCACTGGAATTAGCCTGAGAACGGACCAGAATTATGCCCAAGATCGGGATGGAGCCCTTGCGGCGGCGCGAGCTGATCGATGCCGCCATCCGCACAATCGGCCAGCGCGGTTCGCTGGATGTGACCGTCGCGCAGATCGCGCATGAGGCGGGGGTTTCGCCCGCGCTTGCGCATCATTATTTCGGCGGCAAGGACAAGCTCATTCTGGCCACGATGCGGCATCTGCTGCGCGAACTGGGGCAGGATCTCAACGCGGCCATCGGACAGGCGGAGACGCCGCAGGCGCGTATCGCCGCCATCATCGCAGTCAATTTTTCCGCCTCGCAGTTCACGCAGGAAACGATTGCAGCCTGGCTGACCTTTTATGTGCATGCGCAGCAGTCGGAAGATACGCGGCGGCTCTTGCGCATCTATGCGCGCCGCCTTCATTCAAATCTGGTTTTCGCGCTGGAGCAGCTCACGAGCCGCGAACAGGCGCACCGCATCGCCGAGGGCGCGGGAGCGATGATCGACGGCCTCTATATCCGCCATGCGCTCGGCGCGGATGCGCCGGATGCAGGCAGGGCCACGGCACTCGTGGAAGATTACATCGCGGTTCAGCTTTCAAGCCCACTTTTGGAAGGGCCTTCGGGAGAAAAATGAGTATGGAAGCGGATTTCGTCATCATCGGCTCCGGCTCCGCCGGATCGGCCATGGCCTATCGCCTGTCGGAAGACGGCCGCTATTCGGTGATCGTCATCGAATATGGCGTGCCGGATGTCGGCCCGCTGATCCAGATGCCGGCGGCGCTGTCCTTCCCCATGAACATGGAGACCTATGACTGGGGCTTTTCCACCGAGCCGGAGCCGCATATTGGCGGGCGCAGCCTCGTGACGCCGCGCGGCAAGGTGCTGGGCGGTTCATCCTCGATCAACGGCATGGTCTATGTGCGCGGCCACGCCCGCGACTACGACCACTGGTCGGAAAGCGGCGCGCGCGGCTGGGCCTATGCCGATGTGCTGCCCTATTTCAAGCGCATGGAAAATTCGAGCGGCGGTCAGGAAGGCTGGCGCGGCACCAGCGGCCCGCTCTATATTCAGCGCGGCAAACGCGACAATCCGCTGTTTCATGCCTTTGTCGAGGCCGGTCATCAGGCGGGTTTCGAAGTGACGGAAGATTATAACGGCGAGAAGCAGGAAGGTTTCGGCCCGATGGAGCAGACGATCCATAATGGTCGTCGCTGGTCCGCCGCCAATGCCTATCTGAAGCCCGCGCTCAAGCGCCCCAATGTCAGGCTGGTCAAGGGGTTGGCGCGCAAGATCGTGCTTGAGGGCAAGCGGGCGGTGGGCGTCGAGATCGAGGCAGGTCGCACCTTTTCGACCGTCCGTGCGCGGCGCGAGGTCATCATTGCCGCCTCGTCGATCAATTCGCCAAAGCTTATGATGCTTTCCGGCATCGGGCCTGCCGCGCATCTGAAAGACCATGGCATCGAAGTGGTTGCCGACCGTCCCGGCGTCGGCCAGAACCTGCAGGACCATCTGGAAGTCTATATCCAGCAGGAATGCACGCAGCCGATCACGCTCTATTCCAAGCTGAACCTGTTTTCGAAAGCCAGGATTGGCGCGGAATGGCTGTTCTTCAAGACGGGCGACGGCGCGACCAATCATTTCGAATCCGCTGCTTTCGTGCGCTCGAAGGCTGGCGTGGAATATCCCGATATCCAATATCATTTCCTGCCGGTCGCCATCCGCTATGACGGCAAGGCGGCAGCGCAGTCGCACGGTTTTCAGGCCCATGTCGGGCCGATGCGATCAAAATCGCGCGGCAGCGTGACGCTTCGTTCGGCCAATCCGCGCGAAAAGCCGGTCATCAAGTTCAACTACATGTCGCATGAGGACGACTGGGCCGATTTCCGCCATTGCGTGCGGCTGACGCGGGAAATCTTCGGACAGGCGGCGTTCGATCCTTATCGCGGCGCGGAAATCCAGCCGGGCAAGCAGATCCAGAGCGACGATGAAATCGACAATTTCATCCGCGAGCATGTCGAAAGCGCCTTCCATCCGTGCGGCACCTGCAAAATGGGTGCGCTTGACGATCCGATGGCCGTGGTCGATGCTGAATGCAAGGTGATCGGTGTCGAAGGCTTGCGCGTTGCGGATTCGTCCATCTTCCCGCGCATCACCAATGGTAATCTCAACGGCCCGTCGATCATGGTCGGCGAAAAGGCATCCGATCATATTCTTGGCCGCACGCCGCTGGCGCGCTCCAATCAGGAACCATGGATCAATCCGAGGTGGCAGGTTGCGGACCGCTGACGCGGTCCAGCGAGTGGGCAGTAAGGCAGTAGGGGAATATGTCAGCTCGTGTTCCCGGCGCTTAACAACATACTGCCTTACTGCCCTACCCCCCTATTCCCTTAAACAAGGAACCAGAAATGAAAGTACAACCCAAAGCCTCGCACTTCATCGGCGGCGCATTCGTGGAAGACAAGGCAGGAAAGCCTTTGCCAGTCATCTATCCGGCGACGGGTGAAGAGATCGCCAAGCTTTATTCCGCCACGCCCGGCGTGATCGAGGCGGCTTATGCGGCGGCGCTGAAAGCGCAAGGCGAATGGGCCGCGCTGAAGCCCGTCGAGCGCGGACGCATACTGCGCCGCACGGCGGAAATCCTGCGTGAGAAGAACAAGAAACTGTCGAAGCTCGAAACGCTTGATACCGGCAAGGCGCTTCAGGAAACGCTGGTGGCGGATGCCGCTTCAGCCGCCGATGCGCTGGAGTTTTTCGGCGGTATCATTTCCGGTTTCAACGGCGAGTTCGTGGAACTGGGCGGCTCGTTTGCCTATACGCGCCGCGAAGCGCTCGGCATCTGCGTCGGCATCGGCGCGTGGAACTATCCCATCCAGATCGCCGCGTGGAAATCCGCGCCTGCGCTCGCAATGGGCAATGCCTTCATCTTCAAGCCGTCAGAAAATACGCCGCTTTCGGCTCTGGCGCTGGCCGAAGCCTACAAGGAAGCCGGGTTGCCCGACGGACTGTTCAATGTCGTGCAGGGCTTCGGCGATGTAGGAGCCGCACTCGTCAACCATCGCCTGACGGCCAAGGTTTCACTGACCGGCTCCGTGCCGACCGGCAAGCGCATCATGGCGCAAGCGGGCGAACATCTGAAACACGTCACGATGGAACTTGGCGGCAAGTCCCCGATCATCGTGTTTGACGATGCCGACCTTGAAAGCGCCATTGGCGGCGCGATGCTCGGCAATTTCTATTCGACGGGTCAGGTCTGCTCGAACGGCACCCGCGTCTTCGTCCACAAGAACGTGCGCGAACGCTTTATCGAACGGCTGGTCGAACGTACACGCAAAATCCGCATTGGCGACCCGCTGGACGAAGCGACCCAGATGGGGCCGCTCGTCAATGCAGCCCAGCGCGAGAAGGTTCTCTCCTATATCGAAAAGGGCAAGGCGGAAGGCGCAACCCTTGCGTATGGCGGCGGCATACCGAAGCTGCAAGGTTTCGATAAGGGCTATTTCATCGAGCCGACCATCTTCACGGATGTGACAGACGACATGACCATCGCCCGCGAGGAAATCTTCGGGCCGGTGATGAGCGTGCTGGAATTTGTCCATGAGGATGAGGTGATTGCCCGCGCCAATGATAGCGAATTCGGTCTGGCGGCGGGCGTGTTTACCGCAGACATTGCACGGGGCCATCGCGTCATCGGCCAGATCAAGGCCGGGACATGCTGGATCAACGCCTATAACCTGACGCCGGTGGAAGTGCCCTTCGGCGGCTACAAGCAGTCCGGCATCGGTCGCGAGAACGGCATCGCCGCTCTGGCGCATTACAGCCAGATCAAGACCGTCTATGTGGAGATGGGCAAGGTCGACAGCCCTTATTGATCGCTGAACCGGGTCCGTGGAACCGAAACCGGTCCCGCGGACTTGGGAGCGCAGTCATAACGGTAGAGCTGTGGCGATGGCACCGCGCGCGGATAGACGATGGCGCGCCGTGACGGCTGGCCCACCGGGTTTGCCAAGGGCATGGCCCAGCCGGGCCGTGCAGCTGCATCTGGAGCGCCCGTTCCCTGCATCGGCACGAGCCGGCATTCCAGCCCGAAATCGCTCTGCAGCCCTGTTGCGGAGGCAACGTGAGTGCAGCCGAACATGGCGAGCAAAAAAGTAAAAACCAGCCTCATATTGCGATAACTTTCAAACACAATAAATAGTTTCAAACCTTCTCATATTCAATGAATGCTCTATAGAAATAGCCTGCGGAAAGAGCCGCACATATTTGGCGAGATTACCTGTTAATAGCTATTGGTGAAACGATTTCTGACCTTGCAGGAGGGCACCATAACTGACCTTATAGAAATAACTACAATTATATTAGGTTGAAATTATATATTACAAAATAATGAAACTGTAATCATGGAAAGTGACATAGACAATCCTATTTACCGGAAATAAGAATACAACTCCTATTTATTGGATGGCAACAAATGAGCATATGCCAATGGATCAATATAGTATTTATTTCTAATGAATGATTATTCCCCACATCAATGTTCATGATCTTTGGCTTGACGATTTGCAATGAGCAACGAGACAACAATTTCAACAGACATGATAGAGGACCGGCTGCGCAATGAATTCTGGCGCGCCATCCTGTAGCCCATGTATGAAATCACGGGCGACAGCGACGATTACCAGTTTTCAGGATCAATCGTTGCGCGTTCCATAGGCTCCATTCAGATTGGAGCAACCTCCTTCAATTCACAGCGCTACACGCGTGCGCGAAAGCTCATCGCCAAGAGCGGGCTGAATCACTATGTCCTGCAACTCATCACCGGCGGCGATCTGCACGGCGATTTCAATGGTGTCGATGTCGAAGCGAAACAGGGCGATATCGTCGTTATCGATTTGAGCCAGACGGTGGAAAGCCACGCATCCAACGGTTCCCGCATCACTGTGCTGATTCCGCGTGAGGAGCTGGAGAGGATCGTCGGCTGGCGCAATCTGCATGGCCTCGTCATGCCCGCAACTGCCCCCATGACACGGGTGCTCTTCAGCTAACTCCAGAATCTCCAGTCATTGAGCGGCACGCTCGACAGGGTGGAAGCACAATCTGCGCTGGATGCGATGTTCATACTTCTCGGCGCAAGCATCAACGGCACCGAAGGCGGCGTCATTGAAAGCCTTCCAGCCAACCTCCCAGTACGCAAGCGCATCCTCGCCTATATCGACGAGAACCTTTCCGATCCAGTGCTGGGGCCATGCCTTATCACCAAGAACCTGCGCATTTCCCGCTCGAGCCTCTACCGGACATTCGAGATGGAAGGCGGAATTGCAAAGATCATCCGCGACAAGAGGCTGGACCGCGCCTATCGCATTCTTGTCGATGAGCCCGGGCGGCACGTATCGCTGAAGGAAATTGCCTATCGTTGCGGCTTTCATGTTGGCACGCAATTCACCAAGGCATTCAAGGCCCGTTTCGGCATGTCGCCGAGAGACGCTCGCGATTGCGAGGCGGATCTGCTGACGCCGGTATTGGACAAGTTCGACTACACGATTCACCTTTCGGAAGAAGTCGCCAAACTGGGCATCATCAAGCCATGAGCCGACATCAGCCCGATGCAAGGCGCTTCAGAAAGTCGTCGCACCAGCGGTTGACGTCGTGGGTGTTGAGAAAGCCCATCATGCTTTCAAACCGTTCCTTGCGCTCCTCCAGAGGCATGGCCAGCGCACGGGCCATGGCATAGGCCATCGCTTCCATGTCATAGGGATTGACCAGAAGCGCACCGTCCAGTTCCTGCGCGGCGCCGGCAAAGCGGGAGAGGACCAGCACGCCGGGGTTCTCGGGGTTCTGGGCGGCAACATATTCCTTGGCGACGAGGTTCATGCCGTCACGCAACGGCGTGACCAGACCGACAGCGGCGAGCCGATAGAGACCGGCCAGCACGTCGCGATTGAGGGACCGGTTGATGTAGCGTATCGGCGTCCAGTCCACCGTGGCGTTCGCTCCGTTCACCCGCCCGGCCAGTTCGGCCACCGCGCGCTGCATGTCCTTGTATTCCGGCACTTCGGAACGGGATTTCGGCGTGACCTGCAGAAAGGTAACCTTGCCGCGATTGCCGGGATCGACATTGAGAAAATGCTCGAAAGCCTCCATGCGATTGGTGATGCCCTTCGAGTAGTCGAGCCTGTCGACACCGATGATGAGACTACGATCCAGCATGCTTTCGCGCATGCGCCGCACTGTCGAATGGCCGTCCGCCTTGTTGGCTATCTCTGCAAATGCGGCCGTCTCGATACCGATGCCGAAGCGCTCGGCGCGGAACCGGTGGCCGAAGGCCTCAAACAGCCCGTCATCGCTGAGCGGCTTGCCGATTTTTTCACGCCGCAGGCAGCTGATGAAGTTGTCGACATCGTTTTCGGTCTGGAAGCCGACGACATCGTAGGAAGCAAGGCCGCGCATGATTGTTTCGTGCACGGGAAGCGTGAAAACTATATCAGCGGGCGGCCAGGGAATGTGCAGGAAGAAGCCGATGCGGTTGGTGACGCCCAGATTGCGCAGTTCCGCAGCCAGCGGAATGAGATGGTAATCGTGAATCCAGATGAGGTCATCCGGCTGGATCATCGGCAGGAGATGCTTTGCAAACAGGCGATTGACCCGGAAATATCCCGCCATGTCCTTGCGCGTGTAATCGATGAGATCGAGGCGATAGTGGCAGAGCGGCCAGAGCATGCGGTTGGCGAAGCCCGCATAATATTCGTCGATATCCTTCTTGTGGAGATCAAGCAGCGCATAGCGGATCGGCCCCTCGTCCCGGATCGTCAGTTCCTGCGGCTGACGCGCGGGAAGCGTCTTGCCGGACCAACCGAGCCATATGCCGCCGCGTTCGTTGAGCGCCGCCTGCAGCGCGACCGCCAGACCGCCCGCTGGTGCCTTGCCCTGTTCATCAGGCAGGGGAACACGATTGGAGACCACGATCAGCCGACCCATACACCAAATCCTTTCATTGCTGTTGCTGTCCATTGTCCCGGATGCCGGAGAGCCAGAGGCGAAGCTCATCCGGGCTTGCAAAGCGTGCAGCCCCCGGACGGTCGATCGCTCGTCCGACTACTACCGCCGTTCCGCCCAGTTGTTCCGCCGCCTCGAGCATCGGCAAATCAGTCAGATCGTCGCCGAATGCGATCGGCACCCTGCCCGCAAACGGCTTTTCCCGCATGAAGCGGCTCAAGGCGGCACCCTTGTCGCTGAGCGCGGGGCGCAGCTCGAAAACCATCTTGCCCGCCTGAACGGTCCAGTCCGGCCCCGCGAGCTTCCAAGCCTTGTCCACGAGGTCATGGACAAGTTCGGCTTTCTCGGGCGCGGCGCGATAATGAAGCGCAATCGCACTTCCCTTGTCCTCGGCACGAAGGCCGCTGACGCGAAGCGCTGCCTGCCGCAGAAAATCCTTGGCGGTCTGGAATTGTTCGCCCGGCTCGATCAGTTCGACAAGCCCGGATGCGTGTCGGAATTCAGCGCCATGCAGCGCGGCTATCGGCCCGTGGTAATCGGGAAAGCATTCCTCGATGAAGCTTATGGCCCTGCCCGTGACGAGCGCCATCGCACCGGACAAATGCCGGGAAATAACCGAGAGGGATTTTTGCAAGCCGGTCGAAACGACCACGCCGTCGGGATCGGCGGCGATATCGAGCAAGGTGCCATCGACGTCGAAAAAAAGCGCGTGTTTCTGAAAATCGATGACCGGCATGCCGATCAGATCGGTAGCCGTATCCTGTTCATTACTGGGCATAGGAGGCAAACATTCGCGGCGGCGAATGGTTCCCGATTAAATGCCGCGCCCGGCGGTTTCCGAGTGATTGACAAGGCGCCGGGATGCTGACGCGCCGCGCCTTGAAAAAATTCAATCACCAGCCGGGTTTAACCAAAGTCCAACGAGTTCCGCTCAACGACCGTGATATCAGGTGCGCCCATAAACATCGTCGAAACGCACGATGTCGTCTTCGCCCAGATATTCGCCGCTTTGCACCTCGATGAGCACGAGCGGCAGAATGCCCGGATTTTCCAGCCGGTGACGGAAGCCACAGGGGATATAGGTAGACTGGTTCGTCGTAATCAGAATTTCGCGATCGCCATTGGTCACCTTCGCGGTGCCGGAAACGACGATCCAGTGCTCGGAGCGGTGATGATGCGCCTGAAGGCTCAGCCGTCGTCCCGGTTTCACTTCGATCCGCTTGATCTTGAAGCCGTCGCCTTCCTCAAGCACCGTATAGGTGCCCCATGGGCGATGGGCCGTGCGGTGAAGCTTGGCAGCTTCATGGCCATCGGCGCGCAGCTTGTTGAAGACCTTGCGCACTTCCTGCGCCTTGTCGCGATGGGCGACCAACAGCGCATCGGGCGTGTCGACCACAAGAAGGTCGTGAACGCCGACAAGGCTGACCAACCGGGTTTCAGACAGGACAAAACTGTTGGTGGTGTCTTCGATGACCGTTTCGCCGCGCAGGCGGTTGCCTTCGTCGTCGGGCGTGATGAGATCGGCCATCGCCGCCCAGGAACCAATATCGGACCAGCCGCAGGACACCGGGATGCAGGCAATATTATCGGCCTTTTCCATGATCGCATAGTCGATGGAAATCGCTGGCGCCGCCGCAAAATCGTCCTTGGCGATTTCGACCGTCTTCGTCTCGCCGTTGACCCCGCGCCGGGCATGTTCGAGCGAAGCCTGAACGGCAGTGAAGATTTCCGGCGCGTGGCGCTGCAGCGCTTCGAGCATGGTTCCGGCGGTGAAACAGAACATGCCGGAGTTCCAGAAATAGCGGCCGCTTTCGACATAGGCCTGTGCCGTCTCGGCGTCAGGTTTTTCGACAAAGCGCAGCACGTCGATGCCTTCGGCCTCGATGTAGCCGAAGCCGGTTTCCGGATGATCGGGCACGATGCCGAAGGTGACGATGCGGCCCGTTTCAGCAAGCGGCCGCGCCTTGGAAACGGCCTCGGCGAACGCGGCCTCATCCTCGATCAGGTGATCGGCGGGCATGACGAGCAATGTGGCGTCCGGGCCGTAAGTGGCGGCGGCATGGAGTGCGGCGACGGCAACGGCAGGCGCCGTATCGCGTCCGAGCGGCTCCAGCAGAAATGCGTTATCGACCTTGGGCGCCTTCGCATCGGCATAGGCGTCAAGCGTCAGAAACAGGAAGTCGCGATTGGTGACGGTGAGGATATGGTCCACACCGCCCAGCCGCGCCGCGCGCTTGTAGGTCTTGCCTATCAGGGTGCTGCCGTCCGGCAGCTCGATGAATGGCTTCGGGTGCGCATCGCGCGAAAGCGGCCATAGCCTTGAACCGGAACCGCCGCTGATGATGACAGGAATAAAGCTCATTGCTCAGTTGTCCTTCGTTGCGTTGCGGGCGATGGCAAGTCCCGTTTCCAGAAGCGTTTTTGCCTGGCTCTCGCCTGAGGCTTCCACATAGCACCGCAATTCCGGCGCGTTGCCGGAAGCACGATAGTGGATGGCATTGCCTGAATGGAAGAAGAGTTTCACACCGTCAATGGCCTCGGTCCGGACGATCGGCTCGTCCATCTGAAACAATGCGCTTCGCGTCGCATCGTTCTTGAGGAGGGACAGAAAGGCGAGGCTCTTTTCCTGCGGGACGTTCTGGAGCCTGTCGCTCAGCGCAGTGCGGAAATGAAAGCTTGCCGCGATATCAGACAGCGGCTTCCCCGTTTCCTTGATGGAACCGAGACTTCCCAGGATTGGCAGCAGCGCATCGCGGGTCGAAAGCGCGGCCAGCACATGACCGCCCCGGTTTATATCCGTGCCGAGCAGCACGCCACCATTGGCCTCAAACCCAACCACAGCCGGGGCGCCGCCGACGACAGCCTGCGTCATGCCTTCGATGACATAGGGCGACCCCACGCGAGTTCTGATGACACGCTCGAAATTTTCTTCCAGCGCGGAATTGGATGTCACGGGCGTCACAATCGTCTTGACGCCAAGCCAGCGTGCGGTGATTGCCCCGACCAGATCGCCCCGGACAAAGCGGCCCTTCCCGTCTGCGATCAACGGGCGGTCGGCATCCCCATCCGTGGACACAATGGCATCAAAACGGCTTTCCTTCGCCCATTGGTCGAGAAGCTCAATATCTTCGGAACGGAGGGCCTCGGTGTCGACCGGCACGAACACATCGGACCGTCCGAGCGGTACGGTTTCGGCACCGAGTTCGGTCAGGATGCGGACAATGAGATCACGCGCTACGGACGAGTGCTGGTAGACCCCGACCTGCAAACCCCGGAGGCTTTCATGCCCCAGAAATCCGACATAGCGGTTCACATAGAGGTCGATCGCATCGCTGCCATAGGGTGCATCGTGCAGATGACGAAATGCAAGATTTGCAGGCAAGGCCGCATAGGCGGCACTGATGGCGCTTTCATCATTCTTGTCGATTTCACCGTCGGCGCGATAGAATTTGAGCCCGTTGCGGTCATCTGGGATATGGCTGCCAGTGACCATAATGCTCGGCGCCTGCTGCGAGATTGCATAATTGCTCAGCGCCGGGGTCGGCAAGACGCCGCAATCAACCGGCTGAAATCCCGCATCCTCGATTGCCGCCATGCAGAGCGCCGCGATGGCCGGGCTGGACGGGCGGAGGTCGCGACCGACGAAGACCTTGTCGCCCCTGTGCAGCTTTCCGGCCTCCGACAGCATTCCGACGAAAGCAAGGGAATAGGCATAGGCAGGCAGGCCATTCAGTTCGTCCGCCAGTCCCCTCAGACCGCTCGTGCCAAATTTAAGCGATGTACCGCTCATGCTTCCCGCCAGATTTTCCAGTATCGAAGAGGCGAGGCCTGCAAGCGCCCGCCGGACTTAAAAGTCTTGCCATCTTATAACGTGAATCCGAAAATCATCATCCCCACAATGGTGCAATCCCATGCACCTTATTGTGGGTCATAATCCGTATAGGCGGGCAATATCAAATCCTTAACGCAGACTGCGTTAATAATTGCTGTTTTGCTTCTTTGGCTGAAAGCTAGAGCGGTTCCAGTTGAAACGGAATCGGGGAACCGCTCCATCTCTTTGTTTTCACGCGTTCTCCCTCGCAAAACCGCTTCGCACTTTTGCTGGAAATGCTCTATACCAGCCGGGACACGACGTCCCGCATTGACGACTGCCAATGCGGTGCCGACCAGTTGAACGCCTGTTGGAATCTGGCCGTCGACAGGCGGGAGTTGGCAGGGCGCACGGCCTTGGTGGGGTAATCGGCAGTCGCAATATCCGTAACGGTCGCCGCCGGCCCGCCAAGCCTGGCGCTTTCACCGAATATGGCGCGTGCAAAGCCGCTCCAGTTCGTATCACCCGTTCCGGCCAGATGATAAACACCATAAGCCGAAAACTCCGGTGTCGCCGCCAGATGATCCGCCACCTGGATAATTGCATCAGCGATATCAAGCGCGCTGGTCGGATTGCCCCACTGGTCAGCAACAACCGACAGAGCGTCGCGCGTCTCCGCGAGCTTCAGCATCGTCTTGACGAAATTCTTGCCGAAAGGACTATAGACCCACGCTGTCCGCAAAATGATGTGCTGCGGGTTGGCTTGCGCTACGAGACGCTCGCCTTCAAGCTTGGAGCTTCCGTAGACACTGCGAGGGCCGGTCGCGTCCGTTTCAACATAGGGTTTGTCAGCGTCGCCCGCGAAAACATAATCCGTGGACAGATGAATGACAGGAACGCCGCAGTTCTTCGCTGCCTGCGCAACTGCCCCCGCGCCTGCTGCATTCACCGCAAAGGCAAGTTCCTGCTCATCCTCGGCCAGATCCACCGCCGTATAAGCGGCGGCAGAGACGACGACGTCGGGCTCGATCGCTTCAATGGCACTGCGCACGGTTTCCGGCTCTGCCAGATCCAGCTCCGGACGGCCCAGCGCGATGACCTCGAGGTCCACACGCTGCGACGCCTTCTCAAGAAGGCTCTGCACAACCTGCCCTTTTCTCCCGGTGACGGCGATTTTCATGCCTTGGCCTCTTTTACTGCCGTGCTGCCCAGGCGCTCACCGGCATAGGTACCGCTGCGGATCGGCTCCCACCACCATGCATTATCCAGATACCATTGAATGGTTTTTTCCAGCCCGGTCTCGAAAGTTTCCTGCGGCTTCCAGCCCAACTCGCGCTCGATCTTCGAAGCGTCGATCGCATAGCGGCGATCATGACCGGGGCGATCTGTCACGAAGGTGATCAGGTCGGCATGGCTCTTGCCGTTTGCGCGAGGCCGCTTCTTGTCCAGAATGGCGCAGATGGTTTCCACCACATTCAGATTGGTGCGTTCCGCGCGCCCACCGATATTGTAGCTTTCGCCCAGCTTGCCCGTCGTTGCAACCAGAGCGAGGGCCCGCGCATGGTCTTCAACATAGAGCCAGTCGCGCACATTCGCCCCAGCCCCGTAAACCGGCAGCGGCTTTTCATCGAGCGCATTGAGAATGACGAGCGGGATCAGCTTTTCGGGGAAATGGAACGGGCCGTAATTGTTCGAGCAATTCGATAGCACAACCGGCAGGCCGTAGGTTTCATGCCAGGCGCGCACCAGATGGTCGGAGGCCGCTTTTGAAGCCGAATAAGGCGACGAAGGCTTATAGGGCGTTTCTTCCGTGAAAATGCCGCTGTCGAAAGGCAGATCGCCAAATACTTCATCCGTCGAAATATGGTGAAAGCGGAAGGCTGATTTACGCGGCTCTGGCAGTTCCCGCCAGTAAGCAAGAGCCGCATTGAGCAGGCGGAAAGTTCCGACGATATTCGTCTCGATGAATGCACCCGGACCATCGATTGAACGGTCGACATGGCTTTCGGCCGCCAGATGCATTACCACATCGATTTCGTTGGTGCGTAGGGCATCCAGAACGCTCGTGTCGTCACAAATATCAGTCTGGAGGAAGCTGTAATTCGGATGATTTTCGATCTGGCGCAGAGACGCCAGATTGCCTGCATAGGTCAGCTTGTCGAGATTGACGACATTGATCCTGGGATCGGAAGCCAGATGCCGGCACACCGCAGAGCCAATGAAGCCTGCTCCACCCGTAATGAGAATATTCATATCATTTCCTCAAGCAAAAACGTCTGCGTCGGCTAGCATCGGCGCTTTCTGATCCTTGTCCGAAAGCTGGACGCCTGATGCGGCTATCGGCCAGTCTATGCCTATTGCCGGGTCATCAAAGCGGATCGAGCGGTCGTGCTCAGGGGAATAATAATTGGTCACCTTGTAGATGACTTCGGTATGCTCAACGAGCGTCATGAAGCCGTGTGCGAAGCCCTTCGGCACAAGAATCTGGTTCCATTTTTCAGCCGAGACTTCCAGCGCCACCCACTTGCCGAATGTGGGCGAGCCTTTGCGGATATCGACTGCAACGTCCAGAATTGCACCGCGCGTGACGCGCACCAGCTTGTCCTGCGCAAATGGCGGCAACTGATAATGAAGGCCGCGCACAACGCCCCTGGCCGCCGAATAAGAATGGTTGTCCTGAACGAAAGTCAGATCAATACCGGCTTCGGCGAATGATTTCGCATTGTAGGTCTCGGAGAAAAAGCCACGGTCATCACCGAATTTACGCGGGCTGATTTCCAACAGACCATCGAGTTCCAACCGGCGAACTATCATCTTTCGTTACCGATTTCCTCGACGCGGCGCCGCAGATAGGCGGCATATTCGGTCTGGCCCAGTTTATCCGCCCGCTCAAGAACGGCATCTCCGTTAATCCAGCCTTTTTCAAACCCGATTTCCTCGGGACAGGCAATCTTGATACCTTGCCGCTTCTCGATCGTACGCACAAAGGACGACGCATCCTGAAGACTGTCGTGCGTTCCGGTATCGAGCCAGGCATAGCCCCGCCCCAACTGGTGGACTTTCAAATCTCCGCGCTGAAGATAGATATTGTTGACGGCTGTGATTTCCAATTCGCCGCGCGCAGAAGGCCTGAGGGAAGCAGCAATATCAACGACATCATTGTCGTAGAAATACAGTCCGGTCACCGCCCAGGAGGATTTGGGCTTAATCGGCTTCTCCTCGATGGAGATCGCCTTGCCGGTTTCGTGATCAAATTCAACAACCCCATAACGCTGCGGATCGTCAACGCGATAGGCAAACACAGAGCCCCCGAAATCCAGCTCAGCAGCTCTCTGGCAGAGTTCTGACAGACCGTCCCCAAAGTAAATGTTATCGCCCAGAATCATTGCGACCTTGTCGGTACCTACGAATTCGCGACCAATAATGAAGGCTTCGGCCAATCCATTAGGACTCGTTTGCTCTGCGAATGAGAAGCTAAGCCCAAAGTCGCGACCATCACCCAATAGTTTCTTAAAAAGGGGCAAATCATGTGGTGTGGAAATAACGAGTATTTCCCTTATCCCTGCCGACATCAGCACACTAAGAGGATAAAATATCATTGGTTTATCATAGACAGGCAGAAGTTGCTTGGAAACTGCTATTGTCAGAGGGTAAAGGCGAGTTCCGCTTCCGCCAGCGAGAATAATTCCCTTCATGAAACCTTCCTAAGATGGTATCCGATTTGAAATCAGAATGCTTATCGTCCGGCACTCTTGAGATATTAGAGGTATCATGCCTTGCCCAAAAATGCTTTAGATGACAACACAGTACTTACAACTGTTTGAATTAATTCGTGTGCCCCGCTACCCGAAACCTAGCCAATCGCATCAAATTGAAAACGAATGACAAAAAATCAGCCAGATAGGTATCGATTGACAATCGTTCCAGACCTGCTTTTGACAATTTCGATTGTAACGTTCAAACCAGACCCAACTGAACTGCGCTCAACGCTGGAAAGCCTCTCTGACGCTTTAGCCGGTTTTGACCGTGCACAAATCGCTATAACTGTTGTCGATAACTCTCCTGAAGATACGATCTCTGATCTGCTTCGAACATCATTGAAGGATTGGAACTATGAACTAATTCAAGGGCATGGTAATATAGGTTTTGGCCGGGCTCACAATTTGGCCATAAAGTCGCTGGGGCAATACCATCTAGTGCTCAACCCCGACATCCAGATGGAACCCGATGCACTCAAACTTGCTGTTAATTTTTTGGATGAGCACCCTGTATGTGGCCTGATTTCTCCACACGCGATCTGGCCCGACGGTCGGCGACAATATCTTTGTAAGCAATTTCCTGCTATATTTGATCTCTTCCTGCGAGGTTTCGCGCCGTCGATAATACGTAAAGTATTTAAGAATCGACTGAGTCGCTATGAAATGCGCAGTGAAACACAAGATGACGTTTTCTGGGCCCCACCAATCGTAAGCGGCTGCTTTATGTTTTTTCGTGGTTCAGTTATAAGTCGACTTGGGGGTTTCGATCCGCGCTATTTTCTCTATTTTGAGGATTTTGACCTAACTCTACGATGCGCTTCCATAGCTAAGATCGCTTATGTTCCTACAGTCAAAGTCATTCACTCAGGCGGCCACGCTTCGCGCAAAGGAGCATGGCATATTCGGCAATTTATCCGGAGCGCTACCCGCTTTTACATGGCCCATGGACTTCGGATTGCCTAACAGAACAACGAAACTAAAAATCTTCGATGATCTGATCAAATCGCGCGGCCCAGGAGTTTTCTTGGGCGAACATCTGATCTAAGCGCCTCGCTTGAATATTATTCCGCGCCTCAGCGACCACTTTTTCAAGCTCCGCCAAATCATGCACCACATATACTCCTTCATTCCGACCTCGATATCGCATTTCACCAAAGTAGGAAGAGAGAACTGGTATTCCAAAAGCCCGATACTCATAGTATTTGATTGGATCCACAGAGCCTGTCAATTCATTCTTGAGAAACGGAATAAGACCGACATCGAAATGAGTCATCTGAGTAATGGCTTCGGCATGTTCAGAGGGCGGAAACAACTCAATATTCGAAGGTAACTTGCCACTTGGCTTTTTATAGATTGGTCCCTGGATACGTATGAGATCGTGCGGAACGACACGTGCCAGAGCAGTAATCATCTCCCAATCGAACCAGTTTCCAATAGTTCCCAAATAACCAAAAATAGTTCTATCCGATGGCGCCGCTTGGGGCTTGGCCGAAGATATAATATCAAAGTCTAACCCATTATAAAGCAACCGGACATTACTGTGTTGGCGGCTCCACCGCTCGTACAATGTAGTACTTGACGCCCAGATCACATCTACTAGCGATGCGATCTTTATCTCCGTAGTCTTCATCGCAGTTCGCGAAAAGCCTTGGTAAAAAGCAGGAAAGTCGTCCATTGCATCATAAATTAATCTGCAACCCCGCAAAGCTTTCATTATCTTTATCGCTAAGACAGATGGTTTTCCAATAACTATGACACAATCATTTTGCTTCGCAAGACTTATTGCCTCCACGAATGCCGAGCGCCACAATCTGCTGTTCAAATAGCCGGCCCCTGGCATCGGTTCAATCGGCAGACCGCCTGGACGAATTACTGTCAGCCATTCCGGTGTCAAATCACTGGTGTGCATCTCATCACTCTGCCGCACCAAACGTCGTAAATCAGCCAACACCGGAAAACGCGTTGCATATGGATCAATCCAAACAACCCGTCCTCCGTAGCGTTGATGAAACCAATTCACGAACTTATGCGGCCGTTGAGCGAAACTCTTGTAAGGCACCGGCGATAAGTAGAGTAGATTCTTCAAGAAAAATACTTCCTGAGTTCTGTCACTATGCGCTCGGTCGCAAAACCATCTCCATAAGGCGACACTCCACGCGCCATACGAGCATAAGATGCATCATCATCAATCAAACACTGCACTTCTTTGACTATACGATCGTAGTTCGGACCAACCAGTTTCACGACACCATCCGCTACTGCTTCTGGACGTTCTGTTTCATCTCGCAAGACGATCACGGGCTTACCCAATGCCGGTGCCTCCTCCTGAACACCTCCCGAATCCGTAACGATCAAATATGCTCGCTTCATAGCAGCAACAAAAGGGGCGTAATCCAAAGGATCGCATAGGATAACATTCTCGAAAGAAGATAAAAACTCGTGGGCGACATCCTTTACATTCGGATTGGGGTGAACAGGATACAAAAACTGCACATCACGATTGTCTTCTGCTAATTTCCGGAGTGCACGACAAATTTCACGGAATGGGGCTCCAAAATTTTCTCTTCGGTGAGAGGTTATCAGTACCATTTTCTTCGTATCATCGAGAGGTATCCCGATTGAAAGTTCACGCTTCGCCGACATATACAAAGCATCGATAACGGTATTTCCGGTAACAATAATCTTTTCGTCTGGGATACCATCCTTCAAAAGGTTCTGTCTTGAGCCTTCCGTTGGAGCGAAATGCCATGTCGCCAACTTGCCAGCAATCACACGGTTCGCTTCTTCAGGAAAAGGATTTTGAATATCCCATGTCCTTAAACCAGCTTCAATATGCCCCACTGGAATGCGATGATAAAAACAGGCCATCGCAACAGCCATTACCGTCGTCGTGTCACCCTGAACAAGCACCACATCAGGCTTTTCGCCCAACAAGACCTGATCAAGCTCCAGCAACAAGCGTGCTGTTAGTGTAGTTAGGGCCTGATTAGGCCGCATAATATTTAGATCAACATCAGGCGTAATTCCAAAAAACCTTAGTACTTGATCTAACATTTGTCGATGCTGCGCAGTAGCCAAAACGCGAACCTCTGCCCAAGGCTGCTCCTGCAAGCCCAGAATAACAGGTGCCATCTTAATGGCTTCGGGCCTAGTTCCAACTACGGCCAATATACGAGTCACGGAATTATCCTTATCCATTACTTATACTTATGCCCTATAATCGACGTAAAACTCAGGATAGTCTTTCCACTTCTCTTTAAAGTATTTAGCGTTTCTCATAAACAATTCTCGATACGCAGCAGAACCGGAGTCGGCCCCGGTAGTTTGATGTGGTTGATGGCGGATACCTGTGAGATCGCGATGACATATCAAAAGCCCAAGCTTTTTAATTTGGAATGATAGATCTGTATCTTCAAAACACGTTGGGTCAAAAGCGCAATCAAATCCGTCGATTGCATCAAATACCGATCGCGGCATAAAGAAACCACAAGTCCCAAGATATCCAATATCGGACCTAAAGCCATCCCTAATTGCCTTTGAGTTCATACCACGATTAGGGCTATAATCTGCAATCATTCCTCCGAGATCAGAGCGACCGGCATCAAACCAGCCACCGCCCCAGCCAACAGCGCCGACGCTTGCGTTAGTCTCCATAATTTTGAGCGCTTCTTCAAAGGCGCATGAAGACGTGAACCACTGATCCGAATCGAAGAATACTAGAAAATCTCCTGAAGCATGTTCGGCCCCCAAGTTTCGACCGGATGAACAGCCGTTTTGAGGATTCTTAATAATCTTAACGTCTCCGAATTTTTGAGAAACGAAGTCAGCCCCACCGTCAGTGCTAGCATTGTCCACGACAATGATTTCTTTTAAATAAGACTTGCAATGATATTGCAGACTTTCCAGACAGCGACCAATAATCTTTCTATTATTATGTATTAATATAACCGCGCTTACACTTCCTTTAAATTTGGTTTGGTTTGCAACGTTCATTATCTTATCGAGACGAGCGAACCACGAGTTTTCGGAAATAAACTTTTCCGTAAGCGCTCGGTCCCCGTCGCGCGGGCTCAACGACCCGCAAAATGCTGCAAACTGCTCAGAAGTGTTTGCGATCTTAACGCCGGGATAATCTAAAATCTCCGGCAGTCTTGTAGCTACCACCGGCTTACCAGCAAATAAATACTCAAACACCTTAATCGGTGACACGGCGTCTGAGATCTTTCCGGGAGTAAATGGCAAGATGGCAAAATCTGCGTGCTGCAGATACCCAGGAAGAGCATCAATTGTACGAGCACCAATCATATGAACATTCTTGGGCATTTCAATGCCAGTTGGACGATCTCCAATTAATACAAAGCCACATTCAGGATTGGCAAAGGCTGCTGCCTCCAAATAGTCCCAAGCAAACCAGTCCCCATAGAGCGAACCAAAATATAGTGCTAGGCGCTTATAACCTGTCGGCAGATCTGACGGTCTCTCATAATCCTTGTAAATATCGAATATATATTCGTTAGCCGCATTGGGCAGATAAATTGCATCATCACGACCGAGCTTATTGAGTTGGCTAACAAGTACTCTCGCTGTGCCAATCACACTACCTGCGATTGACACTATTTCCCGATAAACATCGTGGTCGAACCAGCCAACTCCCAAGCTTGTTTCCCAATCGTCTATCAGCTCAAATACCGTGCGAATCCCGCGTCGATTAAACAACTTAATATATTCCACGACAGAGGGATGAGGAAACTCGACGACAAGCGTAGCTTCGCTAGAGACCTTGCCTAGTATATCAGCAGGCGACGTCGCATCAATGTGTAGGTGCTCCAAGCCATAGATATCGACATCAGATTCCACGTGACGCTGCAACTCAAAATCAAATTTCTTAAAAATATAAATATACTTAACTCTGCGCCCCGATTTCAAGGCGCAGCGCGCCAACTGCGCAGCACGCTGCCCGCCACCAATGTCGTCGTATGGCACGCCTGTAATGATCACTAATTCCTCTGAGCGGGACCAAATAGTCGGCGCAGCATTGATCGCAACAGCATCAGTTGAGCCTGAAAAGCCCATTCCGGCGGAGCCCGCATGTTGAGACACAGGCAACGTTGTACTACCGCGCAGCCGCCGTCTAACGACAGACATAACTCCCGTTAGTCCTGAAGTGCGCCAAACACTATATGTTCGGTTCGCCAGGGAGGAAACTTTTTTCATTCTTCGACGATAATTTTGCAATTTACCAACCCAGCCGCTTGTCAGGAAATCCACTTCTTGTTGAAGGGTCAAAACATCCAATTTAAGGGAAGCTATATAGTTCTCTTTATCCGCGCGATAACGCTCTGCGTCCGCTAATCGAGAATTTTTTTCCCTCAGATTTTCTTCAAGAGCGTGAATTTTTCTTTGCACGTCAGATACATTTTGCATCAACTCACGCGACGAAGATTCCAACATTTTGCCCACCCGTTCCGCTTTATTTGCCCGATCCGACTCTCGTTCCAATTCCTCTCGAAGACGAGAAATCGCGGATTTATGCTGTTCAATCTCAACCTTAAATCGATACTCAATCATTCGCTGACGAGCCAGCTCATATCCGCTCGCCAGCGCCGGGTCAAAATATTTTTCACTATTCACCAAATCCGCAAGGGTTTCGATCACATCAATTGAGTCGAAGAACGCTTGTTCATCATCGTCGAACTTATTAATATTGTCATTGAAAATTCCACCAAAGATTGTCGAAGATGGTGGATTGAGGACATGAAGCCATTCCGCAAATCTCTTCCATTGAAACCGTTCGTCACAATTTTGCTGAACTAGTAAATTCAGTTGCTCTGTGAACTGAGCAGCCCAATCTGAAAGAACTACCCCCTTGGGAAAATCATTGTCCGTCACATTCTGTAGAGAGCGGCCGGAAAAATTCGCTCGCATAGCCTGTTGAAAATTTGATGGCGTCAAAACACCTTTAACACCATCGTATCCGACGAGGATAACGGGCTTCTTTAAAGCCACTCCTTCGAGAACAACTCTTCCCATTCCAGCAATTCCAGCGAATCGCTCCGCAAAAGCTTGGACATCCGTTCTTATTCCGAGAAATTCAACAAACTCGGTGAGTTCGCTCTCAGCGAGTTTCGCCTCTAACTCAGCCCGAGCAGGACCATCACCGATGACAACTAGTCCGGGAATCATCAAGCGTTTAGCTAGGACTATAAAGTCAAAAATTCCCGCAATTTTTTGGTCATCTAATCTTGAAATGGCCAGCCATCGTTTGTCGAGGGGCTTATATTCTAACCCGGGCTCAAAGCCTCGAGATAAGTCGATTGAATTTGGAAATACTCGCAACCTCTTCGAAGAAACATAAGGCTTCGCAAGTTCTGCCACTTCCTCTGATACGGCCAAAACAAGTGGCGCATGAGCTAATACTACATGCTTCAAGAGAAATTCGTGGAACGGGCCGTAACTCGCAAGTGAAGCTGGACCGTGCAAAGTTAAAACGAATCCCACGCCTTCCAATTCAGCAGCGATAAAACCAGCGAATATCGAGAAAAACGGATGCGCGTGCACAACATCAATGCCGTGCTCTTGTATCAATCCTCTTAATACAGTGATCGATTTCGATAAACTTGCCGTGGATTGCGCGGGACCGAAATCTAGGTTTCGGGTTATCGATTCTACTTCGTCTGGAACAAGCGAGTCATTGAACAACCTTCCAACAGCGAGGTGCACCTTCCAACCCTGAGCCGAAAGCCGCCGGATTTCACCATTAATATGGGTTTCCAGCCCACCTACAGTATATTGATCGGTGACAATCAAAAGCGAGTTCATGATCACGTGCTTCGAACGCTCGTTGACACAACAGTGTTCAACATTGCGATGCCACTGGCTTTCAACCTTGGCTGATTAACTTTAAGAATTATAACGTCCGTTCGACGATCAAGATACTGCATATCAGCATGAGAAATGGCATCGGCAAGTGCGAGAGTTATAAAATAGGTTCCTGCACATAGATTCAGATCGATATGGAAATCGAACTGAACGCTTTCTCCAGCCTTCGCATTTACGATATTCTTATTATGATACAATGTACTCGTACCAAACACACTGACCCCTTCAACAGTGCGGATTAGTACACCCGCCTGAAGTTCCCCCACATCCTTCAGTATATCCGCGTTAAAACTTACTTTTACCTTTTCCCCCGGACGATAGTTATCCCTATTTCGGTCAGATTCATCTAACAAGCGCCATAGTCGGATAATTGCGAGCGGGCTAGCATCGCCTTTATCCGAAATTTCCAACTCATCAACCGCTTCCTTCGAGGTATCAGCAGACGAACTATTCAACGAACTGTCCGAACCGCCACCTCTAACATAATTTAGATAGACCTTCTCATCCGAGTATAACAAGGCATGGTATTGATCGACAATTTCCTTTGCCTCGCCAATCCCGTGGACCTCGCCTTGGTGCATCAGGACGCCTTTCTGGCAAAATTTCTCCACTGTTGACGTCGAATGCGTCACAAGAAGTATGGAACATCCATCTTCTCTTAACTTTTCAATATAGTCGAAACATTTTCGTTGGAATTTCTCATCTCCTACCGATAACGCTTCGTCAACAATCAAGATTTGCGGTTCTACACATGCTTGAACCGCAAAAGCGAGGCGAACCGCCATCCCGCTGGAATAGGTTTTTACCGGTTGATCAAGATGAAAGCCAATGTCTGCAAAACTTGCTATCTTGTCGAAACGCTCATCCATTTGCTCGCGGGTAAAGCCTAAAATCGCCCCGTTAAGATATACATTTTCCCGTCCGCTAAACTCTGGGTTAAAGCCTGACCCCAATTCCAACAACGCAGCCAGAACACCGTCCGTGCTGACTGCTCCTGCGCTGGGCGACAGGGTACCAGCAATAATCTGCAATAGCGTACTCTTTCCGCTACCATTACGCCCTAATATTCCAATTGTTTCCCCTCTCCGTACATCAAATGAAACACCTTTCAGCGCCCAAAACTCTTTGAAATACCGTTTCTTTCCGAGCGAGAGAAACTGAGCCAGACGATCACTTGGTTTGGAGTAAATCTCATAGCGTTTAGATAAATTACTGACGGATATCGCGATATCAGATGACATCTGCAAACCCCTTCCGTGTTTTTTGGAACCAGGCAAAACCCAACCAGGCGACCATGGACGATACTATCAACTGTGTTGTCCACACTGACCAGTTCATTCCTTTTCCCCAAAGCATCAAATCTCGAACCTGCACAACCATTGTAGTCAGCGGGCTCAATTCCATAAGCGGGCGGTAAACCTCAGGAAGCGCCTCAATAGGATAAAATATTGGTGACAAAAACATGAGAACGGTCGTCAGTACCCCTATGATTTGTGAAATGTCTCGCAAATAAACTCCAAGAGAAGAAAGAAACCATGTCACTCCAAGAATTAGAAGACAAAAAGGGAAAAGAGCAACAGGCAAAAGGAATACACCCAAATCAGGAGTACCGAAAAAAACGAAATAGAATATAACCCACACAATCAAACTTATACAGTAGTGGAATAAAGCCGATATCAGCGATACGACAGGCAAAACCTCCAGGGGAAATATCACTTTCTTTACATAATTAACATTCGAAAGAATTAAGCCCGGCGCGCGTATCACACATTCGGCAAACAGATTAAAGACCATCAACCCGGTGAAAAGCGCCAAAGCGAATTCCGTTTTGGACTCAGACCCGCCTACCCAACGAGCTTTAAAGACGACACTAAACACAAATGTGTAAACGACCAGCATCAATAGCGGGTTAATGAAGGACCAAAGCAAACCGAAGATAGATCCACGATAACGACCTATCACTTCGCGCTGGGACAGGCTCAGAATCAATCCCCATTGCCCGAAAAACATTTTCGTCATTACCAAAGGGTTAATCGAGGGTGATAAGTGAGGATTCAATGTTGGAGCACTCATTTCAGCTATCGTCGTTCCGTTTTCTAGAAGCTATATGGCATAAATCAGGCGATTGGTTTGAGAAGCGCTTACGTGTTTTGGTAATTCTTTAGTTAGCTCATTCTACAGTGACCGACTTCGCGAGATTGCGCGGCTGGTCGACATCGGTGCCCATCAGAACAGCGGTGTGATAGGCCAGCATCTGGATCGGTAGCGCATAGACAAGCGGCGTGATGAATTCCGGAACGTCCGGCAGAACGATGGTTGCCATCGTGTCGATGCTGGCAGCTTCTGCGCCTTTTTTGTCGGTGATGAGAATGATCCGACCGCCGCGCGCCGCCACTTCCTGCATGTTGGAAACGGTCTTCTCATAAAGGCGATCCGACGGCGCGATGACGATTACCGGCATGGTTTCATCGATCAGCGCAATCGGGCCGTGCTTCAACTCACCGGCGGCGTAGCCTTCGGCGTGGATATAGGAAATTTCCTTGAGCTTCAGCGCGCCTTCCATGGCAAGCGGGAAGGATGTGCCCCGACCGAGATAAAGCACATGATTGACCTTGGCCAGTTCATGGCAGACTGCGGCGATCTGGTCTTCCAGCTTCAGAACCTGATTGATGAAACGCGGCGCTTCGGAAAGCTGGCGCACCAGTTCCTGTTCGCGCTTGTCATCGATTGCGCCACGCGATTTCGCAGCCGCGATAACAAGCGAGGCCATGGCCGAGAGCTGGCAGGTAAAGGCTTTGGTCGAGGCAACCCCGATTTCCGGTCCGGCAAGCGTCGGGAAAACGGCATCGGATTCACGCGCAATGGTCGAGCCCGTCACGTTGACGACAGCGGCGATTTTCAGCCCTTGCGATTTGCAGTAGCGCAGCGATGCCAGCGTGTCAGCCGTTTCGCCGGACTGCGATACAAACATCGCCAGCGAATCTTTCGAAAGCGGCATTTCGCGATAACGGAATTCAGACGCGATATCGCTATCGACCGGCAGGCGCGCAATCTGCTCGAACCAATATTTGCCGACGGATGCAGCATAATAAGCCGTGCCGCAGGCAGATATCGTCAGGCGATCGATCTTGCTGAAATCGATGCCGATTGCTTCCTGACGCACCTTGCCCGTCGTGAAGTCGAGATAGTTGGCAAGCGTGTGAGAGATCACTTCCGGCTGCTCGAACATCTCTTTCTGCATGAAGTGACGATGATTGCCCTTGGAGACAAGCATGTTAGCCGTCTGCGTCTTCTGGATCGGGCGCTCAACTTCGCTGTTGTTCTCGTCGTAAACGGTGACACCCTTGCGCGTCAGAACGGCCCAATCGCCATCTTCGAGATAGGCGATGGTATCCGTGAAAGGCGAAAGCGCGATGGCATCCGAACCGAGGAACATTTCACCTTCGCCATAACCGACGGCAAGCGGCGGTCCCTGGCGAGCGCCGATCAAAAGCTCTTCGTCGCCCTCGAAAAGGAAAGCAAGCGCGAAAGCGCCATGCAGCATCGGCAGGCTGTCGCGGACAGCCTCTACCGGAGACTTGCCCTTTGCCAGTTCGCGGGTCACC
>MTEW01004837.1_pt1 | contig 223862 bp, 232 predicted proteins | sample 1042681 | NCBI WGS metagenome assembly MTEW01 (sample SAMN06185811, study PRJNA358809) | soil metagenome | isolation source: soil biostimulated with citrate as carbon source | place: India | collected 2015-05-23 | reverse complement strand
TAGATCTGGGTGGTGGACAGGTCGCTATGGCCGAGCAGCATCTGCACCACGCGCAGGTCGGCGCCATGGTTGAGCAAGTGGGTGGCGAAGGCATGGCGCAGGGTATGCGGCGACAGCGACTTGCCGATACTGGCCACACGCGCATGATGCTTGATGCGGTGCCAGAAGGTCTGGCGGGTCATCTGGTCGCCGCGCAGGCTGGGGAAAAGCACGTCGCTGGGCTTGCCGTCGAGTAGGAAGGGCCGCGCTTCTCGTTGGTAGCGCTCGATCCAGGCAATCGCTTCTTCGCCCAGGGGCACCAGGCGTTCCTTGCTGCCCTTCCCGAATACCTTGAGAACGCCCTGGCGCAGGTTGACCTGCTCCAGGGTCAGGCTCACCAGCTCGGTGACGCGCAGGCCGCAGGCGTAGAGCACTTCGAGCATCGCGCGGTCGCGCATGCCGATGGGATCGTCCAGCTCCGGCGCTTCCAGCAGGGCCTCCACATCGGCCTCGGACAGCGACTTGGGCAGGGGCCGGCCCAGTTGCGGCAGGTCCACCTGCAGGGTGGGGTCTTCAAGGATCAGGTTCTCCCGCAGCAGGAAGCGGTAGAACCCGCGCAGGCCGGAGAGGAAACGTGCAGTAGAACGGGCCTTGTAGCCCTGTTCCAGGCGCCAGGCGAGGTGGTCGAGAATGAGGTCGCGACCGGCCTTGTCCAGCGCCAGGCCGCGCTCATCGAGCCAGCCGTTGAAGTGTGCGAGGTCGCTGCGATAGGCCGCACGGGTGTGTTCGGAAAGCCCCTTTTCCAGCCAGAGGGCATCGAGGAAACGGTCGATCAGGAGATGGTCTAGCGCGGGCATGTATGACGGCCTTGACTGTACGAGTCGCTAGTCTTTCATAGCGCTGTAGGCGATTCATCCCCGATAAGGAATTCAAATGAGCGAACACCACATCCTGCTTGGCCTGGGTGGCATCGGCGCGGCCGCGCTGTTCAGCCAGTGGCTGGCCTGGCGCCTGCGCCTGCCGGCGATTCTCTTTCTGCTGGTGGCGGGAATCCTTGCCGGCCCGGTGACCGGCCTGCTGGACCCCGAGGCGCTGTTCGGCCCACTGCTGTTCCCGCTGATTTCCCTGTCGGTGGCGCTGATCCTGTTCGAGGGTAGCCTCACCCTGCATTTCTCCGAATGGCGCGAAATCGGCAGCGTAGTGCAGCGCATGGTGACCGTCGGCGCGCTGCTGACATGGGCGGTGATCGCCATCGCCACGCATTGGCTGCTGGATTTCTCCTGGGAACTGGCGCTGCTGTTCGGCACCCTGACCCTGGTCACCGGGCCCACGGTCATCGTTCCGATGCTGCGGGTCGTGCGCCCGCGCTCGTCGATCGCCAACATCCTGCGCTGGGAAGGCATCGTCATCGATCCCATCGGCGCGCTGCTGGCGGTGGTGGTATTCAGCTTCATCGTCAGCCGCGAAGACGGTGGCTGGCTCGCCAGCCTTTCCACCTTCGCCAGCGTCATCGCCTGCGGTTGCCTGCTGGGCGCTGCGGGCGGCTGGCTGTTCGGCGTGGCGATGCGCCGCCACTGGCTGCCGGAGTACCTGCAGAACCTGGCGGCCCTGGCGGCGGTGCTCGGGGTATTCATCAGTGCCAACCTGCTGGTGCATGAGTCGGGCCTGCTGGCCGTGACCGTCATGGGCATGGGCCTGGCCAACATGCGCGGCGTGGATGTGCGACAGATCCTGCACTTCAAGGAAAACCTCAGCGTGCTGCTGATTTCCGGGCTGTTCATCCTCCTGGCCGCCCGCCTGGACTTTTCCGCCCTGGTCGCCCTGGGACCGGCGACCCTGCTGTTGCTGGCCGTGATCCAGTTCATCGCGCGCCCACTCAATGTCGCGGTCAGCACCTGGGGGTCGGGCCTGAACTGGCGCGAGCGTGCACTGCTGGCATGGATCGCTCCCCGCGGGATAGTCGCGGCCGCGGTGTCGGCCATCTTCTCCCTGCGCCTGATCGAAGCCGGTCACGAGCAGGCGATGCTGCTGGTTCCCCTCACGTTCATGGTGATCATCGGCACTGTCGTATTACAGAGCGCGACCGCGCGTCCGCTGGCTCGGCTGCTGCAGGTTGCCGAACCGGCCCCGTCCGGTTTCCTCATCATCGGCGCGAATCCTGTCGCCCGCGAAGTTGGCAAGGCGCTGCAGAATCTGGGCAGCCGGGTGCTGCTCACCGACTCCAGCTGGGAGAACATTCGCGCCGCGCGCATGGACAACCTGCCCACCTACTTCGGCAATCCCACCTCGCAACATGCCGAGGCGCATCTCGACCTGGTGGGCCTCGGTCACCTCCTGGCCCTGTCGCCATCCAGTGAACTCAACGCCCTGGCCTGCATGCACTTCCGCCACGACTTCAGCGCCCAGCGCCGCTTCACGCTGCCCAGCGGCCATGAAAGCCGACGCAGTGAGAAACACCGCGCCAGCGAAACGGTCCGCGGGCGGCCCCTGGGCAACCAGGCGCTGACCTTCCCGCAGTTCGCCAGCTACCTGGCCAAGGGTGCAGACGTTCGCACCACCACCCTGACCGCCGCTTTCGGCTGGGACGAATACCAGGCGCTGCACGGCAACCGCGCGACCTTGCTGCTGGCACAAGACCCACGCGGCTGGGTGCACCTGGCCGGTAACCCGCAGGACTTCGTTCCCGAAAAGGACTGGACCCTCGTGTCCCTGATCGAAACTGAGGCGCCACCCGGTGTTACCGCTGATCGCACTCTGGCGCAAACACACTGACGGGCGGCATGGCCAGCCTATCCTTAGTCTGGTGACAGGATTGGGCTGGCCGTGGATGATTTCATCTTGCTATCACCCACCGCTGGTACCAGAACATGGCGAACCAAATGAACTCCCGCCTGGGGCAGATCCTGATCAACAAGGGTCTGATCACCTCCCAGCAGCTGGATGCCGCGATCACGATGCAACTCACCAGCAAGATGCGGCTGGGTGAAGTACTGATAGCGCAAGGCCTGCTAACCCAGAAGCAACTGACCAAGGCCCTGAAGAAACAGAGCAACCTGCGTCTGGCGGCCACCCTCGTGGCTGCATTGATGAGCCCCTTCCAGATGGCCAGCGCCGATATCCAGCGGCTGCAGCCGCCCGCCAGTATCAGCCGCCAGGAAACCCCGCGGGGCCTGCGCCCACTGACCGACCTGGAGATGAGCAATGTCAGCGCCCAGGGGCTGGACGATGTGTTGCAGGGGCTGTTCCAGCAAGCCGAACAAGGCGACGGGCTGGGCGCCGTGAAGCAACTGGCGAAACTGGTGATGCCGGTGCTGGACAGCCTGGATGCCGAGACTTCGATGAAGGACGTGGTCTACGACACCAGCAGGATGACCTCGGTGGTCAATTCGGACGGCTCAGTGAACCTGCGATTACCCAGCTCCATCGGCGAGTTGCGCTTCGAGAACATCCGCGTTGCCGGAGCGCCGCAGAACCAGAGTTTCGGCAGCCTGACACTGAACAACATCGACCTGTCCCAGGCGTCGCTGAAGATCAGCATGCGCCACTGATCCTGGCCAATGACGAAGAAGGCACCCATTGGGTGCCTTCTTCATTCATGCGGTGTCAGCCGCCTGGGGAAACGCTGGCAGTATCTGTACCGGGCGCTTCTCGTCATCGATGGCAACGAAGCTGAACACGCCGGTGATGGCCTTCTCACGGGTGGCGCTGTACATGTCCTCGACGAACACTTCGACCTCGACCTTGAGGCTGGTGTTGCCCACCCTCACCACGCGCCCGACCAACTCGACGATGGAGCCGGCCGGGATCGGATGCTTGAAGTCGATCCGGTCGGTGGAAACGGTCACCAGGGGCAGGCGGCAGAAGCGCGTGGCAGCGATGAAGGACACTTCGTCCATCCAGGCCAGGGCGGTGCCACCGAACAGGGTGTTGTGATGGTTGGTGCTGGGCGGGAATACCGCCTTGGTTACCCGGCTTTCGGACAGTTCTGTCCGGCGGGCGATCTCTTGCTCTCTCGGGGTCATGCCACTACTACCTGAAGCGAATCTATGTGGCTGCCACTCGTGCCGCGACTCTTGTCATTCTTCTATGCGCTGCCGGATAGGCAGGAAATTCCCGACTGGCGCGGCCAGCGGGGCGCGGATTATCCCCCGCGTGCAGGCAAGAAAAAACCCGCCGAGGCGAACCTGGGCGGGTTTTTTCGGGAAAGCTCGGCGATTAGGCCAGCTTTTCCTTGATACGAGCTGCCTTGCCGGACAGGTCGCGGAGGTAGTACAGCTTGGCTTTGCGCACGTCGCCGCGGCGCTTGACGCTCAGGCTGTCAACCAGCGGGGAGTAGGTCTGGAAGGTACGCTCAACGCCTACGCCGTTGGAGATCTTGCGCACGGTGAAAGCGCTGTTCAGGCCGCGGTTACGCTTGGCGATGACCACACCTTCGAAGGCCTGCAGACGGGAACGGTCGCCTTCCTTCACTTTCACTTGAACGATTACGGTGTCGCCCGGGGCGAAAGCCGGAATCTCTTTGTTCATTTGTTCAGCTTCGATCTGCTGAATGATCTTGTTGGTCATCGCTATGCTCCTAAGGCAGGCCTTCTGGGCGTGCCATCGATACGTTAACTATCGTTCCGCTGGCGGATGTATTCCTCCAGCAGCTTTTTCTCTTCTCCAGAAAGCGAGCGGCAATCCAGAAGATCGGCCCGACGTTCCCAGGTGCGCCCAAGCGCCTGCTGCAAACGCCATCGCCGGATGTGTTCGTGGTTGCCGCTGAGCAGCACCTCGGGAACACGTTTGCCTGCATACATCTCCGGTCGGGTGTAATGCGGGCAATCGAGCAGGCCGTCCGTAAAGGAGTCCTCCTCGGCGGAGTCCGCGTGGCCCAAAGCACCGGGCAGCAAGCGCGTCACCGCATCGATCAGCACCATGGCCGGCAGCTCACCGCCGGACAGGACGTAGTCGCCAATCGACCATTCCTCATCGACGTGCTCCTCAATGAAGCGTTCGTCGATGCCTTCGTAACGACCAGCGATGAGGATCAATGCTTCCTCGTTCGCCAGCTCGCGCACGGCCGCCTGCTTCAGCTGGCGCCCCTGCGGCGAGAGGTAGATCACCTTCGCCTTCTCCCCCGTCGCTGCCTTGGCTGCTGCCAGGGCCCGTTCCAGGGGCTGGATCTTCATCACCATGCCGGGGCCACCGCCGAAGGGCCGGTCATCCACCGTCTGGTGGCGGTCTTCGGTGAAGCTCCGCGGATTCCAGCAATTGAGCTTGAGCAGCCCTTGCTTCACCGCACGGCTGGTGATGCCGTACTCGCTGATGGCAGCGAACATCTCGGGAAAGATGCTGATAACTTCGACCTGCATGCTTTTCATGTCAGGCCCTTAGAAATCAACGTCCCATTCCACCCGCATCTCGCCGGCTTCCAGATCGATCGACAACACGCACTGGTCCGTATAGGGCAGCAGGCGTTCACGATCATCAAGGCTGCCAGCGCAGGGCTTGACTACCATCACGTCGTTGGCGCCGGTCTCCAGCAAATGATCGATACGGCCAAGCAATTGCTCGTCCTGGTTGATCACGTTGAGACCTTCCAACTGGTGCCAGTAGAACTCGTCATCGTCGAGATCCGGCAGTTCGCTGACAGGCACGCAGATCTCGAAACCTGCGTAGGTCCGGGCAACCTCGCGGTCGTCCAACCCTTTCAGCCTTACTACCAGGACCTTGCCGTGCACACGTCCGCTGGCGACTTCGACCTGCTTTACCTCGTTGTCACGCTTGAGCGTCCAACGGCGGTAATCGAGCACGTTATCCAGCGGATCGGTGAAGGAGTAGACCTTCACCTCGCCACGTACGCCATGCACCGAGAAAATCTTGCCGAGAACGATCAGTTCATCGGCGGGGGCCGGCGTCGTGCTCATAAAGATGCTTAGGCAGCAGCCTTGGCAGCTTCCTTCAGCAGCTGAGCAACGCGCTCAGACGGCTGGGCGCCCTGGCTCAGCCAGTAGCTGACGCGCTCCTGATTTACGGAGAGCTTGACTTCGGCACCCTGAGCAACCGGGTTGAAGAAGCCAACGCGCTCAACGAAGCGACCATCGCGCGCATTGCGGCTGTTGGTCACGGTCAGGTGGTAGAAGGGGCGCTTCTTGGAGCCGCCACGGGCAAGACGGATGGTTACCATTGAACTTCGTTCCTATAGTCGGTGCTTTTCAAGCTGTGCACACACATGGGCCATGGGCCCGAAAGGCCGCATATTCTAAGGATTATGCGGCCGATTGCAAATCTCTTTTTGGCGGCTACCGATCGGCGGCCTGGCTCACATCTTCGGCATACCGCCGGGGAACATGCTGCCCATGCCGCGCATCATTTTGGCCATGCCACCTTTGGCGGTGACCTTCTTCATCATTTTCTGCATCTGCTTGTGCTGCTTGATGAGACGGCCAACGTCCTGCACCTGGGTGCCAGAGCCCAGCGCGATGCGGCGCTTGCGCGAGCCGCTGATCACATCGGGATCACGACGCTCTGCAGGCGTCATGGAGTTGATGATCGCCTCCATCTGCTTGAACTGTTTTTCCGCGGCGTTCTGCGCGTTGCCCATCTGCGACAGGTTGACGCCACCCAGCATGGGCAGCTTGTCCATCAGGCCGCCGAGGCCGCCCATGTTCTTCATCTGTTGCAGTTGGTCGCGGAAGTCTTCGAGGTCGAAGCCTTTGCCTTTCTTGATCTTCTTCGCGAGCTTCTCGGCCTTCTCGCGATCCATGTTCTGCTCGGCCTGCTCGATCAGGCTGAGTACGTCACCCATGCCGAGGATGCGCGAGGCGACACGATCCGGGTGGAAGGGGTCGAGGGCTTCGGTCTTCTCGCCCATGCCGAGGAACTTGATCGGCTTGCCGGTAATGGCTCGCACCGAAAGCGCGGCACCGCCACGGGCGTCACCGTCGACCTTGGTCAGCACCACGCCGGTCAACGGCAGGGCATCGTTGAAGGCCTTGGCGGTGTTGGCAGCGTCCTGGCCGGTCATGGCGTCGACCACGAACAGGGTTTCCACCGGCTTGATGACGGCGTGGACCTGCTTGATCTCGTCCATCATCTCGGTGTCGACGTGCAGGCGACCTGCGGTGTCGACGATCACGACGTCGATGAACTTGAGCTTTGCTTCCTGAATCGCCGCCTGGGCAATCGCCACCGGCTTCTGGCTGGTGTCGGAGGGGAAGAAGGTGACGCCGATGTCGTTGGCCAGGGTTTCCAGCTGCTTGATGGCCGCCGGGCGGTAAACGTCCGCGGAAACCACCAGCACGGATTTCTTCTTGCGCTCCTTGAGGAAGCGCGCCAGCTTGCCCACCGTGGTGGTCTTGCCCGCCCCCTGCAGGCCAGCCATCAGGATCACCGCCGGCGGCGCCGCGTTCAGCGCCAGATCCTCGTTGGCGGCGCCCATCAGCTCGACCAGTTCGGCCTGGACGATCTTCACGAAGGCCTGGCCCGGGGTCAGGCTCTTGGAAACTTCGGTACCGACCGCTCGATCCTTGATCTTGGCGACGAAGTCTTTCACCACCGGGAGGGCGACGTCGGCTTCGAGCAGGGCCATGCGCACCTCGCGCAGGGTGTCCTTGATGTTGTCCTCGGTCAGCTTGGCCTTGCCGGTGACATGGCGCAGCGTCTGTGAGAGGCGGTCGGTTAGGTTTTCAAACATGCGCGTTCCTTTCGGGCTCTCGTGAGCCCCGGCTGAGCTTGCGGCAGGCGGCGGAGTATAACGAAGAGTCGGCGTTGCCGACACCGCCAGCGGTCTTTCACCGTCAAGCCTTGTATGCCACACTCACTGCCTTTCGGGCTTGCCTTACAAGGACTTATGCACCCTCTGCTGCCCAGCCTCCTGGCTGCATTCCTCTATATGGGCACCACTGGCTACCAGGGCTTTCGCCTTAGCCAGCGCACCACGCCGGACAAACGCCTGCTGATCGTCGGCAGCGGCCTGGCCCTGCTCGCCCATTGCACCGCTCTCTTTTTCCAGCTGCTGACTCCTGCCGGGCTCTATCTGGACTTCTTCAATGCCGCCAGCCTGATCGCCGCCGCGGTAATCCTGCTGACCATAGTGGCGGTGGCACGGATCCCCATCGAGAACCTGCTGCTCCTGCTGTTACCGCTCGGCACCCTGACGGTGCTTGCGGCGGCGCTGGTACCGGGCGGCACGTCCCAGGCCATCAACGAGCAACCAGGCATCCTCGCGCATATCCTGCTGTCGATCCTGGCCTACGGCCTGCTGACCATGGCGGTGTTCCAGGCCCTGCTGTTGCTGCTGCAGGACCATCAACTCAAGCACAAGCACCCTTCCGGGCTGATCAAGAACTTCCCTGCCCTGCAAACCATGGAAAGCCTGTTGTTCGGCTTCCTGAGTGCCGGCTGGTGCCTGCTGTCGCTGTCGCTGATCTCCGGCTGGGTGTTCGTGGACAACCTGTTTGCCCAGCATCTGGCGCACAAGACCATCCTTTCCTGCATCGCCTGGGTCGTGTTCGGCGTGCTGTTGTGGGGCCGCCACCAACTCGGCTGGCGTGGGCACAAGGCCATTCGCTGGACCCTCGCGGGCTTCTGCCTGTTGATGCTGGCGTATTTCGGCAGCAAGCTGGTCCGCGAATTCATCCTCCACGTCTGACGATCCCATGCACGGACTGCTCGCCGGCCTCCTCCTTGGAATCACCCTCTCCCTGGTAGCCGGCGCGGTGGTCGCCTGGCTGGCCACACGCCGTCGCCATGGTGTGGAGATCCAGCCCCAATCGCGCTTGCCAGTGGCGGTGAGCGACGCGCTGCAGCAAGTCACCGTCAGTTCGATCATGATTCCCCGCAACGAAATCCAGGGCATCGACCTGGACACTTCGCCGGAAGAACTCCTTGCGCAGTTGCAGAACGCCACCCACACCCGCCTGCCGCTGTACCGCGAAGACATCAACCAGATCGAAGGCATCCTCCACCTGCGCCAGCTACCGCGCCTGCTGACCGAAGGTCCGACCAGCGCCGAGCAACTGATGGCAGTGAGCCGCGAGACCTACTTCGTGCCGGAAAGTACGCCGCTGTTGACCCAATTGGTGAACTTCCAGAAGCAAAAGCGCCGCCTTGGCATCGTGGTCGACGAGTACGGCGATGTGGTAGGCCTGGTCAGCCTGGAAGACATCTTCCAGGAGTTGGTGGGCGAGTTCGGCAGCCTCGAAGACTTCGCCCCCAACCCGGGCATCCAGTCCCGCGATGACGGCCGCTATGAGCTGGACGGATCGCTGCACCTGCGCGAACTCAATCGGGTGCTCGGCTGGCACCTGCCCTGCGACGGACCGAAGACCCTCAACGGCCTGATCACCGAAGCCCTGGAACAGATTCCCGATTCCAGCGTGTGCCTGAAGGTCGGCCCTTATCGCCTGGAAATCCTCCAGTCCGGCGAAAACCGTGTGCAGCGCGTGCTCGCCTGGCGCGCCGGGCTTACGCCGAAGGCCTGATCGCCACCGTCCGCTGGCCGCTCCAAACTCGAAGAAAACCGCGACAGGGGCCCCAGCCTCATGCGCTGAGATCGAGCGCCAGGCCTTCCGTCTCCCGGGCCGGTTGAAGCGAAGCGACGAACCAGTCCGCCAGCGACTCGCCCCAGACGCGATAGCCAATCGGGGAGGGATGGTAGCCATCCAGCGCCAGGAATTCCGGACGCATCTCCAGGCGAGTCGCACAGCAAGCAAGCTCCTCATGCTCCGCCAGCGCCCGCAGTTGGAGATTCAGCAAACTGGCGCGCCAGCCGAGCAACTGGCGCAGCAGCCAGGGCAATGCAGTGAAATGCTGCAACGGTGGTACGCCGGCCAGCGCGACTTGTGCACCACGCTTGACGAAATGGCGCGCCATACCCTTCAACGCTTCCTGCCATCGGCGACTGGAGCTGAAATGGGTGGTGTCGTTGACGCCGAAGACCAGCAGCACCAGGTCGACAGGTTCATCCGCTACCTGCGGCAGGAGCCGCTCCAGGGCCTCGCCTGCCGTGATGCCGTTCTCGCCGCAGGCACGCCAGGCCACAGGGCGCCGCAGGCGCATGGCCAGGGCCGAGGCCAACTGGCCGGCCAGGGCGAAGTCCAGGCAGGAAGCGCCGACGCCGGCAACGGTGGATTCACCGATCAAGAGAAGTCGCAGGGGCTCGCCTTCCAGCTCGCTCCCTGCAAGCCCCCGCTCCGGCCCGGCAGCGGGCGCCAGGCGCAGTGCGGTACGGCGGGTATGCATGGCCATGGGCAGTGCGAGGGGTAGCAGCGGCAGCGCCGCTACCCACCAGCACAACGTGGCCAGGCGCATCACAGCTTGACGTCGACCGCCTGCGCGGAACGGGTCGCCTTGGCCCGCGCCAGATCGGTGGACTCGTCCCGCGCCAGGGCAACACCCATGCGGCGCTGACCGTCCACTTCCGGTTTACCGAACAGACGCAGCGCGGTATCCGGCTCGCTGAGCGCCGCCCCCAGGTTGCCGAAGCTGACCTGGCTGGACGTGCCTTCGACCAGTATCACCGCCGAGGCGGACGGGCCTGTCTGGCGGATGGCTGGAATCGGCAGGCCGAGGATGGCCCGCGCGTGCAGGGCGAATTCGGAAAGGTCCTGGGAAATCAGCGTCACCAGGCCGGTGTCGTGGGGACGCGGCGAAACCTCGCTGAACCACACCTGGTCGCGCTTGATGAACAGCTCCACGCCGAACAGGCCACGACCACCCAGGGCCTCGGTCACCGCCTGGGCGATGCGTTCCGACTCGGCCAGGGCCGTTGGACTCATCGCCTGGGGCTGCCAGGATTCATGGTAGTCGCCCTTCACCTGGCGATGACCGATGGGCGCGCAGAAGCTGGTACCGCCGATATGGCGCACGGTGAGCAGGGTGATTTCGTAATCGAAGTCGATGAAACCCTCGACGATGACCCGTCCCTTGCCGGCGCGGCCACCTTCCTGGGCGTAGTCCCAGGCAGCTTTCAGGTCGGCGTCGGACTTGAGTACCGACTGGCCTTTGCCAGAGGAGCTCATGATCGGCTTGACCACGCAAGGGTAGCCGACGCTGGCCACCGCCGCGCTGTAGTCCTCGAAGGTATCGGCGAAATGATAGGGCGAGGTGGGCACGCCCAGTTCCTCGGCGGCGAGGCGGCGGATGCCTTCCCGGTTCATCGTGAGCTGGGCTGCGCGAGCAGTGGGCACCACGGTAAAGCCTTCGGCTTCCAGCTCCACCAGGGTCGCGGTGGCGATGGCCTCGATCTCCGGCACGATGTAATGCGGTTTCTCCTGCTCGATCACGGCGCGCAGGGCCGCACCGTCCAGCATGCTGATCACGTGGCTGCGATGCGCCACCTGCATGGCCGGGGCATCGGCGTAACGGTCGACGGCGATGACTTCGCAGCCCAGGCGCTGCAGTTCGATCGCCACCTCCTTGCCGAGCTCACCAGAGCCGCACAGCAGTACACGGGTCGCGCTGGGTGACAAGGGGGTTCCAATACGGGGCATGTCGTTTCCTCGGGGAGTCAAGAAGCCTGGGTCGGGGGAATGATGAACAGGCCGCTGGCCTTGGCGCGCTCGAAACAGCGGGCCAGGACTTCGCGCCGTTCGGCGTTGTCCATGCGGCCCCAGCGGGTGATTTCGTCGGCGGTGCGCTGGCAACCACCGCAGATGTCCTGGTCGTCCAGCACGCAAACCTGCACGCAGGGGGAGCGGACGGGGCGTTCGGCGTCCATCAGTCGTCCTGCTCGGCCAAGTCGCGGGCGTAGCGCTGGGCATTGTGTACATAGTGGGCGGCACTGGCTTCGAGCATCTTCTTCTGTTGCTCGGTCAGCTCACGCACCACTTTGCCGGGAGAGCCCATGACCAGCGAGCCGTCGGGGATCTCCTTGCCTTCGGGAATCAGTGCGTTGGCGCCGATGATGCAGTACTTGCCGATCTTCGCGCCGTTGAGTACCACGGCATTGATGCCGATGAGGCTGAAGTCGCCCACCGAGCAGCCGTGCAACATGGCGTTATGGCCGATGGTGACGGACCGGCCGATGTTCAACGGATAGCCCATGTCGGTATGCATCACGGTGCCGTCCTGGACGTTGCTGTTCTCACCGATGTGGATCAGCTCGTTATCGCCGCGCAGTACGGCGCCGAACCAGACGCTGGCACCGGCATCCAGGCGCACCTTGCCCACCAGGGTGGCAGTGGGGGCGGTCCAGCTGTCGGGATGGCTTTCGACCTGGGCGGTTCCAAGGCGGTATTTCATCAGGCGCTCCTCGAACGGGGCTTATTTGAGTTTTATGAAGCTCGCCGGGGCACGGGTCATATCGATGCCGGCGTCATAGACCAGGTTGACCAGCTCGATGACCATGATCGCCGTCAGGCCCCAGATCTTGTATTCGCCGTACTGATAGCTGGGGACGTACCAGCTGCGGCCGAGGTAATCGATGCGGTGGGTCACCTGCCGCGGATCGTCGCGGAAGAATGCCAGTGGCACGCTGAAGACCGAGTCGATCTCACCGTCGTTGGCCTTGTACTGGACGAAGTCCGGGACCAGCCCGACATAAGGGGTGACCTTGATGCCATGGCGGGAAACCAGCGCGCTCAACGGGCCGATGATTTCCACCAGGCCTGGCGGCAGGCCCACTTCTTCCTCCGCTTCGCGCAGCGCAGTCTGGATCAGGTCCGCATCCTCGGGGTCGCGACGACCACCGGGAAAGGCCACCTCGCCGCCATGGGTGGACAGGCCACTGGCGCGCAGGGTGAGGACAAGCTCGGGCTCGTCGCTGCGCGTGATGGGCACCAGCACCGCCGCTTCAGGGAAGTCGTGATCGGTTTCCAGGGTTCTCGGGGAGTAGCTCTGCACACGACGGAGCAGGTCATCCAGCATGGATTTTCTCGTTGTTCTCGACTGCCGGGCATCATGGCATGAACCTCGGGGCCGCCCAAGTCCCACGCCGACAGGTCGCATCATTCACCCCCTTGGGTTTGCCCGGTACGCCGCTTGCCGTGCGACACCGTGCCGCGCCAAGATGAGCGCCTGCCCCTGAGGATCCACGATGAAATACTGCAGCCAGTGCGGCGGCCCGGTCGCCCAGCGCATCCCCGACGGAGACAACCGCCTGCGCTACGTGTGTGACAGCTGCCACACGGTCCACTATCAGAATCCTCGCATCGTTGCCGGTTGCCTGCCGGTCTGGGGCGAGCAGGTGCTGCTCTGCCGCCGCGCCATCGATCCGCGCAAGGGCTACTGGACCCTGCCCGCGGGATTCATGGAAAACGGTGAGACCATGGAACAGGCCGCTACTCGCGAAACGCTTGAAGAAGCCTGCGCGCGGGTGCGCAATCTCAGCCTCTATACGCTGTTCGACCTGCCGCATATCAGTCAGGTGTACACCTTCTTCCGCGCCGAGCTGGTAGACCTGGACTTCGCCGCCGGTGACGAAAGCCTGGAAGTGCGTCTCTTCCACGAACGGGATATTCCCTGGTCGGAGCTGGCTTTTCCGACCGTGGGCCGTACCTTAGAATGCTATTTCGCCGACCGCGCCGGGCAGGTCTTCCCGGTGCGCAACGAGCCACTCGCTCCGTTGCTGGCCTACTACAAAAAAGCCTGACCACTAATCTGCTGACTTGAACACTGTGGGGTTGCTGTGCCGATGCGCTGGTTGCTAGTCGTATTTTCCATGAGCCTTGCCGCTCTCGCTCAGGCGAGCACCACGCCGACGATGGTTGAAAAATCCATCGACAAGGTCCTGGTGGTGAAATCGGAGCGCAAACTATTGCTGATGAATCGCGGCGACATTCTCAAGTCCTACCGCATCTCGCTCGGCAAGCAACCACTTGGCCCGAAGCTGCGCGAAGGGGACCAGCGCACGCCCGAAGGCTTCTACTGGATCGACTGGCGCAAGACGAGCGACAAGTTCAACCTGTCCATGCACATCTCCTACCCCAACGCCCGCGACGCAGCGAAGGCCCGGGACAAGGGCGTGACGCCGGGCGGCATGATCATGATTCACGGCACACCGCTGGATGAGGAATATCCGGAATGGTATTTCCACAGTCTGGATTGGACTGAAGGTTGCATCGCCATGAAGAACTCGGACATGCGCGAAATATGGAGCCTGGTCAAGGACGGGACGCTGATCGAAATCCGGCCCTGAACCGATCTACTGCGAAAAAGGCGCCATCTGGCGCCTTTTTCGTGCATGTAGGGAGGGAAGCGTCCTAGTAGGGTGCGCTGCGCGCACCGATTTACTTGTGCCAACGCCCCCGTGCGCACGGCGCACCCTACGAGCTGTCCCGGAGAAGGATTCGCACTTTTTCAGGCAGACTCAGGCCGAGGCGGCCAAAGGGCGAAAGCTGAAGTAGAAACGCAAGGCGTCAATCAGGTCGGCGTATTCCGACGGCGGTGCCACCAGTGAGAAGCCGGAATCGTAGTGGCCAGGCGTCACATCCTCGTGGCACCACTGGCAGGTGGCGTAGAAATCGATGAAGTGCAGTTGCCCATCCTTGCCCGGAATCTTCAACTGCATATCGAAGCGTGCGCCCACCAGCATGGGCAGCTGGCTGATCAGCATCAGGCCGTCCATGGAAACATTGCCCAGGTAACCCATGGGCTTGTCGGTGATTCGATTGAACACCTTCAGGTAATAAGGCAGCTGATGGCGTTCGATATGGCGCTTGGTAGGCATGATATCAAATCGCTATTGGTGGCACTTCAGTATGAACTCGTTGTAACCCCAGTCCAACCTTCAGTTGCAATCGCGGGCGATGTTCTCGCCAAGCTTGCGACGGTAGGTTTCGATCTGTTCATCAGTGTAGTACTGGCGCTCGCCACGCTCGTCGAGCCGGTAAAACGGTCCGCCTTGATCCAGATCGTCCTTCTGTGAACGCAACCGGCTGCATTCCTTCTGTTGCCGCGCCCGCGCATCTGCGGCCCGATCCGCCGCGGCAGCCTGTTCCTGGCGGCGCGCGTCGAAGACTTTCTCAGTGCGCGCTTCACGCTCACGAGTCGCCTGATCGCGTTCGATGACCTGGGGCTTAACCGAGACCGGCTCGGCGCCTTCCCTGGGTGTCTCGCTGAAGTGCACTCGTCCTTGGGCATCAGTCCAGCGATAGATCTCGGCTCCGGCAATCGCCGGAACCAGCAACAGACAGCACAGCAGGTGACGCATTTCAGCGCTCCTCGGATTGAGGCTCAGCTTAGCCCCGGCCAGGCCCAGCTCAAGCAGGCAACGACCGACGGCCGGGTTACGGGTCAGAGCGGTGCGACGCTGGCCTTGGCAGAACTGCCGGTGAGGCGGCCGAGCTGCTGCAGGGTCTCCAGGCGCGCCTTGGCCCGGTAGGCGTACTCGCTGGCGGGATAGCGGGCAATGATGAACTGGTAGGTCTGCGCCGCATCAACGAATAGGCTCTGGCGCTCCAGGCACTGGCCACGAAGCAGGGAGATTTCCGGCTGCAGATACTGGCGGGAGCGACTCTTGCGCTCGGCTTTCGACAGTTCGAGCATCACGTCCTCGCAATTCCCCCGCTCATAGGCGCGATAGGCGTTGTTCAGGTGATGGTCGAGGGACCAGCGGGTGCAACCGCCCACGGCCGCCAGCAGGGTCAGGATGATCAGGGTTCGCATGGATAATTCCTCCGTCCCACGGGATATCGGCCGGGAGCGCCACTTCTTCAGGCCGCTGGGCGAACGAGAAGAGCGAAGCATAACCTCCGATTGGTCCTGCTGGCGCGCCCCTCGAATGGCAAGCGGCCACTGCTAGACTGCGGACGTCGCCCCAGGACACGGTCCCGTCATGTACGCCACCCGCCCCACCCTCCTCGCCCTGTGCCTGCTGCTGGGCGCCTGCTCGCCCACCACCCCGTTGTTCATTGCCCAGGTCACCACCAACGAAGTGGTGGAGTACAAAACCATGAAGAGCAAGCGAATGGCCGCGGCAGTGGAAGAAGAAGGCGATCTGCTGACCTACAGCGCCATGACCATCCGCGACGCGAAGAGCCCCGAGGCGGAAGAGCTGTATCTGGTCGGCTACCGCGACGACAAGTTCAGCGACGACGTTCGCGCCATCACCCTGTACCAGATCGGCCTCATCTACATGAGCCGCTACAACGAACAACGGGACGACACCAAGGCCCTGGGCTACCTGGAACGCGTCCTCGACGAATTTCCCAGCAGCCGCGCGGCCCAGCGCGCCGAAGCGCGCATCCTGGTCATCCGCCAACGCGCCGGGGAGCCGGTGCAGAAGAGTTCCCGCGAACTCCTCGCCACCTGGCAGCCGAGCAACGACCTGGACCTCTACAAGCCGGGACTGGACCCGGACATGACCCTGCTCTCGCGTCGCGCCGTACTCAAGGACCGCGTGGCCGAAGCCGAAGAGCTCTACCTGCTGGCCTTGTCCGATGCCCACGTGCAGCCGGACATCAAGGAGAAGGCGCTCTATCAGCTGGGGCTGATGTATCTGGCGCCGGACAATCCCCACGCCAGCCGCGACAAGGCGATCGGCTATTTCCGCCGGCTGCTGGTGCAGTTCCCGAACAGCGACCTGGCCAGCAAGGCTTCACAACACCTCGATCAGGCCCTCAACCAGAGCCGCCCCTAGCGCCGGCCAGCGCTCCACCTGAAACAATTCAGCGGGTAGTGCACAGGAACAATGACTACAGTTTTCTCGCGTAGTAGCCTCGCGCTCTGCTTGAAAAATGGAGTCTTCGCATGCCTTTCCGCCGTACCAAAATCGTCGCCACCCTCGGCCCGGCCAGCAACTCCCCGGAGGTCCTGGAGCAACTGATCATCGCGGGCCTGAACGTCGCCCGCCTGAACTTCTCCCATGGCAGCCCCGAGGAACACAAGGCACGCGCCCGTCTGGTCCGCGAGCTGGCCGCCAAGCACGGCCGCTTCGTCGCCCTGCTCGGCGACCTGCAAGGCCCGAAGATCCGCATCGCCAAGTTCGCCAGCAAACGCATCGAACTGAAGGAAGGCGACAGCTTCCGCTTCTCCGTCACCCATCCGCGTGACGCCGGCACCCAGGAAGTGGTGGGCATCGACTACCCGGACCTGATCAAGGACTGCGGCGTCGGCGACGAGTTGCTGCTGGACGACGGTCGCGTGGTGATGCGCGTCGTCTCTACCACCGCTGACGAGCTGCACTGCACCGTGCTGATCGGCGGCCCGCTGTCCGACCACAAAGGCATCAACCGTCGCGGCGGCGGCCTGACCGCACCGGCGCTGACCGCCAAGGACAAGGCCGATATCAAACTGGCTGCGGAAATGGAGCTGGACTACCTGGCCGTTTCCTTCCCCCGTGACGCCGCCGATATGGAACTGGCCCGCCGTCTGCGCGACGAAGCCGGTGGCAAGGCCTGGCTGGTGGCCAAGATCGAACGCGCCGAAGCCGTGGCCGACGACGAAGCCCTGGACGGTCTGATCCGCGCCAGCGACGCCGTCATGGTGGCCCGTGGCGACCTGGGTGTGGAAATCGGCGACGCCGAGCTGGTGGGCATCCAGAAGAAGATCATCCTGCACGCCCGCCGCTACAACAAAGCCGTGATCACCGCGACCCAGATGATGGAGTCGATGATTCACAGCCCGATGCCGACCCGCGCCGAGGTCTCGGACGTAGCCAACGCCGTGCTCGACTACACCGACGCCGTGATGCTGTCGGCCGAAAGCGCCGCCGGCGAATACCCGGTCGAGGCCGTACAGGCCATGGCGCGCATCTGCCAGGGCGCCGAGAAACACCCGGACAGCCGCCGCTCGCACCACCGCGTCGGCCAGACCTTCGACCGCTGCGACGAAAGCATCGCCCTGGCGTCGATGTACACCGCCAACCATTTCCCGGGCATCAAGGCCATCATCTGCCTGACCGAAAGCGGCTACACCCCGCTGATCATGTCGCGCATCCGTTCCTCGGTGCCGATCTTCGCCTACTCGCCGCACCGCGAAACCCAGGCCCGCGTGGCGCTGTTCCGTGGCGTGGAGACCATCCCCTTCGACGCCGCCGCGCTGCCGCCGGAGAAGGTCAGCCAGATGGCCGTGGACGAACTGCTGCAACGCGGCGTGGTGACCAAGGGTGACTGGGTGATCCTGACCAAGGGTGACAGCTACACCACCCAGGGCGGCACCAACACCATGAAGATCCTCCACGTCGGCGACCTGCTGGTCTGACCGGAGCTGGAACGAATAGCCGCCCTTCGGGGCGGCTTTTTATTTGGCGCTCTTTGTAGGGGCGAATTCATTCGCCATGCAGGCCGAAGGTCTGCTCTGAGAAGTCGAAGGGGGCAGCCGAGCTGCCCTTGGCGAATAAATTCGCCCCTACAGCATCTATCCCCCTACAGCGGTTAGCGCAGCCTCACACAAACTTCGAGAAATCCGGCTTACGCCGCTGGGTGAATGCCGACAGCGCTTCGACCGCCTCAGGTGAACGCAGGCGCTGGCTGAACAGTTCGCCCTCCTCCGAGATCACCCGACGCAATTCCTCACGCCCCGGTGCCTGCATCAGGCGCTTGCTCGCAACCAGGGCCGAAGGCGCCAGGTCGAGGAATCGCAGCGCGGCCTCGCGAGCACGGGCCAGGGTCGCGGCACCATTTTCGAGGGCGGCGTTGGCGATACCCCAACTGGCAGCCTGCTCACCGGTGAAGCCTTCGCCCAACAGCAGCAGCTCGGCCGCTTTCGCGTGACCGAGCAGGCGCGGCAGGATCAGGCTGGAGCCGAATTCGGGGCACAGGCCAAGGCTGACGAACGGCATCTTCAGCTTCGCATCGCAGCTCACATAAACCAGATCGCAGTGCAGCAACAAGGTTGTGCCGATACCTACCGCCGGACCACTTACCGCCGCCACCACCGGCTTGGGGAAGTCGAACAGCGCGCGCATGAACTGGAACACCGGGCTATCCATCCCGCTAGGCGGTTCCTGCAGAAAGTCCACGATGTCATTGCCGCTGGTGAAGCACTCTTCGCTGCCAGTGATCAGCACCACGCGTACGCCCGCATCATCCCGCGCGGCATCCAGTATTTCGGCCATGCCGCTGTACATGGCGCGGGTCAGGGCGTTCTTCTTGTCCGGGCGGTTCATGCGCAGCGTCAGCAGGCCCTGCTCGCGCTCGACCAGTATGTGCTCGCTCATGGCAACTCCTCGATTGGTGTTGGCCCGCGGTTCAGGTTTCGCGGGTCAGGAAGGTATCGGCCAGCAGCTGGTTGCGGGGCAGGCCGGCCAGATAAAGCCGGCGCGCGAACTCTTCGACGCTGGCGGGGTGGCCGCAGAGTAAGGCGATGGTTTGCCGCGAAACAAGACGGAATTGCGCCAAAACCTCTGGCAGCTCGGCCGGCGTGATCAGTTGGACGACAAGCCCGGAGCGAGTTGCCGCCAGCTCGGCGAGGGATTTGGCCAGATAATGTCCGCTGGCGTCATGGGCCAGATGAATGATGCGGATGGGGCCCTGATGATGATTCCGCAACGCTTCCCGCAACAGCCCCCAGAGCGGCGCCAATCCGGTGCCTGCAGCAAGGAACAACAGCGGCCGGGTGTCCCAGGCCGGTTCATAGTGCAACGCCCCGCCATGAAGTTCGCCAAGGCGCAGCGTGTCTCCCGGCACCAGGAGCCGGGCCCTGTCGCTGAACAATCCGGACTTGCGGCAATCCAGGTGGAACTCGAGGAAATCGTCGATACCGGGGAGGCTCGCCAGGGAATAGGGCCGGGCGACGCCCTCGTCGTTCCACAACAGGAGATGCTGGCCGGCGTTGTAACGCAGCGGCCGCGATGGCACGAGTCGCAGGCGCAAGACATCTGGGGCCGGCCAATCGACGCTAATGACTTCGGCTTCCACGCCATCGCGCGCCGGGTCGAATACCTCGACCACCAGGTCCTGCACCACCAGGCACTGGCAGGACAGCCGCCAGCCCTCGGCACGCTGGATACTGTCCAGCGCCTCGGGCCTGGCATCCGCCGGTTCACCGGACAGGCAACGTACCAGGCACGCATGGCAACTGCCGGCGCGGCAACTGAAAGGCACGTTGCAGCCCCCCGCGTTCAGGGCGTCCAGCAGGTTGCTGGCGGGGGCTACGTTCCAGCGTTTTCCGGCAACTTCGAGTTCAGGCACCCAGGCCCTCCCAGGCAGCATCGCAACGGTTACGTCCACCGCGCTTCGCCCGATAGAGTGCCTGATCCGCACGCTGCAACGCATCATCCAGATCATCGCCGGCCGTCAGCAACGTCATGCCCGCCGACAAGCTCAACCGTTCCACCTGCACGCCCACCGGCTCAGCCTGCTCGAAGGCCTGACGCAGGCGCTCGCAGCAGGCGGTCAGGCGGTCCGCATCGCAGTTGGGCAGCAGCAGGACGAACTCCTCGCCACCGTAGCGGGCCAACACGTCGCCATCGCGCAGACAGGCCCGCGCCACGGCGGCGAAGGTCTGCAACACCCGGTCCCCGGCGGCGTGGCCGTGAACATCATTGATGCGTTTGAAATGGTCGAGGTCGATCAATGCCAGTCCGTGCTGGCGGTTCGGCGTCAGGCTGTCCAGTTCACGGCTGGCCAGGCGCAGGAAATGACGGCGGTTGAACAGCCCCGTCAATTCGTCGGTGGCAACCAGGTCTTCCAGCTGGCGCATCATTCCGCGCAGGGTGTCCTGATGCGCCTGCAGGGCGAAGCGACGTTGACGCATGCGCTGACGCAGCGCCTGGACATAACTGGCGAACAGGCTCAGCCAGACCATCAGCACGAACAGCACGCAAACCTGCAGCAGCGCCAGCGCCGGGTCGGCCAATTGCATCTGGTAGGCCTCGTACAGGTTGAGGCCCGCGAACGCGAAGAAACCGATTGCTGCGCAACGGGCGAAGACCCTGGGCTTCAGCTGGAACACGCCGAACATCATGATCAGCACGTAGACGGTCAACAAGGTGCCCCGCGCGTTGTCGACCATCGACATCAGCCAGGTGCTCCAGACCAGTGCGAGCAGCACTTGGGGTTCCGTCAGGCTGGGGTCGGAGAAACGCAGGTTGTGTCCGCTTTGGAACAGCCAGAACAGGAAGAGCTGGGACGAGGCAACCAGGCCGGAGCCGATCAGCGCGGTACTCGGGGAAACCCGGAACAAGCCACCGATCATCGCCACCCAGCACAAGAGCAGGACCATCGAGTAGGTAGCCACCGCCATACCGAAGCGCTTCAGCAGCAGACTTTGCAAGGCTCTATGGCTGACCCGCTGGCTGGATGGGCTCATGGGGCTCCTTCCCGTAATGGCACCATGCCTTCAATGTACGCCTGTGATCACAAATTTCCTAGCCTGTAGGAGGTGTCCGACAACCGACCAAGGTCGACTACCGGCGACTGTGCCCCACTGGCACCACGCGCTATACTGCCGCGCCTTTTTTAGCCTCGCGCGCCGGGTCGTGGTCCGGCGCTTCCCTGATGTTCCCTCCAAGAGGAGCGCCCACATGACCGTGATCAAGCAAGATGATCTGATCCAGAGTGTCGCCGACGCCCTGCAATTCATCTCCTACTACCATCCCGTGGATTTCATCCAGGCCATGCATGAGGCCTATCTGCGTGAAGAATCGCCCGCCGCGCGCGATTCCATGGCGCAGATCCTGATCAACTCGCGCATGTGCGCCACCGGCCACCGCCCGATCTGCCAGGACACCGGCATCGTCACCGTGTTCGTCCGCGTCGGCATGGACGTGCGCTGGGATGGCGCCACCATGAGCGTGGACGACATGATCAACGAGGGCGTGCGTCGCGCCTACAACCTGCCGGAGAACGTCCTGCGCGCCTCCATCCTGGCCGACCCGGCGGGCGCCCGTAAGAACACCAAGGACAACACCCCGGCGGTCATCCACTACTCCATCGTTCCCGGCAACACCGTGGAAGTGGACGTGGCGGCCAAGGGCGGCGGCTCCGAGAACAAGTCGAAGATGGCCATGCTCAACCCGTCCGACTCCATCGTCGACTGGGTACTGAAGACCGTCCCGACCATGGGCGCCGGCTGGTGCCCGCCGGGCATGCTCGGCATCGGCATCGGCGGTACCGCCGAGAAGGCCGCGGTGATGGCGAAGGAAGTCCTGATGGACGAAATCGACATCCACGAGCTGAAGGCCCGCGGTCCGCAGAACAAGATCGAGGAAATGCGCCTCGAGCTGTTCGAGAAGGTCAACCAGCTGGGCATCGGTGCCCAGGGCCTGGGCGGCCTGACCACCGTGCTCGACGTGAAGATCATGGACTACCCGACCCACGCCGCCTCGCTGCCGGTCTGCATGATCCCCAACTGCGCCGCTACCCGTCACGCCCACTTCGTGCTCGACGGCTCCGGCCCTGCCGAACTGGAAGCCCCGCCGCTGGACGCCTACCCGGAAATCGTCTGGGAAGCCGGCCCGTCCGCGCGCCGCGTCGACCTCGACACGATCACCCCGGAAGAAGTGCAGAGCTGGAAACCGGGCGAGACCATCCTGCTCAACGGCAAGATGCTCACCGGCCGCGACGCTGCGCACAAGCGCATGGTCGACATGCTGAACAAGGGCGAAGAACTGCCGGTGGACCTCAAAGGCCGCTTCATCTACTACGTCGGCCCGGTCGATCCGGTCGGTGACGAAGTGGTTGGCCCGGCTGGCCCGACCACCGCGACCCGCATGGACAAGTTCACTCGCCAGATTCTCGAGCAGACTGGCCTGCTGGGCATGATCGGCAAGTCCGAACGTGGTCCGATCGCGATCGACGCAATCAAGGACAACAAGGCCGTCTACCTGATGGCCGTCGGCGGCGCCGCCTACCTGGTGGCCCAGGCGATCAAGAAGTCCAAGGTCCTGGCCTTCGCTGAACTCGGTATGGAAGCCATCTACGAGTTCGACGTGAAGGACATGCCGGTCACCGTCGCCGTCGACACCAACGGCGAGTCGGTGCACATCACCGGCCCGGCGATCTGGCAACAGAAGATCGCCGAGAACCTGGCGGTGGAAGTGAAGTAAGCCTTCACCTTCGCTGAATGAAAAAGCCCGGCCATGCGCCGGGCTTTTTGTTTGGATATTCCGTAGGTTGGTGCTCAGCCTGCGAAGCCCAACGCAGCGATGTTGGGCTTCGCTGCGCTCTGCCACAACCTACAAGAGCTGTGCCTGGCCGAACTGCTCTGGCCAGTCCCGCCGGGTGAATACCTGTCCCTGCGCGCGTACCCGGCGCACTTCGTCCAGATCCAGGTCGCAGATCAGCCACTGGCTGGTCGAAGGACAGAGTTCGGGGCTTTCGGCGATCACGCCGTTGCTCGGCATGCCGTAGTCCGGCGGCACGTAGAGGCCAGCACGACCGATGTTTTCATCCAGCGCCGGCGACCAGGGGGCATACCCCACGGTAGGCGACTGCAGCACGGCGATCTGGTTTTCCAGCGCACGTGCCTGGGCACCGATGCGCACGCGGTTGTAGCCCGCCTCGGTGTCGGTGCAGCTGGGTGCGAGGATCAGGTCGGCGCCGCCTTCGGCCAGTGTGCGCGCCAGCAAGGGAAATTCGTTGTCGTAGCAGATCAGGATGCCCAGTCGCCCCAGGGCCGTGTCGAACACCTTCAGCCCCTCCCCTGCCACGATGCCCCACTGCTCGCGCTCGAAGCGGGTCATGATCAGCTTGTCCTGAAAGCCCAGTTCACCGCCCGGCCCGAACAGCCAGGCGCGGTTGCGGAATCGCCCATCGGCATCTCGCACCGGCAGGCTGCCGGGTTGCAGGTAGACACCGAGTTTCGCGGCGATGCCGGCGCACAGCGCGCGCCAGTCCTGCAGGAGCGGCTGGATGCCGACGATGGACGCCTGCAGGTCGCTTCGCTTCTCCGGCGGCAACTGGCCGGCCAGCACCAGGCCGGCGTATTCGGGCAGCACCAGCAGCTTTGCGCCCGTTGCGGCTGCCTCGGCGCACAGCCCCTCCAGGTGACTGGCGTAGGCCTCCCAGCTTTCATGCAGCTCGATGGCGTACTGGCAGGCGGCGATCCTGATCATGGGGTGAGCTCCTTGAGCCAGAAGGTCATGGGCTTGGCCGACTCCGCCTCTTCGTCCAAGTCACGCCAGTGGAATTCGGTGCGCAGTTCCGGGTGATGGCGATAGCCACGCCGCACCCAGAATTCGTTGAGCGGCTGGTAGCCGGGCGGGCGGCGCGGATGATCGGCCGGCCGCTCCACCGCACAAAAGGCGCAATGTGCAAAACGGCCGAGGCGCCGTGCATAAGCCTCGCGCTCGGCGAAAAAGCGCACGCCCAACCCCGTTCCGCGGTACTCCGCCTGCAACACCGACTCGCCGAAGTAGAAGATGCGCTGCGGGTCCCAACCCTGCTCTCTAAACGGCCGCTGGAATGCTTCGGTTTCATCCGCCATCGGCAAACCGGTGGAAGCCCCCACCACACGCTCGCCATCCAGGGCCAGGACGAACAGGCTTTCCGGCGATTCGCCGTAGGTGGCGAGGTAGCGCGCTTCATACGCCAACGTGCCGTCATAGAGATACGGAAACTCGCGGAACACCGTCAGGCGAAGGCGTGCGAGGTCATCGATGTGAGGCGCGATGTCTGCGCCCTGGAGAAGTCGGATCTGCATCGGATCGGTCGTTCTGGGGAAGTGGATGACGCCCCTGGCTAAGTCGGGCTCCGGTCAGGAACCTATCATGCCGGACACGGACCGAATGACCCCATTGCGACAGGAACCCAACCATGACCGCTACCGAACTGGTGCAAGCCTATTACGCCGCCTTCAACGCCAGCGACATGCCAGCCTTCCTCGCCCTGCTCAGCGAGGACGTGGTGCACGACATCAACCAGGGTGAACGCCAGCAGGGCAAGGCCGCCTTCGCCGCTTTCATGGACAAGATGAACCGCTGCTACAAGGAGCGCCTCTCTGACATCGTGGTCATGCAGAGCGCCGACGGCAGCCGTGCCGCCGCCGAGTTCGTGGTGCACGGCCAATACCTGGCCGATGATGAAGGCCTGCCGCCCGCCAACGGCCAGACCTACGTACTGCCGGCCGGCGCCTTCTTCCATATCCACTGCGGCAAGATTGCCCGCGTGACCAACTATTACAGCCTGAACGACTGGCTCGAACAGGTGGTTTGAGGCTTCAAGCCTGCACTCTCGCCTTCGGCAGCTCGACCACCGTGGCGCGGCGCTGGGCCAGGTAGCGGGTGCAGCTCACCCGCAGGAACGAGGCGAAGTTGACCACCTCGCCCCGGTACTCCATCACCTCGTCGTAGAGCTTGGCGATGAGTTGGTTGGTGGTCATGCCATCCACCTCGGCGATCTCCCGCAGGATGTCCCAGAACTGGTTCTCCAGCCGCAGGGTGGTCACCACCCCGCGAATACGCAGCGAGCGCGAGCGGGACTCGTAGAGGATGGGATCGGCCTTGACGTACAGCTCGCACATGGCGTGTCTCCGGGCAAATGGTTGATCAAAGCGCAGCGGGGCCTGCGTAGGGTGGGTCACGCTCCATCGACCCACCATCGGAGCCAGGCCAGACATCGTTGGTGGAAACAAAGAGCGGTTTCCACCCTACAGTCCCTCACGCCTTACAGTTCGATCTTCGTCCCGAGCAGCTTGAGGAACGCCGCCAGCCACGCAGGATGCGCAGGCCACGCCGGGGCGGTGACGAGGTTGCCCTGGGTGTGCGCGGCATCCACCGGAATATCCACGTACTGGCCACCGGCGAGCCTGACTTCCGGGCCGCAGGCCGGATAAGCACTGCACTCGCGCCCCTCCAGCACGCCGGCAGCCGCCAGCAGTTGGGCACCGTGGCAAACGGCGGCAATGGGTTTGGCAGCCTTGTCGAAGGCCTTCACCAACTCCAGCACGGTGTCGTTCAGACGCAGGTATTCCGGCGCGCGACCGCCCGGAATCAGCAGGGCGTCGTAGTCCTCTGCCTTGACCTTGGCGAAGTCGAAGTTGAGGGCGAAGTTGTGACCCGGCTTCTCGCTGTAGGTCTGGTCGCCCTCGAAATCATGGATGGCGGTACGCACGCTCTGGCCGGCGATCTTGTCCGGACATACAGCGTGCACGGTATGACCGACCATCAGCAGGGCCTGGAACGGCACCATGGTTTCGTAGTCTTCGGCGTAGTCGCCGACCAGCATCAGAATCTTCTTCGCGGCCATTTCGCATCCTCCTGGATTGGAAGCCCTGAGGCTTCAAAGGTAGTCAATTATCCGCGCGGACCTTCGAGCGCGGGTAATAGGCCCCTACTACAGGCGTGCCGAATGTCAGATGCCAATCTTGTCCAGCGCCTTCCCCACACCCCGCCAGAACCCTTCCTGCGGGCGTACCATCTCGCCGCTGGCGGCAATCCGCTCGCTCGGCTGCACCTGACGGGTGGTGGTGATTTCCTGGCTCCCCAGGGATTCCTCCACCCATTGCAGCGGGCCATTGCCCGCGCCGGGCTGGTCGCTGTTCTTCGGCGGCGGGTCCAGTTCGTCGTAACGCAGGTAGTACGTATGCCCGCCGGCCGCGTCCAGGACGAATGACGTGATGAGGGTGAAGTCCAGCGGGCCATCGGCGAACAGGGTCCAGTAGCTGCCGAACAGCGGACGTCGCATCTCCAGCTTGTAGCTGGCGGTATCGAATTCCAGCACCAGGTAGCCGTTGCTCGGCAGGCTGCCGATCAGTTCGTTGTTGAGGAAGAGGCCTGGCGCTTCCAGCTCCTGGTCAGCCCATTGGCTTTGAGGCCGGTACAGGTAGACCAGCGCGTGCTCCGCATCACTCGGTGCGACAGCCTGGAATGCCGGCCCCTGGGTTGCACCGAAGAACGCACCGGGGGTGGAACAACCGCCCAGTACTGCGCAAAGCAGCAGGATCGGCAGGTATCGGCGGCCCATGCAGCCACTCCCTCTTGTTGTAGTGGAGCAAGCCTAGCCCGGCATCGGTCCGCAGGCACCCGACGAAAGTGCGGCGAGTGACGTACCGCTAGCGACGCCGGTCGAGCAGGTTCACCACCAGGCGGTCCAGCCAGCCCCAGAGCCGCTGGCGCAGGCGTTTGACCAGGGGTCGGGCATGCCAGTCGTCCATGGTGATCTCGCGGCTGTCGGAGAAATCCTGGCGCATGCAGGCATCGACTGCCTGGGTGAAATTCAGGTCCAGCGCCTCGACGTTGGCCTCCAGGTTGAAGCGCAGGTTCCAGTGGTCGAAGTTGCAGGAACCGACGCTGACCCAGTCATCGGCCAGCGCCATCTTCAGGTGCAGGAAGCGCTTCTGGTACTCGAATATCCGCACCCCGGCACGCAGCAGGCGCGGGTAGTAACGCTGGCCGGCGAAGCGTATCGGCGGGTGGTCGGTGTGACGGCTGGTAAGCAGCAGGCGCACCTCGACCCCCTGTCGCGCGGCCTTGATCAGGGCGCGGCGAACCTTCCAGCTCGGCAGGAAATAGGGCGTCGCCAGCCACACGCGATTGCGCGCCGTGCGAATGCTGCGCACCAGTGACTGGACGATATCGCGATGCTGACTGGCATCGGCATAGGCCAAGCGCCCAAGCCCTTCGCCCATCACCGGATAGGGCGGCAGGTGCGCCAGGCCCGGCGCCTCTCCCGATTTCCACGGGCGGCGGCCGAGGTTGGCCAGCCACTGGTAGTCGAAGATCAGCTGCCAGTGCGCCACCAGCGGCCCTTCGATGGCCACCATCACCTCGTGCCAGCGGCTGATCTCCTGGGCCGGGTCCCAGAATTCGTCGGTTGCCCCGGTACCGCCCACGAAGGCCAGCCGGTCATCCACCACGAGTATCTTGCGATGGTCGCGATACAGGTTCCGGAAGCCGCTTCGCCAGCGCAGCGGGTTGTAGAACTGCAGCAGCACGCCGGCATCGTTGAGCCGATCACGAAGCACGCGGCCAAGTCTCAGGCTGCCGAAATCATCGAACAGGCAACGCACGCGTACGCCGCGCACGGCGGCGACGCACAGGGCATCCACCAGCGCCTCGCTGCAGCGACCGTCCTCCACCAGGTACAGCTCCAGCGCGACCTGGTACTCGGCCCTGGCAATGGCGGTGAGCATGGTCGGAAAGAATTGCGGGCCGTCGATCAGCAACTCGAGGCGGTTGCCGGACTTCCAGGGGAAGATCTGCCCCATCAGCGCTCCGTGAAGATCAGCACGGCACCTACCGGCACCGACAGGCTGATGCCCGGCAGGCCGGCGAGCTTGCGCAGCCCATCGAGTGCAGAGGTCAGGCCGAAGTCCTCCACCTGAAGCACCAGCGGCGCCAGGGTCACCACCTGGAAGCGATGGTCGTCCAGGCGGGTGGCCAGGAGTTCCGCGCGGTATTGCTGTTGCTTGTCGCGAATCTTCACGGTGAGCGGCAGACCCAGCTCCAACTGCGCACCGGGCGCCAGGTCGGTGATCGGACGCAGGTCCAGCTGGGCGGTGACTTCGGCCTCGGGGTACTTGGCGATTTCGAAGAACTGATCACGCAGGCGCTGATCACGCAGCGGGACGCCGGTGCTCACCGACTCGAGCTCGATGCGCAGGTGGGCCTTGCCATCCTTGCCGATCTTGCCGTGCAGGGTGAGGAAGCGGTGCACCTCGGAGATGCTGCCGGCCTTGGTGGAGATGAAGGATATCCGCGACGACTCGTTGTCCAGGTACCAACTTGCGTGGACCGGCAGCGCCAGCGCGGCGAGCAGGGCAAGGAGTGGGCGTATCGATTTGTGCATGCGGGCTTCCTTTGGCATGTCGCTGACGGCCCAGAGACTCAGGCCGGACTCCATTGGTCACACGAATCAACGCCGGGTTCCCCTGTGGGGCGATCCCGACGAATGGACAATGGATGCAAAGCTACCAGAGGAATCGGAAATTTGGTCCCGGCAAGATAACTGTAGGGGCGAATACATTCGCCAGGCAGGCCGAAGATCTGCGCTCGGGGAAACCCTTTCGGGACCGCTGCGCGGTCCTTGGCGAGTAAACATTCACGTTCGTAGAACGTGGACTTGCGGTGGCCCCCCTGCCCGGTCTGGACCGTAGGGTGCGCTGTGCGCACCAATTCCAGGACCAGCTTCGGCACCAGGCCAAACCGCCGGTGCGCACGGCGCACCCTACCCGATCGGCCTCATCCTGTTAGCCCGAGCATTCAAATCGTCACAAGCAAAGCCGATGACTCATGACCACGTCCTCAGGACGTGGTTTCCCAATTTCAAATGCATTCGCCCCTACAAGGCCGGTTGTGCGTTACAGACGTGGGTAATCGATGTAGCCCACCGGGCCCTTGGCGTAGAAGAGTTCCGGGCGCGGTTCGTTCAACGGTGCATCCAGGCGCAGGCGCTCGGGCAGGTCGGGGTTGGCGATGAAGGGAATACCGAAGGCCACGGCATCGGCCTTGCCACTTTCCAGCCAGGCACTGGCACTGTCCTTGGTGAAGCGTTCGTTGGCGATGAAAACACCACCGAAGGCTTCCTTCAGCGCGGGCGTCAGGCTGTCCTCGCCTTCCTTCTCACGGGCGCAGATGAAGGCCACGCCACGCTTGCCCAGTTCACGGGCGACGTAGCCGAAAGTCGCGGCCAGGTCGGAGTCGCCCATATCGTGGGAGTCGGCGCGCGGTGCCAGGTGCACGCCGACGCGGCCGGCTCCCCACACCTTGATCGCGGCATCGGTGACTTCCAGCAGCAGACGGGCGCGGTTTTCGATGGTGCCGCCGTACTGGTCGGTACGCTTGTTGCTGCCGTCCTGGAGGAACTGATCCAGCAGGTAGCCGTTGGCAGCATGGATTTCCACACCGTCGAAACCGGCGGCCTGGGCGTTCTCCGCGCCGACGCGGTAGGCGTCGACGATATCGGCGATCTCCTCGGTTTCCAGGGCGCGCGGCACCGGATAGTCACGCAACGGACGCAGCAGGCTGACGTGCCCCTTGGCCGCAATGGCACTGGGCGCGACCGGTGCTTCGCCGCCCAGGTAGCTCGGGTCGGAGATGCGGCCTACGTGCCAGAGCTGCAGGACAATCTTGCCGCCGTTGGCGTGGACCGCCTTGGTGATGTTGCTCCAGCCCTTCACCTGCTCGTCGGACCAGATACCGGGGGTATCCGGGTAGCCGACGCCCAGCGGCGTGACGGAAGTGGCCTCACTGATGATCAGCCCGGCGGACGCGCGCTGGGTGTAGTACTCGGCCATCAGCGCGTTGGGCACGCGGCCCTCGTCGGCGCGGCAGCGGGTCAGCGGCGCCATGATGATGCGGTTGGAAAGTTCCAGGTCGCCAATCTTGATCGGGTCGAAAAGCGTGGGCATGTCGTTTACCTCGGGTCAGTCGAGAGCCGCTTGCAGCTCGGGAGTACGGTTGCTGAAGGTGAACAAGGTCGCTATCAGGGCGAGGATCGCCAGCACGGCAGCGGCCAGGGGAACTGTGGTGAGGCCGTAGCCCTGGCTGATGACCAGGCCTCCGACCCAGGCGCCAAGGGCATTACCCACGTTGAAGGCGCCGATGTTCAGGGTGGAAACCAGGTTTGGCGCGGCACTGCCGAAATTCACCACATTGACCTGCAGGGCCGGCACGGCGGCGAAGGCGGCGGTGGCCCAGAGGAACAGGGTGATTTCCGTGGGGATCAGCGCGGCGCTGGTCCAGGTCAGGGCACTGGAAGCGACGGCCAGGGCGACGAACACGCCCATCAGGGTCTGCGCCAGCTTCCAGTCGGCCAGGCGGCCACCGATCACGTTGCCCAGCGTCAGGCCCAGGCCGATCAGCAGCAGGCTCCAGGTCACGCCACGGGGCGAAACGCCGGTCACCTCGCCGAGCAACGGCGCCACGTAGGTGAAGATGCAGAACACGGCGGCGGAGAACAGCACGGTGGTGGACAGCGCCAACCACAGCCCCGCACCCCGCAGGGCAGCGAATTCAGCACGGATGTCGGTGGCTTCTTCATCGTCCTGGCGCGGCAGTACCCGCCACAGGCCGATCAGCGCAGCGATACCGATCAGGGTCACCGCCCAGAAGGTCGAACGCCAGCCGGCGACCTGGCCCAGGGCGGTACCCAGGGGAACGCCGAGCACGTTGGCCAGGGTCAGGCCGGTGAACATCAGGGCGACGGCGGAAGCCTTGCGGTTGGCCGGTACCAGGCTCGCCGCCACCACCGAACCGATACCGAAGAAGGCACCGTGGCAGAGCGCAGTGACGACCCGCGCCAGCATCAGCAGGCCGTAATTGGCGGCGATGGCGCAGAGCAGGTTGCCGATGATGAACACGCCCATCAGCACCAGCAGGGCGCGCTTGCGTGGCAGCTTCGAGGTGAGCATCGCCATGAACGGCGCGCCGATGGCGACGCCCAGCGCATAGCCGGTAACCAGCCAGCCGGCGCCGGGGATGGATACGCCGAGATCGGCAGCCACCTCGGGCAGCAGGCCCATGATGACGAATTCGGTGGTGCCTATCGCAAAAGCGGACAAGGCGAGGACGAGAAGCGCAGTAGGCATTGGCCTGCTCCTGGGAAGATTTTCGGGTTGTGGCAGGTGCTGCAGTTACAGCTCGTCGCTCATCTGGCGAAGAAATTCAGCGATGACGGCCTCATTGCGTTTGAAGAAGTTCCATTGGCCCACCTTGCGGCTGGTCACCAGTCCTGCACGCTGCAAGGTCGCCAGGTGCGTCGAGACGGTGGACTGGGACAGCCCGCAGCGCTGGTCGAACTTGCCGGCGCAGACGCCGATTTCGAACGGGTGGTCCTGCTCGACGAAGTACTTTTCCGGTTCCTTGAGCCACTGCAGCATCTCGCGTCGCACTGGATGGGCGAGTGCCTTGATGATTTCGTCGAGGTCGATGGATGTGCTCATGGCCGTGGATTCGTATATCGAGATGGAACGAACTTTATATCGAGAAAAGGCGATACGGGATTGTTTGCGCCAATAGTCATCATCGACCGCCATGATAAAACCGCCCTGGGGTAAGCTCGGCCAATGAACTACCTCGCCCACCTCCACCTCGGCGGCTCACAGCCCGCGCAACTGCTCGGCAGCCTGTATGGCGATTTCGTCAAAGGGCCGCTGGCCGGGCGCTGGCCGGCGGATATCGAAGCCGGAATCCGCCTGCACCGGCGCATCGACGCCTTCACCGACAGCCATCCGCTCATCACCCAGGCCAAGCTGCGCTTTCCCAGCGAGCGGCGGCGATTCGCCGGCATCCTGCTGGATGTCTTCTTCGACCATTGCCTGGCCCGCGACTGGCAGCTCTACGCCCCTGAACCTCTGGACGCCTTCACCCACCACGTCTACCAGGTCCTGGGCGACGAACCCGAACTGCCCGGCCGCCTGGCCGTCATCGCGCCCCGCATGGCCGCGCAGGATTGGCTGGGGAGCTACCGGGAGTTCGAGACGCTGGAACTGGTCATCAACGGCATTTCGCGACGCTTTTCCCGCCCCGAAAGACTGGCCGGCGCCATGGCCGAGCTGGAAGCCCTGTACCTGCCCCTCAGCGATGACTTCCGGCAGTTTTATCCACAACTGCAGCAATTCGCCGGGAGCCAGCAAAGCCACGGTTGATCTGCATCAAGGGAAAGTTCTTACATCTGCAGTGGAATGGGCCTACAGGAATCCGCTACTGGAGGTGCCAGATGAAAGCATTGATGCTCGCGACCGACCTTTCCAACCGTTCCGACCGTGCCCTGCGGCGAGCGGCGCGCCTGGCCCATCAGTTCAACTGCCCCTGGTTCATCTTGCACGTGGTCGATGAAGACCAGCCGCAATTGCGCATCGAACTGGAAGTGGAACAGGTCCGCCGTTATCTGAACGAGCAGGTGGACTTCTTCACCGAACTGGCCGGTCGCGCGCCGGAAATCTGGGTGGAAGTGGGAGACCCGGCCAAGCACATCGCCGATTGCACCCGCTGGGCCGAAATCGACCTGCTGGTGGTCGGCAGCCACCGCAAGAGCCCACTGCGCGACATTTTCGTCGGGACCACCCTGGAACGCCTGTTGCGCACCAGCCATGTCCCGATCCTGCTGGTGAACAAGGCGGCTGAAGACGACTACCTGATGCCCCTGCTGGCCCTGGATTGCTCTCCGGCTTCCGCCCAGGCGGTGCGTGCCGCCGACGCACTGGGGCTGTTGCCGAAGACTGGCGCCAAGGCGCTGCATGCCTTCGACCCTCTGGGCGGAGCCATGATGCTGGCGGCCTCTGCCGGCGTCGGGGCGATTCCGGGTGACTACAGCGCCGACGAACGCCGTCGTGCCACGGCGGCGCTGGATGAGTTCCTGCTTCGAGAAGAGCTGGGGCCCCTCATCGATCAGCGCCTGATCGAGGAAGGCCAGCCCATGACCGCCCTGCGGCGCGTGCTGGATCGCGACCCCGTCGACCTGCTGGTGATGGGCACGCGGGGATTGACCGGCATGAAGCGGATACTGATCGGCAGCGTCGCCGATGCCGCCATACGCGAGTTGAACTGCGACATCCTCGCGGTGCCGCCAATCCGCTGGCCGGACAAGGACAAGGCCTGAATACCACTCAGGCGGCCAAGGCCTCGTCGTCGTCCTCTGGGAAGAGCGCCAGTTGCACGGCGCTCTTCGATTTCTGACTGAGCACCGTGCGGGTCAGTCCCTGGCTCGGCACGGGTTCGAGCAGCTGGATTTCCACCTCCGCCCGGTCACTGCGCAGCAGGCGGACCAGATGCGAAAGCAGGTCGTCTTCGCCGATGAAGGGTGCGACATCATCACGCTGGCCGGCGCGCAGGTAACGGATGGCCACCGGCTGCACCGGCACGCCAGTCTCCACGGCGCTGGTCAGCAGGCGACTGTGGAAGGTCTTCAGCAGGCTGCCGTCGGTGGTCGTGCCTTCCGGGAAGATCAGCAGGTTGCGGCCCTCGCCCAGGTGACGGGCGAGTTGTTGCCCAACGAGACCGCTGTCCCCCGACCCGCGCCGGATGAACAGCGTACCGGCCTTGTGCGCCAGCCAACCGGCGACCGGCCATGAGCGCACCTCGGCCTTGGACAGGAAGGACAACGGCGCCACGGCACCGAGCAGCGGGATATCGGTCCAGGACACGTGGTTGCTGACCCACAGCATCGGCTGATCCGGCACGCGGCCGCTGACGCGCACGCGAAACGGCAAGGCCCCGGTCAAGCGTTTGAGAAACCAGCGGGTGAGACGCTGCCGGGTCGCCATCAGCTCGGCGCGCCCTAGGCGTTCCAGTACGGTCACCCAGACCGCCAGTGACAGGCCGAGGACAATCACCGCCAGCAGCCGGATAACGCGCGCGTAGAAACGTACGGACTTCAGCATGCCCAGCCCTCAGACCGCCGCCTTGAAGTGGCGGGCGTAACGCGGGCAGAGCTCATCGCGCTTGAGCAGGATGAACACGTCGGCCACCTGGAAGTCCGGGTCCCAGCAGGGTTCGCCACAGACCTTCGCGCCCAGGCGCATGTAGGCCTTCAGCAGCGGTGGCATTTCGGTGATCACGTTGCCCGGCAGCTCCAGCATGGGCAGCGGGTTCTTCGGCTCGGCGCGCAGGTGTTCGGTGCACAGGTAGCGCTCGCGCAGGCGCTGCATGATGGCCTGGGCCTGGATACCGCCGTCCTGCATCGGAATGCTGGCGCAGCCCATCAGGTAACGGTAGCCGCCCTGGTTCAGCACCTCGGCCAGTTCACCCCAGAGCACGGCGATGGTTGCGCCATTGCGGTAGGCCGGGTCGACGCAGGTGCGGCCGATTTCCAGCACCGGCCCCTGCAATTCGCCGAGCCCGTGGAGGCTGAATTCCTCTTCGCTGTAGAAGCGGCCCAGGTCGTGGGCGGCCTGGTGGTCGAGCAGGCGGGTGGTGGCGACCAGTTCGCCACTGTCCAGGTCGCGCACGCCGATGTGCTCGCAGTGCGGATCGTAGTCATCCATGTCGAGACCGAACTCGGCACCTTGCAGCTTGGCGTCGAACTCGGCGCTGAATACGCGGAAACGCAGGGCCTGTGCCTCACGCAACGCAGCGATGCCTTCCAGGCGCTCGGCCTGCAGGCGGCGAGGGCTCTTCCCGTTGGGTGCGACACTGTCGCGGGTCATGGCGATCTGGGTCATGAATAAGCCTCCGTAGGCCGGCTCGATCCCGGTTGCAGCCGGACGATCTTGTTGTGCAAGCTCAGGCTAGGTAGACCCGGTGTCACCCCCATGACCATCTCGTGATGCTTGCATGACAACCCCCTGAGGAACCCCCAATGCCCTGGCAACGCCTGCTCGAAGCTTCCGCCCGCCTGCCGTCCGGCCAGCCCCTGGAGGACTGGTACGGCGCTCTGCTGGACCGATTGGGCGAGGTCACGCCCTTCGAACTCGCCGTCCTCGGCGGCAAGCTGGCACCTACGCCCGGGCTGGCCTTCCTCGCGGGTTACCAGGGCGCCTTGCGCCTGCTCTGGCCATCGGCGCCGCTGAGCCTGGGTGCGCTATGCGTCACCGAGAACCGCAGCGTGCGCCCGGCGGACATGCAGACGCGCCTGGCGAGCCTCAGCCTCAGCGGTCGCAAGGATTTCGTCACGGCCGGAGATGCCGCCGACTGGCTGCTGGTGGCAGCCCGCGAAGAGAACAACGGCGAGTCCCCGCGCCTGGCGCTGGTGGTGGTTCGCAATGGCGCTCCCGGTGTGCAGGTCGAACAGCTCAAGCCGTTGCCGCTGATGCCCGACGTCCCTCATGCCCGCCTGCATCTTGAAGGCGCCCATTGCGAACGTCTGGCCGGCGATGGCTGGGATGCCTACGTGAAGCCCTTCCGCAGCATCGAAGACCTTCATGTCCTCGCCGCGATGATTGCCTGGCTGTATGGCATCGGCCGCGACAGTGCCTGGCCGCAAGCGTTGCAACTGCGCTTGCTAGGCCTGCTCAGCGGCGCCGCAGAAGTGTCCCGCCAATGCGCCACTACGCCGATGATGCACCTGCTGCTGGCCGCCCTCTTCGTCGAGTTCAAGGCGCTGAAGCCGGAACTGGACGCCGCCTTCGCCAGCGGTCCGGCGGCATGGGCCGACCTCTGGAAACGCGACCAGGGCGTGCTGGAAATCGCCAGCGGGCCAAGGGCCAAGCGGCTGGAAAAAGCCCAGGCCGCACTGGGCATGGCCTGAATTCCCGTAGGTTGTGGCAGAGCGCAGCGAAGCCCAACGAGCAGCCGCGCGGACCTTTCGTGTCGGGCTTCGCGTAGCTCAGACCAACCTACATTCGGCATGGCTGATCTCCCGTAGGTTGTGGCAGAGCGCAGCTCAGACCAACCTACAAAAGCCAGCGGCGCATTCATTCGCGATTGAAATCGCCCCCACAAAAAGCACGGCCTGCCCGTCTGAATTGACTCAAGTCAGCACTCGTCCTTCAGAAATGCCTTACATCTGCGCGTCGCTTTTCCTATCGAGGTTTACATGCGTCGCGACCCCATCGTGCTGTTCGACAACGGCTCCCACCAATGCCTGATGTTCGACGACCTGGTCAGTGGCGACGGCGTGCAGTCCAACCAGTTCCTGATCACCGACCACGACCAATACCTGCTGCTGGACCCGGGCGGTGACCTGACCTACACCCCGCTGTCGCTGGAGCTGTCCAAGCACATGCCGGTACAGGACCTGACCTACATCTTCGCGTCCCACCAGGACCCGGACATCATTGCGTCCCTCGACAAATGGCTGCTGCATACCCGCGCACGGGTGATCTGCTCCAAGCTCTGGGCGCGCTTCCTGCCCCACCTGACCGCCAACTACCTGGCCATCAGCCACGGCATTTCCACCTACGACCGCATCATCGCCCTGCCCGACCGCGGCCAATCCATCAGCCTCGGCCGCTGCCAGCTCAAGGCCGTGCCGGCGCACTTCCTCCATTCGGTGGGCAACTTCCAGCTCTATGACCCGGTCAGCCGCATCCTCTTCTCGGGCGACATGGGCGCTTCCCTGGTGGACGACGCCACGCCGGTGCGCGATTTCGTCAACCACGTGCCGAACATGGAAGGCTTCCACCGCCGCTACATGGCCAGCAACAAGGTTTGCCGACTCTGGGCTGACATGGTGCGCGGCATGGACGTGGAGATGATCGTCCCGCAGCACGGCCGTCCCTTCGTTGGCCAGGAAATGATCAGCGCCTTCCTTTACTGGATCGAGAACCTGGAATGCGGCCTCGACCTGCTAGGCCCGGACGACTACCGGTTGCCGCGCTGAACTGACTTATCGCGCCGAATAGCCACAGCAGCCGGCGCGTTCGGCGCTTTTTACCGTCACAAAGGCCGTGCTAGGTTCGCCCTTCGAAACCAGAAGAGGCCGAATAATGCCCATCCCCGTTCTACGACCGCTGACCATGGTGTTCGGCTTGCTGGCCGGGCTGGCCCAGGCTGAGACCTGGCCCGCCGCCGACTGGCAGCAAGCCCCGGCGCCCAGCACCGCCGCCGTGCAAGCCCTCGAGTCCTATGCCTTCCCGCAGCGCGATGATGCCGGCCGCAAGGGCGTGCGCAGCGATGCCGTGGTGGTGATTCTCGATGGCGAACTCATCTATGAGCACTACGCCGGCCCCACACGCGCAGACACCCCGCATCTCACCTGGTCGGTGAGCAAGAGCCTCCTGGCCTCCGTCCTCGGCGTCGCCTATGGCGAGGGTCGCTTCAAGCTGGACGAGCCGGTTTCGCGTTACTACCCGGCGTTCGCCGGCCACCCCAATGTCCACCTCGACCACCTGCTGCACTGGGCCTCCGGGCTCGCCTGGCAGGAGGACTACGAGTACGCCCCGCTGAAATCCTCGGTGGTCGCCATGCTCTATACCCGTGGCCGAGGCGATATGGCCGCGTTCGCCGCTGCACACCCGCTGGATGCGGTGCCCGGCAAGCGCTTCCGTTACTCCAGCGGCGACACCAACGTACTGTCTGCCACGCTGCGCGGCATGGTCGGCGAGAAGGCCTATGCGCAGTACCCGTGGACGGCCCTGTTCGAGCCCCTGGGCATTCGCTCGGCCGTCTGGGAAACCGACGCGGCCGGCACCTACGTCGGCTCCTCCTACAGCTACCTGACGGCCCGCGACCTGGCCCGCGTCGGCCTGTTGATGCAGCGCGGCGGTCGTTGGGGCGAGCGCCAGCTCCTGCCGACGGACTGGATCGCCTTCAACCGCAAGCCCTTCGCCCACTATCGCCCCGACCCGGCCAAGCCCGGAGAGGCCGTACCCGGCGGCCACTGGTGGCTCAACGCCCAGATCGAGGGCAGCGCCAAACCCTGGCCGGACGCCCCGGAAGATGCCTTCGCCGCCCTCGGTCACTGGGGTCAGGCGCTGTACGTGTTGCCCAGCCAGAAACTGGTGATCGTGCGCTACGCCGATGATCGCGACGGCAGCTACCACCACAACGAATTCCTCAAGCTGGCCCTCGCCGCATTCGCCCCGGAGGTGCAGCCGTGATCGCCCGCCGCCCCGTTCTCAGCCTGCTGGTGCTCGCGCTCATCCTGCTGGCCGCCCTGGCCTGGCAGAATCGCCAGCACCTGGTGGCCTTCCCCGACATCATCAGCGCCTACACCGCCAAGGAGTACTGCTCCTGCCGCTATGTGATGGGCAACGACGCCGATTACTGCCAGGGCTATGTGAAGCAGTACGTGCCCACCAGTGGCTTCCTCGACGACACCGAGCACAAACGCGTGACCGCCAGCGGCCTCGGACGCAGCAGCACCGCCGCGTGGGTCAGCCCGCACCAGGGCTGCCGACTCATGCCCGAGGCAAGCAGCGCGCTCTGACGCATTGGTCTTCGTGGACTCAGACCAACCTACGGAACGCCCCGACGTCCCCGTAGGTTGCGGCTGAGCGGAGCGAAGCCCAACGCTGCCCGCTCCCTGTTCCACCCTGTGGAACCACCTTCGATTGTTCTCCTTTCCGCCTCGCGGTTAGCTGAAGGCCAGCCGCGAAAGGCGGTAGCCGCCCCAACGAGGAGAACAACAACAATGACCCGTTACGCCCATATCCAGGCCTGGCTCGACGACATCGACGCCGACCTGAAGGCACTGCGCCAGGACATCCACGCCCACCCCGAACTCGGCTTCGAAGAGCAGCGCACCTCCGCCCTGGTCGCCCGCCTGCTGACGGACTGGGGCTACGAGGTGCACAGCGGCATTGGCCGCACCGGCGTGGTCGGCGTGCTGCGCAATGGCGACTCGCGCCGCACCCTCGGCCTGCGCGCCGACATGGATGCCCTGCCCATCGTCGAGAACACCGGCCTCGCCTACAGCAGCTGCCACGCGGGTCGCATGCATGCGTGTGGCCACGACGGGCACACGGTTATGCTGCTGGGCGCAGCGCGCTACCTGGCCGCCACCCGCAACTTCCAAGGCACCCTGAACCTGATCTTCCAGCCTGCCGAGGAAGGCCAGGGTGGCGCCGAAGCCATGCTCGAAGACGGCCTGCTGGAACGCTTCCCCTGCGAAGCGCTGTTCGGCATGCACAACATGCCGGGCCTGGAAGCCGGCCACCTGTGCTTCCACGCAGGTCCGCTGATGGCCTCCCAGGATCTGCTGGAAGTGGTGATCGAAGGCGTTGGTGGCCACGGCTCCATGCCGCACCTCTCCGTCGACCCGCTGGTCGCCGCGTCCAGCACCGTGATGGCGCTGCAGACGGTGGTCGGCCGCAATGTCGATCCGCAACAGGCGGCGGTAGTCACCGTCGGCGCCCTGCAGGCCGGCGAAGCAGCCAACGTGATTCCACAGAAAGCACTGCTGCGCCTCAGCCTGCGTGCACTGGACGCCCAGGTACGCGAACAGGTGCTCGAGCGCGTGAAAGCGATCATCCACAGCCAGGCCGAAAGCCTCGGCTGCCGCGCCAGCATCGAACATCGTCCGGCCTACCCGGTGCTGATCAACAGCGCCGCGGAAACCGACTTCGCCCGGCGTATCGGTGTAGAGCTCGCCGGTGCCGACCAGGTACTGGAAGCCCCGACCGTGATGGGCAGCGAAGACTTCGCCTGGATGCTCCAACGCTGCCCCGGCAGCTACCTCTTCATCGGCAACGGCAGTGGTGCCGGGCGGCCGATGGTTCACAACCCCGGATACGACTTCAACGACGAAATCCTGGTGCGCGGCGCCGCGTACTGGGCCGCGCTGACGGAAACCTGGTTCCAGGACTCCGCCGCGCCTTCACAGGCTTCTGCCACTGCCGCCTAGCCCAACACCCGTTTCCGGAGATTCCCCATGCACGCTTCCCACAGCGGAACCTCGCGCGCCCGCCAGGTGACCGCCGCCGTCATCGGCAACGCGCTCGAGTGGTACGACTTCATCGTCTACGGTTTCCTGTCCAGCATCATCGCCCGGCTGTTCTTTCCCGCCGAGAGTGAGTACGCCTCGCTGCTGATGGCTCTGGCTACCTTCGGCGTCGGCTTCTTCATGCGCCCGGTGGGCGGCGTGCTGCTGGGCATGTACGCCGATCGCAAGGGCCGCAAAGCGGCGATGCAACTCATCATCCTGCTGATGACCCTGTCCATCGCCCTGATCGCCTTCGCCCCGGACTATGCCGCCATTGGCATCGGCGCACCGCTGCTGATCGTCATCGCGCGCATGCTGCAAGGCTTTGCCACCGGCGGCGAGTACGCCAGCGCCACGGCCTTCCTGGTGGAAAGCGCGCCGGCCAACCGCCGGGGTCTCTATGGCGCCTGGCAACTGTTCGGCCAGTGCCTGGCGGTGTTCGCCGGCGCGGGCATGGGCGCCCTGGTGACCCACAGTCTCTCCCCTGAAGCGCTGGACAGCTGGGGCTGGCGCGTTCCGTTCATCCTTGGCCTGCTGATCGGCCCGGTGGGACTGTGGATGCGTCGCCACATGGAAGAAACCGAAGCCTTCATGGATGCCCAGGACCAGCACAAGGGCGAGTCCTTCAGCCTGCTGCGCGTGCTGCGTGAGCATCGCCGCGCGGTGCTGGCGACCATGGGTGGCACCATCAGCGGCACCGTGGCCTTCTATGTGGTGCTGGTGAACATGCCGACCTTCGCCCACAAGCAGCTCGGGCTGCCGCTGGACCAGGTGTTCATGGTGCAGATGCTGGCCGTCGCGCTGATGACCGTGATCATCCCGCTGGCAGGTGCCCTCTCGGACCGCATCGGCCGGCGCCCGGTATTGTTCGGCGGCACCCTGGCCTTCTTCCTGCTGGTCTACCCGCTGTTCTCCTGGGTCGCCCAGGCTCCCAGTATCGAACGCGTGCTGGTGATGCAACTGCTGCTCTGCACCATGATCGGTGTTTCCTACGGCCCGGCGCCCACTGCCGTGGCCGAGCAGTTCCCCACCCGCGTGCGCTCCACTGGGCTTGCGTTCGCCTACAACGTCGCCGTCATGCTGTTCGGCGGCTTCGCCCCGTTCATCGTCACCTGGCTGACCCAGGTGGGCGGCACGCCGGTGGCCCCCGCCTACTACGTGCTCTTCGCCTCGTTCGTCGGCCTCGTTGCCATCTGTTACCTGCGCGAAGGCGCGCCCGCCGCCCTGGAACGCCGCCAACGCCGCGACCTGCTCGCCACTGCCCGGAGCCTGTGAATGACTCGTTTCGAAACCAACCTCCCCCACGCCACCCTGCAGCAGGAAATCGTCGCGCTGGACGCCCTGGCGCTGTCGGAGGCCATCCGCTCGCGCCAGGTGTCCTGCCGTGAGGTGATGCAGGCCTACCTGGAACAGATCGACCGCTTCAATCCCAGGGTCAATGCGCTGGTTGCGCTGCGCCCTGCCGAGGTGCTGCTGGCCGAGGCCGATGAGCGCGACCGCCAGTTGGCCCGGGGTCAATGGTTGGGCTGGATGCACGGCATGCCTCAGGCGGTCAAGGACCTGGCCGCCTGCGCCGGACTGCCGACCAGTATGGGCTCGCCACTGTTCGCAGGACTTGTCGCCCAGCACGACGCCATTGCCGTTTCGCGGGTGCGCGCCGCCGGGGCGGTCTTCATCGGCAAGAGCAACGTCCCGGAGTTCGGCCTCGGCTCGCAGAGCTACAACAGCGTCTTCGGCACCACCGGTAATGCCTACGACCCGAGCCTTTGCGCCGGCGGCAGCAGCGGCGGCGCAGCGGCAGCACTGGCCCTTCGCCTGCTCCCGGTGGCTGACGGCAGCGACATGATGGGTTCGCTGCGTAATCCTGCGGCCTTCAATAACGTCTACGGCCTACGCCCGTCCCAGGGTCGCGTGCCCTTCGGCCCCACGCCCGAGCTGTTCGCCCAGCAACTGGGAACGGAAGGCCCCATGGGCCGCAGCGTGGCCGATGTGGCGGCGCTGTTGCGCACCCAGGCCGGCCCTCATCGCGCTACGCCGTTGGCCCTGTCCAGCACGGCCGACCTGATCGGGCCGCTGCAGCGCGACGTCGCCGGGGCACGTATCGGCTGGCTCGGCGATCTGAACGGTCGCCTGCCCATGGAGCCCGGCCTGCTGGCCCTGTGTGAAGGCGCCCTGGGTGATTTCCGCGACCTCGGCTGCGTGGTCGAGGACTGCTTGCCGGCGTTCGACATGGACCGGCTCTGGCGCTGCTGGCTCGTGCACCGACAGTGGATGGTGGGTGGCAGCCTTGGCGCCGCCTACGCCGATCCAGCCCGGCGCGCACTGCTCAAGCCCGAGGCCGTGTGGGAAGTGGAAAGCAGCCTGGGCCTCAGTGCCGCGGACGTCTATCAGGCGTCGGTCGACCGCAGCGACTGGTACCGGGCCGTGGAAAAACTCTTCGAGCGTTACGACTTCCTGCTGCTCCCGAGTGCACAGGTGTTTCCTTTCGATGCAACGCTGCACTGGCCCAAGGCCATAGCGGGCCAGGAAATGGACACTTACCACCGTTGGATGGAGGTGGTGATCGGCGCCACCCTGGCGGGTATCCCGGCGATGAGCGTGCCGATCGGTTTCAACGCCGCCGGCCTGCCCATGGGCCTGCAGATCATGGGCCCGGCGCAGGCCGACCTCGCGGTTCTGCAACTCGCCCACGCCCACGAGCAGCTCACCCAATGGGTGCGCAATTGCCCACCGCCCCTGCTCAAAGAGGCTGAATAAGCCAATGGACGGCATCTCCGGCGCCTTCGGGTCCCGATCTTGCAGCGTTTTCGGAACGCACATCCGGGAGGCGCGGCAGGTGGCGGAGACACAAGGTAAAGACGAAGGCGGCACGGTGAGGTCGGTGGAGCGCGCGCTGGCGATCGTCGAGCTATTGGGCGAGCACCAGGAACTGGGGCTGGAAGAGCTGCATTACCTCACGGGACTGCCGAAGGCGACGGTGTCGCGCCTTCTGCATACCCTGCAGGAGCAGGGCTGGCTCTATCGGGGCTTGTGCGACCGCCGCTATCGCCTGTGCTCCCGCCGCCTGTTCGGCAACCCCGCGCAGCGCTTCAGTCGACGCCTCGTCGAGCAAGCCGCGCCGCTGCTGCTGGAGCTGAGCGAGAGCACAGGGCTGGTGGCCGACCTGTCGTACTTTGACGGCGACGAACTGCACGTGATGGAAAGTTCCATTCCGGAAGTGCTGCGCAAGCGATACCCGGGCAATCGCCTGGTGATCGGGCTCCGTGCCAGCCTGTTCCACTCGGCCATGGGCAAGGCGTGCCTCGGCGAGCTGGACAGCGCCGAGGTACAGCGCCTGGCGCACCACCACCGGATCAGCGGTGACGAACTGTTGCGCGCCCACGAGCAGACCCACAACCGGGGCTTCGGCGAGCGCACCGAAGGCTCATGGGAATACGCGATACGCCTGCCGTTCCTGATTCGCGCCGTGGCACTGCCGATCCTCAGCCAGGGCCGCCTGGTGGGCAGCATCGCCCTGCACTGGCCGCGCGATACCAACAGCGTCGAAAGCGTGCAGGAGCGCCATCTGGGAAAACTCGCCAATACCGTCAGCCAGTTGCAGCAGAATCTCGGCTGAGAGCGCACTTACCCCACCCGATGAAAAGTATTCGCCGGCAACTTCGGCGGACTCTTTTCATTCGCGTTTGAAACTGTGATTCCACAGCGCGGAACCCAATTGAATTGCCCTTTATTCGCCTGAATCGACAATAGACCACGACCCGAAAACCGGTCTTTTCGTCATAACACAAGAATAAAGGTGATGAGATGTGCAGAGTTCGCTGCGAGTATCTGGCAGGGATTGCCGGACTCTTACTGGCAGGCAGTGCAAGTGCCGACGGTTTTATCAACGACAGCATTACGACAGTTCGCTACAGCCAGTTCTACTGGAAAGAAAACAACGGCGACGGGATCGGCCCCACCCGCGACGAATGGGTCCAGGGAACCCAGTTCAGTTTCAATTCCGGTTGGTACCGGGATGTGCTGGGCGTGGATTACAGCTACGGCCTGGCCGATGACCTGCGCATCGGCGACGAAGCCAACAGCATCAGCAACCTCGAACCCGACGATTCGGTGCAGTCGCCCCACGGCCTGGCCAAGCCCCTGGAGGCCTACCTGCGCGGCCGCCTGCAGGGCGACGCGGGGGAACTGGTGGTGGGCGGTGGCAAGAAGGTGCGCCGCTACGCCCAGTATTTCGACGACGCCACCCGCATCCTTCCCGCCGGCACCACAGGCCTGGATGCGGATTACCGCATCGGCGGCCTGAACCTGCGTTACAGCCGGGTGAACCAGTTCAGTCCGCGCAACGAGAATGGCTGGGGAGACGACCTCAGCAACTTCCGCGGCGAGCAGATCGACCAGCTCCAACTATTCGCCCTTGCCTATCAAATGCCGTCCGGCAGCAGGCTGCTGGCCGAATATTCCGAGTCCGAGCGCTATCTGCGCGCCGCCTCCGTCAAGTTGGAACATAGCTTCGACCTGGGTGCCGGTCGCTTCATCGACCTCTATGCCACCCACGGTATGCAGCAGGATGCCGGAGACCTGTTCGATTACCAGGGTGTCCCCGGACTCTATGAAGCGGAGACCTCCCACCACGCGCGCTATATCGATCTTTCCGCAAAATACCGGACGGCAGACTATTACGCCGGCATGACGTACAACAAAGTACGAGGGGATGACTTCGATCGATTGTTCTTCAGCAAGGATCATGGCGCCTGGAACAGCAGTGCAAAGTTGTTCTATTTCTTTGGCGTGGAAGATGAAGAGATGTTCAAGTTGATGGGCGGAACAAACTTCTCGGCCATTGGCATTCCGCAACTAAGACTGGATGTCCACTATGCACTCTCGGATCACGCGGCCGGTTATGACGGATTCTCCCGGCGTGAATTCCAGAGTGTCCTGCAATACACCTTCGAGGGCCTGCTCAAAGGCCTGAGCCTGGCGTGGCTGCACAACGAGTTCCACACCAAAGGGCAGCCAGACGGCATCGAACGCACCACCACATCACGTGGACCAGCGGGAATCATCACTCACAATGCGGAGCGGTTTTACCTGAATTATGTCTTCAGGCTCTGAAGCGCACACCCGGGTAGGAGCCAGCTTGCTGGCGAATGGGCGCCCCGCTGGAACTGTTCGCGAGCAAGCTCGCTCCTACGCAAGCCAGAACGACAGAGCCCCCGGTCCTCGCAGTCCGGGGGCTCTTGCGTTGCATCGGCAATCTCAGCGCGTATTGAGCTGCTGCTGCAGGTTCTGCACCTGGCTTTGCAGGGTGCTGATATTGCGCGTCATCTGCGCGCGGAAGGCGTCGAACTCGGCCGTGCTGGCGCCCTGGGACGGAGCCGGGCGGTTGTCCAGTTCACTGCGCAGCACCAGCAGATCCTGCTCCAGGCCCTTGATTGCCTGGTTCGGGTTGCCCTGCCTCTTGAGCGCCTCGACCTCACTGCCCAGGCCCTTCAGACGGCTGTCGAACTGGGCCATGTCACCCTGAGCGGCCTTGAGCTTGCCCTGTTCGCTGGCCAGGCCGTCGAGCTTACTGGCCAGTTGGCTGCCCACTTGGGTCGCGGCGCCCTGGGCGGCCTTCACATCCGCCGCGAGCTGATCCACGCGCTTGCCCTGGCTGCCCAGCTGAGCGCTGACGGCCTGGTGCTGCTTGGCCAGCTCGACGACCTTGGCCTGCAACTGCTTGATCTGCAGCTTCGTGGACTCACTACCGCTGGTCACGCTGGACTCGGTCGCAACCACCTTGCCGGAGATGTCCTGGATGCGGCCGGCAGCCTCTTCGCTGATCCGGGCGAAGCTTTCCTGGGTCGCCACCAGTTGCTGCTCCATCAGGTTGATCTGCTGGAAGCTCCACCAGCCCAGCCCGGCGAGGGTGACGACCAGGGCGACCACCAGGGCCCAGAGCGGCCCGGTGCTGGCGCCCTTGCTCGCGGGCGCGGCGGTGGAATAACCATTGTTGTGGCGATGCACAGGCTCGGCCACCGGGTGATGGCCGAATTCGTCGCGATCACGGGCATCGGTAGTCAGGCTGGGGACATCATCCACTTCGTCGAGAGCGTCGTTGCGCATTGGGGGACCTTTGGAGAGAAACGCAGAACCGGGAATGGCCGGGAGTATACCGGTTCCAACGGCGGTCTTCAGCGTCGCGCCATGGCGGTGCGGGGTGCACTGCGCAGGGGCGGCGACAATCGATTGACCACGCCAGGGCCCAGCAGTTCCGGGCGTTCCAGCCTGGTACGGGGCTTGCTAGCCAGTAGCCAGCCCCGGCACGGGGCCATGCCAGGAAATCGCCATCCGGAGCCGACGGCTCCGCCAGGCTCCCGCTCTTCGCCATGAAGGGCCGGAGCACACTTCGACCATGGGGGAAGAAGGAGTGGAATTGACCAAGGCTGTGCTGGATTGCATGCAGACCCTGCGGCGCCAGCTTCGTGACGAACAGGCTGTGGATATCCGCCTCAGCCAGCCCGACGCCATCCTGTCCATGCTCAACGCCTGCGCCGAATCCCAGCGCGACGCCACCCGCGAGCTGGGCGAACACCTCAGTATCCTGACCGGCATTCGCCTCAAGCCGCCGGTGCTCAGCGAGGAAGAACTGGTTCGCAAGTACACCCAGTACGCCGGCCCGCTGCGGGGTTAAGGCTGCTGGGCGCCCCACCAGGCACAGAACTCATCCAGCGCGGTCCAGACGCTTACCCGCGGGTCGTAGTCCAGGTTCTGCCGCGCGCGGCTGATATCCAGGGAGAAGTCCTTGGCCATCACCGCGACGGCCAGGCGATACAACGATGGCTCCGGCCGCCCCGGCAGAATCCGGCAGACCGACTCGTTCACCAGCGCGGCGCTGTAGGCCAGGCCATAGGGAACGTGCCGGGTCACCTGGGGGACACCCAGCTTGCGCAGCACATAGTTGATGACGTCCCAGATCGGCACCGGCTGGCCATTGCTGATGTTGTAGACCTGCCCGAGCGCGGGGCCGGCGGCCAGAAGGCCGCTGAGCAAGGCGTCGTTGAGGTTCTGCACACTGGTGAAGTCGACCTTGTTCAGGCCGTTGCCGATGATCTTCAGGCGGCCCTTGCGCTGCATGGCGATGAGTCGCGGAAAGATGCTGGTATCCCCGGCACCCGTGACGAAACGCGGGCGGAAGGCGATCACTTCGAGGCCGAACTCTTCGGCGGCGAATACTTTCTGCTCGGCCAGGTACTTGGTGGCGCCGTAATGATCGGAAAAGCGCTTGGGCACCTGTTCTTCCCGGATTCCGACATGGGAGCGGCCATCGAAGTAGACCGAGGGCGAGGACAGGTGCACCAAACGCTTCACCCGCTGCTTCAGGCAGGCTTCCACCACATTTTCAGTGACCTGGACGTTGGCCTGGTGGAAGTGCTCGTACTTGCCCCAGACGCCGACCGCGCCGGCGCAATGCACCACGGCGTCGACGTCGTCGCACAGGCGCAGTGCCAGGTCAGTGTCCGACAGGTCGCCCTGGACGAATTCGGCACCGCGCTTGACCAGATGCTCCACGCCTTCCGGGCGGCGCCCGTTCACCCGTACATCGAGCCCTTGCTCCAGCGCGAAACGGGCGAAACGCCCACCGATGAAGCCACTTGCCCCCGTCACCAGAATCTTCATCTATGTTCCCCGCCATGCGTCGTGATGCCCGCGACTCTAGCAGCCCTGGCGCCTGCCAGGGGTGGCGTCGCGAGCCAATAGAACGACTCTGAACGCTATCCCCGGCCATCGTTCCCGCCGGGCCGTCAACGCGGCAAGGGCACCAGCCAGTGGCTGGCGGCTGCGGCCAGGTGATCGGTGAGCAGGCCGAGCAGTTCGCCGCCATGGCGCCAGTGGTGCCAATAAAGTGGTACGTCGATGGGCTGGTCAGGAATCAGCTCCTGCAACTCGCCCCGCGCCAGTTGCGCCCCAACTTGCTGCTCCGGCACCAGCCCCCAGCCAAGGCCGCCTTCGGCGAGGCGCACGAAGCCTTCCGATGAGGGGCAGAGGTGATGGACGAAGCCGCCCTCGACTCCCAACGCCGCCAGGTAACGGTGCTGCAGCAAGTCGTCCGGGCCGAACACGATGGCCGGCGAGCGGGCGAGTGCCCGGGGCGTAACACCGTTGGGAAAATGCCGCTCGATGAACGCAGGGCTGGCCAGGGCGCGGTAGCGCATCGCGCCGAGCGGCAGGCTGCGGGCGCCGGCCACCGGGCGTTCCGCGGCGCAGACACAGGCCGCCACCTCACCGGCACGCATGCGCTTGAGGCCGACTTCCTGGTCTTCCATCACCAGCTCCATCAACACCCGCTGCTCAGCGCAGAAATCCCCCACGGCGGCGGCCCACCAGGTGGCGAGACTGTCGGCGTTGAGGGCAATGCGCAGGCGCTCCGGCATGTCGCCCTGCTCGAGCGCCGGTACCTGGCGTTGCAGATCCCGCTCCAGCAACCGCACCTGCTGCACATGGTTGAGCAGGCGCGTGCCCACTTCAGTAGGTGCCGGCGGCGTGGCACGCACCAGCACCGGCTGGCCGACCCGCGCTTCAAGCAGCTTGATCCGCTGCGACACGGCGGACTGCGACAACCCCAGCAACTGGGCCGCGCGCTCGAAACCACCCTGCTCCACCACGGCCGCCAAGGCGGCCAGCAACTTGTAGTCGAACAAATCAGTTTTCCTAATGAGAGATCAGCATGATTCGTTTTCCTTATACAGCTTCACGCCGCAGACTCGCCACATCCCAACGTCGTAGCGAAGGAAGCCCCCATGGCCGGCGAAACCGCACTCTCCACCCTGATCCGCAACATGTCGCCGCACCTCAATCCCGGCCAATACGTGTTCTGCACCCTGGACGACGCCGCCCGCCTGCAGGGCTGCGTGCCGCTCGGCAGTTTCCGCGAGCGCGAAGGACTGACCGTGATCCTCGAACGCAGCGAAGCCGATCGCCTGCGCCTGGCCTACGACTACAGCGCCGCCTGGATCACCCTCGAAGTGCATTCCTCCCTGAGCGCAGTGGGCCTGACCGCGTCCTTTGCCGGCGCCCTGGCGCAGGCCGGGATCAGCTGCAACGTGGTGGCGGGCTATTTCCACGATCACCTGTTCGTCGCCAGCACCGATGCCGAACGCGCCGTTTCCACCCTGCGGGCCCTGGCGGCCAACGCCCAGCCGGAGTGATCACCATGTGGCAGAGCTATCTGAACGGAATACTCGTGGCTGCGGGCCTGATCATCGCCATCGGCGCGCAGAACGCCTTCGTCCTCGCCCAAAGCCTGCGCCGCGAACACCACCTGCCCGTGGCTGCCCTCTGCGTGCTCTGCGATGCATTGCTGGTCAGCGCCGGCGTCTTCGGCCTGGCCACCCTGCTGGCGCAGAACCCTGTATTGCTGGCCGTCGCCCGCTGGGGTGGCGTGGCTTTCCTGCTCTGGTACGGCGTCCAGGCGCTTCGTCGTGCGGTGAAGCCCGGCATCCTCGACCAGTCCGGCGAAACCGGGCCGCGCTCGCGCCGTGCCGTGTTGCTGGCGGCCCTGGCGGTCACCCTGCTCAACCCCCACGTCTACCTGGACACCGTCCTGCTTATCGGTTCCCTCGGCGCGCAACAGACCGTTCCCGGTGCATACGCTCTGGGCGCGGCCAGTGCCTCGCTGGTGTGGTTCTTCGCCCTCGCCCTCGGTGCCGCCTGGCTCGCCCCCTGGCTGGCGCGCCCATCCACCTGGCGCCTGCTCGACCTGACCGTGGCGGTGATGATGTTCGGCATGGCGGCACAATTGGTGAACGGAATCTGAGTGCATCGGGTCCAGATGAGATAACCGCGCCAGAGCCCTGGCGGCAGGGCTTAAACCACACAGTTGCTGCGTGGTTAAGCCCCATGCCCGATGCTATGATCCGGACTTCGCGGCAAAAAAGAGTACGAACTCGCAGCCGCTGTTTCGGCCGACCGTGAACGGCCCCGCGCCTGGCGCAAAAATCCCGACCTGATGATGAAGGAGATAGACATGGCTTTCGAATTGCCGCCGCTGCCTTACGAAAAGAACGCCCTTGAGCCGCACCTGTCCGCCGAGACCCTGGAATACCACCACGGCAAGCACCACAACGCCTACGTGGTGAACCTGAACAACCTGGTTCCGGGCACCGAGTTCGAAGGCAAGAGCCTGGAAGAGATCATCAAGACTTCTTCCGGCGGCATCTTCAACAACGCAGCCCAGATCTGGAACCACACCTTCTACTGGAACTGCCTGAGCCCGAACGGCGGTGGCCAACCCACCGGCGCCCTGGCTGACGCCATCGACGCCGCTTTCGGTTCCTTCGACAAGTTCAAGGAAGAGTTCAGCAAGACTTCCATCGGCACCTTCGGCTCCGGCTGGGGCTGGCTGGTGAAGAAAGCTGACGGTTCCCTGGCCCTGGCCAGCACCATCGGCGCCGGCTGCCCGCTGACCAGCGGCGACACTCCGCTGCTGACCTGCGACGTCTGGGAACACGCCTACTACATCGACTACCGCAACCTGCGTCCGAAGTACGTAGAAGCCTTCTGGAACCTGGTCAACTGGGACTTCGTAGCCAAGAACTACGCAGCCTGAGACCCGCTCCAGCGGTAAGAGAAACCCGGCCATTCGCCGGGTTTCTTCATTTTTGCGCGTCATTCGTCGTCGTGTTGCGGTACAAGATAAAAATTGTCGGACACCCCCTCAAGGTCGGACCGGTTCGCACCGACATAAAGGAGAGGGGGAATCGAAGCGGCGATCCCGGCAGTGGATCGATGCAATGAATAGTGGCATACACATACTGGCCCTTTGACGGCCAGGGCCTGTTTGCCAATACTCACACCCGTCTGACGCCTGGCGGCATCGAACAAGGAATTTTCATTTGAAGCTGGATCTCAAACACAGCTTGTCACTCAAGCTGCTGCGCGTGGTGCTGCTGTCCGCACTGGTTGTCGGTGTGGTGCTGAGCTGCGCGCAGATCGTGTTCGATGTCTACAAGACACGGCAGGCGGTCTCCAATGACGCCAACCGGATCCTCGGCATGTTCCGCGACCCTTCCACCCAGGCGGTCTACAGCCTGGATCGCGAGATGGGCATGCAGGTGATCGAGGGCCTGTTCCAGCACGAATCGGTCCGCCACGCCTCCATCGGCCATCCCAACGAACCGATGCTGGCGGAGAAGGACCGGCCACTGATGGAGCTGTCGACCCGCTGGCTGACGGACCCCATCCTTGGCAAGGAACAGACCTTCACCACCCAACTGGTCGGCCGCAGCCCCTACAGCGAGTACTACGGCGACCTCAGCATCACCCTCGATACCGCCCCCTACGGCGAAGACTTCGTCACCAGCTCCGTCATCATCTTCATCTCCGGCGTACTCCGCGCCCTGGCCATGGGCCTGGTGCTCTATCTCGTGTACCACTGGCTGCTGACCAAACCGCTGTCGAAGATCATCGAGCACCTCTCCAGCATCAATCCCGACCGTCCCAGCGAACATAAACTGCCCATGCTCAAGGGCAACGAGAAGAACGAACTGGGCCTGTGGATAAACACCGCCAACGACCTGCTGGCCTCCATCGAACGCAACACCCACCTGCGCCGCGAAGCCGAGAACAGTCTGCTGCGCATGGCCCAGTACGACTTCCTCACCGGCCTGCCCAACCGCCAGCAACTGCAACAGCAGCTGGACCAGATCCTCGAAGACGCCGGCCGCCTGCAACGCCGCGTGGCGGTGCTCTGCGTCGGTCTGGACGATTTCAAGGGCGTCAACGAACAGTTCAGCTACCAGACCGGCGACCAGCTGCTGATCGCCCTGGCCGACCGTCTGCGCGGCCACAGCGGCCGCCTCGGTGCCCTGGCGCGCCTCGGGGGCGACCAGTTCGCCCTGGTGCAGGCCGACATCGAGCAACCCTACGAAGCCGCCGAACTGGCCCAGAGCGTGCTGGACGATCTCGAAGTGGCCTTCTCCCTGGAGCAACAGGAAGTCCGCCTGCGCGCCACCATCGGCATCACCCTCTTCCCGGAGGATGGCGACAGCACCGAGAAGCTGTTGCAGAAAGCCGAGCAGACCATGACTTTGGCCAAGAGCCGCTCGCGCAACCGCTACCAGTTCTACATCGCCAGCGTCGACAGCGAGATGCGCCGCCGCCGCGAACTCGAGAAGGACCTGCGCGAAGCCCTCAACCGTGGCGAGATGCACCTGGTCTACCAACCCCAGGTTGACTACCGCGACCACCGCGTCGTGGGCGTCGAAGCGCTGCTGCGCTGGCAGCATCCGCAGCACGGTTTCGTCCCGCCGGACCTGTTCATCCCCCTGGCCGAGCAGAACGGTTCGATCATTCCCATTGGCGAATGGGTCCTGGACCAGGCCTGCCGCCAGCTGCGCGAATGGCACGACCAGGGTTTCAGCGAACTGCGCATGGCCATCAACCTCTCCACGGTGCAGCTGCACCACACCGAACTGCCGCGCGTGGTGAACAACCTGCTGCAGGTCTATCGCCTGCCGCAGCGCAGCCTGGAGATGGAAGTCACCGAAACCGGCCTGATGGAAGACATCTCCACCGCCGCCCAGCATCTGCTCAGCCTGCGCCGTTCCGGCGCGCTGATCGCGATTGACGACTTCGGGACCGGTTACTCCTCGCTGAGCTACCTGAAGAGCCTGCCGCTGGACAAGATCAAGATCGACAAGAGCTTCGTGCAGGACGTGCTGGAAGACGAGGACGACGCCACCATCGTCCGCGCCATCATCCAGCTGGCGCGCAACCTGGGCATGCAGGTAATTGCGGAAGGCGTGGAGACTGCCGAGCAAGAGGCCTACATCATCGCCCAGGGCTGCAACGAAGGTCAGGGTTACCTCTACAGCAAACCCCTGCCCGCCCGCGAACTCACCCTTTACCTCAAGCAGGCCCGACGCCTGTCCAACGCGGCCTCCAACCCGGCTACGCTCTGAGCGCCAACCCTCTCCCTGAAGGGCGAGCGGGTTTCCTGTAGGAGCGAGCTTGCTCGCGAAAAGAAGATCCCGCCCCGCCGGTTCGCGAGCAAGAACTCGGCGTCCCCCTCGCTCCTACAGCCCAGTCACTCTCAGCACATAGACCGTCGCCACCGCGCCGCCCACGCAAAGCATCGCGCCGAACAGCGCCTGCCAACGGAACTGCCGCGCCAGCACATCCTCACCATGACTGGAAAGCAGGAAGGGTTGCGACTCCACCGGCCGGCGCATCTGGTTCACGGCTGGCGCCGCACTGCTACGGCGATGCCGGTCTTCGGCCTCCAGCTGTGCGGCCAGGCGCACGCGCCCCCATTCCGCCTCATCCAGCTGCCCATCGCCATTGCTGTCGAAGCGCGTCAGCAGGCCGGTGAAGTCGCCCTTCCACTCACGAATCACCGCGCCCTGGGCTGTCGTCAGGTCGAGCCCCTGGCGACCACCGCCGCTGGTGCGGAAATCGCCAATGGCGTACAGCGGCTGGTCGGCATGCAGACGCTCCTCGGTATAGCGGTACTCGCCGCCAGACAGCCAGCCACTCAGGCCGCCGGAAACCAGCGCACCCCGGGGATGACGCTGATGGCCTTTCCAGACCTCGCGAGTGGACGGGCGGACTTCAGCACCGCGAGGATCGATCAGGCATTCGCCAGACGAGTCGGCCAGACGCAGCCAGGCGTCGCTGACGCCGCTGTCGACGACGCGCCAGCTCTTGCTCTTGCCGCTCTCGCTGTACTCCTCGATACGGTAGCGCCACCAGAGACAGGGCTTGCCCGTCAGGGGCGCCACCAGTTGGCCGTCACCGTTGGGATGGAGCACGCCGTAAAGCTCCACGTAGCCCTGGGCCGCGGAGCGGATCTTCGAGGTCGGCGTATCCAGCAGCAATCGCGCCTGGGCCAGGCGACGCAGGCACCACCAGCCGCCGCCGGCAAAGGCACCCAGGCTGAATCCCAGGCTGATGGCCAGCCCGGCTACGTCCACCGCCATCTCAGCTGAACAGGCTCTTGAGGTCGACGTCGGCCTTCTCTGCCTCGCTGAACTCCAGCAGCTCGGCGGCCTTGAAACCGAACAGGCCGGCGATGATCACGTCCGGGAACTGCTCGATGCGTACGTTGTTCAGGTTCACCGCCTCGTTGTACAGCTCGCGGCGGTCGGCGATGCCATTCTCCAGGCCACTGATGCGCTGCTGGAGGAACTGGAAGCTCTCGTTGGCCTTGAGTTGCGGATAGTTCTCCGCCAGGGCGAAGAGTTGTCCGAGCCCGGCGCGCAGGCCACTCTCGGCCTGGCCGAGGGCACCGATGTCACCCGTCTCCCGGGCGCTGGCCACGGCGTTGCGCGCCGCGATCACGCGCTCCAGCGTGGTGCGCTCGTGCTGCATGTACTGCTTGCAGGTCTCAACCAGCTTGGGCAGTTCGTCATGCCGCTGCTTGAGGAGCACCTCGATGTTCGACCAGGCCTTGCCTACCCCATGCTTGAGCCGCACCAGCGCGTTGTAGAGGACCACCGCATAGGCGGCGACAAGTAGCAGGACCACGATCAGGGCGACGCTGGTCAGACTCATGCAGGCTTCTCCTTCAGGCTGCGGGTCATGGGGGGCTGCGGCCATTCTAATGGCGTTTGGCCAAGGATGCGGAGACCCCGTACACAGCTGTTGCAAAACGCCCGACAACCTTCTTTCCAAAAATGAAAATCTTTCGCATTATGTTGCGGTTTTGATCTGCGCAACTTCACATTGCCATCACCCAGAAGCAAAGGACCTCGCCCATGATTCGTAAGCCCCTGGCTGCCGCCAGCCTGCTCGCCGTTGCCATTGCCCTCGCCGGTTGCGGAGACGACAAGAAAGAAGCTGCAGTAACGCAAGCCACCGCACCGGCCACCACTGCCGCCGCCCCGGCTGCGACCGCCAAGGTCGACGAGGCTGAGGCCAAGAAAGTCGTTGCCCATTACGCCGACCTCGCCCTCGCCGTCTTCACCGACGCCCACGCCACTGGCGTGAACCTGCAGAAGGCCGTTGACGCCTTCCTCGCCAAGCCGGACGCCGACACCCTGAAGGCCGCCCGTGAAGCCTGGCTGGCCGCTCGCGTCCCGTACATGCAGACCGAAGTGTTCCGCTTCGGCAACCCGGTGGTCGACGACTGGGAAGGCCAGTTGAACGCCTGGCCGCTGGATGAAGGCCTGATCGACTACGTCGCCGGCGACTATCAGCACGCCCTGGGCAACCCCGGCGCCACCGCCAACATCATCGCCAACACCACCATCCAGGTCGGTGAAGAGAAGCTCGACGTCACCGAAATCACCGGTGAGAAGCTGGCCAGCCTGAACGAGCTGGGCGGTTCCGAAGCCAACGTCGCCACCGGCTACCACGCCATCGAATTCCTCCTCTGGGGCCAGGACCTGAACGGCACCGGCCCGGGCGCCGGCAACCGTCCCGCCACCGACTACGTGGTCGGCGAAGGTGCCACCGGCGGCCACAACGAGCGTCGCCGCCAGTACCTGAAGGCCGCGACCGACCTGCTGGTTTCCGACCTCGAGTTCATGGTCGGCCAGTGGAAGTCCGGTGTTGCCGACAACTACCGCGCCAAGCTGGAAGCCGAACCGGCCGAAGCCGGCCTGCGCAAGATGCTGTTCGGCATGGGCAGCCTGTCCCTCGGCGAACTGGCGGGCGAGCGCATGAAGGTCGCCCTGGAAGCCAACTCCACCGAAGACGAGCACGACTGCTTCAGCGACAACACCCACAACTCGCACTTCTACAACGGCAAGGGCATCCGCAACGTCTATCTGGGCGAGTACAAAAAGGTCGACGGCACCACCCTGACCGGTCCGAGCCTGTCCTCCCTTGTGGCCAAGGTCGATGCCCAGACCGACACCACCCTGAAGGCCGACCTGGAAGCCACCGAAGGCAAGCTGCAAGCCCTGGTGGACAGCGCCAACAAAGGCGTGCACTTCGACCAGCTGATCGCCGCCGACAACACTGCCGGCCAGCAATTGGTTCGTGACGCCATCGCCTCCCTGGTCAAGCAGACCGGAGCTATCGAGGATGCCGCTGGCAAACTCGGCATCACCGACCTGAAGCCGGACAACGCCGATCACCAGTTCTGATCGACGCCTTAGCAAGCAAGAAGCGGATGCGGCCCAGTGCCGCATCCGCTTTTTTATGTCCAGTGAATTCCCCCCTGACGGGCTGCTCTTCCTGTGGGGCGAATTCATTCGCCAAGGGCGGCGCAGCTGCCCCCGCGGGACTTCAGGGCAGAACTTCGTCCTGCTTGGCGATTGAAATCGCCCCTACAACATTCAGTCGAACTCTCCCCGGCAGATACGTTGCCAAACGCAAATCCCTCTTATTCAGAGCCACCAGTCCTGATAAGCTTGCCCGCCTCTTGATTACCGACCGGACCCCGCCAATGCTCGCCCCACCGGCCCTTCGCCGCTTGTCGCCCCTGCTGCTGGCCCTTGGCCTCAGTGCCTGTGACGACGCGCCGAGGCTCACCCAGGCCGAGCCCGGCGAGCATCTGGCCGGCGGTGCGGCGACAGTCCGCCAGTTCGACCACAACGCCTTTTCCATGCCCTCGGCCAACCTGACACCTTCGCGCAGGCTGGACTTCAGCGTGGGCAACAGCTTTTTCCGCAATCCCTGGGTGATCGCCCCCGCCACCACCACGGCGCGTGATGGTCTCGGCCCGCTGTTCAATACCAATGCCTGCCAGAACTGCCACGTGAAGGACGGTCGCGGCCACCCGCCCGCCGCCGGCGCCAACAATGCCGTGTCGATGCTGGTGCGCCTGTCGATTCCGGCTGACGCCTCAGCCGAACACGCACGGCAGCTCGAACGACTGGGCGTGGTGCCGGAGCCGGTCTACGGTGGCCAGTTGCAGGACGTGTCGATTCCCGGTATCGAGCCCGAGGGCAAGGTACGCGTCAGCTACGATCCCCTGCCGGTGACCTTTGCCGACGGCACGACGGTGGAGTTGCGCAAGCCCCGCCTGGAAATCTCCCAGCTCGGCTATGGCGCGATGCATCCCGATACGCTGTTCTCCGCACGCATCGCTCCGCCCATGATCGGACTGGGCCTGCTGGAGGCGATTCCTGAAGCGGCGATCCTCGCCAACGCAGACCCCGATGACGCCAACGGTGATGGCATCCGCGGTCGCCCCAATCAGGTCTGGGACGATGTCGCCGGCAAAACGGTGATCGGTCGCTTCGGCTGGAAGGCCGGGCAGCCCAATCTGAATCAACAGAATTTTCACGCCTTCTCGGGTGATATGGGCCTGACCACCTCTTCCCTGCCGAAGGACGACTGCACGGCGGCACAGACCGCCTGCAAGGCCGCGGTGAGTGGTGGCGAGCCGGAAGTCAGCGACAACATCCTGTCCCTCGTATTGTTCTACACCCGCAACCTGGCCGTGCCGGCCCGACGCGAGGTGGGCGCCGCACAGGTGCTGGATGGCAAGGGCCTGTTCCATCAGGCCGGTTGTCAGTCCTGCCACACCCCGAGTTTCACCACCGCGGCCAGTGCCGCCGAACCCGAGTTGGCCAACCAGGTGATCCGCCCTTACAGCGACCTGCTGCTCCACGACATGGGCGAGGGCCTGGCCGACGGCCGCGCCGAGTTCCAGGCCACCGGCCGCGACTGGCGCACCCCGCCACTCTGGGGCATCGGGCTGACCGAAACCGTGAGCGGCCATACCCAGTTCCTGCATGACGGCCGCGCACGCAACCTGCTGGAGGCCGTTCTCTGGCACGGCGGCGAAGCGGAAGCGGCGAAGCAGAAGGTCCTCAAATACGACGCCGAGCAGCGTGCCGCGCTGCTGGCCTTCCTGAATTCCCTATAAGGAGCCCTGCATGTTCCGCCCCAAACTGCTGTTCACCAGCCTCGCTGCCCTGGCCCTGGGTGCCTGCGCCCCGCAGGACCCGCACGCGCAGACCGCCTCTGCCCTGGCCAAGGACGTGATCCTGCCGACCTACAGCCGTTGGGTCGAAGCAGACCGCCAGCTCGCTGCCAGCGCCCTGGCCTTCTGCTCTGGCAAGGAAGACCTCGCCAAGGCCCGCGCCGACTTCCTAGCAGCGCAGAAAGCCTGGGCTGAACTGCAGCCACTGATGGTCGGTCCGCTGGCCGAAGGCAATCGCGCCTGGCAGGTGCAGTTCTGGCCGGACAAGAAGAATCTGGTCGGTCGCCAGGTGGAGCAACTGGTCAAGGCCCAGCCCAACGTCGACGCCACCTCCCTGGCCAAGGCGAGCGTGGTCGTCCAGGGCCTGTCCGCCTATGAATACATCCTCTTCGACAGCAACCTGGACATGGCCGACAGCGCCCAGAAGGCACGCTACTGCCCGCTGCTGCAGGCCATCGGTGAACGCCAGAAGTCCCTGGCCGAGGAAATCCTCACCCGCTGGAACAGCAAGGACGGCATGCTCGACCAATTGAGCAAGTTCCCCAACCAGCGCTATGCGGACTCCCACGAAGCCATCGCTGAGCTGCTGCGCGTCCAGGTCACCGCCCTGGATACCCTGAAGAAGAAGCTCGGCACGCCCATGGGCCGCCAGACCAAGAGCCTCCCGCAGCCGATGCAGGCTGACGGCTGGCGCAGTGACTCCTCCCTGGAAAGCCTGAGTGCCAGCCTGGCCAGCGCCGAAACCCTGTGGCTGGGCAAGGACAAGCACGGTATCCGCAGCCTGCTGGGCGGCGACCAGAAAGCCCTGGCCGAGAAGATCGACGCCGGCTACAACGAAGCGCGCGGCAAGCTGAGCGCCATCAAGCAGCCGCTCAGCGAATTGCTGGCCAGCGAAGACGGCCTCAAGCAGCTCAATGACTTCTACGACAGCCTCGACCGCGTCCAGCGCCTGCACTCCGGCGAACTGGCCAAGGCCCTGAACGTGCAACTCGGCTTCAACGCCAACGACGGTGACTGAAATGCTCCGGCGCCAGGTCCTCACCCTTGCCAGCCTGTTGCTCGGTGCCGTTGGCCTGGGCGGCTGGACCCTGAGCCGCAAGGGCGAATCGCCCCTGCTGCTCTCCGCCCGCGACGACGCCGACGGCCACCACTACGCCGTGGGCTACCGCCTGGACGGCACGCAGGTATTCGCCACCCGGGTGGGCCAGCGCTGCCACGACATCGTCGAGCATCCCAGCGAACCGGTGGCGCTTTTCGTGGCCCGTCGCCCTGGCACCGAAAGCTACCTGGTGGACCTGCGCGATGGCCGTCTGCTGCAGACCCTGACTTCGCAAAAGGACCGCCATTTCTATGGCCATGGCGTCTGGCATCGACACGGCGAATGGCTCTACGCCACCGAAAACGACACCACTGATCCGGGCCGGGGCATGCTTGGCCGTTACCGCTATCACTCCGGCCAGTTGATCCACGACGGTGAGCTTTCCACCCACGGACTGGGCCCGCACCAGGTGTCCTGGATGCCCGACGGCGAAACCCTGGTGGTGGCCAATGGCGGTATCCGCACCGAGGCCGAAAGCCGCGTGGAAATGAACCTCGACGCCATGGAGCCGAGCCTGGTGCTGATGCGCCGCGACGGCAGCCTGCTGTCGAAGGAAACCCTGCCGCAGCAGATGAACAGCGTCCGGCACCTGGCCATCGGCGCCGACGGCACCATTGTCGCCGGCCAGCAGTACATGGGCGATGCCACCGATCGCGCCGACCTGCTCGCCATCAAGCGTCCCGGTCAGCCGTTCCAGCCCTTCCCGCTGGAAGACGAACAGCGCCTGGCGATGGTCCAGTACACCGCCAGCGTCGCCATCCATGACGAGTTGCGCCTGGTGGCCCTCACCGCACCACGGGGCAACCGTTTCTTCATCTGGGACCTGGACAGCGGCGCCGTACGCCTCGACGCACCGCTGCCGGATTGCGCCGGTGTCGGCGCGGTGAAGGACGGCTTCGTCGTCACCTCCGGCCAGGGCCGTTGCCGCGTCTACGACTGCCGCAGCGCACAAATCACCGCCACGCCGCTGCAACTGCCGGCCAGCTTCTGGGACAACCACCTGCACCTGGCCTGATCGGCCGGCGCAACCATAACCTGTAGGAGCGAGCTTGCTCGCGAACAGTCCGAGCACAGTCTTCGCGAGCAAGCTCGCTCCTACCGGGTCCGCGCGAAAGCCCCGCCACACTTGGCCTCCTGGCACTTCCGTACCCCACAAATTCCCTGTTTGCGCCCTTCAGCGATGGCTCGCCTTGCCGACTAAGTGGATGCCTGCCCGACGTGCGCCAACACGCCTTTCCGGCGATCGCACAACTGCAACATTCGTCTGGTAGAGAGCCCACATCTCCTTTCCTTTTCCAAGAGGCGCAACACCATGTCTCTGCGACGCTCCCTGCGCGGCCAGATCCTCACCCTGCTCGGCGGCAGCCTGCTGCTGCTCCTGCTGATCGCCCTGGCTTGTTTCCACTTCCTCTCCGGCGGCATCCAGTCCTATCGCGGGCTGGTGGACGGCACGCTGGAAGCTTCAAGCCTGGTGGATGAGGCCAACCTCGAGTTCAAGGTGCAGGTCCAGGAATGGAAGAACGTACTCCTGCGCGGCAAGGACCCGGAGAATCTGAACAAGTACTGGAGCCAGTTCGAAGGCCAGGAAGCCAAGGTCCAGGCGGTACTCGGCAAGCTACTGGACAAGACCCGCGACCTCGACGACGGTGCACTGCGGGCGAAGGTGGAAAGCCTGCGCAACGAGCACCGCAACCTCGGCATCGCGTACCGCAAGGGCCGTGACGCCTTCATCGCGGCCGGCGCCGATCCAGTTGCCGGCGACGCTGCGGTCAAGGGCATCGACCGCGCCGCCAGCGAGCAAATGAGCGCCCTTGTCGCCGAGCTGCATGCCCGCGGCAGCCAGCAATCCGACGCCATCAGCGCCAGCGCCGACAGCACCGTGAACGTCGGTCTGGCGGTCATGCTGCTGTCGAGCATCGGTATCGGCCTGTTCAGCCTCTGGCTGCTCAACCGCAACCTGATCGCCCCCATCAGCACGCTGATCGAACACATTGCCCAACTCAGCCAGGGCAACTTCGGCCAACGCGTGGATGCCAGCCGCGAGGACGAACTGGGTCGCCTGGCCGTGGCCGCCAACACCCTGCGCGACTTCCTCGCCGACACCTTCAATCGGCTCAAACAGAGCACCACTCAACTGGACAACGCCAGCGGCGAACTCAGCGCCATCGCCAGCCTGATGGCTGAAGGAACCCGCGAGCAGTTCTCCCGCACCGACCAGGTGGCCACGGCCATGCACGAGATGTCCGCCACGGCCCAGGAGGTCGCGCGGCATGCCGCCGAAGCGGCTGGCGCGGCCGACCAGGCCGACCACTCGGCACAACAGGGCGGCGCGGTGATGCAGGCGACGATCCACAGCATCACCGGCATGCGCAGCGAAATTGCCAACACCGCCGAAGTGATCCGTCGCCTGGAAAGTGACAGCGGCCGCATCGGCAAAGTGCTGGAAGTGATTCGCGGTATCGCCGAACAGACCAACCTGCTGGCCCTGAACGCCGCCATTGAAGCCGCCCGCGCGGGTGACCAGGGTCGGGGCTTCGCCGTGGTCGCGGACGAGGTACGCACCCTGGCGCAGCGAACTGCCGAGTCCACCGCCGAAATCCACCAGATCATCGACACGGTGCAGACTGGCGCCCTCAATGCGGTCCGCGCGATCGAGAACGGCCAGAACCGCAGCGAGGAGAGCGTCGCCCAGGTCACCGAGGCCGGCGCCATGCTGCAGCGAATCACCGATGCGGTCGAAGCCATCCGCGACATGAACCGGCAGATCGCCACTGCGGCGGAAGAACAGACCTCGGTGGCCGAGGACATCTCGCGCAACCTCACCGAGATCACCGCCATCGCCACCACCAACGACGAGAACGTGCAACGTACCCAGGGCGCCAGCCAGCACCTGCACGGTCTTTCCGGCGACCTCACACAGCTCACGGCGCGTCTTCACGCCTGACCTGACGGCAGCACAGGGAAGTGCTTCGCCGCTGGGCCCTCGGTCAGAATCCTGTCTGATGAAATTCAACGATCTGACTCGATCTTCAGCGATTTTCGCGCCGCATAAACCGCAAAACACCGAAACGCAACGTCCTGCAATTTCTTGTCTTTGACTTGGTCTAAGTCTGGGACTAAGGTGCTTCCCTCGCCTATTCCCAGGCCATCTCTTCCCTGCCAAGGAACCGGAATATGTTGCTCCGCCGCATGCTCATCATGCTGGGCGTCGTTGCCCTCGTGGTGGTCGCTCTTGCTGCCTATAAAGGCTTTTCGATCTACCAGCAGATCCAACAGTTCTCTGCGCCCCAGCCACCCATCAGCGTCTCCGCCGAGATGGCCGTCGAGCAGCCCTGGCAAAGCCGCCTGCCCGCCATCGGTTCGTTGAAAGCGTTCCAGGGTGTCGACCTCACCGTGGAAGCCAGCGGCACTGTCCAGGACGTGCTCTTCCTTTCCGGCGAGAAGATCAAACTGGGCCAACCACTGATTCAGATGGACAGCGACGTCGAACGCGCCAGCCTGGCCACCGCCGAAGCCGAATTGTCCCTGGCCCGCGTCGAATTCGAGCGCGGCCGCAGCCTGGTCAGCCGGCAGAACATTTCCAAGAGCGAATTCGATCGCCTGTCCTCGGAACTCCAGGCCGCCACTGGCAAGGTTGCCCAGCTCAAGGCCCTGATGGACAAGAAGCGCATCGTCGCGCCCTTCGCCGGCACCATCGGCATCCGCCAGGTGGACGTCGGTGATTTCCTCTCCTCGGGCACCATCATCGCCACCCTGCAGGACCTGAATACCCTGTTCGTCGACTTCTTCCTGCCGGAGCAATCCGCCCCGCTGCTGAAGGTCGGCCAGAAGGTGCGCATCAGCGTTGCCGCGTTCCCGGGCGAATCCTTCGAGGGCGACATCGCCGCGCTCAACCCCAAGGTCGAGGAAGCCACCCGCAACCTGCAGGTCCGCGCCGTGCTGCCGAACCCCGATGGCAAGCTGTTGCCGGGGATGTTCGCCAACCTCGAAGTGCTGCTGCCGGGTGACCAGGAGCGCGTGGTGGTTTCGGAAAGCGCCATCACCTACACCCTCTACGGCAACTCGGTATACGTGATCGACGAGAAGAAGAACGCCGAAGGCCAGCCCGAGAAAGGCCCGGATGGTGAGACTCAGTTGGTGGTGGAACGCCGCTTCGTCGAAACCGGCGAGCGCCGCGATGGCAAGGTCGTGGTCCTCAAGGGCCTCGAGGCGGGCGAACAGGTAGTGACTTCCGGCCAGCTCAAGCTGGATAACGGCTCCCACGTCGCCATCGCGCCCGACCAGACCCTGTCCAGCAAACCGGACACTCAAGCCCGCGCCCAATAAGCGACACGCGCGCGAAGGAACGGAACATGGCTTTCACAGATCCTTTCATCCGTCGCCCGGTATTGGCGACCGTCGTCAGCCTGCTGATCGTGCTCCTGGGTTTCCAGGCCTTCAGCAAACTGGTGATCCGCCAGTACCCGCAGATGGAAAACGCCCTGATCACGGTGACTACCGCCTACCCGGGCGCCAACGCCGAGACCATCCAGGGCTACATCACCCAGCCGCTGCAGCAGAGCCTGGCCAGCGCCGAAGGTATCGACTACATGACCTCGGCGAGCCAGCAGAACGCCTCGGTCATCCAGATCTACGCGCGCATCGGAGCCAACTCCGACCGGCTCTTCACCGAACTGCTGGCCAAGGCCAACGAGGTGAAGAACCAGCTGCCGCAAGACGCCGAAGACCCCGTGCTGTCCAAGGAAGCGGCCGATGCCTCGGCGCTGATGTACATCAGCTTCTACAGCGACGAGTTGTCCAACCCGCAGATCACCGACTACCTGTCGCGGGTGATCCAGCCCAAGCTGGCCACCCTGCCGGGCATGGCTGAAGCGGAAATCCTCGGCAACCAGGTCTTCGCCATGCGCCTCTGGCTGGACCCGGTGCGTATGGCGGCCTACGGCATCACCGCCAACGACATCAACGACGCGGTGCGCAAATACAACTTCCTCTCCGCCGCTGGCGAGGTGAAGGGCCAGTACGTGGTCACCAGCATCAATGCCACCACCGACCTCAAGTCCCCCGACGCCTTCGGCGCCATCCCAGTCAAGACCGTGGGTGACAGCCGCGTGCTGGTGCGCGACGTGGCCCGGGTGGAGATGGGCGCGGAAAACTACGACTCCATCAGCTCCTTCGACGGCATTCCCTCGGTCTACATCGGCATCAAGGGCACCCCCAGCTCCAACCCCCTGGACGTGATCAAGCACGTGCGCGCGATCATGCCGGAGCTGGAATCGCAGCTGCCGCCGAACCTCAAGGTGTCCATCGCCTACGATGCCACCCGATTCATCCAGGCCTCCATCGACGAAGTGGTGAAGACCCTCGGCGAAGCGGTGCTGATCGTGATCGTGGTCGTATTCCTCTTCCTCGGCGCCTTCCGTTCGGTACTGATCCCGGTGATCACCATCCCGCTATCGATGATCGGCGTGCTCTTCTTCATGCAACTGATGGGTTACTCCATCAACCTGCTGACTCTGCTGGCCATGGTGCTCGCCATTGGCCTGGTGGTGGATGACGCCATCGTGGTGGTGGAAAACATCCACCGGCATATCGAAGAAGGCAAGACGCCATTCGATGCGGCCATCGAGGGCGCCCGCGAGATCGCCGTGCCGGTGATCTCCATGACCATCACCCTGGCCGCGGTCTATGCCCCCATCGGTTTCCTCGAAGGGCTGACCGGCGCGCTGTTCCGTGAATTCGCCCTGACCCTTGCGGGCGCGGTGATCATCTCCGGCATCGTCGCACTGACGCTGTCGCCGATGATGTGCTCCAAGCTGCTGCGCCACGACGAGAACCCCTCGGGCCTGGCGCACAAGCTGGACATGATCTTCGACCGCCTCAAGCAGCGTTACCAGAAGGCGCTGCACGGCACCCTGAACACCCGCCCGGTCGTGGTGGTGTTCGCGGTCATCGTGCTCTGCCTGATCCCGGTGCTGCTGAAGTTCACCAAGAGCGAACTGGCCCCGGACGAAGACCAGGGCATCGTCTTCATCATGGCCAAGGCGCCGCAGCCGACCAACCTGGATTATCTGAACGCCTACACCGAGGCGTTCGTGAAAATCTTCAAGGAGTTCCCCGAGTACTACTCCTCGTTCCAGATCAATGGCTTCGACGGTGTGCAGTCAGGCATCGGCGGTTTCCTGCTCAAGCCCTGGGACGAGCGCGAGCGCACCCAGATGGAACTGCTTCATGACGTCCAGGGCAAGCTGAACCAGATCCCTGGCTTGGAGATCTTCGGCTTCAACCTGCCCTCGCTGCCGGGCACCGGCGAAGGCCTGCCGTTCCAGTTCGTGATCAACACCCCGAACGACTACGAGTCGCTGCTGCAAGTGTCCGAGCGGATCAAGGCGCGCGCCATGGAGTCGGGCAAGTTCGCCTTCCTCAACGTCGACCTGGCGTTCGACAAGCCGGAAGTGGTGGTGGATATCGACCGGGCGAAGGCCGCGCAGATGGGCGTATCCATGGAGGACCTGGGCTCGACCCTGGCGATCCTGCTGGGCGAAGGTGAGATCAACCGCTTCACCATCGACGGCCGCAGCTACAAGGTCATCGCCCAGGTAGAGCGCGCCTATCGCGACAATCCGGGCTGGCTGAGCAACTACTACGTGAAGAGCGACAGCGGCGCGATGGTGCCCCTCTCGACCCTGATCAGCGTTCACGACAGCGCCCGGCCGACCCGACTGAAGCAGTTCCAGCAGTTGAACTCGGCCATCATCGAAGGCTTCCCGACGGTGAGCATGGGCGAGGCCATCGACACCGTGGCGCAGATCGCTCGCGAAGAAGCGCCACGCGGTTATGGCTTCGACTACGCCGGCGCCTCGCGCCAATACGTGCAGGAAGGCAGTGCGCTCTACGTCACCTTCGCACTGGCCCTGGCGATCATCTTCCTGGTGCTGGCGGCGCAGTTCGAGAGCTTCCGCGACCCGCTGGTGATCCTGGTCACGGTGCCGCTGTCCATCTGTGGCGCGCTTATCCCGCTGTTCCTCGGCGTGTCCAGCATGAACATCTACACCCAGGTGGGCCTGGTGACGCTGATCGGCCTGATCAGCAAGCACGGCATCCTGATCGTGGAGTTCGCCAACCAGTTGCGTCGCGACAAGGGCTTGTCCGCCCGCGAAGCGGTCGAGGAAGCCGCCGCGATTCGTCTGCGGCCGGTGCTGATGACCACCGCGGCCATGGTGTTCGGCATGGTGCCGCTGATCCTCGCCACCGGTGCGGGGGCGGTCAGCCGCTTCGACATCGGCCTGGTGATCGCCACCGGCATGTCCATCGGCACCCTGTTCACCCTCTTCGTCCTGCCTTGCGTCTATACGCTGCTGGCGAAGAAGGAGCTGCAGCCCGAAGGCCAGCCGACGGCGAGCCACTGAGTTCGGACGCGATAACGAAAAGCCCCGCAATTGCGGGGCTTTTCTTTTGCGGGGGGCAGTTTCTCGTAGGTTGCGGCTGAGCTACGCGAAGCCCAACGAACAAAAAATCGATTCCGCTCACCCCAAAAACAGAAAACCCCGCCTTGGCGGGGTTTCCGTGGGTCCGGATCTCACTCCTGGGCGCGCAGCCCCTGGGAGAGGCCGAACATGAACAGCAGCAGGTTCTGGTCCGGCTGCACTTGCGCCTTCAGCCGCGCATTGGGCGGGAGTGGGCAGTAACCGAGGCCGTTGACGCTGACCACGGAGGGCGAAGGCTCATGCCAAGCAGCCACCGCCAGGGAGGCTACTCCCAAAGCGCCGACGAGAAACAAAGCTCGTGTGACTTCTAATTTCATGATCGCAACCCCTTGATAGCGCCGCCAAACGCTGCTTCATAACCGTAGATCAGCACTAACCAACACGCCTCGCTCAGCGACGAGTGGCGCCTAAACTGCCACAAGTCGCGCAGGGCTGCCCGCTTGCTCGACGGTCGGTCCCGGGCTTGTTTGCGTCAGCAACGGCTACTTTGGGAAGGGTCAAAGGGTGAGAAAAACTTAACTGGCGAGATCCGGTCGACCGCCGAGATTCACCTCGAAGCGGCAACCAGTGGGCTCTACGGCGCTCAGGCTGACGGTCCAGCCCTGGTTGTCACAGATCCGCTGAACAAGCGACAGCCCCAACCCGAGACCATCGCCGCGCTTCGCCGGTCCTCGGACGAACGGCCGGAACATGGCTTCGCGCTCCGCTTCGGGAATGCCGACACCGCTGTCCTCCACCACAAAGCCGCCCTCCTTCAGCACCAATCGGATGCTGCCAGCATCGGTGTAGTGCAGCGCGTTGCGGAGCAGGTTGCCGAGCACCGAGCGCAGGAAGGACGCATTGTAAGGACGGTCCTGGGGTGTACCGGGCTGGTACTCGAAGCGCAGGCCCTTCTGCTCGATGGCTTCGCGCCACTGGTTGGCGAGATCCCCTGCGACGCTGGTCAGGCTCGCCTGGGGCGCCCCATTGGTTTCGTCGCGTTGGGGGCGCGCCAGCATCAGGAAGGTCTGGACCAGGTCGCGCATTTCCTCGGTAGCCCGGGCAATGCGCTGCACATGGGCACGACCCCGCGCATCGAGGTGAGGATTCTCCGCCAGCAGTTCACAGGATGTCGCCAGTACCATCAGGGGAGTGCGCAGTTCGTGACTGACGTCGCTGGTGAACAGGCGCTCTCGATTGAGCACGTCATGCAGGCGGCCGAGGGTATCGTCGAAGGCCTGGGCCAGTTGCCCCACCTCGTCGGCCGCGTAATCTGGCGCCAGTGGAGGCGCCATGCCCAGCAACTGGTCGCGATGACGGACCTGCCCGGCCAGGCGCACCACCGGTTCGATGACCTTGCGCGCCAGCACCCAGCCCAGCATCAGCGCCAGCAACACACTGAGCAGGAAGCCCACCATCACCACCCGGTAAAGCACCTGCTCGCGAGCCTCGAAATCGCTCTGGTCCTGCAGCATCACGTAGCGGTGGCCGTCGATCTCGCGGACCAGCGCATGGTAGGAACTCTCGGCCTCGAAGACCTCGTGGAATCCCGGCGTCAGGCCGGTCAGGTTCTCGGGAATCACATAGGGACTGGTGCTGTCGCTGCTGTAGAAGCGGGTATCGCTGTCCAGGGCCGGCGGTTTGCCCTGGAAGATGTTCTGGGTGAGCACGCGGTGGAGTTCGTTGTTCAGGTCGCGGGATATCAGTTGCTCTTCGATCAGGTGTACGACTTCGATAATGCCGACGGAGAACGTGCCACCCACCAGGGTTGTCATCAGCACGAAGGCGATGAGAATCCGGCGGGCGAAGCTCTGCTTAAACTCCATCAGCGGATTCCGCCAGGCGGTAGCCAAGGCCATGCATGGTGTGCAGCAAGGGTTTGCTGAAGGGTTTGTCGATCACCTGTCGCAACTGGTGGATGTGGCTGCGCAGGCTGTCGCTGTCAGGACAGTCATCGCCCCAGAGGGCCTCTTCCAGCGCTTCCCGGCGAACCAGATGCGGGCTCTTCTGCATCAGCACCGCGAGCAGCTTGAGGCCGATGGGATTGAGCCGCAGGGTCTTGCCTGCGCGGCTGACCTCCAGCGTGTCCAGGTCATAGCTGAGGTCGCCCACCTGCAGGCTACGCTTGCCGCCTCCTTGGGAACGACGCAGCACGGCCTCGATGCGAGCGGCCAGTTCGGAAAGGGCGAAGGGCTTGAGCAGGTAATCGTCGGCACCGGATTTGAAGCCTTGCAGGCGGTCGTCCAGGGCATCGCGGGCGGTGAGCATGATGACCGGCGTATCGCGCCGGGCCTCTTCACGCAGGCGGCGACAGAGGTTGTAGCCATCCAGTCCTGGCAACATCACGTCGAGCACGACTAGGTCGTAGTGCTCGCTGCTGGCCAGGTGCAGCCCGGAGAGGCCGTCCCGCGCACAGTCGACGGAGTAACCCTTGAGTTCGAGGAAATCGACCATGTTGCCGAGAATGTCGTTGTTGTCTTCGACTAGCAGGATCCGCATGGTGCAACTCCGTTCATCCACTGAAGGCCGCTTGCCGGCCCGAGCACGTTCGATCGGGAAACCGCCTGGAATTCCGTCAGCACGTAACCAGCGATCATACCCACGCAGGGCGCTTGCGCCCATTTTCGCAGGCAAGAAAAAGCCCCGCACGAGGCGGGGCTTTTTCGAACCGGATAGCCGGGTGGCTTACATCATGCCGCCCATGCCGCCCATGCCGCCCATGTCAGGCATGGCCGGGCCGGCCTTGTCGTCAGCCACTTCGGCAACCATGGCCTCGGTGGTGATCATCAGGCCGCCGATGGAGGCAGCAGCTTGCAGAGCGGAACGGGTGACCTTGGCCGGGTCCAGGATGCCCATTTCGATCATGTCGCCGTAGACGCCGGTGGCAGCGTTGAAGCCGTAGTTGCCGGAACCTTGCTTCACCTTGTCGACAACCACGCTCGGCTCGTCACCGGCGTTGGCCACGATCTGGCGCAGCGGAGCTTCAACAGCGCGACGCAGCAGGGCGATACCGACGTTCTGCTCTTCGTTGTCACCTTTCAGGCCTTCGATGGCCTGCAGGGCGCGAACCAGGGCTACGCCACCGCCAGGAACCACGCCTTCTTCGACGGCAGCACGGGTAGCGTGCAGGGCGTCTTCAACGCGGGCTTTCTTCTCTTTCATCTCGACTTCGGTAGCCGCACCGACCTTGATCACGGCAACACCGCCAGCCAGCTTGGCCAGACGCTCTTGCAGTTTTTCCTTGTCGTAGTCGGAGGTGGTTTCTTCGACTTGCTTGCGGATCTGGGCAACGCGGGCTTCGATGTCAGCCTGGGCGCCAGCGCCGTCGATGATGGTGGTGTTTTCCTTGCTCAGGACAACGCGCTTGGCGTTACCCAGGTGCTCCAGGGAAGCGCTTTCCAGGGACAGGCCGACTTCTTCGGAAATGACGGTGCCGCCGGTCAGGATGGCGATGTCCTGCAGCATGGCCTTGCGACGGTCGCCGAAGCCCGGAGCCTTGACGGCTGCGATTTTGACGATGCCACGCATGTTGTTCACAACCAGGGTAGCCAGGGCTTCGCCTTCAACGTCTTCAGCGACGATCAGCAGCGGGCGGCCGGCTTTGGCGACTGCTTCCAGGACCGGCAGCATTTCGCGGATGTTGGAGATCTTCTTGTCCACCAGCAGGATCAGCGGGCCGTCGAGCTCGGCGACCATGGTGTCCGGCTTGTTGATGAAGTAGGGGGACAGGTAGCCGCGGTCGAACTGCATGCCTTCTACGACGGACAGTTCGTTTTCCAGGCCCGAGCCTTCTTCAACGGTGATCACGCCTTCCTTGCCCACTTTCTCCATGGCTTCGGCAATGATGTTGCCGATGGAGTCGTCGGAGTTGGCGGAGATGGTGCCTACCTGGGCGATGGCCTTGGTGTCAGCGCAGGGCTTGGCCAGTTCTTTCAGCTGGGCAACGATGGCGATGGTGGCCTTGTCGATGCCGCGCTTCAGGTCCATCGGGTTCATGCCGGCAGCAACGGCCTTCAGGCCTTCGTTGACGATGGCCTGAGCCAGAACGGTAGCGGTGGTGGTGCCGTCGCCGGCAGCGTCGTTGGCCTTGGAGGCAACGTCTTTCACCAGTTGGGCGCCCATGTTCTCGAACTTGTCTTTCAGCTCGATTTCCTTGGCAACGGATACGCCGTCCTTGGTGATGGTCGGAGCGCCGAAGGACTTGTCCAGAACCACGTTACGGCCTTTCGGGCCCAGGGTGGCTTTAACGGCGTCGGCCAGGACGTTCACGCCGACCAGCATCTTCTTGCGGGCGGAATCGCCGAATTTGACTTCTTTAGCAGCCATTTATTTGATCCTCAATTCTTTGGTGTGTAGGCGGAGATTCGCGAGATTCAGGCTTCGACGACGGCGAGGATTTCGCTCTCGCCCATCACCAGCAGTTCTTCGCCATCGACCTTGATGGTGTTGCTGCCGGAGTACGGGCCAAACACCACCTGGTCACCGACCTTGACGGCCAGCGGACGCACTTCGCCGTTGTCCAGCAGGCGACCGGTGCCTACAGCGACGACTTCGCCACGGTTCGGCTTCTCGGCGGCCGAACCCGGCAGCACGATACCGCCAGCGGTTTTGGTCTCTTCTTCGCTGCGACGGATGACGACGCGGTCATGCAGAGGACGAAGCTTCATTGTCGATCTCTCCCAATAGTGTTGTCTTTCGACCGGTGCGCGCACCGGTGGGTTGGTAATTTCCGGCGGGGCCGGTTGCAGCGCGACGGGCACGCCGCTGGAATCTGACCTGCCAGCAGGCAGGAACCTTGCGGTGACCGATACATAGGGGCGCCCGGAGGCATTTCAAGGGTCAATCACAAAAAAATTTAACGGTCGCGGCGCTCGTACTCGCCTTCGATCACGTTCGGACGGGTCTGGCCGCTGCGAGCGGCGAGGTCGTCGGCGAAGGCGCGCTGGCGAATGGCCTGGGCCGCTGCGCGCTGGCGCAGGTTGCGGATGAACAGGCGGCGGGTGAAGGGGATCAGGCAGAACAGGCCGATGATGTCGCTGATGAAACCCGGGAGCAGCAGCAGGCCGCCACCGACAGCGATCAGCAAGCCTTCGAGCACTTCCTGCTCAGGAACCTCGCCACGGGCCAGGCGCTCACGGGCACGCCAGGCAGTGGCGACACCCGCCACCCGCAGCAGGACACTGCCGAGCACGGCAGTACCAATCACCAACAGCAGGGTGGGCAAGACGCCGATCACGCTGCCGACCTGGATCAGGACGGCCAGTTCGATCAGCGGAAAGAGCAGGAACAGAAAGAGAAAAGCGCGCATCTGGGGGTCCTTGGTGGAAGAACGGCTTCCGATAATCCGTTAGATGAAGTCGCCCTCCTCCCAATTCAAGCCACTGCCTCGCCACCGGTCGGCCAGGATTCAGCGCGAGCCAGCTGTACCAAGGCCTGACGGACTGCGCCAGGGTTGTTACAGGATGTTGGGAAGGGCAACCAATGAAGCGTCTGACCAATGCGTAGGTGGAATCCTTCAGAGTCGATTCCGACCATCTCCGCCGCCGGTTCGGACGGCAAGCCGGCCAGTTCAACGTAGTGGGCGATGGCATTGGCGTGATCGCTGTTCATGTGTTCCAGCATGCTGATCTCGGCCGCGCCAGCGAAGGCATTGGCCAGCACGAGCTGATCTACCCAATGGATCGCGCCGAAGCCGCCGATGAAACGAGCGCGCACCGGTTCGAGGCGCCAGAAATCGAAGTCATGGGTGCGGTGGTAGTCCACAGCCTGGGGGAAATAGCGGTAGTAGCGGGTCGCCGCCGCTTCCACCTCGGCTGCGTCGCTGATTTGCTTTGCTTCGGCCAGGAGGGTCAGGCGCCCGGCGGCCTGGACGTCGGCGGCCCCGCGTTCGCCCACCAGCAGCGAGCACTTGGCGTCCTTCTGCAGGTTATGGGTGTGCTGAGCGATGCGGCTGATGAGGATCAGCGGTCGGCCTTCGGCATCCAGGCAGTAAGGCACCACTGATCCGAAAGGGAAGCCCGGCATGGTCTTGGAATGGGTGGACAGCACCCCCTGGTATTCCTTGAGCAGCATTTCTCGTGCATGCTTTGCGGCTTTCACGCTCACCTTATGACTCCTCGCAAAGAATCCGTCGAAAACGGACGAGCGCCCAGAATAGCGGTTTAACGGCGCAAGCGGGGGCAAAGCGACAGTTATTCGAGGGGATTCTCATGCAACTCAAAGACAAGGTCATCATCATTACCGGTGGTTGCCAGGGCCTCGGCCGCGCCATGGGTGAGTATCTGGCCGCCAAGGGCGCGAAGCTCGCCCTGGTGGACCTGAACCAGGAAAAACTGGATGAAGCCGTAGCCGCCTGCAAGGCCGCCGGCGGTGATGCCCGTGCCTACCTCTGCAACGTGGCCAACGAAGAGCAGGTGACCCACATGGTTGCCCAGGTGGCCGAAGATTTCGGCGCCATCAACGGTCTCGTGAACAACGCCGGCATCCTGCGCGACGGCCTGACCATCAAGGTCAAGGACGGCGAAATGACCAAGATGAGCCTGGCCCAGTGGCAGGCCGTGATCGACGTCAACCTGACCGGTGTCTTCCTCTGCACCCGCGAAGTCGCCGCCAAGATGATCGAACTGGAGAACGAGGGCGCGATCATCAACATTTCCTCCATCTCCCGCGCCGGCAACATGGGCCAGGCCAACTACTCCGCCGCCAAGGCCGGTGTGGCTGCCGACACCGTGGTCTGGGCAAAGGAACTGGCTCGCTACGGCATCCGTGTGGCCGGCGTCGCCCCGGGCTTCATCGAGACCGACATGGTCGCCAGCATGAAGCCTGAAGCCCTGGAGAAGATGACCTCGGGCATCCCCCTGCGCCGCTTGGGCAAACCCCTGGAAATCGCCCACTCGGTGGCCTACATCCTGGAGAACGACTACTACACCGGTCGTGTCCTGGAACTGGACGGCGGCCTGCGCCTGTAAGGCCAGACCTCAAGAAAAGCCCCGCAAATGCGGGGCTTTTTTATTTCAGATGTCCCGGATTCTTGCCCTGTGAGAGCGAGTTCATTGGCGAACCGCTGCCCCCTCACGGCACACCGGCAGCGCGCCGCACTGTCCTTTACCGTTGGGAGCCACATCCAGCGGCGACGCCAAACGCGCGTCCCCCGGCGCCAACTGGCGAGCGCAGGCACGGGCTTGTTGGGCTTGGGTCGTACAGCCCTTCTCGTTGAGCACTTCGGACAGGTTGAACCAGCCCAGCGCGTAGTCCGGCTTGCGCTTCAAGCTCTCGCGCAGGGCCTGCTCGGCGCCGTCCCGATCACCGTCGGCATAACGTGCATTGGCCAGCGCGAAGAGCGGCAACGGTTCCGTTGGCCAGTGCTCGGCGGCGGTGCGATAGGCACGTTCGGCCACCGGGCGCTGGGCGGTCTGCTCGAGGTCGTTGGCGGCCTTGATCCAGGGCTCAAGGCGGACCTCCGCAGGCAGTTGATCCGCCGGCACGGTCACCACGGCCCAGCGCTCGGCACGCTGCCAGGTGCGGTCGAAGCTGCGCAAGTCGGTGACCCAGCGCTTTTCGGTGCCAGACCGCAGCACCAGTTCGTCCTTGCTGCGGTCGAACCCGACCACCACCGCGAAGTGCCAGCGCGGCAACCAGTCCAGACCGAGGTTCTGCATCACCAGCACCGGGTTGCCGGCCGCCACCTGGGCCAGCAGCGCATCCAGGTTCGGTTCCAGCGGATAGACCAACATCCCGTACTGACGGGCGGCCGCCACCAGTTCGAGCTTCAGGCTGCCCTGCCGGGCCGGCAGGTAGACCTTGGGCGTCAGTTCCTCGGGCGAGGTCTTCACGCCGCGCTGCACCAGGACCGTCGCCAGCGCGGCCGGGCCGCACTGGTAGATCTCCTGTGGGTAGAAGGGGGTCTGGGTCAGCTCCATGCGCTGCGGCAGGCGGTCGCTCTGGGGCGACAGCACGGGTTGCTGCCCGGCGCAGCCCGCGAGGGCCAGCGCCAGGACCGCGAGCCAGAGCCGCATCAGTTGATGCACTTGATGAAGCTGAAGATGTCAGTGGCGCAGAGCATGTCGGTGATGATGAAGATCACCAGGAACAGCACGATGATGCCCACCCAGCCGCCGGCCGGTTCCTGCTCCAGGCGCTGGTTGAACTGCTGAAGTTCGGCGGGCGTCAGACTGGCGATACGGGCTTCTACCTGTTCACGCGGCACACCGAGGGATTCGAGTTTCTGCTGCACCTTCTGGTCATCCAGCATGGCGCGCAGTTGGGCCTGGTCAACCGGCTGCTGCTGCGCCGTCTGCTGTTCCTGTATGGCTTGCGGCGTGCCGATCATGGCTGCCTGGGCCATGGGCATCTGGGCAAGGAAAACGAATTGGCTGGCAATCAGGAAAGAGGCAAGACGACGGTTGCAGGGATTTGAAAGCATGGTGGATCTCCAGGTTTTGTTGCCAATTGACCACGGTACGTGATGACGGTTCCTTCCTATAGCGTTTTCAGAAGATTCATCGCCATAGACTGATTATTGCTGAATTCTCGCCAGCAACTATAGAATGCGAAACATTCCCATTTGCTCCCGAGTCCAGCTCTTGAATTACGGTGCCGACGCCCTTCCGCCTCCGCCGACCGAATCCCTGCACACACTCTACAGCGACCACCATGGTTGGCTGACGGGGTGGCTGCGCCGTCGCCTCGGATGCCCGCAAAATGCGGCGGACCTCGCCCAGGACACCTTCCTGCGCGTCCTGTTGGCGCGGGAAAAACCGGTGATCCTCGAGCCCCGCGCCTTCCTCACCACGGTAGCCAAGCGTGTGCTGGCCAACCACTACCGGCGTCAGGACATCGAGCGGGCCTACCTTGAAGCCCTCGCTTCGCAGCCGGAAGCGCTCGCCCCCAGCGAAGAGGAACGCGCCATCATCCTGGAGACCCTCGTGGAGCTGGACCGCCTGCTGGACGGCTTGCCCGCGCTGGCGAAGAAGGTCTTCCTGATGGCCCAGGTCGACGGCATGACCTATGTGGAAATCGCTGCCCAATTGGATATTTCCCTCTCCACCGTCAAGCGCCACATGGTCAGGGCGGCGCAGCGCTGCTATTTCGCGGAGAGCTTGTGACATGAGCCTGCATAGCGTGGATCGCAGTCGCATCGCCCCGGTCGTGGCCGAACAGGCAGTCGAATGGCTGGTGGAACTGCAAAGTGGCGAGGTCAGTGAACAACGTCACCAGGCCTGGCAGGACTGGCGCAGCGCCGATGCCGAACATGAACGTGCCTGGCAACGCATCGAGGCCGTGAACCGGGGCCTGCGCGGCCTCGAAACGCCAGTGGCGCTGGCGACTCTGGGCGCCCCTGCCCACCGCAATCGCCGCGAGGCCCTGAAGCTGCTGATGCTTTGCGCCCTCGTCGGCGGCGCTGCCATCAGCCTGCGCGACAGCGATCCCCTGATAGCCCTGCGCAGCGACGAATCCACCGCTGTCGGTGAGCGCCGCGCCCTGCACCTGGCCGACGGCTCGCGCCTCGAGCTGAACACTGCAAGCGCGGTGGATATTCGCTTCGATGCCGGGCAACGGCTGATCGAAATGCGCCAGGGCGAAATCCTTCTCGATGGCGCAGCTGATTCCCGCCCTCTGCGCATCCATACCCCCCAGGGCCTGATCGAGAGCCGAGGCGGCCGGCTTAACGTGCGCATCCTCGAACGCAGCAGCCGCGTCACCTTGTTCGATGGCAGCGCGGACCTGCTTGCCGATGGCCAGCGCCAATCGCTGCTGCCCGGCCAACAGGCCAACCTCTCACCCACCCGCATCGACCCGCCGGCAAGCGCCAGCGAGGACAGCCTGGCCTGGACCCAGGGCATGCTGGTCGCTAGCCATATGCGCCTGGACGATTTCCTCGCGGAACTTGGCCGCTATCGCCATGGCCACCTCAGCTGCGATCCGCAAATCGCCGGCCTGCTGATTTCCGGCAGCTATCCGCTGGACAACACCGAACGCATCCTCGCCATGCTGCCCAAGGCACTCCCTGTGGAGGTGCACAGCCTGACCCGCTACTGGATCAAGGTGCACCCGCGCGCCACCGGTTGACGGGGCGTCCCCGTAGGTTGGTCCGAGCGCAGCGAGGCCCAACCTACGGCACGCCTCCGCCGTTGGGCTTCATCAATGGACAATTTTTTTTGCGCAAGCTGAGCCTTTTTTCCGATCTCGCGTGACAAGGCAGACAGAGACCTTCCCAATTCACAGTCGAGACGCCTCCATGCAGTATCCGCCCCGCCTCCTTCGCTTTGCCCGCAAGCCTTTGGTCCGTGCCATGCAGCCGCTGCTGCTGAGCCTCGGCCTGGCCGCCACCCTGCCCGCTCCCGCCATGGCGGCCGCCCTGGAAATCGGCGCCGAAAGCCAACGCCAGGCCTTCGACATTCCCGCCGGCCCGCTGGAAGCGGCACTCAACCAGTTCGGTCGTGAAGCCGGCGTACTGCTGTCCTTCAGCTCCGAACTCACCGCGGGCCGCCAGACCCAGGGTCTGCATGGCCAATACGGTGTCGACGAGGGCCTGAACCAGTTGCTGGCGGGCAGCGGCCTGCACGCCGTGGCCCAGGACGGTGGCTATAGCCTGCAATCGTCCGGCGCCGCCATCGAAGTGGACCGCCAGGTAGTGGTCGGCTCCCGCGCGCCCACCAGCATCAGCGAGCTGCCGGGAACCGTGTGGATCATCGACGCGCCCCAGCTGCAGGAACAGACGAAGGGCGGCGTGCCCTTCAAGGAAGCCCTCGGCCAATTGATCCCCGGTCTCGACATCGGTCCCCAGGGCCGTACCAACTACGGCCAGAACATGCGCGGCCGCAGCGCCCTGGTGATGATCGACGGCGTATCCCTGAACAGCTCCCGCGGCATCAGCCGCCAGTTCGACTCCATCGACCCGTTCAACATCGAGCGCATCGAAGTGCTCTCCGGCGCCAGCGCGGTGTACGGCGGCGGCGCCACCGGCGGCATCATCAACATCGTCACCAAGAAGGGTGAAGCCGGCGCCGCTCGCTTCAACAGCGAAGTGGGCCTGCGCAGTGGTTTCGAAACCGGCCAGGACCATGACTGGCGCGTGGCCCAGTCCGTCAGCGGTGGCAGCGAGCAGATCAAGGGCCGTGCCTCCGTGGCCTACCAGAAGAACGGTGCCGCCTACGATGGCAGCGGCGACCAGGTGATGCTCGACATCACCCAGACCGACCTGCAGTACAACCAGTCGGTCGACGTGATGGGCAGCCTCGACTTCGCCTTCGCCAACGGCCACAGCCTGAGCCTCGGCGCGCAGTGGTACGACTCCGGCTACGACGGCGACAAGGGCGTCGACCTCGGCCGCAACTTCGCTGGCCTGCGCGGCCTGGAGCCATTCGAGATCGAAGGCGGCGCCAGCTTCGACCGCGAGCCGCGCACCGAGCGCACCCAGTTCAACGCCACTTACCATGCTCCAGAAGTGCTCGGCCACGACCTCTACCTGCAGGCCTACTACCGCAGCGAAGAGATGGCCTTCCAGCCCTACCCGAGCATCAGCTTCACCGGCACCGGCGCCATCAACCCGGCTCGTTCCTACTACTCCGCCTCGCAGCAGGACACCGACTATTACGGGCTGAAGGCCGTGCTGGTGAAAGAGTGGGACCGCTTCACCCTGACCTACGGCGCCGATGTCGAACGTGAAAGCTTCGACTCCGATCAGGCCCTGTTCGATCTCGACACCGCAGCCGAGACCGGCGGCCTGGTGGCTGACGAGTTCGCCAAGGTCGGTCGCTACCCGGGCATCGATACCGACAGCAACTCGCTGTTCGCCCAGGGCAGCTGGCGCGCCACCGACGACCTGACCCTGTCCGGCGGCGTGCGACGCCAGCGCACCAACAACGACGTGGGTGACTTCGTTGCGGCAGCCCAGCAGATCCAGATCAGCAATGGCAACGGCACCAGCGCCGACGCCATTCCCGGCGGCGAGAAGGATTATCAGGTCGATCTGTACAACTTCGGCGCCGTCTACAAGCTGAACAAGGCCCAGCAGGTCTGGGCCAACTACTCCGAAGGCTTCGAGCTGCCGGACCCGGCCAAGTACTACGGCCAGGGCACCTACTCCGCCACGCCGGTCAATGGCCACTGGGTGCTGCAGAAGGGCGTGAACGTCGAGGACTCCGCCCTCGACGGCATCAAGACCAAACAGGTGGAGCTCGGCTGGCGCCATTACGACGGTAGCCTGGATGCCCAGCTGGCGGCCTTCTACGCGTGGTCCGACAAGAGCATCACCTACAACCGCACCACCCTGCTGGTGGAACAGCTCGACAACAAAAAGCGCAACTACGGCCTGGAAGGCCAGGCCAACTACTGGTTGAACGACAATTGGCAGATCGGCACCAGCGCGCTGGCCATCCGCTCCCAACAGAAGATCGACGACCGCTGGCAGAAGCAGGACGTGACCGCCGCCAGCCCATCCAAACTGACCGCCTTCGTCGGCTGGCGCGACGACGACACCAGTCTGCGCCTGCAAGGCGTGCGCACCTTCAACCTGTCCGACGACGGTAACGTCCTCGCCAGCGGCCAGTTCGACGGCAAGGATCACAAGATCGACGGCTACGCCACCTTCGACCTGCTGGGCAGCCAGGTCCTGCCGGTGGGCACGCTCAACTTCGGCATCCAGAACCTGCTGGACAAGGACTACACCACCGTCTGGGGCCAGCGCGCGCAAGTGTTCTACAGCGCCAACATCCCCGCCGACCTGTTCGACTATCACGGTCGTGGGCGTACCTACAGCCTGAGCTACAGCGTGGAGTTCTAAGGGCCCCTCTCCCCCGGCCCCTCTCCCTGAAGGGAGAGGGGTGACGCTCAGACGACCTTCGGCGCTCGCACACACCTGTAGGGGCGATTTCAATCGCCAAGCAGGGCGCAGCCCTGCCTGCTCTTGTAGGAGCGAATTTATTCGCGAACGGATTGGCACCGAGCCAGCTGGTAACCACCCTCACCCCCGGCCCCTCTCCCAGAGGGAGTGGGGTGACGTTCGGACTACCTTCGGCGCCCACACGGACTTGTGGGGGCGATTTCAATCGCTGAGCAGGACGCAGTCCTGCCCTGCTATTGTAGGAGCGAGCTTGCTCGCGAATGATCCGCCGCCCGCACGGCCACTCAATAGGAAACCGTCTTGTCCTTCGGCCTGATGTTCCAGCGGAACCAGTCATCCAGCATGGTTTTCTCGTAACGCAGGCGGTCGCTGCTGAAGTAGGAGTTGCCATGCTGCAGGTAGGACTGGTCGATCACCGTGACATCGCGGCTTACCAGCGTCTTGCCGTCCTGCTCCAGGCTGTAATGCAGCTTGATCCGCGGCCAGGTCACTTCACGCATGAAGCGCACGTCCTGGAAATTCACTCGCCAGGGCTCGAACTGACCGGCGAGGTCGATGTCGCGGATTTCCATCTTGAGCGTCTGGCCGGGCTGCAGGTAACGCTTGGCGAGTTTCTCGATATGCGCCTTGAGATCTTTCAGCACGAAGTCATCCGCGCCCCGCCCGTAGTCGCGGTTGAGGTGCGCATCGCTGTACTTGTCGGGCTGTGTGAAGCTGACCTCGATGGTGGATGCCAACACCGTCGGAGAAAGGATCACCAGGGCCAGCACGATGAGGGGTGTGGGTCGCATGGAACACCTCCTGACGGTGATGCAAGGCACCGCCAGGACCAGTGTACGCTCGCGATTGTGAACGGCGAGCGGTGCCAGTCGGACGGTTCAGATCAGGCTCAGCAGGCCGCCACCGAATGGCAGCAGGGCCCCCAGAGGCAGCACCCAGCGGTTCTGCCAGGCCAGTAGCGCAATCAGCAGCAAGCCGGCCAGCATCAGTTGGCAAAGCCAGATCACGCCGCCGATTTCGCCGCCCAGTTCGGCAATGGCCAGGGTCAGGCCGATCAACATGGCGACCACCGCGCTCACCCGCAGCAGGCGGCTGCGAGATTCGCTCAGGGCGGCACTGAAGAGCAGTTTGTGCTGGCGCGGCATGGCCAGCGCCAGGCCGGTCATGGCCAGGTAGCAGAAGGCAAAACTCAGGACCAGCATCAAGCGTTCTCCTCCACCACGCGACGACGGACACGCGGGGCCTTGACCCCCTGCGGTTGCGAACGGCGCCAGGCCAGGAAGCCGCAGAGAACACCGGTCCCGAGCAGTACAAGATCGATGCCCGCCATGTCCCAATCACGCTGCGCGAGGGTCACCAGCAGACTGCCCTGGGGCGTCATCAGCGCATTCAGCAGCGGCAAGCCGCAGGCCAGGAGTGCCACGGCAAGCAGCGCGTCACGGGCGACCTTGCCGCTGTTGCGGCGCAGCACGGCCCAGGCTGCCACCAACAGCCAGACACCGACGAAGACCCAGGTTTCCGCGCTGGCGCGCTCGGCCATGCCGGCCGGCAATAGGCGATTGCCGTAGAGCAGGCCCAGGCTGGCGATCGGCAGGCCGCCGATTACCGCGCCATTCAGCCCGCGCACCAGTCCAATGCCGTAGCCGCCGCGCGCCTCGCGCTTGCGCAGCCAGACCTGCAGGCCAGCGACCAGCATCGCGCAGCCCATCAGGCCGAGCAGCAGGTACAGGGCACGGACGAGCTGCCCGCCGAACTGCGCCATGTGCAGGTTGGTCAGCCAGGCATAGCTTTGGTAACCGGGGCTGTAGGGTTTCTGCTCATGCAACAGTTCGCCGGTGGCCGCGTCGTAAGACAGGGTCCACTGGAAGTCGACGATGCGCGAACGGTCGTAGCGGCGGATATCCACTACCGCGGCGGCGTCTGCCGGATGATGCACGCTGATCCAGCCCGTCTCGTTACCGCCCCAGCGACGGTGAGCATCAGCCACCAGGCTGTCGAGCGACATAGGCGGCGGTGCCGGCTGCTTCACGTCTTCGCGCGAATACGCGCCCATCACGTCATGGAAGAACGCCTCGGCATTGCCGTCATAGGCGCGCTGGATGCCGGCGGGCATGTAGAACACCACGAAGATGGCCAGGCCCGTGTAGGCGATGAGCAGGTGGAACGGCAACCCCACCACGCCGAACAGGTTGTGCGCATCGAGCCAGGCGCGCTGGCCGTTGGCGTCCGGGCGCAGGGTGAAGAAGTCCTTGAAGATGCGGCGGTGGATGATGATGCCGCTGATCAGCGCCACCAGCATGAACATGGCGGCGATGGCCACGATGTACATGCCGATCCTGCCGGCGTTGAGGTCGTAGTGCAGCGTGAAGAAGAACAGTCCGCCGACGGTTTCCGGCATCGCCTCGCCGGTGGCGGGGTCAAGGGCGAAACGTACGAACTCGCTTTCATCGGCGGGCTCGTAGCCGGCCCAGTAGAAGGGCTCGCGCTCGCTCGGCGGGCGAATCCAGATGGCATGGGCATCGGGCGCCTTGGCCAACATGGCTTGGCGTACCTGGTCGACGGTCATGCCGTGGCTGGATGGCTCGTGCAGTGCCGGGCGCATCCAGCGCTCCAGTTCCTTGTCGAAGCACGCGACGCTGCCGGCGAAGAAGATGACGAATAGCAGCCAGGATGGCAGCAGCCCACCCCAGGTATGCAATCCCGCCATGGATTGGCGCAGGCTCATGGACGTACTCCGAAATCGCTGGGGAAGTAGGCGGCCAGCGCCATCAGGGCGGTCGCCCCGACCAGCACGAGCCAGGCGCGGATGGCGGAACGCGCGGCAAAGGCATAGATGATGGCGAGGGTGTAGACGGCGAAGCAGGACAGGCTGGCGAATACCACCCGGTCGCTGCGTACCAGCGGCAGATAGACGGACAGGAACGCCGTGGCCGCATAGGCCGTCGCGTAGCCACCGAGAATCGCCGCCAGTACCCGCGCGGTCACGTCCCAGCGCGTGGAGAGCTTGGCTTTGCTCACGTAAGTTCCTTCATTGATTGGCTTCCGGGGCACCCCCGATGCACGGCCCGGTTTGGCGGAGGGGGCCGCCAGTTGGAGCTAAAGTGCCATGAAAATCTGAGAATTATTCTCAGCCGTGTCTGAATTGCAACGAAGATTTTGTATCAGGCGGAAGGAAACATCGGCTGCAGACGTGGGAGGCCTTTCTCAAGTCGACTGACGGGCTGCGACCTCCCGTTCGCTGGCGACGACGCCGGTCGGTTTCCGCGCGCGCCGTTGGTCATGGCGGTTCGAACTTTGCAGTTCTCCTGGCGTCCATCGACTCATCGCTCCATCAACCAGGTGACAGGCCATGTACAACCCCTTCCAGATCCTCACCGACGAATTCCAGGCCGAATACCGCGTCAACCTCAGCCTCGTCAGCCCGGACGGCGCCATCATGCTGACCCTTACCAACGAGCGCGGCGTGGCAGCGCGGCGATTGATCAGCGCAGCGCAACGCAACGACGCTGTGCGACTCAATCGCGTGATCGAAAGCATTCGTCTGGGGATCGCCATCGAGAGTGGCAACAAGGTGGGAGAACTGCTGACCAGCATGACGGGCGGCAGTGTCGCGCCGGTTCGCTCGGGAGAAGTCAACGCCGCACAGATAGCGCGCATCTGATGCACGCTATTCGTGCACGCGGTCAGGCTTCCTCTTCTGCCTCGACCTGACGGCGCAGGTGCCGGCGGCGTGGCGGAGCATCGGATTGCTCCGAGGGGAAACGCGACGAAGCGAAGCGCACCACCAGAATCGCCAGCGCCAGCAACAGAATCGCCCCGGAGACGAATACCGCCCCCAGATCAGGCCGGTGATGGTGCGAAACGTCGGAAATCAGCAGGCGCGTCAGGGCAGTGATCGCCACATAGATCAGGAAGCGCACCGGCATGTGATTGGTCTTGAAGTAGATGCCGACCATCGCGCCCAGCTCGAGGTAGATGAACAGCAGCAGGATGTCATCGACCGTGATGTGCCCCTTCTCCACCATTCCCAGGAAAGCCACCACAGCGGCCCAGGCGGTGATACCGCCGATGGCGAACAGCGCCAGGTAATGGAAGCTCTCCACCAGGAGATTGCCCAGCGACTCGGCCAGCCCATGCACGTTTTCGCGCAGTCGTTCAGCCCAGTTGATTTTCACGATACAGCTCCTTGCGACAACGGCCCTATGGTGCCGGGGAAAAGTGACAGTGATGCAGAATGGAGGCCGCCCCACCACCCGCGCCACGAGGCAGGTTGTCGCAGCCCTGTGCGTCGTTACGGCGACCACAGACCCAGTTCTTAGCGAAGGCGAAGGTGAAGGCACGGGCTATGCTTGGGTTCCAGCGGAATTCGGGCCGATTCGCAGCGACCGATGAGCGAAGCCGGCACATGGAAATTTCCTACGGGCTATTTCCATTTGCCATCATTCCGAATACTGTACGCACATCCAGTATTTTCCAACCAATGAAGGTGAGGGGTGATGAATGGCCGTCGAAGTGGTGTACCGCAGCAGTCGCGATCCGGAGCGCCTGTTCATGGATAAGGCCGAAGCCGACCGTTACGACAAGATGCTGGAACTGGCCGAGTCCCTGGCCGAAGTCCTGCAGAAAGCGGTGCCGTCCCTGAGCGAGCAGCAGGTGGAAGACATCGGCATCTTCATGGCCAAGCATCGCGACACCTTCGCCCGCGCCTTCAAGAACCAGCCCGACGCGCTGGCCGAGTTGGAATTGGCCGGCGAGTAAGACGCGCCCCTTTCCACCTTGCGCGGTTTCTTCAATCCGCATGCTGCCCTGTCCTTCACGCTGGAGGTCCCTTATCACGGAGACCTCCCATGCGCCCACTCTTCGCCTGGCTCTACGCCCCGCTATTCCTCTTTGGCTTCCTCGCCCTTGCGCTGTGGACCACGGTCCAGCATCCGCCTTATTGGCTCGTGGTGTTGTTGGCAGTGGCCATTGCCGTGAGTTTCCTCGCCGAAGCCTGGATGCCCTACGAGCCCCAGTGGAATCGGCCACGGGGCGACCGCTTGCGGGACGGTCTGCACGCGCTGTTCAACGAAACCCTCAACCTGTTGGGCATCGCGGCGATCCCGTTGTCCGCCGCCTGGATACCGAACGCCGGCGTATGGCCCCACCACTGGCCACTGCCTTTGCAGTTGCTGCTGGCCATCCTGGTCGCCGACTTCGGGGTCACGCTGATGCATTACCTCAGCCACCGGATCGAGCCACTCTGGCGCCTGCACGCCGTGCACCACAGCGTGGAGCGCATGTACGGCTTCAATGGCCTGATGAAGCACCCGCTGCACCAGACAGTCGAAGCCCTCGCCGGCACTGCGCCTCTGCTCATGGTGGGCATGCCATTGCCCGTCGCAGCATTGCTCGCCTTCGCCATCGCCCTGCAACTGCTGCTGCAGCACAGCAACGTCGACATGCGCATGGGCCCGCTGCGCCACCTGTTCGCCTGGGCGCCAGTGCACCGCTTCCACCACATGAAGTACGGCCGCGCCGGAGACGTGAATTTCGCGCTGTTCTTCAGCTTCTGGGATCGCCTGCTGGGCACCGCCTTTCACAGCGAATACCGCATGGGCGTCGATGACCTGGGTATCGGCAGCCGCCCGGATTACCCCCGCGACTACCTGGCCCAGATGGCCGAGCCCTTCCGCACCCAGCTCCACGGTGCCGGCCCGGAAGCACCCGCCGGTTTGCGTCGTGCCTAATCGATGAGTTGCAGCTTCAGCCGCGCCAGATTGCGGTCGGCGCGGATACCGAAGGTGGTGCGCATGGTGCGGGAAAAGTGCGCAGCATCGGCGAAGCCGGCATCGTGAGCGGCCTGGGTCAGAGAGTGGCCTTCGAGCGCCAGCCGCACCGCCAGACGCAAGCGGCGCCATAGCACCAGGCGCCGTACCGAGAGCCCGACCTGGTCGCCGAACAACCGCTCCAGCTGGCTCAGGGACAAGCAAGCCCGTTGTGCCAGGGTCGTCGCACTGACCTTTTCTTCCAGCAAGGCATCCACCGCCGCCAGCGCGTTGGCGATTCGTGAGTCCAGCTGTTGCCGGGGCGCAGCCAGCAAGAGGCCGGTCAGTGCTTCAAGGTTCGCCGGGGCATCCGCGAGCAACTGGCGCAAGGTCTCCGGGCCGAAGGCCAGGGGTTCGGCATAAACGGCTACCACGTCCTGGCTGGGGTCCTCGATGGCATGGGCGCGCATCGATTCCACTAGCAGGAAGCGCCCGCCGTATGCCTCACCCTCCAGGGTCAGGCGCAGTGGCGCGGCCTTGGCCAATAGCGCCTGGTGGGCGTAGTGGGCATGGGGACGCGCGCTGCCGGCAACACCATCGAGCAGGCAAAAGTCGCGGGCCATCCATAGCGCGCCCTGCCAGGGTGATTCGATCATCAGGGGCCTCCTGCCGGTTCCAGGCAGACAGCAATAGCTGCCGGTTGCCCGTTCGGCAAGGGATGTGCAGAGGTGCCTTGTGGGAGCGAGTTCATTGGCGAAATGGGTGGGGCACCGAGCTGGCCTGCCCCCCTCACCCCCGCCCCCTCTCCCAGGGGGGCGAGGGGTGACTTCTGGCTCACCTTTGGTGCAGTCCTGAGGACCTCTTCTGTGGGGGCGATTTCAATCGCTGAGCAGGGCGCCGCCCTGCCCTACGGCTGCTCCAGTGCCTGCACCAGTGCCTTGAGGAACCGAGCCGCCTCGCCCCCGGTCACCGCCCGGTGGTCGAAGGTCAGCGACAGCGGCAGAACCGGGTGGATTTCCACCTTGCCTTCCCAGGCCACCACCTCATCACGGATGCCGCCCGCCCCGATGATCGCCACCTGGGGCGGGACCACCACGGGGTTGGCGTAGCGGCCGAACAGGGTGCCGAAGTTGGACAGGGTGATGGTGGCGCCCATCATTTCCTGAGGCGGGATGGAACGTGCCTTCACGTCCGCCCGCAGGCGCGACATGCCTTCTTTCAGGTCTTCAGCGCTGCGTCCACCCACATTGCGCAGCACGGGGACGAAGAGCCCGTCCGGGGTGTCCACGGCGATGCCAAGATCGAGTTTGTCGTGCTGGCGAATGGACAGGGCGCGACCGTCGAACCAACTGTTGAGGATCGGCTCCACCTCACAGGCCGCAGCGATGGCCTTTGCGAGGCGGATCAACGGATCGCGGGCTTCCGGCCAGCGGTGCAGGTCGGCGTCGCCGAAGAGGGTCACCGGCACCACCTCGGCGTGGGAGCGCGCCATGTTGATCGCCATGCTGCGGCGCACGCCACGCAGCCGCTCGCCGCCGAAGCTGTCGCGGGCGCTTTGCGCGGCCTGTTCCACATCGGCGCGGGTCACCAGGCCATCAGGGCCGGAGCCCGCCAAAGCCGCCAGCTCCACGCCCATCTGCCGGGCGAGCTGGCGAACGGCCGGGGTGGCGCGGGGTGCCAGGTGTTCACGGGTGGAAGGTGCGGCGCCGATGAAGAAGCTGTCCGCCTGGGCATTGCCCCCACCTTCCAGGCGACCGACCACGGTGCCGGCATCCGCGTCCTCGCCCTCGTAACCCAGCAAGGGTTCGCCGACATGGAGGATGTCGCCCTCCTTGCCGAAGGTCTTGGCCACCACGCCATCGTGGGGCGCCGGGATGTCCACCAGGGCCTTGGCGGTTTCCACCGAAACGAGCAACTGGTCGGCCTTGACGTTGTCCCCCACCTTCACGTGCCACTGGACGATTTCCGCTTCCTGCAGACCTTCGCCCAGGTCGGGCAGTTTGAAGTATTTCATCGTGCACTCCTCAGGCGTAGTTCAGCACCAGGTCGCAGGCCGCGAGAATGTCTTCCGGGCCAGGGATGTAGAGCTGTTCAAGGCGATACAACGGCGGGGGAATGTCCGGTGCGGTGACTCGCTGGATCGGCGCCTGCAGGTCGAGCAGCACGCGCTCGTAAAGACTGGCGGCGATCTCCGCGCCCACCCCGCAACTGCGCGGCGCTTCGTGGACGATCACGCAGCGGCCGGTCTTGCGCACCGAGGCTTCGAGGGTGTCGAGATCCAGCGGCTTGATGCTGGCGACGTCGATCACCTCGGCGGATACGCCCTGCTCTTCCAACCTGGCGGCGGCCTGAAGTGTTTCGTGAATGCTGGCGCCCCAGCTGACGAGGGTGATGTCCGAGCCTTCGCGCAGGGTGAAGCAGCTATCCAGGGGCAGGCGCTTGCCGTCGTCGATGATCGGTTGCGGATTCATCCGGTAGAGCCGGGTGGGTTCAAGGAAGATCACCGGGTCGGGGTCGTCGATGGCCGCCAGCAGGAGGCCATAGGCCCGCGCCGGCGAAGACGGAATCACCACCCGCAGGCCGGGTACGTGGGCGAACAAGGCTTCCGTGCTTTCGCTGTGATGCTCTGGCGCACGGATGCCGGCGCCCATGGGACTGCGCAGCACCAGCGGGCAGGTCAGCCGGCCACGGGTGCGGCAGCGAATGCGGCTGGCGTGGGAGACCAGGTGCTCCATGGCGGCATAGATGAAACCGAGGAACTGTATTTCCATCACCGGCTTGAGGCCCTGGGCGGCCATGCCCACGGCCAGTCCGCCGATCATGGTTTCCGCCAGCGGCGTGTCGATCACCCGCTTGAAGCCGAAGCGGTCGCGCAGACCGAGCGTGGCCCGGAACACGCCACCGTTGATCCCCACGTCTTCACCCAGGACGACAACGTTCTCGTCCTCCTGCATCGCGCGGTGCAGGGCCAGGTTCACGGCTTCGAGGAGGGCGCGCTTTTCCGTGGTGGCATTGAGGTTACTCATGGCTGCCTCCGCTGCTCGAAGAGGACATCAGTTTCGCTTCCACCGCCGGCGGCAGCGGGCGCAGATCAGCGCCGGGGGACGATTCCTCCCTGCGGGCGACGCGTTCAAGGAGCATTTCGCGCTGGTCGCCTAGGGCGGCCGGCCAGCGTGCGTAGACGTGCTCCAGCACCGACTCCACCGACTGGATTCCAACATTTTCGAAGTTATCCACAGCAGCCTGCACCTGACGCTGGCAATCGGCGATCAACGCCTGTTCACGCCCTTCATCCCAGACCTTGTGGCTGGCCAGGAACGCCTGCATGCGTTTGATCGGTTCCTCCTGCCAGGCCGCCTTGACCTCTTCGGCACTGCGGTAGCGGGTGGCGTCGTCGGCGGTGGTGTGGTCGCCCAGGCGATAGCTCATGCATTCCAGCAGTATCGGCCCCTTGCCGTGGCGGGCACGGTCCAGGGCCCACTGCACACGGTCGTAGACGGCGAGCACGTCGTTGCCGTCCACCTGTTCGCCATGGAAGCCGGCACCGATCGCCTTCTGCGCCAGGGTCGGCGCGCCGCTCTGGATACGCCGGGGTACGGAAATGGCCCACTGGTTGTTGTTCACCACGAAGACCACTGGCAGTTGCCAGGCGCCGGCCACGTTCAGGGCTTCGAGGAAGTCGCCCTTGCTGGTGGCGCCATCGCCGCAGGTGGTCACCACGGCGCGATGCTGGCTGCGGATCTTGATCGCCGTCGCCACACCGCAGGCATGCAGGGACTGGGTGGCAATAGGCACACAGATAGGGAAGTCCTCTTTCGAGCGCGGGTCCTGGAAATCGCTGCCACGTTCGTCGCCACCCCAGTAAAGGAGGATTTCCTCCATGCGCACGCCGCGCATCAGCTGCACGGCGGTATCACGGTAGTACGGCACGAGCACGTCTTCGGCGCGCATCAGGCTGCCGATGGCGACGCCAATCGCTTCCTGACCGAGGGTCGGCGCGTAGGTGCCGATGCGGCCGGTGCGCTGCAGGGCCACCGCCTTCTGGTCGAACAGGCGCGTCAGGACCATGCGGCGGTAGAGATCGGTGAGCAGGTTGAAGTCGTCGGCCCAGACCGGCAGTTCACCGACCAATCGCCCCTCGGGGTCGAGGAAGCGCGTGTAGGGCAGCTCGATTCGATTGGACATGGCATCTCTCCTTACACCTTGTGGGTGCCTGTCGAGGCCCGGGGCTTGTGGCTCCGGGAATGGGCCGGGCGGTCGCTGGTTGGCGGCCGTTCAGCCGAACAGCAAGCGCTCGGCCAGGGCGTCGGCGACCCGCGCGGGGGATCGTTTGTCGGCCTGGGCGTGCGCGTAGATTTCGGTGAGGCGCTGGCTGATCCGCGACAGGTGTGCGGTGATCGCCGGCAAGCTTTCGCCCTTGTGCTTGAGGGCAACGTAGATGAGCCCGCCGGAGTTGATCACGTAGTCCGGCGCATAAAGGATGCCGCGTGCTTCCATCTCGTCGGCGATATCGGGGCTAGCGAGCTGGTTGTTGGCCGCACCGGCCACCGCCGCGCAACGCAACTGCCCCACGGTCTGGGCGTTGAGCACGCCACCCAGGCCGCAGGGCGCGAGGATGTCGCACGGCGTGGTGAGAAACGCATCGCTGGCCACCGGATGGGCGCCCAGTTGTTCCATCGCCAGTTGCACGCGCCCGGCGTCAAGGTCGCTGACCAGCAGTTCCGCACCGACCGCGTGAAGCTGCTCGGCAAGCGCATACCCGACATGGCCGAGGCCCTGGACGGCAACGCGCAGGCCTTCCAGATCGTCGCTGCCCAGGCGCGCATGGGCGGTGGCGCGAATGCCGGCGAACACGCCGAGCGCGGTATGCGGCGAGGGATCGCCAGCAGCGGTGGTACTGGTGACGTGGCCGGTCTGCTGGGCGATGCAGTCCATGTCGGCGCTGGAGGTGCCGCTGTCCACGGCGGTGATGTAACGGCCGCCCAGGGATTCGATCATCCGTCCGAAGGCTTCGAACAAGGCAGCGCGGTCATTCACGTGGGCGGGCCGGATGATCACGGCCTTGCCACCGCCCTGGTCAAGGCCGGCCAGGGCGGCCTTGTAGCTCATGCCCTGGGCGAGGCGGATCGCATCGCGAATGGCACTTTCATCATCCGGGTAGGCGAGATAGCGACAACCGCCCAAGGCCGGGCCGAGGCGGGTGTTGTGGATGGCGATGATGGCCTTGAGTCCGGTGGCGGGATCATTGGCGAGGTGCAACGCCTCCAGCCGGGCGGTTTCCATCATGGCGAACATGGCGGGCTCCCTTCCTGACGTTAAGGGCCAGTATAGGCCGAGCTGCGCCACCCGCCCCCTTGCATGCGGACATAAGCCGAGGCCCCGAGATAACCGCTGCGCGTGCCACTACTGGACGAAAATCAACCAGTTGGCTACAAGGAATCAAGCCGTCGGAGATACCCATGGACCCGCGCCAACACTGCCTCGCCTGCCTCGAACACGACCCTCCCGCGATGCTGGAGGCGGCGCTGTGGATTGCCGCCGAACACGATCCCCGGCTGGAGCCCGAACAGGTGCTGCGCGAGTTCGGCGCGCTGCTGCAACTGGTCGCCGCCGGCCTGCCGCAACTGCCGCCGGCGGAACTGGCGCAACCCCTGCTGCGGCGCCTGAATGAACTGGACTTCCACGAAGACGACGACATGCCCCTTCGTCCGCGCGCTGCCCTGCTGCCTCAAGTGCTGGCAACGCGACGTGGCCAGCCGCTGTCCCTGGCGTTGATCGCCCTGGAGCTGGCTTCCCGACTGGGCATTCCGCTGGTCGGGGTGAATTTCCCCGGCCACTTCCTGCTGCGCGTACCGACCGCCGACCATCTGCTCGACCCCTGCAGCGGTCGCCGGCTCTATACCCGTGACTGCCGGGACCTGCTGATGCGGGTGCAAGGCCCACAGGCCGAACTCAAGGCCGCACACCTGCAGACCGCCAGCCCCGGAGACATGATCCAGCGCCTGTCGCGCAACCTCTGCCAGCTGCATCGAGAAGCAGGCGAATTTCTCGCGGCCCTGAAGGACGCCGAGCGCGTGTTGTCACTTGGACCGCCGAGCATGCACGACCACCTGGTGCGCGCCGACATCTACCAGCACCTGGACTGCCCCCAGGCCGAGCGCTATGACCTGGAACGCGCCCTGCTGCTCTGCGACAACCCGGCCCAGCACCTGCAACTGGCCCAGCGTCTGCGCAGGCTGGGGCATGTCCAGCCGTTGCATTGAAGGTCCCCCATCGGCTCGGGCATGCTTTGCGCTTCTCTTCGCCATGACCTTCCCATGAGTGCCCACGATCACGTTCCCGATCCCCTGACCGCCGCCACCCGTGACGTGGTGATGCGCTACCACCTGAGCTGGAAGGACCGTGACATCGAGGCCGTCCTCGCGCTTTACCATCCCGAGCTGGAATACAACGACTTCTTCCAGAATCGCTGCATGCATCGCGAAGACATGCGCAACTACCTGCTCGCCACCATGCCCAGCGGCCCGGAAGATTTCCTCGAACACAACGACCGCATCCGCATCGATGGCGACACCGCGTTCATCCAGTACGCCATCAGCGTCGCCGGCGGCGGCACCTTCCGCGCCAGCGAAGCCATCACCGTGCGCGACGGATTGATCTGGCGGATCAACGAATACGCCCTGCTGGTACAACCGGCCGACCCGCCCGGCAAAGCCCAGTCGCAACGTCCGGCGGCCAGCCGCCTCGGCCTTTCGGCGCGGCAACTGGGCATGCTGGCGCGGGACATCGAGGAATATTTCCAGCGCTCCCAACCCTATCTCGACCCCGGCCTGGACCTGCACCAGGTGGCGAGCGCAACCGGCTACACCCGAAACCAGATTTCCTACCTGCTGAATCAGATGCTCGGCCAGAGCTTCTACCAGTACGTCAACCAGGCGCGCCTGCTGCACCTGCTCGAACTGCTGAAAACCGCCGTGCCGCCGGTGCGCATCGACGAACTGGCCTTCAGTGCCGGTTTCAACTCCCTTTCGGCCTTCTACCGCTGCTTCCGCCAGCACACCGGGCTATCGCCCAAGGCCTATCTCAAGCAACGACCGACCTGAACGTAGGGTTGCGCCGTGCGCACCGGGCGGCGTCAGCCCTGAACCCGTGTTTTGGTGCGCACGGCGCAGCCTACGGCAGAGCATGTGCCACAAGCGCATTCCCAGCGTGCCCGCGCACACGACAAGCGCCCTGCCACCCTCTAGCCTTGCCAGCCACGACAACCTGCCAATGGGGACCTGCCTATGCGGAACTGGCGCTCGATCAGCCTGTGGATGGACACGCTCGATGAAGACATCACGCCAAGGCCGGCGCTGTCCGGCTCGCACGAGGTGGATGTGGCGATCATCGGCGCCGGCTACACCGGACTGTGGACGGCCTACTACCTGAAGCGTCAGGCCCCCGAGCTGAAGATCGCCATCGTCGAGGCGCAGTTCGCCGGCTTCGGCGCCAGCGGTCGCAATGGCGGCTGGCTGATGGGCAACCTGCTGGGCGAGGACCGTGCACTGGCACCGCTGCCGGCCGACGTGCGCAAGGCGTCCTTCGACCTGCTGCATGGCATTCCCGACGAAGTGGCCGGGGTACTTCAGCGCGAAGGCATCGATTGCGACTTCCGCAAGGGTGGCATCCTCTACTGCGCCGCCCGTTACCCGGAGCAGGAAAAGCGCCTGCGCGACCAGTTGGCGGACCTGCATGCCGAAGGCCTCGACGAATCCGACTACCGCTGGATGAGCCCCGAAGAACTGAATGGCCAGCTCCGCGTGGCCAACCCTTACGGCGGCATCTTCACCCCGCACTGCGCCACCATCCAGCCGGCCCGACTGGTGCGTGGACTGGCCCGGGCGGTGGAGCGCCTGGGTGTGCAACTGTTCGAGCAGAGCCCCGCCACCGACTGGCAACCGGGGCTGGTGCGCACTGGCCAGGGCGAGCTCAAGGCCCATTGGGTGGTGCCGGCCGTCGAAGGCTATGCCGCCAGCTTGCCGCCGCTGGGCAAGTACCAGTTGCCGGTACAGAGCCTGCTGATCGCCACGGAACCGCTGAGCGATGCGCAGTGGGCGGAGATCGGCCTGGAACATGGCCAGGCCTTCAGCGAGAGCAGCCGCCAGGTCACTTATGCACAACGCACCGCCGATAACCGCCTGGCCTTCGGCGCCAGGGGCGGCTATCGCTTCGGTGGCCGCTTGCGGGAGGACTTCCAGCTCACCGAGGACGAGGTCGGCCTGCGCCGCTACCTGCTCGGCGAACTCTTCCCGCAACTGCGCAACGTGGGCATCACCCATAGCTGGGGCGGCAACCTGGGCATGGCGCGACGCTTCCGGCCGCACATGCTGGTGGACCGCAGCAACGGCATCGCGCTGTCCGGCGGCTACGGTGGCGAGGGTGTCGGCGCCAGCAACCTGGGGGGGCGAACCCTGGCCGACCTGATCCTCGGCAAGGACACCCTGCTCACCCGCCAGCCCTGGGTCCTCGGTGATGGCCCTCTGAATCGCCTCAGCACCTGGGAGCCGGAACCCTGCCGCTGGCTCGGCTACAACGCCATCATCCGCAGCTTCGTCCACGAGGACCGGGTGCTGGCCGATCCCCATAGCGCGCCCTGGCGCCGGGCCATGGCGATGAAACTGGCCAGCGTCATGGAAGGCCTGATGCGCTAAGCCGCGCGAAATCTCACTGCACCCATTCGCGAGCAGAGCTCGCTCCTACATCCCGGCATTTGCGGAGCCAACACCATGAAAGCCACCCTGCTGAAGAACACCCACGACCTTCTCCTGTCCGAACCGTCCCCGGTAGCGGTGCCCGTCGGCGAGCCGGTGCCGCACACCCGCGTGTATTCGGTGGAGCGCACCGACAACGTCGAAACCGGCGTCTGGGAATGCAGCCCCGGTCGCTTCCGCCGTCAGATCGTCGAGCAGGAGTTCTGCCACTTCACCCATGGCAGCTGCACCTTCACCCCGGATGGTGGCGAGCCTATCGAGATCAAGGCAGGCGATGCGCTGCTGCTGCCGGCCAACAGCCTGGGCATCTGGGATGTGAAGGAAACCCTGCGCAAGACCTACGTGATCATTTCGCGCTGATTGTGCCGCAGGGAGCCGAGCGCCTGTAGGGGCGAATTCATTCGCCAAGCAGGCCGAAGGGCTACCCGGAGACACTCCAGGCCTGACTGATGCATCCCTCACCCCCGGCCCCTCTCCCCGGGGGAGAAGGGTGACTCGCGCCTGGCACGACGAAGTTATCCTGATGCCAACGCTTAGCTTCCCGGTTTTCAGAAAAGTCGCGGCGAGCAGCAACCCACGGTCTCAATCGCCGAAACTGCCATGTCTCCCCTGCCCCGCTTTGAAGGAGCGTGCGCCGGCCAGTGTTTCCCCGCTGTGGATAACGTCCATCCCACCGGCGAATTCGTTGGCGATGGCCGCGTCGAACGGCAGCTCCCATTGGGCATAGGCGCTGGCGCGGTCAGCCAGCATGCAGCGTTGAGGGAAGGCCGCAATCGCATGGGCCAGCTCCTCGGCGGCCGCACGCGCCTGACCTTTTGGCACGACTCGGTTGGCCAAGCCGATTGCCAGGGCTTCCTGCGACTTCACCGGGCGGCCGGTCAGGATGAGGTCCAGCGCCCGGCCCTGGCCGACGATGCGCGGCAGGCGCACGGTGCCGCCGTCGATCAGCGGCACACCGAAGCGCCGACAGAACACCCCGAACACCGCGTCCTCGGCCATCACCCGCATATCCGCCAGCAGCGCCAGCTCCATGCCACCGGCCACCGCGTGGCCCTCGATGGCGGCGATCAGAGGTTTTTCCAGCTGCATGCGGCTCGGCCCCATGGGGCCATCGCCTTCGGCCTCCAGCCGATTGCGCCGCGCCCCATCTTCAGCCACGGCGCCCAGGTCCGCGCCCGCGCAGAAGGTGCCGCCCGCCCCGGTGAGCACAGCCACCCGCGCTTCATCGTCCTGCTCGAAGGCGCGAAGCGCGGCCGCCAGGGCATCAGCGGTGGGCCGGTCGACGGCATTGCGGACATCGGGACGGTCGATGATGAGCGTGGTAACGGGGCCGTTCTTCTCGACTTTGATGTTCATTAGGGCTCCTGATTGCTTGAGGCAGGGGATAGCTGTAGGGGCGAATTCATTCGCCAAGCAGGCCGTAGGTCTGCCCGATCGGCTCCGGCGGGGGCAGCTGCGCCGCCCTTGGCGATTGAAATCGCCCCTACAATCGATTCACGCGCCCCATCGCCAATGAAAAGGCCGGCAACAAGGCCGGCCTTCAACATAGTGCTTCCCCGCAGGAATGTTCAGCCCGCTGGCGGAACTGCCCCGGTGAACGGCGGGATCAGAGGGCGTACTTCTGCAGGTTGGCCATCATCTCGCGCAGGGCTTCGACGTTGTCCGCCGGGTGCGCCGCGCCTTCGAAGTCGCAGATGGTCTTCCAGTTGGCCGCCACGTCCTCGGCGTCGAATCCGGCCTTGGGGTCGAAGCCGAAGCCCAGGCTGCGCTCCCAGCGCACCTTGCCGATCCAGCCGCCGCCCACTTCGAAGAGGCCGGAGGTTTCCTGGCACTGCTCGCTGCCGAGGAACACCACCAGCGGGCTGACCAGTTCAGGCTTCAGCTGCTCGAATACTTGCGGCGGGATCAGACCCTCTGTCATGCGGGTGCCGCCGGTGGGGGCAATGGCGTTGACCAGGATGTTGTTCTTGCGGCCTTCGATGGCCAGGTTACGGGTCAGGCCGTAGAGGCCGAGCTTGGCCATGCCGTAGTTGGACTGGCCGAAGTTGCCGTAGATGCCCGAGGTGGACGAGGTGAAGATGACGCGACCGTAGTTCTGCTCGCGCAAGTGCGGCCACGCGGCGCGGGTGACCTTGTAGGCGCCTTCGACGTGGACCTTGTAGACCAGCTCCCAGTCGGCGTCTTCCATCTTGTGGAAGGTCTTGTCACGCAGGATGCCGGCGTTGTTCACCACCACGTCGACGCGGCCGAAGTGGTCGAGGGCAGCCTGGACGATCTTCTCGCCATCGGTCACCGAGTCATGGCTGGCCACGGCGGTGCCACCGGCTTCGCGAATCTCCGCTACCACGCGGTCAGCTGCCGAAGCGTTGGCGCCTTCGCCGTGGGTGCTGCCCCCCAGGTCGTTGACCACTACGCGGGCGCCGTGACGGGCGAACTGCAGCGCGTGGGCGCGGCCAAGGCCACCACCGGCGCCGGTGACGATTACGACTTTGTCTTGGAAGCGGATTGCATCGCTCATGGGCTGGGCTCCTTGGCAGGCCTGGGTATGCGCCGAGTCTCCGGCAGCGCACCCCGGCCCCACAAGAATCGGAGCCGCCATGAATGGTGCCCGATAAGGGCGACGCTACTTGATGGGGATGAACAGGCAGCCGTGCGGACGGAGTTTGAACAGCCACCAGTGATAGCTGTGGCAGAGCAGCGCCAGCAGTATGGCGCTCAGCAGGCAAGCGCCGGCGGCCAACCAGCTCCACAGGCCCGCCTGGCGCAGCACCGCATAGCCGATCAGGCTGATGCCGGCGATGAGCAGGAGGGCCGCCGTGGCCGGCCCCAGGGTACGAATGACGGGATAGAGGAACACCAGAAAGCGGAACAGCATGATCGAGCCTCGATGCCGCCGGGCAACCCGTGCCCGGCTTATGGATGAGGCCGGAAATGCTAGTGGCACGCCGCCAATGACTGGAGCCTCCGACGTCCGAATCGACGCCGGAAATTTCTGCTATCCGTGTCGGTCGCGAAAGGCCAGGTAGTGCTCCAGTACCTGCTCCGGCGCTTCCGTCTGTGGATAGTGGCCGATTCCTTCGAGCAAGACCGTGTCGGCGTCCGGAATCAACTCCCGATAACGCGCCACCATATGCGCACCGGAGATGGGGTCCACCGCGCCATCGATCACCCGCAGCGGCACCCCGCCCTTCTGCATGGCCGCCACCCAGCGATCGCGCTGCTGGCGTCGCTCGGGGATGTAGTGGATCAACCGGTGCATGACCGCCGGGCCATCCTGTTCGGCGATGAGCTGCCAGAAGTCATCCAGCTCCGCCTCAGTGGGTTGAGTGGATGGGCCGAACACCTGGGCGAAGCTGGCGGCCAGCTTGCGACGGGAGAACAGTCGGCCGACCAGCCCGCCGATGGGGCTGAGCAGGAGTTTCTGCACCAGCACCGGCCGGTGGGTTTCCGGGAACAGGCCACCATTGAGGAAAACGCAGCTGGCCAGTTTGAACCGCCCTTCGTGGTGCCGTGCCAGCAGTTCCTGGGCGACGCTGTCGCCGTAGTCATGAGCGAGCAGGTGCACCGGCCCGGTCACATCCAGATGGGCGAGCAGCGCCTGCTTCAGGTCCGCCTGTTCCAGCAGCCGGTAGTCATGGTCGCGCGGTTTGGCCGAGTAACCGAAGCCGAGCATGTCGCAGGCGATGACGCGAAAGCGCCTCGCCAATGGCGCCCAGAGGTAGTGCCAGTCCCAGGAGGCGGTGGGAAAGCCGTGGATCAGCAGCAGCGGCTCGCCCTCCCCCGCCGTCCAGAAGCGGATGCGTTGCCCTCGGAAATCCATCTCCCTCGCCTGGGCGCGCCAATCGCCCAGGGGGATGCCGGACAGCGCCGTCACTGGTCGTATCCGGGCATTTGCTGGTCGAGCTTGCGCAGCAGGGCCGGCCACGGAAGCGCGCCCCCCATGCCGGTGGAGGTTTTCATCACGCCGGCGATCATGGCGCGAGCGCCGTCGAGGATCTGCTGCGGGATGTGGATAAGTTCGCCGCCGCCGGCCTGGGCCATCACCTGGATCTCGCAGGCGCGCTGCATCGTGAACATGCCGAGGAAGGCATCGGCGATGCTGCCGAAAGCCGTGAGCAGGCCGTGGTTGGGCAGGATCATGAAGTTGGCCTGGCCGAGGTCGGCCTGCAGGCGCGCCTTCTCGTCGTGGTTCAGGGCCACGCCTTCGTAGCCGTGGTAGGCCAGGCTGGCGAGGACGAACAGCGACTGCTGGGACAGCGGCAGCAGGCCATTCTTCTGCGCCGAGACGGCGATGCCGGCGGCGGTGTGGATGTGCAGCACGCAGCCGACGTCCGGGCGCACTTCGTGAACGGCGCTGTGAATGGTGTAGCCGGCCGGGTTGATGTCGTAGGGGCTGTCCATCAGCTTGTTGCCGGCCAGGTCGATCTTCACCAGGCTGGACGCGGTGATCTCGTGGAACATCAGCCCGTAGGGGTTGATCAGGAAATCTTCGGTGCCGGGAACCTTGGCGGAGATATGGGTGAAGATCAGGTCATCCCAGCCATACAGGGCGATCAGGCGGTAGCAGGCAGCCAGATCGACACGGGTCTGCCATTCGGCGGCGGACACCTGGTCCTTGAGATTGAGTGACGGGAGGGCTTGGGCGGCGGTCATGGCGAAACCTCGTTGTTGTTATGTGTCCGACGAGTCTAGCCACGGGCTGCCACGGCGATAGTCGCCTTGGCAGCCAGCTTAGTGGCCTTGCGAGTCAGATCAGGGAGGCCACCAGCGGCGCGGCGAAGAGGTTGAGCAGGCCCATGAGGACCATCACCAGGCCGGCCACGGTGCCCTCTTCACGCCCCACTTCCTGGGCCCGGCTGACGCCCGCACCGTGGGCCCCCACTCCGAACAGGGCGCCGCGGGCCAGGGCGCTGCGCAGGGGTAGCCAGCGGATCAGCAGGCTACCGGCGAGCGCGCCGAATACCCCGGTGAGCATGACGAACACGGCCGTCAGCTCGGGCACGCCCCCCAGGTCCTCGGCCACCGGCATGGCGAAAGGCGTGGTGATGGAGCGCGGCACCAGCGACAGGCTCACCTGCGACTCCAGCGCCAGGGCATTGGCCAGCCACCAGGAGCTGGCGATAGCGACCGCGCTGCCGGCCAGCATGCCCAGCAGCAACGCCGGCCAGTGACGGGCAAGCAGGTTGCGCTGCTGCCAGATCGGCACGGCGAAGGCTACGGTGGCCGGCCCCAGCAGCACCATCAGCCAATGGGTGGCACCTGCATATTCGGCGTAGGCCGTGTGCAGCGGCACGGCGACGACGAGCAACAGCGCTGGTACGAAGATCAACGGCGAGAGCAGGTAGCGGCCGGTGCGCCGGTACATCCAGCGGCTGGCCAGGTAGCCGGAAAGGGTCAGCGCCAGCCAGAACCAGGACATGGGTTCAATGTTCATGGCGCATCCTCCAGCGGCAAACGACTTCCACGGTCAGCGCGGTGGCCAGCATGACCAGCAAGGTGCTGGCGCCGATCACCAGCAGGATGCGCAGTCCCTCCTGGCGCAGCAGCGCGCCGTAGTCGAGCAGGCTCATCAACGCCGGGATGAAGAACAGCAGCATCTCGGCCATCAGCAGTCCGGCCCCCAGTTGCAGCGCCGCAGGTTTCACCCAGCCGGTCGCGAAGGCCATCAGCAGCAGGCCGAGACCGATCACGCCACCTGGAATCGGCCAGCCCAGCGCCGTCGCCAGCGCGCAGCCCAGGACGTAGAGACCCAGGAGCACGACGAGTTCAGCGGCGAGACGGGTGATATGGAGCAGGCGGGAACGGTTCATGGCGGTGACCCTCGGGTACTGGTGGCCAGATTAGGTCCGCGCCTATCATCCCAAAAGCGAATTGTTCGACTTGCAGCCATTCGAGATTGGAATAGCCATGGAATTCCGCCAGTTACGCAGCTTCGTCGAGGTGGTCCGCCAGGGCGGCTTCACCCAGGCCGGCAAGACCCTGCATGCCACCCAATCCACCGTCAGCAAGCAGGTGGCCCAGCTGGAGCAGCGGCTGGGCGTGCAACTGCTGGAGCGCAGTGGTCCGCATCTGCGCCTGACCGACGCTGGCGCGGTGGTGCTGCGCCATGCCGAGGACATGTTGCGCCAGCGCCAGGACCTGAATAGCGAGCTGGATGATCTCAGCCAGCTGCGGCGCGGCGAGTTGCGCCTGGGATTACCGCTGCTGGGCGGTGAAGTGCTGTTCGCCGGGTTGTTCTCCGAGTACAGGCGGCGTTACCCGAACATCGTGGTGCGGCTGTTCGAAGGCGGCAGCAAGCTGATGGAAGAGGCGCTGCTGCAGGGGGAACTGGAACTGGCTGGCAGCCTCACGCCCAGCGATTCGGCCCTGGAGTACCAGCCCTTCTGCAATGAACCGCTGGATATCCTCGTGCCTGAGGATCATCCGCTGGCCGGCGAAGAGAGCCTGGCCCTCGCGCAATTGGCCAACTCGCCATTCCTGCTCTATCAGCAGAGTTTCACCCTCAACGATCGCTTGCTGCTGGCCTGCCAACAGGCCGGCTTCACGCCACGCGAAGTGGGCCGCAGTGGCCAGGCCGACTTCCTCGCCGCGCTGGTCGCCGCTGGCCAGGGCGTGGTGCTGCTGCCGCGCATCGTCGCCCGCCCGCTGCAGCGCCCCGGCCTGCGCCTCGTGCCGCTGCGCGAGCCGGACCTGCGCTGGGACATCGCTTTCGTCTGGCGACGCGGCGCCTACCTGTCACGGGCGGCGCAGGCGTGGCTGGAGATGTTGCGGGAGTATTCGCCGCTCAATCAGGGCAAGGCATGAGCATTCTTTGTGGGGGCGAATTCATTCGCTAAGGGCAGCGCAGCTGCCCCCCTTAGGTGTCAGAAGGCAGACCTGCGGTCTGCTCAGCGAATGAATTCGCCCCCACAACGAAAAGCCTTCAGAGCAGCGCGCGATCCAGCAACGACCAGCCCCGCTGGGCCTGCGGGTCATCGGCAACCCGGCAGGGTCTGGGCGGACTCGAACACCCGGCGGTAGAAACCTCCCTCCGGGTGCGGCAGCAATTGCAGTTCGCGGATCAAGTATTCGGCGCGCGGGTGCATCAGGCTTTCAGCGCCGCGATGACAGTGTTCAGCCAAGGCTCGGCATCCAGTTCCGGGGTGACGGTTTCGCTGGCGTCCAGGCGCTGCATCTCCACCACTTCGCGCACGCCCAGCTCGGCGTAAAGCTCGCGCATCATTTCTCCGCCACCGCAGTAAACGTCATAGCTGGAATCGCCCAAGGCGAGGATGGCACCGGGACGGCCGCGCCAGTTGGGCAGGCGGTCGCGCAGCTCGTGGAACAGCGGCAGCAGGTTGTCCGGCAGCTCGCCCATGCCAGTGGTGGCGGTCACGGTCAGCAGCGCCTCGGGGTCGAAGGCGATCAGCTCATCCAGGCTCACGCGCGGCAGGTGACGAGCTTCCAGCCCCGCGGCCTGGAACTGCTTTTCCGCATGGCGGGCGACTTCTTCGGCGGTGCCGTAGACCGAACCGGACAGGATGGCAACTTTCATGGGTACTCCGAATCTGGGGCGAAATGCCGCGCATTATGCCGCAACTGGCAGCGCGCGCAGGATGCCTTAGACTGCTCCCGGTCAGGTCGAACGAGCCGGAAAAATGATCAACGCCAAGCTGCTGCAACTGGTGATAGACGCCTCCAACGATGGCATCGTGGTCGCCGAACAGGAGGGTGAGGACAACATCCTGATCTACGCCAACGCCGCATTCGAGCGCCTGACCGGCTACCCTCGCGACGAAATCCTCTACCAGGACTGCCGCTTCCTCCAGGGCCAGGACCGCAACCAGTTGGGCCTCGCAGCCATCCGCCAGGCGCTCCGCAGCGGCCAGCCGTGCCGGCAGATCCTGCGCAACTACCGCAAGGACGGCAGCGCCTTCTGGAACGAGCTGTCCATCACCCCCGTGCTCAACGAATCCGACCAGCTCACCTACTTCATCGGCATCCAGAAGGACGTCACCGAGCAGGTCGAAGCCCGCCAGCGGGTGCGCGAGCTGGAAGCGGAAGTGGCGGCGCTCAAGGCAGAACTGGTGAAACTCAACAGGTAGGAGCGAGCTCTGCTCGCGAACCTTTGTGCTTGGGTCATTCGCGAGCAGAGCTCATTCCCACAAAGTCAGGTATCCAGGTGCCCGGAGAGGAACTGGCGCAAACGCCGCTGCATCAGGTGTCCCTCACTGCCCAGGCAAGCCACCGGCGTGCCATCGAGCTCCTCACGCAGCAGATCGGCGGTTTCGCCCGCCAGCGCCAGGGGACAGTCGAGCCCAAGGGCCAGGCGATTGAGCTGCTGGGCCAGGTCGTCAGCCGGCGGCTGGTTGGAGAACAGCACCAACGCCTGGGGCTGAAGCTTGCCGCAGACCATCGGCAGTTCGGCCAGCGGCTGGCCGAGACCCAGCACATTGATCGCCACCTCGCTGCTGCCCAGCAGCAGGCCCGCCACCAGCAGCTCCAGCTCACGGCTCTGCCCGGGCAATGGCGCCAGCAGCACCCGCGCCAGCTGGCCAGTGCGGGCCAGCTGCAAGCGCTGCAGGACGCGAGCGCGAAGGAAGCTGTCGAAGAACACCCACTCACTGCCACGACCGAATTCTTCCTGACGTAACAGCAATGCTTGCCACACCGGCATCAGCACGTCAGCGAATGCCACATGCAGGGGATAAGTGGAAAAAACCTGTCCATAGACCCTTTCCAGCTCGGCCTCGTCCAGGCTCGACACGGCGCTGCGCACCTGGGCGCGCCGCTCGCTCCACTCCCCCACCGCCGAATCCTGGAGGATCGGTGCCGATGGCGCCCTGGCCGCGTTGCTGCGCGCGAGCAACTTGCCCACCTTGCTCACCGAAACGCCACGCTCGATCCAGGCGAGGATGCTGCGCACCGCCTCGACGTCCGCCAGGGAATAAAGCCGGTGGCCGCTGTCGGTGCGCGTGGGCTGGATCAGCCCGTAGCGCCGCTCCCAGGCCCGCAGGGTGACCGGGTTCACGCCCGTCAGGCGCGACACTTCCCGGATGGGGAAAAGGTCTTCCTGTTTCAGGGCGCGGGACGCGAGGGATGCACCGGATTCGGTCATGGCAGCGGAATCGTGAGGGGGAAGATTCACGCAGTTTAATCCTTGTTGCCGGGATTCCAATTGGCTGCAGGCCACGACAGGCGCGGCACGACCTGCCGGTCATCCTTCGGGCTGGCGCTTTGCGGAAAAAACGGAATAATCCTTGCCTCAATTTCTACGCAGCCCACCACCCCGGCGCTGCGTGATGTGCCACTGCCCTACCCGGGCGGGCACCGGTTGCAAGGAGATACACAATGTCTGCCGATCCCGTCACCCTGATGGTGGCCCGCCGCGTCGCCCGCGAGCGCTACCACGACTTCATGGCCTGGCTGCGCGAAGGCGAGCTACTGGCCGCCGACTTCCCTGGTTATCTCGGGTCGGGCGTGCTGGCGCCGCCGCCGGATGACGACGAATTCCAGATGATCTTCCGCTTCGCCGATGAGCCGACCCTGGCTGCCTGGGAGCACTCCGCTTCTCGCCGCGCCTGGCTTGCACGCGGCACCGGCCTGTTCGAGCAGCCCCACGAGCATCGAGCCCTGGGCCTGGACGCCTGGTTTGGCAAGGCCGAGCAACGGCCCCCGCGCTGGAAGCAGAGCGTGGCCATCTGGCTGGCCTTCTTTCCCGTTTCCCTGGCCTTCAACCTGTTGTTCGGCGGCTGGCTGGGCGACCTGCCGCTGGCCATGCGCATATTGCTCAGCACCCTGGTGCTGACGCCGTTGATGACCTACTGGTTCATTCCGCTTTCAACCCGCCTGCTGGCGCCATGGCTGCGGGGCGATCGCGCGGGCCTGGCACGCAACCAGACGGCAGCGCAGCCACGCTGAAGCTCGCCGTCCGGGGATTTGTACAAGCCCCACCCCTGGTATAACGTGGCCGGCCATGGTCCTCAGATTTCGAGGCGTCGATGAGCCGACCCGCTGCCCCCATCCTGATCACCGGCGCCAGCCAGCGCGTCGGCCTTTATTGTGCCGAACGGCTGCTGGACGAGGGCCAGCCGGTGATCATCAGCTACCGTACCGAGCGCGACGGCGTGCAGCACCTGCGCGAACGCGGCGCCTTGGCGCTGCAGGCGGACTTTTCCAGCGAAGCCGGCATCCTCGCCTTCATCACTGAGCTCAAGGGCTGCACCGACAGCCTGCGTGCCATCGTCCACAACGCCTCGGACTGGCTGACCGAGGCGCCGGGTCATGAAGCCGAGGCCTTCCAGCGCATGTTCCGCGTGCACATGCTGGCGCCCTATCTGATCAACCTGCAGTGCGAAGAACTGCTGCGCCGCAACAGCCCAGCGGACATCATCCACCTCAGTGACGACGTTGCCCGCCGTGGCAGCGAGAAGCGCATCGCCTATTGCGCCAGTAAGGCCGGGCTGGACAATCTGACGCTATCCTTTGCTGCACGCTTCGCCCCGCACATCAAGGTCAACGGAATCGCGCCGGCACTGGTGATGTTCAATGCCGACGACGACGACGCGTATCGCAAGAAGACCCTGGCAAAATCGGCGCTGGGTATCGAACCCGGTCCGCAAGTGGTCTACCAGGGGCTGCGCTATCTCCTGGACAACCCCTACGTCACTGGAACGACGCTGACCCTCAACGGCGGCCGCCATCTGAAATGAGGCGGCTGCAAGGACTGCCACCATGAGCGACGAGTTGTCCCGGCATTACCGGGAAATCCTGCTGGGCCTGGGCGAAGATCCGGACCGCGAGGGCCTGCGCGATACACCGGGACGCGCGGCCAAGGCCATGCGCTACCTCTGCCACGGCTACGAGCAGAGCGTGGAGGAGATCGTCAACGGTGCGCTGTTCGCCTCGGACAACGACGAGATGGTGACGGTCAAGGACATCGAGCTGTATTCCCTCTGCGAACACCACCTGCTGCCCTTCATCGGCAAGGCCCATGTGGCGTACATTCCCACCGGCAAGGTGCTGGGGCTGTCGAAGGTCGCGCGGATCGTCGACATGTTCGCCCGCCGGCTGCAGATCCAGGAGAACCTCACCCGCCAGATCGCCGATGCACTGCAGAAGGTGACCGGCGCCGCCGGCGTGGCGGTAGTGATCGAAGCCCAGCACATGTGCATGATGATGCGCGGCGTGGAGAAGCAGAACTCGGTGATGAGCACCTCGGTGATGCTGGGCGCCTTCAGGGAGTCCCAGAACACCCGCCACGAATTCCTGAAATTGATCAATCGGAGCAACTAGAGCATGCCGAGACTGGAGCCCGGAATGGCGCGAATCCGCGTCAAGGACCTGCGCCTGCGCACCTTCATCGGAATCAAGGAGGAGGAAATCCTCAACAAACAGGATGTGCTGATCAACCTCACCATCCTCTACCCGGCTACCGAGGCCGTGCGCGACAACGACATCGACCACGCGCTGAACTACCGCACCATCACCAAGGCGATTATCCGTCACGTCGAGGAAAACCGCTTCGCCCTGCTGGAGCGCCTGACTCAGGAAATCCTCGACCTGGTGATGGCCAATCCCAGCGTGCGCTATGCCGAAGTCGAAGTGGACAAGCCCCATGCGTTGCGCTTCGCCGAGTCGGTATCGATCACCCTGTCCAGCCATAGATAAGCCTGTGAGCGGACCTGTTTGCCGGTGCCACGGAGGGCTCTTATCATGCCGGCCACTCCCTCCCGAAAGCCCCAGGAGCATCCTGCCATGACCGAGCAAGAACGCCTTGAACTCGAGGCCGCCGCCTTCCGCAGTCTGGTGCAACACCTGCGCAGCCGCCCCGATGTGCAGAACATCGACCTGATGAACCTCGCCGGCTTCTGCCGCAACTGCCTGTCGAAGTGGTACAAGGCCGCCGCCGACGACCTGGGCCTGGAAGTCACTCCAGACCAGGCGCGCGAAGAGATCTACGGCATGTCCTACGCGGACTGGAAAGCCAAATACCAGAAAGAAGCCAGTGCCGAGCAGCAAGCGGCCTTCAACAAAGTGAACAAAGAATGAGCAACTTGAACGACTTCCGCGCCCGCCTGCACAACGACCAGCACGTCTTCGCCGACACCCTGGCCTTCATCGCCGAGGGCTACGACTACCAGCCGAGCGCCTTCAGCAATGGTACGGTGGAAAACGCCGCCGGCCAGAACGAAGGCTCCTGCAAGACCCTCGGCCTCGCGTTGCTGGAAGGCTTCAGCCTGGAAGAAACCCTGCTGGCCTTCGGCGAGCACTACCGCGCCGTGCTGGCCACCCCTGAAGGGAGCGACCACGGCAATATCCGCGCCCTGATGAATACCGGCCTGGCGGGCGTGCGCTTCGAGCGCCAATCGCTGCAACGCAAGGCCTGATGCTCTTCGCTGCCCCCGTCCGGGGGCGGCTTTCTTACGCTTTGGCTTCCGCTTTCTGTCAGCAAAGACTGACATCAATCTTCCTCTCAAACGCGTAAGATTCTCATCAAATCGCTGTGGCGCTAGCGCAATTCCACAGGAAAGCATCACCTCTCTGCCGGAGCGCACGGATGCAGCAGACCCTCGTATGGAAACCCCTGTCGACGCCCGGCGTGGAAAGCCTTCGCCTGTCCATGGATGAAACCGGTATCCATGCCAGTAGCCACCTGCTTCAGAACCGCAATGGCCACAGCATCGCCGCCACTTACGTGCTGGACAGCGATCCGCGCTGGCGCTTCCGCCATCTCTGGCTGAAAGTGGAAAACCAGGGTTCGCGCAGCCTGCGCCTCACCCGTGACATCCGCGGCCGCTGGCTGCTCGACGGCCAGCACCGCCGCGACCTCGATCCATGCCAGTTGGTGATGCTTTCCGGCACGCCCTTCACCCACACGCCAGCGCTGCATCGTTGCGACCTGGGAACAGGCCAGAGCGAGCAGCTGCATGTCGCCTACATCGACCTGTCGAGCATGCGCGTCGAAGCCCGCCACATGCGCTACCAATGCCTGCGCCAGCAACCCCAGCAAAGCCTGTATCGCTGCGAGGCGGAGGGTCGCAAGGCAATCGAACTGACCGTGGACCGGCAAGCCCTGCTGCTGGAAGCCCAGGGGTTGTACCGGCGCATGAGCGCGCGGACCCTGTCGCTGAATACGTGGGTCTGACGCAGACCTTCTTGCAGGTTGGCGCGACCCGACGTCGGTGCCCGATTCAGGCCGCGTTGCGTTGGGCTTCGCCGAGCTCTGCCCAACCTACGAATTGGCACGGAGCTCCCTGTAGGTTGGTCCAGGCTCAGCGCGGCCCAACGTCAGTGCCCGATTCGGGCCCCGTTGCGTTGGGCTTCGCCAAGCTCAGCCCAACCTACGAGATGGACGCGACCTACCCGTAGGTTGGGCCAAGCGCTGCGCGGCCCAATGTCGGTCTCCTATGCCATCGAAAAGAAAAAGCCCCGCATCGGCGGGGCTCCTTCTCATCAGGCTGAATCTTATTGCGCGTCGAGGTAGCGCTCGACGTCCAGGGCAGCCATGCAGCCGGCACCTGCCGAGGTGATGGCCTGGCGATAGACATGGTCGGCCACATCGCCGGCCGCGAACACGCCGGGGATATTGGTGGCGGTGGCGTTGCCGTCACGGCCGCCGTTGACCACCAGGTAACCGTCCTTGAGCGTCAGCTGGCCTTCGAACAACGAAGTGTTCGGGGTGTGGCCAATGGCGATGAACAGACCGTCCACCTTCAACTCGTCGGTGCCGCCGTCGTTGCGCTTGAGTCGCACACCGGTGACGCCCATGGCATCGCCCAGCACTTCGTCCACTTCGGCATTCAGCTTGAGCTCGATCTTGCCTTCGGCGATGCGCGCTTTCAGCTTGTCCTGGAGGATCTTCTCGGCACGGAAGGTTTCGCGGCGATGCACCAGGGTCACCTTGCTGGCGATGTTGGCCAGGTACAGCGCCTCTTCCACTGCAGTGTTGCCGCCACCCACCACCGCCACTTCGCGGTTGCGATAGAAGAAACCATCGCAGGTGGCGCAGGCGGACACGCCCTTGCCCATGAAGGCCTCTTCCGAGGGCAGACCCAGGTAACGGGCGCTGGCGCCGGTGGCGATGATCAGGGCATCGCAGGTGTAGGTGCCGCTGTCGCCCACCAGGGTGAAGGGCTTGCCGGCCAGGTCCACAGCGTTGATGTGGTCGAAGACAATCTCGGTCTCGAAACGCTCGGCGTGTTCCTGCATGCGCTGCATCAGCGCCGGGCCGGTCAGGCCGTGGGGGTCGCCCGGCCAGTTGTCGACTTCGGTGGTGGTGGTCAGCTGCCCGCCCGCCTGCATGCCAGTGATCAGCAGCGGCTTGAGGTTGGCGCGGGCGGCGTAGACAGCCGCGGAGTAACCGGCAGGACCGGAACCGAGGATGATGACCCGCGAATGACGTGCTTCGGACATGGCTGACTCCCGCCCAGCTGGGCATAAAAAGGGGCCACTGCGGCACTTGGGGAAGGCTTTGAATGCAGTGGCCCCGTTGAACCGGGTCTGGCCACCGATTGGCGATTGGCCAGGAATGGGCGCAAGGTTACCGAGCCCCCTTCGATAGCGGAAATATCCGCTCTCAATCCACGCCATAGGACGCACCTATTTGCATAACCGCGCGCAAATTTGTTCCGAGCTTTTTCCGGGCTTTCCACGGCGCCGGCAAAGCCGTTAAGGTCGGCGCGTTTGCAACCTTGGGGAACCACCATGCCTGCACCCGCACTATCCGGGCCGCAATACCTGGGCGAAGGACTGAAGCTTGTCCTGAGCCCCGGACTGCGTCTGTTCGTCCTGCTGCCACTGAGCGTGAACCTGCTGCTGTTCGCCGGGCTGATCGGCTTCGCCGTAGGGGAGTTCAGCGGCTGGGTCGATGCGTTCATGCCCAGCCTTCCGGACTGGCTGAGCTTTCTCCAGTACCTGATCTGGCCGCTCTTCGTGCTGCTGGTTCTGGTGCTGGTGTTCTTCAGCTTCACCATGCTGGCCAACATCATCGCCGCGCCCTTCAACGGCTTCCTCGCGGAAAAGGTGGAAGTGGTGGTTCGCGGCCAGGACGACTTTCCGGCCTTCAGCTGGGGCGAGCTGATGGCGATGATTCCCCGCACCGTTGGCCGCGAGCTGCGTAAGCTGGCCTACTTCCTCCCGCGTGCCGGCGCGCTGCTGATCCTGTCCTTCATTCCGGGCGTGAACCTGCTGGCCGCGCCGCTGTGGATCGTTTTCGGTATCTGGATGATGGCGGTGCAGTACATCGACTACCCGGCGGACAACCACAAGCTGGGCTGGAACGAGATGCTCGCCTGGCTGCGCGAGAAGCGCTGGCAGAGCCTGGGTTTTGGCGGCATCACCTACCTGGCGCTGATGATTCCCTTCGTGAACATTCTGATGATGCCGGCTGCCGTGGCCGGCGCGACGCTGTTCTGGGTACGCGAGCAGGGCGACCTGGCCTTGCAGAAGCAGTCCAGTCAGGTGATGCGCTGAGTGCAGGCGAGCTACTGACTGGTAGGAGCGAGCTTGCTTGCGAACGGGCAAGCACGATGCTTCGCGAGCAAGCTCGCTCCTACAGATAAGCTGCAGCTCACGCCTGGATACTGATCGGATTCTCCCGCGCTTGCCGCTCCTCCTCCGCTTCCTTGGCCTGCATTTCCATCTTCTGCTGGAAGCGCTCGGCGATTTCCTTCTCCACCGCTTCCTGCTGTTCCGGCGGCATGGCGTCGAGCTCTTCCTGGGTCAGCCCCATCTCCGCGAGGATGGCATCGCGCATCTTCTCGGCCGGTGACTTGTCCATGTACTCCTGGAACTTCTCCACCGCTGTCTTGCCACCCAATCCCAGATCATCCGGCAGGTCCTTGTTGCTCATCTCCAGCTTCCCAGCGGTGTTCTCCGGAATTCTTCGAGCGGAACAGGCGGCAAAGTCTTGCCGCTGGGGCCAATCCGGGAGCGGCATCGCGTCGCGGCTATTGCCCCGTGAACGCCCCCGGAAGTTACGTCATTCATCGGTCATCCCGCTGTCATACGGGCTACATGGCCGTTGCCGACACTGCCTGCATGACCATAGCGCCCCTGTACATCTCGCTCATCAGCGAAACCTTCCTGCCCGAAGTCAACGGCGTGGCCAATACCCTTGGCCGCCTCTGTGATGGCCTGCGCGCTGCCGGACACCGGCTGCAGCTGGTGCGTCCGCGCCAGTCCTGCGACCAGGGCCGCCGGAGCGACGATGAACTGCTGCTGATTCGCGGCTGGCCGCTGCCGGGCTACCCCGGTTTGCAATGGGGCCAGTCCTGCCTGCACAAGCTGTTGCGCCGCTGGCGCCAGCGCAAGCCGGATGTGCTCTACATCGCCACCGAAGGTCCGCTGGGCTTCTCCGCACTGCGCGCGGCCCGGCGCCTGGGGATTCCTGTGGTCAGCGGTTTCCACACCAACTTCCAGCAGTACACCGGCCACTACGGCGCGGGCCTGCTGACCCGCTTGCTGACCAACTACCTGCGCTGGTTCCACAACGCCACGCGGCTGACCCTGGTGCCCAGCGTGAGCCAGCTGCAGGACCTCACCCGGCGCGGCTTCGAGCGGCTGCAACTGCTGTCGCGAGGCGTGGACGGCCAGCTGTTCAACCCCGCCCGCCGTTGCCCGGAACTGCGCGCAGCGTGGGGCGTGGGGGATCAGGAGATCGCCGTGATCCACGTCGGGCGGCTGGCTGCGGAGAAAAACCTCGGCCTGCTCGGCGAGACCTTCCAGCGCCTGCAGGAACGTTATCCACAGCTGCGACTCAAGCTGGTGGTGGTGGGCGACGGTCCGCAACGCACGGCTCTGCAACGCGCGCTGCCGGATGCCATCTTCTGTGGCGTGCAACGCGGCGAGGAGCTGGCCCGGCACTACGCGTCCGGTGACCTGTTTCTCTTCCCGAGCCTGTCGGAAACCTTTGGCAATGTGGTGCTCGAAGCCCTGGCCTCCGGTCTGGCTGTGGTCGCATTCGACCAGGCAGCCGCCGCCCAGCACATTCGCCATGGGCACAATGGCGCATTGGCCTTGCCGGACGAGCCAGGCAGCTTCGTCGAGGCCGCGACCTGGCTGCTGGAAGACCCGGAATGCCTGCGTCGCGTGCGCCTCAATGCGCGTATGCACGCCGGCCGTCAGGGCTGGGAAGCCATCATCCAGCAATTTGAGCAGTACCTGGCCCATGCACGCCGACCGGAGCTGGACGTCCCGGCCGGCAGCAGCCTGCCCCCACAGGCTTAGGAGAACGCCGCCGATGGCGCGGCGTAGGCCAGGCTCAGCGCGCCACGCCCCAGGTTGATCGCGCCGGTTGGGCTCAGCATCGCCAGATGCAGGGCGACCCCACGCTCGACACAGGCCGCCTCCAGCTCGGCGAAGCCCGGCAGGTCGCGTACCAGCGACAGTTCTCCGGCATAACTGATGCACAACTGCGGCGCCAGCAGCTCGCCCGCCAATACCCGCGATCTCGCATGGGCCAGCAGCTTCTCCGCCGCTTTGTCGAAGTTGGGAGCCAATGACACGGGCTTGTCCTCCCCTTGCTGCACGCTGATCACCGGTTTCACATCCAGCAGCGACCCCAGCCCCAATGCGGCACCCCGCAGGCGATCGAGCAGGCCGCTGCGTTCGCCTTTCTGGAATCCGCGCTGGCGCAGATGGCCCAGATCGTCCGGCAGCAGGAAGGTGCAGACCTGGCCCGCCAGCTGCTCTATTCGCGCACGCACCGCATTGGGGTGGGCGCCATCGCCGATCAGCCGCACCGCCTCGGCGGCCAGCACAGCGGTACCGGCAAAGATATTGCCGCCATCCACCACGCGCATCGCGAAATGCCCGGCCACGCCAGCCGCCGAACGACGATCGCGATAACGCTGCAGCAGGCCGAAGGAGGCCTGGGTGGCATGCTCGAAGATCGCACTGCGCTGGGCGGAAATCGTCAGGCAGATCACATGGTCGAAACGGGTGACCAGCTCTTCCAGGAACCACTCCTGCATCTCCACCACCTGCAGCGGCTCGCTACGATCTGCCGCGCCAACCTTGGGCAGCAGCTCGCGGTAGAAGGCCTGGGTCGCCTGGGGCACCCGGCGATCCACCAGGGAATGCTCAGCCAGTCGGATGCGAATGGGCAGCACGGAAATGCGGTGTGTGAGGAGGAAATCCTGAGGCAGGTCGCAGGTGGCATCCACTACCAGGCCAATGCGCATGGTGACTCCTTCGGCCGGTGTGCCGGCGCTTGTTGTGGTGCGCGCACAGTGACCGCGGGAGGGTGTGATGTCAGCCCAACTGAAAGAGGGTTTGAGGAGACTCGGCGCGGCGGATGCTTCCCTCACCCCCGGCCCCTCTCCCGCAAGCGGGCGAGGGGTGACTCGCGCCTGGCACGTTTTCTCAGTCCTGCACGTTCTGCTCCCTCTCCCTCTGGGGTGAAGAGGCACGCTTTCGGAAGCACCGCTTCCGGTGTCGATGAACGCCTGAGCGCGAAGCGATCAGGCTGGGGCGCAGAGCGGGGCTGGGGTGAGGGAAGCCGAACCTTGCTGGGACTCGGGTCAAGCCCACAAACAAGAAGCCCCGCCTAAGCGGGGCTTCTTCATTCCAGTGCCTTACACCAGGCTACCCAGCGCATCCCGGCTGAACGGCAGGATGTCGTGCATGCGGCCTTCGCGCACTTTCACGGCCCAGTCCGGGTCGACCAGCAGGGCACGGCCCACGGCCACCAGATCGAACTCTTCCTTGTTCAGGCGCTCCAGCAGGCCTTCGATATTGGCCGGCTGAGCGACCTTGTCGGTCTTGACCATGAACTGCAGGAACTCGCCATCCAGACCGACGCTGCCGACGGTGATGGTGGGCTTGCCGGTGAGCTGGCGGGTCCAGCCGGCCAGGTTGAGTTCGGAGCCTTCGAACTCCGGCTCCCAGAAGCGGCGAGTCGAGCAGTGGAAGATATCCACACCAGCATCGGACAGCGGCTTGAGGAATTCACCCAGGGCCTCGGAGGTGGTCACCAGGCGCGCGGTGTAGTCCTGCTGCTTCCACTGGGAGTAGCGGAAGATGATCGGGTAGTCCGGGCCGACGGCGGCGCGGATGGCCTGGATCACTTCGATAGCGAAGCGCGAACGGTTGGCCAGGCTGCCACCGTATTCGTCGGTGCGCTGGTTGGTGCCTTCCCAGAAGAACTGATCGATCAGGTAGCCGTGAGCGCCATGGATTTCCACGCCGTCCATGCCGATCGCCTTGGCGTCACGCGCGGCCTGGGCGTAGGCGGCGACCACTTCCTGGATGTCGTCCTTGGTCATGCCATGGACGACGACCTGGCCGTCCTTCACTTTTTCCGTCGGGCCGTAACCGGGAACGCTGGCGTCCGGCTCGGTGCCCAGGCGACGCACGTTGCCCACGTGCCAGAGCTGCGGAACGATGCGGCCGCCTTCGGCGTGTACGGCATCGACTACTTCCTTCCAGCCAGCCAGGGCGTCTTCACCGAAGAAGCGCGGGACATGGGGATAACCGTTGGAAGCCTTGTGACCGATAGTGGTGCCCTCGGTGATGATCAGGCCGACGCCCGCAGCGGCGCGGCGACGGTAGTACTCCACCACCTTGGCGTTGGGCACGCCGCCCGGCGAGAAGGAGCGGGTCATGGGCGCCATCACCACGCGGGTGGGCAGTTCCAGGCCGCCGAGGCGGAAGGGTTCGAAGAGGGCTTGTACGGGAGCGGTCATGGGTTCTCCTGTGGCCGGCCATATGACCGGTCGTCTCGGTTTCAAGGCATTTAAAAATCACGCCCGGAGCAGCAGCTCCAGGCGGTCGACGAATGCATTCATGGGCACGGTGCCGCCGCCGACCTTCAAGCGCGTGAGCACACCCTGCCAGGCATTGGCGATGAAGGCCGCGAGGTTGGCGCAGTCCTCATCCGCGGACAGCTCGCCAGCGGCCACGGCCTCTTCCAGGCACGCCTGGAGGATGTCCACCGAGCCCTGGAGGATGCGTTCCACCTGTTCGCCGATGGCAGGCGAGAGTTCGGCCATCTCGAAACCGAGGCTGCCGATGAAACAGTGGTATTCCGGTTTCTCGCGGCTGGAGAAATGCGCCAGCAGTTCGCGGTAATAGCCGAGGATGCGCTGGCACGGGCTCAGTGCGGAATTGCCCAGGGCCTGTGCATAACGGTCCAGTCGCGGCAGGTAGAGGTACTCCAGCGCCTGGACGGCGAAGTCTTCCTTGCTGGCGAAGTAGTGATAGAAGGAGCCCTTGGGGATGCCCGCGGCCTGGACGATCTCCTGCACGCCGGTGCCGTGGTAGCCACGGCGGGTCATCACCTGGGAGCCCTTGGCGAGGATAAGGTCGCGTTTGTCGAGTCGGATACTGGTCATGGCGGCGAGCATATGACCGGTCGTCTCGCCCTGCCCAGCACTATTGATCGGCGTGATTGGTTACTAAAAGCACGGGGAGATACTGCCGGGGAAGAAATGTAGGAGCCAGCTTGCTGGCGAACGTCCCAGATGAGGCATTCGCCAGCTTGCTGGCTCCTACGGTCAAGCGGTCATGAGTGCGGGGGTTGGATCAGGCCAAGGCCTTTTCGACAGCCTGGATCAGCGCGGGGTCTTCCGGTGCGGTGCGCGGTGAGAAGCGCGCCAGAACGCGGCCGTCCTTGCCGACGAGGAACTTCTCGAAGTTCCAGGTGATCTCGCCGGGAAACTCTGCGCCCTCACCTGCGAGCAGGCGATAGAGCGGATGGCGAGCCGAACCGTTGACCTCGATCTTGCTGCCCAAGGGGAAGGTCACGCCGTAGTTCAGGCTGCAGAACTCGCGGATCTCTTCCTCGCTGCCCGGCTCCTGCCCGGCGAACTGATTGCACGGCAGACCCAGCACGGTGAAACCCTTGTCGCGGTATTGCTGATAGAGCTTTTCCAGCCCGGCGTATTGGGGCGTCAGGCCGCACTTGGAGGCGACATTCACCACCAGCACCACCTGGCCCTTGTACGGCGCCAACGGCAGGTCCTGACCGTCGAGCGCACGTAGATTGAGGTCGTGAAAGGCACTCATGACTGACTCCTCGAGAATCTCAGGGATTTCACAGCGGACAAAAAAGGCGCCCCGGGGCGCCTTTTCGGTTTTTTCAGCTTAGCAGCCGATTCGCGATTTGCCGGGTCGACAGTCGCGGACGACCGGTCAGTGGTGGTGACCGCCTTCGCCGTGGATGTGGCCATGTGCGATCTCTTCGTCGCTGGCATCACGCACGGTAACGACCTTGACCTGGAAGTTCAGGCGCTGGCCAGCCAGCGGGTGGTTGCCGTCAACGGTGACGTCGTCGCCGTCGATGTCGCGAATGGTGACGATCTGCATGCTGCCGTCCGGGCCGGAAGCGTGGAACTGCATGCCGACTTCCAGTTGGTCGACGCCTTCGAACATGGCGCGGTCCAGAGTGGCAACCAGCTCGGCGCTGTATTCGCCGTAGGCATCTTCAGGCTCGACGGCAACGTTCAGCTCGTCACCAACCTGCTTGCCTTCAAGGGCGCGTTCCAGGCCTGCGATGATGTTGCCGGCGCCGTGCAGGTACACCAGCGGGGCGCCGCCGGCGGAGCTGTCGATCACCTCACCGGCGTCGTTGGTAAGGGTATAGTCGATGGACACGGCCTTGTTGGCGGCGATCAGCATGGTGCGAGACCTTCTGCAAATGAATGATGAACGAGCAAGTTTAACCGCGCGGCCAGTCGATTGCGACCCGAACGCTGACGGGCGGCCCCGCCTGGTCGGCTACAGGCAAGACGAGGACGGTCACTGGGTGGCAGTGCTTTCCTGCGGCCATACTCAGCACTTGCGGCACCAGCCGCCCTGGCAGTCGCGCGCCTGGGTACTCGACCCCGCAAAACGCGCCGACCAGTTGGGTCGCCTCTTTCCCTGCGGCTGGTGTGCCCAGGGGCTGGCGGCCGTTCCCACCGAGGAAACCTGATGCCCGCACGCAACATCCTGGTGATCCACGCCCGCAGGACGTCCCTGCGCTTTGCCCTGGTCAACGAGGCGCATAGTCAGTTCATCCTCCACGGCATGGCCGACGGGCTCGGCACCCGCAATGCCGAACTGCGCTGGCAGCGCGGCGGCGACAAGGACAGCCTGATGATCCCCAACGCCGACCATCGCTCCGCGCTGTCGCAGCTGATGCCCATCGTCCAGGCTGCGGCCGGCGGCAAGCTGCACGGCGTCGGCCACCACGTGCTGCACGGTGGCGAGCTGTTCAACTCCGCTTGCCGTGTGGATGCCCAGGTGATCCGTCGACTGCAGGCCCTGGTGCCATTGGCGCCGCAGCAGATGCCGGCCAGCCTGATCGGTATCGAAGCCGCCATGCACCTGCTGCCGAACCTGCCCCATGTGGCAGTGTTCGATACGGCCTTCCACCAGAGCATGCCCGAGCACGTCTACCGCCTCGCGCTGCCGGATGCCGTCTACCGGGACCACGGCCTGCGCCGCTATGCCTTCCACGGCAACAGTCACCGCTTCGTCAGCCGCCGTGCCGCAGAACTGGCCGGGCTCGCCCTCGGCGACAGCTGCTGGCTTTCCGCGCACATCGGCGAGCACAGCTCGGCCTGCGCCATCGTCAACGGCCAGAGCCGCGACGCCAGCATGAACCTGGTGATGGCCAACCGTTGCGGCGATATCGATCCGCACCTCTATACCCAGCTGCATCGCAGCCTGGGCTGGAGCCTGGAGAAGATCGACCAGGTCCTGCGCCAGGAAAGCGGCCTGCTCGGTCTCTCCGAACTGGCCAAGGACATGCGCAGCCTGGAGACGGCCCGCGACCAGGGGCACGCCGGCGCCGCCCTGGCCATCGAAGTCTTCTGCTACCGCCTGGCCAAGACCCTGGCAGCGGTAGGTTGCGCCCTGCCGCAGCTGGACGGGCTGATCTTCACCGGCGAGATCGGCGAGAATTCACCCCTTGTGCGCAGCCGCACGGTGGATCACCTGAAGCTGCTCAACCTGGCCATCGACCGCGAAGCCAACGCCCGCTGCGTGCGCGGCATCGCCGGCCCCATTCACCAGCGTGGCCATCCGCGCGTGCTGGTGGTGCCGACCAACGAAGAACGCCAGATCGCCCTCGACACCCTAGGCCTGCTCGCCTGAACCGTATTCGCCAAGGAGCCCCATGCACTGCTTTTTCATCGCCCCGACCGGATTCGGCGTCGGCCTGACCTCCACCAGCCTGGGCCTGGTGCGCGCCCTGGAGCTGGCCGGCCTGCAGGTCGGTTTCCTCAAGCCGGTGGCCCAGCCCCATCCTGGCGACCTCGGCCCGGAGCGCTCCACCGAGCTGGTGGCACGCACCCACGGTCTGAAACCGCCGATGCCGCTGGCCCAGTCCCAGGTGGAGCGGATGCTCGCCGACGGCCAGTTGGACGAATTGCTGGAAGACATTACCGGACTGTTCCAGCAGGCCGCGCAGGACAAGGATGTGGTGATCGTCGAAGGCATGGTGCCGACCCGCCACGCCAGCTACGCGGCGCGCATCAACTTCCATCTGGCCAAGAGCCTGGACGCCGATGTGATCCTGGTGTCGGCGCCGGAAGACGAGAGCCTCTCGGAGCTGTCCGACCGTCTGGAGATCCAGGCCCAGCAATTCGGCGGACCACGTGACCCGAAGGTGCTCGGGGTGATCCTCAACAAGGTGCGCGACGACGAGTTCTCTCGCCGGCTCAAGGAGCAGTCGCCCCTGTTGCGCGGTGACGACTTCCGCCTGCTGGGCAGCGTGCCCTGGCTGGACGAGCTGAATGCCCCACGGACCCGCGACGTCGCCGACTTGCTGAAGGCCCAGGTGATCAACGCGGGCGACTTCGACCAGCGCCGCGTGCAGAAGATCGTGGTCTGCGCGCGGACGGTGCCCAATACCGTTCAGCAGCTCAAGCCGGGCGTGCTGGTGGTGACGCCGGGGGATCGCGACGACATCATCCTCGCCGCCAGCCTGGCCTCCATGAACGGCGTGCCGTTGGCCGGGCTGCTGCTCTCCAGCGATATCCAGCCGGACCCGCGCACCCTGGAACTCTGCCGTGGCGCCCTGCAAGGCGGGCTGCCGGTGCTGGGCGTGGCTACCGGGACCTATGACACGGCCACCAACCTCAACCGGATGAACAAGGAAATTCCGGTGGACGACCGCGAACGCGCGGAGAAAGTCACCGAGTTCGTCGCCCGCAACCTCGATCTCGACTGGCTGCGCGCCCGCTGCGGCGCTCCCAGCGCGACCCCACGCCTGTCGCCCCCGGCGTTCCGCCACCGCCTTATCCAGCAGGCCCAGCTCGCCGGCAAGCGCATCGTCCTGCCTGAAGGCAGCGAGCCGCGCACCGTGCAGGCAGCCGCCGCCTGCCAGGCACGGGGCATCGCCCATTGCGTACTGCTGGCCAGGCCGGACGATGTCCAGGCCGTGGCCAAGGCGCAAGGCATCGAATTGCCCGCAGGCCTGGAAATACTCGATCCGGACAAGGTTCGCGAACGCTATGTCCAGCCCATGGTGGAGTTGCGCCAGAACAAGAGCCTCAACGCCCCGATGGCCACGGCCCAGCTGGAAGACAACGTGGTACTGGGCACCATGATGCTGGCCCTGGATGAAGTGGACGGACTGGTGTCCGGCGCCATCCACCCCACGGCCAACACCATTCGCCCGGCGCTGCAGCTGATCAAGTCGGCGCCCGGCTACCGCATCGCCTCCTCCGTCTACCTGATGCTGCTGCCGGAACAGGTGGTGGTTTACGGGGATTGCGCGGTGAACCCCAACCCCGACGCCAGCGACCTGGCGGAAATCGCCCTGCAAAGTGCGGATTCCGCCGAGGCGCTGGGGATAACGCCACGGGTGGCGATGATCTGCGACTCAACCGGTGAAGCAGAACTGGCCAAGGTCCGCGAAGCCACGCGCCTGGCCCGCGTCGCCCGCCCTGACCTGCCCATCGAAGGCCCCCTGCCCTACGCCACCGCCAGCCGCGATGGCAGCACCACGGTGTTCGTCTTCCCCGACCTCGCCCACGGCGATGCGGCCTACAAGGAGGCGCAACTGGGCGATCACGTGGCCAGCGCCGGCCTGATGCTCCAGGGCCTGCGCAAGCCGGTGAACGACCTGCCACGCAATGTGCAGGTGGACGACATCATCCATACCGTTGCACTGACGGCGATTCAGGCTGCGTGCAGTAACGAAAGCTGACAAAGGGGAATTCTCTCTGTAGGGGCGAATTCATTCGCCAAGCAGGCCGAAGGTCTGCCCCGCTGACTCGACGGGGGGCTGCTGCGCAGCCCTTGGCGAATGAATTCGCCCCTACAACAGAGTCACCGAATCAGCCTCGTACCCGACCACCCGGTCACCCTTCGCGCTTGCAGTTGAGTGAACAACCGTTAACCTTTGCCACCATTCTGCCCGCAGTCATGGAATGCAGCGGGCCCTATCCAATGACGCGGTGGCCACGACCACCCACGGTGAGGCTCCACCCTTCCATGCTCAGCTTTATCCCCTCTCCCCTGCTCGGCGCCCTGGCAGCTGTCCTGCTGGCGCTCAACACCCTGTTCTGGTGCATGCCGCTGTTCGCCGTCACGCTGCTGAAGCTGCTGCTGCCCTTCCGTGCCACCAAGGGCGCGCTGAACTGGGCCGCAAGCTTCATCGCCGAGGGCTGGATCAGTTGCAACAAGCTGTGGATGCGCCTCGTGCGCGACACCCGCTGGGACGTCGACGGGCTGGCCGGGCTGGATTACCACCACAGCTACCTGGTCACCAGCAATCACCAGAGCTGGGTGGACATCCTGGTCCTGCAGCACCTGTTCAACCGCCGCATCCGCCTGCTGCGCTTTTTCCTCAAGCAGGAACTGATCTGGGTCCCGGTGATCGGCCTGTGCTGGTGGGCGCTGGATTTCCCGTTCATGAAGCGCTACTCCAAGGCCTACCTGGCCAAGTACCCGGAGAAGAAAGGCAAGGACCTGGAAACCACTCGTCGCACCTGCGCCAAGTTCCGCGACAACCCGGTGGGCATCTTCAACTTCCTCGAAGGCACCCGCTTCACCCGTGCCAAGCACGACCAACAGGGTTCGCCTTTCCAGTACCTGCTCAAGCCAAAGGCCGGCGGCATTGCCTTCGTGCTCGACGCCATGGGCGAGCAACTGCATTCGCTGGTCAACGTCACCATCCACTACCCGGACGGCAATCCGAACTTCTGGACCCTGCTGACTGGCCGTCTACGCCAGGTGGTGGTGCGCATCGAAAAGCGGGATATCCCCCGCGAGTTCATCGGCAAGAATTACGACCAGGACGAGCAGTACCGCCTCGCCTTCCAGCAATGGGTGAACCGCCTGTGGGAAGCCAAGGACGCCCAGCTCGCCAGGCTGCACCAACAATTCCCGGCCGCCTGAGCCGGATACGAAAAGCCCGCCGATCGGCGGGCTATTTCTTGCTCTAGGGTGTCTGTAGCACCTCGTCCACCTGGAGCAGGGGCGCCAGGTTGGTGTAGTTGACGATATCGGCGCTGATCTCGTCGCCGTTCAGTTCCAGCGTGCTGCGCAATTCATCCACCGACAGTACCCAGATATTGGCCATGCAGATGAATGGCGCCACGGCACCATCCACTGCAGCCAGGCCCTTGCGCACTTCGAGCTTCACCAGGTTTTCGCCGATCAGGCGGGCCAGGAGTGGGATGTGTTCCTCACAGTAATAGGTGAAGTCGAACTTGGCGCCCGGTGCATTGGGATACGCCACAACAAAGCAGTACATGGAGCCTCCTTTTCTCAATAGGCAGGGGGCGCGCGCCCGATGCCCTGACAAATGAAGTGTAGGCCCGCGATTTCCGGTGTGCGCGCTGGCCTCGCCCCCGTGTCAGGGGGAGGCCACAACGCTGTCTGCGCCTTCCCGCAACGCAACCCAGTCCACCACCCGGGGGAAGACCTCGGCCTTGGCCACCGGCAGCCCTGGCGCCACCAGGAAGCCCTGCATGAAGGTGCAGCCGTGTTGCAGCAGCCAGTCGCGCTGGGCCAGGGTTTCCACCCCTTCGGCAATGACTTCCAGGCCCAGGTGGCGGCTGAGGTCGATGATGGTGCTGACCACCGCCGCATCGCGACGCGACTCCAGCATGTTGGAAATGAACAGGCGATCGATCTTCAGCGTGTCCAGCTCGAAGTGCCGTAGGTACGCCAGGGACGAGTAGCCGGTGCCGAAGTCGTCGATGGCGATACGCACCCCCAGCGCGCGCAATTGCCGAAGCTGCTCGCGAGTCAGCTCCAGGTCCTGCATCAAGGCGCTTTCGGTGACCTCCACCTCCAGCTGTTCGGGGCGCAGGCCGAACTCGCCGAGCACCCGCCGCAGTTCATCCACGAGTTGCGGCATACCGAACTGCACCGGACTGACGTTCAGGCTTACCACCAGGTCGTCGCCGAATGACGACTGCCAGGTGCTGCACTGGCGGGCCCCTTCCCGCAGTACCCAATCCCCCAGGCGGTTGATCAGGCGGGTTTCCTCCAGCAGCGGAATGAACACATTGGGCGCCACGGTGCCGGCCACACGGTGTTCCCAGCGCAATAACGCCTCGAAACCGCGCAGACGACCGGTCTCCAGGTTGACCTGCGGTTGGTAGACCAGGTGGAAGTCGCTCTGCTCGATGGCATTGCGCAGGCTTTCCTCCAGCATCAGGCGGGAGCGCGCACGACCGTTCATCTCCGGCGAGTAGAAGCGGTACTGCTGGCGACCGGCGCGCTTGGCCTCGTACATGGCGATGTCCGCCGCGCGCAGCAGGCCGTCCACGCTCTGCCCGCACTCAGGGAAGCAGGCGATACCGACACTGGCGCCGAGGGTGATGTCGATGCCCTCGATACGGTGGCGTACCGAGACCAGTTCGATGAGTTTCTCCGCCACCCGCGCGGCGTCCTCGGGGTGGTCGAGGGTGTCCAGCAGCGCGGTGAATTCGTCGCCGCCCATGCGCGCCAGGATGTCGTACGGGCGCAGGCAGTTCTTCAACTGTTCCGCCACCCGGCGCAGCACGCGGTCACCGGCTTCATGGCCCAGGGAGTCGTTGATCAGCTTGAAGCCGTCCAGGTCCAGATAGAGCACGGCCATGCGCTTGCCGTTGCGTTCGATACGCGCCAGGGACGCCTCCAGCGCCTGGTGGAAGCCACGGCGATTGAGCAGCCCGGTGAGGGCATCGGTGATCGCCTGGGACTCCAGTTGCGCATGCAGCTGGCGTACCACGGACATGTCCAGGGCAATCACCACCATGGAGCGCTGCAAGCGCGGCAGTGGCGAGGACGACAGGGCCACTGGCAGGCGCTCGCCGCCCATGGTCTTGAGGCTGGCGTCATGCAGACGGTAGGTCTCGTTCTGCTTCCAGTGGCGGTAGAAGTCCGAGAGTTTCCATTCGCCCGCCATCTCGGGATGGGCAATCAGGCTCAGCAATGGCTGGCCTTCCAGGTCGTCCACGCTGCCCTGGAGCATTTTCGCCATGGCCGGGTTGGCGAAACTGATCAGGCCGTCTTCGCCGACCACCAGGATGCCTTCGGCGGCGTTCTCCAGCACCGAGGCGTTGAAGGCGCGGGCGCTGTCGAGCTGCTGGCTGAGCTGCAGCAAATCGCGCCGATTGCGCTCGTGGGCCAGCAGTGACTGGATCTTGTGCCGCAGCACCTGGGGGTCGAAGGGCTTGAGGATGAAATCCACTGCACCGGAGGTGTAGCCCCGCAGCACGGCGTCCTGGGTATGGGCGATGGCGGAAATGAAGATGATCGGGGTGAAGCGGGTCAGCGGGCTGCTGCGCATCAGCCGCGCCACTTCGAAACCGTCCATGCGCGGCATCTGCACGTCCAGCAGCACCAGCCCGACTTCCTCTTCCAGCAGGCATCTCAGGGCGGCCTCGCCCGAATCCACGGTGCGCACCTGCCATTCGCCGTCGTCCAGCAGCGCCTCCATGGCTGCGAGGTTTTCCTGGCGGTCATCCACCACCAGCAGGATGTTGGCCGCCGGGGCCTCCTTAAGCTGCAGGTGCGCCATGGCGACCTCCTGGTTGTTCCAGCCAGCGGTAGAGCATGTCCAGCAACTCCTGGCGACTGACCGGCTTGGCCAGGTAGTCGTCGGCACCTGCGGTAATGCATTTTTCGCGGTCGCCCTTCATCGCGTGGGCGGTCAGGGCGATGATCGGCACACCGCAACCGTGCTCCTGCTTGAGCACGCGGGTGGCCGTGTAGCCGTCCATATTGGGCATGGCCATGTCCATCAGGATCAGATCGAAAGGTTCGCGCTGGAAGCATTCGATGGCCTCCAGGCCGTCACTGGCGGCCGTCACCTTCAGGCCCGCCTCGTCCAGCAGGGCACTGAGGGCGTAGATATTCCGCACATCGTCGTCCACCAGGAGCACGCGACTGCCTTCCAGCGGGTCCATGTCCAGGTTGCCGCGTGGCTGGCGCACGGCGGCCAGGAAGCCCTGGACCGCCGAGCTGAGATTGTCGAGGTCCTCGCCCGCCTTGCGCACCACGACCGCCGAATAGCGGCGCAGGCGCTGAAGGTTCTGCTGATTGACGTCGACACCGGTGTTGATGACGACTCGCGAGCCGTCCAGCGGGCGTTCCCGGTCAAGGCTGTCGAGCAGTTCGAAACCGTCCTGGTCGGGCAGGTCGAGGTCGATCACCAGGGCGGAGAATTCGTCCTGTGCATAGGCCTGCCGCGCCCCTTCGCCACTGGCACTGGCCACCACATTGAAGCCCAGTTGCTCGAGGTGCTCGCGATAGTGCTCGCGCTCTACATCCACGTCTTCCACCAGCAGCAGCTTGCGCTCCTCCGGCGGACTCCCGCCCTCCAGGTCCTGGAACACCTGCTCCAGGTCTGCCCGGGCGATGGGTTTGACCAGGTAGCGGGTAGCGTCTTCATTCCAGTCCTGCGGCTGCGGGACGCAGGAGATGATGTTCACCGGCGTGGCGCGGTGGTTGGCGTGGCTGCGCAGGCGCCGGTATATCTGCCAGCCGCTGATGTCCGGCAGCAGGATGTCGAGGATGACCGCAGCGAAGCGCTCGTTCTGCAGCAGCGCGATGGCCTGTTTTCCGCTGCGGCAATGGACGCTGGAGAAGCCGTGGGTCTGGGCTTCGTCGGCGATCACCGAGGCGAAGTTGACGTCGTCTTCGACGATCAGCACCGCCGGCCCCTGGCCAGTGCGCACCGGTTGCGCCGGTGCCTCGTCATCCTTCGGCTGGCTGGCGGCGACCGCCACCGGCAGCCGGACGATGAAGCGCGAACCCCGTCCCGGCACGCTTTCCAGCGTGATATCGCCATCCAGGGCGAGCACCAGTTGGCGCGTGATGGCCAGCCCCAGCCCGGTGCCACCGAAGCGCCGGCTGGTGGAGCCATCGATCTGCTGGAAGGCTTGGAATATGCGGTCGTGCTGGTCCTCGGGAATGCCGATGCCGGTGTCGCGTACGGCAAAGCGCAGCACTTCGCGCTCGTCGGTCGCGGCGGCCGGGTCCAGTTCCACCGACAGTTCCACCTCGCCCTGCTCGGTGAACTTGAGGGCGTTGGACAGCAGGTTGCGCAGGATCTGGTGCAGGCGCACGCGGTCGCTGTGGATAACCCTTGGCACACCCGCCTGGACGTGGGTGTTCAGGCGCAGGCCCTTGATCTCGGCCATGGGCCGCAGACTGCCATCCAGTTCGGCCAGCATGTCCTGGACGTTCAGCGGCTCGAGCTTGAGCTGCATGCGCCCCGCTTCGACCTTGGCCAGATCGAGGACATCGTTGATCAGTTGCAGTAGGTCGCTGCCGGCACGGTGGACGATGTCGGCATGCCGGGTCTGCTTCTCGGTCAGGTTACCGACCATGTTCTGCCGCAGCTGGTCGCTGAGAATCAGGATGCTGTTCAGCGGCGTGCGCAACTCGTGGGACATGTTGGCGAGGAATTCCGACTTGTAGCGGTTGGCCAGCATCAGTTGCTCGGCCTGGTCGCGCAGTCGCTGCTCCGCCGCCTTTCGCTCGGTGATGTCGATGATCACGGCCTGCACCAGGGTCTCGCGGCCGGACCGGATTGGGGACAAGCCCACTTCCAGCGGGATCATGCTGCCGTCGCGATGCTGGCCGAAGAGTTCGCGGTTGCTGCCCATGCGCCGTTGCTCGGGCTTGCGCAGGAAGCCTTCGCGCATCGCCACATGGGCCTCGCGCAAGGCCTCGGGTAGCAGTTTTTCCACCGGCTCATCGAGCATTTCCTGGCGGCTGTAGCCGAAGAGCTGTTCGGTCTGGCGGTTGACCATGGCAATGCGCCCACGGGTGTCCACCAGGACGATGGCGTTGGGGGACGCTTCGACCACCAGGCGGAAGCGCTCCTCGGCACTCTTGCGTGCTTGCAGGTCCACCAGGCTCAACAGGTAACGCAGGTCATTGCCGTGATTGAAGGTACTGAGGCTGTAGGCCACCGCAATGCGCTCGCCATCGTCCTGCTGGGCCTGCACCTCAGTCAGTACGGCGGGCGTCTGATCCGCAAGCTGTTGCGGCAGGTTCACCAGGCCCGGTACGAAGCGGCGCAGATTCTGCCCAACCAGTTCATCCACCGTGCAACGGAACAACTCTCCCGCCCGGGCATTGGCCATTTCGATTCGACCATCCTCCGAGCAGGTGAGCGTGGCCACTGGCAGATGCTGCAACAGCAAGCGGAAACGCTCTTCGCGCTCGGCGAGTTTGGAGGTGGTGGAGAGGCTGAGCTGCAGACGCCGCTCGCGCTGGTAGAGGTAGCCCCCCACCAGCAGGGACAGCAGGACGGCAGCGGCAAGACCGGTCCAGAGGCTGAACGCTATGCGGCTGTTGCCCAGCATGGCTTCGTACTTTGCCGTGCTCCCCACGCCCAGGGCCCAGGTACGGCCAAACAGCTTCAACTCCTCGACCCGGTGGAATCGTGGTTTGTGGCTGGCATCTGCCACATCCAGCATGGGCGCCTCAGGGCTTCCCATGTCCTTGAGGTCGATGCTGTAGAGGCTGCCCTGGGTTCCCAGGATGCCCTCCATCAGATCATTCACACGAAATGCGCCGCACACCATGCCAATCAGTCCCGCACGGCGTTCCTCGACCGTGCTGCTGGGCGCGTCCGGACGATAGACCGGCATGTACAGAAGCAAACCGCTTTGCACCTGCTGGTCGGTTTCCTGCCGAAGCTTCACCGGCCCGGTAAGGATGGCCTCGCCACTTTCGCGGGCGTGATTGATAGCCTCCATGCGCACCGCTTCGGTCAGCATGTCGAAACCCAGCGTGCGGCGGTTTCGCCAATCCATGGGGCTGCTGTACTGCACCACGAGGTATTCCTCTCGCGGGTTCGAGGGGAATACTCGGAATTCACGGCGCCCCTGGTCCCAGATCTCAGCGACGAAATCGTTGAGTTCCTCGTGTTTCAGGTAGCGCGCCCAGGCCAACGCCTGAATCCCTGGGTAACGCTCCTGCAACTGCAGCTGGTCAGTGGCCCGCGCCCATTCCTCGGCGGAGACAGCGGTGCTACCCACCATCAGGCCGGACATGCCGCGCAGCACCATCTCGTAAGCCCGCATGCGGATGCTGACACGCAGGGCAATTTCCTCCGCCTCGATGCTGAATCGCTGCTCGTACTCGGCACTGTTGCGCGCTTCGAGAGCCAACCATTGCCACAGCACCAGGCCACCGGAAACGAGCATCAACGCGAGCGTTACCAGCAGCGGAAGAAGGTATTTGCGGGATACCGGGAATTGATGTTCGTCCATGCACGCTCCTGTCCTTTCCATGACCGCGACATCGCTTCTGGGGGCGATGGCCTACGACCCGGGCCGGGCTCCTCGGAGCCCTGCAACGCAGTCTAGACAGGAAAGTGGCAACTGGCGTTGCGCCAGTAATCGCACGACGAGCGGCAGAAACGACGAGGCACGCAACAGCGGGCCTCGTGGAGATGGAGCGGAGCGGTTACTGCTGTGGAGCCTGGGCGCCGGGGATGGGGGTCAGCTTGACTTCCACGCGGCGGTTCTGCGAACGGCCCGCCTCATTGGCATTGCTCGCGACTGGCTGGTCCGGGCCCATGCCACGGGAGCTCACGCGGGCACCGTTTACGCCCTGGGCAGTCAGGTAATTGGCCACGCTCTGGGCGCGCTGCTGCGACAGGTTCATGTTGTATTGGTGGCTGCCGGTGCTGTCGGTATGGCCAATCACTTCGATGTTGTTCTGATCGTACTGCTTGAAGGAAGTCGCCAGGTTGTTCAGCGGAGCGTAGAAGTTGCTGGCAATGTTCGCCGAATTGGTAGCGAACGTAATGTTACCGGGCATGATCAGGTTGATGCTGTCGCCCTGGCGCTGCACCTGCACACCCGTGCCTTCCATGCTGCGGCGAAGTTCGGCTTCCTGCTTGTCGACGTAGTAGCCATAGCCCGCACTGGCCGCGCCCGCCACGGCAGCACCGATCAGGGCACCCTTGCCACGGTTGTCGTGGTTGATCGCAGCGCCAGCCACGGCGCCAGCCAGGGCACCCAGTGCACCGTACTTGGCGGTCTTGCTCATACCGCCCTCGGCGGGAGCCTGGGGCTCACCCTGTTGGTTGTAGGGGTTCTGAGCACAGCCCGAGAGCATGGCGAAAGCGGTGGCGGCGATGATCAGGCGACGCGGGGAGAACATGGACGATTTACTCCTGAGAAATCTTTTAGCCGGTGTGGCTGCGGCAATTAGACATCAGAACGCATAAAAATTCCGTGGATTACGCCCGCACAAACGGATTCTCGCGCATCTCGTCGCCCAAACGGGTGTCCGGGCCATGACCGGTGACCACAGTGGCGTCCTCATCCAGGCTGTAGAGGCGCTGCTTGATCGAACGCTCGATGGTGTCGTAGTCGCCGCCCCAAAGGTCGGTACGGCCAATGCCCCTACGGAACAGGGTGTCACCGGCGATCAGCAGCTTGGCCTCGGGGAACCAGAAACTCATGGAGCCCGGTGTGTGTCCTGGCGTGTGGAGGGCAACACCGCAACCACAGGCGAGCTCCTCATCGTCGGCCAGCCACTGGTCGGGCGCCGGAACCGGCTTGTAGGGCACGCCGAACATGCGGCACTGCATTTCCAGGTTGTCCCAGAGGAACTGGTCTTCCTTGTGCAGGTGCAGCGTCGCACCGGTGGCTTTCTTCAGCTCGCCGGAAGCGAGGAAGTGATCCAGATGGGCATGGGTGTGGATGATGCTGACCAGTTTCAGGCCATGGGCCTCCAAGCGCGCCAGGATCTGCTCATGATTGCCACCCGGATCAACGACGATGGCCTTCTTGCTGATCGGATCGCCGATCAGGGTGCAGTTGCACTGCAACGGGCCGACGGGGAAGGTCTCGCGGATCAGGGCGGTGGGCTGGGTCATCGGGGTCTCCGGTACGGCGGTGCGCTCTGCGGCGCTCGGGGAATGAGCATCACGGCCCGGCACGATAATCGCTCGGCAGCCTGCCCGTCCATTTGCGGAACGCGCGGCGGAAGTTGGAGGGGTCGTTGAAGCCCAGCAGGTTGGCAATCTCGAACAATGGCAGCTGGGTCGTGCTGAGGTATTGCAGGGCCAGGCCCTTGCGCACTTCGTCCAGCACCTGTTGATAACTGGTGCCCATGGCCGCCAGGTGCCGGCGCAGGCTACGCCCGCTGGTGTGCAGGGCGCGGGCAGCGCCGTCGAGGTCCGGGAAATCGCCGGGACGGGCCATGAGCAGGCGGCGCACGCGAGTCAGCAGCGCATCCTGCACATCCAGGGTGGCCAGCAACGCCTCGCACTGCTGTTCGCACATCTGCACCGTGGCCGGGTTGGCCAGGGCCATGGGTCGTTCCAGGTAGTTCTTGGGCAGGCTCAGCCAGTGGCAGGACTGCTCGAACTGCACCGCGACTCCGAACACCTCTGCATACCGTGCCGCATAGGACGGCGCTGGATGGGCGAACCCCACCTGCTGGCCGTGCAACTCTTCCCCCAATAGGAAGCGCGCAATGCTGAAGAAGCTGGCCAGCAACCCTTCTCCGGCGAATCGCCCCAGCGGGCCCATCGGGAAGGATTCGATGGCCCGTAGTTGCAGGCAATCGCCCTGCTCCGCCAGTTCCAGCTCGTAAGCCAGTCCCAGCACGCGGTAGTACTTCAGGGCGAACTGCAAGGCACGGCCGAGGTTGGCGCTGGAGAGCACCGCATAACCGAGGATTCCATGGGTGGATACATTGAGGCGCTGGCCCAGCAGCAGCCCCAGCGCCGGCTCACGGCACAATTGCAGCGCTGTGCCGGCAAGCTGGTTGAAATCGAGGAAGGACAGGCGGCCATTGGGATTGCCGAGCAGTTCCGGCCGGACCCGAGCACCGCTCAGCAGCACCTCGCGTGTCACCCCCAGTTCTTCCGCCAATGCCAGCAAGGATTCGGCGTAGGCGACGGGAACCAGTTCGGCGGAGAAGGTCAGCGGTTGCTTCATTTAGGCGTCTTGTTCTGGTTGTGGCCGGATATGACCCGAAGGTTGGCAGAAGATAACCTTGTCCGACAAAACCCGGCAAGCGGATATTGGCACCATGGTCCATACAGCCTCAAGGAGCCCCCATGGCCAGCACCACACCCGAAGGATTGGTTATCCGTCCGCGCCACATGGATTTCGAGTTTCCCGATCCGCTGCCGCGCCATTGGCACAGCGGCGACGCCTTCAAGAGCCACCTGTTCGATGCGATGTCAGTCCTCTTCCCGGATGGCGAACGTTTCTTCATCGACTCGGTGCGCCTGTTCCGCGATCAGATCGACGACCCGGTCCTGAAGGAGCAGATCCGCGGCTTCATCGGCCAGGAAGGCCACCACAGCCGCGAGCATCTGGAATACAGCAACCGCCTGCGCGACCTCGGTTACGACATCGGCGCCATTGAGCGTCGTGCGCAAGCTCGCATCCGCTACACCCAGAAGAAGTTCTCCGCGCGGCGCCAACTGGCCGCCACGGCAGCCCTGGAACACATCACCGCGATCATGGCCGACGGCCTGTTGAAGAACCCCGAATACATGGCCGGCGCCCACCCGGTGATGGCCCGCCTCTGGCGCTGGCATGCGCTGGAGGAAACCGAGCACAAGGCAGTCGCCTTCGATGTGTACAACCAGGTCTGCGGCAGCCACCGCCTGCTGCGCCGGGCGATGATGATGGGCACCTTCTTCTTCGTCCTCGACACCACCCGCGGCCTGGCCCACATGCTCAAGCGCGACGGCCTGCTGTGGAACTGGCGCGTCTGGCGCGACGGGCTGAACTGGATGTGGGGCCGCAATGGCATCTTCCGTCCGCTGGTGCGCACCTATCTGGACTTCTTCAAGAAAGGCTTCCACCCCTGGCAGCACGACAACCTCGACCTGCTGTACAAGACGCGGGAAGAGTTTGATGTGGCGCAGGCGAGTGCGGCGTGAGTGTCTTCGAGTAGAGAAAACGGCCCTTCGGGGCCGTTTTCTTTTGTGCTCGGAGTGGTGGCTGCTTCCCTCCCCCCAGCCCCGCTCCGCGCCCCAGCCTGATCGTTTCGCGCTCAGGCGTTCATCGGCACTGGAAGCGGTGCTTCCAAAAGCGTGCCTCTTCACCCCAGAGGGAGAGGGCGCTTTCCGTGCTTGGCTGGCAGCAAGTGCCAGGCAAATGTCACCCCTCAGCCCAACAAGAACCGCATCGCATCCGCTGCGCTCTGCTGCGGGATTTCTTCCATCGGGATGTGCCCGACGCCGGGGTAGGTCTTCACTTGGATTCCTGGTAGATCGCGCTGCCACAACGGCACATGCTTCGGCGAGATCCAGCGGTCCTTTTCGCCCCACAGCAGCAGGGTCGGCGCCTTGATCTGTGCCACTCGCTGGCCAGTACCTTCCAGTTCCTCCTGATTGACCTTCAGCAGCACGCGGAAGATGTCCATCATCGCCCGGCGGTTACCCGGACGACGCGACAGGTCGTAGTAGCGGTCCACCACGCCCGGCTTGATCCGGCCTGGCTCGCCGTAGACCTCCTTGATGCCCTGGGCGATCAGCGCGCGCGGCATCCACAGCGGCATGGCGAGGGTGGCGCCGGGCAATGCGGCGGAGGCGATCATCCAGGGCACCTTGCGCATCTGGTAGCCGGCCGGGTCGATCAGCACCAGTTTGTCGACGCGCTGCGGCTGGATCAGGGCGAAGTTCCAGGCGATGTAGCCACCCAGGGAGTTACCAGCAATGGAAGCCTTGGCCACGCCCAGATAATCCAGCAGCAGGCCGAGGATTCCGATCATGCGTTCGGCCGAGTAGTCGCCGCCGCGCTTGGGTCCGGTGAGGCCAAAACCGGGCACGTCGAAGCGAATGATGCGGTAGTGCGGGGCGAAGGCTTCGACCCAATCGTCCCAGGTGTGCAGGGAGGCCACCACGCCGTGAATCATGACCAGGACTGGTTTGTCGCGGCTGCCTTCGTCACGGTAGTGGACGTTGAAACCATCCAGCTCGATGAAACGCGAACCGCTGTCGGCGCTGGCGTAGCGCGCCTTGAGTCGGTCGAGCGGCAGGGAGCCGAAACCCAGGCGGGCGAAACCGGCGGCGAGCGGCGGCGACAGCGGCAAGCTGGATGCGGACATGCGGGGGCACCTCGTGATTGTTGTTGTCGAGGGCCTATCACAGCACGCGGCCCCAAAGACCGCGCCCAACCTAGGATGTGTCCGTTGCGCTAGGTCGTACGTGGGCACAGCGCGGCGATCAGCAGATCCCCCAGCACCGTCTTGGCCCGCTCGATCCCGCTGGCCGAGGCGGCGCTGGCCAGCAATTCCAGGGAGGCCGCCTCCATCGCCCAGATCAGCGCGCGATAGGTCAGAGGATCACGCGCATCACCGTCCCCATGCAGGCGTTCAGCGAGCAAGCGCCCCATCTCCTCATGGGCACGCTGGCGATGGCTGGCGAGAGGGGAATCGGCGCGCAGGGCTTCTTCCTGCATCAGGCGGATGATGGGGCCAACGGCGAGGTGGTAGTCGAAGAAGCGCGCCACCATGCCGCGCAGCCAGGCGTCGGCGCTGCCGGCATCGCCCTGCATCTCGCGAAAGCGCGCCAGCAACAGGACAACGGCCGTGCGATAGATGCTTTCCAACACATCCATCTTGTTCGCGAAGTACTTGTAGAACGTCCGCCGGGACACCTGGGCGGCGTCCAGCAGGTCGTTCACCGTGGCCTCGGCGATGCCTTTGCGGGCGAACACCGGGATCGCCGCCAGCTGGATATTGGCCCGCAGCAGGTGGCCCACCAGCGGCCCTTCGCCTTCGCCCTGCTGGCGCACGGCATTGAAACCGCCCAGGTCCTCGAACACCGCGCGTACGGCGCCCTGCTCGCTCGTTTCCATCAGCCCGCTTCCCCAACCAAGGCGCGGGTGACGGCGCATTACGGCCTCGCTACTCTTGGCCGGCCCTTCCCCGCAGGATTGTCCAGATCGATGACGCTATCACGCCCCCTGCTCTGGCCGCTGGCCATCCTTTTGCTGGTTTTTGCCCTGCGCGCACCGGCCGCCGAGCTGTTCTACCTCGGGCAGAAGATCCCGGACATCCAGCGCCCCTGGTCCAGCGCCGACTATCACCAGTTGATCCAGGCCCTGCAGAAAATCGACACCACCCAGGTCAATGCCCTGCCGCGGCGCAGCGGCGAGTTCACCGGCCCCATCTATACGCGCATGGTCAGTGAGGCGAACTTCAAACCGCAGCTGAACATCTACGCGCCGCTGGAACTGCGACAGAACGAGGCGCGCGAGGTGCTGTTCCAGCTCAAGGAGCTGATGCGCCTGTACTTCGACTTCAAGGCCGCGCAACAACCCTACGGTGCCGAGGCGCTGGGCCTGATGACCTATTCCCTGCGCCAACAGGCCATCCTCTTCACCCTTACGGTGGAGTTCTGGATGACGCTTTCCGAGAAGGAACAGACCAGCCAGATTCGCCTTCAGGGCCTGCAGGAAACCAAGGCCGCGGCGGCCATGCTGACGTCCAGCGCACTGGACTACCTGGGCCTGACCCGCCAGTTCAATCGTGAGGACCTGGTGCTCTACAGCGCCGAACTGGCCAAGCAATTGCCGGAGCTGTTCGTGCACTTGCCGGCAGATGTGCGTGGGCAACTGCTGGCGCGGGTGGCCGAGCTGGCGGAGAAGCATCGATACGACGAGGTGCGCGCGAACATGGCCGATCTGTTGCCGGTGCTGGTCAGCATCCAGCAGGACGTGGATGCCCAGTTGGCCAGGCCAGCTCCGACAAAACCGGCCGGCCCGGCACTGGACCTCTCGGTGCCGCCAGCGGCTTCAGCGCAGTAGACCGAGCGCCTTGGCCCGGGCCACCGCCTGGGTACGACGCTCCACGCCAAGCTTGCTGTTGATGTGGCGGGCGTGGCTTTTCACCGTATGCAGGGAGATGAACAGGCGCTCGCTGATTTCCTGATTGGAGCAGCCCTGGGCAATCAGTTGCAGCACCGCCAGCTCCCGCGAACTCAATGCCTCGGCGGCACCAGCATCCACCGGCAGCGCGACTTCGGCGCCCGGCAACAGGTCGAGCAACTCCCGCACCGCATCCGGCGAGCGGGTCGCCAGTTGCTCACGCAACCACTGCGGATGCTGTTCCAGCAATTCCCGATAAGGCAGCAGGGCACCGCTTTGCAGGGTTTCCAGGGCGCGATCGAGCAACGCGGTAGCTTCGCGCTCGCGACTGGAACGCAGCAGGCTCACCAGTTGCAGGCGAGCCCCCAACGCCACATGCATGATTCCCTGGCTTTCGGACTTCTCCAGCAAGGCCCGGAGTCGTGTCTCTGCTTCGGCAGCCTTGCCTTGCGCCCGGCACAACGCGGCCGATTGCTGCTCGATGCACAACGGCAGCAAGGGGTGGAATTCCGGTGCCGCGGCAGCCTGCTCGCCGGCATAGGTTTCTTCCAGGCGCGGCAGCCAGGCTTCCGCCAGTTCGAGCTGCCCCTGCGCCAGCCAGAGCTCGCATTTGGACAGGGTGATCATGGCCAGGTAGTAAACCGGCGGGACGTCCCAGATGTGCATCAGCCGCTCGGCCTCGGCCAGTTGCGCGAACGCGGCGGCGAAACGCCCTTCGCGCCCTTCCAGGGCGGCGAGCGCGCAGTGCCCGATCAACAGGCTGATATCGCGACACGCCCGGGCTTCGGCGATGCCCGCCTGCAGGCTGACGCGCGCCGCCTGATGCTCCATGCGCATGCTCAGCAGGAAGCCCTGGTAGAGCATCAACCGTGCCCTGGCCACGCAGGCCCGGGGGACGTCCACGCCGCGCAGGCGCTCCAGGCCGTTCTGCACTTCGGCCTGGGCGCGCAGCGTTTCGCCCCGGACCTGCAGGACACGGGCACGGTCGTAATGGACCAGTGACTCGAACAACGGATTGGCGCCGCGCTGGGCCATTTCCAGCGCTTCGCGATTGAGACCGCGGGCGCGCCACAGATCGCCGCGCACCAGGGCGATGTTGCCCAGTAGGGACAGGCAGAGATGGCGTTGGCCGTAGTTTTCCGGCGACAACGCGGTCAGGGCCTCGGTACAGGAATTCTCCGCGCGCTCGATGTCGCCGCGACCGCGGGCGATCAGCCCACTGATCGCCTGCCATTGCACCAGCAGGCTGCGTTGTTGCGCGGGGTCCGGTGCGGGCAGGAAGCGCGCCAGATTGCCGGCCAGCTCTTCCGCTGCATCCAGCTGGCAGGCCAGGCCCAGGGCCAGGCTGTAGAGCACGATCAGGCGCGGCGTGCTGGACAGCAGGCTGTCAGGCAAGTCCATCTTCCAGCGCAGCAGCATGGCGATGTTCTGGTTGGCCAGCAGTTGTTCCTCGGACAGGTTCTGCACCAGCGAGGCCGCCACATCGGGCTGGCCGGCGCGCAAGGCCTGCTCCACCGCTTCATCCAGCAGCCCGCGTGCGGTGAACCAACGGCAGGCGCGCAGGTGCATGCCGGAAGGCGTCAGGCTCGGGGTTCCGCGAGTGCGCAACAAGTCGGAGAACAAGTGGTGGTAACGGAACCATTGGCCCTGCTCATCCAGCGGCACCAGGAACACCTGGTGGGCCTGCAAGTGGCGAAGGATCGAGGCGCTGTCGTGGCTTTCACGCACGGCATCGCAGAGTTCCGCGCAGAAGCGCTCGAAGCGGGCGGTCTCGAAGAGGAAGCCCTGCACTTCGGGCGGCTGGCGCTCGATGACTTCCTCCAGCAGGTATTCACGGATCAGGCTTTCATCGCCGTGGGCGGCTTGCTCGGCACCCGCGACGGCCGGCGCCTCCTGGCCGGCCAGCAGCCACAAGCGCAGCCCGGCGACCCAGCCTTCACTGCGCTGCAGCAGGCCTTCGAGGTCGTCGGCGTCCAGCTTGGCGCCCTGGCTCGTCAGCAGCGCCAGGCATTCTTCCTCGGTGAGGCGCAGGTCCTGTTCGTTGAGCTCCAGCAGGTGACGCGACAGGCGCAAGCGCGCCAAGTGCCAGTCCGGGCGCTGGCGACTGGTGACCAGCAGTACCCAGCCATCGGGCAGGTGATTGAGGAGGAATTGCAGGCAGCGGTCGAGCACTGCGTTCTGCGCCAGGTGATAGTCGTCCAGCACCAGCAGCAGTGGCTGGTTGGCATCCAGGCGCTCGGCGACTTCATCGAGCAGGCCATCCAGCCATTGCTCGAAGGCGAAGGGCTGGTGGCGCTGGCGCATCTTCAGGTGCCCCATGGCCTCGTCACCCAGGCCGGGATAGAACTGGCGCAGGCCATCCAGCAGGCGTTCGAGGAAACGCCCCGGATCGCTGTCGCGCCGGCTCAGGCTGAGCCAGAGGCTTTGCCAGCCTTCAGGCAGGTCTTCGCAGAATTCGATGGCCAGGGAGCTTTTGCCGAAACCGGCCGGGGCGCTGAGCATCAGCAGGCGGCCGTCGAGCCCGGCGGCAAGCCGCTCGCAAAGGCGCGGACGCGGGACATGGCCGGCGGGACGCGGCGGGCGGAAAAAACGCGCATCCGCCACGATGGCAGCGGTCGACGAAATGGAGCGCGAACTGGTCAGTACGGTCATCACCCAGCTTCTAGGACTGTTGTACGTGCGGGGGAGCGAGCTCGAACGAGCCTAGCTGTTCGGGAAAGCCAATAGAAGCCCCGCCGGGAAGGAAGTACAGACAAGAAAAAGCCGGCCCGGAGGCCGGCTTCGCAACAGCGTGTTGCAGCTATCAGCGAACGCCCGCCTGGCGCAGGGCCGCCGGGGTGTAATCGCTTTCGCCAGCGGTGTAGCCGAAGTCGTAGGACTGCTTCTCTTCGTTTTTCATGCCCAGCGCCAGGTAGCGGCCGGACAGCAGGTCGTAGAGGCTTTCCAGCGTGTACCACGGCACCTGGTGGTTGTAGTAGTACTGGGAATGGGCCTCGGCTACGCGCCACAGGGTGCCGCGACCGTCGTAATGGTCGATGGCGGCGGCCTGCCAGGTGTCTTCGTCGATGTAGAAGTCACGCTTGGCGTAGATGTGGCGCTCGCCCGGCTTCAGGGTGGCCACTACATGCCATACGCGGTGCAACTCGTAGCGGGTCAGGTCCTGATTGATGTGGCCGGCCTTGATGATGTCGGCGTACTTCAGGTTCGGGCCATCCAGCTTGTAGCTGTTGTAAGGGATGTAGATCTCCTTCTTGCCTTCCAGCTTCCAGTCGTAGCGGTCCGGCGCACCGTTGTACATGTCGAAGTTGTCGGACGTACGCAGACCATCGGCGGCGGTACCCGGACCGTCGTAGGACACCTGCGGGGCACGACGCACGCGACGCTGACCGGCGTTGTAGAGCCAGGCCAGGCGCGGCTCCTTCACCTGGTTGAGGGTCTCGTGCACCAGCAGCACGTTACCGGCCAGGCGGGAAGGCGCGGTTACACGCTGTTTGAAGTAGAACAGCACGTTGCTCGGCTTGCCGGCGTCGTAGTCCTTCAGCTTGTCGCGGAAGGTGAACTCGTCCTGGAAGTACACCAGGCTGTAGGAGCCGTTCGGCTGCGGGGTGGCCTGGGTCACCAGACGACGCACGCTGCCGCCGCGATAGCGGGTGATGTGGTTCCAGATCGCTTCCAGGCCATCCTTCGGAATCGGGAAGGGGTTGGCCGTGCGGAAGTCTTCCAGGCCGTTGCCGCCTTCCACCAGCTTGGTGTGGGTGGCGTTGTACTGGGTGGCCTCGAGCACGTCGGCCGGAACGGTGGCCGAACGGTGAGTCTTGAACACCGGCATCTTGTAGGTGTCGGGGTAGCGCTTGAACATCGCCAACTGGCCGGGGGTCAGCTTGTCCTTGTACTGATCGACGTTCTGCGCGGTGATGGTGAACAGCGGCTGCTCGCTGGCGAAGGGGTCTGACAGGAAACCACGAGCATCGGCGTTGCCGGCATTCTTCGGCAGGCCGCCGGTCCACTCGGGGATGGAGCCATCGGCATTGCCGGCCTTCTCCGCGCCCAGCGGGGTCAGGGTGGAACCCAGCTTGGCCGCTTCATCGGCGGATACCGCAGCCATGACGCCAGTGGCCAGCATGGACAGCGCCAGAACACCGGTTTGCAGCAGACTCTTTGTTGTTTTCATTTTCATCGTCTTCCTCAAGATTGCAGTCCGCTTAGAAGTTCACGCCGAAGCTGAGCGCGAGGAAATCGCGGTCAATCAGGGTGTTGTACTTGCCGCCGAAGAAGTCGGTGTAGGACAGGCTGGCGGTGTAGGTGTTCTGGTACTCGGCATCCAGGCCCAGGCTGACGGCCTTGGCATCTTCGGTGAACAGGCCGTTCGGGCCGTAACCGTCGACATCGTGCGACCAGGCGACGTTCGGCTTCAGGTTGATGCCGGCGAACACGTCGTTGTAGTCCCACACGGCGCGCATGCGATAACCCCAGGCAGTGCTGGTGACGAAACCGTCGTCTTCGCAGTACTTGCTGACGTTTTCAGCCGTAGCGCTGCCCAGCGTGCTGATGTTGAGCGCCACGCACTGATTGTTCGGCAGCGGGCCGGGGCCGTAGACCGGGTCGCGGCCATAACGCGCCTTGCTGGTGCTTTCCAGGCCGCCGGTGTGGACCACACCGATCTCGCCCACCAGGGTCAGGCGGCTGGCGCCCATGACCTGATCGAAGAAATGGGTGAAGGTGGTCTGGAACTGGCTGATTTCCTTGCGGCGGTAGCCGTGCAGGTCAGTGCCCGGGGCCCCGCGCAGTACCGAAACGCTGGGGTTCAGCGGAGTCAGGCCGGCGAACAGGATATCGGTAGTGTTGAGCTGCACCGGTGCATTGGGCCGGTAGCTGACCTCGCCGCTCCAGGCCGTGCCGGTGGGCAGGGTGGTGGAGAAGCTCAGACCGAAGAGGTGGATGTCTTCCGGGTACTCGACGAAGTACTGCGAATTACCCGCAACGACCAGGGGCGCCAGCTGTGGGGTCAGCTGGCCAGCAATCGCGGCGGCGCCGGGTACCCCGGCCTGGGCCAGGGCCTGGGCCAGTTGCGGGCCAAAGCCACGCGGATTGCCAGGCGCGAACAGGCCGAAGGTGCTGGCGGGAGCAGCCGATCCACTGAAGACTGGGGCACGGCTGTGGTAGTTCATGTAATAGGCGCCGAACTCAGTATCCAGCTCCTCGGCGAAGTAGCGGAACGCCATGCCGTACTGGCCATCGTCATCGGCGTCACGGTCAGCCCCGCGACGGACGATCACGCCCTCGTCCGGATTGCCCCAGGTAACGCCGTTATTGCGCAGCACACCCTGCACGACGGGCGAAATACGGCCCAGGGAGTTGGCCAGTTGGGACTGGGTACGCAGGACGGCCAGGTTCTGGTCACAGCCATCGGCGATCACGTCGGGCTGGGCGAAGAAGGTGCCGCAGTTGTCGACGACGGTCTGGTCCCACTCGAGCTGGTAGAAGGCCTCGGCGGACAGGTTGTCGGTCAGGCTCTGGGACACATAGAACATATTGACCGGGATCAGGCCTTCCTTGATCTCGGCGCCGGGACGGCGGAACGCGGACACGTCGATCGGGTTGATCGAGTTGATGCTGTTGCCGATGAAGGTGCTTTCACCCCAGCTCACCACCTGCTTGCCCAGGCGCACGCTGCCCGGCAGGTCGGCGATGTTGTAGTTGTGATAAACGAAGGCGTCGAGCAGTTGTGCGCCGGAGGACTTGGCGCCTTCCTTGCGGTTGCTGTCGTCGATGTCCTTGAACAGGCGGCTCTCGTCCTTCAGCTCGAAGTCGTACCAGTACTTGCCACGAACGAAGACGCCGGTATCGCCGTATTTCAGTTCGAGGTCATGGATGCCCTTGAAGATCTTCGAGAAGGTTTCGCCCTTCTTGAAGTTCAGGTGGGAGTCGTCGGAGGTCTGGGACAGACCGTCCCCGCCGTTGTTCACGCCGATCAGGTCCTTGTCGGCCCCCCGCATCGACCAACTGGCCCCCACGGACAGCGAAGAGTCGAACTGACCTTCGATTTCACCGATGTTGAACGTCACGCCGAATGCCGGAGCTGCAAGCGTGGAAGCGAGGCTGACAGCCAATGGCAATTTCGCCAGGCGCCAGAACGTTGTGGTTGTTGTCATCGACGCTACTCCATGTGTTTTTTGTTATTGATGGTTGCGGACTATAGCCAGCGGGTATTAGCGCTTGATCCCTCGAAAGTGTGATTTGGAACCCCCAGGCACTCTGGCCCGCACCTTCCGACGGATTAGTCCGATCCTTCGGTAGGAAAGATAGCCAGTAATTGTCGGAACGCAGCAATTAACAAGCCAAGCGTTTGCTTGGTTGGCCGCGCAAAAAAAAGCCCAGGCCGCGCAAGGCGCGGCCTGGGCTTCTCAGGAATGGGAGACGAACGGTCAGAGCGCAGAGAGGAAAGTGCTTCCGGCGGCCTGCCATTGGGCGATGTCGACACGAATGCGTTTCTTGTCCAGTTTGCCCACGCTGGTCTTGGGAATTTCAGTAACAACGGCGATCTGGCTGGGAATAGCCCACTTATTGATGTGACCTTGCTCAACGAACGGCTTGAGGTGTTCCTTCAGAACTTTGGCGTCGAGGGTCTGATTGTCACGAACCACCACGAGGGCGAAGGGACGTTCCCCCCACTGCGGATCGGGTACCCCGACCACAGCCACTTCCCGCACCGCCGGGTGACGGCTGATCAGGTCTTCCAGTTCCAGTGAAGAGATCCACTCGCCGCCGGTCTTGATCACGTCCTTGATGCGGTCGCGGATATCGATGTAGCCCATGCCGTCCAGCGTGGCCACGTCGCCGGTGTGCAGCCAGCCGTGCTCCCAGAGCTCCTCGCTCTTCTGCGCTTCGTTGAAATAGCCGTAGGTCAGCCAGGGCGCACGCAGCACCAGCTCACCCTGGGATTCGCCGTCCACCGGCTGGAACTGGCCGTTGGCGTCCATGATGGCGGCCTCGACCAGCGGGACCGGCACACCCGCCTTGATGCGGTAGGTGATGCGCTCATCCTCGCTGCCGGCCAGCAATTCCTCGTTGAGGTGCGCCACCGAGATCAGCGGGCAGGTCTCGGACATGCCGTAGGCGGCGGTGAGCTGGATGCCCCGGGACTTCGCGGTTTCGTACAGGGTGCGATTCAGCGCGCTGCCGCCGATGATCATCTTCAAGCCGCCGAAGTCGTACCCCTGGGCGGTGGGCGCGTTCATCACCATTTGCAGGATAGTGGGTACGCAGTGGGAGAAGGTCACCTTCTCCTCACGCATCAGCTTGCAGAGCATGTCCGGTTCGTAGCGGCCGGGGTAAACCTGCTTCACTCCGAGCATGGTGGCCACGTAGGGCACGCCCCAGGCATGCACGTGGAACATCGGCGTGATGGGCATGTAGACGTCGTCGGTGCCCATCAGGCGGATGCTGTCCAGCGCGCCGATGGTGGAAGCCATGGACAGGGTGTGCAGCACCAACTGGCGATGGGTGAAGTAGACGCCCTTGGGATTGCCGGTGGTGCCGGTGGTGTAGAAGGTGGTGGCGACCGAGTTTTCATCGAAGTCGGGGAAGTCGTACGTCGGGCTGGCGGCGGCCAGCAGGGTTTCGTACTCACCCACCAGGTTCGGCAGGTCGGCGTCGTGGTCACTGCCGTCGGTGAGCAGCAGGGTCTTTTCCACTGTGGTCAGCTGACTGCCGATGGCCTTGAAGATCGGCAGGAACTCGCTGTTGACCAGCACGAAGCGGTCGTCGGCGTGGTTCATGGTGTAGAGGATCTGGTCCGGCGAGAGGCGGATATTGATGGTGTGCAGCACCGCGCCGATCATCGGGATGGCGAACATGCATTCCAGGTAGCGATGGCTGTCCCAATCCATCACCGCCACGGTATCGCCGGCCTTCACACCGGCCTCGGTGAGCACGTTGGCCAGGCGGGCGACACGCTCGTTGAAGGTCGCGTAGCTGTAGCGGATACGGTCGCGGTAGACGATCTCGCGGGTCTTCTCGTAGCGGCTGCCGGACATCAGCAGGCGCTTGATCAGCAGGGGATAGACGTAAGCGTTTTCGGCGGGCTTGATGACGCGGGTCTGAAGCATGAGGCACACCTGGCGAGGTTGAGGACTTTTTGGTTGTTCTCGACTTTAGGTCGCATCGGCCAGGCGCAAATCAGTCAAAAGAGTGATTTGATGGGTGACTCTTTTTAGCTTTCTGGTCACGAGATAGAATTCGACGCTCCGGCCGGTCGCGGCCAGTTATCCAGATAGGTAGGTTCGAGATGTCCGATATCGTTATCGTCAGTGGCGCCCGTACTCCCATGGGCGGCTTCCAGGGCAGCCTGTCCGGCGTCTCCGCCGTGGACCTTGGAGCGCTGGCCATACGCGAGGCCGTCAGCCGCGCCGGCATCCAGCCGGCCGACGTGCAGGAAGTGATCATGGGCAACGTGCTGCCCGCCGGCCTCAAGCAGGGCCCGGCCCGCCAGGCGGCGCTGAACGCCGGCCTGCCCGCCGCCACCGGTTGCACCACCATCAACAAGCTCTGCGGCTCCGGCATGAAGGCCGTGATGCTGGCCCACGACCTGCTCAAGGCCGGCACCAACTCGGTGATGGTGGCCGGCGGCATGGAAAGCATGTCCAACGCCCCCTACGTGCTGGAAAAGGCCCGCACCGGCCTGCGCATGGGCCACGGCGAAATCAAGGACCACATGTTCCTCGATGGCCTGGAAGATGCCCGTACCGGCCGCCTGATGGGCTCCTTCGCCCAGGAAACGTCCGACAAGTACGGCGTCACCCGTGAAGAGATGGATGCCTATGCCATCGAATCCCTGAAGCGCGCCCAGGCAGCCATTGCCGATGGCTCGCTGGCCGCCGAAATCGTTCCGGTGACCGTCACCACCCGTAAGGGTGAGGTGGTGGTCAAGGACGACGAGCAACCGCTGACTGCCAACCTGGACAAGATCCCGGGCCTGAAACCCGCCTTCCGCAAGGACGGCACCATCACCGCCGCCAACGCCAGCTCCATTTCCGATGGCGCCAGCGCACTGGTCCTGATGACTGCCGAAGAAGCCGAACGCCGCGGCCTCAAGCCCCTGGCGAAGATCGTCGGCCACGCCACCCAGAGCCAGGACCCGGCCGAGTTCACCCTCGCCCCCATCGGCGCCATGACCAACCTGTTCAAGAAAACCGGCTGGAACAAGGACGACGTGGACCTGTTCGAGATCAACGAAGCCTTCGCCATGGTCACCATGCTGGCCATGCGTGAACACGGCCTGGACCACGCCAAGGTCAACGTCTACGGCGGCGCCTGCGCCCAGGGCCACCCGGTGGGCTCCACCGGCTCGCGCATCATCATCACCCTGATCAACGCCCTGCGTAACAAGGGCGGCAAGCGCGGCATCGCCTCGTTGTGCATCGGTGGCGGTGAAGCGACTGCGGTGGCGATCGAGCTGCTGTAAGAGCCGATCCGGCAATACAGAAAGGGCGCGGTCGATACCGCGCCCTTTTTTGTTTGGTTTCAGTAAGTTCGTGCGAGCCGCAACATCCCTCACCCCCGGACCCTCTCCCGAAGGTAGAGGGGTGACTCACGTCTGGTGCGTCGTACCACACGTCCTCAGGCCGCAACCACCTTCGGCACATGCGCCGGCGTTCTTGGAAACACCAGCGCCGCCGCGAAGGTCAGCACGGCAAACCCCACCAGCACCAGGTACAACCCCGTCAGCCCCTGCCGTGGCTCGATGAAGGCGATCATCGGGATCGCCGCCGCGCTGGCGCCAAAGGAAACGAAGTAGCGCAGCGCGAACACCCGCGCCTGCCACTGCGGTGCGACGAAGTTGGCCACCATCGAATCGTTCACGGTCACCTGGCCGAACACCGCGAACATGAAGGCCGCTCCCAGCAGGATCACCACCCAGCCATCGGCCCAGGCCATCGACAGCAGCAACGGTGCCTGGAAGAAGGTCAGCAGCACGAACGGCACCTTCAGGCTGACGCGGTCGATCACCCGGCCGATCAGCAACTGCGCGATGGCACCGAAGGCATAGGCCAGGCTGACCACCAGGCCGAGGGTTTCCGGTGCAGCGAAGAGGTCATGCAGACGCTCCTGGAACAGCTTGGGATAGGTCACGGTGGAGGCGTTGAACACCACGCCACCGGTGGCGGTGACCAGGGCCAGCACACCGAAGACCAGCGGCATCGACACACGCATGCCGCTCCCGATGCGCCTGGCTCCGGCGGCCAGGGCCGGTGGGGCTTCGTCCTTCACGCACCAGGCAAACCAGAGGCCCAGCAGCAAGGCCACGGCGCCCGGCAGGAGGAACGCGGCGCGCCAGCCGAAACGTGCGGTGAGAAAACCGGTGAGCAAGGCGGCGAAGGCGACGCCCAGGTTGCCCCACATGCCGTTGATGCCGATTTCCCGCCCTCGGTTCTCGGCGTGGGCTACCAGCATGGCGGTCCCCACGGGGTGGTAGATGGCGGCGAACACCCCGACCAGGGTAAGGCCCGCCACCAGGGCCGAAACCGAGGTACTCAGGCCCGTGAAGATAGCCGCGGCACCGATCCCCAGGAAGAACAGCAGCAACATCTGCCGCCGGCTCCAGCGATCACCCAGCCATCCGGCGGGTAGCGAACACGCACCGAAGGCGATGAAGCCGCCGAGCGACAGGCCGATCAGCTCGCCGTAGGCCAGACCGAAGTCACGCCCCATGCCGAGCACGGCAGCCGGAAAGATCAGCATGAACATGTGGTCGATCACATGGGCGGCATTGATGAAGCGGATGACAGTGCGGGGTCGATTCATGACGGCGACGTTCTTATGGGAGGGAGGCTCATGCTAGGTTGTCCACAACGAAGCAACCGGCCATAGAAGTCATCGAATCGGACATGCTCATCAGACTCCATCAACAAGGCCGCCTGAGCGCAGTCGCGCGCGACTATCAAGACGGTGCCCACGTCGAACTCCATCGCCATGACGAAGCGCAATTCCTCTACGCCGCACGTGGCCTGATGCGTCTGGTCACCGCGGCAGGCGCCTGGGTGATACCGCCGACCCAGGCGGTGTGGATTCCGCCGGGCGTGGAGCACCAGATCTTCATGGCCGGGCAGGTGCAGATGCGCACCCTGTTCATCGATGCCGGGGCGGCCCCCGTTTCCCTCGATGGTTGCTGCGTGTTGGCCGTCTCGCCGCTGCTGCGGGAACTGATCCTGCGCGCCGTTCAACTGGAGGAGATGGACGCCGACGAACACAGGCTCCTGGTGCAACGGCTGGTCCTCCACGAAATCGCCGCCCTGGAGCACATGCCCCTGCATCTGCCGTTGCCGGAAGACCGGCGCCTGCGTGCCATCTGCCTGGCCCTGCTGAAGGCGCCGGAACAGGACCGCACGCTGGAAGACTGGGGGCTGGAAGTCGGCGCCAGCAGCCGCACCCTGGCTCGGCTGTTCGCCCGAGAGCTGGGCATGAGCTTCAACGACTGGCGCCAGCAGCTGCGACTGACCGAGGCACTGCCCCGCCTGTTGTCAGGTCAGAGCGTGCAGAAAGTGGCCGTCGATCTGGGTTACGGCAGCGGTCGTGCCTTCAGCGCCATGTTCCGGCGCCTGCTGGGCAAGAATCCGAGGGAATACATGGCCAGCCTGGGGCAGCTGGCCGCATTGGAGAAGGAATAAAAGCCTGGCTCCTGACCTGACTTGTAGGAGCGAGGGGGACGCCGAGTTCTTGCTCGCGAACCGTCCGAGCACGATCTTTCGCTGTAGGGGCGAATTCATTCGCCAAGCGGGCCGAAGGTCCGCCCCAAAAGGCTCACTTCAGCTCACTGAACGCCAGCTTGATCCCCAACCCCACCAGCACCGCCCCCATCAGCCGATCGAACCAGTGCCCCATGCGGGCGAAGCCGGCGCGCACCCGGCGTTGGCTGAACAGCAGCGCCACGAGGCTGAACCAGGCGGCGGTGGCGAAGGCCAGGTAGACGCCGTAGCCGGCCTGGATCGCCAGCGGCGTGTGCGGGTTGATGACCACGGTGAACAGCGACAGGAAGAACAGGGTCGCCTTGGGATTCAGGCCATTGGTGACGAAGCCGGTGACGAAGGCTCCGCGCGGGCTGCGTTCGCCGGCCATGAGCGCGGCCTCGGCGGCAACCGGGTCCGCCGGCCTGGCCCGCAGGGCCTTGAAGCCGATGTACAGCAGATAGGCTGCCGCCGCCCACTTCAGCGCGTTGAACAGCATGATCGACTGCGACACGATCAGGCCGATGCCCAACAGCGAATAGGCCACATGCACGAAGATTCCGGTGCCTACCCCCAGCGCGGTCCAGGTACCGGCTCGGCGCCCGTGGGCCACACTCTCGCGTACCACAATGGCGAAGTCCGGTCCGGGGCTGGCCACAGCCAGCAGGTGGATCAGGGCGACGGTGAGGAATTCCGTCCAGTACATGCGACCTCCGATGGATGTAACAAGCTTTGGTAGGCTGGCAACCTTACGCCTTCCCACGTACTCGCAAAAGGTACAGCCCCGCATGAACAGCAGCCGCGCCGTCTTCCTCGATCACGCCTCACTCGACCTCGGCGACCTCGACCTGGCTCCGCTGCGGCAGACCTTCGGCCAACTGGAGTTGCACGCGCAGACCGCCACTGATGAAGTCGCCGAACGCTTGCACGGCGCCCAGGTGGCGATCAGCAACAAGGTCCGCATCGATGCCGCCGCCATGTCCGCCAATCCGGACCTCAAGCTGATCCTGGTGGCCGCCACCGGCACCAACAATGTCGACCTCGATGCGGCACGCGCCCACGACATCACGGTCTGCAACTGCCAGGCCTACGGCACGCCCTCGGTGGCCCAGCACACATTGGCGCTGCTGCTGGCCCTGACCACCAGCCTGCCGGACTACCAGGCGGCCGTGCGCGCTGGCCGCTGGCAGCAGTCCAGCCAGTTCTGCCTGCTGGATTTCCCGATCTTCGAATTGGAGGGCAAGACCCTCGGCCTGCTCGGGCACGGTGAACTGGGCGGTGCGGTGGCACGGCTGGCGGAAGCCTTCGGCATGCGCGTACTGCCTGGCCAGCTACCGGGCCGTCCGCCTCGTGCGGATCGCATGCCCTTGCATGAACTGCTGCCCCAGGTGGATGCCCTCACCCTGCATTGCCCGCTTAATGAGCAGACCCGCGACATGATCGGCGCCGCCGAACTCGCCCTGATGAAGCCGGGTGCCCTGCTGGTGAACACCGCCCGTGGTGGTCTGGTGAACGAAGACGCCCTGGCCGCCGCGCTGCGCAGCGGCCATCTGGGCGGCGCCGCGACGGATGTGCTGACCCAGGAACCGCCTCGGGATGGCAACCCGCTGCTGGCCCCCGATATCCCGCGGCTGATCGTCACGCCGCATAGTGCCTGGGGCAGCCGCGAGGCCCGGCAGCGCATCGTGCAGCAGCTTGCGGAGAACGGCGCTGCTTGGTTGAAGGAATCGCCCGTCAGAGTCGTCAGCTAGTTCCTACAACTTCCTGATAAAATTCGCTGCTTTTATCAGGATCTTCTTCAGATGGACCCACGCAGCGAAGTCCTGCTTCGACAGGCCGATCTGTTCCAAGGCGCGGTATTGCTCGCCGGTTTACCCTCCGATGACCTGCTTGGCACCCTGCCGCAGGCCAGCGGCTGGAGCTGGCACGCCGGCGAGCAAGCGGCCCTCGAAGCCCGCTTCGCCGGGCGTAGCCATTTCGGCACCACGCCGCCGGACACCCCGTTCACCGCTGCGGTGCTCTTCCTCCCCAAGTCGCGTGAACTGGCGGACTACCTGCTGGCTGCGCTGGCGGCCCGTCTGCCTGGCGGCGAGCTCTTCCTGGTCGGCGAGAAACGCGGCGGCATCGAACGCGCGGCCAAACAACTGGCCACGTTCGGCAAGCCGCGAAAGCTGGACAGCGCGCGCCATTGCCAACTCTGGCAGGTGCACATCGAACAGGCCCCCGCCGCCCCCGACCTGGAAACCCTGGCCCAACACTACTCGCTGGACCTGGCCGACGGTCCGCTGGAAGTGGTCAGCCTGCCCGGCGTGTTCAGCCATGGCCGGCTGGATCGCGGCAGCGCCCTGCTCCTGCAGCAGCTGGAAGGCCTGCCCACTGGCCACCTGCTGGACTTCGGTTGTGGCGCCGGCGTGCTGGGGGCATGGCTCAAACGACGTTATCCACAGAGCCGCTTGACCCTGCTGGACGTGGACGCCTTCGCCGTTGCCAGCAGCCGCCTGACGCTGGCCGCCAATGGCCTGGAAGGCGACGTGATCGCCACCGATGGTATCCACGGCGCCCCTGTCGACCTGACAGCGATCATCAGCAACCCGCCGTTCCACCAGGGCGTGCATACCGATTACCAGGCAAGCGAAAACCTGCTCCGCGAGGCCCGCAATCACCTGCTGCCCGGCGGCGAATTGCGCATCGTGGCCAACAGCTTCCTCAAATACCCTCCGCTAATCGAGTACCATCTCGGCCCCTGCCAGACCCTCGCCGAGGGTGATGGCTTCCGCATTTACCGCGCCCGCCGGGGCTGACCTGGCGGGCCCCGCCCTTTTATCCATACTCAAGCGGCACCCGATAGCCGCCCTCCTCCCGGTTTCCATCGGGGGGACCTGGAGATTTTTGTGACCGATCTGAACACTGCCACCGCCACTCCCACCAAGGATGGGCTGCACCGCTCCCTCAAACCCCGCCACCTGAACATGATCGCCATCGGCGGCTCCATCGGTACCGGCCTGTTCGTCGCCTCCGGCGCCACCGTCGCCACCGCCGGCCCGGGCGGCGCGCTGCTGGCCTATGCACTGATCGGCCTGATGGTCTACTTCCTCATGACCAGCCTCGGCGAGATGGCCGCCCACATACCGGTTTCCGGCTCGTTCAGCACCTATGGCAGCCGCTTCGTCGACGATGGCTTCGGCTTCGCCCTGGGCTGGAACTATTGGTACAACTGGGCGGTAACCATCGCCGCGGAACTGGTGGCGGCGCAGCTGATCATGAGTTTCTGGCTGCCGGAAGTATCGGGTCTGTACTGGAGCGCCCTGTTCCTCGGGCTGATGTTCCTGCTCAACTTCATCTCGGTGAAGGGCTTCGGCGAGAGCGAGTTCTGGTTCGCGCTGATCAAGGTGGTGACGGTGGTGGTATTCATCGGCATCGGCCTGGCCACCATCTTCGGCATCATGGGCGGCATCGAGTCGCCCGGTTTCAGCAATTTTACCCAAGGGGACGCGCCCTTCGTCGGTGGCCTGCAGGCCATGGTCGGGGTGGCGATGATCGCGGGCTTCTCGTTCCAGGGCACCGAGTTGATCGGCATCGCAGCCGGCGAGTCGGAAAACCCGAAGAAGAACATACCCATCGCCATCCGCCAGGTGTTCTGGCGCATCCTGATGTTCTATATCCTGGCGATCTTCGTGATCGGCGTGCTGATTCCCTACACCGATCCGAACCTGCTAAAGAACGACGCCAGCGACATCAGCGTGTCGCCCTTCACCCTGCTATTCGAGCGTGCCGGTTTCGCCGCCGCCGCCAGCGTGATGAACGCGGTGATCCTCACGGCCATCCTCTCCGCCGGCAACTCCGGCATGTATGCGTCCACCCGCATGCTTTACAACCTGGCCCTGCAAGGCAAGGCGCCGAAGCTGTTCGCACGCCTGTCCGCCAGCGGCGTTCCGCGCAACGCCCTGTATGCCACCACCCTGGTTGGCGCGCTGTGCTTCTTCACCTCCATCGTGGGCGACAGCACCCTCTACACCTGGCTGCTGAATACCTCCGGCATGTGCGGCTTCATCGCCTGGCTGGGCATTGCCATCTCCCATTACCGTTTCCGCAAGGGCTACCTGACCCAGGGCGGACGACTGGAAGACCTGCCCTATCGCGCCAAGCTGTTCCCCTTCGGGCCGCTGTTCGCCTTCACCCTGTGCCTGCTGATCACCCTCGGGCAGAACTACCAGGCCTTCTTCGGCGACAAGATCGACTGGGCTGGCCTCGCCGCCACCTACATCAGCCTGCCGCTGTTCCTCGTGATCTGGCTGGGCTATCGCATGAAGAAAGGCAGCCGCCTGGTGAGTTACTCGGAGATGAATGTGCGCGGCGGCGACGACTGACCGACCGGCATTTCGTGCTTGCCGGGGCGACCCGGCTTGTGCAAAATGCGCCCCGTCCTAGGGGAGTAGTCTCCCGCGAGCGCCCTGCTCGCCCGGCGTGCGTCAACATACTTGGTCCACAGACCATGGCGCATGCGACCCCGAGCCTGCATAGACAGGCCAGCGGTTTGACAAGACCTATGACACACACAACCTGACCCGGGGTGGGCAGATTGCGTGTGTCATGGTGATTAGTCGACCCGCCCCCGTAGGAACCCTGATGCTGGAATCCCTCTTCGTCCCGACGCTGATCGTTGCCCTCGCCGAAATCGGCGACAAGACTCAGTTGCTCGCGCTTCTGCTGGCTGCCCGCTTCCGCAAACCCTGGCCGATCATCTGGGGCATCGTCGCCGCCACGCTGGCCAACCACTTCGCCGCCGGCGCCGTGGGCTCCTGGGTCGCCAGTTTCTTCTCCGCCGCCACCCTCAGCTGGATCCTTGCCGCATCGTTCGCCGCCGTGGCCCTGTGGACCCTGGTGCCGGACAAACTGGATGACGACGAAGAGTCCGGCCTGAAGAAGTACGGCCCCTTCCTCACCACGCTGATCGCCTTCTTCCTCGCTGAAATGGGCGACAAGACCCAGGTCGCGACCGTAATGCTGGCCGCCCAGTACCCGCATTTCGTCATGGTGGTGATGGGGACCACTCTCGGCATGCTGATCGCCAACGTGCCGGTGGTGCTGGCCGGCAACTTCGCCGCCGACCGTCTGCCGCTGACCTTGATCCGCCGCCTGGCTGCCATCGCGTTCGCCGCCCTGGCCATTTACGCCGTGTATGAAGCGCTGAAGCTCAGCGGAATCATCTGACCGCCCCTGGCCGCGATACCCATCAGTTGCACGGAAGGATGGGTATCGCCTCGCTCAAGCTGAGCGCCGTCTGCCGCATGCTACGAAATTGCCGCCAACCGACGGCGTTTCGGCCAATGGCTGGAACGGCCGTGCTGGTAAAGTGGCGCCCTGGATCAAGGCGCAGGGGAGCGCATCGTGTCACTGGACGATATGAAGCGGCTGGTTCGCCAGCACATCGAGCTGTCGTGGAACAAGGGGCGCCTGGCCCTGGCCGAGCAGCTGCAGAGCAAGGATTTCCTCTACAAGAGTTCCTTCATCGGTCGCCCCTTCAATAGCACCGCCTACAGCCGGATGGTGGCGAACATCCGCGAGGCCATGCCCGACCTGGAAGTGGTGGTGGAGGAATGCATCGCCGAAGGCAACAAGGTGGTCACCTGGTGCACCCTGATCGGCAGCATCCAGAAGCCCGCCCTGGGCTATCCACCCAGCGACAAGGTCCTCAGTATCTCGGCCATGGCCTTCTGGACCCTGAACAGCGTGGGGGAAGTGCAGGAAATCTGCACCATGTTCGACATGGAAAGCTTCCGCGCCCAGCTTGGCCTCTCGACCCAGCCCCTGGCCGAGAAAGCCCTCCCCTGACTAGAGATAGCCGTTGGCGCGGAACCACCCGATGGTGCGTTCCAGGGTGACCTCCAGCGGCGTCTCCGCAACGAATCCCAGCTCATGGCGCGCCTTGCTGCCATCGAGGAACTGCCCCCCGGCCATGACCGCGATGGCGGTGTCATCCAGTTTCGGCATTTCGCCAGACAGCCGATAGCGCAGACGCCCGAGCACGGCAATGCCCTTGGCCATCGCCAGCGGCATGGGTTGCGGCGGCTGGACCCCGAGCAGGTGGGCGATACGTTCGGTCAGTTCGGCCAGCTCGATGTTCTGTCCGGTGAGCAGGTAGCGCTCGCCTACCCGCCCCTTCTCCAGCGCCAGCAGCAGACCGCGCCCGGCGTCGGCGGCGTCCAGCAGGTTGCGCCGGCCGGGTACGTAATGGGTCATCCAGCCTTGCGCCATGGCGGTGATGATGCGTCCCGTGCTCGGCCCGACGTCGAACTCGCCCAGGCACATGCCAGGAATCCCGATGATCACTGGCAGGCCACTGCGCGCCTGCTCGCGGGCCTGCTCATCGAGCGCCCATTTGCTCAGCAGGTAGGGGTTCTTCCAGCGCGGCATTCCTTCGTAGAACAGTCCTTCGTGACCAGGCAGGCCTTCGGGATGCCGCGGCAGCGCAATGGCAGCGCCGGTATAGAGAATGCGCGGAACATGGGCGGCGAGGCAGGCCGCGTAGAAATGGTTGGTCTGGTCGAGGGCGCTGGAGACTTCCTCCTGCCAGCGACGCGGACGTTTCGGATAACCGGCGGCGCAAAAGATGACGCCATCGATACCGCTGAGTGCACGCGTGAGGCCGGCATGGTCGAGCAGGTCGGCAGCCCGGCATTCGGGCTCCAGATACGCCAGGCGTTCGATCCGTGAAGTCGGCCGGTGGATCAGCACCAGTCGGTGCCCGGCGGCCTTCACCGCCCTTGCCGCGTGATGGCCGAGCAGGCCGGTTGCTCCCAGTACGGCGATTTTCACTGCGACTCCTCATCCGCTGGAGATTCGCCACCTCGACGCTTCGAGGTGGCGGCGAGCAGTCTAGAACGCGGGTTGCCGGGATGCCAGCCGGGATCGCCGACAACCCGGATGTTGCTAGCGCTGTCCCTTCGCTTGCTCGTAAAACGGCATCACCTTGGGAATCGCAGCCTGCAGTGAGGACATGCGCGAGCCGGAGGACGGGTGGGTGCTCATGAACTCCGGCGGCGCTCCACCACCGGCCTGCTCCATCTTCTGCCAGAGGGTGATGGCGGCGTTCGGGTTGTAGCCGGCACGGGCGGCCAGCTCCAGGCCGATGAGGTCGGCTTCGTTCTCGTTGGAGCGGCTGTTGGGCAGGGTCATCAGGTATTCGACACCCGCGTTGGCCACGCCCAGGCCCGCCTGGCCGACACCCAGAACCGAGCCGATCTGGTTGGCCATTTGCACGCCATAGGCCTTGGACATGGCTTCGCGGCTGTGTTCGCGCAGGGCGTGGGCAATCTCATGGCCCATGACCGCGGCGAGTTCGTCGTCGGTGAGCTGGAGCTTATCGATCAGGCCGCTGAAGACGATTATCTTGCCACCCGGACCGCAGTTGGCGTTGAGCTCTTCACTGTCGATCACGTTGGCTTCCCAGGCCCATTGCGCGGCGTCTGGACGGAACGCGGGCGTCTGGGCGATCAGCCGCTTGGCGATCGCGTCGACACGGCGGGCGTCGCTGCTGTTCTTGTCCAGCACGCCCTTCTGCTGCGCTTCGGTGAGCGTCTGCTGGTAGGACTGGGCGTACATCTGATTCAGCTCGGAGCTCGACAGCATGCTGAACATGTACTGCTTGCGCTCGACGCCGACTGCTCCGCCACTGGTGGTGTTGACGGCCTGGCATCCTGCCAGGAGCAGGGCCGCAGTCAGCCCGGACAGGTAAAACAGCTTGGCCATGGTGGCTCTCCATCTCTTTGCGAGGTCGGTAATGCTACGGCTGGCCAGAAAACCCGGCAACCACGTCGCATGTAGACAAGCAGGCGGCGCTTTTATCTGCATCTGCGGCTCAGGAAATTTCACAGTGCGGCCGATATAAGGGACCACGGTGAAATCGCATTCCGGAGCCCCCATGAAGTTCAGGTCCATTCAGTTCTCCATTGCAGCCTTGGCGGGAGCCAGTGTGCTGGCGGTGGTCGCAGCCCTGGTGCTCTACGCGCTGTTCTCAGGCGCCCGCACCCAGGAGCTGGTCCAGCAACGCACCCAGGCGCTGCTCGAACAGGGCATCAAGGAACGCCTCGTGGCGCTGGCACGCGCCCAGGTCAGCCAGATTCAGCGCGAACTGGAGTATCCCCTTACCGTCGTGAAGGGCCTTGCCAGCACCAACCGCCTGATGGGCCAGACCGGTGCCGACGGGCAACCGGAATTGGGCCTGGTACGCGAAGAAATGTCGCGACTGCTGCGCGCCACCGTGACCGACAACCCGAAACTGCTGGATGCCTTTGCCGCCTGGGAGCCCAACGCCTTCGCCGGAAGCGACAGCGAGTATGCCGGGCGCACGGCTGAAGGCTTCAGCCAGGCCGGACGCTTCATGCCCTGGTGGTACCGCAAAGCCGACGGCACCCTGACAGTCGAGCCCATGGGCGACACACTGGAAAGCCAGAAAAAGTTGGCCACCGGCATCCGCGAGGGCGAGTACTACCTGTGCCCGAAGGAAACACGCCGTCCCTGCATCGTCGACCCGGCGCCCTACGAAATGGGCGGCAAGATGGTCATGATGTCCTCGTTCAACGCGCCGATCCTGGTCGAGGGCCAGTTCCGCGGTTCGGTGGGTGCCGACTTGTCGCTGGACTTCATCCAGGAGCTGCTGCGCAACGCCGATGGCCAGCTTTACGACGGTGCAGGCGAACTGGCGCTGATTTCTGCCAATGGCCGCCTGGTAGCCTTCACCAAGGACGCCAGCAAGCTGGGTGAACCGGCCGACACGGCCATTCCGGGCGAGGCGATCAGGCAGCTGACGAACCTGTCCGACGGCAAGCCGGCCTTCAGCACCGATGGCGAACAGATCCAGCTGCTGATGCCCTTCACCATTGCCGATACCGGCGTGCGCTGGACACTTTTCCTGCAATTGCCGCAGACAGCCGTATACGGCGACCTCAAGCAGCTCCAGACCGACCTCGTCGCGCAACGCGACGCCGATATCTTCGGCATGACCCTAGTCGGCTTGCTCATCGCGGGCCTCGGCCTGCTGGTGATCTGGTTCGTCGGCTACGGCATCGCCCGTCCGCTGCGCCAGATGGTCGGCATGCTGGATGACATCGCCAAGGGTGACGGCGACCTGACCCAGCGCCTGCACAACAACCGCGCTGACGAGATGGGCGCCATCGCCGGCGGTTTCAACACCTTCCTCGGCAAGCTGCAGTCGATGATCAGCCAGGTGGTCACCTCGGTGCAGAAGGTCAGCGACTCTTCCGAGCACACCGCCGACATCGCCATCCGCACCAACCAGGGCGTACAGAAGCAGCTGGCGGAAATCGAGCTGGTGGCCACTGCCGTCCATGAGATGACCGCCACCGCCCAGGACGTCGCGCGCAATGCCACCCACGCTGCGGAAGCGGCCAGCCACGCCGACCAGGCGGCCAACCACGGCAAGCGCATCGTCCACAGCACCGCCGAAGCCATCTCCGCCCTGGCCACCGAGATCGGTCGCGCCGTGGGCGTGGTGCAGACCCTGGCCAAGGACAGCGAGAACATCAACGCCATCCTGGTCGCCATCCGCGGCATCGCCGAGCAGACCAACCTGCTGGCGCTGAACGCGGCCATCGAAGCGGCACGCGCTGGCGAGCAGGGTCGCGGCTTCGCGGTGGTCGCGGACGAAGTGCGCAACCTGGCGCAGAAGACCCAGCAGGCCACCGAAGAAATCCAGACGATGATCCAGCAACTGCAGCACGGCACCCGCGAAGTGGTGAAAGTGATGCAGGACAGTCAGGACAAGACCGATACCAGCGTGCAGCACGCCAACGAGGCTGCCCACGCGCTGGAGTCCATCACCCAGGCGGTATCGGTGATCAACGACATGAACACGCAGATCGCCAGCGCCGCCGAGGAACAGAGCGCGGTTGCCGAGGACATCAACCGCAACGTGATCAACATCGGCCAGGTGGCCAACGAAGTCGCCGGCGGCGCCGACGAAGCCTCCCAGGCCAGCGCCGAGCTGACCAAACTGGCCGAGCAGCAACGGCGGCTGATCAATCAGTTCAAGGTGTAAGCAGAAAAGCCCCTCTCGCGAGGGGCTTGTTCTTTTGTAGGGGCGATTTCAATCGCCAAGCAGGCCGAAGGTCTGCCCTGCTGGCTCCGTGGGGGGGGGCAGCCGAGCTGCCCTTGGCGAATGAATTCGCCCCTACAGGCTCAGGCTGGTGTCAGGCACTCCGGCCCATCGAGCTTGGGATTGTTCACCAGGGTCGCCAGGGCGCGTTCGCGCAGTTGCGGGCCGGGCCGGGCCAGCAGTTCCAGCAATTGCATCGGCGTCGAATCGGCGGCCAGCCAGAGGCGCTGGCCCTCCTCGTCCAGCACCAGCGGGCGACGCAGGTCGGCGACTGGCTGAGTGACCATCGCCAGGCTGAGGTACTCCACATCGCCCACCGGATAGGCCTCCCAGAGGCCAGCGAGGAACAGGGTCCCGCCTTCGGCGCTGACCCAGTAAGGCCGCTTGCGCACGCCGCGCCATTCGTAGAAACCGTTGGCCAGGATCAGGCAGCGCCGCGAGCGGAAAGGCTCGCGGAACATTGGCTGGTCGGCCAGGGTTTCGACCCGGGCGTGCGACGGGGTCTTCGACAGATCGGTGAGCCAGGCCGGCGTAAGGCCCCAGCGGGCCAGGTCGACCCGGCGCTGGCCGTCCAGCTCGCGCAGCATCAGTACCCGGCTGCCGGGGGCCAGGTTCCAGTGGGGTTGTTGGTCGGCGGGAAAACCAGGAATGGCAGCCAGAGCGGGCGACCAGCGGAACAGTGCGAAACGTCCAGACATGAGGCGGCCAGTCGGTGTGCGGGCTTCAGCAGAGCAGAGTCCCGGGGTAACTGTCGGGCTCTTCGCCCGGCAAGGGTTGCGCGGCATTGTACGCGGCGATCAGCCCGCTGGCGCGCTCGGCGTCTTCGTCTTCGACCAGCAGGCCGAGCAAGCCGAACATGGGCAACTCGCCGATGCCGCCCAGCAGGTGCGCACCGGCCAGGTGGGCCTCCACGCCCTCGCTGGCGAGCATGCCCAACAGCAGTTCGGCTTCGATCATGTCCCTGGGCTCATAGACGCGTCGCATCAGTCATCCTCCCGGCGAACCTCCAGGCTCCAGTCCTGGCCATCGGTCCAGAGCAGGAACAGGATGGGCCGGCAGCATACCGGACAGTCTTCGATGTACTGCTGGTCGCCACCGGAAAGGTCGAGCACGGCTTCGGCCCGCTCGCCGCAATAGGGGCATTGGTAGTCCTCTGTCTCCAGCATCCCGCCTCCCGTGTGACTTGCCTGTATAATCGCCGGTCTACTTCAGGCTCCGTGCTGCGGGGCCTCCACCCAATTCCCAGCCGATTCCAGAACAAGAGTGACTAATGGGCGAATTCGAAGCCATCCGACCCTATGACGATGCCGAGGTCCCGGCGGTGCTTGCGCGCCTGTTCGCCGACGACGCTTTCCTCGGCACCCTCACCCGCTATCGTTTTCCGAAACTGGCGGGCCCACTGGGCTGGCTCCTCAAGCCTGTTATAGCTCATCGGCTGCGCCGCGAGTTCGCCAACATCGATTCAGTGTCCGCACTGCAAGACCGTATCGAGCCTTATGTGGACAACACCATCGAGCGCGCCACCGACGGCGTGACCTACTCGGGCGTCGAGCGCCTGAAGCCGGGCACCGCGTACCTGTTGCTGGCCAACCATCGCGACATCGTCATGGACCCGGCCTTCGTCAACTACGCCGTGTACCACGCCGGACTGCCGACGCCACGTATCGCCATCGGTGACAACCTGTTGCAGAAGCCTTTCGTCAGCGACCTGATGCGACTGAACAAGAGCTTCATCGTGCATCGCAACCTTGCCGGGCGTCGCGAGAAGCTGGCGGCTTTCCAGCTGCTGTCGGCGTACATCAATCATTCGATCCAGAAGGATGGCCAATCGATCTGGATCGCGCAGGCCGAGGGCCGCGCCAAAGACGGTGACGACCGTACCGATTCGGCGATCCTCAAGATGTTCCACATGAGCCGCAAGGATGAGGCGTTCGCGGATGTGATTCGCGACCTGCACCTGATCCCGGTCTCCATCAGCTACGAGTACGATCCCTGCGACCAGGCCAAGGCCCGCGAACTGCAGATCCGCGCCAGCACTGGCAGCTACACCAAGGCTCCGGGGGAAGATGACGCGAGCATCGCGCTGGGCATCACCGGCTACAAAGGTCGCGTGCACATCGCCTTCGGCAGTGAGATCGGCAGCGCCAGCGAAGACGCCAAACAACTGGCCCAGGAAATCGACAAACAGATTCTCGGCAGTTATCGCCTGTTCCCTGTTCACTACCTGGCCTACGCCATGTGGGGCGAACGCGATCCTGAACTGCGTGTACCGATTGCCGCCGACCTATTCAAAGGCGACGAACTGGCCCGCGCCAAGGCCGAGTGGCAGAAACGTCTCGACGCCTGCCCCGAGGAGCAGCGCCCCTATCTGATCCAGCAGTACGCCACTCCCGTACGCAATCAGTACCGGATCAAGGCAGGACTGCCCCTGTAACACGGATCCGGAATGCAAGAACGGCGACCCTGGGGTCGCCGTTTTCGTTTCAGCCCGAAGGCATCAGATTTGAGTACTGGCCCAGGAAACCCCCAGCGCCACCGCCAGGCTGAAATAGCCGAAGGCGTAGAAGAAGCGGTTCAGGCGCCGGGCACCTTCATCCTGGGTGTCTGCGGCTTCGTCCACTTCCTCCAGCTCGCTGTCGGCGGCCAGGCGGGCAATGGAACGCTGCTCCCGCAATCGGGTAGCCAGCAGCACCCAGCCGCCAGCACCAGCAAAGAACAAGGCCAGGCCATTGACGACCTGTGCGGGGTGGGCCAGGAACATGGCCCAAAGCGCCTGCAGCGACATCTCTAACTCCGCTTCAGGCCGTGCCACCGTGCACTCAACCTGCAAGACAAATTTCTGCCCGCCCTGATCCGGGGGGTCTATAGGAAGACGCGAGTTTACCGAAACCGCGGCCTGCCCATTCGCTCCTTCCGACGAACGCCGGACTCGCGAAAACCCAAAGCGGCCTGGACAAGAAAAAGCCCGGCACTTGGCCGTAATGCTGTTCAGTTAGCCCCCGCCAACGAGGTGTCGCTGTTGTTGTAGGAGCGAGCTTGCTCGCGAAGCTTTCCGGGTTATCGCCCATTCGCCAGCAAGCTGGCTCCTACAGCGTTTCCCCGCTGCAGAAACCAAGAACGCCGCTCATCCGGTGAGGGATTAGCGGCGTTCTTATGTGAACAGCATTACGGCACTTGGCCGGGCTCTTCGAGAGGAGTGCGCTTACTGCTGCGACAGAACCTGACCGATGGTCGGGTCCTTGAAGGCGCGGGTCATCGCATCGCTCAGTACATCGCTCACCAGCTTGGTATTGGTCTGCTGGTTCGGTGCGGTGCCGAAGCGCTGATTAAGCGAGGCACCGTACTTGCCGCTGTAACGGCGGCTGCTGTTCTGCACGTCGACGCGGAAGCTGGCACTGATGTTGGCCTCGGTGACGTAAGTCTCCTTGGGCGACTGGTACTTCAGGTCAGCCAGGGTCAGGGTCAGCTGCGGGGCGTTATAGGCGTTCGGCGACGGGGTGAAGCCCAGCAGGCGCACCGCAGCCTCGGCCTCGGCTTGCAGACGCGGCAGGATATCCTGGCCCTGTACGCTGATGGCGCTGGTATCGGCGTAGATACCGCCACGGGTGCCGAGCACCGGAGAAGGACGACCGTCGGCGACGCGCACCACCACCGGCTGGCCTTGGCCAACCGGAGTCAGCGGGCCGGTGAGCTTGGGTTGCGGGCTGAGTTGTTGCGGGCTGAGGGCACAGCCGACCAGGGCCAGGCTGAGGGCGGCCAGCAGGCCAAGCAACGGGCGTTTCAGCATGCTTTTATCTCTCCAGGAATGAAGGCAAAACGACCGGCAGTATAACCACCCGGCCGAGGTACTGACAGAGCGCCAGGTCCATGCAATGTCAGACCGCCATCCGCGAACGCGGTTCCTGTCATTCCCCTGTCACGCCCAGCTGGCATAAAGGCGTCAGCCCCACAGGAGTCGTCATGATGTTCCTTCTCTGGTCCTTGTTCGCCCGCCGACCGCAGCGGCGCAGTTTCGCCCTTGTGGACAACGCCGGGATCTGCCGTGGCCTGCACCAAGGCGCCGACCGCCCGGCCAGCGGCAATTGGGTGGAAGTGAGCGAAACCCGCCTCGCCTGGCTCGACCAGCCCCTGCCCGCCAGTGCCCGCGTCGCACCGGTCGTCAGACAACCTTCGCGCCCGCGCGCGTTGGCAGCCTGACCGGTGGATGAATAAAAGTCACACCAAGCGCCCTATTCCGTCCATTTCATCGTTATAATCGCCCCCCGATTATAAGGTCGTCTCCTGATCGGGCCTCGCAACACCGCACCTCGCGCCAGCTTGGGCATCCGCACAGCCCCACAGAGAGCCGTCCACTTTTCGCGCTGCCATCGTTGGCTGGCCGCATCCTTCCGCCCGAATTGCAAACGCTTTTTTGCAGGGACGCATGCGTAGCAACACGTATGCAGACGGAAGCGGCCTGCCTGGGGGTAGCCGATCCTTTTGAGGTTCACGTCTCCAAAAGAGCGTGAGATGACGGTTTTTCACTACTTCACGAGAGAGTGGCGAGCAAATGGCGCAAAACGATTACGAAGCAGTGGACGTGTTGCTGGTCGGGGCCGGCATCATGAGCGCTACGCTGGCGGTACTGCTGAAAGAGCTCGATCCCGGTATCAAGCTGGAGATCGCCGAACTCCGGGAATCGGGAGCCATCGAAAGCTCCAATCCCTGGAACAACGCAGGTACCGGTCATGCGGGCCTCTGCGAGCTCAACTACACGCCCCAGGCGGCTGATGGATCCATCGACATCAAGAAGGCCGTCAACATCAACGCCCAGTTCGAGGTGTCCAAGCAGTTCTGGGCCTACATGAGCGGCAAGAGCGCGTTCGGCTCGCCCAAGACTTTCATCAACGCCGTTCCGCACCTCTCCTTCGTGCGCGGTGAAAAGGATACGGCCTTCCTCAAGAAGCGTTTCGAGTTGCTCCGCCAGCACCACGCCTTCAGCGAGATGGAGTACACCGAAGACCGCGCCACCATGGCCAAATGGACGCCGCTGATGATGAAAGGACGCGATGCGTCCGAGAAAATCGCTGCGACCCGCGCCATGAATGGTACCGACGTCAACTTCGGCGCCGTCACCAACCAGTTGCTGCAGTACCTCTCCAGCCTGCAGGACACCCGCGTCAGCTACTTCCAGAAGGTCACCAACCTCAGCCGCACCGACAAGGGCTGGAAAGTCAGTGTGAAGAACACCGAGACCGGTGCCACGCGTGAAGTGTCCGCGCGCTTCGTGTTCCTCGGTGCCGGCGGTGGCGCCCTACCGCTCCTGCAGCTCTCCGGCATCCCGGAAGGCAAGGGCTTCGGCGGCTTCCCGGTCAGCGGCCAGTGGCTGCGTTGCGACAACCCCGAAGTGGTCAAGCAGCACCAGGCCAAGGTCTACAGCCAGGCCGAAGTCGGCGCACCGCCGATGTCCGTGCCGCACCTGGACACCCGCGTGGTCGACGGCAAGAAGTCCCTGCTGTTCGGACCTTACGCCGGCTTCACCACCAAGTTCCTCAAGCACGGTTCCTTCATGGACCTGCCGCTGTCGGTCCGTCCGAGCAATCTCCTGCCGATGCTCTCGGTGGCCCGCGACAACATGGACCTGACTCGCTACCTGATCAAGGAAGTGATGCAGTCCCAGGATCAGCGCCTGGATGCCCTGCGCAAGTTCTATCCGGACCTGAACCCCGCGGACTGGCGCCTGGAAGTGGCCGGCCAGCGTGTGCAGATCATCAAGAAGGACGCAGGCAAAGGCGGCGTCCTGCAATTCGGTACCGAGCTGGTCTCGGCCGAAGACGGCAGCATCGCGGCCCTGCTGGGTGCGTCTCCGGGCGCTTCGGTGACCGTTTCCATCATGCTCAACCTGATCGAGCGCTGCTTCGCCGAGCAGGCGCGTTCCGAGCAATGGACGGCCAAGCTGAAGGAAATCTTCCCGGCTCGCGAGAAGGCTCTGGAAAGCGATGCAGACCTGTACCGCGAAGTCAGCGCCCGCTCCGATGCAGCGCTTGGGCTGACCAGCGTCGACACCGCGACCCAGAGCATCGCCTGAGTTCCGGCAGCACGCTGAAAGAAAAACCGCCCTTCGGGGCGGTTTTTTATTGCCTGCAGATTCGCTTTTTTTGTAGCAGCGAGCTCTGCTCGCGAACAGGCGTGCCCATCGGCACGCTCCTGGCGTTCGAACCCGCGTCCATGAAAAAGCCCGCTCAATGGCGTAATGCTGTTCAGTTAGCCCCGCCAACGGGGTGTCGCTGTTGTTGTAGGAGCGAGCTTGCTCGCGAAGCTTTCCGGGATATCGCCCATCGCCAGCAAGCTGGCTCCTACAGCGTTTCCCCGCTGCAGAAACCAAGAACGCCGCTCACCCGGTGAGGGATTAGCGGCGTTCTTCTGTGCTCAATGGCGGGCTCTTCAACAGCGCAAAGGGATCAGCCGCGAGCGGCCTTGATCACTTCGATGTAGGGTTCGGCTTGGCGCTGGTCCTGGATCAGGGCGATGAAGTCGTTGCCCTTCTCATCTTTGGCGTTGAGGTCGTAACCCGCTTCGACGAAGAAGCCGACGAAACGCTCGAAGTCGTCGATACGCAGGCCACGGTAAGCCTTGATCAGCTTGTGCAGCGAAGGCGGAGTGGAGTCAGCCGGCTCGACCGCGAGGAACAGCTTGATCGAGTCTTCGGAGATTTCTTCGCCAATCACCTGCTTCTTGTCTTTACGCATCGCTCACATCTCTCGGCCGGGTATCACGGGGCGGGCAGTTTACCCCCGCCGGGCCTGCGCGCTCAACGCAGGCGTACCGCTCCGCTGTGCAGATCGGCCCAGACATGACCGTTGGGGTAACTGAGGAACTGGCAGTACACCGGCCCATTGCGCAGCAGATCGATCACTGCCGAGTACTGCGTCATTGGGTAGTTCAGGTTGAGGATGCGGGTCTGCGGGTCGTAGCCGGGCTTCTTCAGGCTCTTGCCCTCGACATCGAACTGGATCACCACCTGCCGCACGTCGGCGCCCTTGCTGAGCGGCTTGCCCTTGAGGCGCAGCACGGCGGGCGAGGTGATGGGAATCGGCTGCTGGTTGGACTGGCGCTGGCTGCCCAGCACAACCGAGTACTCGGTGATCTGGATCAGTTGCTGCTGATCGGGCTGCTCCTGACGCAGCGAGAGGTCGTCCGGCGGCAGGAACTGGCCATGCATGGGAGCATTTTCGGCGGCGGCCAGCGGCAGGCTCAGGAGAAGGGCCAGGCAGGCCACGAAACGCGAGGGAAGCAACATCGAAGACTCCGGTTTCAGCGGGCGAACACTCTAGCACGGGGCTTTCCGACAGCGGCATTCGACTCTTGCCGACTTACCTCTCAGAGCCTGCCTCCTATACTCGGGAGCTCTGCCTCAGGAGCGACCATGTCCCAATACCTCCCTCCCCTGTTCGCGGCCTTGCGTCAGACGTTGCGCGAGGGCTACTCCCTGGCCGACCTGCGCGGCGACCTGTCTGCCGGCGTCACCGTCGGCATCATCGCCATTCCTCTGGCCATGGCACTGGCCATCGCGGTCGGCGTGGCGCCGCAACATGGCCTCTACACAGTGCTGCTGGCGGCGCCGCTGATCGCCCTCACGGGAGGTTCGCGCTTCAATATTTCCGGGCCTACCGCCGCATTCGTGGTGATCCTGCTGCCCATCACGCAACAATTCGGCATTGGCGGCCTGCTGGTTTGCACACTGATGGCCGGACTGATTCTCATCGCCATGGGGCTGGCACGTCTTGGCCGGCTGATCCAGTTCATTCCCTACCCGGTGACCCTGGGATTCACTGCCGGCATCGGCATCGTCATCGCCACCCTGCAGATCAAGGACCTGCTCGGCCTGCAGTTGGCGGGGACGCCGCAGCACTATGTGGACCAGCTGCGACTGCTGGCCGAAGCCCTTCCGACCGCGCATCTGGGCGATGCCCTGGTGGCTATTACCTGTTTCGCAGTACTGGTGATCTGGCCTCGCCTGGTAGCCAAGGTCCCGGGTCATCTCGTGGCGTTGGCGCTGGGGGCCTTGCTCGGACTGCTGCTGGAAGTCCTGGGCATTCCGGTGGCGACACTCGGCGAGCGCTTCAACTACGTCGTGGATGGCATCAGCCACCCCGGCATTCCGCCCTTCCTGCCAACGTTCGCCTGGCCCTGGGTACTGCCCGGACCTGATGGCCAGCCCCTGGGCCTGTCGTTCGAACTGATCCGCCAATTGCTGGGTCCGGCCTTCGCCATCGCCATGCTCGGCGCCATCGAGTCGCTGCTTTGCGCCGTGGTGGCGGACGGCATGGCGGGTACTCGCCACGATCCCAATGCAGAATTGCTCGGCCAGGGCCTGGGTAATCTGGTCGCGCCCCTGTTCGGCGGCATCACCGCCACCGCGGCAATCGCCCGCAGCGCCGCCAACGTGCGCGCCGGTGCCCGGTCACCCATCGCAGCCATCATCCATACCGGCGTTGTATTGCTGGCGATGCTGCTCCTCGCGCCGTTATTCAGCTACCTGCCCATGGCGGCGCTGGCGGCACTGCTATTGATGGTTGCATGGAACATGAGCGAAGCGCGGCACGTGGTGCACACCCTGCGCATTGCCCCGCGCAACGATGTGCTGGTCCTGCTCACCTGCCTGGTGCTGACGGTCCTGTTCGACATGGTGTTGGCGGTCGGCGTCGGCCTCCTACTGGCCGCCGGCCTGTTCATCAAGCGCATGAGCGACCTTACCGACACCGCGCCCCTCCCCCGCCACTTTCACGAGGCCCTGCGCGACCTGCCCGAACAGGTGCTGGTCTACGCCATTCGTGGTCCACTGTTCTTCGGCGCTGCGGAAAAGGCACTGAGCGTGCTGCGCCGCTTCAATCCCGAAGTGAAGGTGGTGATCGTCGAGATGTCAGCGGTACCGATGCTGGACATGACCGCGCTGGCGGCCCTGGAGAACCTGCTGCACGACTACGGTCGCCAGGGAATCGGCCTGGTGCTGGCCGGAACTTCACCGCGGGTACGGCTCAAGTTGCGCCGTGCCGGCGTGCATCGGGAGACGGGAAAACTGGCCTACGTGAGCACGCTGGAACAGGCTCGCAGCAAGGCGTTGCGCTGGCTGGAGCCTGTCGGGGATCAGGCGAACAGCGAGCGCATCCAGGCCAGATAATCAGCGACGCCTGGCTCGCCCTCGCGGGGCGCCCAGGCCGGTTGCTCACCGTCGCCTACCGGGCGGTAGGGACCGGCCTTGCATTCGAACATCAAGGTGTCGGGCTCCAGCACCACCAGCGCATGGAAGACGCCTGGCGGCAGGTCGACACCAACGCAGTCACCGCCCGCTACCAGCTCTCGCTTATCTGTCACCTGGCCGTCCTCATCGAAGATCAGCAAGCCGAGACGCCCCTTGAGCACCAGCAGGCCCTCTGCCTTGTCCGGAGACAGATGGCGATGCGGCGGAATATAGGTCTCTGGCTGCAGCCCCACCGCCATGCGATGGCAGGGCTCCTCCATGGCGTGGAAGTTGTGATGCTGGCGCTTGCGCGGGCTTGCCGCGGCCTTTTCGGCCAACTCGGTGAACAGGGCCTGATCAAGGAAGCGCGGCGAACTCATGGCTCAGAGTCCCTTGACCGCGAAGATGCCGGCGGCATTACGCCAGTAGCCCTTGTAGTCCATGCCGTAGCCGAAGATGTAGCGGTCTTCGCAGGGCAGTCCCACGTAGTCGGCTTTCAGGTCCGGGCGAGCCTTGCGGTCGTGGGTCTTGTCGATCAGCACGGCGGTGTGCACGTTGGCAGCGCCGGCGTGTTTGCAGAAGTCGATGATGGCCGCCAGCGTATGCCCCTCGTCGAGGATGTCGTCGATGATCAGCACATCGCGATCGATGAAGGAGATTTCCGGCTTGGCTTTCCAGAACAGCTCGCCGCCGCTGGTTTCGTTGCGGTAACGGGTGGCGTGCAGGTAGGACAGCTCCAGCGGGAAGTCCAGCTTGGGCAGCAGTTTTCCGGCGAAGATCAGGCCGCCGTTCATCACGCAGAACACCACCGGGTTGCGTTCGGCCAGTTCGCCGTTGATGGCGGTGGCGACCTGGGCGATGGCCGCCTCGACCTGGGCGTCGGTGTACAGGCAATCGGCTTCGGCCCTTACCTGGCGGATGTGTGCGAGATCGGCGGACATGGCAATTCCTCTGGGTTCTGCGGGGAACAGGCAGGGTTCCCGGTGAAAACTTGAACGGGGCGTCAAGATAAAAGTCGGCAAAGGTACTCATCCGCCTGCCTCGGAGCAAGTCCCGACAGACGAGTGTCGACCATACTGCAGCAGGCTGCTGCCGCGTGTGACAGTTCCTTGCATGGCCGCGACATCCGGGGCCTGGACCCACCAGTCAGTGCAGCACAGCCTGTGATCAATGGATTAAGCTAACGCAATTTTTTTGCCAGCCCGCCGGAGAACCTCCCATGCCCATCCGTGAGATCCGCCATCCGCTGATCCGCCACAAGCTCGGCCTGATGCGCCGCGCCGACATCAGCACCAAGAACTTCCGCGAACTGGCACAGGAAGTCGGCGCCCTGCTGACTTACGAAGCGACCAACGACCTGCCCCTGGAAAACTACGAAATCCAGGGTTGGGCCGGCACGGTGCAGGTGGAGAAGATCGCCGGCAAGAAAATCACCGTCGTGCCCATTCTCCGCGCAGGCATCGGCATGCTCGACGGCGTCCTCAGCCTGATCCCCGGCGCCAAGGTCAGCGCCGTGGGCGTCGCCCGCAACGAAGAAACCCTGGAAGCCCACACCTACCTGGAAAAGCTCGCGCCGGAAATCGACGAGCGCCTGGCGCTGATCATCGACCCGATGCTCGCCACCGGCGGTTCCATGGTCGCCACCATCGACCTGCTCAAGCGCGCCGGCTGCAAGGAAATCCGCGCGATGGTGCTGGTCGCGGCGCCGGAAGGCATCAAGGTGGTCAACGATGCCCACCCGGACGTGATGATCTTCACCGCCTCCATCGATCAGAAGCTCAATGAGCACGGCTACATCATCCCCGGCCTCGGAGACGCGGGCGACAAGATCTTCGGCACCAAGCAGAAGGAAAACTGATCGATGAGCGACGAATTCAAGGACCCGCTCTGGCGCCAGGTCATTTCCGGCGCCCAGATGCTTTTCGTGGCGTTCGGCGCCCTGGTGCTGATGCCGCTGATCACCGGACTGGACCCGAACGTAGCGCTCTTCACCGCCGGTCTCGGCACCCTGCTGTTCCAGTTGGTTACCGGGCGCCAGGTGCCGGTCTTCCTGGCCTCCAGCTTCGCCTTCATCACCCCGATCATCCTCGCCAAGGGCCAGTTCGGCCTGGCCGCGACCATGGGCGGCGTGGTGGCGGCGGGCTTCGTCTACACCTTCCTCGGCCTCGCGGTGAAGATCAAAGGCACCGGCTTCATCGACCGCCTGCTGCCGCCGGTTGTGATCGGTCCGGTGGTGATCTCCATCGGATTGGCCATGGCTCCCATCGCCGCCAACATGGCGATGGGCAAGGGCGGTGACGGCGCCGAGCTGATCCCGTACGCCACCGCCATGTGGATCTCCATGCCGGCGCTGCTCACCACCCTGATCGTCGCCGTATTCGGCAAGGGCATCTTCCGCCTGGTTCCGATCATCTCCGGCGTGGTCGTCGGCTTCGCCCTGTCCTTCTGGTTCGGCGTGGTGGACACCGCGAAGATCGCCGCCGCGCCCTGGCTGGAGCTGCCGAACTTCGTCGCACCGGAGTTCAACCTGCAGGCCATCCTGTTCATCGTCCCGGTGGCACTGGCTCCCGCCATCGAGCACATCGGCGGCGTGATCGCCGTGGGCAGCGTGACCGGCCGCAATTACCTGAAAACCCCCGGCCTGCACCGCACCCTGCTCGGCGACGGCCTGGCCACTTCGGCCGCCGGCCTGTTCGGCGGCCCACCGAATACCACCTATGCCGAAGTGACCGGCGCGGTGATGCTGACCAAGAACTACAACCCGAAAATCATGACCTGGGCCGCCGCCTTCGCCATCGGCCTGGCCTTCATCGGCAAGTTCGGCGCCATCCTGCAGAGCATCCCGGTACCGGTCATGGGCGGCATCCTCTGCCTGTTGTTCGGCTCCATCGCCGCGGTTGGCCTGAACACCATGATCCGCCACCAGGTGGACCTGGCCGAGGCCCGCAACCTGGTGATCGTCTCGGTCACCCTGGTATTCGGCATTGGCGGCATGCTGGTGGGCAGCGGCACTGGCCAGGACGACTTCGGCCTGAAAGGCATCGCCCTCTGCGCCATCGTCGCCATCGCCCTCAACCTGATTCTGCCGGGGCACCAGACCTGGAAGCATCAGGGCGCGGAGGATGCGCCGCATATCTGAGGCCGCGCCATGAAAGAAAAGCCCCGCGAATGCGGGGCTTTTCTTTTGCCGGTGGGGTAAACGCCGCACAAGCCCAACAATCCGAAACACCGCGTTGGGCTTCGTTGCACTCAGCCGCAACCTACGTGGAAGGCTGTGTCTCGCGGAGCATGTTGTCCTCCTGCGGCTCCGCGCCCCAGCGCTGCAATCGCTGCAGGCTCTCGCGATAAGGTTTGAGCCCGGCCCACAGCAGCACCACCGAACTCGCCACCGCGAGGGTGGTTACGATCAGCAGCGAATAACGCAGGGCCTTGTCGTCGGCGAACACGTAGTCGGTTACCAGGGCGACGGCGGTTGGACCGAAGCCGAGGCCGATCAGGGTGATCACGAACAGGTAGATGGCCGAAGCCTGGCCGCGCATGGCGTTGGGCATGATTTCCTGGATGGCGGCCGGCGCCACGCCGAAGGGCATGCTCAGGCAGAACACGGTAGGCGCCATCAGTACTGTTACCCAGAACGCGTCATCCAGCAGGGGAAACAGCACCACCAGCGGCAGGGCACCGAGGGCGGCGAACAGGCCGACGCGCATGTTGGCATCCGCGCGACCGTGCTTGGCCATCCAGTCCGCCAGGCGTCCACCGAAGACGATCCCCAGGCAACCGAACACCGCTACCAGACTGCCGTAGATCACGCCCACCTGGCCGGCGTCCCAGCCATGGGTACGGATGTAGAAGGTGGGAATCCACGCTGCACTGCCGTAGCCGGCAAAGGCCAGGCCGGCGAATCCGAAGTTGTGGCAGATGACGGTGCGCCGATTGCTACGCAGGTAACGCCCCACTTCCGCAAGGGGCACCACGACACCGGCACCGATGCCGCGCCGCTGCGGTTCGCGTACTGCCAGCATCAGCAGGGTGAAGAGTACGCCGGCGGCGCCAAGGATCAGGAAGATCAATTGCCAGGGCCGGACCTCGCCCAGCACCGGCAAATGCACCTCGCCCTGGGCAGACGCGAACTTGATCACCAGCCCGCCCAGCAGGAAGGCCAACCCGGAACCGAGATAGACGCCCATGGAGTAGACGCTGATAGCCGTTGCGCGGCGCTCCTTGGGAAAGCTGTCGGCGATCAGCGAATAGGCCGCCGGCGACAGGGCTGCCTCGCCCACACCTACACCGATGCGGCAGAGCAGGAACTGCCAATAGAGCTTGGCCATGCCACACGCGGCGGTGGCGGCACTCCAGAACAGCACGCCGACGGCGATCAACCCGCGCCGGCTGCGGCTGTCGGCCAGACGCCCCAGTGGAATGCCGCAAACGGTATAGAAGAGCGCAAAGGAGAGGCCCATCAGCAGGCTCATCTGCGTGTCGCTGATGACCAGGTCACGGCGGATGGGCTCCACCAGCAGGTTGAGAATCTGCCGATCGATGAAGGACAGCACATAGGCCACCATCAGGATGGCGACGGTGGTCCAGGCTCTCAGGCCCGAGGGATAGCCATTGTTCTTGTTCTGCATGGGCTCTCCTCGGCGCCGCCGGTGCGGCGCACGACGGTTGAAGAAGAGCCCAGCTTAGGTGTCCATGGGCGGCCTGAATACGAGAACGGTCGTCATATAGGCAGGCTGAATGCGATCCGTGCCCTTCGGCTAATGACTATCCCTGAAATCATCGTAGGAGCGAGCTCTGCTCGCGAAGGAGCTCCCGCTCACTCCTACGTACGTGGGGTCACAGAGGCCGCACGGCGGTTTCGCACAGTTTCGCCAGGGCCGAAACCCACTGTGGATGGCTGTTCATGCAGGGCACCAGCACCAGTTCCTGGCCACCTGATTCCTGGAACTGCTCGCTGCCGCGCTGGCCGATTTCTTCCAGCGTCTCGATGCAGTCGGCAACGAAGGCCGGGCACATCACCAGCAGCTTCTTCACGCCCTGCTTCGCCAGTTCATCGAGTCGAGCTTCGGTGTAAGGCTCGATCCACTTGTCCTTGCCCAGGCGCGACTGGAAGGACACCGACCACTTGCCGGGCGCAAGGCCGGCACGCTCGGCGAAAGCTTCCGCCGTGCGCTGGCACTGGCTGCGGTAGCAGACGGCCAGGACCTCGTCGCTGACACCGCGGCTGTCGGCGGCGCTCAAGTCATGCTGCGGGTCGATACCCTTGACCAGCTTGCGGATATGCCGCTCGGGCAAACCGTGGAAGCTCAGCAGCAGGTGGTCGAAGTCCTGCTCCAGGTAGGGCTTGGCGCTGGCCACCAGGGCATCCAGGTAGTCCGGCTCGGCGAAGAATGGTGGCAGCACCGCAACGTCCAGCTTGAGGTCATTTTCGCGGATCACCCGACGGGCTTCCTCGATGGCGGTCGTGGTGGTGCTGTCGGCGAACTGCGGATAGAGCGGTGCCAGGGTCACGCGCTTGATGCCCTGTGCTGCCAACTTGCGCAGGGCGCTTTCGATGGACGGTTCGCCATAGCGCATCGCCAGCTCTACCGGGCCATGCCGCCAGTGGGGAACGATGGCGTCCTGTAATTCGCGACTCAGGACGATCAGCGGTGAGCCGTTCGGCCACCAGATGGACGAATACGCATGAGCCGACTGCGCCGGACGCTTGATCAGGATCAGCGAAACCAGCAGGCGCCGTAGCGGCCAGGGCAGGTCGACGACATAGGGGTCCATGAGGAACTGATCGAGGTAGCTCCGTACGTCCTCCACCTTGGTGGAAGCCGGGGAACCCAGGTTGACCAGCAGCAGCGCGTGATCAGTCATCAAACATCCTTAGGCTTCAGCAGGTCGCCGAGCGCCATGTCCAGATCGGTGAATGCAAAGGTGAAACCCGCCGCCCGCAATCGGGCCGGTACCGCACGCTGGCCGCCGAGCAGCAGGCCGGCCAGCTCACCCAGCACCAGGCGCAGGACGAAGGCCGGTGCCGGCATGAAGGCTGGCCGCCCCAATGCGCGACCCAGGCTCCGGGCGAAGTCGCGGTTGCGCACGGGCTGCGGCGAGCACGCATTATAAGGACCGCGCGCGTCGCTCCGCTTCAAGAGAAAATCCATCAGGGCAATTTGGTCGTCGAGGTGCACCCAGGGCATCCATTGCCGGCCATTGCCCAAAGGGCCGCCCAGCCCCAGGCGAAAAGGCGGTACGAGGCGTTTGAGGAACCCGCCATCACGCGCCAGCACCAGACCGGTGCGCACCAGCACGACGCGGATGCCGAATGCCTCTGCGCGTTGCGCGGTCTCCTCCCAGGCCACGCACAGCTGGCTGGCGAAATCATCGGTCACGGGCGGTGAATCCTCGGTCAGTTCCCGCTCGCCCCCATCTCCGTACCAGCCAACCGCCGAGCCATTGAGCAGGACCTGCGGCATCTGGCCGCGTTTCTCCAGCCATTCCAGCATTTGCTCGGTCAGGGTGATACGGCTGCCCCAAAGTTGTGCCTTGCGCTTGTTGCTCCACGGCCGGTCGGCGATGGGTTCGCCCGCCAGATTGACGATGGCATCCAGGGGCTCGTCCCCGTAGTCGGGAAACTGGCCGATGCCGCGCACCGTGCGACCGCAGAGGCTGGCGACGCTCTGCGGCCGCCGGCTCAGCACCGTGAGCTGATGGCCTTCCGCGAGCCAACGCTGGCAGAGCGCACGACCGATCAGACCAGTACCGCCGGTCAGCAATATGTGCATGGCATCCTCCTCGCATGGCGCTAACTGCGGATATCGCCCTAGTCTGGTTTATGACGAATCAACGTGCCCCGGTTCGGGCCGTGTATCGTCAGAAATGCAGAAGTCAGCGATTGGAACCGATCGACCTGTACAAAGCTTGAATTTTGTACAGGTGTTGTCTAAAGCGTAGCCTGTAGCCATAGGTAACGAGGTAGACCATGAGTGCACCTATCGCCATCATCGGCACCGGCATAGCCGGCCTTTCCGCCGCCCAGGCGCTGCACGCAGCCGGGCACACCGTGGAGCTCTTCGAGAAGAGCCGCGGCAGTGGCGGACGTATGGCCAGCAAGCGAAGCGACGCCGGCTCCGTGGACCTTGGCGCTCAATATTTCACCGCCCGCGACCGTCGCTTCGCCGAGGTGGTGCAGCAATGGCGCGATCGCGGCTGGGTCGCAGAATGGTCGCCCAGTCTCTACCACTTCAGCGAAGGCCAACTGCTCCCCTCCCCCGACGAGCAGATCCGCTGGGTCGGCACGCCACGCATGAGCGCCATCACCCGCGCCCTGCTCGGTGCCCTGCCGGTGAACTTTGCCTGCCGCATCACCGAGGTCTTCCGTGGCGAACGCCATTGGGGCCTTCAGGATGCCGAAGGCCTGAGTCACGGTCCGTTCAGTCATGTGATAGTCGCGACCCCGGCGCCCCACGCCGCTGCCTTGCTGGCTGCCGCGCCGAAGCTCGCCGGTGCCGCCGCGAGCGTCGCCATGGAGCCGACCTGGGCGGTGGCGCTGGGCTTCAGCGAACCGCTGGATACCCGCGTCGAAGGCTGCTTCCTGCAAGACAGCCCGCTGGACTGGCTCGCCCGCAATCGCTCCAAGCCCGGCCGCGAAACCAGCCTGGATACCTGGGTACTGCACGCCACCAGCAACTGGAGCAAACAACACCTGGACATGCCCAAGGACGCGGTGATCGAACACTTGCACGGCGCCTTCGCGGAGATGATCGGCTGCGCGGTTCCAGCGCCGAACTTCAGCCTGGCGCATCGCTGGCTCTACGCAAGGCCGAGCCAGGCGCACCAATGGGGCGCACTCGCCGATGCCGATCTGGGTCTTTACGCCTGTGGCGACTGGTGCCTGTCCGGTCGCGTGGAAGGTGCCTGGCTCAGTGGCCAGGAAGCCGCCCGGCGCCTGCTCGAGCACCTGTAATCGCCCCGCGACCCCAGCTGCGCTCCTCTCGAAATGGACGGCTTTTTGGCCGTCCAGACACGTAAACACCGCCTCCCACCTCGATGCGCAGTGATGCCCTGATTGCTCGGCTTTCGCTCATACCCCGTCCATCCATAACTTGTACAAGCCATTTGACCTGTACAAGTAAGGCGCTATGATTTCAGAAAATCTGTACAAGATCCACGCCTTGTACAACTCATGTCCAGGTAACACCTATGGCCATGCATTTCGATCTGATACAGCGCCCCCAACTGGGTATCAGCGCCTGCCTTCTCGGTGAAACGGTGCGTTTCAACGGTGGGCACAAGGCTTCACGGCTGTGCAGCCACAGTCTGGGGGCGTACTTCGACTTCGTTCCCCTGTGCCCGGAAGTGGCCATCGGCCTCGGCATACCTCGCGCGCCCATTCGGCTGATTGGCGACCCCAAAGCACCGCGCGCGGTCGGCACGCGCCCACCGCAGCGCGATCACACCGAAGCGCTGGCCCAATTCGGCAAGAGCATGGCGGAGCAGCTCGACAACATCAGTGGCTACATCTTCATGCAGAAGTCACCTTCCTGCGGGCTGGCGCGGGTCAAAGTCCATCAGGCCAGTGGTCAGGCTATCGAAGGCGGCGGCCGAGGCATCTTCGCCAGCGCCTTCTGCGCCCTGCGTCCGGATCTGCCGGTGGAGGAGGAAGGTCGCCTCAACGACCCCGTGCTGCGGGAAAACTTCTTCACCCGTGTCTACGCCTACGCGCAGTGGCAAGCGCTGTGCCGCGAGGGACTGACACACAAGGCGATCATCGCGTTCCATTCCCGCTACAAGTACCAACTGATGGCCCACGACCCGGTTCAGTACAAAGTCCTGGGCCGACAGCTCGGCGACATCGGCGCGCACCCGGCAACCGAGATCGGACCGCGCTACTTTTCCTCGCTCATGACGGCCCTTGGCAAATGTGCCACGCGCGGCACCCACAGCAACGTGTTGCAGCACCTCTGCGGTTATCTCAGGCCGCACCTCAACCCCCTGGAAAAGGCCGAGCTCCAGCGCCTGATCGAGCAGTACCGCAGCGGCGTCATCCCGCTGGTTGTGCCCATCACCCTGCTCAAGCATCACTTCAGCAGCCACCCGGATCGCTACATCGCCCAGCAGGCCTACCTGCAGCCGCATCCGGAAGAACTCAGCCTGCGCAACGCCGTGTAGCCATGGACAGCCCAGGCGATACCTCCATGGAAATCGACTACCAGGCCGCGCTGTCTCAGGGACTCCTGCCCATACGCGAAGTGGCACGCCAGACCGGCGTGATCCCGGTGACCCTGCGCGCGTGGGAGCGCCGCTATGGGCTGGTCGTGCCGCTGCGCACCCGCAAGGGCCACCGTCTTTACACGGCGGAGGATGTAGCGCGCATTCGCCTGATCCTCACCTGGCTGGACCGGGGTGTCGCCGTCGGCCAAGTCAAAGGACTTCTCAAGGAACAACCAGCGCCCCTCATCAAGCCTACGCAGGATTCCCCTTGGGACCAGCAGCGCCAGCATCTGCTGGAAGCCATCGGCAACCTCGCCGAACGCCCATTGGACGAGTATTTCAATGCCGCCGTGGCGCTCTATCCGCCGCAAACCCTCTACCGCCAGTTGTTGCAGCCCCTGCTGGAAGAACTGGATCAACGTTGGCGCGGCCGGTTCGGCGGCGAGGTGGAGCGTGTGTTCCTGCACGCCTGGCTGCGTACCAAGCTGGGCGCAAGGCTCTACCACAACAACCGCCAGCACAACGGGGCACCGGTGCTGATGATCAATGTATCGGAGCTGGCCATGGAGCCCGGACTCTGGCTCACGGCCTGGCTCGCCAGCAGCGCCGATTGCGCAGTCGTTGTCTTCGACTGGCCGGTGCCTGCCGCCGAACTGGCCCTGGCGGTGGCCCGCATCCAGCCCTGCGCGCTGTTGCTCTATTCCAGCCAGCCACTCAGCCCTGGGCACCTGCCCAGACTGCTCAACGGCCATCCCTGTCCGTGCCTGCTGGCGGGCCCAGCAGCGGCCATTCACCAGGCCGATCCCACTCCCGGCGTCGTTCGGGCCGAAACGCCGCTCGACGCTTTGCAGGCCCTGTCAGACCTCGGCCTGCTCCACAACCGATAAAGGAATGCGCCATGCGCCAGCTCATCTGGTTCCGCACCGACCTGCGCGTGCAGGACAACACAGCCCTGCAAACCGCCCTCACCTCGGGCCCCACACTGGCGCTGTACCTCATCAGTCCGGGTCAGTGTCGAGCCCACGACGACGCTCCTGCCAAGGTGGATTTCTGGCTGCGCAACCTGGCTGAGCTGGCCTGGGCACTGGACCGGCTGAACGTGCCGTTGCTGATCCGCTATACCGACACCTGGGCGGAGGCGCCGCAAGTGCTGCGCGAGGTCTGCCACGAGTTCGACATCGGCTCGGTGCAGGTCAACGAGGAATACGGCATCAACGAGGCCCGGCGTGATCGGCGGGTGGCCGATCTGTTGGCGGCAGACAAAATCGTCCTGCGCAGCCATCTCGACCAGCTGCTGTTCCGCCCCGGCAGCGTGCTGACCCAATCCGGCACCTGCTTCCAGGTCTTCAGCCAGTTTCGCAAGGTCTGCTACCAGCGCCTGCACACCGCTCTACCGATTTGCCTGCCGCCACCTGTGGCACAGGAGAAGCTGGATATCCCCAGCGATACGCTCCCGACTTCGGTGGAAGGGTTCCCGACACCTCCGGAAAGCCTGCGGCAACTCTGGCCGGCGGGCGAAGAAGCCGCACGCGAACGCCTGGATGCCTTCGCCCTGGAAGAGCTCTGGTGCTACGAGGAACGCCGTGACTTCCCTGCGGCAGCCGGTACCAGCCAGATTTCGCCTTACCTCGCCGCTGGCGTGCTTTCGCCCCGCCAGTGCCTGCACGCGGCGCTGCGCAATAACATCGGGGAGTTCGACAGTGGCAACCCCGGCGCCGTTTGCTGGATAAACGAACTGCTCTGGCGCGAGTTCTACAAGCACATCCTGGTAGCCTTTCCCCGGGTTTCCCGCCACCGCCCTTTCCGCAAGGAAACCGAAGCGCTGCCCTGGCGCCGAGCGCCGGAGGAACTGGAAGCCTGGCAGCAGGGCCGTACCGGCATTCCCATCGTCGACGCAGCGATGCGCCAGTTGCTCGCCACCGGCTGGATGCACAACCGCCTGCGCATGGTGGTGGCCATGTTCCTCACCAAGAACCTGCTGATCGACTGGCGCGAAGGCGAGCGCTGGTTCATGCGCAACCTGATCGACGGCGACCTGGCGGCGAACAACGGCGGATGGCAGTGGAGCGCCTCGACCGGCACCGACGCGGCGCCCTACTTCCGCATCTTCAACCCGATCAACCAGTCGCAGAAGTTCGACCCCGACGGCCGATTCCTGCGTCAGTGGTTACCGGAGCTGGCTCATCTGGACAATCGGGATATCCACAACCCGGCCGGCTTGGGTGGCCTCTACGGCGTGACGGGGTATCCAGTGCCGCTGGTGGACCTCTATGCCAGCCGCGATCGGGCACTGGAGGCATTCCGGAACCTTTCGGAACGCACGGTCTGAAGAGGTGCGGACAATAAAAAACCGGGCGCTTGGCCCGGTTTCGATGCAGCAGATTCGCCTCAGAAGGACAGGCGATAGTGCAAGGTATAGGCCTCCACGCCATCGTTCGGCTGCTTGATGCCGGCGTTGGAATAGTGCATGGCGCGTACGCCGACTTCCTGATTGGCGAAACGCAGGCCCAGGCCGATGCGGTCTTCAAATTGGAAGGAGGAACCCAGGTCGTTGTCTTCCAGGTCGGTGTCCGAGAAGACGGCAACGCCGATGCCGGCTTCGATATACGGCTTCACGGTTTCCCCGGCGAACTCGTAAACGAATACCGGAGAGAAGGACAGGCTGTTGTTGCTGGAAGTCTCATCACCTTCCCAATAGGTATAGGCGGCATCCCAGTAACCGGTCAGACGCCCCACATTGGTCTGGAACCAACTGCTGGAGAAGTCGAACTGGGTCCCCAACCGATAAACCATGGTGGAATCGCCGGTCTGGCCAATGTCCAGGGAAACGTCTGCAGCCTGGGCGGAAACGACCTGGCCGAGAGAGAGGGTTGCAGCGGCGGCCCAGCAGAAAAGCTTCTTCATGAAACCAATCCTTTTTCTGAAGTGCAGGCAGAAAATTCGTAATACCTGTCGGCGATTATAGATAGCTTTTTAATCGGGGAAAGAAATCTGACGGACTTTTGTATCAATCCGGAAACTTGTCCACGTGGGCGGATTCTCCCCAGAGAATGGGCAGGATCTCCTGCATCGCCAATGGATCGCCACTGGACCAGAAACGACAATGTTCGGCCTCAGCGTCTGCCAACAGGCCGCGTGCCTCGAGCAGCCGCTGCAACTGCCGGGCGACTGCCGCGCCGGTATCGATCAGGCTGACCGACTGCGGCACCATCTCGCGCAGCAACGGCCGCAGGAAGGGGTAGTGAGTGCAGCCGAGGATCAGGGTATCGCTTCCCTCGGCCAGCAGCGGCTCGACGTAGGCTTTCAGCAGGGCACGCGTTTCCGGCCCTCGCAGGTCGCCGGCCTCGATGCGCTCGACCAGCCCCGGACAGGGCTGGGTAATGACGCGCACATCGCCCGCGAACCGATCCAGCAATGCCGCGAACTTGGCGCTCTTCAATGTGCCGGTGGTCGCCAGCACCCCCACCACGCCGCTACGTGTCGCTGCCGCAGCCGGTTTCACTGCCGGCTCCATGCCGACGATAGGCAGTTGTGGATAACGCTCCCGCAGGTCGGCCACAGCGGCCACGGTAGCGGTGTTGCAGGCCAGCACCAGCGCCTTGGCTCCCTGGCCGAGAAGGAACTCGGCAATGCGGTGGCTGCGCTCGCGGATGAAGTCGGCGCTCTTCTCGCCGTAGGGCACGTGACCACTGTCCGCGACGTAGAGAAGGGATTCGCGGGGCAGCAAGGCACGGATTTCCCGGAGTACGGAAAGGCCGCCGACGCCTGAGTCGAAGACCCCAACCGCCGCCTCAGGCATGCCGCACTCCACAGACTTCGCAGGCTGGGTCGCGTTTCACGCGCAGCTCCCGGAAACGACTGCCCAGGGCATCCACCAGCAACAGGCGACCGACCATGGGTTCGCCGAAGCCGGCGATCAGCTTGAGCGCTTCCAGGGCCTGCAGGCTGCCCACCAGGCCGACCAGCGGGCCGACCACGCCGGCTTCGCTGCAGGTCAGTTCGGCTTCGCTGCCATGGCCGTAGAGGCAGTGGTAGCAGGGGCTGTCGTCGCGTCGAGGATCGAAAACCGAAAGCTGGCCCTCGAGTCGGATGGCGGCGCCGGATACCAATGGCTTGCCCGCAGCGACGCACGCCGCGTTCACCGCTTCGCGGGTACCGAAGTTGTCGGTGCAATCCAGGACGACGTCGACAGCGGCGACGGCCGCGGCCAGGGAGTCCACGTCCAGCGCGCGGCTATGCGGCACCAGACGGACCTCGGGATTCAGCGCGGCAAGACGGGCCATGGCCGAGTCGACCTTGCTCAGCCCGACGCTGTTGCTGTCGTGGACGATCTGCCGTTGCAGGTTGGTCAGGTCGACGCTGTCGAAGTCCGCGAGATGCAACTCACCCACGCCGGCAGCGGCCAGGTAGAGGGACACCGGCGAGCCCAGACCGCCGAGGCCGACGATCAGGACGCGGCCCTGCTTGAGGCGCAGCTGACCATCGATGTCGATCTGCGGCAGGAGGATCTGCCGGCTGTAGCGAAGGAGTTCCTGGTCACTCAGCATGGCCATTGCCCAAGGGAAATACGTTCATGACCGCCCAGGTCGCGGCGGCTCTCCACCAGTTGGAAGCCCTGCTGAGCGAGCAGGTCCCGCACAGCCGGAGCCTGATCGTAACCGTGCTCCAGCAGCAGCCAGCCACCCGGTAGCAAGTGTCGCGGCGCGTCGGCGATGATCCGGCGAATGTCGTCGAGGCCATCCGCTCCGGCCACCAGGGCGCTGGAGGGTTCGAAGCGCACATCGCCCTCGGCCAGGTGCGGGTCCTGGGCGCGAATGTAGGGCGGGTTGCTGACAATCAGTGCGAATCGTTGCCCACCCAGGGCGGAGAACCAGTGGCTTTCCACGAACTTGGCATTGTTCAGTTTCAGTCGCGCACGGTTGCGCTCGGCCAGGTCCACAGCGGCGGCAATGCGATCGACACCGGTGACTTTCCAGCCCAGGCGCTCACAGGACAGGGCCAGGGCGATTGCGCCAGTGCCGGTGCCCAGGTCGAGCACCTCGGCCGGGTTCGCCGGCAGTACCGCCAGGGCGGTTTCCACCAGCAATTCGGTGTCCGGGCGCGGAATCAGGGTATCCGGGGCCACTTCCAGGTCCAGGCTCCAGAAACCCTGGTGACCAAGGATGTAAGCCACCGGCTCGCCGCTGCGGCGACGCTCCAGGAAGCTGGCGTAGCGTTCGGCCACTTCGCTGGAAACCACGCGCTCCGGCCAGGTGTGCAGGAAGCTGCGCGGCTTGCCGAGGGCGGCGGACAGCAGTAGTTCGGCGTCCAGGCGCGGGGTGGGCGAGTCCGGCAGGCGGGCTTCGCCGAGGAGGCTGGCGATGATGGTCACGTCAGTCCCCCAGCGCTGCCAACTGGTCAGCCTGGTATTCGGCGAGCAGCGGCTCGATCACGGCCTCGACGCTGCCGGCCATGACGTCGTCCAGTGCATAAAGCGTGAGGTTGATGCGATGGTCGGTGACCCGGCCCTGCGGATAGTTGTAGGTGCGGATACGTTCGGAGCGGTCGCCGGAGCCCACCAGCAAACGGCGGGTATCGGACATTTCCTTGTGGGCTGCAGCTTCCTGCTGGTCGTTCAGCTTGGCCGCCAGCCAGGCCATGGCCTTGGCGCGGTTCTTGTGCTGGGAGCGCTCTTCCTGGCACTCGACGACGATGCCCGACGGGATGTGGGTGATGCGCACCGCCGAGTCGGTCTTGTTCACGTGCTGGCCACCGGCGCCGGAAGCGCGATAGGTATCGACACGCAGATCGGCGGCGTTGATCTCGATGGCGGCCTGCTCGTCCGGCTCGGGCAACACGGCCACGGTGCAGGCGGAGGTATGAATGCGGCCCTGGGATTCGGTTTCCGGCACCCGCTGCACGCGATGCGCGCCGGACTCGAACTTGAGCTTGGCGTAAACGTTCTCGCCTTCGACGCGGGCAATCACTTCCTTGTATCCGCCGTGCTCCCCCTCGTTCTCGGAGAGGATCTCGACACGCCAACCCTGGCGCTCGGCATAACGGGAATACATGCGGAACAGGTCGCCGGAGAAAATCGCCGCCTCGTCACCGCCCGTGCCGGCACGAATCTCCAGGAAGACGTTGCGGCCGTCGTTGGGGTCCTTCGGCAGCAGCATGCGCTGGAGGCGGTCTTCCAGTTCCACCAGCTGCTCTCGAGCCTGGCCCACTTCTTCTTCGGCCATCTCGCGCAGGTCCGGGTCGCTGTCCTTGAGCAGCGCCTGGGCGCCCTCGAGGTCCCCCTGAACCTTGCGGAACTCGCGGAAGGCGAGGATCACCGGCTCGACCTCGGCGAACTCCTTGGAGTAAGCCCGGAACTTGCCCTGGTCAGTGATGACTTCGGCATCGCCGAGCAGGGCAGTGAGTTCCTCGTAACGGTCCTGGAGGAGGTCGAGCTTGTTCAGCAGGGAAGCTTTCATTGCGAACGTTTATCCGAGCCCTCGTCGAGGGCGAAGAGTTCCTGGGCCACGACCAGTGCGTCGAAGCGGCCATCGGCGGAGAGTTTCTTCAGCTGCACGCTGGGAGCGTGCAGCAGCTTGTTGGTGAGGCCGCGGGCAAGTTGCGCCATCACTTCCTCGGCCGAGGTGCCGTTCTGCAGCAGGCGCTGGGCCTTGGCCACCTCCTCATCACGCAGACGCTCGGCCTGCTGGCGGTAGGCACGCAGCACGTCGACTGCGGCCAACTCGCGCAGGCGCTGCATGAACTCGTCGACGCCGGCGCCGACCAGTTCTTCGGCGGCCTGCGCCGCGCCCTGGCGGCTCTTGAGGTTTTCCGCGACCACCTCGTGCAGGTCGTCCACGGTGTAGAGGTAGACGTCATCCAGCTCGCCGACTTCGGGCTCGATGTCGCGCGGGACGGCGATGTCGACCATGAAAATCGGCTTGTGCCGGCGTTGCTTCAGTGCGCGCTCCACCGCGCCCTTGCCGAGGATGGGCAACTGGCTGGCAGTGGAGCTGATGACGATGTCGCTGTTGACCAGCTCCTGGGGCATGTCGGCCAGCAACACCGCGTGGGCACCGAACTCTTCGGCGAGGATGCTGGCGCGTTCCAGGGTCCGGTTGGCGACGACGATGCGCTTCACCCCCTGCTCATGCAGATGGCGGGCGACCAGGGTGATGGTTTCGCCCGCGCCGATCAGCAGCGCCTGACTGCGGTGCAGGTCGGAGAAAATCTGCTTGGCCAGGCTGACGGCAGCGAAGGCCACGGAAACCGGGTTCTCGCCGATGGCGGTATCGGTACGCACCGTCTTGGCCGTGCTGAAGGTCGCCTGGAATAGACGGCCAAGCAACGGGCCGACGGTGCCGGCCTCGCGCGCAACGGCGTAGGCGGACTTCATCTGGCCGAGGATCTGGGGCTCGCCGAGGACCATGGAGTCCAGCCCGGAGGCCACCCGCATCATGTGGCGGACGGCGTCATCGTCCTGGTGCACGTAGGCGCAGGCGCGCAACTCTTCCAGGCTGAGGTTGTGATAGCCGGCCAGCCACGCGAGTACTTCATCGGCGCTCGGGTGATCCTGCTCCAGGTAGAGCTCACTGCGGTTGCAGGTGGAGAGGATGGCCGCCTCACGGCTGGGCGTGATGCGACACAGCTGCTGCAGGGCCTCCACCAGCTGCTCGGGGGTGAAGGCCACGCGTTCGCGGACGTCCACCGAGGCGGTCTTGTGGTTGATACCAAGAGCAATGAAGGCCATGCAGGGTCGCTAACTGAAACGGGAGGGCGCGCAATTGTCCTACTTCACCCGAACGACGACAACCACTGCCGATAATTGTCTGCCCGCCCAGGTTTTGCCCCGCCGCAGGTCGGCCCCCGCCCCATGTGCTAGCCTGACGGCTTGTGTCATGATGGGCCACTCGCTGGTTAGCCCCCTCCTTCCTATATGAATAGATCCCTCGCGTTGCTGACCGCCTTGCTGTTCCTCGGCGGCTGTCAGAGCTTGACCCACAAGTCCCCGGACGGCACTCCACCGGTCGAGGAAGGCAACCAGGCCTCCACGCCCGCCAAGCCCGAGGTCTATGGCTCGTTCAACCGCGAAACCCTCTACGCACTGCTCGCCGCTGAACTGGCCGGGCAGCGCAATCGCTTCGACATCGCCCTCGGCAACTATGTGCAACAGGCCAATGCCACGCAGGACCCGGCCGTGTCCGAACGCGCCTTCCGCATTGCCGAATACCTCGGTGCCGATCAGGCAGCGCTGGATACCGGGCTGATCTGGGCCAAGAGCGCCCCTGACAACCTCGACGCCCAGCGCGCTGCCGCCGTACAGCTGGCCCGCGCCGGACGCTACGACGAAGCCATGGCCTATATGGAGAAGGTGCTCCAGGGTCAGGGCGACACCCACTTCGACTTCCTCGCACTCTCCGCCGCGGAGACCGATGCCGATACCCGCGCCGGCTTGCTGCAGAGCTTCGACCGCCTGCTGGCCAAACATCCCGACAACAGCCAGCTGGTGTTCGGCAAGGCCGTGCTGCTGCAACAGGATGGTCGCACCGAAGAAGCCCTCACCCTCCTCGAAGGCGTCCCCGCCAACGATAAGGAAATCGCCCCGATCCTCCTCCGCGCCCGTTTGCTGCAAAGCCTCAAGCGTGGCGATGAAGCCCTGCCGCTGCTGCAGAAAGCCATCAAGCAGCACCCGGACGACAAACGCCTGCGCCTGACCTACGCCCGCATGCTGGTGGAGCAGGACCGCCTGGACGAAGCCAAGTCCGAGTTTGCGGGCCTGGTACAGCAGTTCCCCGACGACGACGACCTCCGCTACTCCCTGGCACTGGTCTGCCTGGAAGGCGAAGCCTGGGACGAAGCCCAGGTCTACCTGGAAGAGCTGGTGGAGCGCGGTAGCCACGTCGATTCCGCCCACTTCAACCTGGGGCAGGTCTACGAAAAGCGCGGCGACAAGGAAAGCGCCCTGATCGAGTACGCGTTGGTCGGCCCCGGCAATGACTACCTGCCCGCGCAGGTGCGTCAGGTGGAAATCCTCCTCGAAAGCGGCCGCGCCGATGAAGCCGAGGCCCGCCTGGCCAAGGCCCGCGATGCCCAGCCTGATTACGCCATCCAGCTTTACCTGATCGAAGCCGAGAGCCTGGCCGAGCGCCAACAGCCGGAGCGCGCCTGGAAGGTCATCCATCAGGGGCTGCAGCAGTTCCCGGATGATCTCAACCTTCTCTACACCCGCGCAATGCTGGCCGAGAAGCGCAACGACCTCGCCCAACTGGAAAAGGACCTGCGCTTCATCATCGAACGTGAGCCCGAAAACGCCATGGCGCTGAACGCCCTTGGCTACACACTCGCCGACCGCACGACGCGCTACGACGAAGCCAGGAAGCTGGTGGAACAGGCCCACAAGCTCAACCCCGATGACCCCGCGATCCTCGACAGCCTCGGCTGGGTGAATTACCGCATGGGCAATCTCTCGGAAGCCGAACGGCTGCTGCGCCAGGCGCTGCAGGAATTCCCCGACCACGAAGTGGCCGCCCACCTCGGCGAAGTGCTCTGGGCCCAGGGCAAACAGGTCGAAGCCCGCAAGGTCTGGGCAGATGCCCTGCAGAAGCAGCCCGATAGCGCCATCCTTCGTGACACCCTGCAACGCCTGACTGGCTCCGGAAATCTCTGATCCATGCGTTTACGTAATCTCCTGGCCGTCGGTGCGCTAGTCCTGCTCACCGGCTGCTCCGCCCTCGCCCCGCGCGAAACCCTCGAAGGCCAGGGTAACCAGGCCACCTGGAAAGCCCACAAGGAACAGGTCAGCACCCTCGATGGCTGGCAGATCAGCGGCAAGGTCGGCATCCGTGCACCCAAGGATTCCGGCAGCGGCACCCTGTTCTGGCTGCAGCGCCAGGACTATTACGACATTCGCCTGTCCGGGCCGCTGGGTCGCGGCGCGGCCCGCCTGACTGGCCGCCCGGGCAATATCGAGTTGGAAGTGGCGAACCAGGGCCGCTACCAGGCTGAATCCCCCGAGGCGCTGCTCGAAGAACAACTCGGCTGGCGTCTGCCCGTTTCCCACCTGCTCTGGTGGGTACGCGGGCTGCCCGCACCGGACAGCCGCAGCCGCCTGACGCTGGACGGTGATAGCCGCCTTGCCCGCCTCGAGCAGGATGGCTGGAAGGTGCAGTACCTGAGCTATGTCGAGCAGAACGGCTACACCCTGCCCGAGCGCATCAAACTCAGCGGCGAGAATCTCGACGTCACCCTCGTGATCAAGGACTGGCAGCCGCGCCAGCTCGGTCAGTGACATGCAGGATGCGCAACTCGTCCTGCCGGCGCCGGCCAAGCTCAACCTGATGCTGCACATCCTCGGCCGCCGGGCCGACGGATATCACGAGCTGCAGACCCTCTTCCAGTTTCTCGATCACGGCGACGAGCTGGGCTTCGCCTTGCGCGACGATGGTGAAATCCACCTGCGAACCGACGTGCCTGGCGTTCCCCATGACAGCAACCTGATCGTCCGCGCGGCGCGCAAGCTACAGGCCGAGTCAGGCTGCCGACTTGGCGCGGACATCTGGCTGGAGAAACGCTTGCCCATGGGCGGCGGGATCGGTGGCGGCAGCTCCGATGCCGCGACCACCCTCCTCGCCCTCGATCGCCTGTGGAACCTGGACTGGAGCGAAGATCGACTGGCCTCCCTGGGACTTGCCCTGGGCGCCGATGTGCCGGTTTTCGTGCGCGGCCGCGCGGCTTTCGCAGAAGGTGTCGGCGAGCAGCTGACGCCGGTCGAACTCCCAGAGCCGTGGTTCCTCGTCGCTGTTCCGCAAGTCTTTGTCAGCACAGCAGAAGTTTTCTCCGATCCTGAGTTGACACGGAATTCGCCGCCCATTAAAGTTCGCAGCCTTCTTGAGGGGGGCGGTCGTAACGACTGCCAGCCGGTGGTCGAGAAGCGTTACCCAGATGTACGTAACGCGCTGATCTTGTTGAATAAATTCACTTCAGCTAGATTGACCGGCACTGGAGCTTGTGTGTTTGGGAGCTTCCCAAACAAAGGCGATGCTGATAAAGTTCGCCGCCAACTTCCGGCCACTCTGCCGAGCTTTGTCGCCCAAGGCCGCAACATCTCCATGTTGCACCGCAAGCTTCAAGGTCTGGCTTGAGAAGGAATGCTAGACATTCGGTTGTACGATACAGGGGCGTCGCCAAGCGGTAAGGCAGCAGGTTTTGATCCTGCCATGCGTTGGTTCGAATCCAGCCGCCCCTGCCATACACTTGAAAAGCTGTTCAAAAGCCCACGGCCTTTGAACGGCTTTTTGATTCATCAGGTCTACCCTCAGCCGGCAGGTACTGCGCGTGTCCAAGATGATGGTCTTCACGGGGAATGCCAACCCCGATCTGGCGCGTCGCGTCGTACGTCAACTGCATATTCCCCTCGGTGATGCCTCCGTAGGCAAATTCTCCGACGGCGAAATCAGTGCTGAAATCAATGAAAACGTCCGCGGCAAGGACGTCTTCCTGATCCAGCCGACTTGCGCACCGACCAACGATAACCTGATGGAACTGGTGGTGATGGCTGACGCCTTCCGCCGTTCCTCGGCTTCCCGCATCACTGCGGTCATCCCCTACTTCGGCTATGCCCGCCAGGATCGCCGTCCGCGCTCCGCCCGCGTGGCCATCAGCGCCAAGGTAGTGGCTGACATGCTGACCGTCGTCGGCATCGACCGTGTACTCACCGTCGATCTGCACGCCGACCAGATCCAGGGCTTCTTCGACATTCCGGTGGACAACATCTACGGTTCCCCGGTCCTGGTCGATGACATCGAAGACCAGCGCTTCGAAAACCTGATGATCGTTTCCCCGGACATCGGTGGCGTGGTTCGTGCCCGTGCCGTGGCCAAGTCCCTCGGCGTTGACCTTGCGATCATCGACAAGCGTCGTCCGAAGGCTAACCAGTCCGAAGTCATGCACATCATCGGCGATGTCGAAGGCCGCACCTGCGTGCTGGTCGACGACATGGTCGACACTGCTGGCACCCTGGGCCACGCTGCCAAGGCCCTGAAGGACCACGGCGCTGCCAAGGTCTATGCCTACTGCACCCACCCGGTGCTGTCCGGCCGTGCCATCGAGAACATTGAAAACTCCGTGCTGGATGAACTGGTGGTGACCAACACCATCCCCCTGTCCGCCGCGGCACAAGCCTGCTCCCGTATCCGTCAGCTGGATATCGCGCCGGTTGTGGCTGAAGCGGTCCGCCGCATCAGTAATGAGGAATCGATCAGCGCGATGTTCCGCTAAGCGGCCATCCCTGACGAAACGCGCCCCGCTCAGGCGGGGCTTTTTGCCCAACCGCCCGGATGCTGGTCGCAAGCATTACGGGCGTTTTGGTTATTTTGGAGAACTGTAATGACTGATTTCGCCCTGAATGCCGAAGCGCGTTCCGACCTGGGGAAAGGTGCGAGCCGCCGCCTGCGTCGTAATGCCAACCTGGTTCCCGCTGTAATCTACGGCGGCGAGAAAGCCCCGGTATCCGTAAGCCTGCTGGCCAAAGATCTGGCCAAGCTGCTGGAAAACGAAGCTGCTTTCAGCCACGTGATCGCCCTGAACGTTGCCGGCGCTACCGAATCCGTTCTGATCAAGGCCCTGCAGCGTCACCCGGCCAAAGGCTTCGTACTGCACGCTGACTTCCAGCGCGTAGTTGCCGGCCAGAAACTGACCGCCCACGTACCCCTGCACTTCATCAACGAAGCTACCTCCGTTGGCGTGAAGCAAGGCGGCGGCGAAGTTTCCCACACCATCGCTGAAGTCGAAGTCTCCTGCCTGCCGAAAGACCTGCCGGAGTTCATCGAAGTTGACCTGGCCAAGGTCGAAGTAGGTCAGACCGTTCACCTGTCCGACCTGACCCTGCCGAAAGGCGTCGAGCTGGTGGCCCTGGCCCACGGCAACGACCTGGCAGTTGCCAACATCCATGCTTCCCGCGTGGTGAAGGAAGAAGGCGAAGCCGAGTAATTTCTTACTCCGCGTCAGCCTGATAAAGGGCCCCTGTAGTGACTGCCATTCAACTGATCGTCGGCCTGGGTAATCCGGGCCCCGAATACGACCAGACCCGGCATAACGCAGGGGCCCTTTTCGTTGAGCGCCTGGCCGACCGCGAACGCGTCAACTTGAGCCTCGACAAGAAGTATTTCGGCCTGGTCGGGAAGTTCTCCCATCAAGGTCGCGACGTTCGTCTGCTGATCCCCACCACCTACATGAACCGCAGCGGCCAGTCCGTAGCGGCATTGGCCGGGTTCTTCCGCATTCCTCCCGAAGCCATCCTGGTGGCCCACGACGAACTCGACATGCCCCCTGGAGTCGCCAAGCTCAAGACCGGCGGCGGTCACGGCGGCCACAACGGGTTGCGCGACATCATCGCCCAGCTCGGCAACCAGAATTCGTTCCATCGCCTGCGGCTTGGCATCGGCCATCCGGGGCACAGCAGCCTGGTATCCGGTTTCGTACTCAGCCGCGCCCCGCGCAGCGAACAGGAACTGCTCGACACCAGCATCGATTTCGCCCTCGACGTGATGCCAGAACTGCTCGCCGGTGACCTCACCCGCGCCATGCAGAAACTGCACAGTCGCAAGGCCTGAACCCACTCCGCGCAGAGGCACATTCCATGGGATTCAATTGCGGCATCGTCGGCCTGCCCAACGTCGGCAAGTCCACCCTGTTCAACGCCCTGACCAAGTCCGGCATCGCAGCGGAGAACTTCCCCTTCTGCACCATAGAGCCGAACAGCGGCATCGTGCCGATGCCCGACATGCGCCTCAACGCCCTGGCCGAGATCGTCAAGCCCGAACGCGTGATCCCCACCACCATGGAATTCGTCGACATCGCCGGCCTGGTGGCGGGCGCGTCGAAAGGTGAAGGCCTGGGCAACAAGTTTCTCGCCAACATCCGCGAAACCGACGCCATCGCCCACGTGGTGCGCTGCTTCGAAGACGAGAACGTCATCCACGTCTCCAACAGCGTCGACCCCAAGCGCGACATCGAGATTATCGACCTCGAACTGATCTTCGCCGACCTCGACAGCTGCGAGAAGCAACTGCAGAAGGTCGCCCGAAACGCCAAGGGTGGCGACAAGGACGCCCTGGCGCAGAAAGCCCTGCTGGAAAAACTCATCCCCCACTTCAGCGAAGGCAAGCCGGCACGGTCCCTGCTGAAGAACCTGGGCGACGAGGAGAAGCGCCTGGTTCGTGGCTTCCACCTGCTCACCAGCAAACCGGTGATGTACATCGCCAACGTTGCCGAAGACGGCTTCGACAATAACCCGCACCTGGATGTGGTTCGGGCCATCGCCGAAGAAGAAGGCGCAATCGTGGTGCCGGTGTGCAACAAGATCGAAGCCGAAATCGCCGAACTCGATGACGGCGAAGAGAAGGATATGTTCCTCGAAGCCCTCGGCCTCGAAGAGCCCGGCCTGAACCGCGTGATCCGCGCTGGTTACGACCTGCTCAACCTGCAGACCTACTTCACCGCTGGCGTGAAGGAAGTTCGCGCCTGGACCGTCCGCGTCGGCGCCACCGCCCCGCAGGCTGCCGCAGTTATCCACACCGACTTCGAAAAAGGCTTCATCCGTGCCGAAGTGGTCGCCTACGACGACTTCATCCAGTACAAGGGTGAAAACGGTGCCAAGGAAGCCGGCAAATGGCGCCTGGAAGGCAAGGAATACATCGTCAAGGACGGCGACGTGATGCACTTCCGCTTTAACGTCTGATGCACAGGAAAGCCCCGGACCTCCGGGGCTTTCTGCTTTCGTAGGACTGGTGTAAAGCGAAGCGAAACCCATCACTCGCCCTTCCGCTATCCCACCGAAGACCACCGCGACTTCCTGAAAACCCTCTCGCCGCCTAAACACTTGAAAGATCACAAAATTATCTAAGCGAAGGGGTTGACAGCCCCCCACCAGATGCGGAAAATGCGCGCCACTCGGCTACATAGCTCAGTCGGTTAGAGCGCAGCATTCATAATGCTGATGTCCCAGGTTCAAGTCCCGGTGTAGCCACCATACAAATCAAAGGGTTAGCGCAAGCTAACCCTTTTTTGTTTTGGGCGGCAGACTACAAACAGACTACATCCTGACTACGTCCCTCTTCGCCCATCGTTTTGTTGCCGGTCAGTAGTGATAGCGGCACGACAGAATCTCCAATGCCTCTCCCTCTTGTCGATAGACCAGGCGATTAGTGTCGTCTATTCGCCTTGACCACCATCCCGACAAATTCTCTTTCAAGGGTTCAGGCTTGCCGATTCCTTCGAATGGACTTCGACAGCAATCCTTGATGAGCAGGTTGATACGCTTCAGCGTCTTCTTGTCCTGGCCCTGCCAGTACTCATAGTCGGCCCATGCCTCAAGGGACCAAACAAGGCGACTTGTCATCAACGAACCGCCTTACCTGGTTTCGCAGCTGCGGTAGCCCGTGCTTTCTTCGCTGCAGGCTTGGCTGATACAGCAATCGACGAACTGCCTGCAATCTTGCGGGGACGTGACTCATCGTCCTCCACCAACCCCCGCACTACCGTTTTGCCGGACTCCATTTGAGCCAGAGATCGCGCCAGGTGAGCGGCGTTAGCCGGGGACTTCAGCAGATGGACGGTTTCCATCAGGCTGTTGAAGCTGTCGAGCGAAAGCAGCACGGCGTCTGGCGCATCGCGACGGGAAATAACGGTAAAGTCCGAGTCGTCTACGACGTCATCAATGACTTTCTTCAGGTTGTTGCGGGCATCAGAGAAATTGACCACACGCATGACGGCACCTCATGTGCAATTTACTGTACAAGTCTAGCCCTCATTGACACTGACTAGCAACTCGCTGCAATTCCCAGGTTGATGATAAGCGCTGATTCATTTGCTTCCAGGAGCGCTCACCGATGCTCCTAGTTGTGCAAGAGGCGACAACCTCAGCGCCGACTCCAGGTGATCCGGCGACAGGTGCGCGTAGCGCATGGTCATAGTGATCGACGAGTGACCAAGTATCCGCTGCAAGCTGAGGATGTCCCCGCCGCCCATCATGTAGTGGCTAGCGAAGGTATGCCGAAGGATGTGGGTCATCTGGCCTGGCGTGTGGAGGCCACAACGCTTGTAGGCGCTGCGAAACGCTGCCCTGCAGGACATGAAGAGGCGACCATTCCCGGGCATCCCAACCTTGAGCGCTATCGTCTCGACTTCGGATGGAATGGGCACCGACCTGGACTGGCGGTTCTTGGTCCGGTGGAAATGCGCCTTGCCGCCGAAGATGGCGTTGCGCTGCAGCGACTCAGCCTCATCCCATCGAGCCCCGGTTGCCAGGCAGATCAGCGCCACAGGATAGGTGTGGTTATTCGTCGATCTGCGGCACTCCTCAAGCAGTTGCTCAATCTGGCTCAGGGTCAGGAAAGTCAGTTCGATCTGATCAGTCTTGATCTGGCGGACGTTAGCGAGCGGGTTGTTGCCCACCCATGCCCCAAGGCGGTTCAACTCCGAGAAGACGGCGGAAAGATAGCGTTGCTCATGGTTGACCGTATGTGGCGAGACATCCTTCAGACGCGATTGCCGATAGCGAGCCCAAGTCAGAGTATCGAAGGTCGAAACCTGAGGGTCCTGCAGCCGCTCAACAATGGCGAGCGTGCGGGCGTACCTGGTCTTGTGATCTTTGAGCGAGCAACCATGGAGCTCATACCAGAGCTGCACCAGGTCAGATAGGCGATCATCCAGCGGCCTACCGGTTTGTTTCAACAAGGCTAAGAAGTTCGACTCATAGCGCTGAGCTGCAGCCTTGGTAAGAAACCCGTATTTGCGGATTCGGCGGCCAGAGCGACCGTTCTCGTAGAAATCCGCCGTCCAGGTCTTACCTTCCTTGCGTGCCGTCATACCGCCCTACCCCACCTGATCGTTCGCTCCGTCAGCAGCTTCTGGATGTGTGTGTAGATATCACGCTCGCCCATCTCCTTTGCGGCGTAGTGATCGCGAATGACGGGCCAGCACACCCACTCCCTGAGGCTGGCGAAGGCCTTTTCCGCGCCCACACGCTCCCGTGCGAGCAGGCTGATGAAGTTTCCCAGGAACAGCTCCACGTTCTTGCCGGTGAAGCCCTGGGAGGTCTTGAAGTGGCGCTTGTAGTGGGTGCGTCCGGCCAGCGATTCGGCTGGGATAGAGACCTTCACGTCTTGGCGCATCAGGGTCCAGAAAGCATCGAGCACGCCCTTACTGGAACACAGGCGGAAGGACTCCAGGCCGTACTGGAACAGCCCGTCGAGGTGGCCCGCCAGTTCGGCAAAGGTGCGGTTGTCGATCATGGCGCCCGTTTGCATGTCGGCCGAGCCGTCAGCGAACTGCTGGACGATGGAGTGGTGATAGCGCAGTTCGATGCGCCAGACAGGAGCCTCGGGATCGTAGTTCTGGTCGTCCTGGTCGTCGAAGGGGTTATCCATGCCGGACCAAACCGAACGCCAGTAGTCGAGCTTGTCGATGCTCCAGGCCTGAAGGGACTTGTTGTAGATGGCTAGCTGGATACCTGACGCGGATCCGAACAGGAAAGACTGGCCACGGCCATAGGAGACAGCCTCCCCGTCGTAGTGGACTTCCTTGATGCCTGAGAGGTCGCGGCGGGTTCGTGCACGACATTGCAGGCGGTCGATCAGATCGGCAGGAGGGTTCCAGCCTTGCACGTCCAGGGCGAGATGAACGGCGCACTGGTTGGGCTCGACGTGTTGCATGGCTGCCTTGGCGAAGCGATCCATCCACTCCTGCAAGACCTCGGGTGTGCACGACTGAATGGCGTGCGGGCTCACTTCGATCTTCATGTGCGCGCCGATCACGTCGATCTTTACGTTGAAGTTCTTCAACAGGAGGACGAAACCAAGATCGGCGTTCTGCAGCTTGTACTGGTAGCCCGAATCGCGACCTACACGTCCTGCATGCCACTGGTGTCCGGCAAATTCGACGATGTCGCCCTGCTCCACCAAAGAGACAACTTCAGGACGCAACATCCCACGGTAGAGCTGACGAACCGTATCCACACGACAGCCCAACAGGCGAACGCTGGACAGGTCGTTGATGCGTGCGGTCTTCGGGTCCAGGAACAAACGCCCGAACTTCGAGGGCTCAGCGGTGAGTCCATCCAGACGCATCTGATCAATTGCTTTCTTCACTGTTCTTTCCCCATCAGTGAGTAACAACAAGGTTTCTAAAAGCGGTTCATAAGACGTGCTACAGGGACGTCAGGCCCGCGGCCCTTTGCGCGGTGCTCGCAGGCTCCCATCCGGGCAAAAGGGCCGCGGGAAAAGGCCTGACGGTGTGCACCTGGTGATTGGCGGCTACCACAGGAATTCCCCCTTCACGTAGGGCACCTGAGTGACACGCACCTGCTTGGGTGGCGCATCGGAGCCTGGCGTGGGAGTGGAAGCGGACGGCAGTGGATTGGCCTTGTAGGTCTCCAGCGATTGCCGGTCCGGCAGGCTCGCGTCGAAGAAGCCGTAGGTAGCGGCGTTGAGACAGAAGTCGAAGGAGGTCATCACGCGGGTGGACTGCTGGCTGTAACACTGGCAGGAGACGCCATCCTTCACCGTGTCTGGCGGACGCTTGGCGACCAGGAACGGATCCGAGGTGGACAGGCAGTACAGGCGCGGATGGGTCACCGGCTTGGTCAGTTCGTCGTAAACCGGCGCCGTGGACGGGATATCCGGGATCCTCGGCTCCAGGCTCGCGAGGTACTGGGCCTTGGTCTTGGGTCCGCTGCCAACCGGCGGGCTCAGGACGGCATCGACCTTATCGCTGACCTTGTCCACCAGGGACTTTTCAATGGTGGCCGCTGATGCCGACTCGACCGGGGCAGAGCCCTGCTTGTAGCGATCGTAAGCGCGATAGACGAGCACCGCCGCAACCACCAGCACCAGGCAGGCCAGGATGAACTTCTTCGGCAGGTTGACCCGGAAGTGGTGGCCCGCGTTGGCGCTCTGGTAGACGTCGAAGAAGCGCTTGTCGATTTTCACCGGCTGCTTGTCGGCGTCCTTGAAGGCGGTCTTCTTCTCCACGTCCTCGATGACGAACTGCGATTCGAAGCGCAGCAGCTGGGCCGACTTGAACACCCGCATGAAGTGGATATGCCCATCGGCCAGGCGCCGCGCGTGCACATCCAGGAAGCGCGGGTCCTGGGTGATGAGGTGCAGCTCGTGGCCGTTCTTGCGGATCAGCTCCAGGCGGCTGACGTGCTCGGGGATCGCCTTGCGCGGATCCCGCACCCCGAACATGGGCACCGCTGCCGAGCCCTGGGCTTCGTCCACGACGATGATGGCGTCGGCGGGCAGCTCGTACCACTTGGTGGCGTCGTCGAACTCGAACCAGGCCGCCTGCAGCTTCTCCGGTTTGAGGCCGGTGACGTTGTGGTAGTAGACGACGCGCCCCGCCTTGAAGGCCTTGTCGTCGATTTCGCGGATGGCGTTGAGGGTCTTGCCGTGGCCGGGCTTGCCGGTGCGCAGGATGATCATGGCCGGCTCCTTTAAGCATCAATGGAGGTGCCACCGGGGGCACGCCAGACTTGTTTGCGTTTGAGGTCGGCGGCCTTGTCCAGACCGGTGAGGACCATGCGGGTGGTGATGGCGGAGAGGAAGATGTTGACGATGACGTCGAACTTGGCGATGCCGAGCATCTGCTGGATCACCACCCCGGTGCTGCCGATGTTCTGGGTGATGTAGTTCTGCACCACATCGAGCACGGCGTTGTAGCCGACGTAGGTGACGAAGCCGACGCCGAGCATGCGCAGCACGAGGCGCACGGCAGGACCGATGATCATCATGATCAGCTGGGCGATGAAGAGGAATTGCATCAGGCACCTCCAAAGGCACGGCCCACGTATAACGCCGCCGCTATCCCGGCGAGGGCGACGAAGACGTAGGAAAGGTCGGAAGCCGCCGCGCACAGCGGCTCATAGGAAAACGCGAGGGTCTTGCCGCCACCGGAGCGCAGGTTGACGGTCTTGTCTGCGGGGCAGCTGTTTGAGGGCAGCCAGCGGGCGCCGGACTGGATGAAGGACGGCACCTGGACTTGCGAGGATTCGGGGTTGCCGGGATCGGCTTCGGAGAGGAAGCCTTCGATCTCGCCCTTGTGGCCGGCGAAGTCGTTCAGTTCTTCGGCGGCGCACTTCTGCTCCTTCTCCTGCTGCAGGATGGCGCACTGAATGGCGTCGCCTTCGCAGGCAATGGCTTGCTCGCACTGCAGGCCGGAGGCGCTGGATTCGCTCTCTTCCTCGTTCTGCTCTTCCTTGGCCTTGTCCTCCTGAGATTTACCGTCGCTGTCCTTGCAGCCCGGGCCGGTGCAGGTGGAAGACTCGCTGCCCTTGCTGCCATCGGCGTTGGTGTGGCTGACCGAAGTGTTGTTGGTGACGCTGGTGGTGCAGGCCTTGGTGCCGGAGCAGTTGGTCGTGGTGGTGGTTTCGCTGGTGGTGGTGGTCTTGGAACCGTCCGCGTTGGTGACCTCGGTGATGTCCTTTTCGGTCTCGGTCTTCTGTTGCGACGGCGAAGGGGACTTGGGAATGCACACGTCCTGGATGCCATTGCCGACATCGACCTGCCCACGGTCGCAGGATCCGGGATTGGTGTACTCGACGCTGGTCTGGCAGGTCATGAGTACCCGCCCTTCCCCATCGGTCACCTTGTCGGTGCAGCTGGACTCGGACTTGGACTGGGCTTCGAGGGAAGAAGGGCCTTTGTTGGGGCTGTCTTCGGCGGAGCAGGAGACGCCGTTGCCCTTGTAGGCGAACAGGCCGAACACGCCATTGGGTGTGCCATCGACGAAGCGGTAGACGTTGGTGGGCCCGGCGCTGTCCCAGGCGTACTGGCAGGAGCCCTGGCAGACCACCCCGGGCGGATCGGTACGGCCCCCGATGGCGCCACCAGCGGTGTAGTCGCCCATGCGGTGTTCATGGGAGAGATTCTGTCCAATGGTGGCTTCACAGGGATCAGGTTGCGGCGCTTCGCACGCCCCTAACGTGGGGTTGAACGTGGTGCCCTCAGGGCACGCATCTCCGTACCGATCAAGAACAAAGGACAGGTCGTAGCCATCGTCGTTGCGAGTCAATTTGCAGGTAGCCGCGAATTGATGAGGCACTCCAACCTGTACGCCCCCATAGGTATTGCCCGAGTTCATCTCGCTGCGACATGCGGCGTCGGCGCTGGAGTAACGAACGGACGGGGTCCAGAACTTGATCCAGTAGTAATCCGCCGCCTCAGAGACGCCCGAAAAACACCAAGTAAAAAGCCACGCAGCACAGGGCCAGATAAAACGTCGGATAGTCGAAGGACATTGGTTCACCATCTCGCTTCTCGCCCTGTGGAAAAGAAAGGCCCGGCGAACCGGGCCCGTGGAGCGGACGCCGGCCTTACAGCGCGCGGCGCATGTACTTGAACGCAGCCGCGCCCACCAGCACGGCGAACACAGCCCAACCGATGGTGTTGGTGTCCTCGCCGGCAGTGGTCAGGGCGCCGGTCGCTTCGGGGGGAACGGCCGCGAACACGGTGGAGCCGACAAAGGCACAGGCAGTGCCCACTGCGGCAGTGGTGGCACCGACGGAGCGGCGCAGGAGTGATTGCAGGTTCTGGCTCATAGAAACCTCACAGCAGTTTTTTCAGGAGAAGGAAGGCGAAGACCGAGGCGAAGAGGATGAGCACCTCATCCTTCAACGCCATGGCGTCCTCCCACGTAAGCCCGGACCCTTGATCCAGCGAAGTCCGGAGTTCTTCAGCCGTGACAGCGGACAGTTGCCCGGCGCAGACGATGCCGCCGCCTACCCGTACGCCCCAGTCGCCGTCACAGACGATGAAGTTCATGCCGCGTGCTCCAGGACCTGGGCCGGCAGCGGCTGTTCGCAGCCACCGGGGCAGGTGTGTTCATGGAGCTTCGGCAGGAGGTCGGACGCCGGGGCCGGTTGATTCCAGAGCTGGCCCATCGGGCGCCCGCAGCGGTCACACACGACGCGATCCAGAATCACCATGGCGGCGCCCTCCCCCGGTTAGGACTTGGCCGGCTCGTTCGGAGTCGGGGTGGCTTGCGGCTGCGCCTGGTGCTGACGGTTCGGCTGGCTACTGCGCGGGGCCGGTTGGTCGTTCACGACGGCGACGATCACCTGTTTGTTCTCGATGCGGCCGTATTGGTCGCGGGTGGGGCGGACGGCGGTTTCGAACTTCATCTTTTGCGGGCCGCGGCTGAAGTCGATTTGCTCCAGGACCATGGGGTCGCAGCTGTAGCCGGTGAACTCGAAGCCACGGGCGTTGGGGCGTTCCTTGGAGCCCTGGGGGATGGGCGAGAAGCCCTGCAGGCTGGCGAAGACTTCGCCGGTGTCTTTCTTGGCGTACCAGTCGGTCTGGACGACGAGGATTTCCAGGGTGGCTTTGGCGGTTGGGATGTCGAACATGGGTATTTCCTCTTTTGGTTGCGCCTTGGGCGCGGTCAGTAATCAGCCGGCTCGACTTTCTTGGGCGTGAAGGGTCCCTCGACCCGGAATTGGCCGTTCTGTCGGTGTGGCTGTGGGTGGTGCCTGGGTGCGTACGGTCGGGCTGCGGGGTGGCCGGTCAGGCCTCAAACACCAAGGGCGCTGCCCTTGTCATCCCGCTCTTGCCGCCGAGGGCTCGGGAGCGCGGGGCGGTGAAGCGTTGCCCCTCTCTCCCCAGCCGAGGCTTTTCAGGGTGGTGGGCGGTCAAGGGTGCGCTTCGCCCGGCGCTCCGTTTGGCCGAACGGTGAAGCGTGTTCGGACAAGCCGGTGCGGCGGCCCTGGACCTGGGCGAAGGCGGTGTGGGAGCGAAGGCGTGGGAGAAGCCCGAGGGCCTTGGCCAGGCGGAAGGTCAGGACGGCGATCAGGGCCACGACCAGGGCGATGAGTTGGGCGTCAGTCATGGCTCAGTCCTCGAACGGCTCGTGGATGGGCACGAAGGGCGTGGGCGGCCCGCTGTCGTACACAACGTGCCAGTACTTCGGGGCGCGGCGGGCGGGCCTGTGTTTCTCGCAGTACGAGGCCGGCTGGCAGACCCAGCGCCCAGCTACCTGTGATATCTGCGCGGGGCGGCAGTGCTCGCAGGGAGTGGACCGGGAGGGAGCGCTGCCCGCCAGTTCGCGACGGGACCAGCAGACAGAGCAGTCGCAGTTCGCGGCGTGGGTGAGGTGTGGATAAGTCATGGGCGCGCACCTTATTCATCGGAGTAGTCCCCGGCACAAAACACGGTCTTGCCCCGGTCCAGGTCCTTGCGGATGCGATGAAGGTTGATGACGCGGCGGCGGCCGATCTTGGTGGTGGGGAGGGTCTTGGTTTCGACCCAGCCGCGCACCACGTCTTCGGTGATTTCGTCGATGCCCAGCATTTCGGCCAGCACGAGCTGCGTGCAGAACGGCGCGCTGCGGAAATCGGTGACGTTTTCGGGTTTCCCTTCGAAGGTGAGCCCCACTACTCCAGACTGTTCCATGGATTTACCCTATAATCTGAACCATCAATAACTAAGTACAAATTACTACGTAGCCCATTATGCCCATCGAGCTACTTAGTACAATGTACTACTTAGAATATTTTGGAATGATAAAAGAGCGTCTTATAAGTCTTTTCGACAGCAGACGGACTAGCGTCTGGTTCGAGAGGGAAACTGGAATTGACCGGTATCGCTGGGGAAACATCCGGAGCGGCAAGGCACGTCTTTCTGATGCGGAGATTGACGCCGTGGTGCAACTCTTTCCTCAGTACGCCCTTTGGTTGGCTAGCGGCCAGATAGCTCCAGAGATCGGCCAGACGAGCCCCGAATACGACGAGGTCCATCGAAACTTGCCCGATCAGAACGCGGGATAGCGATCACCAAGGAAGTGACTAGGCGCTGGTACGCCCGCAACGACTAGGGAAGGTAGAGATGAAGGCAGAAAGGGAAGATCGGCCGATTCACCACCAGAAGAAAAAGCGGCCAAACCCATGGTTGGTGGTAGCCGGCATTACCGCCATAAACGCGGCAATCCTCTTCACCCTGACCAAGACAGGCTGGGGTATCACTGTCAACCTCGACAAGCTTTCAGAGGCAATCTACGTCCACGGCTCAAAGAAGGAGCAGGACGTAAGCTCTCAAACCATTGAGCCATCTCCTGAACCACTATCCATTGCGCCGCGGGCCAAGCCCGTGGAGATACCAGCCATTCCGCAACAAGCGCCGATTGACTATTCGATCTCACTGAAAAAATTCAATAGCGTTTTTATTCAGCATCCGGCGTGCAATCCATATGACATGAAGTGGACTCAGATGGACTGTTCAAATTTTCGGGCTAGGGCGATGAAGCGCTTTCAAGCTGAATGGAGCAAGAGTTCATACTGGAACGGATTCAAGGTAATCGAAAACAAAAAAGCGGACCAAAAAACCAATAAAGAATTATTACAATAACCCACAGAACAAGAAATTCAAACATTAAACCAACACCACCTCACACCGCAGTTAAATGGCCATTTTTTATTAGAAGCTCAATATACCTATCATCCGGACCAGCTCCCGATATAGCAGCCAACTCACTACCAGTCTTTGTTAGTGGAAACGTCTGAAGGTCATGCCCTTTTTTATCTTTTAAGAGGAATTCATATTTTCTTGAAAAATACGACACCCGCTTTAAATTTTTAACTTCATCATCAGGCTGATACCAAACATCAGAGTGACTCAGCAAACCAATATTCTTCAGATGTGTTTCGTCATCTGTCGTAAATCCACCCCCCCGAATAAAGACAAAGAAATCGTGATCCAATATAGGAAGAATATAGTCCCGACCCTCAATATAAAATGAAAAACTGCACAGCTTTGTAAAGGCCCTTGCCTCTTGCGGCGTTAACGTCTTTACGGACTGAAGCGTTCGTAGATTAAAACTTCCTGGTTGCGCAATCTCTCCGGCCAAGATCTTCGACCAGATTTGCTGCATCTCCTCGCTCCCAACATCCTGGCTATGTTCAAAGAAGCTTACTATCCAGTCTTCATCCACATCAGCACTTGAAACCACATCGGGCAGTGCACTCGCTGCACCCAACATAATTGAATCTATATTTCGTTGCCGCCTCATCTCTCGACTAGCTACTCTTTCGTTTGCCCTCAGTTCCAGCTGATCAACTTGCGCATGAGCCTCAGCCAAAATCAACATCTCTTTGGCCTGTGCCTTAGCATTTCGGACTTTCGCCGTTGGCCCGTACCAAACCCCAATCCCTTTTGCCACAGATTCAACCAGCTTAGTCAGCGGCTCAGAAATACCCTTGAGATCAATAAGAGAGAAACCAGAGTCAGACAAGAAACACCTCCTGGCGAACCAAAGATCATCCAATAATTACAGTTCAACTAGCCATCTGTTACTTACAAACAAAGGGTCCAATTTTATTTTTGTCCCCTTCACCGAAATGACACCTTGCAACTCGGGCAGCTATCCAAGCTGGAGCTTTTCATTGCTGGGCCATATCCACCCATTTCGAAACTATGCCCACATGACGGGCAGCGCCAGATAAAGCGTTTGAGTAGATAGATCAGGACAGCTACTACCCCGACTACCAGGACCTCGATGTCGTTGATCTGAATGCCCGTACTCCGATGCGTCGCCAGAAAGACTCCGCCCAGGAGCACAATAGCGATACAGCTGAAGCTAAAGGACCAAGTGCGGCGCCTGTACGCCCATTTGTAGGACTTTGGCTCGCTCATACAGGGGCCTCCCCCAGTTGGCGTATGCCCCGGCAGGCCGGGTACTTGGCGCAGCCCCAGAACTGATTGCCCAGGTTCATCCCGCGCTTAGCGGTGCGCAGAATCATTGAAGAACTGCAGACGGGGCAGAGCGGAGTGGCAGACTGAACTGAAGGTTTAGCCTCCAGGGGACTGGCTACCGAGGGCTGCGTGGGCTCGGATCGGTTGGCGATCCAGCGTTTCAGCAAGGTGCCGTCTACCAACTGAGTATTGCGCCCCTGGGCGAATGCCTTGGCTTCCGCTGTGTAGGTACCGGAGGTGACTACAAAGCCACCCGCTGCACCTTCAGCCGCCATTACACCGAAGAACTCGCGAATGACGGTGACGCCAACCTTGATGGCCTTCCATTGTTTGCACTGGACCAGGTACTTGTCGGTCCCCATGTGAAGGATGAGGTCGACGCCACCATCCGGGCCGCCGCCACCACTCTCGGTAACGGTGAAACCCTTGCGCCTAAATGCTTCGCCCACCAGCCGCTCAAACTCGCGCCAGCTGATGCCTTCGACCGTCTTGCCCGGCTGAGTGGCGGCAGCTACGTCTTTGATGAGCTTCTTGCGCTTGGCCCTGCCGGCGATTGAGCCGATGGCGCCGAATCCGAACGCGAGCGGGATGAGGTACTGGCCGACCATGGCCAAACTGCGCAAGACAGTCCCCGTCATAGCCTCGGAGAATTGATTGGGATGGGTCATGGCCGGAGGTGTGCTGGTCGCGACTCCGTGCAGGAAGAACCAGGACACTAGGGCAATCACCAGGCTGGCCCACCAGGGCAGCAGCGCGGCGAGGGAGATGAGGTCTTCAAAGGGGGAGGTTTTACGACGACGTGCCATTCCGTGGGCTCTCGTGATATCCATATGTGGCACAAGGCCATTTGCGAAGCTAACGCGGTATGCTGCCCTTCGTAAATAGCCACCCGCAACGACTTTGGGCTAACTGGACGAACGACAGCGAGCCCCCCACCGAACCAAGGAGCGGTCCAGGTGAAAGACCTATCCATCCTCTTCCTGCTTACAGGCCTGACGGCCACCGTTCAGCAGCCCTTCGCCTCTGAATCCAAGCCCATCGCCACGCAGGCGGCCGAAGCCATCCAGCCCTACGCCAAGAAGATTGGCGAAGCCGTTGACCAAACCGTAAATGAATTCCTTGCCGGCACCGATGGCCCCCTGGGCGATGCCGCTCGCAGCAACCTTCAGAGCCGAGAACAAGCCGAGCGGGAGACTAATCGGGGGACACGCAAGTCCATGAAGGAGTGCATTAAGCCGGGGAACGTCATCGACGATGACGTGAAGGAGTGTATGGAGGGCGTTAGAGAAAAAAACTGGTAATGACTGCTTAGCCCGGAACAGGCCACTATCGATAATCAACCTGGCTTGTTGCGGTAAGCGGCCAGGACAGCTTCGCGGGTAGGCAGCTTGCGCTCCGCCTCTGCCGGCGTCACATCAACCCCCGCCAAACGGAGGCTGGCGGCATAGTTGGACTGGCGCACTTTGGCGAAGTAGCACGGTAGGGGCTGACATTGAAGTGCGTCTCTCACTGAATAACGCGCCAAAACCGTTGTTTTGCGAAGTAAACAGATAGCTGTAAGGCCCCACTTAAGAGGCCTTCGCGAGCTTGCAGGTCACCTCTTGAAGTTGTTCAGCGCCGAGAAGGCTGGCTCTGCTGGGCCTGCATGTACTGGCGTAGCAGTTGGTTGATCCGGGTCTGGTAGCCGGCGCCCTGCCCCTTGAACCATTCCAGCACGTCGGCATCCAGTCGGATGGTGACGGCCTGCTTCACCGGCACGCGCAGTTCGGCACGGCGAAAGAAGTCTTCGTCGAGTTCGGGGATATCGCTGGTGTCGATGTCCTGATCATCCATCTTGGCCAGACGATCCCAATCAGTTTTCGATGCTTTCGACATAGCGTTTGGCCTCCTGTTTGGTGGCTTTTCGGGCGGAAATGATGCGGATCACGTCATCCCGTCGCTCGGTGTATACGACCACGCCTATCAGCGCCTTGATCCAACCCAGGCTGATCCAGCGCTCTTCGCCGTAATCCGTACGGTCATCGCGCAAAGCCAGCAGCGGGTGCTGGAACATATCCGGCACGTCATTGAAATCGATCCCGTGCTTGCGGATGTTGGCCTGGTTCTTGTCTTCATCCCATTCAAAACGCATGAGACGACCTGTATTTACATACGTACATACACAATACTCCCCCTAGATGGAAAAGCGCAGCCTTCGCCGACACAATGAACCATGCGGGCTGAACCCAATCAGTGCAACTCGTTCGGCAGGCCTCAGATACCGGTATTGGCTGCTTCGTCGATCAGGCAATCAATGTCCACTGTCACCGCTGGTTCCCCACAACGATGGCAGACCAGTTCAGCCAGATGAAGGTCATCTACCAGCTCCAGCATGGCCAGGTACTGCGCAGGCGGAACGGCATAGAAGGCCGGCTGATCATCCTCAAGGACCAGGACCGCCTCTTCAAATCCTTCACGGATGACCTCCATTGGGTCACGCTGGAAATCGGCCAGGGAGACGGCAACATCAGCCAGAATCGGAAAGGTCATCTGGACCTCCTTTGAGGGTGTGCCACGGACAGGCGAGCCAACAAAATATGGGTGACTACATTGGGGTCTTTTTCTGAAAAGCTGTGGTTTGGCGAGGTTAGGGGGTAGCTGGAAGTCCCGTTCTATGGGGCTTTGGGTTCCAACGAGGGGCGGCTCGGGTGATTCATAATGCTGATGTCCCAGGTTCAAGTCCCGGTGTAGCCACCATACAGATCAAAGGGTTAGCGCAAGCTAGCCCTTTGTGCTTTCTGGGGTAATGACTACAAAGTGACTACGCCCTGTCTACATCCCCCTCAGTTGCACCACTGCTGCTCACACGGCACACCATCGTTGTTCCCGTCCATCTTCACTCCAGGGCAATGCTGCAGGAAGTAAGTCGCCTCTTCGCATGAGCTCATCTGCGAGCAGTAGGTCCGCCCATCACACGAATAGGTACGAGCAAGCGCAGGCGCAGACGGCTGGGCGGCAAAGCTAGAAGGTGCGGAATCACTATCGTAATTAGTGACTGCCTGGCGATCCTGGTGCTTGAAGTAGAACTGCCACGCAGCGAAACCGACAGCGAGTAGGAGGATGAGCTTTTTCATATGGGGGCTTTGAACTTCCGTGTGGAGCGTGAACTGGTTGGCCTGGTGCCGATAGTGAGGTCGCTCGCGTGCATGCAGCAAGCCACTCATCCTCAGCGGTTCCCTACTCGTTCCAAGGATTAACCAACGGAATGCCAAACGCTTCGAAGTCACGGACGTTTCGAGTAGCGATCCTCGCACCATGAAGCCGGGCAATCGCGGCGATCTGCCCATCTGCCATGTCGGCTATTTTCCCCCTCCCCTCGCTGGCCGCGACCAGGTCTGCGTAGTGCACAGCCGCTTCGGCATCGAAGGCCAGGATGCTGCCTGCAAAGTCCTCTTCGAACATGGCAGAAGCGAGTACGTACAGCGAGTCCTTACGCTTACCATCGGGCATCCTCGCGATGCCGTACAGGATCTCTGCAACGGTGATGGAAGAGATGACCAGGTCGCTGCTTCTCTGAGCGTCCACCCAAGCGATGACATTCGGGTCAGGCTTCGCACGCATCAGCTCGGACAGCACATTGGTATCGAGCAGAATCATTCGTCAAAGTCCGCTGCACGGGCCTTGGTCTTGCGGGCGGGTAATTCAATATCAGCACCACCCACTGCCGCAAAGCGGCTATGAATCCGGGAGCCCATTCCGCTGGGTTTGTCCTGCCTCGAAAGCGCTTCAGCAAGGATCACCCTCACCTCTTCCTCCATCGACCGGCCATGACTGGCCGCAACGACGCGAAGCCGAGCCTTGAGATCGTCGTCCAGGTTCCGAATTGTGATGCTGGCCATGGCCACCTCCAGTGAAATCATTGCAATCACTGAAATCATACTGGAACGTGGTCGCTCTGCGCTAATGGAGACAGGCGCCTCTAAATGATCCGGCGATAGGTGCGCGCCCCTGCCGAGAGGCAAATCAACGTCAGAACCCACGAACACCTCCGTAGGAGTTATCCGATTCGCTCTAGTCTGCATAGACCGCTCTCACGCTTCGTGATGACCTTGCGCGATCGTCCATGCGAGGCAATCCACATGCAGATTCATGTTGGCGAACGCAGGGAAGGTGACGTGCTTACGCTGAGGGTGCTGGAAGGAGTCAGCGAATCAGCGTTGATGGGAATGTTGAAGGCGGAGGGGATCGAGATCGTGGTTGGGCCAGTTATGAATGGCTCGGCGCGACTCGAGGTTCGGGCGCCTAAACGGATGTTGGTTCTGGTAGAGAAGGCTCTGCCTGGGCCGCCGGAAATTGATTCCGGGTGAGTGTGGAACCCCGCTTTGGCGGGGTTTTCTTTTTGTGGGAACAAAAAAAGTCCTAGAGTGCAGCCAGGATTCCCTGCCCTACTACCCGGGTGGTGTCGAAGCCGAAGTCTGCCTTGCCTTCCTCGCGCAGGAAGTTTTCCACAGCGGTTTCCAGGCGACTGGCCAAGCCGGGTTTATGCCAGTGGAAGCGCAGCAACAGGGCCGCGCTGAGGATGGCGGCAATGGGGTTGGCACGGCCGCTGCCGACGATGTCGGGAGCGCTGCCGTGGACGGGTTCGGCGAGGGCGATGCCGTTGCCCCAGTTGAGGGAAGGCGCCAGACCGAGGCCGCCGCTCCAGTGGCAGGCAAGGTCGGAGAGGATGTCGCCGAATAGGTTGCTGGTGACGATCAGGTCGAAGGCTTCGGGTTGCTCCACCAGTTGCAGCGCGGCGAGGTCGACCAGGCGTTCGTCGAGTTCGGCGGCCCAGCCCTCCCCTTCCAGCACTTCACGACAGGTGTCACGGAACAGGCCGCAGGTCACGGGCAGGACGTTGGTTTTGTGGACCAGGGTGATGCGCCTTGCCTTGCGAGCCTTGGCTACTTCCAGAGCGCGGCGGGCCAGCGCCTCGGTCGCAGCGCGGCTGATGACCCGTTCGGCGATGGCGACGCCTTCGGATTCCCAACGCTCGCGGCCGCTGTAGAGACCCTCACTGTTCTCCCGGAGGATCATCAGGTCGACGCCCGGCCGGGGCGAGACACAGGGCCAACTGCGCACTGGGCGCAGGTTGACGTTGAGTTTCAGACCCTGGCGCAATTGCAGGATGGCACTGCGGTAGCCGGGCACACGCTGGCCTGTGGGAGAGGAGACCGCACCGAAAATACCGGCGCCGCAGTCACGCATCGCCTGAAAGGTGGCCTCAGGAACCGCATTGCCATGACGCTGGAAGCAGCTCCAGCCGGCTTCAGCTTCCACGGTTTGGAGGTCCGGAAGGAGTTTTTCCAACAACTCGACCGCCACCGGCACCACTTCGTGTCCGATGCCGTCTCCAAGGATGACGACTAGTTTGTGCATGAGCTCACCTCAGCGAGGGGCGCGTCGCCAACAACAGGCCGGAGAAGATCATCGCCCCACCCAGCCAATGGTAGGCCTGCAGGCTCTCGCCCAATAGCAGGTATCCGAGCAGCGCGGTAAACACCGGCATCAGGTAGTTGGTGAGCACGGCCTTGGCCACGCCCAGTACGCGAATACCCTGGTTCCACAAAAGATAGGCCAGGAGAGAGGCGCAGACGCCGGTATAGCCAATGGCGGCGAAGTTTTCGACAGACAGTTCGAAACGCTGCCCGCTGGCCAGCTCCAGCAGGTAGAACGGCAGCAGCACGGGTACGCCAATTCCAACCAATGCGCCCAGCAGCACCAGCGGCGGCAGCTTGAAATAGTGGTTCCAGCGGCGCAACAGCAGGGTGTACAGCGCCCAGTCCACCACGGCGAGCAGCATGATGAGGTCGCCCGGGTTGAACGACAGCGCCGCCAATTGTGCCAGGCGGCCCTGGGCGATCAGCACCAGCAGCCCGCTCGTCGCGACCGCCATGCCGAGCCAGGCGCGCCGTGGCGGCCACTCATTGAGTAGCACACCCGCTCCGATGAAGGTGGCCAGCGGCAGGCAGGTGTTGAGCAGAGTGAGGTTGATGGCCACAGTAGTGCGGGCGGCGAAGTAGAGCAGCACGCTGTAAGTGCTGATTCCCAAGATGGCGACTACCAGCAGGCGCCAGCCGGCATGACGCAGCGCGCTGCGATGCTCCCACATGGGCCGCGCCACGAAGGGCAGCAGAATGGCCAGCGCCAGCGTCCAGCGCCAGAAGGCCAGGGTGAAGGGGGGAATGGCATCGTGGAAGGCGCGGGCTACCAGGGCATTGCCCGCCCAGAATACGCTGGCCACGAGCAGGCCGAGCCAGGCCAGGCCAACGGCCCGGCTGTTGTATTGCGTCATGGTTCAGTTCTGTCCGAGTGGGCGCAGGCGGTACTGCGGCGGCAGTTGTTCCATGCCGCTGACGGTGACGTTGAGGTTTTTCCAGATGCCGTCCTTGATGCCGTAGATGCAGCCGTGGACGGAGAGTTCCTGGCCGCGGTGCCAGGCGTTCTGAACGATGGTGGTGTGGCTGACGTTGGCCACCTGCTGGATGACGTTCAACTCGCAGAGGCGGTCGACGCGCTCCTCTTCGGTGGCGAAGGTGGCGAGGTGCTCGCGCTGGTCGTAGTACAGGTCACGGATGGTACGCAGCCAGCCATCGATCAGGCCGTACTGGGTGTCACGCATGGCGGCCCGGACGCCACCGCAGCCATAGTGGCCAGTGACCAGGATGTGCCGCACCTTGAGCACGTCAACCGCGTACTGGATGACCGACAGGCAGTTGAGGTCGGTATGCAGCACGACGTTGGCCACGTTGCGGTGGACGAAGAGGTCACCGGGCAGCATGCCGACGATTTCGTTGGCCGGCACGCGGGCATCGGAGCAGCCGATCCAGAGGTATTCCGGCACCTGCTGCTTGGCCAGCTTGGCAAAGAAGTCCGGATCTTGCTGTTTGATCTTCTCGGCCCAGCGCGCGTTGTTGTCGATCAGCTGTTGCAGGTCGCTCATGCGTCTTCTCCTCTTCTGGCTGGCGGCACCTTACGGAGCACCGGGAGCTTTGGCAATGGCCTGCGCAGGACTCAATCGATCAGCGTGCAGGCCATGACCAAGGCGTCTTCGCGGCCCCCCACGGCGGGGTAGTAATCGCGGCGACGGCCGATTTCGTTGAAGCCGTAACGCTCGTACAAGCGGTAGGCAGACTGGTTGCTGGCGCGCACTTCGAGGAAGCATTCGCCAGCCTGCAGCTCGCGCGCGCGCTCCATCAGGCGCTCCAGCAGACGCAGGCCCAGGCCGCGGCCCTGGCTTTCCGGCTTGACGGTGATATTCAACAAGTGGGCCTCGCCGACGATGACGTTGATCACGCCGTGGCCAACCTGCTGATCGCCGTCGAACATCAACCAGCAATCGTAGGATTTGAGGCTGTCGTTGAAGATGCCGCGCGTCCACGGGTGGCTGAAGGCCGCGTATTCGATTTTCAGGACTGCATCGAGGTCCGCCTCGGTCATCGGGCGGAAGGAGACGGCATCGGTCATTCAGTGTGCTTCCAGCGGCGCATCACGCGGCGCATGGCTTGCCAGAGTTCGCCCTTGCGTTCCGGCTCGTCCATCAACAGCTCCAGGCCAGGCAGTGCCCAGGCCGCGCCGAGGCCTTCGACCTGCAGTTCGCGGTTGAACGCCGTGGCGTCGGCTTCACCGGCAAATCGGATTGCCGGCAGGCCCACGAGCCAGAGGCAGGCACATTCGCCCTGCTCTTCCATGCGCACGCCAACGAAACCCTGGATGAAGTCCCGGGCCGCATCGGGGCCCTGGTCCATGTTGCCGCGGCTGAGCAACGGCCAGCGCACCGGCTCGCCGAGGATCTGCGGGCTATCCGGCAGGCCGGCGGCGCGCAACAGGTCCTTCAGCAGCAGGTAGGCCGGGTCGCGGCTCTGGAAAGGCTCGCCGGTGGGCAGTTCCACCAGCATCAGGCAGTTGCCGGCACGCAGCAGTTGCAGTGAGAAGCGTGGCGGTGGCAGCGCTTCCACCTTGACCGGAGCGGCTTCGGGCTCGGCGGCAGCTTCGGATTCGGGCTGCACAGTCGGACGCGGCGTGCTACCAGGACGGGGAATCTCGATCTTGGCGCGCGCCGAGGTCGCAACTGTGCGGGCTTCCGCTGCGGGGGTTGCGGGCGTTACATCAGCGACCGGAGCCGGTGCATCCTCGAGGGGAACTTCCGGGGCCAGTGCGAGTAATTCGGGATTGGAAGGCGCGGCAAAGGGCAATGCCGTGCGAGGTAGCCAGGTGGCTACCTGCATGGCATCGAGATACGCGCGACGACGGTGTTCTGTGATCAAACGTCAGCAACCTGTGGGTGAGCCTTGCGCACGCCGGCCTGCATGAGGTTCAGCGCGTTGAGGTAGGCCTTTGCGGAGGCGACAACTATATCGGTATCCGCACCGTTTCCGTTGACGATTCGTCCGGCTTTTTCCAGGCGGACGGTAACTTCCCCCTGGGAATCGGTCCCTTGGGTGATGGCGTTGACCGAATAGAGCTGCAGACTCGACTCGGACGTCGCCAGGCTTTCGATGGCCTTGAAAGTGGCATCCACCGGGCCGGAACCGTCGGCGCTGGCACCCTGCTCCACACCGTCGATGGACAGCACCAGCTTGGCCTGGGGCACTTCTCCGGTCTTGGACGCGACCTCCAGGTAGACCAGCTTGAAGTGCTCCGGGGCTTCCTCGCCCAGGGTGTCGGAGACCAGCGCCTGCAGGTCTTCATCGAAGATCTCGTGCTTCTTGTCCGCCAGCTCCTTGAAGCGGGCGAAGGCGGCATTCAGGTCCGCTTCGCTGGCCAGCGCGATGCCCAGTTCGTCCAGGCGGGTGCGGAAGGCGTTACGCCCCGAGTGCTTGCCCAGCACCATCTTGTTGGTATGCCAGCCGACGGACTGAGCCGACATGATCTCGTAGGTCTCGCGGTGTTTGAGCACGCCGTCCTGGTGAATGCCGGACTCGTGCGCGAAAGCGTTGGCGCCGACGATGGCCTTGTTCGGCTGCACCGGGAAGCCGGTAATGCCGGAAACCATGCGCGAGGTGCTGAGGATGTGCGGGGTATCAATGTTGGTGTAAACGCCGAGCACGTCCTGGCGGGTCTTGATGGCCATGACGATTTCTTCAAGCGCAGCGTTGCCCGCGCGCTCGCCCAGGCCGTTGATGGTGCATTCCACCTGGCGCGCGCCCACGGCAACCGCTGCCAGTGAGTTGGCCACGGCCAACCCGAGGTCGTTATGACAGTGCACCGAGAACACTGCCTTGTCCGCATTGGGGATGCGCTCGAGGAGCTGACGCATGGTGTCGGCGTACTGATGCGGAATGGCGTAGCCCACGGTGTCGGGGATGTTGATGGTGCGGGCACCGGCTTCGATGGCGGCTTCGATGATGCGGCAGAGGAAATCGATCTCCGAGCGGCCGGCGTCTTCACAGGAGAACTCCACGTCTTCGCAAAGGTTACGCGCCCGCGATACTGCGCGGATGGCCTGTTCCACCACCTGGTCCAGCTGCATCCGTAGCTTGTACTGCATGTGGATGGGGCTGGTGGCTATGAAGGTGTGGATGCGCGCGGAGTTGGCACCAGCCAGCGCCTCGGCGGCGCGGTCGATGTCGGCATCCACGGCACGGGACAGGCTGCATACGGTGCTGTCCTTGATGCTGTCGGCAATGGCTTTGACCGCCTCGAAGTCACCAGGGCTGGCGATGGCGAAACCGGCCTCGATCACGTCCACCCGCATCCGTTCCAGGGCCTTGGCGATGCGCAGCTTTTCTTCCTTGGTCATGGACGCGCCGGGGCTCTGCTCGCCGTCCCGCAGGGTGGTGTCGAAGATGATGACGCGATCTTGGCTGCTCATGGACTCGCTCCTCACGGCCCCACCGTGCGTGCGGCCGGGGCTCAGGCTGATGGTGCCGGACTGCTTGTGGCGACGGCACCCGATCAGGGAATTGTGGCGTGAAAAGCGGGAGGCGGAAAGGTCGGTGGGCGGGTGGTAGATAGGGGCCAGAGAAACACTGTAGGGGCGAATTCATTCGCCAAGGGCGGCGCAACTGCCCCAACCGACCATGCTGGGCAGCCCTTCGGCCTGCTTCGCGAATGAATTCGCCCCCACAAGAAAAGATCCGCTCCCAGAAATCCTGGTGGGGGCGACTTTAGTCGCTTAGAACGCGAAGCGGCCCGAGAGCAGCCACAGGCCGGACCTGCGGTCCGACCAGCGAATGAATTCGCCCCCACAGAAAAGCGGCGCCCTCCCCCTCAATTGATCGGCGTAGCCGTCAGGTTGGCGCTGATGTCGGCGTTCTGCACCTTGATGCCATACATGGAGGTGACTGCGCCGCCGGTGGGGTGGACGTGCTGCAGGCGGTCGACGTTGATTTCCTTGAAGTGGATGCGGCCGTTCACCGCGAAGCCCAGCGGGTCCGGGGTGACCGGGGTGCAGGTGCCACCGTTCTTGTTGCAGACCTTGGTCGGCGCTACGTCGAGGTTGAGGTCGGCGTTGAAGCCGTAAGTGTTGGCATTGGCATCACCGGGGTTGCCGTCGGAAGTGGAGAAGTTATCCACAACCAGCTGGCTGCCGGTGCCGGCGGCACCGTTGACGCGGTTGGTTTCCCAGACGATCTGGTTGCGCTTCTCGTCGGTGGCCACGCCATTGGTGGTGCTTTCGATGGCGGTATCGCGGACGAAGACGTTCTTCAGCTTCACCGAGACGCCTTCATTGCCCCGGTCTTCCCAGCGGCCGCCGCTGGCCGAGCAGGCGCCAGCGTTGGTGCCGCTGCCGCCCACGCAGAGGGCGCCAGCACCGCCGGAGCTGAGCGCCAGCGTGGAGCCCAGCTCGTAGCGTTTCAGCACCAGCCGGCCGAGACTGGTGCCAGTAGCACGGTCACCCCAGCGCAGGTCGCTGACTTCCAGCTTCGACCAGTAGGTGCCCTTGCGCAGCTCTACGCCGTTGTTGCTTACGTCCACCGAACCATCACGGAAGTGTATGTCGTAGGTCGTCCCCGCCAGCCACAGGCCCTTGCCGGTCTCGTCGACCGAGATCGCGGCGCGGGCATCGCTGAAGACGAAGTCGGCGTTGTAGCGCACACCGTCGCCGCTGCTGCCACCCGGCAACAGCGTGATCTGGCCGTTCAGGGTGAAGTCGTAGGCCGGGAAGATTTCCATCAGCACCAGCAGTTCGGTGCCGCCCTGCAGCGGCGCGTTGGGCGAGCCGACGCGCAGGCCGTCGAAGCTGTAGCCGCCCTTGATGTTGGAAAGCCCAAGACGCAGGCCGTCGAAATGACCGTTGTAGCTGCCCTTGCTCATGTCGCTCTGGGTGCCGGCGTAGCAACCGGTGCTGGCCCCGCCGGCGCAGCTCTTGGTCAGGTCCAGGGTGATCTGGCCGGTGCCGTGGGTGCGCAGGCCGCTGAACCACATGCTGTTGCCGTTATCGGTGAGGGAAACCGAGCTGTTGGCCATGTTCCAGCTGACATCGGCGGTCAGGCCCTTGGCACCGGAATTGAGGTCGCCGCCCGGCCGCAGCTTGAGCCAGTTCTGCTTGGCGCCGTCGTCGGCGAAGTTGAGGTCGATGGCCAGGCTGCCGAGCTTCTGGTTGGTCGAATTGCCGATGATCAGGCCGCCCAGCGTGGCGTTGAGCTTGAGGTCCTGGAACGCCACCTGTGCATAACTGCCGCCCACGTCCTGTGCCAGGTCGAGGGTCAGGCCGCCAAGGCTGCGCAGGGTGCCGGAGAAGTTCTCGGCGCGCAGGATACCTTCGTCCTGGTACTGGAACAGGCTGCTGCCGATATTCAGGTCCGGGCGGATGCGGATGCCTTCGCCGTTGGCACCGCCACTGGCGACGCTGAGGCTGCCACCCAGGCGCAGGTCCATGTTGAGCTTGCCGAAGCTGCGGCTGGCGTTGGGGTCACGCAGGTCGGGAGTGCCTGGCGTCACGGCGGAGCCGGTGGGGTCGCTGTGGGCGAGATCGAGGCTGATGCCGCCAATGGTGCCGATGAAGCGCGCGTCGCCGAGGTTGAGCTTGACCTCCTGACCACTTCCGCCGCTGACGACGTCCAGGTAGGCGTTGTTCAGGTAAGTGTCGAAGGACAGGCCTTTGACCATGAGGTCGAAGCCGTTGTCGCGGTAATAGAAGGTCACATCGGTGAGGGACAGCCGGCTGTCGTCCACCGCGATGCCGCTGACTCCGCTCGCACCGCCGCCCTTGAGCTTCAAGGTGGCGCCCAGGGTGTAGAAGGCGCGGAACGAGCCGAAGCTCTTGCTGCTGCCGTCCATCTCGATGTTGTTCACCGCCAGCACCTGGGGGCTGGAACTGTGCTGGACCTGCAACTGGCCGCCTTGCACGTCGAGGGTGGACTGGGAGGTGCTGGTGGTACCGCTGGCGGCGCGATTGCTCACATCCCGCAGGTTCAGGCTGCGGCCATCCTGGGTGTAGCTGACGCTGCTGGCCGACCAGCCCTGGCTGGAGGTTTCCAGGCTGATGCCGCCCTGGCCGCTGACCGAGGCCATGGTGGAGTCATCCAGCGCTTCCATGGCCTGGGCCTGGGAGGCGAGGAGCAAGCCGAGCAGCAAGGGGGCTGGGCGCATGGTTGGTTCCTCAGTTCTTCGGGAAGATCAGCACGCTGCCCTGCATGCGGATGGTGCCGTCGATCTTCGCCGAGAAAATATTGGTCTGCTGGTAGCTGGGATTGCCGCCGTTGGCGACGGTGCCGGACTTGTTCTGCCAGCCGCCCTGATTGGCCACGCCGAAAGCGAAGCTGCCGTTCTTGAAGCGCACCTCGTTGGGCAGGCCGATGGCCAGGACGTCCTGATTGAAGGCCGCGCCATCGCCGCCGAAGCCACTGTTGATGAGGCGGGTATTCAGGGTCAGGCCTTCGAAACTGAAGATCCCCTTGAGGTTGTCCAGCGCGTACCAACCGCCGTTGGCCTCGGAGCGAATGGCGATGCGCAAGCCGCAGCTTTCCGGACTGCCGGCACCGGCGATGGCGCAACTGCGTTCATTGGCTTTCCAGGTGGTCGGGTCGTTGGACGCTGGCGTGTTCCAGAGCACGCCGCCGTTCTTGTTGATGCTGAATTCACCGGAAAGGTACACCCCGCCCTGCCCGCTCATCTGGCTCAGGTCGGCATCCTCCAGCGCCTGCAGTTCGGCTTGCGCCAGCATCGGCAGCGCCAGCAGAGCCGCCAGGTGGAGCGCCTTAGAGATCATGGCTGGTCACCTTCAGGTAATTGATGCTGAGTCCCTGGATGGCGTTGTAGCCGAAGTTGTAGCCGCCGCTGGCGGCGCTGCCACTGCCGGCCTGGAGGCTGTTGATGACGATGTTGGTGCGCGGCGCATTGGCGTAGAAGTCAGCGGCCAGCGCGTCCTTCTGCGCCTGGGTGGTGCCAGACGCCGTGGGGTTGGGCAGTTCGAGCACGAACTGGCCATTGCTGCTCACGTCGAACAGCAGCGGTTGGGTCTTGCCGTAACCGAGAGAGATGTTGGCGTAGGCGTTGTTGAGGAAAATGGTGCGATCACGCTGCTCGGTGGCAGTGGTGCAGCCCGTGGTGCCGGCCGCGCAGCTCATGATCTGCAGGCTCTTGGTGAAAATATTGATGCGCGCCTCACCCACCATCTGGCTGCGGCTGCTGTCGCCCCACAGACGCAGGTAGGAGCCGTCCATCGCCAGCTCGGCGAAGTCCAGGTTGAGGATGTCGGTGCGCCCGGCGGCGACCTGGAAGTCGAAGCGAATCCCCAGGTCGACCTTTTCGCTGGCGCGGCTGGAGCAGTTGTTGCCGGCCGCCGCGACACCCGTGATGCAGGGCTGGCCAGCGGCGCCGGTCAGGCGCTCGGGGAACATGAATTCGAGAACGGTGACATTGCTCGGCGTGGTCTGCACCCACTGCCCGTCGTCCCGCAGGGTGCGCATGTCCTCGCCCTTGGCCAGGTTGAGCGCGAAGGGATGGTCGAGCCGGCCGATGGTCACGGGGCTCAGGTTTGCGCCTTGGTTACTGCCGGCGGCACCGAGGTAGAACTCCTTCACCGCGATCGGCACGTTCTGCTTGGCGGCGTTGGTGATGTCGTTGATGGTGATGGTCGCGTTGTTGGCGTCCAGCAGCACCTGGTCCAGCACGAAGCCGATGCCTGCCCCATCCACGCTGGACAACTCCTCGTCGTCCAGCGCCTTGAGCTCAGCCTGTGCGGTGGCGGCGGCCAGCGACAGCAGGATCACAACGGCTCTGCTCATGCTCAGCACCCCGCGGTGGCTGTGCCCAGGCAGGTGTCCTGGCGCGGAATGCCATTGAACGCCTGCTCGAAGTCGATGTTGATCGGCGACACCATGTTGCCGTTGGCGTCCCGGTACTTGGGCATGTTCATGAAGGCGCCCTTGAGGGCGGTCATGAAGGCATTCTGGTCCATGTCCTTCCAGGCCAGGTCCTGGGTCTGGAAGGAGATGAAGAAACCTTTCGCCGCGCCGTCCATGGTGTTCATGTTGGAAATGTTGCCCACCGGCAGCGACTTGAAGTCGCTCAGCGGGAAGCAGGTGGAAAGCGAAAGGATGGCGCAGCCGCTGGACTTGAACAGGCCCAGCAGGGCATCGGAGAGTCCGCCGAGGTTGCAACCGCTGACACAACTCAGCCCTGAGCCATTGGGCATGCCGGCCAAGCCGCCGCGCACCGGATCGGGGTTGCCGCTGGAGTTCACCAGGGTGGCGTCCCCTTGCAGCTTGGTGGAGTTCGTGATGCCCGCCAATCCCAGCAGAATCTTGTCGCCGAAAGACGCCTTGTCGTAGATCGGCTTGGCGGTACCAGTGATATGCACCGGGATGTTCCCGGTCAGGCTCTGGATATCCCCTGACAACACACCCTTGGCCTCGCCGAAGCCGATGCGCACGCCGACCACCTTGTTGCCGGAATAGGCCAGCTCAACGAAGGGATCGGCAATCCGGAAGGGATTCACCGAACCGTCGGCATTCACGGTGCCGAGGGCGAAGTTGTTGATGAGGATGTCGGACGAACCGGCGACCTCCCCCGCGCGGGTTGCAGCGTCGTCGTACTGGCCGAGCTGGAGCTTCTTCATGTTCAGTTGGGTATCGACGTTCACCCCGAAGTTGACGCGGGTGTAGTTGATTCCTGCGTTGGCGTCGGTGGTCAGGTTGATGAAGGCCTGGCCGGTGATGTTCGACAGCTCGTTGTCGGCCAACTCTTCCAAGCGCGCCTGGGCGATGGACGTGGAAAACAGCCCGGCAAGAAGAACAGCCTTCAGCGACCAGGCGGGCAGCGGTTTCAAACGCATGGCGACATCCCTGATTGTTCTTGTATGGGCAAGCGACGAAGACTCGTCCCCTTTCTAGCCACTATAGGGAGGCCGGCCGGGAAGCGTCCCGACCCATAGTCGAGTCGAGGGTGCTTGTCAGGAAGTCGGCGACGGATAGCTGTTACCCATCGCAACAACGGGGTAACGCCGAGGTCAGCCCTGGCGGAACAGGCCGATCAGGTGGTCGGCGATAGCGCCCTTGATGTTCGAGACCTCCAGCCGGGAGTTGCGCGCCAGGCGGCTCGTGTCGATGCGATGCAGATGCAGCGACGGCATGCGTGCCTCGTACTCGCGCAAATCGCCCTTGACCAGCACCGGCAGGAACTGCACGCCACGGGACTGGTAGCGCTGGATCACGAACTTGAGACCGTCCTGGAAGGGCAGTTCATGGGAAGCGCTGAGGCGGTGCTCGCCGGGGATCTTCAGGTAGAGGCCGGTCGAGCCCAACACTTCACCGGGAAGGATATGGATGCCGGTGGGCAGCACGGCGTCGGCCGGGATGTCGTGAAAGGTGTCGTACCAGGCCACATCGTCGGGGAGGATGGTGATGCTGCCGTGCTCCTCTTCCGGCACCACGAAGCTGTAGCGGCTGTAGAGCTTTTCCACGTAGCCGGAATAGACGCACAGGCGGTTTTCGAAGTGCAGCAGGAAGTCGATGGCCTCTTGCCGGTTGGTGATGGCATCGAGGTCCCAGTCCAGGTCGGTCTGGCGTTCCAGCTCGGCCCAGCGAGCGTCGGCGAGCATTGCGGATTCGGGGCTCATGGTTCCTGCGGCATTACATCGGACGTTTCCCTAACGCAGAAAACATGCCAGCGAATTCAATCACTTGCACGGGCGTTCCCGGCTGATTTCGGGCATTTGGCAGCACGATGCCAGTCGCAAACTGCCCAAAAACGTCAGTCCGCGACGGGTGTCGCTCCTCTGATCGGTTGAAGCTCAATCGCTGCCAGCAACCTGAAGTACAATCGCCTCTTTTTTCAGCGAACCCCGGCCAATCGATGATCGATCCCAAGCGCGTACTGCGCGCCCTAGCCGAACACTGGACGTTGCTCGAGCCGCTCTGCGAGCGCTTCGATACCGGCACCCTGAGCCTGGTGGAGCTGCGCGTGCAGCTCGCCGGCCAGTTGCCGGAGGGCACGCCCACCGACATCACCGCCCTGCTCGACACCTGGGTGCGCCTGGACATCCTGGTCCCTGTGGCCAAGAGCCCGAACCGTTTCGAGCTGAACGCACAGATCCACGATTTCCTCGCCTACCTGCGGCGCGAACACCGCCTCGGCCTGTGCCTGGAGATCGAAGCCTACCTGCGTCACCTGGAGCGCCTCGCCGGCTACATCCAGGAAGCCTTCGAAATCCGTGACGGCAACGACTTGGCGCGCCAGCTGCGTCTGCTCGACATGCGCGTTCGCGATGTCCTGAAGAAGCTCGACAACGACGAGCAGGCCCTGGTGGCCGTGGCGGACCGCGCCAAGACCAGCGACCGGCAGATTCCCTTGCGCCAGCGCTATGCCGAAGTGCTGGCCACCTGGGACGAGTACGTCGAGCCGATGATCCAGCTGGTGGCCGCCGACGGTGCCTTCGAGCAAGGCGTGCGGCGCGTCGAGCAGGTGCTGCTGCGCCTGTTGGGCGAGCAGCAACGCCTCGGCCAGTTGGTGGACGACGACCTGCTGCTGCGCACCCATGCGCGCATCCTGGAAATGCAGACCAGCGCCCAGCTCACCTTGCGCAAGGCCCGCGAGCTGCTGTTGCCGCTGCGCGAAGAAGCGCGCCGGCACAACGCCGTGACCCGTGGTGCCGCGCTGGCGCTGTCGGTGATCCGCAAGAAGGGCCTGGACGCCGTGCCCCAGGCCGCGATGCCGCTGTTCACCCGTCCACAAACCACCTTCCTCGGCAGCGGCTCCCAGGTCGAGGCCTACGTCTACGCCCTGGCGCGCTTCCAGCCGAAACCGGCGCACTTCCCGAAGTCCGGCGGCACCCGCAAGACCGCTGCGCCGCGCTCGCCGAAGACCGCACGGGAAATGCTCGACCGTTGCGAGCAGGCCCTGCCGCTGCCGGACCTGATGGTCTGGCTGCTGGAACAGGAGCCCGAAGGCGCCACCGACGAACTCCTCTACTGGTTCTCGCGTCTGTCCCGCGATGCGCGCTTCTCGCGTGACCGCCTGGAGCGCCGTGACTACCTGACCGCCGAGCACCAGGTCAGCCTGAGCTCCTATGCCCTGATCAAGAGCCCCACCGCCGCGGCCGAGAAGACTTCCTGATGAATATCGACCTGAAAGAATTGACCCAGCTCGCGCCCATCTTCCGCGAGCTGTTCAAGGGCTACCACCTCTCCCGCAGCGAGCCGGAGTGCTACGCCCAGCTGTCCACGATGCAGGACCAGTACCGCGCGCTTTTCAAGGCGCTTGGTTTTGAACTGGTCTGCGATCCGCGTGGCTTCTACTACTTCGTGCCCGAGCAGATGGGCGCCCAGGTGAACAAGACCGCCCAGCGCCTGGCGCTGTTCACCTTCATCCTGGTGGAGCACTTGGCTGACCAGGGCCGCGACCCCCTTTCCGTGCTCGACGGCGGCAGCATCGGCCGCGACGAACTGCCGGCTCTGCTGGAGAAATATCGCGACCTGTTCATGCAGGCCGAAGTCACCACCCATGAAGAACTGGAAGAGAAGGTGATCCGCCGCCTCACCCAGCTGGGCTTTGCCGAGGACAGCAACGGTATCTACCGCTTCCTGCCGCCGATGCACCGCTTCCTCGACGTATGCCTGGCGGTGCAGCACGACCGCGACCTGGCCGCCAGCCTGCACAGCACCGACCTGGAGCTGCACGCTCCCGTGCTGATGGATGACGACAGCGGCGACGCCATCATTCCCATCGACGAGCCCGAGGCTGTCGATGCGCCCGCCGAGTCCGAAGAAGACGCCCTGGCCCGCGCCATGGCCGAAGAACGCGCCGCCCAGGAGGAAGACGCATGAGCCAGGAACGCTACGGCATCCGCCGCTTCGCCCTGTTGAATACCGCCGGATACAGCCTGGGCCTGTTCCCGCTGGAGACCCCGCTGTCGATCTACGGCGCCAACAACCTGGGCAAGTCCGCTTCGATCAACGCGCTGCAATTCCCGATCCTGGCGCGGATGTCGGACATGAGCTTCGGCAAGTACAGCCTGGAGCAGTCGCGCAAGTTCTACTTCGCCACCGACACCAGCTACATCCTGGTCGAAGTCTCGCTGCCCCACGGCCCCCATGTCATCGGCGTTGCCGGTCGCGGTCCGGGCGGCGGTTTCGGTCACCAGTTCTTCGCCTACCGCGGCGAACTGAACCTGGAGCACTACCAGCGCGACGGCACCTGCCTGCGTCAGCGCGAGTTGTTCAACAGCCTCGAGCGCGAGGGCATCAAGGCCTACGAGCTCAAACCCGATGAACTGCGCCGACTGCTGGTGGGCGGTCACACCTCCATCCCGCTGGACCTGACGCTGATCCCGCTGCGTTCCACCAGCGAGCAGAGCCTGAAGACCTTCCGCTCGCTGTTCATCAACCTGCTGCACATGCGCGAGATCACCGCGGCCAAGCTCAAGCAGTTGTTCCTCGACGCCTTTGAGCACAGCCTGCGCTCGGGCAGCGTGGACTACATCGCCGCCTGCGAAGAAGCCTTCCGCGACGTGCGCCGCATGGAGCAGGACTACCAGGCACTGGTTTCCGCCGGTCCGCTGGTCGAGGCCCTGGCCAATGGCGTAGCCCAGCGCGAGACCCTGCGCGGCAAGTTGCATCGCATCTCGCCGTTGCTGGATTCGCTGCTGGGCACCTGGCAGGACTACTCCGGCGCCCGTCGCGAAGAGTTGGTGATCCAGGCCGAGCATTACCGCAACGAGCAGGATGGCCTGCAGAACGAACAGCGCGGCGGCACCCAGGAAATGATGCGCCTGGAACGCGCCATCACCGAGAACCAGCGCTGGCTGGGTGAGCTGGCAGTCCTGAAGAACCGCTTCGCCCTGGTGGAAAACGCCAAGGTGCTGGAGCAGCAGTTGCTCGCCGCCAAGGATGCCCACGATGAACTGGCCGGCGCCCTCGCGCAGTCCCGCCAGTTCTCGGCGGAGGATCTCGACGAACGCCTGCGTGATCTGGAGAAGCGCCTGAAGGCAGTCAAGCAGCAGCTCGACCACGCCGACAACAACAGCTACTCCCGTCTGCGCGAGGAGTTCTCCCAAGCCGACGTGGACCGCCTGATGCGCCTGTTCAATGGCCAGCTGTTCAGCCTGCCGCTGGGCGAGAAAGGTATCCAGCTGGACGACGGCGAAGCCTGGGTGAAAACCCTCGAAACCGTGCTCGATCAGTTCAAGGGCAGCCAGTTCGAAGTGCCGGGCCTGTCCATCGACCTGTCCCACATCGAACCACCGGCCCTGCAGGCCCTGGCTGACCGCGCCGCCCTGCGCGACCAGAAGGACCGCCTGGAGCGCGAGCTGAAGCAGCTCAAGACCCAGCAGTCCGTGGCCGCCGACCGCGCCGCGAGCAAGGCCCAGGCCGAAAAACTGTACCAGGACGTGCTCGACGCCCAGAAAGCCCTGGAAGACTTCCGCAAAAGCCAGACCCTGGCCGCCGAAGAGCCCGCCAAACTGGAAGAGCTGGCGCAACTGGAAGCCACCCAGGACGAACTCAAGCGTTCCGCCGACGCCTTCACCGAACGCGTCCAGCAACTCTCCGCCAAGCTGCAGTTGGTGGGCCGTCAACTCGCCGACCTGGAAGCCAAGGAACGCACCCTGGAAGACGCCCTGCGCCGCCGCCAGCTGCTGCCCGCCGACCTGCCCTTCGGCAAGCCGTTCATGGACCCGGTGGACGACAGCCTGGACAACCTGCTGCCGCTGCTCAATGACTACCAGGACACCTGGCAGGCACTGCAGCGCATCGACGGTCAGATCGAGGCGCTCTACGCCCAGGTACGCCTGAAGGGCGTGGCCAAGTTCGACAGCGAGGACGATGCCGAGCGCCGCCTGCAATTGCTGATCAACGCCTACGCGCACCGCCAGGACGAGGCACTGACCCTGGCCAAGGCACGTCGTGCAGCGGTCACCGACATCGCCCGTACCCTGCGCAATATCCGCAGCGACTACGACAATCTCGAGCACCAGCTGGCCCTGTTCAACCGCGAGATCAACAAGCGTCAGGTATCCAACCTCGCGAGCTTCCGTATCGTCCTCGCGCCGAACAAGGAAGCCCTCCGCCACATCGACCAGATCATCCACAGTGCCGGCCAGTACGAGGAAGGCGAGACCCTGTCGGTCTTCGACCTGACCAACTCCAGCGACCAGGATGCAAAAAACGAAGAGGCCAAGGAATACCTGGCACGCCTGGTGGCGGCCAACGGCAACCAGCTAGGCCTGAAGGACCTGTTCGAACTGGCCTTCGAGATCACCAAGGTGCACGGCCAGCCGGTCATCCACACGGACATCGATGGCGCCGCCTCCAACGGCACCACCATGACCATCAAGGCCCTGACCAACATGTACCTGCTGCTGCACCTGATGGACCGCGAGCAGGCCGGCCGCATCCGCCTCCCCTACTACCTGGACGAGGCGGCGGACATCGACGAGCGCAACCAGCAGGCGCTGATCGAGACCAGCCAGCAGTTGGGCTTCACGCCCATCCTCGCGTCGGTCAAGCCGCAGGTCTCGGCCAACGTCGCCATCGACCTGGAAGGCGGCAGCGGCCCGAATGGCATCTACATCGACGAGGCGGACTGGAAGTTCATCAAGCGTCGTGAGGTGGCCAAGGCCAATCAGGACACGAAGGACGAGGCGGCCGAACCCGCCTGATGCCTACGCCGAGATAGCAAAAAGGGCCGCAATTGCGGCCCCTTTTTGTTTGTTGCGGGGGTTACCTGGCCAGAGGAATCTTCGGCGCCCAGGTCAACCACTCGTCCTCGGCATCATCGTGCAGGGCGAATGTCTGGCCATCGAGCGCGCGATTGCCCATCTGCCCTTCGTTCGGTGTGGCGAAGGAAATCCCCCCCTCCATCAGCGATTCCAGGGATTCGGTCCGCACCTTCACGCCGTCGAACAGACTGGCATCCACCCCTACACCACTGGTGTGCCAGAAGCGGCTGCCGCTGTGCACCAGAGGCGCATAACGCGGCTCGATCAGCACCTGGATGAAGACGCGGTCGGCGGTGTTGCCCAGTTCATAAGAGAGCACCTTGCCTACGGGGACTTCGCGGTAATTGATGATCACACCCGGTTTGATGGAGCCGCGGCGCGGTGCGCTGAGGGTGATGCGCAGGCCCTCCTCGCGAGCGATCGGGTCCGGCGACTCGGCAAGTGCGGTGAAGCGCGTCTGGACCGCACCTGGCTTGCCCGCAGGCAGGACTTCCAGGTACTGGCCGCTGACCAGGGTATCCAGGTTGGCCGTACGCAGCAGGCCAAGCTCCGGCCGCACGACCCAGAACTGAGTGCCGGCACGCGCGATGCGGTCCGCTGCCTGGGTCAGGCGCGCCTTGACCACGACGCCGGAGAGATCGTTGTTCAGGGTGACAGTTTCCACTTCGCCGACATCGATGCCCTTGAAGCGGATCGGTGTGCCCGCCTTTACGCCCTCGGCCTGGGGAATGAGGATCTCGACCAAGGTGCCCTTGACGACGGCCTGGGCCTCATCTTCGTAGAGGGTGAATCGGCGTGGCCGGGTAACCGGCTTGGCTTTCGGGTCCGGCGTGTCAAAGGTGATGCCGCCCGCCAGCAGGGTCTGCAGGGATTCGCTCTTCACCTCGACGCCGGACAGGCCGCCCTTGAGGGTGATGCCGCTGGAATTCCAGAAGCGGGTGGACTCGTTCACCAGTTTGGTGAACTCGGGCTCGATGTGGATGCCGATCACCACACGCTGCTGGTTACGAGACAGCTGGTAGCTCTGCACGCTGCCCACGCGCATCTGGCGGAACAACACCGGGCTGCCGACTTCCAGGGAACCGAGACGCTCGCTGGTCAGCACCAGATGCAGGCCGGGCGCATCGGTATTCAGCGGCGGCGCCTTGGGACGCACTTTGAACTCACGGGTCGGTGTCCCCTCCTTGGCGAAGCGCACGGCGATGTAGTTGCCCTTCACCAGCGCCTCGATGCCGGTGATGCCCGCCAGCGAGATCGAGGGTTTCACCGTCCAGAACTCGGTGCCCTCGACAAGGTAGTCTTCGGTACGCGGTTCCATGGTCAGTTCTGCCGTGGCGCCGGTGAAGTCCTTGTCCATGTCGAGTTTCTTCAGGGTGCCGACCTGGACGCCGTTGTACATCACCGGCGTGTTGCCCGGGCTGAGGCCGCTGACATCATCCATCCTCAGCAATACACGAAGCCCAGCCTCGGCCGACTCGAAGCCGTCATACAGTCGGAACGGGATGCTGGGGTCGGTGGGCGGGCTGTCCTGGCGGTGCTCCGGCGTAGAGAACGCGATGCCGCCGGCCATGATGCTGAGCACGGACTCGGTGCGAATCTTCACGCCTGACAGACCCGCGGTGACATTGAGTCCGCTGGCATTCCAGAAACGTGTGTGCTTGCGCACCAGATGCGCGTAGGGCTGTTCGATGTGTACCTTGATCTCGACGGTGCGCTGGTCTTCAGCCAGTTGGTAGCTCTTCACCTGGCCAACCTGGATCTGGCGGTAGTAAACCGGGCTACCCTGTTCGAGCGAACCGAGGCGTTCGGCCTTGAGCGTGAGATGAAGGCCGGGGAGCGAATCGGACAAGGGTGGAGGCTCAGCTAGCGCCGTATAGCGCCGTGCGGGTTCGCCCTTCACCGGGTCGATGGCGATGTAGATGCCGGAAACCAGGGTCTCCAGGCCGGTGACGCCGGCGAGCGAGACACGCGGGCGTACCAACCAGAAGCGGGTTTCCTTGCTGAGGTAGGGCTCGGCCTGCTTCATCACTTCGACAGTTGCAATTACGCCCTTGATGTCTCCGCTGACATGCAGGTCGACTACCTTGCCGACCTGGATGCCCTTGTACATCAGTTGGGTCTTGCCGACCTGGATGCCCTCGCCGTTCTCGAAACGGATCTGGATCTCGATGCCTGCTTCGCTCATGGCCTTCCATGCCAGCCAGAGGCCAATGATCAGTGCCAACAGAGGGAGGATCCAGATGGCGGACCAACTCGTGGTTTTACGGGTTTTGGGCGTTGGCAACTCAGGCATTCTCGTCGTCCATATCGGTGTTGTCCCAGATTAGCCGGGGGTCGAAAGTCACTGCCGCAATCATGGTGATCACCACGACGCTGGCAAAGGCAGCCGCCCCCAGGTTGGCTTCGATGCTGGCCAGGTTGCCGAAGTTCACCAACGCCACGAGGATGGCGATGACGAAGATATCCAGCATGGACCAACGACCTATCCATTCGATGAAGCGGTACATCAGGATGCGCTGTCGCGGCGACATGGGCAGCCGTCGTTGTACTGAGTAAAGCAGCAGCGCGATGCCCACCAACTTGAATGTGGGCACGAGAATGCTCGCCACGAAGACGACCAGTGCAATGGGCACCATTTCGGCGTGAATCAGTTCGAGCACCCCCCCCATGATGGTCGAGGGCGCACCGCTGCCCAGGAAGTTCACCGTCATGATCGGCAGCACATTGGCAGGCACATAGAGAATGGCCGCTGTTATCAGCAATGCCCAGGTACGGGTCAGGCTATTGGGGCGACGGGGATGCAGGCGCGCGCCGCAGCGGCTGCAGACGCCGTGATCCTCATCAGACTCGGGGCGGTTCAGTTGGTGGCATTCGTCACAGACGATGATGCCGGCATCAATGGCGCGCATGGGCGTCTCCTTCGGCATCCAGCGCATCCCAGACCTGGTGGGGCGACATGGTCACCTCGAGCCAGACCTGGGCGAGCAGCAGGGCGATGAAACAGGCAAGGCCGACGCTCAGATGGAGGTCCGCAAGGTCAATCAACTTGACGATCGAAACCAGGATCCCCATGAGGTAAACCTCGAGCATCCCCCACTCCCGCAGGTGGTGATACAGGCGATAGAGCGTCAGCCCTAGGCCAAGCGCACGACGGGTGCTGATGCAAACCAGCACAATCAGTTGGCAGAGCAGTTTGATCAGGGGGATCACCATGCTGCAGAAGAACACCAGCACCGCGACACCTTCCATACCCGTGTTGTAGAGGCCTAGAACCCCTGTCCAAACCGTATCGTGACTGGTCTGCCCCAGGAGATTGAGCTTCATGATGGGAAGGAAGTTTGCCGGCACGAACAAGAGCAGCGCAGTCAGCACCAGGGCCAGGGCGCGGCGCACCATCTGCGAGCGGTGTACGACGAGTTCGTAACCACAACGCGGGCAGCAGGCCTTCTGCTCTTCGCCGAGATGAGGGTGACGCATCAATAGATCGCACTCGTGACAGGCAATCAGGTCGTGCAGGGGCAGTTCGGAAAGCGGTCGTTGTTCCGCCAGGTCGGGCATGGTGGCAAGGCTCTCTGGGTATCGCGGCTATTCTAGACGAGCGGAGCAGTGGCGGTGACGATTCAAGAGTTTCCAGGCGCTACCGCCTTCGACGCGGAACCGCATGCTTTTCTCGCGCCCAAAGACAAACCCCCGACCGGCTTTCGCGGGTCGGGGGTTTGGGATAGAAGCTTGACGATGACCTACTCTCACATGGAGAAG